>Ga0209233_1000065_pt1 | contig 387195 bp, 344 predicted proteins | sample AraplaCL_Cvi_mCL_FD_184269 | JGI IMG/M metagenome (GOLD analysis project Ga0209233, IMG submission 184269) | Arabidopsis root microbial communities from the University of North Carolina, USA - plate scrape CL_Cvi_mCL (SPAdes) (version 2) | ecosystem: Host-associated > Plants > Roots >... | reverse complement strand
ATCTACAATCGCCGCCGATTGCATTCAGCTCTCGGCTATCTCAGTCCCGCTCAGTTCGAGGAGCAACATTCCCAGCGCACCGTCACATCGGCCGCTTGAATATGTCCGGCCCAACGGGCCCACTCCACCGGAAACAGCCAGCAAAACTGGCTGTTATGCTGGCTGTTACTGGCTGTTATTCGATAACAGCCAGCATAGGTCCAAATATCTGAAATCAGGCCTAGAATCCGGACCTTCACTCCAACATAACAGCCAGCGAAAAAATGCCTGCCGGAACAGCCAGGAACAGCCAGCCAATCCCCTATTTCCGCCGCCCGGGCGCGGTCGAGAAATGCAGGATGATGGTGCTGCGATATTCGCTCCCCGGATCGAGCCGCGCCGACGGAAAGCCAGGCTCGTTCACCGCATCGGGAAAATTCTCGGCTTCGAGCGCAACCCCGTCGCCCTGGCGGTAGCTGCGCCCGGCTTTCCCGACCATCACACCGTTCAGCGAGTTCCCGCTATACACCTGCAGCCCCGGCTGGTCGGTGGACATATCGAGCACCCGCCCCGACGCGCTGTCGGCAAGCCGCGCCGCCGGATGCACAATGCCCCGCTGCCCCCGCAGCACGAAATTATGGTCATAGCCCCGCGCGATCATGATCTGCGGGTCGCGCGCATCGCTGACCTCGGCGTCGACCCGGCGCGGCGTGCGGAAATCGAACGGCGTGCCGGCCACGGGCACGATCTTGCCGGTCGGGATCATCGTCGCATCGACCGGGGTATAGCCGTCCGCGAACACCGTCAGCCGGTTGGCCAGCGCCCCGCCCGCGCCCTCGCCCGCCATGTTGAAATAGCTGTGGTTGGTGATCGCCACCACAGTCGGTTTGTCGGTGGTCGCGCGGTACTCGATCCGCAACCGGTCCTGCTCGTCGAGCGAAAAGGTCGCGCGTACCGTCAGTGTCCCGGGAAAGCCCTGGTCACCGTCAGGGCTGACCAGCAGCAATGTGGCGCTGGCGGTCGGCCCTGCGGCGGTCTTCTCGATCGTCCAGACCGCCTTGTCGAAACCCCGCACCCCGCCATGCAGGTTGGCCGGCCGGCCATTGACGTTCGGCAGGCTATAGGTCTTGCCGTCAAGCACGAAGCTGCCCTTGGCGATCCGGTTGGCGACCCGCCCGACCGTCGCCCCGAAAAAGGCGCCGCCCTTCTCATAGCCGGCGAGATCGGCATAGCCGAGCACCACGTCCGCCAGCTTGCCGTGCCGATCGGGCACCCGCAGCGACTGCAAGGTCGCGCCATAGGTCAATATCGTGGCGCTGATACCGTGGCGGTCGGTGAGCGTGACCGCCTCCACCGCCGTTCCATCCTGAAGATGGCCGAACGGTTTGCGGTGGATTTCGGATGCCGTCGCCGGATTTGCCACGGTGACGGTCACCGCCAGCGCCATGGCAATCCTCGCCATCGAATCCGCGATCCGGCTACGCCCCATCACCCACTCCTGCTCCGCGCCCGATCGCCACTTGCTGCCGGGTTTCGCACGGAAGCCGTAGCGTTGACGGCAGTGCAAGGCGAGCGCCGTCGGCACAAATGCCGACAAAATTGCGGAAAGGCAGGAAGGGAGTGAACGCCGAGCGATGGCCTGCGGCGATTCAAGGCGCTAGGGCTGCGCAATGCCTGCCGAAACGCCTTCCCTGCTCGCGGTCGCCGAAGCCCGGACACGCCTGTTCGCCCTTGCCCCGGCGATCGACACGGAGACGGTCCCCCTTCGCGATGCAGCGGGCCGGTGGGCAGCGGACGACATCGTCGCGCTGCGCACCCAGCCCGCCGCCGATCTCTCGGCGATGGACGGCTACGCCATCCGCTTCGCTGATCTCACCGGCCCGTTGAAGCTGATCGGCGAGAGCGCAGCCGGCCGCTCCTTCCCCGGTACGGTCGGTCAGGGCGAAACCGTCCGCATTTTCACCGGCGCGGCGATGCCCGCAGGCGCCGACACCGTGATGGTCCAGGAAGAGGCAGCGCGCGACGGCGACCAGATAACCCTCGCCGGAGAGGGGCCGCGAACCCTGGGCCGCAATATCCGCCGCAAGGGCCTCGATTTCTCGACCGACGATGTGCTGGTCGCGAAGGGCGATCGGCTCACGCCGGCGCGGATCGCGGTGGCGGCGACGGCTGGGCATGGCGCCCTCACCGTTCACCGCGCCTTGCGCGTCGCGATCGTCGCGACCGGCGACGAGCTGGTCCCGCCCGGCACCGCGCTCAGCGACGCGGCGCTCCCCGAGTCCAATGGTGCGATGCTCGCTGCGATGCTGGCCGATCTGCCCGTCGAGATCCTCAACCTCGGCATCCTGCCCGACCGGCTCGATGTCATCACGGCCGCCTTTGCCCGGGTCGACGCCGATATCCTCGTCACCACCGGCGGCGCCTCGGTCGGAGATCACGATCTCGTCCGCCCGGCGCTCGAGGCGGCGGGCGGCAGCCTCGATTTCTGGCGGATCGCCCTGCGCCCGGGCAAGCCGATGATGGCCGGCCGGCTCGGCAAGGCGGTCGTGCTCGGCCTCCCCGGCAACCCGGTCTCGGCCTTCGTCACCGCGACCCTGTTCCTCCGCCCGCTGATCGCCGCCATGTCCGGCGCGGCCGATCCGCTGCCCCGCACCATGCCTGCGACACTCGGGGAAGACCTGCCGGCGAACGATCACCGCGAAGACTATCTCCGTGCCGGAACGCGGGATGGCCGGGTCATCTCGCTTGGTCTGCAGGACAGTTCGATGCTTCGCACCCTCGCCCGCGCCGACTGCCTGATCATACGCAAACCCCATGCGCCGGCCGCGATTGCGGGCGACTCGGTGGAAATCCTCATCCTCGCCTGAAGGGTTGGCGCTTGACAGGCGCTTGGAACATTGCGTAAACGTTCCCAGTCTGTTCCGACGGAGAAATGGGATGCTAACGCGCAAGCAGCACGAGCTGATCTGCTTCATCAATGATCGCCTCGCCGAAACCGGCGTGTCGCCCTCGTTCGAGGAGATGAAGGAAGCTCTCGATCTCAAGTCAAAGTCGGGCGTTCACCGGCTGATCAGCGCGCTCGAGGAGCGCAAGTTCATCCGCCGCCTGCCCAACCGCGCCCGCGCGCTCGAGGTGCTCCGCGTGCCGGAGCGGCCCGAGACCGCGAAAAAGACAGTCGCCGCGGCGCCGGCCTCCACCGGCAATGTCCGCCGGCTTCCCGAGCCCGCGAACGACGTGATCGAGATCCCGCTGCACGGCCGGATCGCGGCCGGCGTGCCGATCGAGGCGTTCGAGGGCCATTCGATGCTCGCGGTGCCAGCGGCCCTGCTCGGCGGCGGCGAGCATTACGCGCTCGAAGTGTCCGGGGATTCGATGGTCGAAGCCGGCATTCTCGACGGCGATTATGCGCTGATCCGCCGCACCGATGTCGCCCGCGACGGCGAGATCGTCGTGGCGCTGATCGAGGACAGCGAGGCGACTCTCAAATATTTCCGCCGCGAAGGCGCGATGATCCGGCTCGATCCCGCCAACCGCGCTTATGATCCGCAGCGTTACGCCCCCGATCAGGTCCGCGTGCAGGGCAGGCTCGCCGGGTTGCTGCGGCGTTACTGAGCAGGCATCGCCCGTCGCACCCAACAATTGATCGCGAAGCGCGAATCCTCGAAGCGGCGTGACGTGCAGATGACCGGCCGCACTTCGTGGCGCGCGAACGAGGCGAAGGCGATCAGGCTGTTCTGCTCGGGCACCACATCCTCGAAGCGGTCACTGGCGGGGTTGAACGCGTGGAGCCGCAACGCGCCGCCCGAATAGGCCTTGGGCTCGCGGTGGAAATAATAGACCGCGCTCAAGACGCGGTCGCCGCCACGCGCACGATCGCTTGATGGTTCAGTATCGATATGCTGCCGGTAGAAGTCGCCATCATTATAGGCGATCAGCGAGAGCTGGATCTGCTCCACCTCGAACGCCGCCACACCGAGGCCATCAGCCAGCGTCGGCACTGCATCATACACCCGCTGCCGGAACGCATCTTTCCACGGATAGTCGCTCCCTCTTGCCGTGACGGAGCTCCGGAAATCCGCCCGCAGCGTGCCACTGCCGACGAGCGACGGCGCAAAGCTGGCGCGATTGGCCAGCGCCCAGTCCAGAATCCCACGATGCTCCTCGACCGGCAGGAAATCCCGCCACACCAGATGCGGCGAGGGCGCGTCGAGACTGGAGGAAGCGTTCACCGCTCCCCTATCGCGTGTCGCCGACGGAACTGCAACGAAGCCGGCGGCGCGGCGGAGACCAGCCACGGATGCTCATCTCCGCTCTGCTTCACAGTCACCACCCGCCCATTCGACAGCGAGACGGCAACCCCGCCGGTTTGCGCCAGGGTCGGACGATCGAGCTTCAGCCAGCGCGGGTGGCAGGCGGCGGGAAGGCGGCGCTCGCTCACGACGATGTCGGAGATACCGCACGCGGCAACCAGGGCGGCCGTCGGCACGAGATAGGCGCTGCGGGTGGCCAGGATCCGCCAGTCCCGCCCGCCAGTCTTGCGTTGCACCAGGCACAGATCGCGATTGCACCGCGCATAGGGCTGATCGGAGAGCAGCAGTGGATCGTCATCGACGCCGCTATTCTCGGAGAGCATGTCGGCGGTGTAATCGCCGATCCGGTCGCGCAGCAGCGCGAGCCCGCCGCTGGGGGTGCGCAGCGCAAGATGCCGGCCATCGCCGGTGACGAGCAGATCCGGCGACGGCGTCAGCAGCGCCCAGAGCGCGCCGATCGCCAGCGGCACCGCACCGAGCCGCCGCCACCGCGTCCGCCACAAGGCGATCCACAGCCCGCCGACCACCATCAGCCCATAGGCCGCAGCCGGCATCGCCGGCAACGCTGCTACCGAACCGGGCATGCTCGCAGTCGTATGCGCGATCCACAGCAGCAGGTCGAGCGACCGCGCCGTCAGCCACCAGAAGGGCGCGCCCAGGCCGACCAGATCGAACAGCAGGGCAAGCGCTTCGAGCGGCATCGTCACGAAGGTCGTCAGCGGGATCGCGACGATATTGGCGACCGAGCCGTAAACGCCGGCCTTGTGGAAGTGGAACAGCGAGATCGGGATCAGCGCCAGCTCGACGACGATGCCTGTCAGCAGCAGCGAGGTGAGATCGCGCCCGATCTTGCGCAGCCGCCGCTCCTCGCGCGGCGCGAACCAGGCCTTGATCCGCGGATGCTCGTGCAGCGCGATGATTGCGGCCACCGCGGCGAAGGAGAGCTGGAAGCTGGGCCCGGCCAGCGATTCGGGATAGAGCAGCAGCACCACGAACGCACCGGTCGCGACCAGCCGGAGCGTCAGCGCCTCACGTCCCATCGCGAGTGCTACCAGCACCAGCAGCGCCGCGACGCACGACCGGATCGTCGGCACCTCGGCCCCGGTCAGCAATGTATAGCCGATCGCCGCCAAGGCCCCGGCGCCGGCCGCAATCAACGGTAACCTGAACCGCAGCGCAAGCCATGGGCTCAGCGCAAGCAGCCGCAGCACCAGAAACATCACCGCGCCCACAACCGCAGTGATATGCAACCCGCTCACCGACAGGAGATGCGCCAAGCCGGAGCGCCGCATCGCATCGTTGTCGCTTTGCGGGATCGCCCCCTGATCGCCCGTGGCAAGCGCCGCCGCGATCGCGCCCGCGCCACCTGGTGCACTCGCCTGGATATGTTGCGACAGGCTTTCCCGCAGGCCGGCGCCGTTCGATATCCCCGGCGTGACGATCGTGACCGGCCCGAAACCGCGCCCGGTGGCGCCGATCCCATCGAACCACGCAACGCGGCCATAATCATAGGCGCCCGGCACCGCCGGCTCGGGCGGGGGCATCAGCCGCGCGCCAAGCTGGATCGCCGCACCCCGCGAGAGCCCTTTGGGCAAATCCGCCTCGGCAAGGTTGACGCGGATATGCGGTGGCAGTGTGAAGGCCTCCTGCCGTCTTTGGGTGAATTGGCGGCGGTCGCGTCGCCCACCGCCACGCCGGGCCTGCCTCGGCGGATCGGGCGTCGCGATCACCCGCACTGGCGCCAGCCTGAGCCGGACCAGATCGCGCGGCGGCAACGGCTCGATTCGCTCGACCTTCGCCTCGAACGTCAGGATCACCGGCCGCTTCAGGATGGCAGCGCTGGCATTCTCGGCTCGCCACCAGACCAGCGCGAGTCCGGCCGCGGCGAGCAGTGCCGCCACCGCGACAACGCGTCCGGCCCTGCCGCCCCGGCCAATCGCCAGGGCGAACAGAGCCACGCCCGCAAGCACCAGCAACGTGGCCTTCCACCATGTCGGGTCGGGCATCAGGAACCAGGCAGTGATCCCGGCGCCAAGCATCACCGGTATCCACAAGGGAAGCTGGTCACGCTCCGCCTCGAGCCAGCGCTCGAGCGCTGCCTTCCCCTTGCGAATCCACTCGAACGCCCCGATTTGGAGCAGCGTAGGTCGCGTGCTAGGGGCCTCGGCGGCTATACTGGCCATCGATTTTCAAGTCTGGGAGCAAGCGCGTTTGGGCGCAAGGTCTGATACCGCGGCGGCCGATACCGGCACGCCCGCCAACCCGGCAGTGGTGACGCGCTTCGCGCCGTCGCCCACGGGCTATCTGCACATCGGCGGCGCGCGCACTGCGCTGTTCAACTGGCTGTTCGCACGCCATCATGGCGGCAAGTTCCTGCTGCGCATCGAGGATACCGATCGCGCCCGCTCGACCCAGTCGGCGATCGACGCGATTCTGAGCTCGATGCAATGGCTCGGCCTGGATTGGGACAGCGACGCAGTCTTCCAGTTCGAGCGCGCCAAGCGCCATGCCGAAGTCGCTTATCAGATGGTCGAGCAGGGCCACGCCTATCGCTGCTACGCCACGGCCGAAGAGCTGACGGCGCTGCGCGAAAGCCAGAAAGCCGCCGGCAAGCCGATGCGCTATGACGGCCGCTGGCGCGATCGCGACCCCGCCGACGCCCCCGAGGGCACCCCCTTCGTCGTCAGGCTCAAGGCGCCGAAGGAAGGCGCGACGACGATCGAGGACCAGGTCCAGGGCAGCATCACCGTCCAGAATGCCGAGCTCGACGATCTCGTCCTGCTGCGCTCGGACGGCACGCCGACCTATATGCTCGCGGTCGTCGTGGACGATCACGACATGGGCGTCACCCATGTCATCCGCGGCGACGACCATCTCAACAACGCTTTCCGCCAGCTGCCGATCATCCGCGCGATGGGCTGGCCCGAGCCGGTCTATGCCCATGTGCCGATGATCCACGGCCATGACGGCGGCAAGCTCTCGAAGCGCCACGGCGCGGTCGGCGTCGAATATTATCGCGACGAGCTCGGCATCCTGCCCGAGGCGCTGAGCAATTATCTGCTCCGGCTCGGCTGGGGGCATGGCGATGACGAGATCATCAGCCGCGAGCAGGCCACGGAGTGGTTCGATCTGGCTGATGTCGGGAAATCGCCAAGTAGGTTCGATTTGAAGAAACTCGAGAACCTGAACGGTCATTATATCCGCAGTGCGGACAATGTTCGGCTGGCCGAGCTGGTAACCCCGCGACTCGGTTTCGAACCCACGGCACAACAGGCCGAAATGCTTCAGCGCAGCATGGAATCGCTGAAGCCCCGGGCCGCGAATCTCAACGAACTTGTGTCCGGCGCGGCCTTTCTTTTTCGCACTCGCCCACTGGAAATGGACGGCGATGCAGCATCGCTGCTCTCGGGCGATGCACCGGCGCTGCTGGGCCGTTTGCACGCCGCCCTTGACGCGGTTGGCAACTGGGATGCAGAGGCGCTCGAAGACGCGGTTCGCCGGGTAGCGGACGATGCGGGAGTGAAGCTTGGCCAGGTCGCGCAGCCGTTGCGGGCAGCGCTGACCGGGCGCAAGACCTCGCCCGGGATTTTCGACGTGCTCGAGCTGCTCGGGCGCGAGGAAAGCCTGGGACGCATCGCCGACCGGATGACCGCCTGAGACGTTCGAGAAAGGACTTTTGGATGACCGACGCCGCGACGCCCCGGATCAATATCGGGAATCACGAATATGCGGTTCTGGCGGGAAGCGTCGGCCCGGAAGTCATCGATATCCGCAAGCTCTACGCCGATACCGGCATGTTCACCTATGATCCCGGCTTCACCTCGACGGCGAGCTGCGAATCCGCGCTGACCTATATCGACGGCGACGAGGGCGTCCTGCTTCACCGCGGCTATCCGATCGGCCAGCTCGCCAAGGAATCAAGCTTCATGGAGGTCTCGTACCTCCTGTTGAACGGCGAACTGCCGACCAAGGCCGAGCTCGATCATTTCAGCTACACCATCACCCGCCACACCATGCTGCACGAGCAACTCGCGACCTTCTATCGCGGCTTCCGGCGCGATGCGCACCCGATGGCGATCATGTGCGGCATCGTCGGCGCACTCTCGGCCTTTTATCATGATTCGGCCGACATCACGGATCCGCACCAGCGCATGGTCGCGAGCCACCGTCTGATCGCGAAGATGCCGACCATCGCGGCGATGGCGTATAAATATTCGGTCGGTCAGCCCTTCCTCTATCCCGACAACAGCCTGTCCTACACCGGCAACTTCCTGCGCATGACCTTCGGCGTTCCGGCCGAGCCCTATGTCGTCAATCCGATCGTGGAGAAGGCGCTCGACCGCATCTTCATCCTCCATGCCGATCACGAGCAGAACGCCTCGACCTCGACTGTCCGGCTCGCCGGCTCGTCGGGCGCCAATCCCTTCGCCTGCATTGCGGCCGGCATTGCCTGCCTGTGGGGCCCGGCGCATGGCGGCGCCAACGAGGCCGCGCTCAACATGCTGCGCGAGATCGGCACGGTCGACCGCATCCCGCATTATATCGATCGCGCCAAGGACAAGAACGACCCGTTCCGCCTGATGGGCTTCGGCCACCGCGTGTACAAGAATTACGATCCCCGCGCGACGGTGATGCAGGAGACGGTGCGCGAGGTGCTCGGCGCGCTCGGCGTGAACGATCCGGTGTTCGACGTCGCGCTGCGGCTCGAGGAGCTTGCGCTCAACGATCCCTATTTCATCGAGAAGAAGCTGTTCCCGAACGTCGATTTCTATTCGGGCGTGATCCTCTCCGCGATCGGCTTCCCGACGACGATGTTCACCGCTTTGTTCGCGCTGGCCCGTACCGTCGGCTGGGTCGCGCAATGGAACGAGATGATCTCCGACCCCGCCCAGAAGATCGGCCGCCCGCGCCAGCTCTACACCGGCCCGACGCAGCGCGACTATGTGGCGGTGGACAAGCGCTCGTGAAGGCGGTGACCACCATCATCGGCATACTCGCCGTGCTGATGGGGCTGCTCTGGATCGGTCAGGGCACGGGCTATATCCACTGGCCGGCGTCGAGCTTCATGCTCGACCAGCGCATCTGGGCACTGTGGGGCGGGTTGCTCGCCGTAGTCGGGATCGTGCTGATCAGGATCGGGCGGCGATAGAAGCGCTATCAATCAGCCCCAACCGTCATGCCGGACTTGTTCCGGCATCCACTGTCCCGCACATGCACCGGCATTTTTATTTGCGGCACGGTGGACCCCGGAACGAGTCCGGGGTGACGATTTGATTTAAACGGCCCGGGCCTCCTCCAGGGAGAGGGATTCACTCCCGATACGGCAGCGTAAACACGAACCGCGCTCCCTGCCCGGGCGCGCTGTCCACGGTCACATCGCCGCCCATCGCCCGCGCCAGGCGGCGCGCGATATACAGGCCGAGCCCGCTGCCGCCCGGCTCGCGCGGATCGACGCGTTCGAACTTTTCGAAGATCCGCGCCTGGTCCTCGATCGCGATGCCCTTGCCCTGGTCGGCAACGATGATCGCCGCGATGCCGTCCTCGCGCTCGGCGCGGATCCACACCATGCCCTCGGCCGGTGAGTAACGCACCGCATTGCCGATCAGATTGACCAGCACCTGCAAGGCCCGGCGGAACTCGCCGGTCGCAGGCAGCACTTCCTGCGGCGCCGGCTTGTCGATCGAGACCTGCGCCTCGGACGCGCGCACCGCGAGCAGCCCCGCCGCGCGGCGCGCGACATCGGCAAGATCGACCGGCTCCTTCGCCACGACGAAATCAGGGCGCTCGATCGCCTGGAGATCGACGAGATCGTCCACCAGCCCCATCAGATGCCGCCCCGCGCTTGCGATATCGGCGGCGTAATCGGCATAATCCTGCCGGAGCGGCCCTTCCGACTGGGCGTTGATGCTGTCGGCATTGGCGATGATCCGCCCCAGCGGCGTCCTGAGCGCGTGGTCAAGCCGCGCGGCGAAGGCTTCCGATACGCCATCGCCCGAGCCATTGAGCTTCGGCGCGACTTCAGGCGCCTCATCGTCGATCATGTGCACCGCGCCGACGAACCCGGCGAACGCCCCGCTCGCATCGGTGCGCGGCGCTGCGGACAGCCGCACCGGCCGGCCGGTGGCGCGGATCGTCGCGCGCTGGTCATCGAAGCGCTGGTGCATGGCGAGGCCGCCGAGAATCGGGAACGCACCCTCGCGATCCTCACCGAGCGCGAACAGCTTGGTCAGCGGCTGGCCGAGCATGGCGCCTGAATCGAAACCATGTTTCGCGCCGGCGTTGATCGAGAGGAAGGTGATGCGGAGCGCCGAATCCGTCTCCCACGACCAGTCGCCCGCGCTGCGCAGGAAATCGCCGTCGCGCTCGCCCTGCAGCGCTTCGGGATGCCAGGCGGCTCGGGTGCGCCAGCCGGTTATCATCAGCTTCACGCCATCGGCGCCCGGCTCCGCACGCACCCAGAGCTCGACATCGTCATCGCCGTCCGCCGCGACCACGCCGCGCGAGACGAGAATGCCGAGCCGCTGCGCAAGCCTGGTCAGCGTCGCGATCTGCGGGATGGCGATCGGCTGGCCCACGCCCCCACCCGCCCGGGCATTGAGGTCATGGAGCCTCTTGTCCGCCTCGACGAGACGGCCCTCACGATCGATCAGCCCGCGCACCGGCGGCAGCATCGGGTCAGTCACGTTCATGCGCGCCCTCCCCTGCCCAGCGCCACCATCGCGGCGCGATAGTCAGGATGCAGCAGCAAGGGTGCCAGCGCGGCGCGGGCATCCGTGGCAGGAGTCGCCGCGATGTCATCGAGCCCTTCGGCGAAGCTGTCGAGATCACGACGGGGATCAGCCTCGCTCAGCGCCAGGCCGATCCTTGCGATCGACGCACGATCGACCTCGAGCGCACGCAGCACCAGCCACAACCGGTCAGCAGCAGGATCGAGCAGGATCTCGCGCGCATCGCCATGGTCGACCCCAAGGGCGTGCGCGATCAGCGCCGCGAACAGCGCCGGGCGGCGATCCGCGATCGCTTCGACCAGCAGCGGCGGCAGCTCATCGGCGCGCGCATCGAGCGCTGCCGCCAGCCGCATCGCCGCGGCTTCGAGCCGATCGCCCTCGTCATGCGCCGAGACGCTGCGCGTCGCCGCCTCGACCAGCGCGCGGTCGAGTGCCGGTAGCGCCCCGTTCGGGGTCTCATCCGCCAGTGCGACGAAGCGCTCGCGCAGGGCGGCCGCGACCCACCAGACCAGGCGGTGGTGCAGCTCGGCGGGAAGGTCGGTCCGGGTCGGCAGCCCTTCGCTTTCGCCGCGCCGCCGGCTCTCGGCGGCGAGCAGCGCCATCGCCGCGGCGGCAACCACGCTGTCGGGATGCTGGATCAGCCGGGCGAGCAGGCTGGCGCGATCCGGGTCCTCCGGCGCATCGACCGGCAGGGCCTCGGCCAGCACATCCTGGCGCGCGCGTCCGACCAGCTCGCGCATCAGCTCGACATCCCGAAGCAGGCCGGCCGAGGCCAGCCGGCTGAAGACCGGATCGCCGGTTTCGAGCTCAATCGAGAGCTCGGGCACGCCGCGCGTGGCGAGCAGGCGCGCGGCGTGGCGCCGCACCGCGCTTTCGACTGCGGCGACCAGCGCCGAGAGCGTACCGCCCAGCGCCGAGCGCAACCGCTCGTCGAGCCGGGACTCGTCGGGCAAAAAGAAGTCGTCGACAGCGACCGCGAGCCGGCGATCGGCGCGCACGTCCGCGGCGGCCGCCCGGGCAAGCAGCTTGCTGACCCCCCTGTGGGTGCCATCATCCATGTCGCCGTCATTGCTCGACATGCGCCTCGGCTTAGGGATTTGTCGTTAAGACGAGCCTAAGGCTTTTCACGAAACGCCTCAATGGCCCCACTCAATGTCGCGGCTGCATAAAAACCTCCGAGTGCGAGCGCTGCGAGCGGCGGGGCCCAGAGCATGACCGGCGCCATCAGGATCGGATAGGCGACCGGGCTCGCCCACCAGCGGCGGCGTATCGCGGCATTGCCCGCGCGTTCTGCGAGCGTCGCCGCCACGATCGCCGCGATCGCCGCCACCCAGCCGGCGGCCGAGCCGCGCCCAAGCAGCAGCGCGGCAATCGCCGGTATCGCCAGCAGGGCACCGCGCTGGAGGCGAACCGCGATCGCCTCGTCGCGCAGATTGGCGACCGTCTCGCCGATCGAAAAGCCGATCATCGCCAGGATCGCCAGCGAAAGCCCGCTCACCGGCCATCCGAAATAGAGCGCAGCGAACCCGGCCGCCGCCAGCACCAGTGCCGACGCCGCCACCGCGATACTCGGCACCGCGCGCTCGATCAGGCGGGGCAGCGCTGCCCGTGCGAGCGGCGCGAGGATGAAATGATCGGCCCAGGGCCTTGGCCGCGGTACCAGCGCTGAGAGGATCGCCTTGCCCTTTTCCGCCAACCGCCGCGAATCGCGCTCGATGCAGTGCGCGTCGGCAGCGGCGCCGGCCGGCAGGCGAACCTGCTCGGCGCCCGCTTGCGCCGCGACGCGCAACAGGGTCGACTGGAAGTCATAGTCCCTGGGCATGGCTGCGACTTCGGCAACTCTCTTGGGATCGAGCAGGGCGAGCCCCGCCCAGGCAGTCCGGCCGGCGAGCCGCTCATAGCGGCTGGCGCCATCGCGATCGTCAGTGACGAGCAGCACGTCGCCGCCCACGCCGAGCATCGGGATTATCACCTCATTGGTGGTCATCAGCCCGTCGGCAACCGCCATCACGCGCGAGAGCGGGTGGAGTTTCTCGGCCGCCTCGCCCGCGGTGCGCACCGCATCGACGGAGACCCCGCGCCGCCCGATCCGGTTGATCGCGCCGAGCAGTTCCGGGGTAAGCCGCTCGATGACGAGAATGATCTGCGACGCCCCGGCCGCGACGAGCAGCCGCGCCTGGAACTCGATCAGCGTCAGCCCGCCGAACGGCAAGGTCGCGGCGAGCGTTCCCGGCCGGTCATCGGCATCCTCAGTCGCGAAAATCAGTCCGGCAAGCATCATGGGCTGGTAGGGCGTGTCCGCCTTTCCCGCAACGGGGCGGCATAGCCGCTTGACACCCGGTCGCCGACAGATACTCTCCGCCCAGTTCGCAGCGGTCGGGAGTTCGCGGCGTAACCGGTTCATTTTTCCGGAAAGTTCGCTGGCCGTGCCCTTATATTCCAGATTCACACTCCCCCTCCTCCTCACGGCCCTGGCCCCGGTCTGCGCGCATGCCGAACTGGGCGGCACCGCCTCCGGCGTCCAGGCGGACGGCGCCCGCATGGGCATCCGCACGGCCTCGGTGGCGATGGGCGGTTATTCCCGCCATGAGATCACCCGCACCAATGGCGGCGTGGTGCGCGAATTCACCAACGCCAAGGGCCAGGTCTTCGCGATCACCTGGTCGGGCCCGGGCAAGCCCGATCTGCGCACCCTGCTCGGCCGCTATTTCACGACCCTTCAGGCATCGGGCGGCACCATCGGCCGCACCATGCATTCGCTGCGCCGGCCGGCGCAGGTCAACCAGCCTGATCTGCAGATCCAGACCGGCGGTCATATGGGCTGGTTCCACGGCGTCGCCTTCATCCCGTCGCTCGCACCGAACGGATATGCGACCAGCAACCTGGCGCTCGACCAATGATGCAGGTCCGTCCCTTCACCGCATTGGTCGCGGCCCTCGCGCTCGCCGGATGCAGCGGCGGCGGCTCGAGCCCCAGCGGCGGCAGCGCGGCGACCCCGACGCCCACCCCAACGCCGACACCGACGCCCACACCCACACCAACCCCCACCGCGAATACCGCCACCGTCACGCTCGACGCCGGCCCGGCCGCGCTCGGCGTCGGCCCCAATGGCTATGCCGCGTTCAACGAACCCTATGTGACGATCACCATCTGCGCGCCGGGCTCGACCAGCAATTGCCAGACGATCGACCATATCATCCTCGATACCGGCTCGGTCGGCCTGAGGATCATTCAGCCGGTGCTCAATGCGAGCCTGCTCGCAGCGCTGCCGACCGAGAGCAGCGGCTCGAACCATGCCGTCGGCGAATGCTATCAATATGTGAACTCCTACGCCTTCGGCTCGGTGCGCAAGGCGGACTTCTCGATCGCCGGGGAGAAGGTCGCCAATATGCCGTTCCAGACGATCGGCGACACCGGCACCTTCGCCACCATCCCGGCGAGTTGTTCGGCGGGCGGCGGCAGCCCGATCGTGACGGTGCAGGATTTCGGCGCCAACGGCATCATCGGCGTCGGCACCACCACCACGGACTGCGGCAGTTTCTGCGCCACCGGCGGGCAATCGGCGGCAATCTATTATGATTGCCCGCCCGCGGGGTGCAACGCGATCATCAGCCGTGCGGCCAACATATCCGCACCGTTCGAGCAATTGCCCAATCCGGTCGCTGCCTTCCCGGTCGACAATAACGGCACCATCCTGACCATGCCGGCCGTGGCCCAGGCCGGCGTGCCGACCCTGACCGGTACGGTGACCTTCGGCATCGGCACCCAGGCCGACAACAGCCTGACCGCGGCGAACATCCTGCCCGTCACCACCTCGACGAACCGGCTGGGGCCGGGCCTGCTCACCGCAACCTACAAGGGCAAGGCGCTCACCCAGAGCTTCCTCGACAGCGGCAGCAATGACTATTTCTTCATCGACACCAGCCTCAACCCCTGTACCGCGAGCGGCCTGATCGCCTTTTACTGCCCGACCTCGCCAACACCGCTGTCGCCGGTGCTGACGGCGACCAGCGGCGCGACGGCGAGCGGCGCCTTCACCCTGTACAGCCCGCTCAACGTCTCCGGCTCGTCGAATGTGGCACCGGGGCTCGGGATCAACCCGACCCTGGTCACGCCACCTTTGCCCTTTGCCAACAGCTTCGATTTCGGCATGCCCTTCTTCTTCGGCCGGAGCGTCTATACCGCGATCGAGGGCCGACCGGCGGGCGGGACGCAAGGGCCGTATTTCGCCTTCTGAACCGGCCTGGGCCCGGCGAGCGTCCTGCCCCGCCAGTTCAGAGCAAGCTTGTCCGGCAGGCACAGGCTGCACGCTGCCAGCGCGGCTGAAATCGTTTTGCTGCACCGCAGCATCTGTCGATCGGGCGCGCGCGTCGGTGAAGCAGATACACGCCCGGGGCGCGACAAAGCAGTAACCCCGGAAAGTGCAAAAGCCCCCGATGCGTTCGATGATCTGGTGATCATTACAATTCCATTGCAGTTTTATGGCGTCGTGAGGGACAGCCCGCCGAGCTTGCCTTGATGATAGTTCCGTAACCGAGAATAAAACTACACCGCCAATCAATCTATTCTTGAATCTGTCAACTGGCGAGACACCCCTCGCCAAGTCTTCCCAAATACTCGGCCGAAGTGGTTTTTCTGTCACAGTGTCGGGATTGACAATATCCCGCACAGGCGTAGCTTTCGATACATAGCGAGGGGATGCCCTGATCGGCGGTTCATAAACGTATTCAAGGCAAAGGGGCATCTCCAATGACTGGCCAAGTCAAAGCAGCATTCCGCGCGCGCGTCCTTTTCACGTCTACAGCAATCGTCACGGCATTGTTGCTGAGCGACGCAGCCGCCGCGCAAACGGCGAGCGCGGATGACGACAAGAGCGACATCGTCGTCATCGGCACACGCCGCACCGATCGTACGGTAACGACCTCCGCATCGCCGATCGACGTGATCAGTTCGGCCGAGCTCAATGCGCAACCTGCCGCCGACATGCTCGACCAGGTGAAGAATGTCGTCCCGTCCTTCTTCGTCGGGCAGAACACGATCTCGGACGCATCGAGCTTCGTCCGTGCGCCCTCGTTGCGCGGGCTGCCCAGCGACGAGGTGCTCGTGATGCTCAACGGCAAGCGCTATAATCGCAGCGCCCTGGTCCAGGTCTATACCGGTGGCGACACCGGCCTCTCCTTCGGCTCGCAGGGCTCCGACATTTCGGCGATCCCCTCGATCGCGATCAAGAGCCTGGAAGTGCTGCGCGACGGCGCGACCGCGCAATATGGTTCGGACGCGATCGCCGGCGTGCTCAATTATGGCCTGAAGGAAGTCTCGGGCCTCGATGTGGTCGCCCGCTATGGCCAATATTATCAGAATGGCGACGGCAAGAGCTATCAGGTCGCCGGCAATTACGGCCTCGGCATCGGCGATATCGGCTTCATCAACCTCAGCGCCGAATATCACAAGGACGAGCAGACCAGCCGCGGCGCGACCCGGCCCGCCGCCGCGAACTTCGCGGCCTTGTTCCCGGCCCTCGCCTCGCAGATTCCCAATTATCCAAAGCCGGCGCAGCTCTGGGGCTCTTCGCCATCGCATGGCTACAAGCTGCTGCTCAATTCGGCGATCGACGTCACCGACACCTCCAAGCTCTATCTGTTCGTCAATTTCGCGCACAGCAGCTCGACCGAGAGCTTCAACTATCGCCCGGTCGTGACCACCACCGCGGTCGACCAGGCCGGCGTGACGCATACGCTCGGCGCAAACGGCTCGTTCAACCCGATCTATCTGACGCCCTGCCCCGCGGCCAACCCGACCTGCCCGGTCGGCGGCTTCGTCAAGGACGCCAACACCTTCAAGTTCAGCACGATCTATCCGGCGGGCTTTACCCCGCAATTTGTCGGCGTGACCGAGGAAATCTACGGCACGCTGGGCTACAAGGGAGACCTTGGCGGCCTGCACTATGACCTGTCGGGCTCGCTCAGCCGCAACACGCTCGCGCTTTCGATGTACGGCTCGCTCAGCGCTTCCTACGGACCGCAATCCCAGACCAGCTTCAAGTTCGGCAAGCTGGTGCAGGAGGAAGCCGATGCCAATCTCGATCTCAGCTATCCGCTCGAGATCGGCCTTGCCAGCCCGCTCACGATTTCGGGCGGCGGCGAATGGCGCAAGGAGACCTATCAGCAGACCGCCGGCGATCCCCAATCCTATGGCGCGGGGCCCTATGCGGTGCAGCAACTCTACATCCCCACCGCCACGCCCGGCGTTTACACCCACACCGTCACCGACGTCGCCAACCAGTCGCCCGGCGCAAGCGGTTATGGCGGCACCAGCCCCGCTGCGGCGGGCAGCTGGAGCCAGGCCAGCTATGCCGCCTATGCCGCGCTCGAAACCGATATCGTCGAGGCCCTGAGCGTCGGCGTCGCCGGCCGCTATGAGCATTATGATACTTTCGGCAGCGCCTGGGTGGGCAAGGTCAACGCGATCTGGAAGATCGTCCACGGCCTTTCGATCCGCGGCACCATCGGCAGCGGCTTCCACGCCCCGTCGCCGGGCCAGTCGAACGACGAAATCCTCACCACCAACTTCGTTGCCGGCAACCAGGTGCAGACCGGCACCTATCCCGTCAGCACCGCCATCGCCCAATATTATGGGGCGAAGACGCTGAAGCCCGAGGAATCTACCAATTACGGCGTCGGCTTCGTCGCCACGCCGATCAGCGCGCTGACGCTGACGGTCGACGGATACCAGATCGATGTGCGCAACCGCATCGGCATCACGCAGAACTTCACGGTGACGGCGCAGGATGTCATCAACCAACCCGCTCTCGCGGCGGTCGGCGTGAACGGCAACATCAATTATTTCACCAACGGCTTCAACACGCGGACGCGCGGCGTGGATGTGGTCGCCACCTATCACACCACGCTGAGCGAGGCGCTGCTCAACTTCACGCTCGCCTATAACTACAACAAGAGCACCGTGACCAAGCATGATTCCGCGGTGATCAGCAACGCCCAGATCATCGACGTCGAGCATCTCGCGCCGAACCATCGCGCGATCTTCACCACAGCCTGGTCGCTGGGGGACCTCAGCATCACCGCGCGCGAGAATTTCTACAGCTGGTGGCAGGACGAGGTCGATTATCCCGGCCAGCGTTTCGGCTCGAAATTCACCACTGACCTGGACGTGAGCTACACCTTTGCCGGCCATTACACGCTGACGGTCGGCGCCAGCAATCTGCTCGACAACCGGCCGGACAAGATCAAGCAATCGGCGTCGAACGCGATCTATCCGATCACTGACAGCACCGCCGACGGCCAGATCTTCCCGCGCAACGGCGGTCCGTTCGGCTTCAATGGCGGCCTCTGGTATGTCCGGGTGCGCGCCAAATATTGATCCGCGCAACCAAGGGATCCGGGAGCGCAGCGCTTCCGGATCCTTTGACTCCCGGGCGGTTTGAAACACTATAGGCCGATGCCCAGCTTCACCCACCGGCTTGCCCAGCTCGACGATCTCGAGGCGCTGCGCGCCCTGATGCGCCGCTCGATCGCGCATCTGCAGCAGGGCTTTCTTTCGCCCGAACAGGTCAGCGCCAGCCACAAGGTGATGGGCCTCGACAGCCAGCTGGTGCGCGACCAGACCTATTTCCTCATCGAGCGCGACGGCATCCTGGCCGGCTGCGGTGGCTGGAGCTGGCGCGCGACGCTCTATGGCGGCGACGACAGCGTGGTGACGCGCGAGCCGGAACCGCTCGATCCAGCGACTGATGCTGCCCGCATCCGCGCCATGTACACCGACCCCGATTTCGCCCGGCAGGGCGTGGGCCGGCTGATCATGGACCTGTGCGAGACCGCCGCCCGCGCGCACGGTTTCCGCAGGGTGGAGATGATGGCGACGCTTTCCGGTGCGCCGCTCTACCGGGCGTGCGGCTATCTGCCGATCGAACAGGTCTCTTCCGCGCCGATCGACGGGGTCACCGTCCCGTTGATCCGCATGGGCAAGACCCTGCCCGACTGAACCGCGGCACGCCGCCGGACTCTGCCGGATCATCATGAGTTCACGCGAAGGCGCGAAGGCGCGAAGATGGTTTGCGAGGGGCGAAGCCATCTCGTGTTCGCCGCCGCACCATCGTCATGCCGGTGACGGCGTGGGGTATGTTCAGTCTGCCCATGGGTTGGGCTCGTTGAGATCACGATAGAGATCCTCATCGCGGTCGAGATCGCGGTAGAGATCATGGTCGTCCGCCTGCCGGCAGTCCTGGCGCGAGGGATGGACCCAGGGCGTCATCGCCAGCGGCATGACCGGTTCGGCAAAGGTGAGTGCCAGCGCATCGGCATCGTCGGGCGAGGCGAGGCCGCGGGCCTTCATATGCTCCTTCTTCTCGAGCAGGATCGAGACCTGGTCGGCAGCATAGCCATATTCGACACCGGTGAGATCGGTTGCCAGCGTCTCGTCGTCGGGGATGGCGCCGCCGGAGAGCCAGCCGCGCATATTGGTCCACATCTCGGAGCGCTTGTTGGCGGTCTTCACCCGCATCTCGCCGTGCCAGAGGGCATCGCGGCCCTGTGCGCCGAACCAGACTTCATGGACATGCTCGACGCCGAGCTGGCGGAGCCGGTCGATCACGGCGGCCCCGATATTCCCCGCATCGACGAAGATGGCATCGGGGCGGTGGAGTTGCGCCTGAAGCGCGACATCGCCGGCGAGCGTCATCGCATCCTGCTTGTGCCAGCGTTTCCAGGGGCGGGTGCGGGCATCGCGGCCATGGCGGATCGCGAGCGTCGAGTGATCGTCGCCGAAGCGGGCGCAATCGAGGCCGAAGATGATCGGATCGCTGATGAGGGGATAGGCGGGACGCGCGCGTGCCGCATCGACCAGGGCTGTGCCGATGAACTGCATCGAACTGCTGCTCGGGAACTGGCCGCGGACGCGCACGCGGACGATGTCGCTGTCTTCGCCATAGGTCGCGACCAGCTCGTCGAGATAGGCTTTGTTGGTGCCCTCGACGCTGCGGCTGTCGATCTGCTTCGCGTTCCACAGGTTGCGGTGGCGGCCGAAGCATTCTCGGAACGGGCCGGTGTTGGAAGTGGGGTTGCCGAAGGCGAGGAAGATTATCTCGGTCTCCTCGTCGGTAAGCGCGCCCAGCGCCACTTCCCAGACCTTCGCCGGGATGCCCGAGGCCTCGTCGAACACCAGGATGATGCGCTTGCCCTGATTGTGGAGGCCGGCGAACGCCTCGGTGTTGGTGACCGACCAGGTGACGAGGTCGCTGCGCCACGAACGATCATGACCAGGCTCTGTGGATATGAGCGAAGTCGCGGTCGGGCGGAACCATCCCTTCGTGATCGAGAGGTTGTGCCATTTGACGATCTCGGGCGCAGTCTTGGTGAGGAGCTGGCTTTCCGTATTCGCCGTAATGACGATGCGGGTGTCGATGCCGGTATCGAGGCCCCACTTGATCAGCATTGCTATCAGAGCCGACTTGCCGATGCCGTGTCCCGACGCACGGGCGATACGGCACGGGGTGAAGCGGGTGGCGTCGTCGGTGAGGTGCTTCTTGATCGCCGCCATGACGTCACATTGCCAGGCGCGGGGCCCCTCGATGCCGCGCAGCACGCCTTCGCCCCAGGGATAGACAAAGCGGGCATGTTTGAGCGGATCGCATCGGAAGGCGCCCATATGGTCGAAGACGCTGTCTTCAGCCTCGGCCCTGGTATCGGGGAGCGAGAGCGCCGTGGCGCAGATGCCCGGGCGCTTAGTCCGCTTCATGGGTGTACCGCTCACCGACCCGGGCCATTGCCTTGCGCAGGCGCTCGACGATGCCGCCATCGTCTTCGAGCTTGCCGAGACGAGCCCACGTCTTCGGATCGCGGGCGCGCAGCCATTGCAGCGCCGCGCGGGGATCGGCGCGCACTTCGCGGGGATAGCGGATTATGACCGGGGCAGGCGCGCCATCGGGCAGGAAGACACGCACCGCCTCCTCCTCATAGCCGATCGCGCGCTCATAGAGCGCGCGCTCGACGCGTTCGTTCGCCTTGGCCTTGCCAAGCGCCGTGGCTTCGGCGAAGTCGGGATGGGCAGCGCGCCAGCGGAAGATCGTGGTGCGCGAGACGCCGAATTCAGCGGCAAGCTCGCGATCGGTGAAGCCGCCGGCGTATTTTTCGCGGGCGCGGCGGGCAAAAGCGGGTTTGTAGCTGGTGGGGCGCGTTTCGGGCATGAAGCGCGGTCTAGCAGTGGGGCGCTTCGGGTTGAATCAGATGCGGCCATTTCGGGGTGAGGTTTCGGGAGATATATTACACTGGGTTGTTTCATATCTCCGCTCCGGTGAATTTCACAAATTATTTTGTAAATCAGTAGCTTAATGGAGAATTATTTCTTGGACTACCACATCGTCCTTCAACTTTGACCCCGAGCGTGCGGATAATGGGTAGCATTCAGGGGGCTGCGCCAGAGGCGTTCAATTCCGTTGAAATATAACGCTATGTGTTATATATGAAGCTGAATCAGGGGACATCCCGTCACGCGAATCTTCAAAAATGGTTGGTTCGAGCGCTTCGCGCGCAAGGAGAGGCTGGCCGATTCAACGCTGTGCGAGGCCGTGCAACGTGCGGAAAGCGGGCTGATCGATGCCGACCTTGGCGGCGGTGTCGTCAAGCAACGGGTGGCAAGGCCGGGCCAAGGCAAGTCGGGCGGCTATCGCACGCTGATCCTGTTCCGGCGGGGTGACCGCGCGATATTCGCCTTCGGTTTCGCCAAGAATGCGCAGGCCAACATATCGAAGACGGACCTGGTGCTGTTGAAGGATGCAGCGGCGGAAGCGCTGGGGTGGGATGACGAGGAACTGAACCGGCTGGTGGCATCGGGAACGCTGGTGGAGATCGAGCATGAGAGTGAAGACTGACAAGGGCTATCGCAGCGAGATCGCTGGCGCCGTCCACGAGATGATGAGCGACGCGTACGATGCGGGCGTAGTGTCCCGTGCGACTCTGCGTACCTTTGATGAGGCATGCCTTGCGCCGGCTCCCGCGCTGGCGGGTGACGAAATCCGCGCAATTCGCGAGCGCGAGCATGTCTCGCAGCCGGTGTTCGCCGCCTATCTCAACGTCTCGCGGAATCTCGTGTCGGATTGGGAGCGTGGCGTGAAGCGCCCCGGCGGTCCTGCTCTTCGCTTGCTGTCCATTATTCAGCGGAAGGGCTTGGCGGCGGTCGCGTGATCGCGACGTGGCGGATTTTACCCAAGGCCCATCGAATAAATCACTCTGCCCCCTTTTCTACGCTGCCTTCAAGAAAAGTGCGCTGTCACCGTTATTCATTATTCGAGGTAATGGGAGGATTAGGATGCCAAGCGCAGAAATAGATTTAGCGCTGCACGCAACCCAATCTGCTTTCGGGCTTTACGGTGCAGTATACATAGTCACTTCGATCGTCACTCCAAGCTGGTTCTTGGACACAATCGCCGTGAATACCTCCGCCGCCCGGTACGCCCGCAAGCACTCTCACGGAAGTTTTATATCCCGGAACGCCCCCTGGTGGTCGATGCCTTTTACATTTTTCACATTCGTCGCGGTGGGAGTGCTAATTTACGCCGCTATTTATGCGGTGGTCTCGATCGTGCCCCAATCCTGGGGTGGCACCGATGAAGACGGGGACTGGTACTCAGCCAAGTACGCGCTCCAAGCCATCGGAGCCCTTTTCGGGGCGATCGGTCTGCCCATCCACCTTGAGAAGAATGCGGAAATCCTCGTGTGGGCGCCATTGGAACGTAAGGCCCGCCGAGAATTACAAGAAGCCATTCGGAGTGCGGGTTATTCAGCTCCCGAGATTCTCGAGAGCGTGCGCGAACGAGTCGATGCCAAGCTCGTGCCGGAGCCGAATATGCCCAAGGGCTTCAGGTACGATTGGCAGGAAGGATTGCACCGCGTGGTCACGAGCGAGCTACAACGCCACGTGCGATAACACCTTTTCCCTCAGGCGGTCCTCGAGGTCCTGAAGCAAAAGACCATTACACTTGGCGCAGAACGCTCCTTTCAATTCACCGGCGCAACCGAACCCGCTCCACCCCGTGCATCATGCCCGCCGAACATCGTCGCGCCCGCCAGCGTCGGCATGCCGGTCGGCAGCACGCCCCGCGTGTCGCCGCCGGCCGGTGCCTGCAGCGTCGGTGCGCCGGTGACGATCCCCTCGGCGATGCCCCAGCGGCCTTCGTCGCTGAAGGTGTAGCCGCGCGCCTCGAGCAGCTTGCGCGTGTCGGGCGAGAGCGCGAAGGGCTCGAGTGCGATGACATCGGGCAGCCATTGCTCGTGGATGCGCGGTGCGTTGATCGCCGCCTGCACGTCCATGCCGTGATCGACCATGTTTATGATCGCTTCCAGCGTGATGGTGATGATGCGCGAGCCGCCCGGGCTGCCGATGATGAGCACGACCCTGCCGTTCTTCGTCACGATCGTCGGCGACATGGAGCTCAGCGGAGTCTTGCCGGGGGCGATCGCATTGTTCGCGCCCTGCACCAGCCCGAACATGTTCGGGGCACCAATCTTCGACGTGAAATCATCCATCTCGTTGTTCATGACGATGCCGGTGCGGCCGGCGACGCGGTGCGCGCCGAACCAGTCGTTGAGCGTATAGGTTACCGAAACCGCATTCCCCTTCGCATCAAGCACGTCATATTGGGTCGTGTTGCTGCCTTCGTGCGCGGGTGCTGCGGGGCCGAGCGTGGCGGACGGGGTGGCGCGCTCGGGATCGATGCCGGCGCGCAGCCGCGCGGCATAAGCGGGATCGAGCAGCTGGGCGACGGGGTTCGCGACGAAATCGGGATCACCGAGCTTGTTGTTGCGATCGACATAGACGCGGCGCAGCGTCTCGGCGAGGACATGGACCTCGGCCGCTGAATGGAAACCCATCGCGGCAAGATCATAGCCCTGCAATATGGTGAGCGCCTGGCACAGCGAAACACCGCCTGAGCTCGGCGGCGGGGCGGAGATGATGTGATAACCGCGATAGTCGCACTGGATCGGCGCGAGTTCGCGGACCTTATAGGCAGCGAAATCGGCCCGGCTAAGCAGGCCGCCGCCGGCCTTGCTCGCATCGGCGATCGCAGCGCCGATCGGCCCGCGGTAAAAACTCTCCGGCCCCTTGTCGGCGATCGTCGCGAGCGTGTCGGCGAGATCGGTCTGGACGAGCCGGTCTCCCTTGGTGAGCGGGCGGCCCAGGGGCTGAAAGATCGCGCGGGCGGCGGGATCGCGCGCCAGCGCTGCCGCCTCCAGCGCCATCGGGCCGGCATCGCCCTGGCCGAGCACGAACCCTTCCCGCGCGAGGCGGATCGCAGGCGCCATCAGCGCCTGGCGCGACAGGGTGCCGTAGCGGAGGCGCGCTGTTTCCAGCCCCATCACCGTGCCGGGCACGCCGACTGCCTGCCAGCTGTCGGTCGACTTGCCCGGGATGACGTTTCCGGCGGCGTCCTGGAACATGGTCGCGGTCGCGGCGGCCGGCGCCTTTTCGCGGAAATCGAGAAAAATGGTGCGCCCGTCCGACAGCCGCACCGTCATGAACCCGCCGCCGCCGATATTGCCCGCCTGGGGATAGACCACCGCCAGCGCATAGCCCACCGCCACCGCCGCATCGATCGCGTTGCCGCCGCGGCGCAGGATATCAGCGCCGACATCCGAGGCGAGATGCTGGGCCGTTACCACCATCCCGCCCGAGCCCGCCACCGGTGCGGGATCGGCGGCTTGGGCGGGCGGGACGGCGAGGCAAAGGCCGAGGGCTGCGAGCGAGGCGGGGAGGATGCGCATCGCGCAGTCGTGCCGGAAGATGCGAGCGATGGAAAGGGTCGCATGGACGCGGTGCGGCGTGGGGCGCCCCTGCCCTAGTTTGGCGGACCGGAAGTCCGTCGCACGAGGTTTCATTCGTCATGCCGGACTTGTTCCGGCATCCATGTTTCCGCAGGGCGTGCAGACGTTGTTCTTGCGGCTCGATGGACCCCGGAACAAGTCCGGGGTGACGGTAGAAATAGTGGAAAGAACTTTAGCTCCAGGCGGCTAAAGCCGCTCGACCGCCCGCCGCAATTTGCGCAGCGTCACCATGTCCTGCGGCGGCACATCGGCCGCCTCGGTGGCGATCGCCATCAGGCGGACTGCGCCGAAGCTCGCGGCCAGGCCTTTCAGCCGCCACGCCGCCGTGCGCCAGTCCTGCGGATCGCGCGCATGCTCGAGATTGTCCAGCCCGCGCTGCACACCCTCCAGGAACGCATTGCGCAACTCCTCGATCAGCTGGGGTTCGTCGCCCACCGCCGCGGCGAGAGTCGCATCGATTGCACCGGGATCATAAGCCATGTCGTATTTTTACCGAGAAGCGCTTAAGGGAAGGTTTCGCTATTTGCTTCCCGAAGGCGAAAATCATGGTTAAGCAGGTACGATGAAGGGGGCTTCGCGCATCATCAATCTACGCCGGGGGCACGAGCATATCGAGCCCGAGGAGCAGGTGGCCGCAGCCGAGCCCGCTCCGGCGGATGAGCTCTATCTGCAAGAGGCCGAGCTTCAAGACCCCCATCTTCAGGACCCCCATCTTCAGGACGACGCCGACGAGGCGCCGCTGCGTGGCGGCGGCTGGTTCCTGCCCACGCTCGGCGTGCTGGTCTCGCTCGGCTGGATCGGCGGCATGGTCTGGCTCGCCTGGCCCAGCCTGCAGACGACAGTGCCGATCGAGCTCACCGGCTTCATCGCCGCACTTTGCACGCCGCCCGCGCTGATCGGCGTCCTGTTGCTGCTGCGCCTGCGCACCAGCACGGCCGAGGCGCGTCGCTTCGGCGAGACGGCCCGGGCGATGCGCGCCGAGGCCGCCAGCCTCGAGCGGACGGTCGCTACGCTCTCGCGCGCGATCGAGGAGAACCGGACTCGCCTTGCGGAACAGACCACTGCGCTGCTCGCGCTTGGCGACAGTGCAGCCGCCACGGTGGCACAGGCCGGCAGCGAGATGGCCCGGCAGGTCGCGCTCGCCGACGAGCGGACGCGTGCCATCGCCACCGCGGCCGAGGCGGCGCGCAACAATGTCAGCATCCTGCTCGCCACCCTGCCCAAGGTGCATGCCGAGACGGCCGACATGGCCAAGCTGCTCGAACGGACCGGCGTCGCCGCGGGCGAACATGCCAGCGCGCTCGATGCGCAGCTCGTTGCGCTCGCCGAGCGCGGGCGCGTCGCCGACACGGTCGCGAGCGGCGCCGCGCAGAAGCTCGCAGCGCATATCACCCGGATGGAAGCGACCAGCGAGACGGCCGGCGCGCGGCTCGAAGCCGTTACCGGCGAAATGTCCGCCGCGGTCGACGGCCTGCTCGGCCGCACCGCCGAGGCGGTCGACGAAGCGCGCAAGGGCATCGCCGCGCAGGGCGACGCGATGCTGGCGATGCTCGGCACCAACCAGGCTGCGCTCGATCGCGCCGGACATGACAGCGCCGAAGCGCTCGCCACCCGGATCACCGCGATCGAGGAGGTCATTGACCGGATCGGCGCGCGGCTCGGCGAGCAGCGCGTCGCGAGCGAAGAGGTCATCAGCGAGCTCGACAGCGGCATCGCCAGGGTTTCGGATCGTCTCGATGCGCTGCACGCCCAGGGCGTCGATCGCACCCAGGCGCTCGCCGCCTCGATCAGCGCGCTCAGCGGCACCGCCGACAGCATGACCGAGGCGCTCAAGGCCGGCGACGCCGTGGCCGTCTCGGCGATCGGCAATGCCGAGAAGCTGATGACCGCGCTCGATGCGGCGGCCCGCGAGATCGACGAGACCATGCCGGGGGCGCTCGCCCGGCTCAACGAACGGATTGCCGAGAGTCGCACCCTGGTGGGCGAGGCCCAGCCCGAGCTGCGCGCGCTGGTCACCGCCGCCGAAACCACGCAGGAAACGGTCGAGGCGATCGCCAAGGCCGTGTCCGGCCAGCGCGCCACGGTCGACAAATTGTCGGCCAAGCTGCTCGAAACCCTTGCTGACGGCCGCGCCAAGGCCGATGCGCTGGGCGAGATGGTCGAGGAGACGATCGGCCGTACCCACCGCTTCTCGGAAGAGGCAGCGCCCCGGCTGGTCGATGCCCTGGTCCGGGTGCGCGACACCGCCAGCGCCGCAGCCGACCGGGCACATGAGACGCTTGTCTCGGTCATCCCCGAGGCAGCAAAGGCGCTGGAACAGGCGAGCGTCGAGGCGATGCGCCGCGCCTCCTCGACCGCGGTCGAGCAGCAGATCGCCCTGCTCACCGAGGCCGGCGAGGCCGCGGTGGAAGCGGCCCAGCGCCTGTCGGAACGGCTGACCCGCCAGATGCTCGCGATCACCGATTCGACTGCGCAGGTCGAAGGCCGGATCGCGGATGCACGGGCCGAGCGCGAAAATGCCGATCAGGATACATTCGCGCGGCGCGTGTCGCTGCTGATCGAATCGCTCAACTCGGCTTCGATCGATATCAGCAAGTCGCTCTCGTCCGAGGTGTCGGATGCCGCCTGGGCGGCCTATCTCAAGGGCGATCGCGGCGCCTTTACCCGGCGCGCGGTGCGGCTGCTCGATGGCGGCGAAGCACGCGAGATCCACCGGCTCTACGATCAGGACCCGAGTTTCCGCGAGCAGGTCAACCGCTACATCCATGATTTCGAGGCGATGCTGCGCGCGATCCTGGCGCAACGCGACGGCTCGCCGCTCGGGGTGACGATGCTGTCTTCGGACATGGGCAAGCTCTATGTCGCGCTGGCCCAGGCGATCGAGCGGCTGCGGAGTTAGGGTCCAGACCTTGCAGTAGCGAGCCTTAACTCTGATCCGTTCGTCCTGAGTAGCCATCGAGTAGCCGCGCAGCGGCGTATCGAGAGGGCGTATCGAAGGACAGGCTATCGCGCGGGGCCTGTCCTTCGATACGGGCCCTCGATACGGCCCCGCCTTCGCGGGGCCTACTCGGTCCCTACTCAGGACGAACGGCGGTGGGGTTCACCACCCTAAAGCGCGCGGCGCCCGAAAGAGGCGGTGGGGCGGCGTTCGACCAGGGGATTGGCTTCGCGCTCGAGCATCCCGAGGGTGCTCTCGAACAACGGGCCCAGCGCCACGACATGCTCCAGCGCTTCGTCAGGCGTGTCGCGATTCTCGACGCAGTTGCGGGCGATCATCTCGATCCTTTCAGCCACCAGAGCGAGCGGCTCGGCACCGAACTGGCGGGATTCGCCCTTCAGCGTGTGGGCCGGGAGAACCATGGCGGCTGCATTCCGGGCGCGCATCGCAGTCTCGATCGCTGCGACCGACTTCACTCCGTCCTCGCGAAAATAGCCGAGGATGCGCACAAAGCCTGCACCGAGCTCAGCGCGAGCCCGGGTAAACACCGTCCAATCGACCAGGCTGCGGTCCTCAGATGACACCGATTTCTCCTCCATCGAGGCCGCCAAAGGCCACGAGGATCCCTCCTCGTCATAGCGGGGGAGGGTAAAGGATGCGTTGACGCGCCCCTGTTTCGGGATGCCGCATGCCGTTGATTCAACGCGTTGGGCGACGCCGCTACACGCGATTCTCGTCGCTTAACGGTCGAACGGATTTTTGGGCGCGCGGAGTGTCAGGCGGACCGGCACGGCGCCGAAACCGAGATCGCGGCGGATGCCGTTGATCAGATAGCGCTGATAGCTGGTCGGCAATTGATCGACGCGCGTGCCGAACAGCACGAAGCCGGGCGGCCGCGTCTTCGCCTGGGTGAGGTAGCGCAGCTTGATCCGCTTGCCGCCGGGCGCGGGCGGCGGATTGGCCTCGATCGCCTTTTCGAACCAGCGATTGAGCTCGCCGGTGCCGATCCGGCGCGACCAGGCTTCGCGCGTTTCGAACGCGACCTTGAGCAGGGTGTCGATGCCCTTGCCGGTCGCCGCGGAAACGGTGAGCACCGGCATGCCCTTGATCTGGCTCAGCCCGTCTTCAAGCGCGCCCTTGATGCCGTTGAACAGCGAACTCGCATTCTCCGCGACATCCCATTTGTTGATCGCGACGATCAGCGCGCGCCCTTCCTGCAGCGCTGCGTCTGCGATGCGCAGATCCTGCGCCTCGAGCCCGCGCGTCGCATCGAGCAGCAGCACGACGACCTCGGCGAAGTCGATCGCGTGGAGCGCATCGGCGACCGACAATTTCTCCAGCTTGTCCTGGACGTTGGCGCGCTTGCGCATACCGGCGGTGTCGATCAGCCGGACGGCGCGGCGCTCGCCCTCCGGATCCTGCCAGGTCCAGTCGATCGCGATCGAATCGCGGGTGATCCCGGCCTCGGGCCCGGTGATCAGCCGCTCCTCGCCGAGCATGCGGTTGATCAGGGTCGACTTGCCGGCGTTGGGGCGCCCGATGATCGCGAGCTTCAGCGGCGCGGAGAGATCGTCTTCGTCTTCCGCCTCCTCGTCGGGAGTCGCAGCGGCATCCTCGCCTTCCGGCTCGACATGCGGGAGCAGCGCCTCGAACAGCTCGACCATGCCCTCGCCATGCTCGGCGGAGAGCGCGACGGGATCGCCGAAGCCGAGCGACAGCGATTCGAGGATGCCCGATTCGCCGGACTTCCCTTCCGCCTTGTTGGCGACGAGGATCACCGGCGTGGTCGATCCACGCAGCCACCGTGCGATCTCCTCGTCGAGCGGCACGAGGCCGACACGGGCATCGATCAGGAACAGGGCGACATCGGCCTGGGCGACCGCTGCCTCGGTCTGCGCGCGCATGCGGCCGGGCAAGGACGCGGCGTCCTCGTCCTCATAGCCGGCGGTGTCGATGACGCGGAATTCCATGCCGACCAGAGTCGCATCGCCCTCGCGGCGATCGCGCGTCACACCCGGCCGGTCATCGACCAGCGCGAGTTTCTTGCCGACAAGGCGGTTGAACAGTGTCGATTTGCCGACATTGGGCCGGCCGATAATCGCGACCACGGGAAGTTTTGGCATTGCGCGCCTTACCGCGCCCGCGCCCGTTCGTCACCCCGGCACGTATCCGGGGTGACGAAACGGCGATCCGGATCAGCGATAGGCCGAGATCCGGCCCTTCTGATCGAGCACATAAAGCGTCGAATTGGCGACGATCGGCGGCAGGCTGAACGACTTGCTGTCGTCGATCACGGCGCCCTCCTCACCCGTTTCGGGCGATGCCGAGACGATCTGGCCGCGCGAATTGGTCAGGATCAGGCGGTTGCCGGCGAGCACCGGGCCATACCAGGTGAACGGGTTCTTGTGCGCCTTCTCGTTCTTGTAATGGCGAAGCTGATGGATCCAGCGCACCTTGCCGGTCGCCCGGGCGAGGCAGACGAGCCGGGCATCGTCCGTCACCAGGAACAGCCACTCGCCGGCGACCCAAGGGGTCGAGATTCCGGCGAAATTCTGCTCCCAGATGCGCGTGCCCGTCACGATCTCGAGCGCGACGGTGCGGCCGCCCTGGCCGACCGCGAACACCAGCCCGCGATCGATCACCGGATCGGCATCGATATCCGCAAGCGACGAGACCGAGGTGGAGATGCTCGAGCGCGACAGCGCGTCCTGCCACAGGGTGCGGCCATTCTCGTAGCGATAGGCGTTGAGCTCTCCGGACGAGAAGCCCGCGACCACCGTGCCCTGGTCGGACGCGGGCGCCGCGACGCCGAACACGCCCTGAGTCTCGAGCGAGCCGGACTGAGTCCAGACCACCGAGCCATCCGCCTGCGACAGCGCGAAGAGCTGGTTGTCCTGGCTGAGCACATAGAGGTTGCCGCTCGAGATCGACGGCGCACCGCGGAGCGGGCCGCCCGGCTTGGCGCGCCACAGCTCGGCGCCGGTCGTCGCGTTCAGCGCGACCACATCGCCGAGCCCGTCCGCGGCATAGACCTTGCCGTCGTCATAGCTGACGCCGCCGCCGAAACGCGCGCTGCGCGTCTTCTTGTTTTCCTTGGCGATCGTGGTCGCCCAGAGCTTGTTGCCGCTGTCCGACGCAAAGGCGTGGACAGTCGCATCGACATCCATCGCAAAAAGCTTGCCGTCGGCGACGACCGGTGCCGCCGCGAGCCGCTGGCGGTTCGATCCGCCATTGACCTGGGCGCTCCAGGCACGCGACAGATTGGCACCGAGCGCGAGCTGGCCCATCGACTTGGACGCGTTGCCGCCGGGCTGCGCCCAGCTGTCATTGACCGCTGGCGGCGGCAGCAGGACCTGGACGTCGGCCAAGGTCCGGTCAGCGGTTACCTCGCTCTCGGACATCAGGATCGGCACGCGATCGCCGAGTGTCGGGGTCTTTTTGTGGCCGCCCTTGAAGACGCTGCAGGCGCTCAGCGCGAGGAGCGCCGCAATCGTGAGCGACACCCGGTTCTTGTACATCATTGCGCTTTCTTTTCCTCAACCGGGCTGACCGGCCCGACGCTCATGGTTTCCGCGATCTTGACCGCGCGTTGACGGATCGATTCGGGCACCGTCTCATCATCAGCCATCTGGTGGAAGAGCGCGGCGGCGAGATCGGGCTTGTTCATCTTGATATAGGCGGCACCGACCAGCTCGCCGGCGCTGCCCAGCCAGGGGCTGCCCTTGGCCGCGAGCAACCGCAGGCGGCTGATAACGACGTCGGGCTTCAGCGTATCGAATTCGGCGCTGGTCTGGCGGATCAATGCGAGATCGCGGAGCGGCTGGCCGATCGAGGCATCGTTCGCGATCTCGGCGAACTTGGCGGCGGCGCCTTTCAGATCCTTGTTCTGCAACAGAAGATCGGCCTGGGTGAAGCGCGCCATTGCGCGGTAGCCGGCGATCTTCGAGGCGGCCAGCTGGCCGAGCGGCGCCTTGGCCGCTGTGACATTCTGCGCGACCAGATCGTCATAGGCCTTTTGCAGCTTCTCGCCTTCCTCGCCCGCGACCTGTTCCTGGTGATATTGCCAGTAGATCGCGGCGCCGAAGCCGGCGAGCGCAATGACGATCGCGGCGATCAGCCAGCGGCCATAGCGGGTCCAGACGCTCGCGAGCTGATCGCGGCGGAGTTCTTCGTCAACCTCCCGCAGGAATGCTTCGTCGGTATTCGGCGTGACGGCCAAGTGGTGCTCCATCGGGGCTGGGCTGGAAAGGCGCGGACCTTAGCGGTGCCGCCGGGCAAACGGAAGGGATCAATCCTTGGGCGCGTAGGTCTGCTCGGAGCCCGGGAAATTGCGAGACCGGACCTCAGCGGCATAGGTCTCAACCGCGGCGGAAATACGGCCGGCAAGATCGTCGAAGCGCTTCACGAAGCGGGGCGTGCGCTCGAACAGGCCGAGCATGTCCTCAGCGACGAGCACCTGGCCGTCGCACTGCGCCGATGCGCCGATTCCTATCGTGGGACACCCGACCTTTTGCGTGATCTCGACCGCGATCGGCTCGACCACGCCCTCGACCACGATCGCGAAGGCGCCGGCCCCGGCCACCGCCATGGCATCGGCGACGATCTTGGCCGCCTCGGCCTTGTCGCGACCGCGCGCGCCATAGCCGCCGAGGATATTCACTGCCTGGGGGGTGAGGCCGACATGGCCCATGACCGGGATGCCGCGCTCGGTGAGGAAGCGGATGGTGGGTGCCATCGCCTCGCCGCCTTCCATCTTCACCGCCGCGGCGCCGGTCTGCTTGAGGATCCAGGCAGCGCTTTCGAAGGCTTTTTCGGGCGAGGCCTCATAGCTGCCGAACGGCATGTCGATGACGACGACCGAATGATAGCTGCCGCGCACCACCGCCGCGCCGTGCGCCGCCATCATGTCGAGCGTGACCGGCACGGTGGAGGGCAGGCCGTAGACGACCTGGCCGAGGCTGTCCCCCACCAGCAGGATATCGCAGTGCGGATCGAGCAGCTGCGCGGTGCGGACGGTGTAGGCGGTGAGCATCACCAGCGGCGTGCCGCCCTTGGCCTTGCGAATCGCGGGGATCGTCAGCCGCTTCATCGGCGCCGGCGTGGGGTTCGCGCGGCTGGTCGATGTGTCGATCGTGTAGGTCGTGGACATGGGGCGCCTGTTAGCGCCGCGACGCGCCCGGCGCCAGCGCCAGCGAATCTCATGCGTGGCATGATGTTCGCCACTCTTGACTCTATGTTATATATTTTTTACATCATGTCTCATTGAGCTAACGTTGGAGGCAAAAATGGGGTTTCGTGAGAAGATGCTCTGGGCATCGGCCGCAACCACGGTCGTGATCTGGGGCTGGTACTTCTGGGGGTTCGTATCGGCGCTTGAGGCCCCGGCGTTCAATGTCGGCGCAGAGCTCGGCAAATTCCTGTTCGCTGTGGTCGCGCTGGTCGTCGTCCAGGTGGTGGCGGCGATCGTGCTTGCGCTCTCCTCGCCGGCCGATGCGCAGGCGCCCGCCGACGACCGCGACCGGGAGTTCGCGCTGGTCGCGTATCGCGCCGCCTTCATCACGCTGAGCGTGCTGATCGCGGCGCTGACGGTGGCAGCCCCGATGACGATCGCGACCGCGCCGGCATGGCTTGCCGGCAGGCCGCCCGTCCTGGTGCCGATCGTGATCAGCAACGCGCTGCTTGTTTCGCTGGTGATCGCCGAGCTGGTGCGATCGGCGACCGTGCTCTTTCTCTATCGCAAAGGAAGCTGAGATGATGACGGACACATCCAATCCGAGCCTGGCGGAAGCGGGCATGCCGTTCCGCGAGAAAAGCGCCTGGGTAGCGGTGGCGGGCATGGTGGTTGGCTATGGCGGCTATTTCGCCATGGTCGCGACCCTGCCGCACCAGATGATCGACGGCGATCCGCCGGGCATGGTGCTGAAGCTGTTCGCCCTGCTGACCATCGCCACGATCGTGCGGCTGGTGATCCTGGGGGCCGGGACGCTGGCGATCCGGGCCGCCTCCCCTGCCGATGCGAAAGCGCCGGCCGACGAGCGGGACCGGGCGATTGCCGGGCGCTCTGCCGCGATCGCCTATTATGTGATGATGACGGGTATGATCATCGTCGGGATGTTCATGCCGTTTACCGCGCATGGCTGGGCAATCACTAACGCCGCCTTGTTCGCGATCGTCGTGGCCGAGCTGGCGCGCTACGGGACGATCATCGCCGCGTACCGGCGAGGCTGGCATGGCTAAAATGCAGATCGTCAACAATATCCGCACGCTGCGCTTCATGGCCGGCGAGATGACCCAGGCCGATCTCGGCGCCCGCATCGGCATGACGCGGCAGACGATCGCGGCGATCGAGGCGGGGAAATATTCGCCGACGCTCGAGGCGGCGTTCCGTATCGCGCAGGTGTTCGGCAAGACGCTTGATGAGGTGTTCCAGTGGGAGGGGTGAGACCCCTCCCGCTTCACTGCGCCGTGATCAGGCTGACTTGCTCATGGATCGAAATCGGAGGCGCCCCGCGGGCCGGCAACAGGATCGCGGGAAAACAACAGGGCCGCGAGAACGCCCAGCCAGGCTGCCTTGCGCGCTCGCGCCAATTGTCGGACAGCCGCGGCGTCTCGTTTCCCTTATTGCGACCGCTCAGGGCGCCCACGCCCGACCAAGGGGCGTCAGGCGTCAGTGCTCCGCGACAGCGCCGAGAGGTCCCGCTGAGGTTCAGGTCATCGGCAGCAGGGATGCAGGGATCGGAACCGGATCGGCCGGTACCAGGGTGGCGACCGAGACGTGCGGCCAGGCAAGGCCGGCAAAGTTCAGGATGACCTTCTGCGCATATTGGATCTGGGTGGCGGCAACCTTGATCGTGCCGCCCGCGAACTTCTTGCCCGGCAGGAATGGCACTGCCGCCACGAACCTGGGCTGAAGCGTGGGCGGGTTGGTCGGGACCGGCGAAAGGACCAGCGGCGGGGTGCCCGCCGGGAGCGGCGGGACGACCACGTCGTAGATCACGGTCTCGATCCAGAAGACCGCGTCCATCTGGAAGCTCTGCGCATTGGGTCCCACCGCATTGGGAGGCGGAACAGGCAAGCCCTGAAGGAAGGCGATGTTGGCCGGCCCTCCACCGAACGAGGGAACGATCGACGGTGGAGGCGTAGTCGGCGTCGCGCCGCCGGGGAGCGGCCCGAAGAACAAGGGCGCGGCGGGGTTTGTGGAAATCCCGATGACGATCGTCTCGGTGATCGTCTGATGGAGGATCTGGTTGCGCAGGAGCGTGTTCGCGTCGTTGAGGATCGCCTGGGTGATCGTCCCGGCCGCAATGAACGGCGCCAGGTTCTGGGGGAGGCGCGCCGTATTCGCGTTGGTTGCCGTCTGGCTCGGGAACGGCGCAATCGGATGCGCCCCTTGCCCAGGCGGAAACGGCGTCATTCCCATCGGCAGGATCGTCGGCTTGCCCGCAATTGCCTGCAACACAGTACCTTGCGCCACGATCGTCGTGCCGTGCGGGATCGACGCCATGCGCGCGATCGAGACGGGTTCGTTGGGATGGGCCGAGGCCGGGACGCTCAGCCACATGCCCGGCTCGAAATGGATGCCGTTGGCGGGAAGGCTCGTCACGTCGTTGACGGTCTGGAGATAGGGCACGCCGTTCAGGAAGATGTCGCCTTGCGTGCCCGATCCCCGATTGGGGATCGAGGACAGGTTGGGCGAGAAAGACAGGTTTTCCTGGGTCAAATTCAGCTCGAGCACATTGTCCGAGGTACTGAGCGGCGGCGGAAAGGTCGGCGTCGCCGTGTTGTTCGGCCGAAAGATCGCGTTGTATCCCTGACCGGCCCAGTTGCCGACAAATGCCGTCAGCGGGCCGAGCGGCGCGGGCAGGATCGGTGCCTGTACCGTCGCCGCGAACGCTGCCACCGACGGCCGTTTGAAGTCGACTTCGCGGATACGGAAATCGGGCAACGCCGAAAGAACGGATTCAGAAGGCGAATCGGTCATCAGTCCCTCCAAAGCGGAAGATGTTGAAGGTTGAGCGTCTCATGACCGACAGGAAAATTCAAGATACCGCACTAGCAGTATTGCGGCGCAGTGAATCGAACTAAATATCGAGTTGAACGTGTATTATCACAGCCTCAACCCAGAAAGTATATCGAGAATGGTTGCAATAATCACCATTGCCCAGCGGCAAATATGTAGGGCATGTTCGTGCAGCGAGTCGCGATGATGATCGGAATGGCATGACCATAGACGATCTGCGCGATGGCAAGCACCGGTGATCAAGTAGATCACCGGGCGCTCGGAGTCGGAAATTCACTGGCAAGTCCAGTTGGCGGACGGGGAGCGACATGTCCAACAAGATCAGCCGCGCGGAGTATCTGAAGTCTCATCCCCAGGCATCCGCCTGGGCAGAGCTCGCGGCCGCGACCAATGAGCAGATGCGAATCACGCCTGGCCCGGTCAAGCTGGAGGAGAACAGTTTCAAAGGCAAACGCGCGCTCATTCTCGGGGCCGGCGTCGGCGGGCTGACGGCAGCGTACGAATTGCTGTTCCACCGCACGGGCATGGAGGTCACGGTCCTCGAAGCGCAGAACCGCGCGGGTGGAAGGTGCCTCTCGCTGCGCACGGGCGACACGCTGACCGAGGACAAGGACGATGCGCTGTTCGGGTCGAAGCCGGGCGAGACGCAGGTCGTTCGCTTCGAATGGCCGGTCGGCGACGCCGAGCCCTATCTGAACGCCGGCCCCGGACGCATCCCGTCAGCACATAAGCGCCTGCTCAATTACCTGCGGGAGTTCGGCGTCGCGATCGAAGTCTATGTTATGAATTCGATGTCGAACCTCGTCCATATGGACGAGGGACCGTTAAAGGGTACGCCCCGGGTCTATCGGCAAATCGACCACAATCTGCGCGGCTGGCTCGCGCAATTGGTGCATGAACATGCGCCGAAGCTTCTCAATGCCCCCAGCCTTGCGATCCCCGAGAAGGAGCAGGAGGCACTGGTCGAGCAGCTCAAGTCGCTGATGATCACCTTCGGCGAGCTGGACGCCGATGGCCGCTACGCGCCCACCGCCGGAGCCCCCGGCTTCGAGAACGCAATCTCGCGGGCCGGGTTCGACATTCTACCCGGCGTGTCGGCCGGGGAAATCGCCGAGGCGATCAAGCTCCAGGACCTGCTGGCGTCGGAATATTGGAAGCAGACCCGCTTCTATCAGCCAGTCGATTTCCTCTGGCAGCAGACGATCTTCCAGCCGGTCGGCGGCATGGACCAGGTCCAGCGTGCTTTCGTTCGCAAGGTCGCGGAGCTGGGTGGAACGATCCATCTGAACAGCCCGGTGACGTCGATCGACTGGGATGCCAGCCACCATGAATTCGTTGTCCAGGTCGCGAAGGTCGGCTCCGACGAGACGATCGAGTACCGTGCCGACTATTGCTTCTCGAACATCGCCATGCCGTTTCTCGAGAAACTGCTCTCCGAAGACCTCCGGAGCGGCGGGGACAAGAGTGGCTTCGATCTGCCGTTCAAGCAGGGGCTCGACGCCGTGTTTGCAGCGCAAGCTCGCCCCCGGATCAACGCCCAGGGCGAATATCAGGACAAGTTCCTCGCTGCGACCACCAAGGTCGGTTGGCAGGGTGACCGCACGCTGTGGCAAGGTCAGCTCATCACCCACAAGCATGAGAAGGATCTGAAGCTCACGACGATGGTCGTGCCCGACCGCGAGGAAGGCGTCGTGCCGATCTTCGGCGGGATCAGCTGGACCTCGAATGAAATCGTCCAGATCTGGTATCCCTCGACGGCGTACCACGACCGCAAGGGTGTCGTGACCGGCGCGTATAATTTCGGCCAGACAGCCTATGAATGGGGCAAGAAAACGGTAAGCGATCGGCTCGACCTGGCCCGCGAGGGCGCGCGGCAGTTCGGCAAGAAATTCGGCAACGGACTGCACGACGGCCTGGCGATCGCATGGCAGAACATGCCCTATATCAAGGGCGGCTGGGCCTATTGGCAGTCGGTCGGAACCGAAGAGGAAGCCGCGCGGCACTTCAACAATCTGAGCCAGGGCACCGGCGTCCACAACGCGAAGGGCAAGTTATCGGCCCCGGTGTTCTTCGTCGTGGGTGACCAGCTCTCATCCCTCCCTGGATGGCAGGAAGGCGCGATCGCCGCGGCGCTCAATGCCCTGACCCGAATGGCGCGGCCCGACCTCGAAATTCCGCACCTCAGGAAACTGCCTGACACCAGACTCCTGGTCGAAGGGATTTAGCGGCGCTGGCCCAAGGGTGCAGACTCTAGGCGAGCCAGCCCCTGCGCTTCGCAAAGCCGGCGAACCAGAAGGCGAACACCGCCACCGCGACGATGAAGAGCGGGAACGGCACGACCTTCGCGAAACCCTTGTGCGCGATCACGTCGCTGGTCGCGAAGAGATAGCCGAACTGGACGACAATCGCGACCAGCGAGACCAGGAAGATCGGCTTCGCCCAGGCCGACCGCGCGAGCAGGGCGATGCCGCCGAGCGTCGCGCCGCCTACGGCCAGGGCGTAACAATAATTGTACCAGCCAGGCATCGTCGCATAGAGCGCGCGATCATAGGCGGTGGCATCGCCCATCGCATCAGCACCCAGCTTGAATTGCATGTAGCAGAAATAGCAGCCGATCGCGTCCCAGACGGTCAGCAATGCAGCGACGCCATAATACCATGCGGGCGGCTTTTGCGCGCCTTCGACCATGAGTCTTCTCCCCTCCAGAGCGAGGCGGGAAAACTGCGCCTTCCGTGACGGAAAGGCAATTGCCGGTGGAACGGCGATCACGTCGATATCCGGGCTTGTCCCGGATCCACTGTGGCGCAAACCCAAGGCCGAGCCTCTTGCGGATCGGTGGATGCCGGAACACGTCCGGCATGACGGTGGGTGCTATGCGACGGTCACGCCCTTCCAGAAGGCGTAGCGGCCCTTGATCTCGGCCGCGGCGGGCTTGGGATCGGGGTAGAACCAGACGGCATCGGGGTTGCGCTTGCCGTCGACGACGAGGCTCTTGTAGCTCGCCACGCCCTTCCATGGGCAGGTCGTGTGGGTGTCGCTCGCCTCGAGCAGCCCGGGATCGACGCTGTCGGCCGGGAAATAGTGATTGCCCTCGACGACGACCGTGTCGTCGGACTGGGCGATGACGGTTCCGTTCCAGCGTGCAGTCGGCATGATCGACTCCTCTCGGTTATCCAAGCCCTGCCGCAAGATAGGCATCGGGCTTGAACCCTACCAGCAGCGTGGTGCCGGATTCGAGCACCGGCCGCTTGATCATCGAGGGGTTGGCCAGCATCAGCGCGATCGCCTTGTCCTCATCGATATCAGCCTTGTCGCTGTCGGGCAGGGCACGGAAGGTGGTGCCGGCACGGTTGAGCAGCACTTCCCACCCGACGACCCCGGCCCAGCGCCGCAGCGTGGCTTCGTCGATCCCGACTTTCTTGTAGTCGTGAAAGGCATAGGCGACGCCGTGGCTATCGAGCCAGGTCCAGGCCTTTTTCATCGTGTCGCAATTCCTGATGCCGTGCAGCGTCACCGTCATATCCTAGTCCTTCAAAAACCGGCCGAGCGTGACGACCTGTTGCCGCTCAAGCCCCAAAGCCTCGTAGAAACCAAGCGCGGCCTGGTTGTCCGCGCGGACCATGAGCTGGATTTTCGGCGCGCCGCGCGCACGGAGCCACGCCTCCGCCGCCGCCATCAGCTCGCGGCCCAGCCCGGAGCGGCGCCGCCCGGGCGCGACCGCGAGATAATAGACCCAGCCGCGGTGCCCATCGAAGCCGACCATGACCGAGCCGGCGAGATCCCCCTGCCCTGCCTCGCCTTCATCGCGGATGACGAGGATGGTGGAGCTTGGCCCGGCGAGCGCCTGGGCGAAATCGGCGCGCGGATCGTTCCACGGCCGGGTGAGGTCACAGGCCTCCCACAAGGCGATGACCGCCTGCGCATCCGCCTCATGGGCCTCGGTCGGCGGGGTGAATTCGGGCGGGTTCGACATCGGGGCGCTGTCGCTCAGGCGCGGGTGCAGTGCAAGGTTTCGTGGCAGATGCGGCCGTCGTGCCCGGATCAGCGTGATGCGAAAATGCTGGCGATATCCGTCATCTTCTGACGCTGCCCATTCGGCCTTTTGCAATCCGCAGCGGCGACATCCCTACGACAGCGGGTAACGTCAGGCCGGCACGCCATCGTTGTGGTCACTTTCGGGGCGTAGTGGCAGTGAAGCTGCCGTCGCGGTCGCATCCCGCACGGCGGATCACAAGCATTTGAAACGCCGACTGGACTTCGGCCCCGCCCTTCGCCACGATCGCCACGCCGTGTTCCATCCCGTTCCGGCCGAGCGCGTAACGAACAGGCCACATGTACCGCGACCCGATCGAGATTTCGCGTTTCTCCACCGCCGATCTTCCTCCGGACCAGCGCTATCCGGCCTGGCTGAACTGGGGCTGGCCGCGCAGCGGAGCGATCTACCGGACCGATCCGACCGAGCCGTTCGACACGCATTGGGAAAGCGTGGTGCTGGGCGAGATCATCTTCGTCCAAACCCGGATCACCGGGATGCGCTATGAGCGCCGGGTGCAGGACATCCGCGTGTCGGATTTCGATCCGCTGATCGCCAACATGATGATCGAGGGATCGGCGCAGGGCGTGTTCGGCGATCGGGAGTTTCGCGAGGAAACCGGCAGCTTCCATTTTCACGACGTCACCCGGCCGTCGACCCATGTGTCGACCGCGAGCCGCACCTTCTCGGTCGTCGTGCCCCGGCCGCTGGCGATCGAGCTGTTCGGCAAGCTGGACGATCTGCATGGCCTGGTTGTGCGCGGCGCCGGGGCCGATCTGCTGCTCGCCCATGCCGAACATATGTGGCGGGCCCTGCCCGGCCTCGATCAGTCAAGCGCGCCGGCACTCGGCCGCTCGTTTCTCGATCTTCTGGTCGCCGCCGCGATGCAGGTCCGCGCTGCCGCGCCACCCCTCGACACCGCAGCGACCAGGCTGCGGCAACGCGCATCGATCTTGATCGAAAGCCGCCTGAATACGCCTCTGACGCTTCGCGAACTCTGCCGCGCCCTCGACGTACCGCGCACGAGCCTGTTCGTCGCGTTCCAGCAGGATGGCGGCGTGCTGAGCTATATTCGCGCGCTGCGGCTCGAACGCGCCAAGGCGGCGCTGGCCGATCTCGAGCGCGAGGAACCGATCGGAATCATCGCGATCAGGCTCGGCTTCTGCGACGCCGCGCATCTCAGCCGGCTCTTCCGCGCGCGTTTCGGCATGACGCCGCGCGACTATCGCCGATTGCTGGCCGCTGACACCGATAGCTGATGCCCGGGTTCGGCAACGGCCGACAAGGATCGGCCCGCAGGCGCCAAACCAGGTCGCCCTCACGGACAGGCCCGTAGCAAGCTTCTCCGGTTGAACCAGAATGAAGCCTGTTTCCCTAACAGGTCCCCAATATCCTTGTTACCATGCAACAGGATAGGACGATTGGAAGCCAGGCTGAACGCCGCAGTCCTGACGATTGGGCCATCAGGCGGCGGTCGTGACCCAGGTTCCGAAGGGGAGGTGGCTCAGTGAAGGGATTCGTCTCGATCTGCGTGGTCGGCGGGGCATTGCTGCTCGCCACCGCGTGCAAGGACAATGCGCCCGGCAACGGAACCGCACCGGGCAACGAGATCGCCGCGGGCAACAGCACCGCCCCCGCCAAGGCCGGGATCAATCCCGTGGTCGACACCTGCAACACGACGCTGCCGCCTTCGCCTGCGGTCGTGACGCCGGCGATCGCGCATAGCGGGCTGCCCTGCTCGCTCGCGTTCCAGGGCAAGGTCGCGCTCGAGCCGCTGCAGGAAGCGTTCGACTTCAACTCCTGGCTGACCTTCGTCGCGCTGAGCGCGCCAGCGGGCGGATCGTCGCCCGGGCCCGATGCGCCCGCCGCCTGGCAGGGCTGGCAGGATCTCGGCAGCCTGATGCTGCCCGATGGGGCCGCGCCGCCGCCTTTCGGCAGCTCGGTGCCGCCGCCCAAGATCTGCACCGGCGGCCCCGCCGGCGCGCCGGTCCTGCAGATGATCAGCAAGACGCCGGTTACGCCGACGGTCAGCGTCGCGGGGCAGCCGCTCAATACCGGACCGCTGATCGACCAGAACGGCCATTATGTCCGCTACCAGATCCTCGTGAACGAGCCGATGTACGACTACATCGTCGCCAACCATCTCTACAGCAAGGCGGGGCAGCAGGCGTTCACCGGCACGATCGCCTTCCCGGTCGGCGATACGAAGAAGGACAGCACGAGCGGTACGATCGGTGCGATCGTCGTGAAGGCGTCGTGGATGGTGCTCGGCCCGCATGACGATCCGGCGAAATTCCATGTCACACGGGCCTATGTCTATACACCGCCTTCGACCGGCGTCAGCGAATCCTGCAAGACCGAGACGCTCGGGCTGGTCGGCATCCACATCGTCCACAAGACCGCGGGCGAGCCGCAATGGATCTGGTCCACCTTCGAGCATGTCGACAATGTGCCGACCGCGGCGAAGGCGGGAAAGCCGACCAACGCAGCCTATCATTTCTACAATCCGTCGTGCAGCGCCGCGAAATGCCCGATCAACAAGCAACCGCCGCAGCCGTGGAACGCAAGCATCGATCCCTTCCCGGACGGGTTCCACAGCCAGATCGTGCGCACGACCAAATATCCGCCTGAGGCATTGCGCAGCGCGGCCCTGTGGAACGACCAGTTCCAGCCGGCGCTGAAGGGCTCGGTCCTGGCCAATTACGAGCTGATCACGACTCAGTGGCCGACCGACGCGAAGAACCCGACCGACCCGAATGGCGCGCCCTTCCCGGTCTATGCCGCCAACGCGACGATGGAGACCTATGTCCAGGGCAATGTGCCCCAAGCCTCGTCAAGCTGCATGGCCTGCCATGGCAACGCCACGACGACGACGGGCAAGGAATCCGACTTCAGCTTCGTCCTCGAGAAAGCGCATTAGGAGCACGCGATAATGACCGACCCTGTAGCGCAGGACCCGCTCGACCAGTTCGTCGCGCTTTCCGCGATACTCACCGGCGTCGCCGCCGACAAGCTGCATCCGACGCTCGATACCTATGGCACCGCGCGGGAATATCTCGCCTATGCGACTGCCAATGCGGGTGCCCAGTTCGCTGGGCTGATGAGATTCTACGCCGCGAACAGCAGCAACCCGGATGTCGGCTCGCTGGTGTTCAACAACACCGATCCCGCGATCGCCTATATGGCGAAGACGGTGATGCTGATGTGGTATCTGGGCGCCTGGTACCCGCCGGACGGCCTCCAGAAATATCACGACAATCCGCAGCCGCCGGGGCCGCCCTTCCTCGTCATTTCCGCCGATGCCTATACCCAGGGCTGGGCGTGGCGCGTCGGCCAGACTCACCCGATGGGCTATAGCGACTGGCGCTTCGGCTATTGGCACAGCGCCCCGCCGCCGCTCAGCGCCTTTATCGGAGCCTGACCGATGGACTATGATGTCGTCATCGTCGGCGCCGGCATTTCCGGTGCGCTCATCGCCAAGCGGCTCGGCGCTGCGGGCAAGAAGGTCCTGATCCTCGAAGCGGGGATCGACGGCCAGGGATCCTATGCCGATGATCTCGAGCGCTTCTATCTCGCCCAGGCGAAGGTGCCGGAATCGCCCTACACCCCGCCGATCGTGACGGCTGATGCCAGCGGCTATCAGGCGCCGAGCAATCCTTCCAAACAGGCGGCGGGGCGGCCCAGCACGCTGACCCTCGGGGAAGCGAACTGGCAGGACCCGTCCCAGGCCTATCTCGACCAGCAGGGGCCGCTTGCCTTTGCCAGCACCTATGAGCGCGTGGGCGGCGGCACGATGCGGCACTGGCTGGGCACCAGCCTGCGCTTCGTGCCCAATGATTTCCGGGTGAAGACTGTGTACGGCGTCGAGGAGGACTGGCCGATCGGCTATGACGAGCTCGAGCCCTGGTATGGCGAGGCCGAGGCCGAGATCGGCGTTGCCGCCGATGTCGCCAACCAGGATTATCTCGGCATCAGCTTTCCGCCGGACTATCAATATCCGATGCCGGCGATCCCGAGTTCGCTGGTCGACCAGGCAGTCACCGCGGCGATGCCGAAGGTGGCGCCGATCGAGGGCATCCAGCTCGAAGTGACCAATACGCCCGCGGGCCGCAACTCGATCCCCTATCAGGACCGGCGGGTGTGCGCGGGCAACACCAACTGCATCCCGATCTGCCCGATCCAGGCGAAATACGACCCGACCGTCACGCTCGCCGCGGCGCTGCAATTTCCGAGCGTCTCGATCCTGTACCAGACGGTTGCGAGCGAGATCGTGGTCGATGCGAGCCAGCAGGTCACCGCAATCAACTATCTGCAATATACCGACCAGAACGGGCCAGCGACGGGCAGCGGCAGCGTCAGCGCGAAACTTTATGTGATCGCCGGCCATGCGATCGAGACGCCGAAACTGCTGCTGATGTCGACCAATGGCGGATTGACCCCGAACGGAGTCGCCAACAGCAGCGGCCATGTCGGGCAGCATCTGATGGACCACCCGATCTATCTGTCCTGGGCGCTGACCGAGAGCCCGCTCTTCGGCTATCGCGGCCCGTTATCGACCGCGGGCATCGAGAGCATGCGCGACGGCGCGTTCCGCAGCAAGCATGCCGCCTTCCGGATCGAGATCGGCAACGAAGGCTGGAACTTCCCGATCGGCGATCCCTATACGACGACGCTCGACTTCATCGTCGGGGCCAATGCGAGCGGCCTGAACAAGGGCAGCAAGGGCGCGTTCGGCAGCAGCCTGACGGGATCGCTGAACCATGCGCTAACGCGGCAATTCCGCCTCGGCTTCCTGATGGAGCAATCGCCCGAGGATGGTTCGAGGGTCGGGCTCTCCGAGACCTGGACGGACAGCCTGAATCTGCCGCGCCCGCAGATCCATTACAACCTCTCGCATTATACGAAGATGGGTTTCGTCGTCGCGAAGCGGACCGCGGATCAGATCTACGCGGCGATGGGAGCGACTCAATATACGAAACAATGCACCGCAGCCGACATGAAGACCGATCCGACGGTGTTCGAGGTCACCTATGACGCGCAGGGCAACCCGGCCCAGCCGGGCGCGCCGGGATCGACCACCGAATATTTCCGCTTCTATGGCGCCGGGCACGTCGTCGGCACCTATCGGATGGGCACGGACAAGTGCGATTCCGTGGTGGACCGCGAGCAGCGATCCTGGGATCATTCGAACCTGTTCCTTGTCGGCAGCGGCGTGTTTCCCACCGTCGCGACCGGGAACCCGACGCTGACGATCGCTGCGCTGGCGATCTGGGCTTCGGAGACGTTGCTGGCGGATCTGGGGTAGCGGGGCGGTCGATCGACAATCGCATGGGGGGATAGTGATGAAAAATGTGAAGGCGCTATCAATCCCGCGATCGCGCGGCCTATATGCGACGGTCGCGGCAGGACTGCTGCTGGCTCTTGCTGCCGTGCCGATCGCGGCCGGGGCCCAGACCACCGGATATCTGAATGGTGCGCCGCTGGATCATGTCGTGCCACCCCCTCCGTCAGATCCGATGCTGGTCGAGATCGACCTGACGCTGGTGCGTGCCCAGCACAGCGCCCCGGGCAGCGCGGCGGACGACGAAGCGGTAGGCGATGCGAAAGCCTATTTTGCCGATGCTCTGATCGTGCGTTTCAGCGAGGCCGCGCGTATGCCGTTGTCGGCGCAGAATCGGCCGATCCTTGTCCACCTGCTATCGCGGGCGCTGAAGGACGCCGGCGACTATGCGGCCGCGGGGAAAACCAAATTTCCACGGCCGCGTCCCTATGTCGAGGATCCGGGCATCGTCGCGTGCAACACCGATTTCCTCAAGCCCCAGGAATCCTATCCTTCGGGGCATTCGATGAACGGCTACACGGCGGCGCTTATCCTGGCGGAAGTCATGCCCGATCGTCGCCAGGCGCTGCTCGCGCGCGGCATTCGCTATGGCAACAACCGTGTCGTGTGCGGCGTGCACCATCCAAGCGACGTGCTGGAAGGCGAGGTGTTGGCGACCTCTTACGTCAGGGCCCTCGAAAAAGACCCGCAGTTCAAGGCTGACCTCGCCTGCGCCCGCAAGGAGCAGGATATTGCTGCAACTGGAACGGGCATCCTGCCCGGCGCTTGCGCAGTGCCGCATCCCTAGGTCGATCGCGAAGCCCTGTTTCGTCGAGGTGCGGCAGCGCGCCGGAAACTGGGTCAGTCCTCGCCTTCGCACGCGTCAGCTCGGGCGAGCAGAAAGGCCCTTTCCCGCCCGTTGCGCGTAAGCGCCGCGGCGGCCTCGAATTCCGAACGCGCCTCGGCCAGTCGGCCGGCCCGGAACAGGAAGTCGCCCCGCGCCGCCGGCAAGGGCGCGTAGGTGCGCAGGGCGTCCGGATCGGCGATCTCGTCGAGCAACCCGAGGCCGGCTTCAGGCCCGAAGGCCATGCTGTGGGCGATCGCGCGGTTGAGATCGACCACCGGCGATGGCACCACCATGCGCAGCCGGTCATAGAGCGCGGCGATGCGCGGCCAGTCTGTGTCGGCGGCGCGGCGGGCGCGGGCGTGGCAGGCGGCGAGTGCTGCCTGCAGGACATAGGGGCCAAGACCAGCCCCCTCCCCGCCCGCCAGCGCTTCGGCGCGGGACAGGGCGGCGAGGCCGCGGTGGATCAGGAGCTGGTCCCAGCGGGCGCGATCCTGTTCGGGCAGCGGTACAAAGGCGCCGTCCGGGCCGGTGCGCGCGGTGAGGCGCGAGGCCTGGATCTCCATCAGGGCGAGGAGGCCGAGCACTTCCGCCTCCTCGGGCATCAGCCCGGCCATGATACGGCCGAGCCTTTGCGCCTCCAGGCACAGGCCGGGGCGGACCAGGTCGTCGCCCGCCGTGGCGGCATAGCCTTCGTTGAAGATGAGATAGATGACCTCGAGCACCGAGGGCAGCCGCGCCGCCCGTTCGGCGCCGCGCGGCACCTCGAAGGCCAGGCCGGCCTGCGCGATCGCCTTTTTCGCGCGAACGATGCGCTGGGCGATCGTGGCCTCGCTTGTCAGGAAGGCGCGGGCGATCTCGTCGGTCGTCAGGCCGCCGACCACCCGCAGGGTGAGCGCCGCGCGTGCGTCGCGCGACAATATCGGGTGGCAGGCGGTGAAGATCAGGCCGAGCAGCTCGTCGCCGAGATCATCGTCCAGGGCCGCTTCGATCGCTTCGGCCGCGTCCTCGTCCACCTCGTCGAGCGTCCGGGCGATCTCGTCATGCTTGCGTTCCCGCATCCTGTCGCGGCGGAGCGCGTCGATGGCGCGGCGCTTGGCCACGGCCATCAGCCAGGCGCCGGGATTGGTCGGGATGCCCGCGTTCGGCCATTCGGCGAGCGCCGTGACCAGCGCGTCCTGCGCCAGCTCTTCGGCGAGATCGACGCTGCGCACCATGCGGGCCAGGCCAGCGATGAGCCTGGCCCGTTCGATGCGGAAGGTCGCCTCGATCGTGCGCCGTATCTCGGCAGTGGGGGGCGTCTCGGCTGGAGCCATGCCGCCCGGTATATCAACATCCGGACGGCCAAGGCCATGCGGCTGGCAGGCCCCGGCCAGCAGACTCAGGCGCCGCCGAGCTTCTCGCGGGTCCGGTCGAAGATTTCCGTGACCTCGGGCGTCAGCGTCTCGGCGAAGTCGGTCATTTCGTAAATCGGGCGGATTTCGATCTCGCTCGGCCCCGGCATCGGATTGGGGCAGCGCTTCACCCAGGCAAGCGCCTCGTCCATATCCTTGACCTCCCAGAGCCAATAGCCGGCGACCAGCTCACGCGTCTCGGCGAAGGGCCCGTCGATCACCTTGCGGCCTGGGCCGTCGAACGCCACACGCTTGGCCTGGGAGGAGGGCTTGAGGCCCTCGCCGGCGAGCATGATGCCGGCATTGACCAGTTCCTCGTTGAACCTGCCCATCGCCGCGAGCATCTCGGTCGAGGGGGGAGCGCCCTGTTCGCTGTCCTCGGTTGCCTTCACGAACACCATCACACGCATTGTCTTTCTCCTTGTTCAGAGCCCGGCTCACTGCCTGGTATCGGAACGACGAACGGGGTTTGCGGCAATCGACATTCTGTCGGAAATTTTTTCAGCCGGCCGGTGGAGCGTTGACCGCCAGCTGCGCGGCGAAGGCGCGCTGATAGGCGGGGCGCGCTTCGCCGCGGGCGACATAGGCGGCGAGGCTCGGATATTCGTCCAGCAGGCCGGACATTCTGAGGCGGAGCAGGACCGACACCATCAGGAGGTCGCCCGCGCTGAACGCGCCTTCGAGCCAGTCACTATCGCCGAGGCGCGGGGAAAGCTGGTCGAGCCGGGCGCGGACCCGGTCCTTGACCAGCGGCAGGCGCTCCTCGGCCCAGGGCTTGTCGCCCTCGAAGATCCTGGCGACAGTGAGATCGAGGACCGGCGGCTCGACTGTGTTGAGTGCTGCGAACATCCAGGTGATCGCGCGGGCGCGGGCATTGGCGTCCTTCGGGAGCAGGCCTGGATGCTGCTGGGCGATGTGAAAGACGATCGCGCCTGTCTCGAACAGGGTGAGATCGCCCTCCTCATAGGTGGGGATCTGGCCGAAGGGATTTCGGGCCAGATGCGCGGGCTCCTTCAGCGCGGGAAAGGATACGAGGCGGACGTCATAGGGCAGACCCGCTTCCTCGAGCGCCCAGCGGACCCGGGTGTCGCGGGCCAGGCCCTTGCCGCCATCGGGGGAGCGTTCGAAGGCGGTTATGGTGATGGTCATCGTTTGAACTCCGATGTGTGCATGATGCCGGGGCCGGATCACTAACGGGTCCGATCGACATTCGGTTTCGGTATAGTTGGTTCACGCAAAGGCGCGAAGGCGCGAAGGGCTTGTTCGAGACCGGTCTTTTCAGCCTCGAGGCGACGATCATTGTGCCTCCCCCTCCCGCTTGCGGGAGGGGAAAGAAGAAAGGCCGCTTCCGCGCCCCTGCCGCAATCAGGCGACGCCGAGCCGGCCGCGCTCGCCTTCGCGGGGCGTTGCGAGCTCTTCGGGCGTGATGAAATCGCCCAGGTCCGCTGCCTCGTAGAAGGGCCGGATCTCCATGACGTTCGGGCCCGGCCCGACATTGGGGCTGCGCTTCGCCCAGGCAATTGCCTCGTCCATGTCCTTGACCTCCCAGATCGAGAAGCCGGCGACGATCTCGCGGGCTTCTGCGAAGGGGCCGTCAATGACGGTGCGGCCCTGGCCGTCCGAAACGATACGCTTGCCCTCGGCGGTCGGCTTGAGGCCGGCGCCGGCGACCATGACGCCGGCATTGACCAGCTCCTCGGTGAAGGCGTCCATCGCCTTCCAGGCCTCAAGCATCTCGGGCGTGGCTTCCAGGCCCCTGTTGCTGTTCTCGTCTACCATCCCGAACACCATGACGCGCATTGTCTTTCTCCTCACTTGAGCCGGCCCCTTTCTGGCGCCTCATCGGGACGACGAACGAACTTGCCGGAAATCGACAGGGTTTCGCGAATTTTTTTTGATGGTTTCGGACATAAGGCGAGGCGGCCCGCGTGTAGCGGACCGCCTCCACCTGTCCTCGACCCGATCCAGGGTCCCATCCTTCCGCTTCTGGGAGCGATAGCGAAAGGATGGGATGGCGTGGATCAGGCGCGGATCACGGGATCGGCTTCAGTTTGAGGCCGCGCCCGATGCAGAAGGTCTTTGACGTCGGCCAGTTCGGATCGTCGTTCAGGCCGTCGGTCAGCCGCCGCCGCGTCGTCAGCGTCACCGTGTAGGAACAGGTCGGCCAGGTCGTGATGTTCTCATGGTGGGTGCCGGCACCGCCGCGTGGCGTCGAGGGCGGCGGTGGCGGGTTGGTCAGGCCCACGCCCGGTGCCGCTGTCGACAGGCTGATGCTCCAGGCAGCGATCAGCTCATGGTCGACGGTATATTCGATGTCGAGATCGGTGTTCAGCGGCGAGCAGGGCGTACCGCCGCCGGTGTGGAACTGCAGGATGTCGAGCTTCGCCACCTGGTTCCAGTTGTTGATCCGAACCTTGCCGATCTGGTTGGTGTAGTCGGGCGCCGTGCCGCCATTGACCGCGCCGATGGTGCTGACGCGCGTCGCCTGGAAGATGATCGCGGTATCGACACCGTTCTTCTGATCGGCCACCGGCACTGCGGTTCCGGCCGCCACGCCGGTCGGCGCAACGCCGTTGGGGACAATCGCCGCGCCCGAGTTGAAGCCGAGCAGATAGCCGCTGAACGCATCGTCCAGCGCAGCATGATCGACGACCACCCAGCCATTGGCATCGGGCACGATATAGTGATCGGGCGGGCTCGGATCCGCCGTCTGGACCGGCTGGTCGGGCGAAGTCGTGCCGGTGCCGCGGATGCGGATGGTCTGGAGCGTGTTGGGGTTGCCGTTCCACAGGCAATAGCGCGTCCCCACCAGCACTTCCGAGACGAAGCCGGGCCCGATCGGGGTCGGCTGAGCAGCGCCTGCCGGCTGGAACAGGAAGCGATAGGCCATGGGGGCGCCGGCATGGGCTGGATCAGTCTTCGGGCAGAAGCCGCGCAGGCTCATTGCGCCGAAGAAGCCGAAATCAGGCCCGCCATGGCCGCCACGCGCGGCCACGGTACGGCCGGTCGCCGGGCTGATATCGCCGGTGATGCTGAAATCACCGATATGGGTGAACCAGGGATGGTAATCGACATTGACGCAGACCAGCCGGCAGAAGCGCAGGCAGCGCCAACCGCAGATCCAGTGGCAGAGCTGGATGGCGAAACGTTCGAAGCCATATTGCTTGATCAGCGCGGTCCAGGCGTCGAGATTGCCTGTGCCGACCGCAGCGCTGAAGCGCATCAGATCATTGGGGTTTTGCGCCAGCTTGACCAGGGCGGTGGCGAATTCCTGGGCCTCGCGGATCTGCACCGGTGCCTCGATCACGGCGAAGGGATAGGGTTTGGCCAGCGTAAGGCAGACCAGGACGCAGCGCCACGAACAGAAGAATTCGCAGACGAAGCGGCAGCGCAGCGCAAGCTGGGCCTGGTTGATCGCATCGCCCAGCTTAGCCGCGTCGCCGGCGACCGAGGCGGCGACCGCGGCGCGATAGGCCTTCTCGTTCTTCACGAGATCGCCGATGGCACGGGCCGCGAGCTGGATCTCGTTTGCCAGCACCGGGCGCGGGATCTCGCCGACATGGCAGATCCACTGGCACACCAGCCGGTAGCGGATGACGCACAGCCAGTGGCAGAAGAGATGCGCATAGGGCACGATCTCGAGCTTTTTCAGGATCTCGGTAAAGCCCTGCTTGTCGCGCTTGACCAGAACATCGGCGAGATGCTTGACCATCGCCGCGTCGCCGGCGAGCCGGACGATCGCAGCGCCGAGGACACGCGGATCGAGCGCGGTGGTCGGCTGCGGCGGTCCGGCCAGCTCGAGGCACAGGAACACGCATTCCTTGGTGCGGATCCAGTGGCAAATGCGTTCGCAATAAATGCCCAGTCCGGCGCGTTCGATCACGGTCTGGAAGGCCTTGGCGTCTTCAGCGCGGAAGGCGGTATAGGCTGCCTCGAACGCGCCTTTCGCGTTCAGCAGATGGGCAAGGGAATCGGATTGACCGAGCAGATCGCCCAGCACTTCGATATCCGGATTGGTATCGGCCATTTTCAGTCTCCTGTGAATCAAGGGACGGGGTGCTCCGGCCCCGATCGCGGACGACATTCGCCGAGCGCATGGCCGCTATCCGCGCAGGCCGTTATGCGAAGCGCAGCGCGGCGTGAGCGGGCCGTTATTTAAGCGTCATTTCGTGCTTGCAGGCCGCCGGGGTGGTTTCCAGCCCTGATCGATTGCCGCATCATTGCAGCGTTCCAAGGAGGAGAAGCTGTAATGGTAGCCACCAGCAAAGTCGCCGCGCCGGCGCCCAAGGTCTTCGTGATCCGGGTGACCGATCCGGCGCATGACCATAAATTGCTCGGCTATGCCTTTGTCCAGCAGACGGCGTTCTTTGCAGCGCCCTGCCATGAGGATGCGCCGCCCGAGGTGCGCATCGTGCTGCACGGGCTGCAGCAATTGTTCGAGAAGAGCGGCGAATATGCGCTGGCGGCGGTGCCGTTCGAAACCGGTACTGACCCACAGAGCGGGAGTCTGATGATCGGGGCGAATGTGCACGGCGCGAACGTCGACCCGGATTCCTAGGGTCGCGAAATGCTTGCCGACCATGCCTTTGCCCGTCCCGCGGAGTTCCGGTTCGGCACGTTGCGCCGGCGGCCGCCGGTTGCGACGCTCGCCGCGATCCGGCCGGTCGCCGCGCAATGCGGCGTGACGCGGCTGGCGGACGTGACCGGGCTCGATACGATCGGCATCCCGGTCTTCCAGGCGATCCGGCCGATGGCGCGGTCGCTTTCGGTCTCGCAGGGAAAAGGCGTGACGCGGGTGGCGGCACGCGTCTCGGCCTTGATGGAAGCGATCGAGCTGCATCATGCGGAGATCGCGGTGCCGTCCGGGCATGGCGTCGCGCGGCCGGGGGATTGCTTCGCTGATTATGACGGCATGGCGATCGACTGGTGTTGCGGCACGGACTTGCTGTCCGGACTGGCGACGCGCGTGCCGCACCGGCTGGTTTCGATGGATTATGCGCGCGCCGATGGTGGGGCGCCGATCGCTACCAGCAACGGCCTTGCGTCGGGGAATGACCGGACCGAAGCGATCGTCTCCGGGCTGTGCGAGGTGATCGAGCGCGATGCCCAGTCGCGCTGGCTCGGCCGATCGGCGGCGGCGCGGCACCGGGCTGCGATCGATCCGGACACGATCACGGCGCCGCTCGGCAGGCGACTGCTGCGGCAGGTCAGGGCGGCGGGGCTTGGTATAAGGCTCTGGTCATTCGGCGAGGATCATGGCGTCGCGGCGATTGCCTGCGCGCTTTACGAGCTGGCGCCGCACCCGGTGCTGATGCCGGTGATGGGTGCGGGCGCACATCTGGAGCCGGTGATCGCGCTGGCGCGCGCAGTGACCGAGGCGGCGCAGGCGCGGGCAACGCTGATCGCCGGCGCCCGCGACGATCTGGGCGACCGCGACTTTGCCGAACCAGCCGCGGCGCGGCTCCGTTTCCTGATGGAGAGTTTCGGGCATGGCGCGCCCGGGCTCGACTGGGCGGCGCTACGCTCGCAATCGAGCCATTGCCTTGCGCGCGATGCCGACCGGCTGCTCGCTGGGGCCGAGGGCGGGGGGGCGCGGCAGATCGCCTGTGTCGACCTTGCCGACGCCGATCCGCCGGTTGCGGTGGTGAAGATCGTGGTGCCGGGCTTTCTCGGCCATGCCCGTCCGCCGGTGACGGTGCCATGAAGCCGGTGCTGGTCTTTGCCGGACCGAGCCTGCCCGTCCGGCCTGTATGTGGGCCAGCGATCCGCCTGCTGCCGCCTGCCCGGTGCGGCGACCTGATCCGCGCGTTGCGGGAGGATCCAGCGGCGATCGCGCTGGTGGACGGCGTGTTCGAGACCGCGCCGAGCGTGTGGCACAAAGAGATCCTGGCGGTGATCGATGCGGGCGTGCCGGTGTACGGCGCGGCGAGCCTGGGGGCGTTGCGCGCGGCGGAACTCGACCGGTTCGGCATGATCGGCGTGGGCGCGATCTATGCGGCCTATCGCGATGGCGGGCTCGAGAGCGATGCGGCGGTGATGGTGTCGCATGCTCCCGCCGAACTGGGCCACCGCCCGCTGACGCTCGCGCTGGTCGATGCCGAGGTGGTCTTGCGCGTGGCGCCGCTTGATCCGGCGGAGCGCGCGGTGCTGACTGCGATCGCCCGCAGGCTCAACTTCCGGGTACGGAGCTGGGCGGCGATTGTCGCGGCCTTTGCCGATCGCTTCGGCGCGGCGGCGGTCGAGCGCGTATCGGGGGTGATCGCAGCGACAGCGTTCAGCCAGAAGGAACGGGACACGGCGGAATTGCTCGAGCGGCTGGCGACCGACCGCTTCGGCGAAGCGGCTCGCTGCGATGTGCCGCAAACCCTGTTTCTCGAACGCTTGCTCACCGCCTGCGCATAAGGCCGAGGCGGCGCAGCCCCTCAGTCACGATTGCGCGGTGCTCGTCGCGTTGCAACGGAATATGGTCGAAGATCGCATCGAGCAGGTCATCGTCCCGGGGCGGCTCGGCACCGATCCAGGTCGAGCGGAAGCGGCGGCGGAGATCCTCGATCGCTCCATCCGCCCCCTCCCCCATCAGGCCGCGATTGGCGAGGCGGAAGGCCGCATAGTGGAGCGCGCCGTTATGCGCGATCTCGAAATTCTCCTCGGCCCGGGCGTGTTCGCCGCGCAGCATCTGGAGGACCGCCATGTCGCAGAAATAATCGTCGCGCGGGAACGGGTTTATCTCGAAGGCGCGGGTGAGCAGGGTCATCGCGCGATCGAGGTCGCCCATATGGCCGTACGCGACGGCGATCTCGTTGAGGCAATCGGCGTGATGGGGGTTGAGCGACAGCGCTTCCTGGAACTGGCTGTCGGCCTGGGCGAGGTCGCCGCGCCGCAGGTAGCACCAGCCGAGACGCGCGCGGGCATGGGCGCTGCGCGGATCCATATTCACCGCGCGGGAACAGAGATCGAAGGCGCGGCGGCGGAAGGCGGCCCGGTCATGGCCGGAGAGATGCTGCTCGAAATCCGTATTGTAGAGGCGCGCCAGGCTGAGCTGCGCGTTGACCAGCCGCGGCGCCACCGCGATCGCACGCTCGAAGCACTCCGCCGCCTCGCGCATGTCGTTGATGGTCCTGGCTGAGAGCACACGTGCCCGGCCCTGGAGATAGATGCCATAGCCGGAGGTTGCCTCCGCATCGATGAGCTCGGTGTCGATGTCGCGTTCGAGCGTGGGGAGGACAGCCCCGGCGACGCGCGCGACGATGTTTTCCAGCACCGAGCCGAGTTCGTCGCGCGTCACCATGGTTCGGTGAGTCCAGAGCAGCAGGCCGTCGCGGACGCGCGACAGGCGCCAGCCGAGATGAAGCTCATCGCCATTGACTCGGAGCGAGCCCCGGAGCGCGTAGAAAGCGAGCGAGTCCGTCGATTGCGCGGACAGGCTGGCCAAAGAGGCGTCGCCGACCGAGAGAAGGCGCAGATCGGTAAGGCCGCTCAGCGCGAACTCGATTTCATTGGCCAGGACCGTGGCGAGGACGCGTTCCTCCTCGGAGGCTGATGACAGATCGATCTGCGCGATGGCGAGGATCGGCGGCTCGGCCGTCAACGGCGTCCGCGCGGTGACCGGTTCGCTCTCGAGGGGCTGGGCGACCGGGTTGTGGAGGATGGGTGCGACCTTGGTCAGCTTGCTGAACAGCTCATGCGTGAGTTCGGACGGTTCCGCATCGAGATCGCGCCGCAACGCTGCTTCCAGCCAACGATAGCGCTGGTGGAGCGCAGCGAGATCGCCGCTTGCATGGTCGAGTTCGAAACCGAGCCGGGCGATCGCCTCGTCGCAGGGGTTGAGGCGTTGCAGCGCCGAGATGATGGCGCGGCACGGCACCGGGTCACGGCTTTCGGCACCACAGGCGGTGACGACGGCCTGGTTGAGGTGGAACAATTGCCGCTCGCGTTCGACCCATAGCCAGTCGTCGAACGCCGGATCGATTCCGTCCAGGCCTTCGAACATGCGCTCGGCGCATCCTCCGAGAAGCTCCGCCAGGACGGTAATTTCGCCGCCTTCGGCAAGCCGCACCATCCCGTCGACATCGGTATCGATCGCGCCGGTGCGGGCCGAGAGATGGTGTCGCCCGAACTCGATCGCGTCGCACGCGCCGAGCGACAGGCGGATCTCGTGCAGGATCTGGCGCAGGCTTGCCCGTGCCTGGTCTTCGCCGCGGCTGCCCCAGAGCAGCTCCATCGCGCGTTCCCGCGTCAGCGCGTGATCGGTCGCGACCGCGAGATAGCAGAGCAGCGCCAGTGCCTTGCGCGATCTGAAGTGGATTTCGCTGTTCGAACGGGCATCGAACACGCGGAAGCGCCCGAAAATCCTGATCTCGAGCAAGGCCTGATGACGCATCGCCAAAGCCGGATACTGCCCGTCGCTGTCGACGCCCACGCTCATGTTCTGCTTTCACCGGGAGGAAAGCGCCTCGATGCTCTCAAGGATCGAGCAGGTGGCTGATATAGAAAAACCGCGTCGCGCAATAGCGACGCGGTGCGTTTTCGTCGCAACGCGGTCGCAATCAGGGAGACCGGGACGAGTTCGGTGGACATTACCGAGGAGCTCGAGAGGGATCGTGCCAGGGCTGGGTATCGGCTTCGCACAGAAGAGCGCCATGAAGGTTGGAACCCAATCAGCCAGGAGCAGCTCGCCAAGCCCGAAGCGCGGGAGGTTTCACCCTCGCTGTTGGTCGGCAGACCTCGACTTCAGCTTGGTCGAAGTCACGTAATGATGCGGGCCGCAGACAATCACCGCGACGCTCATCGCGCGCTCGCGGCCAGGGGCTTCCGCCGTGAAAGGCAAGTTAACGATATCATAAGTTAAGACGACTGCTCCAATCGCCAGCTGAAGCCCATGAAGGATTGACACGAGCCAAAGTTGGACAGATAGGAGCCGCAAATAAAGGGACATAGCTTCGGCTTGATTCCGGGTCGCACCCCACTTCGCTGCAATACAAGGGGCAGATTTATGGTGTGCGTACGGTATCTTACTGGTCTCTCCGCGTCCGTCTCCGGGCGAGCTTCGACGAAATCGGCACTCAGGAGGAACCTGCGCTCACAGGCGAGTCGCCTTGCGCTGCGATCCACTATCGGCATCGCCGCCGCCGCGGGCGTGACCATGCTGTCACCGGGACAGGCCTGGGCTGATTGCCTTGTCGGCGGTGTTACCGTGCAGTGCGACAACACCGTTACTACGGACACCACATTCCCCGCCAATGCTCCCAAGGACCGGAATTATCAGGGTTTGTTGCCCACACCGGTCATTGTAACCGTCGATCCGGGCACGACGGTCAGCGGGAATGGTCTTGCGATCTCCAATGCCGGCACCGGCGGCGTCACCATCACCAATAATGGCGCGATCAGCGTCGATGCCGGCAACACGCCGACGGCGGGCGGCACGGCCGCCTTGTCGGTCATGGCGGCCGGCGGCCCGATCACCTATACGGGTGGGAGCATCGTCAACAACGGCAACGGCAACGCGTTCGACGCGGTTCAGACCGGCGGCGTCGGCTCGGTCAACATCAACGTCACTGGCGCTGTCACCGCGGCGACGGGCGAAGGCATTACCGTCCGCGACGTCGCGACGAGCACCGGCATTTCGGTGACCACCGGCGCTGTCACCGCGCTGACGGCGGGCAAGGACGGTATCGACGCGCAGAGCCAGTCGCTGACCGGTAACATCACCGAGATCGCCAATGGCAATGTCCAGGCCGGCAATGCCGGCATGGTCGCGGCGATTCTCAATGCCGCGGGCACCGGCAATATCGATGTGACCGCCAACGGGTCGATCGATGCGCGCTTCGGTATCGACGCCGAGAATTTCGGATCGGGCTCGACCAGCGTCACCACCGTCGGTCCGGTCAACGTGACGACCGGCAATGGCATCTTCGCATTGTCGACCGGCGGCAATGTGACCGTCAACGCAGGCGATGTCACCTCGACCGGCAACACCGCGATCATTGCCCAGCAGACCAAGGTCGCTGGTGCGGGCGTGATTGGCGTGACCGCGGGCAATGTCTCCGGCACGACCGGCATCGACGCGCATAACTTCGGCACGGGCGACACCGGCATTATCGCCAACGGCACAGTAACCGGCACGGCCGCCGAGGGTATCAAGGCAATCGGCAACGCTGGCATGTTCGTGTCGGTCGCCAACACGGTGACCGGCGCGACGCGCGGTTTGTCGCTGGTCGGCGGGACCGGCGGCGGCGGCGAAATCTTCGTGACTGGCACCGGCGGATTCGTCGGCGGCACAGGCGATGCGGCGAATATCCTCAACAATGGCAGTGGCGGCGTCACCGTCAACATCTCGGGCGCGAGCAGCTCGGCCGGCGGCGAGGGCATTGTCGTTCGCGATACGGCGACCGGCGGCAATATCAGCGTGACGACCGGCGCGGTGACCGCGCTGACGGCGGGCAAGGACGCGATCGACGTCCAGAGCCAGTCGGCGACAGGCAACATCACCGAGGTCGCCAATGGCGATATCCAGGCAGGTAATGCCGGCATGGTGGCGGCAATCCTCAACGCCGCGGGCACCGGCAATATCGACGTGACCGCCAACGGGTCGATGACCGCCAGATTCGGTGTGGATGCCGAGAATTTCGGATCGGGCTCGACCAGTGTGACCACCGTCGGTCCGGTCAATGTGACGACCGGCAACGGCATCTTCGCATTGTCGACCGGCGGCAACGTCACCGTCAACGCAGGCGATGTCACCTCGACCGGCAACACCGCGATCATCGCCCAGCAAACCAAGGTTGCCGGCGGGGGTGCGGTCGATGTGACCACGGGCAATGTTTCGGGCACGACCGGCATCGATGCGCACAACTTCGGCACCGGCGCGGTCAGCGTCACCGCGCATGGCACGGTCACCGGCACCTTCGCCGAGGGCATCAAGGCGACCGGCAACGGCGCGTTGACCGTGGTGGTCGACCAGACGGTGACGGGCGCGACGCGCGGCCTGAGCCTGGTCGGCGGGACCGGTGGCACCGGCAACATCTCGGTGACCGGAACCGGCGGGTTCGTCGGCGGAACCGGCGATGCGGCGAATATCCTCAACAACGGCGCGGGCACGACTACCGTCGATATCTCGGGTGCGAGCAGCTCGGCCGGCGGCGAGGGCATCGTCGTTCGCGATACCGCGATCGGCGGCAATATCAGCGTGACGACCGGCGCGGTGACCGCGCTGACGGCGGGCAAGGACGCGATCGACGTCCAGAGCCAGTCGGCGACGGGCAATGTGACCGAGGTTGCCAATGGCGATATCCAGGCGGGCAATGCCGGCATGGTCGCGGCGATCCTCAATGCCGCAGCGACCGGCAATATCGACGTGACCGCCAACGGATCGATGGACGCGCGCTTCGGCGTGGATGCCGAGAATTTCGGATCGGGTTCGACCAGCGTCACCACGGTCGGTCCGGTCAATGTGACGACCGGCAACGGCATCTTCGCGCTGTCGACCGGCGGCAATGTCACCGTGAACGCGGGCGATGTGACCTCGACCGGCAACACAGCGATCATCGCGCAGCAGACCAAGGTCGCCGGCGCGGGTGATGTCAACGTGACCGTCGGCAATGTCTCGGGCGTGACGGGCATCGATGCGCATAATTTCGGTACGGGCGCAGTCGGCATCCTTACCAACGGTACGGTAACAGGCACTGGCGCAGAAGGCATCCGGGTGGTCGGCAATGCCGGCGTGCTCGTGACGGTCGCCGACACGGTGACCGGCGCGACGCGCGGCCTGAGCGTGATCGGCGGGACCGGCGGCACCGGCGATATCCTGGTGGGCGGCACCGGCGGGTTCGTCGGCGGGAGCGGCGACGCGGCGAACATCCTCAACAATGGCGCTGGCAAAGTAACGGTCAACATCGGGGGCGACAGCAGCTCCACCGGCGGGAACGGCTTCATCGTGCGCGATACCGCGATCGGCGGCGACATCCGTGTCGCCACCGGCGCGGTGACCGCGCTGACGGCAGGCAAGAACGCGATCGACGTCCAGAGCCAGTCGCTGACCGGCAATGTCAGCGAGATCGCCAACGGCAACATCCAGGCCGGCAATGCCGGCATGGTTGCAGCGATTCTCAATGCCGCGGCGACCGGAAATATCGACGTGACTGCCATCGAGTCGATTACTGCCCGGTTCGGCGTCGACGCCGAGAACTTCGGCTCTGGCTCGACCACCGTCGCGACGGTCGGCCCTGTCAACGTCACCACCGGCAACGGCATCTTCGCGCTGTCGACCGGCGGCAATGTCACGGTGCATGCGATCGATGTGACCTCGACCGGCAATACAGCGATCATCGCCCAGCAGACCAAGGTGGCCGGCGCGGGGGATGTCAACGTGACCACGGGCAATGTCTCGGGCACGACGGGCATCGATGCGCATAATTTCGGTACGGGCGCAGTCGGTATCCTTACCAACGGCACCGTGACCGGCACTGCCGCTGAGGGCATCAAGGCGGTCGGCAATGCCGGCGTGCTCGTGACGGTCGCCGACACGGTGACAGGTGCGACGCGCGGCCTGTCGCTGGTTGGCGGGACCGGCGGCACCGGCAACGTCTCGGTTACCGGCGCCGGCGGGTTCGTCGGCGGGACTGACGACGCGGCGAACATCCTCAACAATGGCGCTGGCACGACCACCGTCAATATCTCGGGCGCGAGCAGCTCGGCCGGCGGCAACGGCTTCATCGTCCGCGATACCGTACTCGGAACCGGCATCAGCGTCACCACCGGCGCGGTCACCGCGCTGACGGCGGGCAAGAACGCGATCGACGTCCAGAGCCAGTCGCTGACCGGCAATGTCACCGAAGTCGCCAATGGCAACATCCAGGCGGGCAATGCCGGCATGGTCGCGGCGATCTTCCCGGCCGCTGCGACCGGCAATATCGACGTGACCGCCAACGGGACGATCGACGCCCGGTTTGGCGTCGATGCCGAGAACTTCGGCACCGGCTCGACCAGTGTCACCACCGTCGGTCCGGTCAATGTGACCACCGGCAACGGCATCTTCGCGCTTTCGACCGGCGGCAACGTCCTCGTGAACGCGGGCGATGTGACCTCGACCGGCAACACGGCGATCATTGCGCAGCAGACCAAGGTCGCTGGTGCAGGCATCCTTGATGTAACCGCTGGCAATGTCTCGGGCACGACCGGCATCGACGCCCATAATTTCGGCACCGGCGTGATCGGCATCATCACCACCGGCACGGTGACCGGCACCGCCGCCGAGGGCATCGAGGCGACAGGCAACGACGCGGTAAGCGTCGCGGTCTCCCAGACGGTGACCGGCGCGACGCGCGGGTTGAGCCTGGTCGGCGGGACCGGCGGCACCGGCGACATCGCGGTGACCGGCACCGGCGGGTTCGTCGGCGGGACCGACGACGCGGCCAATATCCTCAACAATGGCGCAGGCACGGTCACGGTCGACATCTCGGGCGCGAGCAGCTCGGCCGGCGGCAATGGCTTCATCGTCCGCGATACCGCGGCCGGCGGCAATATCATCGTCACGACCGGCGCAGTGACCGCGCTGACGGCTGGCAAGAACGGCATCGACGTCCAGACCCAGTCGGCGACCGCCAATGTCACCGAGGTTGCCAATGGCAATATTCAGGCCGGCAATGCCGGCATGGTGGCGGCGATCTTCCCGGCGGCTGCGACCGGCAATATCGATGTGACCGCAATGGGGTCGATCGACGCCCGGTTCGGCATCGACGCCGAGAATTTCGGCACCGGCAACACGACCGTCACCACGATCGGTCCGGTCAACGTGACCACCGGCAACGGCGTCTTCGCGCTGACCACCGGCGGCGACGTGACGGTGAACACGAACGATGTGACCTCGACCGGCAACACGGCAATCATCGCCCAGCAGACCAACGCGGCGGGCAATGGCGCGGTTGGCGTGGGCGCGACCAATGTGTCGGGTACGACTGGCATCGATGCGCACAACTTCGGCACCGGCGGTGTCGGCATCGTTACCACTGGCTTTGTCACCGGCACGGCCGCTGAGGGCATCAAGGCGGTCGGCAATGCCGGCGTGTTCGTGGTGGCCAACAAGACGGTGACGGGTGCGACCAACGGCCTGACCCTTGTCGGCGGGACCGGCGGCGCCGGCGATATCTCGGTGACCGGCACCGGCGGATTCATGGGTGGCACCGGTGACGGCGCCAATATCCTCAACAACGGATCGGGCACGGTCACGGTCGACATCTCGGGCGCAAGCGGCTCGACTGGCGGCAATGGCATCGTCGTACGCGATACGGCTACCGGCGGCGGCATCAGCGTCACCACCGGGGCGGTGACCGCGCTGACGGCGGGCAAGAACGCCGTCGATGCCATCTCCGTGTCTACGGCCGGCAATGTCACGGTCGTCACCAACGGCACCGTTCAGGCCGGCAATGCCGGAATCGTGGCGGCGCTGGTCAGCGGCGCGGCCACCGGCAATGTCGATGTGATGTCCAACGGGTCGCTCACCGCCCGGTTCGGCGTGGATGCCGAGAATTTCGGGTCGGGCTCGACGACTGTCACCACGGTTGGTCCGGTCAATGCGACGACCGGCAACGGCATCTTCGCGCTGACCAGCGGCGGCAATGTGATGGTGGCGGCGGGCGATGTGACTTCGACCGGCAATACAGCGATCATCGCGCAGCAGACCAGCGCTGCGGGCACCGGCACGGTGAACGTGACCGCGGGCAATGTCTGGGGCACGACCGGCATCATCGCCAACAATATCGGCACCGGGACGGTCGGCGTCACCACCAATGGCATGGTCACCGGCACTGCCGCCGAAGGTATCGCGGCGACCGGCAATGATGCGGTCAGCGTGGCGGTCGCCAATAGCGTGACCGGCGCGACGCGCGGCCTGAACCTCGTCGGCGGCACCGGCGGCACCGGCAATATCTCGGTGACCGGCACCGGCGGCTTCGTCGGCGGGACCGGCGACGCGGCGGATATCGCCAACAACGGCGCGGGCACGACCATCGTCAACATCTCGGGGTCGAGCAGTTCGACCGGCGGCAACGGCATCGTCGTCGCCGATACCGCGATCGGCGGCGGCATCAGCGTCACCACGGGTGCGGTAACCGCGCTGACGGCGGGCAAGAACGCAGTCTATGCCGTGTCCGCCTCGCTGACCGGTGACGTAACCGAGGTTGCCAATGGCAATATCCGGGCAGGCAATGCGGGCCTGGTAGCCGCGATCCTTCCGGCGGCGGCGACGGGCAATGTCAATGTGACCGCGAACGGTTCAGTCGATGCCCGGTTCGGCATCGACGCCGAGAACCAGGGCCTTGGCACCACCAGTGTGACCACGGTCGGCCCGGTCACGGCGACCACAGGCACCGGTATCTATGCGCTGGCGCATGGCGGCAATGTCAGCGTGACATCGGGCAACGTCACCTCCACCGGCGGCACGGGCATCATCGCAGTGCAGACCGCGGCGACGGGCGCGGGTGCGATCAGCGTGACGGCCAACGGAGCGACCGGCGGCACGTCCGGCATCGTCGCGCAGAATTTCGGGACGGGCACCGCCACGGTGACCGCGACCGGCGCAGTCCATGCCACCACCGGCAACGGCATCTTTGCCCAGACGAACGGCGGCAACATCAAGGTGACCGCGGGCAGCGTCTCCTCGACCGGTGCGTCGGGGATCGTCGCGCAGGACGCGGCCGCCGGAGCCAATGGCGGCAAGATCGACGTGACCCTGAACGCCGGCGGCACCGTGACGGCCACTACGGCGGGTGCATATGGCATCTGGACCAACAGCGGCCAGTCCTCGGGCACGACAACCATCAATGTGAACGGCACGATCCATGCCGGCGCGGCGGGTGTCGGCAGCATCTCGACCTCAGGCAATATCATCACCAACATCAGCGCCACCGGCGCGATCGATCCGTTGATCGGCATCGATCAGATGACGGTCTCGGGCGCGATCAGCGTGAACAATGCCGGCCTGGTCCAGGGCGACACTATCGGCGTAAGGCTGACGTCGACCGGCGTCGGCGCGGTGGGGGCGCTCACGGTCAACCAGTCCAGTACCGGCAGCATCAGCAGCATCGTCGGTGTCGACCTTGCCGGTATCAATGCGGCGCTTGTCGTCAGCAATGCGGGGCAGATCACCGGGACGGGAGCGGCGATACGGCTGACATCGACCGGCACCGGCACGGCCACGATCCTCAATTCCGGCACGATCACCGGCGGCACCAACGCAGTGCTCGCAGCGCTCAACAATACGAGCTTCACACTGAACAACGTCGGAAGCCTGAACGGCGCGCTCAATGTGAGCGGATCGAATGTCGCAACCTCGACGGTGACCAACGCCGGCGGCGCGGCGATGAATTTCGGATCCGGCGCCTCGAGCGTCTCGGGTAACTTCGTCAACGCGGGCTCGGCCACGATCGGCGCGGGCGGTTCGGTCCTGTTCGTCGGCAACACCACGAACTCGAACCGGATCACCTTTGTCGGGGCCGGCTCCTTTGCCACCAATGGCGCGATGACCAACACCGGGATCATCAACGCGCAGAACAACATCACGAGCAATGTCGTGACTGTCGGCGGCAACTATGGCGGCGGGGGCCAGTTCTTCGCCGACTACAGCACCTCGACGGCCACGGCCGATCGCCTGAACATCGGCGGCACGGCCTCGGGCAACACCAATGTGACGATGAACCTGGTCGGCCCACGCGCCTTCGTCGCCGGCGGCTTCCTGCCGGTGGTGACGGTGACTCCGGGCGCAGCCGCCACTGCCTTCACTTCGAACACGATATTCCCGACCACCGGGCTGGTGCTCGAGCATTTCGGCCAGAACCCGGCCAACAACCGTCAGTTCGGTCTGATCCAGCAGATCAACCCCGAATCGGCTTCGTTGGGCAGCCTCTCCTATGTCGCCGAGGCGGCCTCTGCGACGCTCGACGATCCGATCAGCCCTTATCTGAGCGAGCGGGCCAATCCGTCGGCGGGGCAAAAGACGTTCAGCCTGTGGATGCGCGGCGCCGGCGGTCATACCCGCCAGACGATCGACTCCACTCTCACCGGCGGCGGCATCGCCGTGACGGGCTCGAACGAAGTGCGCACCGACAATATGGCGCTGACCATGGGGGCCGATTTCGGCCTGCTGAACCTGGGCGGCGGCGGATGGAACGTCCATGTCGGCGTGCTGGGCGGCTGGTACAAAGGCCAGGCCGACCTTTCGAGCACTGAGCAGCTCAAGGTCGAGACGCCCTTCCTCGGCGGCTATGTCGCGGTCGGCAACGGCGCCTTCCAGCTCGATGGCACGCTGCGCGGCGAATGGCGGCACTACAAGGTCGTCCTGCCCGTGCTGTTCGGCACCGGCGCGCCGCAGAAGCTGGACGGCAGCGCCACGGCAGGATCGGTCCACGCCTCCTACCGGTTCGGCGGCAAGACCGGCTTCGGCGCGACGCCGTTCCTCGGCTTCAACTATGCCGACAGCAGCATCGACAGCCTGCCGATCGACGCGATCAGCGCCTATATACCGGGCAAGGACAAGACCGAGACCGGCGAAGGCGGCCTGCGCGTTTCCTATCGCGCCGGCAGCGACCCGAAGGTGGTGGTCGAGCCCTTTGCCAGCGTCTCGTACCTGAAGAACTGGTCACGCGGTGACAGCGCGGTGTTCAGCTTCGGCGCGCCGGTGACGAACTTCACGCTGGCAACGACGACCTGGGACAATGCCATCCGCTACTCGGTCGGCGTTACGGCCAAGGCCAGGGACGGTCGCGTCTCCGGCTTCCTGGTCGGCAACATCAATGACGGCACCGGGCTGCACAGCTTCAGCCTCAATGCCGGGGTGCGGTTCAACTTCTGAGCAGGCGGGCCAAAGCGCAGCCGCACGCCCCGGGGCGTGCGGCTGTCGCTGTCAGAAATTCACGCCCACCCGAGCGCCGAAGGTTCGCGGCGCATCGATATAGACGTTCGAATAGGAGCCAACGAGCACGCCGGCATTTTTCAGCTGGGCCGGGGTGAAGGCTGAATAGGTCGCCGTATTCTCGAGGTTGCGGCCCCAGACGCCCAGGCTCCAGCGATCGTTCGGCGCCCGGTAGGTGAGCGACAGGTCGGTCTTCCAATAAGAGGGCGACTGGCCCGGGAAGATCGCCGAATGGGTGTAATCGAGATATTTGCTGCTCTCGTGGTGAGTGCCCACATTGGCGATGAAGCGGCTTCCGTCACCGAGCGGGAAAACCTGCTCGTAATTGAGGTTGAGCGTCATCTTGGGCGAGAAGGGCAGATCATAGCCCTTCAGACTGGGATCGGCGAGCAGCAGGAAGCTGCCGTTCGGCTGTAGCACGGCGAGCTGGGTGAAGCCGCTGTTCTGGATCTTCGCGTTAAGCAGGCTGAGCCCGACCGTGAAGGTGCCGTTCTCGATGACCCGCGCGTTGAGATCCATATCGACGCCGTAGATCCGCGACTTGCGGATATTGGCATAGGGCGACTGGAAGCCGCCCGGCACGACCGGATCGGGCACGCGCTGGGTGACCTGGAAATTCTTGTAGTCATAGTAGAAGCCCTCGACGTTCAGCGTCACGCGATTGTCGAGGAAGCGCGATTTCACGCCGGCCTGATAGGCCATCACCGTCTGGGAATCATAGCGCCGGCCGAGGCCGAGATTGGTCAGCACGGCCTGGGTCGCTGTCTGATAAGCCCCGGGCAGATAGCCGCTCTGCACATTGGCATAGGTCATCACCCTGGCCGTCACGTCATATTCGACGCCGACCTTCCAGGACAGGTTCGTGAAATCCGGGAAGTTCGAGCCGTTGATGTCGACCGGCTGGCCGCTGAGTGTGCCCTTGTCGTGCTTGATGTCCCAGGATTGCCGCAAGCCGCCCTCAAGCCGCAGGCCGGTCGTGACCGGAACGACGATGTCGCCGAAGACGGCGTAGTTGCTCTCGGTCGGACTGTGCGGCCCGTTGATCAGCGGCCCGGCCTTGTAGGCGGCCTGGACGACATTGTCCTGCGCATCGAACTGGTGCTGAAGCGCGCCGATGATCACGCTGAAGCCCTGATGGTCATAGCTCAGCCGCAGCTCGTTCTGCAGATCCCAGCTATCCTCGACATAATAGGTCGAGGCATAGTTGACGAAGATGCCCGCCGGCTTGTTCTGGAAGGCGTTCACCTGCGCGCCCTTGTGGTTGAAATAGCCGGTGACATAGGCGAGCTGCAGATCGTCGGTCAGCTTGTATTTGAACTCGCCGTTGAGCAGGTACGACTTCTCGCTGTTGAAGCCGCGATTGTGATAATCGTCGAAATTGGCGGCGCCGACGGTGCCGCTCGAGGGCACCGGCAGGACCACATAGGGATCGCCATTCGCCTCGGGCGGCCGTGGGAAATTCACCTGGGCGAAGCCCTGGCCCTTGCGATCGGCACCCGTGGCGGAGAGGAAGATCGAGAAGCGGTCGCTCGGATCGGCCTGAAAGCTGATGCGCCCGGCGATCTCGTCGAGATTATTCTCGCCATTGGTCACATAGCCGTCATGCCGCTGGTAATCCACAGCGAGGCGGAAGCCAGCATTGCCGGCGACCGGCAGATTGGCGGCGGCGAAGGCATGGGCCAGATTGTAATTGCCATATTCGAAGCTGCCCTCGAACTTCAGGCGATCATAGGTCGGCCGCTTCGAGGTGACGAGCACCGCACCGCCGATGCCGTAGCGCCCGTACAATATGCCCTGCGGCCCTTTCAGCACCTGGATGCTGCCGAGATCGAACAGCGCGAATTGCTGGCCGGAGCGCGGCAAGGTGAGCCCATCCTCCTGCATTTCGATCGCCGGCGAGGTCTGATATTGCGCATCGGCCTGGCCGAGGCCGCGCGAGAACATATAGACGCTCTGGCGCGACGGCTGGATGATCAGGCCGGTGACCTGGCTTTGCAGCCGTACGATGTCGGTCACGCCGCGATTGACGAGTTGCTCATTGTCTATGACCTGGACGACGGCGGCCGTCTTCTGCAGCGTCTCCTCGCGTTTCCGCACGGTCACGACGATGTCCTTGAGTCCGCTCCCTTCGTCACCGGCAGCTTCAGTCTGCGGGCTCGCAGTGCCGCCCGCGGGCGCCGCCTGGGCCGATGCCGTCGATGGCGACAGAATGGCGAACGCCGCGGCGAACGCGGTGGAATTCAACAGAACCAGCTTGCTCTTCATGACTCATCCCCTCGATTTTATGTTTTGGTCGCAGTTCCTCTGGCGTCACGCCTCCTCCAGCGTCACGGGATCGGCGGTAGCGGGACGCATCCCCGCGCCGGCAGGCCGGCCTCTTCTTCGCGGATGGCTTTCTGGACCTTGGCGAGGAGCACCAGCAGCGTCTCGCGTTCGCCCGGCCCGAGATAGGTGGCCAGCACGGCCTCGGCGCGTTCGTGGCGGCGCAGCGCCTCCGCCAGCGCGGCCTCGCCCTCCTCGGTGAGGAAGAGCCCCTTGCTGCGGCGATCGCGGCCACCATTGCGCGTCAGCAGCCCCTTCGCCTCGAGCCGGCTCGCCACCTTCATGCCGACCGAGCGGTTGCCGGAAAGGGTGCGGCCGAGCACTGTCTGGTCGCAGCCGGGCTGTTCGCGGACGAGCAGCAAGGCGGTGGTGTCGGCCGGCTTGAGCGGGAAGCCCGCAAGCAGGCGATGCAGGCTGCGCAGAGCAGCATGCCGGGTCATGTCGAGCTGATAGCCCAGGATGTCAGCGAGCTTCATCGCTTGACCGCCCTCCCCTCTTTATCCGGCGATTGTAGCATTTGGATACAATCGAACAAGCGCAATTGTATCCAAATGCTACAATTCTGAGGAGCGTCGCGCTGCCGGCAGGAATCCGCGTGGCCAAGCATTACGCGCACTAAAATGAGACCAAACCGTTCGTCGCTTTTCTGTCTATGGTCATTTCCACGATCAATCGACCAAAACTACAGGTCTATGTAGAGCACAACTCAAGCAAACAGCATGTCGCTTTTGTACAATAACAAGTGTTGGTTCGAATCTTGCGGTCACAGTCCGCTACTCTCCCGATTTTTATTCGGCGTAATCAAACCCAAGGAAAAACATTACCATGGTACATAGCCTCGCAATCGCAGTCCAGAGCATCAAGTCGATCGACGACAGCAGCGAAGTCGGATCGGACGAGCCCTATATCCTCGTCACCGCGGCCAACCTGATCGGGCTGGTCCCGCAGGTCGAAGTCACGCTCTATGGTCCGTTCGACGATGTCGACAAGGGCGAGACCCACGCGACGATCGTGGCGCCTCCGGGTACGCCCAAGCCGATCGCCGACGTCATCAACAACAGCCCGATCGCGCGCAAACCCTTCTGGGCGCTCGACAACCAGACGGCCGCGCCGATCGCCAGCCCCAATGACGTGGTCTTCATCGTCTCGGTCATGGAGAATGATGACGGCAAGCCGAACACGCTGCGTACGCTCGTCAAGCTCGCCGCGGTCGGCAGCCTTGCCGCCTCGACCGGCATGGCGCGCAGCCTGCGCGTCAAGAAGCTGATCGCCGATATCGCCGGTGCCCTGGGCACGCCGACCGGTGCGCCCAATTTCGACGATGTCGTCGGCACGCACGAACTGGTGCTGACCACCGCCGACCTTGTGCCGCCGGCGAACAGGAAGCGGGTGAAGACGGTCGATTTCAACGGCGGCAATGAGGGCACTTTCCGCGTCGCCGTGGAAATGGATTTCATCAGCTGAGACAGGGAGACGCCGCTGCTGCCGCGCGTATCCGGGCGGCGGCGGGTTTTCCGGGGTGTTTGCCGCGACGCAGGGCTCACGCGTCGCGGCAAATGCTTTTTTGGGCGCGCGTTCTCAACGTCGTCATTCCCGCGCACGCGGGAATCCCGCTGCCTTGAAATGTACGGCGTCGAAGAAGAAGCGGGACCCCCGCTTTCGCGGGGGTGACGCATTGGGGAGTGGGCTCGATACACAGTCGAACCCTAGTCGATTTGGGCAATGGTTGAATCGACCTGCCCCACCTTCCCTATTTCGACGTCATCCGCCAGATACCGTCCCAGGCCTTGGGCGGAGTCACTCTGAACTGCTCGATCCGCGCGATCAGCGTCTTGCTCGGGCCGTCGGCGGGATCGACCTGCAGTGCGGCGTGCATGGCCTTGGCCGCTGCGTCCCATTTGCCCAGCCGATAGTGCGACAGGCCCTGGCCGTAGAGATCGAAGACCTTCCGCCGCTCCGCTGACAGCTCCCCCGCCATGGCGCCGAGCTCGTAGATGCGCACGGGCTCTTCGCGACCGACGACCATGACGCTGTCGATCTCGCGGGATTCGATACTGTCGCCGGCCATGTCGTGAGTCGCGTCGTCGATCAGCAGCCTCGTCCCGTAGATCTTGTTGGCACCCTCCAGCCGCGAGGCAAAATTGACCGTGTCGCCCATCACCGTGAAGCTGCGCGCCTGGGCCGAGCCGATGCTGCCGACCACCACCTCGCCCGAGGCAAGCCCGATGCGGAAATCGATGACCGGTACGTCGCGGCGCAGGCCGATCACGTCCGGCACCCGGGCCTGGAACGCCTCGAGCCGGGCAAACTGCTCGAGCGCGGCCGCGCAGGCGAGGCTGGCCTGGAGATTGGCCTCGACAAAGGGCGGCACCCAGAAGGCCATGATCGAATCGCCGATGAACTTGTCGATGATGCCCGAGCGCTCGCGGATCGGGATCGCCATCTCGGAGAAATAGGCATTGACCAGATCGACCAAAGTGCTCGGCGCGAGCCGCTCGGCGATGCTGGTGAAGCCGGCCATGTCCGAGAAGAACAGGGTCGCGACCTGCTTTTCGCCCACAGTGGAATAATGGCCGCCGCCGATCAGGCCCGCCACGACGCGGGGATCGACATATTGGCCGAACGCCTCCTTGATCCGTTCCTTCTCGCGCAGATCCTCGACCATCGCGTTGAAGGCGTGGGTGACGTCGCCAATCTCGTCGCGGGTGGTGACCTCCACCTGCGCATCGCTCAGCAGGCCGGCGCTGACTGCCCGCGCGCCGGCCTGGAGCCGGATGATCGGCCGGGTGAGGCCGCGGCCGACCAGCCAGGCAAGCATCAGGCCGACCAGGGCGGCCGAGCCGATCATCAGGAGATTGACCTCCATCGCCAGCTTCTGGTTGTCACCGACCGTCACCGCGCCTTCAGCGACGAAATCCTTGATCTCGCCGGTGACATTTTCCGACAGGCGCTCGACGTCCCGCGCCTGTTCGCGGGCGCGGTCCATCTGGACATCGCTTGCGTCACGTTCGCACGCGGTGACCATCAGGCGATTGAGTGCATCCTGCTGATAATCGAGCTCGACGAGCATCGGTTGCAGCGCGGCGAGCTTGATCTTGTTGCGCTCGAGCACGGCGAGACGGGCGCCGAGATCGCGATAATATTGCGCCTGGCGTACCAGGCGATCGGCGGCGGCGCCCTGGGCGGCGGCGGTCGCGCGGCACTTGTTCACGGCCGCCATATCCGGGGTATCGAGGCCGGTGCCGGTGTGCGCCTCTTCGGCCTGAACGACATTGTGAAGATCGGACAAGGTCATCGCCAGCGGGAACAGCGAGCGGCTGAGCGCGCGGAGCTGGAGGTGGACCTGATTGGTGAGGTGCGCCGACCACAAGGCCGTGGACACCATGAGGAGGAGAAGCCCCAGGGAGACGCCGAAGATCTTGAGGCTGATCGAGCGGAAGAAGCTGGCCATGGCGGGGTGGTGGTCCGTTAGATTGGGGTGCGTGTCAAATCGAGGTGGAGCGGAAAGCGGTTGGGTTGGCCCCCGCCGTCATCGCCGTGAAAACGGGGATCCCGCTTCTTCTCCTGCGTTCGCGCCAAGGCAGTGGGATTCCCGCTTCCGTGGGAATGACGAAGTAGAAGGTTTGCGGTGAGGCGCCACCGCCGCTAGAGGGCGCTCCCTCATGTCTTCCCCTGCCCCCTTTGCGCTCGGACTCGATTTCGGGACGACCAACTCGGTCGCGGCCATATCGCGGGGCGATGCGGCCGAACTCGTGCTGTTCGACGGGCCCGAAGCGAAGGATGCGGTGTTCCGATCGGCGCTGTGTTTCTGGGAGGAGGACGGGCTCTCCGTCGACGCGGGGCCTTGGGCGATCCGGGAATATCTCGCCTTTCCGCAGGACAGCCGTTTCCTGCAATCGTTCAAATCGGTCGCGGCGAGCGCAAGCTTCGAGCATGCGACCATCTTCGACCGGCGCTACAGCTTCGAGGATATCGGGCGCCTGTTCCTGAAGAAGATGGCGGCGCGCTCGGGCGGCGCGCTCGACCATGGCGCTGCGCGCGTGGTGGTCGGCAGGCCGGTCGAATATGCCGGCGCCCGGCCCGACGAGGCGCTGGCGCGGACTCGCTACGACGCGATGTTCGGCGCGCTCGGGGCCGAAATCCATTATGTCTATGAGCCCCTCGGTGCTGCGTTCAGCTATGCGTCGCGCATCACTGACCCGGCGACGATCCTGGTCGCCGATTTCGGCGGCGGCACGAGCGACTTCTCGGTGGTGCGGATCGCGGCGCCCGGTGCTGCGCGACGCTGCGAACCATTGGGCCATGCCGGTGTCGGCATTGCCGGCGACCGGTTCGACTTCCGCATCGTCAACCACCTCGTCATGCCGCTTCTGGGCAAGGGCGGATCCTATCGATCGTTCGACAAGGTGCTGGAGATCCCGGGCGGCTATTTCGCCGACTTTGCCGACTGGTCGCGGCTCGCGCTGATGCGCAACCGGCGGACGCTCGCCGATCTGGAGAGGCTGCGCCGCTCGGCGATCGATCCCGAGGCGATCGGCCGGATGATCGCGGTGATCGAGCAGGAGCTCGGCTATCAGCTGTACGATGCGGTCGGGCAGTTGAAGCGAGCGCTGTCGGCGGCGGAGACGGCGCGGTTCCATTTCACCGGCGCCGGGCTTTCGATCGAGGCGGACGTGGAGCGCGCCCAGTTCGAGGCGTGGATCGCGCCCGATATCGTGCGGATCGAGGCGGCAGTCGACCGGGCGCTGGCCGTCGCCGGCACGGAGCCGGGCGCGATCGACCGCGTGTTCCTGACCGGCGGCACCTCGCTGACGCCGCGCATCCGCCGGCTGTTCGTCGACCGCTTCGGCGAGGAACGGATCGCGTCGGGCGGCGAGCTGACCTCGATCGCGCATGGGCTGGCGCTGATCGGGCAGCAGGAGGACCTTGCCGCCTGGGCGACGTGAGGCTGTAAAGGGGATGCCAAGTAATGGCGTTGGAGCCTGCCGAAGAGCGGCAAATAGTCGCTGATTTATGCGACCCATCCACGAGAGGGCCGAAATTTCGCGGTACTGGCGGTTTGCGCGGGGTGTGGAGTGTTGGCTAATATCGGTGTTGGATGGCCAAGAAGCGCGCGCCGAACATCTCGGCGGCGCATATTTTGCGAGACCTTGCCGATTTATGCGTGTGGTATCGGTTTTTGTTGAAGCTCTAGTTGCGAATAAACGCAGTGCCCGAAGCTCTATTATCATCCCGCCGGCCTCTCGAATCCCCGGCACGCAGCACCGGGCACGGCATGATACGCGGCGCAGCGGGCGGTTGAATCGCCCGCGCGCTAGCCGCTTTGGCCGGGCGGGAACTTCCTGAGGAAGAAGGCACGCAGCGCGCGCTGGCTGCAGAAATAGGCCGTGTTGATCTCGGCAACGTCCGAGCCGTTCCTGACCAGGAGGGTGAATCCCTGCCTACCGAACATCGCGCCCTTCCAGGCGACGAATTCGGGATGGCCCCTCCGGTTCGGGAAAACGCCGTCCTCGGTAAGCCTGACCCGGCTTGCTACGACCACCTGGGCGAACCCCCAGCCCAGCATAAGGGTAAGAGTGCCCAGCATCGCAAGATACACCGGCTGCAGCGGCGCTCCGTTCCGCAGCGGCCCGAGGACGGAGACCCATAAAAAGGCGAGCTCCATCGCCGAAAACATGACCGCGTAGAACCAGGTTACCGCTGCGCAAGGCTGTGGCGGCGCCGGGGATGGGCCGGACGCGCGGGTCATGATGCCCGGGCCGGGCCGTTCCGGCCGATCGGGGCGCGGGCACGGGCGGGATTGCCGCTATACCTGCTTCCGGAACAGGTCCGCACGTCGAACGGAACGGCGCGGTGAGGCTGATGGACGGTCATTCGGCCGGGGTAACCGGAAAAAGGTAAACGGGGCGTTCCGCGCAAAGGGTTGATAAAGACCAGGCTCGCCGATTGCCCCGCCGGGGCTGGTCTTCTCGATCCTGCTGACGCCGGCGGTGCGGGATGCGCCGCGACCTTGCCGCGCACAAAAGGCTGATGATCCTGCTGACCGCGTGCCTGCTCGACCCCGGCACCTCGCGCGCCTGGGGCTTTTTCAGCCCGATCACCCGGCCGGCGCGTTTGGCTGGTGGTTACGTTATTTCTGGGGGAATGCGGCGCTGCTGATGGCGATGATGGGGTGGGATGTCTGGCGCCATGGACGCGTCCATCCGGCGCTATGGGTGGCGGAGCGTTGCTGGCCGCGGGGGAAGCGGCGGCGGTGGGGCTGGAGTTTTCGCCCTGGTGGCATGGGGTCGCGGAGCGGCTGGTTGCGGCCTGGGGGTGGACTGGGTGACGGAGGTCCGTCATCTTTTTGGGACGGACGACGGTTATCTGGTGACACCCGCCTGAGGGCGGACCAGCTGCTGCCTCGGTCAGGGGCACAGGGTCGGTGGAGATCTGCAGGCCGATATTCTGGCCGCTATGTTCAGATCGCCTTTACCTCACCACCATCCATGCGAAGCGCTGACCCAGTCATCCACCTGGCGCCCGGCGACACCAGGAAGGCCATCAGCTCAGCGATCTCTTCGGGCTCGCCGTAGCGCGCGATGCCGGCCTGCTTCGGAAACGTCGCTGTGGCGTCCTCGACTGACATGCCGTGCAACGGTGCCCAATGCTCCAGATAGGAGCGGCGGCGCCCGGTCATCACCGGGCCGGGCAGCACGCTGTTCACCTGAACCCCATCCTCGATTCCACGGTCGGAAAAGGCCTTTGCGAGCGCCACGATCGCGGCGTTGATGGTGCCCACGGCCGCATAGGGCGCCTTGGGGAATTGCGCCGAGTTGCCCGAGATGAGGACAACCGAGCCTTTGGCTTCCTTCAGCGCCGGCCAGGCGGCCATTGTCAGTCGCCGCGCGCCGTGCAGCTTCAAGGCGAAGCCGGCGTCCCATTGTTCGTCCGTCATGTCGAACAGATCGATCTGCGGCACGGCTCCCGCGATGTTGAGCAGCGCATCGATCCGCCCGAAACGCGCAAGCGTATCCTCGACGACCGCACCCGGCGTTGCGGGATCGCCGAGGTCGGCCTCGATGACGAGGGGCTCGGTTCCAAGCTTGCGAACCTCCTCTGCTGTCGCTTCCAGTTTCTCGCGGTTGCGGGCGACCAGCACCAGCCCGGCAAAATCCCTGGCGAGCCGGATCGCCGTGGAACGACCGATGCCCTGACTCGCACCGGTGACGATGGCGACTGACTTGGTCATGCTATGCTCCTGCTGTCGAAGATGCCCGATCTATCAGGCGAAGAAGGTTCTGATCTCCGCCGCAATCTCCGCGGCATGGGTCTCCAGCGCGAAATGGCCCGTGTCGAAAAACGTCACCCGAGCATCGGGAATGTCGCGACGAAATGCCTCCGCCCCGGGCGGCAGGAAGAAGGGATCGTTCTTGCCCCAGACCGCCAGGAAGCGCGGCGTGTTCGCGCGGAAATAGGCCTGGAAGCTCTCATAGAGCGCGACATTGCTCTTATAGTCGCCGAACAGGTCGAGCTGGACCTGATCTGCACCGGCACGCCCGAGATAATGGTCGTCCAGCGTATAGCCGTCGGGCGAAACCGACGACGGATCGGCCACGCCGTGAGTATATTGCCAATAGGTGGTCTGCGGCGAGAGCATCATGCGCAGCGCGTCGCGATTGGCTGCGGACGCATCCTCCCAATAGGCGCGGATGGGATTCCATCCCTCGCTCAGTCCTTCGACATAGGCATTGCCGTTCTGGGAAATGATACCGGCGATCCGCTCCGGATGGCGGAGCGCGAGGCGGAAGCCGGTCGGGGCGCCATAATCGAAAACATAGACGATGAAGCGGTCGAAGCCGATAATCTCGGTGAAGCGCTCGATCGTGTCAGCGATCGAGTCGAAACTGTTGGCCCTTGGGTCGCCTGACTGGCCGAAGCCCGGCAGATCAGGCGCGACGATGTGGAAGCGATCTGCCAGCAACGGAATCAGATCCCGGAACATATGGCTCGAGGTCGGGAAGCCGTGCAGGAGCAGCAGCTTGGGTTGACCGGCCTTTCCCGCTTCCCGGTAGAAGATGCTGATGCCGTCGACATCGACACTGTGATAGGCAATCGCGTTCATGGTGTTCTCCTTGATATGTAACCTGTGAAATAACTTAATGGAGGTTATGACTGTCTCGGCCTACCGGCCGCTTTCAGGCCCTGACGGCCGACAAGATGGTCCGTGCCACCAGCTCGGGATCGCCCAGCATGGGGCAGTGATCGAGTGGCGCCGAAAGGATGGTCGCCCCCGCGCGCTCCGCCATGAAGCGCTGGTTCCGGCTGGAGATCATGCGATCCTCCTCAGCGATCAGATACCAGCTCGGCCGATCCCGCCATTGCGGGCGCTCGACGGGAACGGTGATGCAGTTGATCGAGATCGGCCGCTGCACCGCGGCCAGCACGGCCTGTTCATGCTCGGTCGCCTGCGGGGCGAATGCCTGTCCAAAGGCGGTCTCCGGCAGCCATATCAGGCCGTCCGCATCGGGTGCCAGCTGCGGCGCCAGCTCATGGGGCGCGGTGCGCGTGAAGACGTCCATGACTGTCTCGCCCTGGTCGGGCACGAGCGAATTCACATAGGTCAGAGCCTTCACTTTCGTGCTGCGGGTGGCGCCGATCACAGCTCCGGAATAGGCGTGACCCACCAGCACAACCGGACCGCCTGCCCGTTCGATCACGCGGTCGAGGGCCGCCACATCGTCGGCCAGAGTGCTCAACGGCAAAGGGGCCGCGATCGAACGCTGACCAGCTGCGCGAAGCCGGTCGATGACGCGCGCCCAACTCGAACCGTCTGCCCACGCCGCATGGGCCAGCACCACGATCACGTCATTGTCGCTCATCTAATTTCCTCCGTCAGCCTGAAACCACTTAAACTGCGTTAGAGCGGTTACATCGGAGCGGTGTAACTTGTCAACAGGCTTTTTGATGGTTACAGATGCGACACGGAAATTTTTGGATCGAAGCCGGATGACCATGGAAGCACCAGCAATCTTCATCGCCGATGCGCGCGGGATCGATTTCCTGAACTCGATCGCCACGCCCGCGACCCAGCCGGTCGACTGGATCGGCAACGGCTACGGGCTCATTGACTGGCTCCGGCAGGCGGGCCTTGTCCCCGAGGAGGATCTCGCCGCAATGGCCAGACAGGCGCTCCCCGGCGAGCTTGACCGGGTGGCCGACCAGGCGCGGGATCTTCGCGAGTGGTTTCGGGGCTTTGTGAGATCGCACATGGGTTCGCCCCTGGGCGCTGGCGCCCTGGAGGAACTGGCGCCCCTCACCCGCCTGCTTGAGCGGGGAGAAAGCTATCAGCGCCTAACCCTGAAGGAGGATGGCCACCTCGCCCTGGAGACGGCCCATCGCTGGCGTTCGCCGGAATCCCTGCTGGTCCCGATCGGCGAAGCGCTCGCGCGGCTGGTCGTGGAGGAGGACTTCGCACAGGTGAAGGCGTGCGAGGGCCATAGCTGTACGCTGCTGTTCGTTGACCACACGCGCGGAAGGGCACGTCGCTGGTGCAGCATGGGGCTTTGCGGCAACCGCGCGAAGGTCGCGGCGCACAGGAGCCGCCAGCGCTCGCATAGCCATTAAACCGGGGCCCGCTTCCTTCTGTGGAGGATGGCAATATCGGATGAGCCGGTGCGCCCCCTCACTCCGGATCTTCCAAGCTGAACAGATCGCTGTCCTCGTCATAAGAGAAAATCTCCGCATACCGCCCCCACAAGGTCACGGTCCGCAGCGTCTCGTCGGCATAATCCGGGGACATATGATCCTCCAGCTCGTCGCGGAAGCGGCGGGCCGGGGCGGCGTGGTTGGCGCGTTCCTCGAGGATGCGGCGGATATGCTGGGCGAGCGGCACATGGGTCAGCAGCGCGTGCGCGAACATCGCCTTGCGCTGGTCGACATCCGCCTCGGCGTAGCGGCGGGCGAGCGTCGTCAGCATGATCTCGGCGCCCTGCAGCTCGGCGAAGCGCAGGAGCTGCAGCGTCTCGGCCATCGGGAACAGCTCGTCGGCCTCGAGCTGGAGCGAATCCGCCAGTTCCGGCATGCTCGCCCGGCCGTCGAACGGCGCTGCGTCGACCTCCTCGATCAGGCCGGCCAGGCTGTTGGTCGAGACGCGCGGCAGTACCATGGCGATGCCGGTGCCGGGCTGGAGCCCGCCGCGCGCCGGCTGGGTCGCTGCCGGGCGGGCGGTCATCCGGGCATAGATATCGTCCACCAGCGCGCGGAAGGGCGGATCGAGCCGGTCGCGCGGCTGGGGCAGATCGACCTTGATCTCGGCCACCACCCGGCCGGGATTGGAGGAGAAGACGAGGATGCGATCGCACATCAACACCGCTTCCTCGATATTATGGGTCACGATCAGGATCGACTTGATCGGCATGCGCCGCTCGCCCCACAGATCGAGCAGATCGGTGCGCAGCGTCTCGGCGGTGAGCACGTCGAGCGCCGAGAAGGGCTCGTCCATCAGCAGCAGCGACGGGTTGACGACCAGCGCGCGGGCGAGGCCGACGCGCTGGCGCATGCCGCCCGACAGCTCCTTGGGATAGGCATTCTCGAACCCGTCCAGGCCGATCAGGTCGATCGCGGCGAGGGCGCGGGTGCGGCGCTCGTCGGCGGGGACCTTCAGTGCCTCGAGCCCGAGCTCGACATTCTGCATCACGGTGAGCCAGGGGAAGAGCGCGAAGGTCTGGAAGACCATCGCCACGCTGGGGGGGAGCGCGTCGGCGCCGGGGACGAGCTTTACCGTGCCCTCGCGGGGGTGAATGAGGCCGGCGATCGAGCGCAGCAGGGTGGACTTGCCCGAGCCCGAGCGGCCGAGCAGGCCGACGATCTCATTCTCCACCAGCGTGAGGTTGACGTCGTCGAGGACGAGATGGCCGTTTTGCTGGGCGCCGTAATAATGGCGCAGGCCGGTGACTTCGACGAGGGGGCGGGGGGTGAGGATGGTGGCCATAGCAGGAGCTTTCCGGTTCAAGCGAGGCGGAGGCTATTGGTCCTTCTCCCCTTGGGGGAGAAGGATACGGAGACTTGCGAGCGCAGCGAGTTAGTCGAAGTTGGATGAGGGGGATGAGGCTCGAGACACACACCCTCACCCTCCCGTCGCTTCGCTCCTCCTTCCCTCTCCCCTACAGGGAGAGGGAAAGTGCGCCGCAGGGCTGAGTACGACGTCACGCCAACCTCAGCCGGCGCTCGGCGAAGGCGTACATCGGGCGCCACACCAGCCGGTTGAAGGTGAGCACGAAGGCCGACATGACGGCGATGCCGAGCGCGACGCGGGGATAGTCGCCGGCGGTGGTCGCCTTGGCGATATAGGTGCCGAGGCCATGCGCCTCGAGATGGCGGCTGCCCCAGGAGACTGCCTCCGCGACGATCGAGGCGTTCCAGGAGCCGCCGCTCGCGGTGAGCGCGCCGGTGACATAATAAGGGAATATTCCGGGCAGCGCGACCTGGCGCCACCATTGCCAGCCTTTCACGCCGAACATGCCGGCTGCCTCGCGCAGGTCGTTCGGGATGGCGCTCGCGCCGGCGATGACGTTGAACAATATGTACCATTGGGTGCCGAGGATCATCAGCGGGGAGAGCCAGATGTCCGGGCTGAGATCCCAACGGACGATCAGGATCACCGCGAAGGGGAAGAGCACGTTTGCCGGAAAGGCGGCGAGGAATTGCGCGACCGGCTGGAGCCGGCCGGACCAGACCGGGTTGAGGCCGATCCAGACGCCGAGCGGCACCCAGACGAGGCTGGCCAGCGCGATCAGCACGACCACGCGGATCATCGTCAGGCAGGCGAGGCCGAAGGCGGCGGCGATGTCGCGCAGGCCGAGCGTGGTGAGCACATAGCGCGCCGACCACCAGAGCGCAGCGGCGAGCGCGACCAGGATGCAGAGCTGCCAGAAGCGTTCGAGCAGCGGGTTGGGGCGGCTTTCCCGCGACGGGGTTACCCTCCCCTGCCCCGGATCGAGCGCAAGCAGCAGCCGGCCGATGCCGGTGAGCGGCGCGAACAGCAGGGGCAGCAGGCGGGTGCGGCGGAGCAGGTCATAGACCCAGGAGCCGGGGCGCTCGCTGCTGGCAGTCTGTTCGAAACGGAAGCGGTCGGCCCAGGCGACGACCGGGCGGAAGAAGAGCTGGTCGTAGAGGATGATGACCACGCCCATCATCGCCACGGCGAGGGCGATCGCGCGGAAATCCTGCCGGTCGATGGCGAGCGCGAGCCAGGAGCCGATGCCGGGGAGCGTGACGGTGGTGTGGCCGACGGTGATCGCCTCGGAGGCGACGACGAAGAACCAGCCGCCCGACATCGACATCATTGCGTTCCACACCAAAGCCGGGGTGGCAAAGGGCAGATCGAGGCGGAGGAAACGGCGGATCGGCGAGAGGGCGAAGCCTTGCGTGACCTCTTCGAGATCGGACGGGACCGAGCGCAGCGACTGGTAGAAGCTGAACGCCATGTTCCAGGCCTGGCTGGTGAAGATCGCGAACACAGCGGCGCACTCGACGCCGAGGATGTTGCCGGGGAACAACCCCATGAAGAAGGTGACGGTGAAGGTGAGGAAGCCGAGGATCGGCACCGACTGGAGGATGTCGAGCGCGGGGACGATGATCTGCCCTGCCCTGCGGCTGCGCGCTGCGAGCGTGGCGACGATCAGCGTGAAGAGAGTCGAGGCGGCGAGCGCTGCGAACATGCGGATGACGGTGCGCAGCGCATAATAAGGCAGCCAGCGCGGATCGAGCGTGACCGGCTCGACATGGAGCTGCGACAGCGGCTGGACGGCGCCCTCGGCACCGCGGAACACAAGCAGCGCGAGACCGGCGAGGATGATGAAGGCGATCGCGTCAGCGCGGTTGGGTGTTGTCAGCGACAGCATCCGCGAAAAAGGGCGGAGGACGCGCAGGGGCTGTTTTTCGGGGCTCATGGCTGACCTCCGCAGTGAGACCCGCCACCGTTCGCCCTGAGCTTGTCGAAGGGCCGTTCTCCACGCTCATCGCGGCATGAGGTGTGGCGGTGCTTCGACAAGCTCAGCACGAACGGAAGGAAGCGAGTGGCCGCCATCTCAAAAAGCTCCGTGCAGGCGCAGCGCGAACACATTGGCCGGGCCGCGATCGCGATTATAGGCCGGATTGGCGATGAACTGGTAATCCAGGGTGAGATTGGCGCCGTGCACCGGCTGCCAGTCGTACCAGGCCTCGGCGATCGCCTCGGCACCGGGATGGGGGAGCTCGCCGTCGCCGACCAGCACGCCGATGCCGCCGGCCTGGAGATAGGCCTGGTGCTCGTGCGATATGCCGTTGACGACCGCAGCAAAGCCGATGCTGTCGTCGGCCCGGCCCCAGCCCTTGCCCTTCAGCGTGCCGCCGATCGATGCGGTTCGATCGACATCCGTGAAGTCATAGGGCTCGATCGCGCCGTCGCTGATGCCGGCGCGGGCGAACAGGCCGAGCGTGGCGGTCATTTCCTGCTCGACATTGAGATCGCCGCCGAGCCGGGTCATGCGGCGGCGGACCAGGCTGGTGTCGGGCGGGCCGCCATTTGCCCGGGCCAGCGCCAGCGCGTCGTCGAACCGCCCGAACTGGCCGCGATTGCGGAACAGGGTCAGGCGGATCGCGCCGGGATGGCCGTGAAGCTGGTGGCGATGCTCGATCTCGGTGACCAGCTGATACTGGCTGAAGTCAGTCTCGAGCGTCTCGCCATTGGGGATTTTCGAGAGGTTGAACGCGCCAAGGCGCAGCGTCCAGGGGCCCTGATACCATTCGGCGGCGGCGCCATAGCTATAGCCCCAGGCATCGGCGGCATAATCGAAATTGCCGGCGTCGACCACAGTCCAGTTGAGGAAATCGCCGCGCGGATCATGCGCGTAGCGATTGGTGTCGAAGACATCGCCGACACCGAATTTGCCGAGGGTGAAGACGAGCCGGTCGGCCGCCTGCGATCCGGCGAGCTGGTTGGCGGCGGCGGGGACCGGCTGGGCCTCGCCGCCAAGCCCGATCGTCTGGCGGAAGAAGAGCCGCTGCAGGCGGAGATAGGGATCGGCCTTGCCGACCTTGTACGCCTCGGCGCTCGGGAAGCCGGCCGCGCCGAGCGTGTTGGACAGGCCGAAGCCCTGATCAATCTCCGGGTTGATCCACAGTTCGGCCCCGGTCCAGGGCCGCACCCCGGCATAGAGAGTCGCGTCGAAGGTTTCCTCGAGCTGATGCGGCGCGAGGCTGTTCGGCCCTTGATAGGGCGAGCGGAAGCCGGGCACGCCCTGGGCGACGAAGGTCGCCTGCGCGTGGAGCGCCCAGTCCTGCGGCGCAGGCGGCGGCGCCGGCGCATCCTGGGCGCAGGCCGGGACGGCATTGAGCAGCGCCGGCATCAGGCCGAGCGCGGCTCCGCCAAAAAGCTTCCGATTGGCCATGGGCCGATCCCCTTTCGACGCTGCCTAGCTGCGTTGTGTGACGGGAATGGCGATGCCGCTGGTGGAACGGGAATTTGGCGAAGGATCAGGCATGGTCATGGCGACCTCCTTTTTCGGGGCTGGGTTGCACCAGGCCCCGAAAAGTCGCCGCGCCGATCAGCCTTGGCGCTGATCCATGCAGGGCGGCCTTTTCCGGGCCCGGTCGTCACTGACGATGTGGAAAATCGAGGACGAGCCTCGACTGTCGCATTCGCCGGACGGGGGTTTGGATCGGCTGTTCATCATGTCCCTGTGCTTGGGTTACGGGTCGACTCGACGGGTGAGCCCCTATACCCTAGGGGGGTATCGATCAAGGGCCGAAACGGGAATTGGATGAGCCACGTCGCGCGCGAGAAGCAGAAGCTGCTCAACCGGCTGAAAAGGCTGCGCGGGCAGCTCGAGGCGATCGAGCGCGCGGTCGAGGCGGATGCCGAGTGCGCGCGCGTGCTGCAGCAGGCGACCGCGTGCCGGGGCGCGCTCGACGGGTTCATCGCCGAGGTGATCGAGGACCATATCCGCGAGCATATGGTCGATCAGGATGCGCCGGGCGACGACCCGCGCACCCAGGCGGCCGAGGAGCTGGTGTCGATCGTCCACGCCTATCTGACCTGAGCGGGCGATCCTGCGGCGCGACGGATTGCGAAGGGCGGGCATCGTTACAATATCGTGGCGGCGCATCCCGCCGGAGCCTCCGGCCGGTGCCGCAATGTCAGGAGAGCCGGATGGCCGATGCGACTGCCCGAACCGGTATCGAGACTTTGGTCGTCGCCTGCCCCGTCGACGGTGCGCTCAACCGCGTGCCGCGTGCGCGGCTCGGCCAGGGCCCGAAATGCGGCACCTGCCACAACCCGCTCTTCCCGGGCAAGGCGGTTGACCTGACGGCGGCGACGTTCGAACGGCACGCATTGAAGAGCGACCTGCCGGTGGTGATCGATTTCTGGGCTGCCTGGTGCGGCCCGTGCCGGATGATGACGCCGAACTTCGAGGCCGCCGCGGCGCGGCTCGAGCCGCGGGTGCGGATGGCCAAGCTCGATACCGAGGCCGAGACTGCGATTGCCGCCCGCTACGGTATCCAGAGCATTCCGAGCATGATCATGATCCACAAGGGCCGCGAGATTGCCCGCACCTCGGGCGCGATGCCGACCGCGGCGATCGTGCAATGGGTCGAGCAGGCGCTTTCCCGCGTCTGACGGCATCTTCCGCGTGGATGACGCGGGCGGGTTCGACTATCATCCTTTAGCCGGTGGGCCGGGGCGCGGCAGCCGGAAGGACACGGGAGACCGGACATGGCGAATAACGACCCCGAAGGCGTGAAGAGCTATGACGGCCCCGCCGGCGGCTGGGGTGCGCTCAGGGCAGTGGCCAACGCGATCCGCAGCCAGATGGGCGCCAGCGCCGACACGCGCGCGCTGCTCCGGATGAACCAGCCCGACGGCTTCGATTGCCCGGGCTGCGCCTGGCCGGACCCGAAGCACACCTCGTCCTTCGAATTCTGCGAGAACGGCGCCAAGGCAGTGACCTGGGAGGCAACGGTAAAGCGGGTCGACCCCGGCTTCTTCGCTGCGCACAGCGTGACCGAGATGTTCGGCTGGTCAGACCATGCGCTCGAGGACGCCGGCCGGCTGACTCATCCGCTGCGCTACGATCCGGATACCGACCATTTCGTGCCGCTGGGCTGGGACGAGGCGTTCGCCAGGATCGGCGCGGCGATGCGGGCGCTCGACCATCCCGACCGGATGGAATTCTACACCTCGGGCCGCACCTCGAACGAGGCTGCGTTCCTCTATCAGCTGCTCGCGCGGGCGTTCGGCACCAACAATTTCCCCGACTGCTCGAACATGTGCCACGAGGCGACCAGCGTCGGGCTGCCCAAGTCGATCGGCGTCGGCAAGGGCACGGTGACGCTGGAGGATTTCGACCTCGCCGACGCAGTCTTCTGCATCGGTCATAATCCCGGCACCAACCATCCCCGGATGTTGACGACCTTGCGCGAAGTTTCGCGGCGCGGCGTGCCGATCATCGTCGCCAATCCGCTGAAGGAGCGCGGGCTGGAGCGGTTCGAGGCGCCGCAGGACCCGGTCGAGATGCTCACGCTCGGGGCGACACCGCTGGCTTCCGCCTATCATCAGGTGCGGGTCGGCGGCGACCTGGCGATGTTCAAGGGCATGATGAAGGCGCTGCTCGAGGCGGACCAGGCCAACCTCGAAAGCGGCGGCGACGGGCTGCTCGACCGGGCGTTCATTGCCGAGCACACGACCGGCCTCGATGCGTTGCAGGCCGATATCGCAGCGACCGGCTGGCCCGAGATCGAGCGCAGGTCCGGCCTGAGCCGCGCCGCGATCGAGGAGATGGCACGGGTCTATTGGCGGGCGGAGCGAGTCATCATCTGCTACGGCATGGGGCTGACCCAGCATCGCCACGGCACCGAGACTGTCCAGCAGCTCGCCAACCTGCTGCTGCTGCGCGGCAATATCGGCAAGCCGGGTGCCGGCATCTGCCCCTTGCGCGGCCACAGCAATGTGCAGGGCGATCGCACCGTCGGCATCACCGAGATTCCGACCGAGGCATTCCTCGCCCGGCTCGACACGGCCTTCGGCATCTCGGCACCGCGCAAGCACGGGCACAATGCCGTCGAGGCGGTGGCGGCGATGCGCGACGGGACGGCAAAGGGCTTTATCGGGCTGGGCGGCAATCTGGCGGTGGCGATGAGCGATCCCGAGGCTGCCTTTGCCGCCTTCCGGACGCTCGACCTCTCGGTCCAGATCTGCACCAAGCTCAACCGCACCTGCCTGCTCACCGCGCGGGAGAGCATCATCCTGCCCTGCCTCGGCCGCACCGAGCAGGACATGGGGCCGAACGGCCCGCAGGCAGTGACGGTCGAGGATTCGATGTCGATGGTCCATGCCTCGCGCGGCCGGCTCAAGCCGGCATCGGACGAACTGCGTTCGGAACCGGCGATCATCGCGGGGATCGCGAAGGCGGCGATCCCGGACAGCGGCATCGAATGGGACTGGCTGGTCGCCGATTATGATCGCATCCGCGACAAGGTCGAGCAGGTCTTTCCCGACTTCTTCGATTTCAACGCGCGCATCCGCACGCCGGGCGGCTTCCGGCTGCGCGTCGGCGCCTCGAACCGCGAATGGGATACGCCGGACGGCAAGGCGCATTTCCTCACCTTCCCCGGCATGGACGAGGACGAGGGGCAGGACGACACGGCCCTCACCCTCACCACGGTGCGCAGCCACGACCAGTACAACACCACCATCTACGGCCTGAACGATCGCTATCGCGGCATCAGCGGGCGGCGCGACGTGATCTTCGTGCATCCCGAAGACCTCGCCGCGCGCGGGCTCGCCCATGGCGACCGGATCGACGTGGTCGCCGGCGACCGCGCGCTCCGCGGCCAGACCGCGGTCGCCTATGGCATCGCGCGGGGATCGGTCGCTGCCTATTATCCGGAGGCCAACCGGCTGATCGCGCTCGACGATTACGACCGGAAGAGCGGCACGCCCTCCTATAAATCCATCGCCGTCACCCTGCGCGCGGCGGCGTGAAGACTCCTGCTGGAAGACAGAGATTTGCCATGAAGCCGACACGCATCCTTCTTCAGACCACGATCGAACCGGCTGCCGATGACTGGAGCATCGCGCGCTTCTCGCTGCTGCGCGACCATCTCGAGAGCCTGCGGAACGAAGACGGTGCGCCGCGCCATATCGTGACGGCGCGCGATCGCGGGGCGCCGGCGGGGGTTTCCGATCCTGTGCTGGCGACGCTCGACCAGAGCGATTTCGACGAGCTGTGGCTGTTCGCGGTCGATGTCGGCGACGGGCTGAACGCGGAGGAATGCGCGGCGATCACGCGCTTCCGGGCGCGCGGCGGCGGGCTGCTGGTGACGCGCGACCATATGGATCTGGGCTCGTCTGTGTGCGAGCTGGGCGGGGTCGGCCGGGCGCATCATTTCCACTCGCACAATCTCGATCCCGATCCGGCGCGGCGCGCGATCGACGATGTCGTGACAACGGACATTCTCTGGCCGAACTTCCATTCGGGCTCGAACGGCGATTATCAGGAGATCGCAGTCGTTGGCGCGGTTCACCCGCTGCTGCGCGACCCCGATACGCCCGGCGGCGTGCTGCGCTATCTTCCAGCGCATCCGCATGAGGGCGATGTGTCAGCGCCGCCCGACGACCCGAGCGCCCGCGTCATCGCGACCGGGACCAGCAAGGTGACGGGCGCGGATTTCGCGATCGCGGTGGCGTTCGAGCCGCAGGCCGGTGCAGGCCCGGCAGTGGCGCAATCCACCTTCCATCACTTCGTCGATTATAATTGGGACCCGGCGCGCGGCGCGCCGAGCTTTGTGAGCGAGCCGCCCGGCCACGCGCTTGGCGACAACCCCGAGGCGCAGCGATCGACGCTGCTGTATGTGAGCAACCTCGCGGACTGGCTCGCCGGGGCAACGGACCAACCGGATGTGGGGGCCGAGGATCTCGACCACAGGCTGGATGAAGCGCTCGAGGAAAGCTTCCCGGCAAGCGATCCGCCCGCCGTCAGCTGAGTGGGCAGCGTCGATCGTTTCGTCAGTCGCGCAGCGGCGTTGATCGCAGCGCTAGCGATGGCGCCTTCCGCGGCGGCGCAGCAAGCCACTGCGCCACAGGCGAGCCCGATGCCCGGCGGCGGCGCGACCGAGCAGCCGCCCGCTATGCGCGCCGGTGCCCTTCATGTCGCGCTGAGCTATTATGGCGACGCGTTCGACACGCTGAGCGGCGGGGTGGCGACGGGGGCGGCCTATCAGGGAAGGCTTGGCCTGATCGCCGACGCCGATCTCGACACGCTGCTCGGCTGGAAAGGTGCGACCGCGCACCTCAGTGTGCACCAGATCCACGGGCCGGGCATCACCCAGGATCATGTCGGCGCGCTGATGGGCGTGAGCGGGATCGAGGCCGAACCGGCAACGCGGCTGTTCAACCTATGGGTCGAGCAGGCGATCGGCAGCCGCTTTGCCATACGCGTCGGCCAGTTCACGGCGGGGCAGGAGTTCTTCATCAGCTCCAACGCAGCATTGTTCGTCAACGCGACGTTCGGCTGGCCGGCGATCGTGGCGCAGGACCTGCCGAGCGGCGGCCCTGCCTATCCGCTGGCCACACCCGGGGTGCGGCTGCGTTTCAAACCCGATGAGCGCACGACGATCCTCGCCGCCATCTTCAACGGCGACCCGGCCGGGCCGGGCGGCGGCGACCCGCAGCGGCGTGATCGGGATGGCTTCAATTCCTTCACCATCTCGGGCCCGCCCTTCCTGATCGGCGAGGTCCAGCGGATCTTAGGCCGGTCTCCGGCGAGCGACCCCGACACCGTGATCCGGCTGGGAGGATGGGTCTATCTCGGCAAGGTGGACGATCAGCGGCGGGACAATCTGGGTGGCCTGCTGGCCGATCCGGGCAGCACCGGCATCCCAGCGAGGCTGCAGGGCGACACAGGCGTCTACGGCATCGTCGATCAGGTGCTGATGCGGAGCAAAGGCCGGGAACTGGGCGCCTTTGTCCGCGCCGCGGCCAGCCAGTCGGATCGCAACCTCGTCGATCTCTATGCCGATGCCGGATTGACCTGGAAGGGCGCCATCCGCGGCCGAGCCGACGATATTGCGGGCATCGCGATCGGCTATTCGCGAATCTCGGCGGCGAACCGTGCGCGCGATCTGGACGCGCAGAGGCTGGTCGACCCCAGTCTGCCGATCCGCGACCGGGAGCTTGTGTTCGAGCTGACCTATCAGGCCAGGGTCGATGCCCATTGGTCGGTTCAGCCCGATCTGCAATATTTCGTCCACCCCGGCGGCAGCGCGGCGCTTCCGGACGCGGCCGTTGCCGGCATCCGGAATATCGTCCGCTTTTAGCTCATTTCTCGATACCGGCCGCCTGCAGGATCAGCTTCGCGATCTCGCGCGGATGCGAGACCAGCGAGAGATGGCCGGCATCGAGCTCGATCGTCTTCGCGTTCATGCGCCTGGCCAGGAAGCGTTCGAGCTCGGGCGAGATGGTCATGTCGTTCTTCGACACGGCATAATAGCTCGGCTTCGTATGCCAGGCGGCGGCGGTGGTGCGGTCGCCGAACAGCGAAGCGGCGGTCGGCCCCTGTTCGGCGAAGAGCGTTTCCGCCTCGGCGCGCGGCAGGCCGTTGGCGAAATATTTGACGAAAGCATCCTCGCTCAGCAGCGTCACGCCATCATGCGTCTCGATGCCCGCCCGCGCCGGCGGGTTCGGGAATTTGCCGGACAGCGCGACGAAATCCTCGCCGGCATCGGGCGCGCGGGCGGCGACATAGACCAGGGCGGTGACCTTTGGGTCGGTCCCGGTCTCGCTGACCAGCGTGCCGCTCCAGCTATGGCCGACCAGCACGGTCGGACCGTCCTGCTGCGCCAGCGCCCAGCGCACCGCGGCAGACGCGTCGGCCAGCGAGGTCAGCGGATTTTGCACTGAGGTCACGTGCAGCCCGGCCGCCTGGAGGATCGGGATGACCTTGCCCCAGCTCGATCCGTCAGCCCAGGCCCCGTGCACCAGCACGACATTGCGCGCGCGGACCGGCGGAGCGGACTGGGCCTGGACCGCCGGGGCGCTCGCCAGTGCGGCGACCAGCAACAGGAGCATGGCCGGCAGTTTCGAAATCTTCATCGTACGACTCCCTCTTGTTCCGGCGCTTCAGCCCAGATGCCCGTGATCGACATCCACGACCGCCTGAGCGAAGGCCTGCGGCGCCTCCTGCGGCAGGTTATGGCCGATGCCGCCGGTGATGACGCGATAGTGATAGGCGCCGGTGAATTTCGCGCGATAGCCCGTGTCGTCCGGAGCGTGCGGCGCGCCATTGGCATCGCCTTCAAGGGTGATCGTCGGCACCGATATGGCCGGCCCGGCGGCGAGCTGCTTCTCAAGCGCGTCATATTTCGCCTCGCCCTCGGCAAGGCCGAGGCGCCAGCGATAATTGTGGATCACGATATCGACATGGTCCGGATTGTCGAAAGAGGCGGCGCTGCGATCGAACAGGGCGTCGTCGAACGCCCAGCGCGGCGAGGCGATCTGCCAGATGAGTTTCGCGAAATCGTGACGATATTGCGCATAGCCGGCCCGGCCGCGCTCGGTCGCGAAATAGAATTGATACCACCAGGTCAGTTCGGCCTTGGGCGGCAGCGGCTGTTTCTGCGCCTGCTGGCTGCCGATCAGGTAGCCGCTGACCGAGACCAGTGCCTTGCACCGCGCGGGCCAGAGCGCCGCGACGACATCCGCTGTCCGCGCGCCCCAGTCGAAGCCGGCAAGGACCGCCCTGTCGATATGAAGCGCGTCCATCAGCGCGATCACATCGAGCGCGAGCGCGGCAGGCTGGCCGTTGCGCATCGTATCGGCCGCGAGGAAGCGGGTGGTGCCATAGCCGCGCAGATAAGGCACGATCACGCGGTAGCCGGCCGATGCCAGCAAGGGCGCGACATCGACGAAGCTGTGGATATCGTAGGGCCAGCCATGGAGCAGGATAGCGACCGGACCAGCCGCCGGGCCCGCCTCGGCATAGCCGATGTCGAGCGGGCCGGCGTGGATCTGCTTCAACGGGCCGAACGCGTTGCCGGTCCCTACCCCGCCGCTATGTTTCATGGGGCCCTCCTGCGCGCTTGCGACGAACGGCGCAGCGGCAAGGCCGATCGCCGCAGCGCCGAACAGACTGCGGCGCTGCTGATCGACGCCTTCCGGAATGATGCTAGCCGTCATCGCTCGACCTCCTGATTCTGCCAGGTTAGCCCCTCTAGCAGGGAGATCGCCGATTGCGCGTTAGGGATTGTTAGTTTCGTCTGGCGCGGACAGTTCCGCGCCGCAGAGATAGAACCAGTCGCGCAGGCTGCGCGCGACAAAGTCTTCGAGCAGCCCGTCGGGCTCCAGCGCCCACTGGATCACCGCGCCATGAAACTGGGCATCGAGCAGACGGGCGATGGTGTCCGGCGCGATCCGCATCTGGGGAAGCCGCTTCACGATCTGCGCCCGGAACAGGCTGAAGCGTTCGAGCGACAGCCGGTTGAGCACTGGATCGCGGATGTCTTCCCGCAGCCAGAGCAGGTGATCGGCAAGGCTCGACGTATCGCCGAACAGCCGGGTCGCCTCGCTGTAGATCCGCACGACCAAATCCGCCCCGACGCCCGCCGGCAGGCCCTCGAGCCAGGCGACGAAGCGTTCATTGTCGCGCGCGAAGGTCCGCTCGATCAGCGTCTGCTTGTCGCCGAAGCGCTGCAACAGGGTCGCCGGCGCAATGCCGAGCGCCTTGCCCAGATCAGCGAGGGTGAAGCCGCCCGGGCCGGCACGCGCCATCAACGGCAGGGCGCCGTCAAGGATCTCCTCGTCGCTGATCGACCTCCGCCGGGGCATCAGCGGAGCGCCCCCATAGCCATCCAGGCGGCCAGACAGGCGAGCTTCTGCTCTTTCCGCCAGGGCTTGCCGGCGGTCGTGCCCATTGCCTTGAGATGCGCGTCTATCTCGGTCGACCACATGTTGAGCGTGTGATGCGCGAGATCATGAAGTATTTTCTCGTCATATTCGATGGTCTCGATCCCGGACGCGCCAAGGGCAGCCCGGAGCGCATCGCGCACGGCAAGGCCTTCGGCGACGGGCACATGATCGGGCCAGGCGAGACTATAGTCGAGAAGGTTGGTGACCCAGCCGGCACGATTGACCAGCAGTGCCGCGATGGCCGTGTCATATCCGGCGGCCTTCAGCCGGCCGACGATATCCTGCAGGTTCCTGGTCGCCAGCGCATCCTGGCGCCGGCGACCTTCCGCCACGGCGGCGGCCGCTTCTGCCGAAGCCTTGCCATCAGGATCGCACGCCATCTCACTCGCGACCTGATAAGGCTCGCGGGACAGTCGATCGCCATCGGCCGAGGTCGCCAGGGTCGTCGAGAGCAGGACTCGAGGCACGCTCGCCTCGACGGAGACCACGACCGCCACCGCGCCGCCCCTGAAAGCCCGCAGCCCGAGACCGGCTATCATGATTGCGCTCCTGCCGGCGCCAGGCCGGGGCCGAGATCGTGCAGGCCGAGTGCGTCGACCAGCTGCTGCGCAAGCCGACTGCGGGCGGGATCCTGGTGGATCTGGCAATAGCGCGCCCAGAGATAATAGCGCCCGAGATCGTCCAGCGGCGGCGTCGCTGCGAGCTGCTCGACATTCGCGTCGAACAGGCGGGGAAAATCCGGGACCCGGCCGTCCACGTCAGCAAAGCCATATTCGCGCGCAAGATCGGACGCGAAGTGGATCAGCCCCGCCTTGCGGCGAACCTGCGGATCGGCTGCCAGCGCGGCAGCCGCGCGACCGACCAGATGCGGGGTTTCGGATTCGACGAAATAGGCGTCCCTGGCGATCGCGTCGCGCCAGCTTTCCTCGGTGACGCCGAAATGCTCGAGCACTGCTTCCGAGCGCAGGAAACCGGGCGAAAGCGCGAGCGCGGTGACCCCGGTCCGGGCAAGCTCAATGGCCATGCCATAGGCGAGCCGCGCGAGCCCGGCCTTCACCAGATCATAAAGGATATGCCCGCGATATCCCGCGAAATGGCCGTCGATCACTTCGACGATCAGGCCGCGATCCGCCTCGACCATCAGGGGCGCGGCATGGCGGCTGGTGATCACATGGCTGATGAGAGTCTGGTCGAGATAGGCGCGGATATTGGCGAGGTCGACCTCCCAGAAGGGCTTTGGCCAGTCGACCATGGCATCGGCGCCCCAGATGCTGTTGACCAGAATGTCGAGGCGCCCGGCATCGCCGCGAATGCGCGCGACGAGATCGATCACCGCTTCTTCATCGGTGTGATCGACCTGGATCGCGGCGGCGCGCCCTCCCGCCTGCTCGATCAGCGCAGCGGTCTCGTCGATGGTCTCGGGTCGGGCCATGCCGGTCGCGGACCCCGCGGCGCTGCGCCCGGTGCAATAGACAAGGGCGCCCGCTTCCCCGAGCGCCCGGGCAATGCCGCGTCCGGCGCCGCGTGTCGCGCCCGCGACAAGGGCGACCTTGCCGGCAAGAGGCTGGCTCGTCGCCATCCGAATCCTCATCAGCTTTTCTTCAACTGAATATAAATGATCATTCATTTATAAATCAAGCCGCGCCTGCAATGTGCGCTTGGTCAGTCGCCCGGCGGGCCGAGATAATCGGGGCCGTAGACGGCAGCGCGGAAATCATGGTGCAGCGTCCCGTCGAACGGCCTGACCTGGACGAAGAACACTGCCGCCAGATCATTGGCCGGATCGACCCAGAACAGCGTGGTCTCCGCACCGTCCCAGAAGAATTCGCCGACCGCGCCGCGATTCTCGGCGGCATTGCGGGGCTGTGCGGTGCGCACGGCGAAATCCAGGCCGAAGCCGACCGAGCCTTTTCCGGGCAGGAAGAAACGCTGGGCGATGCGCGGATCGAGCTGGTCAGTCGCCATCAGCTTCACCGTCGACGGTGCGAGGATTCGCATGCCGTCCAGCGTGCCGCGACCGAGCAGCATACGGGCGAAACGCATATAATCGTCGAGCGTCGACGCCAGGCCCGCGCCGCCCATCGTCAGCCGGCGCGGGCCGAAATTGAGCGAGCGGGTCTTCTCGTCCGGCTCGCGCGCGAGCGTGCCGTCCGGCTGCTTCTGATAGCTCGCGGCGAACCGGGCGAGGCGTTCGGCCGGCTGAGTCCAGCCGGTGTCGCGCATACCGAGCGGATCGAGGATGGTGCGGCGGACATGCTGCTCGAACGGTTCGCCCGCGAGATGCTCGACCAGCAGCGCCTGGACATCGACGCCCGTGCTGTAGCTCCACTCGACGCCGGGATCGAACAGCAAAGGCACCTGCGCGAGCTTGTCGCCCATCTCGTCGAGGCTGTTGGTCAAAGCGAGCGGATCGATCTGGTGGAAGATCATATCCGCGGCGGTGTCACGCATGCCGTAGGAGAAGCCCGCCGTGTGCCGCATGATGTCGCGGATCACGATCGGGCGCGCCGGCGCACGCAGGATCGGCTTGCCGTCGGGGCCGGTGCCGGCGATCACCTTGACCGCGCCAAAGGCGGGCAGATAGCGGGCGAGCGGATCGTCGAGGCCGAACTTGCCCTTTTCCCAGAGCTGCATCAGCGCGACGCCGGTGACCGGCTTGGTCATCGAGAAGATCTGGACGAGCGTGTCGCGGCGCATCGGCCGGTGCGCCTCGCGATCGGCCTCGCCCACAGCCCCGAAATAACGCTCGGTGCCGTGCTGCCAGACCAGCGCGGATGCGCCGGTTACACGCCCGCTGGTGAGCATGGCGCGGAGCGCGGCGTCGATCCGCGCGCGATCGATGGTGAAGGTGGACGGCCCGGCCGGTTTGCGCGCCCAGGCAAGGCCCGGCGCGGCCAGGCCAACCAATATCGTCGCCAACGCGGTGCGTCGCTGCATTTCAGCTTCTCCCCCAAGTGCTGCGGGGATAACGTTCACCAAGCTGGCTTTACAAGCAGATTGACCAGCGCTGGAGAGGATCGCCCATGATGAGCCTGCTCATCCTCATGACCGCGCAGGCGGTGACTCTGGCCGCCACCAACTATGCGATCGATGCGCCGATGCACGCACCCGCCGCCAAGCCGAACTGGGCCGACGAGTTCGACGGCACGCGGGTCGATACCGGCGCATGGCGGTTCGACACTGCGTTCAACAAGCCGGGCTGGTTCAACCATGAGCTGCAATATTATGCCGATGCGCGACCGGAGAACACGCGGATCGAGCATGGCGTGCTGGTGATCGAGGCGCGCCACGAGACGCTGCCGAAACAGCCCGACTGGGGCGGGCAGGCCTATACCTCAGCCAAGCTCGTCAGCCGGAAAGCCTATGGCTATGGCTTTTACGAAATCCGCGCGAAGCTGCCCTGCGCGCGCGGCACCTGGCCCGCGATCTGGCTGCTGCCTTCGGACGGAACCTGGCCTGACGAAGGCGAGATCGACCTGATGGAGATGGTCGGCTGGCAGCCGGAAGTAGTGCATGCGACGCTTCATTCCGGTGCGTTCAACCACCGTCTCGGGACACAGCGCGGCGCCGAGAAGGCGCTCCCGACGAGCTGCTCGGACTTTCACCGCTATCAGCTCGACTGGAGCCCGGATGCGATCACCATCGGGGTCGATGACCATGCCTATATGCGTGTCCGCAACGACCAGCCCGGCGGCAAGCCCGCCTGGCCGTTCACGCGGCCGTACAACCTGATCCTCAACCTCGCCATCGGCGGCGACTGGGGCGGCGCCAAGGGCGTGGACGACGCCGCGCTACCGCAGGAGATGGCGGTCGATTATGTGCGCTACTGGCAGGCGGCGCGATGAGAGATGAGCCGGCCCCGAATCTGCGCGCGCATCGCTCAAAAGCCGGCAGCCGCGCGGGCGAGATCGTCGAGCGCGGTGTCGATCGCGGAGGCGACGATGCTCAAGGCGTCGTTTTCGGATGGCGCCATCAGCGGAAGCTGGTCGTATGCGACGTGGACAGTGCCGTCCCCGGCCTCGTACACCAGCATCTTCGTCGGAAGGTAGAGGCCGAGCGCCGGACCGCCTGCGGCCAGCAGCTTCTGCGCGGTCATCGCGTTGCCGACGAGGAAGCAGCGCGCTTTCATGGGAAGGCCGGACAAGGTCAGCAGGCGACCCCAATCGAAATCGCCGAGATGGATCAGCCTGCCGGGGCCGTTCAACGCACTGCGTTGGGCGGCACAATCCTCCCGATCGGCCGCGCCGGCGAGGCGGTCGATCAGTTCCTGCATGCCGGACCGCTCCAGCTGTGCGGAGAGGGTGCGCGCCGTGTCCTCGAAGCTGTGCGCCGAGACCAGGTCGATATGATCGGCCGCTATCGCGGCGATTGTCCGGAGCAAGACGATCTCCCCGGTCCCGCACTGCCTGATCGCGCCGTTACTGCCGCTGGCCGAGCGAAATCGGATAGGCAGTGTTGCGCATCACCAGCATGGGATCGGCCGGTTCGACGCCCGGATGGGGCTGGCCGGGCAGGAACAGCAAGGTCCGCGCGACGCCCGCTGAGTCGGCGGGTTGCCTGGTGATGGTGAAAGTGCCGAGCTTCACCAGGCGGCGCGTATCGGGCCAGGCCGTCGAGGGATCGGCGATCGCATCGCCCTTTTCCGCGATCTGCGCATACCAGTCGAAGACGATCGGCGCATGCCCGAGGCGTTCGACCACTTCGTCCTGAAGATAGTTGGCGCTCTTCGCCTTGCGCGCATCGGGCGTGAGATACTGCTCGCCGGCGCGCGGGACGAACTGGTAGCGGATATAGAGTGAGCGGCCGGCCGCATTGGTGAACTTCTCCGAATTGACCCCGAAATATTTCGCCTCGGCGAAGGAGACGGGATAGGTCCGGCTCGCGAGGAACTGCCGGGCGTGCGGATGGCTGGCCAGGAACGCGCCCAGCGGCGCTGTGTCGCCCTTGCCGGCCGCGCCCACCGCGCGCAGGAATATCGCGAACTCGTCGAAGGTCGCGGTGATGAAGTCGCGGTGCTGGTTCGCCTCGATATCGAAATCGTCGCCGTCCGCCGCCTTGATCTTGATGCCCAGGCCCGCGGGCGAGGCGCCGTCGTCATTGTCGGGCAGGTCGGGCACGCCCGCGAAATCCGAAAAGCGGAAGATGACTGGCCGTGTGCCGCCGGTGAAGATCGGGGTCTTCACGATCGCCTTCGCCTCGGCCGCCGGCGTGAAGGTCCCCTCAAGCACCACGCCCTTGGTATGGACAGCGCGGGCATGATGCTCGCCGAACGCGGTGTGCAGCGCGTTGACCATCGAAAGTGGCGTCTCCTGCGCCTGCTGGGCGCTGACGGAGGTCGCCCCGGCCAGCGCGATCGCGGCGAGGCCAGTGCCAATCCAGACGCTGTTCAGCTTCCTCTTCATGGGTAGCAGTCCCTTTCATCCCGGTTGCACCCATGATCCCGCATCGTGGGGACTCTGTATTTCGAGAAAACGCCACGCATTGTTTAAAATGGCAGCGAAGCGTAGATTGTTTCTTCCGCGGACCAGCCTGATGTGGAGAGCGCCGGGGGATTCGAAATGGCGATGAGCGAAAGCTATGGCGAGGCATTCGGCAAGCGCCTCAACGCGCGGGCCAGCGCTTTCGTCACGCGTGCGCTGCCGCGCTCCACGATCGCCGCCACCGAGCTTCGCTACGAGAACCCGCGCTTCACTTTGTCGACCCCGCCGGCGCCCGAGGATGCCTTTGTCGTTGCCGTGCACCTGGAGCGGTTCGACCGTTATGAATATTGGGAAGACGGTAAGGCAGCACCGGTTTCGACGATCGGACCGGGAGAGACGATCATCTACGATATCCGGCGGCAGCCGACCTTCCATCTCAACAGCCCGTTCCACTCAGTCCATTTCTACTTGCCGACCAGCGCTCTCCACGCGCTCGCCGACGAGGCGGAAACGGACCGTGTCGATGCGCTCCGCTACAGCCCCGCGGTTCCGTTCTCCGATCCGGTGTTGCGCGGCATGGCGGAGGCATTGCTCCCGGCCTTTGCGCGGCCCGGGGAGGTCAGCCGGCTGCTGATGGATCACAGCATGCTGGCGGTTGGGCACCATATCGCCTGCACCTATGGCGGCATGCGGCCGTTCCGGATTGCGGCGAAGGGTGGCCTGACGCCGCTGCAGGAGCGCAGGGCGAAGGAGTTCCTTGCCGCGAACCTTACGGGCGATCTCGCGCTCGCCGATGTCGCCGGGCAATGCGGGCTCTCAGCGTCGCAGTTCAGCAAGGCTTTCCGGAAAAGCGTCGGCATGCCGCCGCACCGCTGGCTGATCCAGCAACGGATCGCGCGGGCGAAGTCGCTGCTGCGCAGGGAGGACGCCACGCTTGCGGAGATCGCGCTGATGTGCGGCTTTTCCAGCCAGAGTCACTTCACCCATGCGTTCACCTCCTGGACCGGCTTCAGCCCGGCTGCGTGGCGTCGGGCCGCGCGGGGCTGAATACCGATCAGAACTGCGTCGAGGGAGGAAGCGAACAGAGTCTGAAGGCAGGCGTGAAGCGCACCAGGGTCAGCTTGCCGGAGCGCCATAGAAAATAGCTCGCCCCAGCTCTTTTCGGATTTTCGTTGGGCGAGCCGGTCACGATGAGAAGACGGCTGTCCGGCCGGTAGTTGAGCGTGTCGACATCCACCTTGCCGGTATCGACCAGCAACGCCTCTGCGCTTTTGAGTTCCGGAGGGAAGTAGATTTTCCCGGTCTGCGCGTCCACGATCGCGACGCATATCGTGGCCGCGCCGCAGCCGATCCGAATGATCGTGTAATGGCCGGCGAAGTCGGGACCGCGCTTCGCGGCGTCCCGGATCACGGTGCGATACAGATGGGCCTTGCCGCTCCGCACATCCGCCTGGGCCGGTCTCGCGCCATGCGCTGGACCTTTCACCGCATAGGCGCTGAATATCTTGTCCGAGAGCAACCGGGCGAACGGAGCGGGGCAGCGCAGAATCGGCTTTTGCGAGTGCGCGCCCGAACCAAGCGCGATCGCGAACAGCGCCAAAGCCACTGACGAACGCACTACCGCCCCCTGTCTGGATGGGCGGCCATGATGCCGGTGCGATGCGGCGAGAGCAAGCTACGCCTTCGCAGCGGAGGTGAATCCGGTTCGTCCGCGAGACCGGCCCCTCCCCGCTGGCGAACGCGGGGAAGAGCCCGATACTCAGAACGCAGCGCTGATCGTGCCGAAGACCTGGCGCGGCGCCGAGGAGTGGAACACCAGGATCGTACCGGCCGGATCGGTCGGCGCGAACACGCTGTTGTCGAAGTTCGACGCATAGCGCTTGTCGGTCAGGTTGGTGACGTTCAGCGACAGCTTCGCGCCCTTCAGCGGGCCGACATGGCCGAAATCATAGCCGAGGCCGAGGTCGAACGTCGTGTAGCCGGCGAAGCTCTGGTCGTTGGTGTAGGTATAATAGCGCCGGCCGGTATATTTGCCCTGCAGCGAGGCCGAGAAACCGCCCTGCTTCACCGTCAGCACGCTGGAGACCATCGTCTTCGGTGTATCCACCTGCTGCTTGCCCGCCGTGGCGTAGAGCGTGCAGGTGGTGGTGCAGAAATTGAGGTCCTGGTCATAGGTGGTCTTGTTGAGCGAGACCGAATTGTACCAGCTCAGCCATTGCAGCGGCCTGAGCAGCGCGCCGAGTTCGACACCCCGGCTGGTGACGCTGCCGGCATTGTGGAAGGAGTTGCCGCAGCCCGGATTCTGCTGCTGGTTGGTCGGGCACGGGTTGTACTGGAGCAGGCGGTTGTCGAACTTCACCCAATAGCCGCTCAGCGAGAGCTGCAGCAGGCGGCTCACATAGCGATAGCCGCCTTCGAAGCTCCGTGACGTCTCGGGCTTGAGCGTCTTGCCCTGCACGTCCCAGATCGCCTGAGTCACGGATTGCGGGCCGAGTTTGAAGCCGCCCTGGAACATCGCCATATTCTCGGCATAGCTCGCGAACAGCTCATGGCCGGGCGCGACCTTCCAGCGCAGGCCGACCTCAGGCAGGAAATTGTCCTTGGCGACCAATGTGCCGGTCGCGAACTGGCTGGAGGCCGGCGGCTGCGCCTTGGCGATGCCGCCGCGTGCCTCGGCATCCGATCGCGCATAGGTGCTCTTGAAGCCGAAATCGAAGCTCAGCGCGTCGTCGAGCAGTGACACCGTATCCTGGACGTAGAACTGGTTCGTCTTCCACTTCGTCACCTGCACCCATTGGGCGAGATCCGGCTGGCCCTGCAGATATTGGCCCAGATCGAACGGGCCCGTGACATTGGTCCAGATATAGCGCGCGGCGCTACTGGTGTTGTCCTCGACCCAGAAGCCCGCCTCAAGGGTGTTGAAGCCGACATGCCAGCTCAGGCTGCCGACCACGCCGGTGCGATTGATGGTATAGCGCGTGTCGCGGATCTGGACCGGGAGGTCGTCAGCGGTGGACGCGGTCCCCTGCGTTGACCAGCCGGTAATGAAGTTGTTGCCGGCGCCCTTGTCGCTGTGGTGATAGAGTTGCAGGTGCGCGCTGAGCGATTTGCTGAGGGCGTAGTCCCCGGCGATGTAGAAGAGATCGTCGTTGCGCAGGATCTGGCCGTTAGTGAAGGTGACATCGGCATTCTTCTGCGGTGCCGGCGCGGCGACGCATTTCGAGGGCGCTGTCGGTGCGGTGACGGTGCAATAGGCGACGCCGAGATAGGACTGCCAGTCGGGCGCGTAGCCGCCCCAATCATAGCCGAGCCGCGACAGCATATCCTTCGACAGATAGGGGTCGTCGGCCTGGTTGGTGCGGGACAGGTCAACAAAGGCGGTGATCGTGCCACCGTCGAAGGCGTATTTCAGCTTGCCGTTGAACTGCTTGCCGGTCGACTTGGTATAGGCGCCCTGATTCACGAACAGGTCCTGCTGGCTGTACGATCCGGCGAGATAGGCCGAGAAACCGCCATGCTCGCCGGTATCGATCCGCGCGAAAGTGCGCAGGCCATTGTCGCTGCCCACGGTCTGGCTGACCGCGAAGCCGAGCTCCTTGTGCGGATCGCTGCTCGTGTAGGTCACCGCGCCGCCGAGGTTGCTGGTCGAGGCGATGCCGAGGCCGGCGATGCCGGTCGCGAGATCGGCACGGCCGAGATTCTCCGAGATGAGCGCGCGGCTGATGGTGAGACCGTTGTAATTGTTATAGGCGCCGTCGCCGAGCGGCATGCCGTCGAGCGTGTAGCCGAGATGCGTGGTGCTGAAGCCGCGCACCTGGAGCGAGAGCGACTGTTCGTTGACGCCGAGCGCGTCGATCGACTGCGCCATCACGCCGGGCAGGAAGTTCAGCGACTTCTGCACGCTGGTGCCGGGGGGCAGTGTGTCGAGGTTCGACGGGAGCAGGGTCGAGACCGAGCGCGTCTCGCCGACGCCGATCACGACGATATCCGGAGCTTCGCTGCCCGCTTCTCCGGACGGTATATCAGCGGCCCTTGCCGGTGGAGTGTCCTGCGCCTGCGCCTGTGTGGCGCATGTGAGACAGGCAGCAGCCGTCAACGCGAAAACGGATTTCTGCAACATATGGACCCCCCTTTATTGCAAGGCGCCGCAAGGACTTGCGTCCGCGGCGCCAGCTGTCAGGAGCGGCCTATTCCACGCGTTGATGACGGTTTCGCTACAAGCGGGCGGCACCGACAAAATTCGGCCGGAGCGCCCCATGCGATCGCAGCTCAGCCGGACGATCGGCTCCGGCGTCCCGCAAACTCCATAATGCAGGCCGCAGATTTTCGCGGGAGGGACAAAGTGCCGCACGATCGTTGATGTGCCGGCGAACGCAGCTAACACCCTTGGGAATGCGCTGAGAGGTGGAAGCGATTTGCGACGGTCCCTGACGAAACTGCATCGCTGGCTGAGCCTGGCGGCATTGCTGTTCTGGACGGTGCAGGCGCTGACCGGGGTGCTGATCGTGTTCCATTGGGAGATCGACGACGCACTGATCGCCGCGCCGCATCGCGCGACTGACCTCCAGGCGATCGACCGCCGGCTGGCGTTGCTGGCGCCGGCCGGTTCGGGGCGATCGATCGCTTCGGTCTGGACCAGCGCGGGCGCGCCCGACCGGTGGGACGTGACCGTCAGCGATACGCACGCCGGCACCTCCGATGCTGTGCGGATCGATGGTGCCGGCGATGTCCTGCGCGTGCGGCATGATGGCGAGCGCTTCGCCGATGGCGGCTGGATCGATACGCTCGTCCTGCTGCACCAGACCTTGCTGGGGGGCGATACCGGAAGCTGGATCGTCGGGCTGAGCGGGTGCCTGCTCCTCACCAACCTGATCATGGGGCTCGTCACGGCCTGGCCGCGCACGGGCTTCTGGAAGCGCTCGCTCACGCGGCCGCGCGCCGGACCGCCGGTCGCGCGGCTCTATGGCTGGCACCGTGCGCTCGGTCTCTGGGTCGTGATTCCGGCGCTGTTGCTGGTCTCGGCCGGTGTTGCGCGGGTGTTCGCCGACGGGTTCGAGCGGATGATCGGTGCGCCTGTGCCGACTGCTGCGGCGATCAAGCCGGCACCGCAGGGGATCGCCTTCTCCCGGGCGGTGTCGATCGCAGTGGCGCGACATCCCGGTGCGACCCCGGCCGGGATCGATTTTCCGACGGCGGAGGACGCCACCTGGCATATCCGCCTGCTCGCAAAGGGCGAGCCGCGCCGCGCTTTTGGCATGACGACGGTCTGGGTCGACGGCAATGACGGACATGTAGTCGCGGATGTGGACGCGGTCCGTGCGCCCTTTGCGCGGCGCTTTGCCGATCTGGTCTATCCGCTGCACACCGGCGAGCTGGGAGGCCTGGCCGGTCGCATCGCAGTGATGGCGATCGGCCTGTGGCTGCTGAGCATGATCGGCATTGGTGCGAGCCTGTGGTTCACCCGCTCCCGCCTCCGTAAAGGAAGATTGTGATGGCCAACCCCTTCCTCCCGCGCGAGCCCGGCGATGTGGCCGCGCTGGTCCGCGCTTATCCGCTGTGCTGGGTGGTCTCAGGCGGCGCGGACGATCGCCACGCCACGCCCCTGCCCCTGCTCGCCGAGCCCGATGAAACCGGCGGCGTGGCCTCGCTGCTCGGCCATTTCGCCCGATCCAATCCGCAGGTCGCGGCACTCGAGTGCGATCCTGCCGCGACGATCCTGTGCATGGGGCCGCAGGGCTATATCACCCCGCGCCTCGTCTCGAACCCGACCTGGGGACCGACCTGGAACTATGCCGTGACCCGGTTCGATGTCGATATCCGCTTCGCGCCTGAGGAGAATGACGCGGCGCTCGCGCAACTCGCCGCCGCGCTCGAGGCGGACGCGCCAGAGCCCTGGACGCCCGCGCGCATGGGCCCACGCTACGATCAGCTCGCGCAACATATCGTCGCGTTCCACGCCACCGTCCGCGCCGCGCATCCGCGCTTCAAGCTTGGCCAGGACGAAAATGACGCGACCTTTGACGAGATCGTCACTGGGCTTGCCGACGAAACGCTTGCCGGCTGGATGCGCCGGACGCGCGGCTGACCGGCCCTCGACCGATATTGCATGGCCCGCGCCAGCATGGGCAGCGCGGCCGCGCCTGATAGGCTGGCCTTTTCGGCCAGCGGGAGCGACCTATGGAGCGGCAGAGACGGTTATTGATCCGCAAGCCCCTCGCCGACGTGCGGGTCGAGGGGGAACGCCACGGGCTGGTGCGCAGCCTGGGCCCGATCCAGCTGACCATGATCGGGATCGGCTGCATCATCGGCGCGGGCGTCTATGTGATGACCGGGGTTGCCGCATCCAGCTATGCCGGGCCTGCGGTGATCCTCTCCTTCGCGCTTGCCGGGATCGCCTGCGCCTTCACCGCGCTCTGCTATGCCGAACTGTCCTCGACCCTGCCGGTCGCGGGCGCCTCGTACAGCTATGCCTATGCGGCGCTCGGCGAGGTCTATGCCTGGATCCTCGCCTGGATGCTGTCGCTCGAACTCGGCCTTGCCGGCTCGGCGCTGGCGGTCGGCGCCGCCGGCTATCTGCTCAGCCTGCTCGGCGATTTCGGAATTCATGTGCCGGCGATCGTCTCGACGCCGCTGGTGCAGGCAGTGACCGGCCCCACGGGCACGCATTTCGTGGTCGGCGGCGGGATCAATCTTGTCGCGGCCGCGGCAGCCGCCCTGTTCACGCTGGTCCTGATCCGCGGCGTGACGCATTCGGCACGTCTGAATGCAGTGATGGTCGCGATCAAGATCGGCGTGCTGATCGCCTTTGTCGTGATCGGCGCGCCGCATGTCCACACCGCCAACTGGCACCCGTTCCTGCCGGCGAACCAGGGCGGCTTCACTTATGGCTGGCCGGGCGTGTTCCGCGGGGCCTCGATCCTGTTCTTCGCCTATCTCGGCTTCGAGGCGGTGGCGACCGCTGCGCTCGAAGCGCGCAAGCCGCAGCGCGATATCCCGATCGGCATCCTCGCAGCGCTCGCGGTTGCTACCGTTCTGTATGTCGCGGTCGCGCTCGTGCTGACCGGGCTGGTGCCCTATTCCCAGCTCAACGTGCCTGACCCGGTTGCGGTTGCCGTCAATGTCATCGGCTGGCCCGCGCTCACGATCCTGATCAAGCTCGGCGCGCTCGCGGGCCTCAGCTCGGTGCTGATGATCAATACCTATGCCCACTCCCGCGTGTGGTTCGCGATGTCTGGCGACGGCTTGCTGCCGCAGTTCATCAGCCGGGTGCATGCCCGCTTCCGCACGCCGCATCTCGCGACTTTGGTCGTCGGCGGCATGGCCGGCCTGGGCGGAGCGTTGCTGCCGATCTCCATTCTCGGCGATCTCGTCAGCCTCGGCACCGGTGTCGTGTTCCTCACCGTCGCGATCAGCACGATGTGGTTGCGCTCGACTCAGCCCGAGCTGCACCGCCCGTTTCGCGTCCCCTTTGGTGGCGTACGGATCGGCAGCGCCTGGATCGGCGTCGTACCGGTGCTTTCGATCCTGCTGACCCTCGTGATGGTCGGGCCGGTGCTCGGCGACCTGGTCTACAAGGCCTGGCACGGCGACTGGATCCCGGCGGCAATCCTGGTCTGCTACATTCTGACCGGCGCGATCTTCTACGCGCTGTACGGAATTCGTCGTTCGAAGCTCGGGATCGAATGGCGCGAGCAAGGGCCGATCGTAGTACTTGCGAATGACTCGCGATAGCGATAGGGCCTGGACCAACGGAGCGGCCCGCCCGCGATGAAAACCGACCCGAAACCGTAACAATGTCGGCGGGAAGCGGGACTAGGCTGAGGCCACATCACGACGACAAGACCGTGGGTGAGGAACAAAGCCGTGGGTGAGGACCTGATTCAACCAAGGGGGATTTCGATGTCTGCACTCGGTTACGCTATCGGCAATCGCCGCTTCCGCCATGCCCGGCTGGCCCTGATGGCCGGTGCCGCCTTTGCCCTGTCGGGCACTGCCCATGCGCAGGAAACGACCGCGCCGGCTTCGGACGACGCGACGCTCCAGACGACCAGAACCGCGGAGGGCGACATCATCGTCAGCGCGCCGCACTTCGTTCCTGCCGGATCCACCACCGCCACCAAGACCGACATTCCGCTGATCGAGACGCCGCAATCGATCACCGTCATCCCGCGCGACCAGATCGACCTGCTCAACTTCACCGATGCGCAGCAGGCGGTACGCTATACCGCCGGCGTGTTCGGCGAGAATTACGGGCCCGATCCGCGCTACGATTTCATCACCGTCCGCGGCTTCACGCCCAAGCAATATATCGACGGCCTCGCGGTGCCCGCCACCACCACCATCTCGGCGGTGGGGGTCGATCTCTATGCCTTCCAGTCGCTTGAAATCCTGAAGGGCCCGTCCTCGGTGCTGTACGGCGCCGCCCCTCCCGGCGGCATCCTCAACGAGACCAGCCGCCGCCCCTCGAACAGTTTCGGCGGCGAGATCGAGCTGAAGGGCGGGACCAACAGTTTCGGCGAGGTCGCGATGACCGTCACCGGCCCGGTGACCCCCTATCTCGATGTCCGCGCGACGACGCTCTATCGCGATTCCCAGGGCGATATCGATTATCAGCGCAACAAGCGCGTGCTGTTCGCACCGACGGCGACGCTGAAGCTTGGCGACAGCACCAAGCTGACCGGCCTGCTCTATTACCAATATGACAAGAACCTCGGCGGCAATGGCGGCTTCCTGCCGGAATACGGGACATTGTTGCCGAGCCCCACGGGCCTGAAGATCAAGCGCTCGACCAACCTCGACGATCCCGAAACGACGTTCGAGCGCCATCAAAGCGGCGTCGGCTATGATCTCGAACATCATTTCGGCGACGGGCTCACCTTCCATTCGAACACCAAATGGAGCCATTATCGCGAGGAGACGCCGATCGGCCTCTATAGCGGCGGCGGCTTCATCAACACGACCGACCCGACCCTGCCCTCTTATTACCGCACGCTGCAGCAATATAATTTCAGCTATGCCGAAACCGTGGCGAGCTTCGCGACCGACAACCGGATCGACGCCAAGCTGGTGACCGGCGACGTGACCCAGAAGCTGCTGTTCGGCGTCGACTATCGCAACGTCCGGAACGTCGCTTCCTACAACTTCGTGTTTGCCGGGCTGCTCGATGCGTTCAACCCGGTCTATGATCACAATTTCGAGCAGGATGTCGGCTTTCCGACGCGCTACAATCAGCAGATCCTGAAGCAGACCGGCATCTATGGCCAGGACCAGATCAAGTTCGGCCAGCTCTATGTCCTGCTCGGCGGACGCTATGACTGGGTGAACGTCAAATCGGCGGCCGCGTTCAATGCGATCACGACCCCGCCGGTCTATAGCCCGCAGAAGCAGGAGAAGTTCACTTACCGGGTCGGCGTGAACTATGTCACCAGCGCGGGCATCGCGCCCTATGTGAGCTATGCCACGTCGTTCGAGCCGGTGCTGGGCACTGACTCGATCACCCTCAAGCCGTTCAAGCCCTCATCGGTCAAGCAATGGGAAGGCGGCGTGAAGTTCGATGCACGCGGCATGCCGAGCGGCGTCAAGCTGTTCGCAACGGTGGCTGTGTTCGACATCAAGGAGACCAACTTCTACTCCGCCCAGGTCGGCCCGACGCCGGTCAGCGGCACCCAGGCGGGTGCGGTCGAGGTCTATGGCGCCGAGCTCGAACTGGTCGCGCGTATCCATGAACAGCTCTCGATCAACGGCTCGTACAGCTACAATCACAGCGAGATCACCAGCAATCCGAACGAGCCGAGCGATGTCGGCTTCCCGCTGCCGACCACGCCCAAGCACAAGGCATCGATCTTCGCTGACTATACCGCGAAGAGCGGCACGCTTGCCGGCTTCGGCCTCGGTGCCGGCGTGCGCTACAACAGCGCGAGCTCGGGTGCGCTCGGGGCGTCGATCGTGACCGGCGAGGCGACCCTGTTCGACGCGATCGTCCATTATGACGCGCCGAAATTCCGCATCGCGGTCAATGCGTCGAACCTGTTCGACAAGGACTATATCGCGCGCTGCACCGGGCTGTACGGGTGCGTATATGGTGCTGGACGGCAGGTCATCGCGACGCTTACCGGGAAGTTCTGATCAGCAACAGGAAAAGGGGCGAGGGCATGACGAGACGCTGGTTCGCGCATGCTCTCGCCCTGATGGGCGCGCTGAACCTGGCCGCTGTCGCTCCGGCGCGCGACAAGGAGGTGCAGCAGCCCTCGCTGTCCTATCTGCGCGACATCTTCCCCAGCATCTATCGCCCGCTGCCGCGTGCCGACACGCTGATCGTCCACGCCACGATCCTCGACGGGGCCGGGCACCGCATCGACGATGGCGAGCTGCTGATGCGCGACGGCAAGGTCGCGGCGATCGGCCATGATCTCGACCGCACCGGCGCGACGGTGATCGATGCGCATGGCCGCTGGGTCACGCCGGGGCTGATCGACATCCACAGCCATAACGGCACCTATGTCGTGCCGCTGACGACGATCGACGAGAAGGCCTCCGACGTCAGCGAGCTGAGCGATCCCAATGCCGCGGGCACCTGGATCGAGACCGCGATCAACCCGCAGGACCCGGCCTTTCCACTCGCGCTGGCGGGCGGCGTCACCACCCTGCAGGTCCTGCCCGGATCCGATCCGATCTTCGGCGGGCGCTCCGTGATCCTGCATCCGATCACCGCGACGACGATGCAGGCGATGAAGTTCCCGGGTGCCGGCCAGGGCATGAAGATGGCCTGCGGCGAGAACCCCAAGGGCGAGAATGCCGAGCTGCATCGCGGCCCGACCAGCCGCCAGGGCGAGCTCACCTATATCCGCGAGGCGTTCGAGCGCGCGCGCCATTATATGGAGGACCGTGAGGAAGGTGGCGGCGACCATCACGGGCCGCCGGGCAAGGGCCATCATCCGATGGACGACAACCCGATGCTCGATACGCTCGCCGCGGTATTGCACGGCGATATCCCGGTGCAGATGCACTGCTACCGCGCCGACGAGATGGCGGTAATGATCGACCTCAGCCATGAGCTCGGCTTCCGCATCGCGGCCTTCCATCACGCGGTGGAAGCCTACAAGATCGCGCCCCTGCTCGCCGCGAACCATATCTGCGCGGCGGTGTGGTCGGACTGGTGGGGCTTCAAGATGGAGGCGCTCGACGGCATCCGCGAGAATGCCGCCTTTGTCGACGCGGCGGGCGGCTGCGCGATGATGCATTCGGACTCGCCCTTTCTCGGCCAGTGGCTCAACGTCGAGGCGGGCAAGGCCGCCGCCGCCGGACGCCGCGCCGGGCTGTCGCTGCCGCCCGAACATGTCATCGCCTGGATCACCAGCAATCCGGCCAGGGCGCTCGGGCTCGACGACCGGGTCGGCAGCCTGGTGCCGGGCAAGCATGCCGATGCAGTGATCTGGTCGGGCGATCCGTTCAGCGTGTTCAGCCGCGCCGAGATGGTCTTTATCGATGGCGCGAAGGCCTATGATCGCGCCGATCCGCACTATCAGCCGGGCAGCGACTTCATGCTCGGCCGCGCACCGCAGGCAGCCCGATGATCCGCGCCGCGTTCACCCTGGCCGCGCTGGCCCTGCCCGCGACGCTGTCGGCGCAGAGCGTCGCCATCATCCATGCCCGCGCCATGCCGGTCTCCAGCGCGCCGCTCGACGACGCGACGATCATCCTCGCGAACGGCCATGTCCTGTCGGTCACCGCGCACGGCGCGCCGCCGCCCGGCGCCCGGGTGATCGATGCCGGTGGCCATATCGTCACACCGGGGCTGGTCGGCGCCGCGAGCCAGCTCGGGCTTACTGAGGTGCTGGCCGCTGCCGATACGACGGATCAGTCAGTGTCGAGCGGCCCGCTCGGGCCGGCGTTCGACGTGCAATATGCGCTCAACCCCAATTCCACGCTGCTGCCGGTTGCGCGCGCCGATGGCCTGACCCGCGCGATGGTCTTCCCTGGCGCGGCCGCGACCGCGCCCTTCTCGGGCATGGGTGCGCTGATCCGGCTGCTGCCCACGGGCGATATCCTCGATCGCCCGCGCGCGGCGATGTTCGCTGCGGTCGGCAATGGCAGCCAGTCGCGCGCCGGCGGATCGCGCGCGGCGCAATGGGGCCTGCTCCGCAACGCGCTCGACGAGGCGCGCCGCTACGCTGCCCTGCCCCGCCCGTCCGGACCGCGCGACCAGCTGCTCAACCGGCCTGATGTGGAGGCGCTCGCCCCGGTCATTGCCGGCACGATGAAGCTTGCAATCCAGGCCGATCGCGAATCCGATATCCGTCAGGCAATCCGGCTCGCGGCCGAAGAGAAGATCCACATCGTCCTCATGGGCGGCGCCGAGGCCTGGCGCGCTGCGCCCGAACTGGCGGCGGCGCATATCCCGGTGATCCTCGATCCGCAGGCCGACCTGCCGCAGACCTTCGACGCGATCGGCGCGCGGCTCGACAATGCCGCCTTGCTGGCCAGGGCCGGCGTGACGATCGCCTTTTCCGTCTCGGGCAACGGCATCTATCTGAGCTATGACGCCGGGATCGACATGCGCGAAGGCGCGGGAATCGCGGTGGCCAATGGCCTGCCCTATGCCGACGCGCTCGCCGCGATCACCAAGGGGCCGGCGGCGATCTGGGGCATCGAGCATGGCGGCACGCTCGCGCCGGGCGCCGATGCCGATCTGGTGATCTGGGACGGCGATCCGCTCGAACCGGCCAGCGCGCCGCTGGCGGTCCTCGTCAACGGCGTCGAAGCCTCGCTCGCGACGCGCCAGACCGCGCTGCGCGACCGCTATGCGCCGGGCCGCCAGGACGCGATGCCGCCGGCCTATCGATGAAATACGCGCTACTGGCCCTAGCGCTGGTTGCCGCGCCGGTGGCGGCGCAGGAGGCAGGCGAGCCACCCCTGCCCTTCCTGTCACCCACCGACCTGGCCAACGCGACGCCCGACCGGCCGCGACCGCAACAGCCCCCGGGCCAGACTCTGCCGATGAAGCCTGAGCGCCGCCTGCGCTTCGATACGAGCCGCGGCACCTGGATGTCGCTCGATCGCTCGCCCGACGGCAAGCGCATCGTCTTCGATCTGCTCGGCGACCTCTACACGATGCCGTCGAGTGGCGGGCGGGCGACGCGGATCGCCGGGGGCCTGCCGTTCGAGGGGCAACCGACCTTCTCGCCGGACGGCGGATCGATCGCCTATGTCAGCGATCGCTCGGGCGCCGACAATCTCTGGATCGCGCGCGCTGACGGCAGCCAGGCGCGGCAGATCAGCTTCGGCGATGATGACAGCGTGCTGGTCTCGCCGGCCTGGACGCCGGACGGCAAGGCGCTGTTCGTCAGCCGCTACCGGCCCGATCTCAACAGCTATGAGCTGTGGCGCTGCGATCTGGCCGGCCAGGAAAGCCTGGTGATCCCGGTCCGCGACACGCCCAGCGCACCGCGCGATGCCTGGCGCAGCACGCTCGGCGCGGTGGTTTCGCCTGACGGCCGCTATCTCTACGCGGCCCAGCATATCGGCGGGCTCGACTTCGACGAGGTCGACAACTGGACGATCATCCGCCGCGACCTGACGAGCGGCGAACAGGTGACGATCGTCGCCGAGCCAAGCGGCCCCCGTTCCTCGCTCGACCCCGGCGCTTTCTTTCGGCCCGCGCTGTCGCCAGACGGCAAGCTGCTCGCTTATGGCCGCCGGCTCGACGGCCAGACCGAGCTCAGGCTGCGCGATCTCGCGACCGGGACCGATCGCCGCCTCGCCTTCCCGATCGAGCGCGACCAGGTTCAGGCGTCGATGTGGCAGGACATCCTGCCGCGCTATGCCTTCACCACCGATGGCAGCGCGATCCTGATCTCGATCCGGGGCAGGATCGAGCGCATCGCCGTCAACGATGGCGCGGTGACGGAAATCCCGTTTGTCGCGCCGGTCGATCTGGCGATCGGCCCGTCGACGCGGCAGGATATCCGCGAGGAGGACGGTCCGGTCCGGGCGCGGCTGATCATGGCGCCGGTCGCCTCGCCCGATGGCCGGACTCTCGCCTTCTCCGCCCTGGGCCGGCTGTACCTGATGCCGCTCGACGGCACATCGTCTCCAACCGAGTTCGCGCCCGGCGCCGACCCCGCGTTCCAGCCGAGCTGGAGCGCCGATGGCAGGCGGCTGGTCTGGGTGCGGTGGAGCGAACGCGGCGGCGGCGCAGTATGGACTGCGCCGGTCGACGGCTCGGGGCCGCCTGTACGGCTCAGCGACGTCCCGGCTTATTACAGCTATCCGGTGTTCGCGCCTGACGGCCAGTCAGTGCTCGCGGTCCGCTCGGCGCAGCAGGCGCGGCTCGATCTCTATATGGAATATGGCCAGCTGCGCGATGCGTCGCTTGTGTCTCTGCCGGTGAGCGGCGGGGCGACGCGCGTGATCACAAGCGGCATGATGGGCGGACGGCCACAATTCACCAGCCGGCCCGGCACTGCCTTTCTGCTGACGAACGAAGGGCTCGACACGGTCGACCTCGCCAGCGGCAAGCGCAGTCTCGCCGTGCTCGTCAAAGGCCCGGGCTGGTATTTCCAGGACGGCGCCGTGCCGGTCGACGATGTCCGGATCAGCCCCGACGGCAAATGGCTGCTCGCGCTCGTCTCGCAACAGCTCCACCTCGTCGCGATGCCGCTTGAGGGCGCGACAGTCGACCTGTCCGACCCGCACGCGCCGCACCGGCGCATCACTGATGCCGGCGCCGACTATTTCGAATGGTCGGCGGACGGCAGGGCGATCACCTGGTCGACCGGCCACAGCTTCCACACCACGCCGCTCGCCGGGGTGAAGCTCGATCCGACGGATGCCCCGGGCTGGAGCGCCGATACACGAAAAAACGCCGATCGCCGCGACTATGCCGCGATCGTCGAAAAGCCCCGCGCCATCCCGTCCGGCACGCTGCTGCTGCGCGGCGCGCGCATCCTGACCATGGCGCCGGGCGATCCAGTGATCGAGCAGGGCGATATCCTCATCGCGAACGGCCGCTTTGCCGCGGTCGGGCCGACCGGCACGCTGGCGATCCCCGCGGGGACACCGGTCCGCGAGATGGCAGGCAAGACGATCGTCCCCGGCTTCATCGATACGCATGACCATATCGCCACGGTTCGCCGCGACGTGCTGGGGCTCGAGGATTGGGGCCTGCGCGCGCGGCTCGCTTATGGCGTGACCACCAGCTTCGATCCGTCGACGCTCACCATCGACATGCTCGCCTATCAGGACCTGCTCGATGCCGGGCTGATGACCGGTCCGCGCCTGCGCCAGACCGGGGTCGCGCTGTTCTCGATGCAGCGCTTCGCGTCGCTGCAGGACGTGCTGGCGGTGCTCGGCCGCTACCGCGATGATTACGGTGTGAGGAACATCAAGGAATATCGCACCGGCAATCGCCGCGTCCGCGAATGGGTGGCGCAGGGCGTGCGGGCGATGGGGCTGCAGCCGACCACCGAGGGCGCGCTGTCGATGAAGCTCGATCTCAGCCAGATCATCGACGGCTATGCCGGCAACGAGCATGCACTGGTCGCCTCGCCGCTGCAGGACGATGTGCTCAAGCTGCTGACCTTCGCACACACCAGCTATACGACGACGCTCGAGATCACCAATGGCGGCCCGCCCGGGCAGGACTGGTCGATCGACAGCGACGATCCGCACGACGACGCAAAGCTCCAACATTTCTGGCCGCATGCCGCGCTCGACCAGATGACGCTGCGGCGACCATGGCGGCGACTGCGGGAATATCGCTTCCCGGCGATCGCCGCCGATGCCGCCGCGCTGCAGGCGGCGGGCGGGCTGGTCGGGATCGGCTCGCATGGCGAGACGCCGGGCATCGGCATGCATTACGAGATGGAGGCGCACGCAGCCGGCGGCATGACCCCGATGGCGATCCTCCACGCAGCGACGATCGGCTCAGCGGAGACGATCGGCCGCAAGAGCGATCTCGGCAGCATCGAACCCGGCAAGCTGGCCGATCTGGTCGTGCTCGATCGCGATCCGCGCGCCGATATCCATAATGCCCGCGCTGTCGCCCAGGTGATGCGCGACGGGCGGCTTTATGACGCGGGGACGCTCGACCAGCTCTGGCCGAACGCCACGCCGCTCCCGCCCGCCTGGTTCGCGGCCGATGATCACGACACGCAATGGCTTCCTCAGGGAGAATCGAAATGAAGCATCTTGCTCTTGCCCTGCTCGTCGCGCTTGCGGCACCCGGCCTCGCCCAGGCCCAGAGCGCACCGCCGCCGGTGCAGAAGCAGGTCGTCGAAATCTATCATATCGCGCCCGGCCAGCATGAGGCGTTCCTGCGCTTCATCGACAAATGCGACGAGGCCAACCGCATCGCCGGGCTGCCGCCGCGCCAGCTCTTCATCCATAGCGACGGCGCCGACTGGGACTTCATGCTGATCCAGCCGGCCGAAACGCCGAAGGACAAGGCAGCCGCGCTCGAGGCTGCGTGGAAGAAGGTCGGGCTGCCATCGGGCGCGGATTTCTTCCTCGAGATCCGCAAATATATCGCCAGCCACACCGACACCTTCGTGTCCGGCCCGACCACGGCGCGCGACTATCTGGCCGGCGTGACGAAGCCCTGAAGCGCGGCGCGCCGCCGCTGCGTGCCTTGCCGCCCTCCCCCGGATTTCCCTGTTACACCGCAGATAACAGGGAATTATCAGGGAATTTCTTTTTTTCTTGATGCCGCCGCCTGTGGGATTTCAGAAATTCTCTTTGTATTACAGTTGTTTGACAACATAACACGCCGCCCGATTGGCCCGGAAGAGGGAATTAACAGGGAAATGCGGGGGCGCTGGCCGCTGCCGTACCGCAGCGGAAAACATTCGAAAGGCCGACCATGGGAAAGAGCTGTCGGGCTTCTCGAGGTGCCCCGTGCGTGTTCTTTGCCCGATCCGGCGATGCAATTGAATCACGACACCCAAGGTCAAATTTGCTCCGTCACCCTGAACTTGTTTCAGGGTCCAACGTGCCACAAATGCGGACGGTGTTGGTTGCGCGTTGGATGCTGAAACACGTTCAGCATGGCGGAGCGCGCGGGGCACCCTCAGGCCGCGAGCACGCCCTTCACCCAGGCAGCACCATCGGCGATCGCGCGGCGGGCGACCGAGGCGATCGACATCGCTTCGAGGAAGCTGTGCGTCGCGCCGGGATAGACGATGCTGGTAACATCCACCCCCGCCGCCTCCATCCGCAGCGCCATCGCATGGCTCTGCTCGGACAGGATGTCGCATTCCGGAATGGCGAGGAACGCCGGCGGCAGGTCGGCGAGATCGGCCAGCAGCGGCGCCACATAGGAATCGGCGCTCGCCAGGCCTTCCGCGCCGACATAATTGCCGAAATAATAATCCACCTCGGCCCGGTCGAGCACTGAGCCCGGCCCACCGAAGCGCATTTCGGCCTCGTCGGAACACTCCAACCCGAAGGCGCCGTAATTCAGCAACAGGCCGCGCAGCATGCCAGGCGTGCCCCGATCGCGCAGCCGCAAGGCCGTCGCCACCGAAAGATTGCCGCCGGCGGAATCGCCGCCGATGGCGATGCGGGCGGGATCAATGCCGGTGGTCGCGGCACCCTCCCCCGCCAGCCAGTCGACCAGCGCGATCACCTGATCCAGCGCCTTCGGATAGCGCGCCTCGGGCGAGAGCGGGTAATCGACGCCGATCACGATGAACTCGCCCGCCGCAGCATATTCGCGCATCAGCCGGTCATGCGTGTCGATGCTGAACAGGGTGAAGCCGCCGCCATGGAGATAGACCAGGGCAGGCGCCGGGGAGGCCAGGCCGGGATCATAGACCCGGATGCGCAGCGGACCGGTCGCGGTCGGTACCAGATGCTCCTCGGTCCGCAGCATCTCCGGGCCACCCGCGCGCCAGGGCGCGCGCACCAGCTCGGCAACTGCGCGGGCCTCGTCGAGCGGCAGGGTCATGAAGGGCGGATGGCTCGCCCAGGCGCTCGACATCTCGGCCACGAAGGTGGCGATCTCGGGATCGAGCTTTGGTCTGTCCATGATGTCCCCGGTGCGTGTCGTCGTCGGCACGGCATAGCATCGTGGGGACGGCGCCAGCCATCGCGCGCGGACCGTCCGGCTGTCCGGCCGGGCCATTCAGTCTTCGGGCAGGTTGCCGCGGGCGTAGAGGCTGGGCGCGACGCCGAGCACACGGTGGAACATCGCGGTGAACGAACTCGGGCTTTCATAGCCGACATCATAAGCGATGTTGGTGATCGACTTGCCTTCGCCAAGCATCGAGATCGCCGCCATCAGCCGGATCTGCTGGCGCCACATCGCGAAGGCCATGCCCGTCTCCTGGCGGAAAGTGCGGGTGAGCGTCCGCCGCCCCATGCCGGCAAGCTTGGCCAGCTCGTCGAGATCGCGCTGGTCGCTCGGATCGGCGATGATCTGGTCGCACACCCGGCGCAACCGCCGGTCGCGCGGCATCGGCGCGGAGAGCGGGACCGGCGGCATCCGGCCGATCTCCTCGATCAGCAGCTGGACGATCCGGCCCTCGCGCCCGGTCTCGTCATAGGCGTGCTCGAAGGTGAGGATCTCCTGGATCAGCGCGCGCGCCAGCATCGGCACGTCGAACACACGGCAGCCCTTGGGCTGATCGGGCAGGTTCGGATCGACATAAAGGAGATTGAACGTCACCTCGCCGCGGCAGGAAACCTGGTGGCGGGTCTCGGCCGGCAACCAGATCGCGCGATTGGGCGGCAGCACGAAGGTCGATGTGTCGGTCACCACCGACATCACGCCGGTCAGCGCATAGGAAAGCTGCGCCCGCTCATGGCTGTGAAAGGCATCGACATAGCCCGCCGGATAATGATCGGTCATGCCGACGACGGGGCGAATGGTGAGCGGAAGGTCGGCGCTGCGCTTCATTGCTTCGGATAGGATCGTCCAGGGAGATGGTGGATCAGGATATCAGACTAACCGTTCCAAGGCGATGCCGCGACGTGGCCCAAATTACGGGTGGACCATAGCGATCACGCTCGGAATGGGGCATGAACAAGCGGCGGCGGATCGACACTGGCGGCCGCGTCATGGCCTTGGGAAAAAGCAGGAGAGACGGCATGTGCGACAATGATATCCATCCCGGCCTGATCGAAGACTGGCGCCTTTCGCGGCGCGCCTTCGTGGCGACCGGCATCGCCGCCGCCGGCCTGGCGAGCGTGGCGCACGCGGCGGAAAATGTCGTCGAGAAGGATGTTACGATCCCGACCGGCGACGGATCGGCCGACGCGGCCTTGTTCTATCCTGCCGGCAAGGGCAGCTGGCCGGCAGTGCTGATGTGGCCCGATATCATGGGACTACGTCCGGTTTTCCGCGAGATGGGCCGCCGGCTTGCCGCGCAGGGCTATGTCGTGCTGGTGCCCAACCCCTTTTATCGCAGCAGGAAAGCGCCGGTGGTCGACGGCCCGATCGACTTCAGCAACAAGGAGGCGACGCAGAAGCTGTTCGGCTATCGCGCCGCGATGACAGACGAGGGGATCGACAAGGATGCTGTCGCCTATCTCGGCTTTCTCGACGCGCAGCCGCAGACCGCCAAACGCAAAAAGGCCGGGGTGCAGGGCTATTGCATGGGCGGCCCGCTCGCCTTCCGCACCGCGGCTGCGGTTTCGGGCCGGATCGGCGCGGTCGGCACCTTTCATGGCGGCGGGCTGGTCGCCGCCAATGCGGCCGACAGCCCGCATCTGCTGATCCCGAAGACAAAGGCTGCGTTCCTGATCTGCATCGCCCGGAACGATGACGCGCGCGACCCGACGGCGAAGGATGTGCTGAAGGCAGCGTTCGCGGCTGCCGGCCGGCCCGCGACGGTGGAAGTCTATCCCGGCGACCATGGCTGGTGCGTGCCCGGCAGCCAGGTCTACAACCAGGAAGCCGCCGAACGGGCGTGGAGCGAGCTGACCAAGCTGTACAAGGCGAACCTGGTTTAGAGCGGGGAGCGTTCGAACCGCCACCCCCCCGTTCGTCCTGAGTAGGGACCGAGTAGCCGATGGCGTATCGAGGGCCCGTATCGAAGGAGAGGTTGTCGCGCGGAACCTGCCCTTCGATACGCCCTCTCGATACGCCGCTGCGCGGCTACTCGATGGCTACTCAGGACGAACGGGGGGTTCGAATATAACGTTCGGTCGTCCGAGATCAGCGGGCGGGGGTGTTTCCCAATTCCCGGCTGATCGTTTCGGCCGTTGCGCGGACAGAGATCGACAGCTGCGCCATGCGCTCCTCGCTCATATAGTGGGTTACGCTTGAGACGCTGACCGCCGCGACGATCCGGCCCGACGCATCGCGGACGGGCGCGGCGACGCCGCGGACATCGTCCTCATTCTCGGCAAGGCCATAGGTATAGCCGGCCGCGGCGAAGCCCCGCATCCGCTCCTGCCACAATGCGGGATCGACGCCGGGCCTGCCCGCGGCAAGATCGGCGGCGAGACGGGCTTGCCAGCTGCTTTCAGGATCGTCCAGCATCAGCGCCTTTCCCGCGCTGGTCGAGGTGAGCGGCTGCGAATCCCCGGGGCGGTTGGCGATCGTGATGCGCCGGCTGCCCGGCACGACATCGATATAGACGACATGCTCGTTCTGCAGCACGCCGAGGCGGACCGTGTCCTCAGTCGCCATGGACAGGCGTTCGAGATGCGGCCGGGCGACCTGCACCAGATCAGTCTGGGAATGCGCGACGAAGCCAAGCTCGAGCAGCTTGGGCCCGAGCCGATAGCCGTGCCGCGGCGTGGGCGCGAGATAGCCGCGCTCGACCAGCCCGCTGGCCAGGCGATGCGCCGTGCTCCTGGTCAGCCCCAGTTTCTCGGAGAGCTCGACATAGCCCGCCATCCCGTTCGCAACGGCCTCGATCAGGTCGAGCCCGCGCATCATGGTCTGGTTTCCCTTGCGCGATTCCGCGGCCTCGGCCGGCGGCCCCTTTGCCGCGGACGCTGCGCGAGGCGTGCGTGCCTTGGTCATCGGGAAATCCTGCCGGCTACAGGGTGCTGATTATGCGGGTGAAATCTCATGTCTCATATTTTGTAGATCGTGTTCGCATGATGAGACAATCCTTAATCTGCATGCGATCATGGCAGCTTTGCCGTGCCTCTGATCTCGATCTCCCGTTCGGCACGGATATCATCCGAAGCGCTGCCGATCATCAGGCGATATTTCCCGGGCTTCACCGTCCAGGCGCCGGCTGCGACATCATAGGTCGCGAAGGCGCGCGCGCCGAGGTCGAGACGGGCGGTCCGGGCGGCACCGGCCGGGATGGCGAGCTTGGCGAAGGCCTTGAGCTGCCTGACCGGCTCTCCTGGCTCTGGCGCGAGCGGTGCGACATAGAGTTGCACTACCTCCTTGCCGTCGCGCTTCCCGCTATTGCGCACGCCGAGCGAGACCGTCACCGGCGCGCCCGCCCGCACCCGTGCCGGCGCGACCGGCGTTCCATAGCCGAAGCTGGTATAGGAAAGGCCGTGACCGAAGGCGAAGAGCGGCTTGACCCCGCGCGCATCGAAGCTGCGATAGCCGACCAGCAGGCCTTCGGCATAGCTGGTGGTGCCGGGTTCGATCTTCATCACGTCATCAGCATCGCTGGCCGGGAAAGTGACGGGCAACTTGCCCGACGGATTGACCTGGCCGGTGAGGATAGCGGCGAGCGCGGCGGGGCCGGCCTGGCCGGGCAGCCACATATCGACGATCGCGCCGACCCGGTCCTTCCACGGCATGGTCATCGCAGCGCCGGCATTCATGACGACGACTGTCCTCGGATTGACGGCGGCGATCGCCGCGACCAGCCCGTCCTGATTGCCCGGCAGGTCGATCGACTTGCGGTCATAGCCCTCGCCTTCGGTCAGCCCGTTCGAGCCGACCAGCACGATCACTGCGTCAGCCTTTTGCGCAGCCGCGACCGCCGCATCCAGCGATGGCGGTGGCAGGCGCACGCCGAAGTTGAGCGACTCATAGGGCGTCTTGCCGTTCGCGTAATCAAGCCGGATCGGATAGCCCCTGCCCGCCTCCAGATCGACCGCCACGGTCCGTCGCCCGACGGGAAAGCCGATCACGTCGCGGTTATCGGGCGTCGATGGCGTCGTCTTGTCGAGGATCGTCCTGCCGTCGAACCGGAGCGACCCGGTGCCGGTGCCGCGGAGGCTGAACTCGTAGCGGCCCGAGACGGGCGGCCAGAACATCCCTTCCCAGCGAAGCGACAGATAATTGGCGGAATCCGCGCCCGCGACATTGCCGCTGATCCGCTTCACGAACGCCTTGACGATGCTGGTCGCGACCGGCGTACCCGATTGATCGGCAGTGGCGTAATAGGTCTGCGTCAGGCCCTTGGCGCTGCGCGCCGCATCCGGGCTGAACATCGCCGCCTTCGCCGCGGGCGGCACTTCGTCGCTGTCCACGCCCTTTTCATAGGTGATAGTCACGCCGGGCAAGGCGGCGCGGATGGCGTCGAGCGGCGTCGTGATCGCGTCGAACGGCACCACGGCCGAGCTGCCGCCGCCCTGGATCCGTGCCTCGACCGCGTTCGGGCCGATCACCGCGAGCGTGCGGATAGCCGGATCGAGCGGCAACAGGCCGGTGTTGCGGAGCAGCACGATCGCCTCTTCAGCGGCGCGGCGCGAGACCGCGGCATGGGCCGACCCGCCGACGACGCCGCCTTTGCCCGCGCTGCCGTCGATCACGCCGCTGCGCACCAGCAGCCGGACCATGCGTCGAGCATTCTCGTCGATCTGCGCCGTGCTCACTTCGCCGGCGGCGACTGCCTTGACCAGCTTGTCGCCGAAATGCTCGGGCGGCCCGGGCATCTCCATGTCGAGGCCGGCATTGACGGCTTTCGCGGTGCTGTGGGTCGCGCCCCAATCGGATACGACCAGGCCCTTGAAGCCCCATTGCTGCTTCAGCACCTCAGTCAGCAGCCAGGGATTCTCGCTGGCATAAGTGCCGTTGAGCTTGTTGTACGAGGCCATCACCGACCAGGGATCGGCCTGTTTCACCACCGTCTCGAACGCGGGCAGATAGAGCTCGCGCAGGGTGCGCTCGTCGACCGCCGAATTGACGAAGAAGCGGTTGGTCTCCTGGTTGTTCGCGGCGAAATGCTTGATCGAGACGCCGACGCCCCTGGCCTGCACCCCCTGGACATAACCCATTGCCATCTGCGACGTGAGCCAGGGGTCTTCGGAATAAGTCTCGAAATTGCGACCCCAGCGCGGGGTGCGCACGATATTGACGGTCGGCGCGAGCAACACCGAGGCGCCATAGCCGCGCGCCTCCTCCGCGATCGCGCCGCCGACCTCGCGCGCGAGCGCCGGATCCCAGGTGGCGGCGATGGCGACGCCGACCGGGAAGACAGTCGCGGGATTGCCTTCGGGTGACCGCACGCCGGTGGGGCCGTCAGTCATCTTGAGCTCGGGGATGCCGAGGCGCGGGATGGCGTGGCTGGTCATCGAGGTGGCGCCGGCGAGCAGCGAGATCTTCTCGTCGAGCGTCAGGCGCGCCATCAGGTCAGCGACCCGCGCCTCCAGCGGCGCTGCCTTGTCGCGGTAGAGCATCCTGTCCTTTTCCTGCGCCTGGACCGGCATCGCGAGTGCCATGCAGCCGGCCAGCACCAGGCCCGATCCGATCCTCATTCCTTGATCGCCGCCAGATCCGTGGCGACCTTGGCGAGCAGCTCGGGGGTCAGCTTGCCGTTCGAGAAGGGCGCGACCTGGTTGAGGCTGGCGCTCTTGAAGGATTCGAACGAGTCGAGCGTGGTCAGGCCGGGCAGATCCTTGTCGAGCACTGCCTTGGCCGCCGGACTCGCGGCGAGATCGCCGAGCGGCGTGTCGAGCGAGAATTTCGCGCCGGTGGCAAGCGCGGGCGTGGTGGCCGGCGCGGGCGCCGGGGCGGGCGTGGTCTGGGCCTGGGCGGTGCTGGCGAGGATCGTCATGGCGGCCAGAGCGGCAACATATTTCATCGAGAGGCCTTTCTTGTGGTGGATCAGGAAGTTGCGCTGTTCGCGGCTGCCAGCTCAGCGGCCATGGCGTCGCGGATCAGATATTTCTGGATCTTGCCGGTGACAGTGGTCGGGAAAGCATCGACGAACCGGATGTGCCGCGGGATCTTGTAATGCGCGATGCGGCCGCGACAGAAAATGCGGATCTCCTCGGCATCGCCGGCCGTGCCCTCGCGCAGCCTGATCCAGGCGCAGAGCTCCTCGCCCATCCGCTCGTCGGGCACGCCGACCACGGCGACATCCTCGATCGCTGGGTGGCGGTAGAGGAATTCCTCGATCTCGCGCGGCGAGATATTCTCGCCGCCGCGGATCACCATGTCCTTGAGCCGGCCGACGATGCGGCCATAGCCGGCCGTGTCGATCACCGCGAGATCGCCGCTGTGCATCCAGCCCTCGGCGTCGATCACCTCGGCGGTCTTTTCGGGCTCGTCCCAATAGCCGAGCATCACTGAATAGCCGCGGGTGCATAATTCGCCCGTCTCGCCCGGCGCCAGCGTCGCGCCATCGGCACCGATCACCTTGCATTCGAGATGCGGCTGGACCCGGCCCACGGTCGTGACGCGCGCTTCCAGACTGTCATCGAGGCCGGTCTGGAAACTGACCGGGCTGGTTTCCGTCATGCCGTATGCGATCGTCACGTCGCGCATGTTCATGCGATCGATCACCTGGCGCATCACCGCCTCGGGGCAGGTCGCGCCGGCCATGATGCCGGTCCGAAGCGAGGACAGGTCGGCGGGCGTGCGATCGAGCTCGGCAAGCGCAGCGATGAACATGGTGGGGACGCCGTACAAAGCCGTGCACCGCTCGGCCTCGACCGTGCGCAATAGGGCGACCGGATCGAAGCCGGGCTCCGGATAGACCATGGCTGCACCCAGGGTGATGCTCGCCAGATTGCCCATCACCATGCCGAAGCAATGATAGAGCGGTACCGGAATGCAGATCCGGTCGCCGGGTTCGAGGGCCATCGACCGGCCGACGAAATAGCCGTTGTTGAGGATGTTGCGATGCGACAGCGTCGCGCCCTTGGGCAGGCCGGTCGTGCCGCTGGTGAACTGGATGTTGATTGCGTCGCGCGGATCGAGCCGTGCGCCGATCGCCTCGATCCGGGCGATATCGGCGGCTGCCGCGAGGCCCGCGACCGCATCGAAATCGAGCCAGCCGGGCCGCGCGGGCCCGCCGATCTCGATCGCGATCGCAAGGCTCGGCAGGCCGGCGGCATCCAGCGCGCCGGGGGCGCATCCCGGCATTTCGGGGCACAGCGCCTCGACCATGCCGACATAGTCGCTGGTCTTGAATTCAGCCGCCACGACCAGCGCGCGCAGCCCCACCTTCATGATGGTGAACGCCGCCTCGTCGATGCGATAGGCCGGGTTGATCGTGACCAGCACCAGCCCGGCGCGCGCCGCGGCGAACTGGGTGAGCGTCCACTCGGCGCAATTGGGCGCCCAGATGCCGATCCGGTCGCCGGGCTCCATGCCGAGCGCGAGGAGCCCGGCCGCGAACGCATCGGCACGGTCCAGCAGTTCGGCAAAGCTCCAGCGCACGCCTTGCGCGACCGAGACGAGCGCGTCACGTTCGCCCCAGCGCTCGGCCGCGAGCGCAAGCGCCGCGCCGATCGTGTGCTCGATCAGCGGCGGCGTATCGGCGCCCCGGACATGGGCCAAGACAAGCGGCGCGGCCAAGGGGTCAGCTCGGCGCGACGCAGGTGAAGTTGGCAGCGTCGTCGGTCGATCCCGTGCCGTTCCAGCGCGCGACCTTGGGATACGCACAGAGCGGGCGCGTGCCGAGCGGCTTGGCCGGAAGGCCGAGATAGCCGAAAAAGGGATTGTCGAAGCGCGTCGCGACGAGCCGCTCGGGCGCGGCGCCCTCTTTCTTCCACTTGTCCAGCGCGGTCAGCGTGTCGAAGACATTCGCGCCCGGGCCACCCAGGCAGTGCGACATGCCCGGCACCATGAACAGCCGCACCGAAGAGGCCGTCTCGCGCGGATGGGTGCGCTGCAGCGCCTGATAATAGTTGATCGTGCCGCCCGGCGCGAGCGCTGCGTCCGACCAGCCATGATAGAGGATCAGCTTGCCGCCATGGGCGTAGAAGGCGGCGAGATCGGGATTATCGGCATCGAGCACCTTGGCGTACATCCGCCGCGCCAGTGCCGGATCGCGCACCGGATCATAGTCGGTCGCCTGCCACGCTGCGTTGGAATGGACCATGTTGCGGAAGAACTCGGTGCCGAAGCGACCATGCTGCGCCGTCGGCCCGGTCAGCCAGACGTCCCAGGCGCCAGGCACTGCTTCGCCGCCCGGCTGATAGCCCGGATAGAGCGACGTGCCGGCATGATCGACCGGCCCGCGATACAAGGCGCGCGCTGTCGCGACCTGCGCGGCGGTGAGGCAATCCGGGCCGTCCCCTGCCTTGCATTGCAGGACGACCGGATCGAAATGGCATTGGCGGGGATCGTCGATCACGCCGTCAATGACGCCATCCTTCGCATCGCACTGCGCCAGCGCCCCAGTCTGGAGCAGCTTGAGCTTGGCATTGGGAATGGCGGATTCGGGCTTTGCGAACGCTGCTGCATGATCGGCCATGAAGGCGCGCATCAGGCCGGTCCAGGCATTGGCCGGGGCGCCGGCGATGATCGCGTCGTAATCGAGCGGATAGTGCTGCGCCTCGGTCAGCGCCTCGCGGCCGCCGTCCGAACAGCCCTGGAAATAGGCAGCGCCGAGCGGCGTCGGATAATAAGCCGCGACGACCTGCTTGGCGACGATCGCGGCGAGATGATTGGCGCGATAGCCCCAATCCTTGATCTTCTCCGGCTGGTTGAGCGCCCAGCTCGCATCGACATCGGCGGTGAGTGCATGGCCCATGTCGCTGCCGGTCGCGGCATAGCCCTTGGCCAGGCCGCCGCGCATCGTCAGCCCCGGCAGGGTCATCGAGCCGCCATAGCCGCCATTGCCGGCGCCGAGCAGCTTGCCGTTCCAGGCGCTGCGCTCGGGCAGCCAGATTTCGACCTTGATCGACGATTGCGGCGTGGGTTTCAGCGTCGCGAAGGCGCGGCAAAAGGCGGCAGGCGCCGGCAGGCCGGGCTTCCCCTCCTCGGTGATGATCGACTCGCCTGGCTTGACCAGCACCGCCTTGTCGATGCTGCCGCTCTCCACGGTGCGCCCGACCAGCGCCTCGCAGCTATTGGCGGCGGGAACCGGCGCGCCGGTGACGGGGGTCAGGGCAGCGGCGACAGCGATTCCCGCCGCGCCGCCACCGAGCAGGGCAAGGCCCAGTCTTGCGTTCATTTCCGGAGAAGTCCTTTCGCATCGAGCCATGTCTTGAGCTGTTCAGTCCAACCGTCCGAGGCAGTGCCGTGCTTCGCCATGCCGAAGCCATGGCCGCCGGTCGCGACGGTGATGAAGGTCGTATCCACGCCCGCCGCCTTCCACGCCGCCTGAAGCCGCTCGGCCTCGGACCGGACGATCGGATCGTCCTGTGCGACGAGATCGAACAGCGGCGGCGCCTTGGCGGGAACCTGCAAGGCGCCGTCAGTGAGGCCGGGATAGATCGTCACCAGATAATCGGGCCGGCTGTCGGGATGATTGGCGAGCGTCGTCCAGACCGCGACCGCGCCGCCTGCCGAGAAACCGAGCATGCCGACCCGGTCGCGCCCGATCCCATATTGCGCGGCATGCGCCCGCACGAACCGCACCGCAGCCTCGCCATCCGCCGTCGCCAGCGGCTTCAGCGGCGCGATCGCGGCGAGCAGATCCTTCCAGTTGAACAGGCCGCGCAGCAGTGCCGTCTGGACGTCATCGCCGGTCGCGATCAGCCGGTATTTGAGGACGAAGCAGGTGATGCCGAGGCTGTTGAGCCATTTGGCGACATCGACGCCCTCATTCTCGATCGTCAGCAGATGAAAGCCGCCGCCCGGCGCGATGATCATCGCAGTGCCGTTCGCGATCTTCGGATCGGCCGGATAGACCAGGAGTGACGGATCGGAGACATTGCGGACGATCGGTCCCGGATTGGGCGGGCGCAGCTCGGTAATCTCGGGTGGCATGTTCGGGAGAGCGCCGGGCGCCCCTTTTGGGAAGAGCTTGATTCCCGTGCGGTCGAGGCTGGTCGGCTGCCCCCCGGGCGACGCGCAGTACGCCGTGCCCGCGAGGCCGAGCGCCGCGATGGCGGCGATGGCGATGCGCTTCATCATTTCTTCTCCGTCGCGGGCTGGTCGCGCAGGTGCGCGAGCGCATCGAGCGCCGCGTCGCTCGCCGGCTGCATCGTCGTTGCAGTGATACCAATCGCGAGCACCTGAGGCGCTGCGGCGGTGAAGCGGCTCCATGCCGGCGCGCCCGCGTGATTGGGGTCGCCGGCCTTGGCGAACGCGCTCCAATAGTCCGCCACCATCCCGGCAGCGGCCTGATCGGCCGGGCTCGGCGCCGGCTTGGTCGCCGCGAGCGTATCGAATTCATAGGGGACGTCAGAGGCATGGGGCGCCCCCTTCCCGCCCGCGCGCTTCGCTTCGGCGACATAGCCGAAGCGATAGAGCCAGGTCGGAGCGCCGTTCGCCGCGTGGCGTCGGGCCAGCGCGATCGAGGTCTCGACGAACAGCACGTCACCGGCGATGCGGCGATCGAAACTATCGCCATAAGCCGCCTTCACCGCGCTGACATCGCCGAGCGGCTTGATGATGCCGGTGGTGACCATGGGACGAAAAGCGTCGGGAATGATGCCGAGCTCGTCGCTGTTAGCGCCGACGATATAGGGCACGCGCGCCTCTTTGCCGGCCACGAAGATGGCATCGACGCTGTCTGTCACGATCTGTCCGTCAGTGATCCCGCCCGAGAATTTCCCCTCGTCTCGAGCGAGCATGGTGATCTTGCCGGCCGCCACCTCGGCCGGGATTGCGCGGAGCGAGGCGACATCATCGCCGGCACCCGCCGATTTGGCGAAGGCGACACCGATCGCCTCGGCAGCGGCAAGGTTCGGCCATTTGTCGCGGCCACCGCCCGACGACGCGATCGCCCGCGCGAAAAGCCCATGCGTCACGGGCGAGGCCATCAGCCGGTTGACCGATTCACCGCCGGCGGATTCGCCGAAGATCGTCACCTTGCCCGGATCGCCGCCGAAGGCCGCGATGTTGCGCTTCACCCACTCGAGCGCGGCGATCTGGTCCATCAGGCCCCAATTGCCGGTCGGGCCACCGGCCGCCTCCCGGGTCAATGCCGGATGCGCGAAGAAGCCGAGCCGGCCGACACGATAGTTGAAGGTGACGACGACCACACCGCGCTTCGCCAGCCGCGTGCCGTCATAGATGGCCGAAGCGCCCGATCCGTTCACGAAGCCGCCGCCATAGATCCACACCATCACCGGCAGACCACGCGCCTGCATGCCGGCCTTGGGGGTCCAGACATTGGCGTAGAGGCAATCCTCGCTCATCGGCTGGCCGCTGTTTGCGACATCGTCCGGCAGCCAGGTCTGGAGGCAATCATTGCCGAAGCTCGTGGCATCGCGCCGGCCCGGCCAGCTTGCGGCGGGTCGTGGCGCGCGCCAGCGCAGGTCGCCGACCGGCGGCGCGGCGTAGGGAATGCCGCGGAAGACGGCCACGCCATCGGCTTCGGTCCCGGTCAGGGCACCGGTGTCGATCGTCGTGGCGGGAGCGGTCTGCGCGGTGGCGATGGCAGGCACCATCAGGATCGCCGCGAACGTGGCGAACAAGGACCTCATCGGGCAGCTCCTGCTTCGAAGACATGGGTTCCCGGAGCCACCGCATAGATGGCAGCATCGGCGGTGCTGCGGATCAGCCGCGCACCGGGGGCAGCCTTGCGTACGGGGCCGAACCGCAACGGCACCCAGATTTCGCCTGCCGTGTTGGGCGGCACCTCGGCGGTTAGCGTCAGGCGATCATGGTCGACGGTCCAGCCGGATGCGGCACGCCCGCGGATCGTTTCCATCGTCGCTGAAGCCGAGGCGAGCCCGGCCGGGATTTCGGGGCGGATGAGGATCGTCGCATAGCCAGGCTGGCCCGGCCGAAGCCCGGCCAGGCGTTGTCGCATCCAGTCTGCGATCGAGCCGAAATAGTGGTGGTCGCGCGACCGGCTCTCGAGGCTCCAGCTCTCGAACATCGAGCCATGGCCGTTCTTGATCCACCAGCCCCAGCTCGGCTCGTCAGTCCGCGTCGCGATCCGGTAGGCGAGGTCGGCATGGCCATGATCGCTCAGGATTTCGAGCAGATAGCGCGTGGCGTACACGCCGGTGGTGAGGCCATGCTTGTCGGCATCGCCGGCGATCGTGTCGGCCACCGCCTGTTCGGCGCCGTCCGGCACCATGCCGAAGGCCAAAGGCAGCACATTCTGGATCTGGGTCGGCGCCCCCCCCACGCCCCTGGCGTCAACGGTGCGATACCAATGATGGTCGGCATCCCAATAGCGCCCGTTATACGCGTCGCGGATATCGGCGGCGAGCTTGGCATAGCGCGCGGCATCGGACGTCTCGCCGATCACCGCGGAAGATTTCGCGAGCAGATCGGCCTCGAGGAAATAATAGGCGCTGGCGACCGCATCGACTCCGCCGCCACGCGCATTGGCGAAATCGGCTGGCCCCGGCGACGACCATTCGCTCAGCTCGAAGCCCTCGCGCTTATAGGCGGGCGGCTTGAACCAGCCGCCGGTATAGTCGACCAGCCGCTTCTGCGCGTCATGCATCCGCGCGAGGATGCGGGTGTCGTCATAGCTGGTATAGAGTTCCCAGGGCAGGATCATTGTCGCCGCGTCCCAGGGCGGCGTCGGGCCCCAGATCATGTTCCAGCCGGGCGTCTTGTCGTAGCCGTAAAAGGGCGTGGCGGGCACGATCTCGGGGATTTCCCCGGCCGGCGACTGGGCGTCGCGGAAATCGGCCAGCCATTTCGTCCACACCCGCGCGACATCGAGGCTGCGCGCCGCCGCCCCCGCCGAGGCCTGGGCATCGCCAGTCCAGCCATTTTTCTCATAAGTCGGCGTGTCGGTCTGGAAGCCGAACATATTGTTCTGAATCGTCGCGATTGCCGCCGCATCGATCTTCACGAGCAGCGGGTCACTCGTCGTGAAGCTGCCGGTGCGCGCCACCGCGCTGTGCGCGACGCGCGCAGTCAGCGTCGCGGTGCCCGGCGCGACGGCCAGCCCGTCGACCTGGGCATAGCGGAAGCCGCGATAGCCGAAGCTCGGCTCCCAATGCTCGCGGCCGGTGCCGGCCAGCGTGTAGCGATCGGTCTGCAGCTGCGCGTCGATCAGGCCGGCGGCGGGGATCACCAGCCCATCGGCACCGATCCGCTCGCCCATGACGATCGAGACCGTCCGGCCGCGCGGCCCGCTGGTGTCGAGCGCAGTCCAGCCAGCAATGATCCGGCCGAAATCGAAGACCCAGCTACCCGGACTGACCTCTTTGATCGAGACCGGGCTGATGCTCGCGACCGGCGCGATCGGCTCGATATTGGCCGCGACCAGCGCGCCCGCCGGACCGGAAACCGACCGGGCGGACGCCCATTGGCGATCGGCATAGCCGGGCAGATCCCAGCCTGTCGGGCGCAACCGGGCGTCGTAGCGCTCGCCGCGATAGACTGAATCGCCAAGCGTCGGACCCGACACCGTCTTCCAGCTCGGGTCAGTCGCGATCCGCCGGTGCGTGCCATCAGCGAAGACCACCTCGAGCTGCGCGCGGATCGCCGGCTCGCCGTGCCAGGGTGCCGATTGCCAATACCATTCATCGGGGTCGGTAAGCCCGTACCAGCCGCGCCCGAGCTCGGCACCGATCGCATTGGCGCCCGCGTGCAGGGAGCCGGTCACATCATAGGTTTGATAGAGCACATGCTTGTCATAGGCGGTGTAGCCGCTCGCCATCGCCGAAGCGCCGATGGTGTGGCCGTTCAGGCTGACCTTCGGCCACCCGGCGCCGGCGACGTACAGTCGTGCGCGAACAATCCGCTTGGCGGGAAGCGTGAAACCGCGCCGGACCAGAGGTGCGGGCGCTTCGATCGGCAGCACGATATCGACCCTGGGTACACCGCCGGGGACGACCAGCCCGGCGCTCCCGACATCGCCGCCGGTAAAGGGATTGTCGTTGGCGGCAAAACGCGTCTCGAACGGCGTAGCATCGCTCACCGCGACATGATGGACGATCGCAGCGCGTGGTTCCTTCGCTGCGAAGCCGATCGTGCCGTGGGTGACTGAACCGTCGACCAGGCTGTCCACCGCGATACCGTTCACGCTGGTCGTCAGCCGATCGCCCCGGGCGCTGATCGCCACGCGATAGCGATCGGCATCGCCGGCCTTCAGCATCACGCGCTTCAGTTCGGTCGTTACCACCGCCGACGAGGTGCCGCCGGGATAATGCCTGACCTGCTCGATCAGCGCCGCGCCCTGGTCAGTCCGCGCGAGCGTCCAGACATAGGCCTCGCCATAGGTCTTGCCGACGGGCAGCGCCCGGAACAGCAGATCGACCGATTTGCCGGTCAGCGTCAGGTCGGTCGAGAAAGTCAGGTCGCGCCAGTCATGATCACGCCGATCAGGCCCGGCGATCCATTGCGCAGTCCAGTCGGCGGGGTTGAGCAACCCCATTTCCCACCAGCCGGGACTGCTCCAGCCGGTCGCATGCCCGGCCGCATCCCACAGCATCACCTGCCAGACATAGCGTTGCCCGGATCGGAGCGGTGGTCCGGCATAGGCGATCTGGGCGCTGGCCGGGGAAGCAATTTTGCCGCTGTCCCACACCACCTGGCCGCGCGCGAGCGCTGCCATGCTGGTGCCCACCCGCAGGCGATAACCAGTCTGCCGCGCCACCGGGGAACGCCAGGACAGCCGCGGCGCAGGTTCATCGATGCCGAGCGGCGCATCGCTATATTCAACGCGCAACCCGGTCGCGACGGCCGGACCCGTGGCGCGACCCGCGTGAGCGCCGAGTGGCAGCAACACGCTCGCTGCGATGAGGAAGACGCCCGGCCGGAGCCGCGCGCCTCCCCTTCCCCTCATCCCGGACAGGTGCAGGCGTGGCACCGCAATGCTCAAAGCTTCTTGCGGATGCCGAACGACACCAGCCTGCCCAGCGTGCTGCCATTGGTGTAGCCGGTGCTGCTGTTCAGATAGGGCGGGTCCTGATCGAACACATTGTCCACGTTGATCGTGAGCATCGTGTCGTGCAGCACGCCCTTCGCGCCGAGATCATAGCTGAAGAACAGATCGACCGTCTTGAACGAGTCGACATGAGTCTGGTTGGTCACGCCGAGGATCGGATAGCCGTCGCGATAATTGAGCTGTGCACGCCCGGCGAAATGGCCGACCTTCGCCCCGACATCCGCCACGAAATTGAGCCGCCCGGTCCCGTTGGCCAGCGCGTTGGTGAAGGATCCGCCCGTCACCGCCTGCTCGTCGCGGTCGAGCGTATAGGTGCCGGCGATGCTGGCATAGACGGCGCCGAAATGAGTCGCCCGCGTATAGGACAGGTTGAAATCGATGCCGTCGGTATGGATCGCGCCGAGATTGTTGCGCCGCGCGTCGATGAACACATAGGGCGAGGTGCCGACATAGAGGCTGGCCAGGCTCGGCGCGCCGTTGAGCGGCGTGCTGCCGACCGCGGCGGTGAGCTGCGCGAGCGTCGGGCTCAGGATGTAATAGCTGCTGTAATTGGGGTTCGAATACAGCGTCGGCAGCAGGAACGGCACCAGCCCGATCGAGTCGGTGAAATGGACATTGTAATAGGTTGCCGACGCCACCAGCCCGGGGATGGTGTGCGGCTTCCAGTCGAACCCGGCTGACCAGGTGGTCGCACTCTCCGGCTTGATGTTCGGATTGCCCCCGGCCAGCACGATGGTCGGCCGGAACAGGTCGAGCGGCGAGCTGTTCGCCGCGCGGAACGGGCTGAACAACAGGATCTGCGCGCGCGCATCGGCGGTGCTCGTCGTGTCGGCAAGGCTCGGCGCGTGGAACGAGGTGCCCCAGTCGCCGCGCAGCGTCAGATCGTCGATCGGCTTGTAATTGACTGCGATCTTCGGATTGGTCGTGTCGCCGACATCGTCATAGCTGTCATAGCGGACTGATCCCGAAAGCTCGAGGCCGCGCAGGCCGGGGCTGCCATTGTCCTTGCCGACCAGCGGGATCAGCAATTCGGCAAAGGCCGATTTCACATGCCGGCCAGTGCTCGAATTGATCATGCCGGTATAATCGCCGCGCGGCGCCAGGTTGATCGACGAGGCGAGGTCCTCGAAATGATATTCGCCGCCGATCGCCAGCCGGGCGTCACCGCCGGCCAGCGCGAACAGGGTGCCGTCGAACACAAGCCGTGCCTCGGCCAGGTCCTGGGTCGCCTTGCCGTAATTCTGGTAATTGTTGATCGCAGCGAGCACGGCGGGATTGCTTGCCGCCGGGTTATAAGGGTTGAGCGCAGTCGCCAGCGTCGTGCCGCCGAGCGCGTTGGTCGCAGCCGTCGTGTTGATCGTGTTGTCGAGCACCAGATTGTAGCTGCGCCCGACATTGGCGCTGGCCCGGAACTGCCATGAAGGACCGAGATCGCCCCGGAGCTCATTGGTGAAACCCCAGGATTCGAAGGTCGCGTCGCTCACCACGCTCGGGCCGAACACATCGGCGAAGGACAGCGCTACGTTCTGGGCGAACTCGCCGGCGACCGAATGGAAATAGGGATTGGCGATGGTGATCACCCCCGACACGCCCGGCTGCGTGGTGAGCGTCTTGGTCTTGCGCTGCGACCAATAGGCGGTCGCGCTGTAATCGAGACGGTCGCTCAGCTTCTGGGTCAGGCCGGCATAGACGCTGTTGCGGGTCTCGCGCGGATAGATGTCGGTATAGGCATTGGTGTCGCACAGATTCTGCGTGCCGGGCGCCAGCCCCGGCAGGGCATAGTTTATGCCGGTCGTGAGGGACGTGACATTGCCCGGTGAACAGGTGTTGGTGCGAAAATCGGTGCCGCCGCGCGGTGTGTTGTTGGCGGTGACATAATCGCGATCCTTGCCCAGGATATTGTCATGCCAGGCATAGGCATAGCCGGCGAAGAAGGAGCCCGAGCCCCAGTCCTTGCCCGCGGTCAGGCTTGCATCGACCGTCTGATAATTATCCGCGAAACCATATTTCGCGTTCGCGCTGATACCGTTGAAGCGCTTGCGGGTGATGATGTTGACCACGCCGCCGATCGCATCCGAGCCATAGATCGACGAGCCGCCATCGGGGATCACTTCGACCCGCTCGATCAGGTCGGGCGGGATGATCGAGGGATCGACCGTCGTCTGCAACACACCGGCGCCGACCATGCGATGGCCATTGACCAGCACCAGCGTGGTGTTGCCGCCCGAGGCGCCGAGATTGCGGATGTTGGGCCGCACGATCGGCAGGCCGAAACTGCCGGTGCCCGAGGGCACGCTGCCGAAATTGCCGATCTGGGGGATCGAGGCGAGCAGATCGTTGGTTGATGCAGCGCCGCTCGCCACGATCTGCTCACGGTTCACGCCGATCACATTGGTGCCGACCGGCGCAATGCCGCGCAGCAACGTGCCGGTGACGACAATGTCCTTTTCCTGCGAGGACGCGGTGTCACTGTCCGGCAGGTTTACAGTCAGTCCGGCCGGCCCGGGATTCGTCGCCGCGTCCACCTGGGCATAAGCCGGGTCCGTCGCGGCGACCTCGCCCTTTCCCCGGGCGGTTTCTCCCGAGGATGCATAGGCCATTGCGGCGGTCGGCCGGGATTGCCGGGCGCGGCTGACCTGCTCGATGCCGAGGGTGATCGTCGCACCGTCATCAGCCATGATGCGCAGGCCGGTGCCGTGGATCAGGGTCGCCAGCGCGGCGCGGACGTCGAGCCCGCCCTTCAGCGCCGGGGTGCGGATACCGCGCAGCTTGCTGCCCGGCGCGACGATCTGGATGCCGGCCTGGCGGGCGAATTCCGGAATGGATTTTGTCGCTGACTCAGCCGGCAGGTCGAACGCGCGCTGCTGGGCCCATGCCGATGCCGGCAGGATGATGGCCGCAAGGGCCGCGCCGCACCCGAGAAGGTGTTTGGCTGCCTTGGTGCCGGTCGCGCTGTTGATCCTCGTCCTCATTTTCATATCCCCCCTAATGACGCGGGTTGGCCCGCATATCGTGTTGGGAGGCTAGATGCGCGGGGCCGGGCCGATCCGCCCGGCAGCCCGAATTTTTTTGCAGGTCAGCGCCGCAGCACGACGTCGCCGGCGCGCGGATCCGCTTTCAGGTCGAGGCTGAGCGCGACCGATTTCGCGAAGCCGACCGGGTTGTTGGCCGCGAACAGACCCGTCACCGTTTCATCGCCGATGGCGGGATCGGCAAAGGCGATGCGCGTGTCGCTGTAGCGGGCGAATTCGTCCGCCGCCTGTTTCAGCGGCACATCCTCGAACGACAGCATCCCCTCGCGCCACGCCTGCTCCCGCGACACCTCCGCGGGCGCGAGCGGCGTGGTGACGATCTCGGCGCCGGTCGGCGTGGAGATCGCGCGCATATTGGCGGTGACGCGCTGGGCAGGCATCGGCCGAAGCCCGGTGCGATCGATCTCGACCTCGCCCCGCCGCACCATGACCTGCACCGGGCGCGACGCGAGGCGCTGCACCGTGAAGCTCGTCGCGGCGGCGCGCACCTTCATGTCGCCGGCGGCCACCACGAACGGCCTGGCATGATCCCGGGCGACATCGAACATCGCCTCGCCCTCGACCAGCTCGACATGGCGCTCGGTCGCGGTGAATTTCACGCGCGCGGTGGAGGCGGTGTTGAGCGTCATCGACGAACCGTCCTCGAACGGGATCAGCCGGATCTCGCCGCGCCGTGTGGTGTAGGTCGCGGCCGCTGCCTGCCAGCTGAACCCGACCGCCGCGACCGCGCCCGCTGCGACCGCGGCCCCGCCGCCAAGCAGGAACGAGCGACGCCGGACGAGCGGCACGGCCGGTTCCAGCCCGGTCTCGACCGCCTCGGGCGGAGACGCCTGATGCAGGGCCCGGTATGCCTCGGGATCGAAGCCGGTGCCGAACGCCTGCAGCCGGCCGGCATGGGCGAGCATCGCCCGGGCGCGCGCATAAGCGCCCAGCCGGCGCGTGTCGCTCTCCAGCCACGCGTCCAGCTCGGCCTGCGCCGCACCATCGAGCGGCGCGGCATCGACACGCGCAGCCCAATCGGCGGCTACCGCGTCAATTTCCGCGCTCGTCTCGCGCCGTATCATCCGATCCCCGATTCTCATGTGGCTGCGCGATGCTAGATGCACCGGCATCGCCATTTCCGCCGCGACCCAGTCGCTTGAGCAAGATACCGATACTCTTGGCAATATTCTTCTGCACGGCATTGTCGCTCATGCCCAGGCGCTCGGCGATCTCCTTGTGCGACAATTCGTCGATCATTCGCAGCAGAAAGGCCTTGCGGCTTGGCTCCGGCAACTCGGCGACGGCGAGGCCGAGCAAATGGAGCTGCTCGCGATCGGACACCTGCTGTTCGGGCGACGGGTCGTTCGCCGGCACCGCATAGCTCTCCAGATCGTCCACCGCGCGGATCGACACGATCTTCGAGCGGCGGATATGCATCAGCACGATCATCCGGGCGACCGAGTAGAGATAGTTCCGCGGATTGCGGACATCGTCGACACTCTCGAGCGAGGCGAGCTTGCCATAGGCTTCCTGTACGACATCGTCGACGTCGAGATCCTCGGGCAGCCGCATCCGGGCGATGAACGCGCGCAGCCATGGCTCGTGCGGCAGGATATGCCGCGCCAGCCAAAGGGCCCGTTCGTTGGAAACGCCTCGCATGCGCGTATGAGACTTCCCCTTCGATCGACGCGCAAGCGTTTTTCACGGGCCGATGTGCGGAAACGCGCTATGGGTTCATCGAGTCAGTCAAACCCTTCAAGGAGATCGCGCAAATGTCCGATACCAACCCGCCCCTCACTGACCTGGAAGAGCGCATCGCCATCCTCGAGGACAATCTGCGCGACCTTATCGAGCAGGGTGCGGCCTATTCGGGTGCAGGCGATGAGGATCGGTCGGCGGATCGCATCGCTGAGCTGGAGCAACAGCTCGAGGCGCTCAAGAAGCAGCGCGACGCGCTCACCGACTGAATCTTTGCCGTCCTCGCCGTCCCTGGTGTACGGTGCGCTTCGGCCGCAATGTGCCGACGACGCAGCCGGGGGGCAGATGGTACCTGGTGAATGGCAGCTCCTATCCAGTCGCTCCTGTCAGCGGGTCGCCGGCGCTTGTCCCCGGACGGCGCCGGCCGCCCGCATGAGCCCTGCCGGTTGCCTCCCGTGCGACATTGCTGCGGACCGCCAGAGCTTGTGATTGCTCCAGCGCGGTCGCCCGGGACGTTGCGGCGGCCGATCACCGGCACGCTGGCTCGCGTCTGGGGGTCGGGAGCCCTGCTCCTCTCGCTCGGGATCAGCCTCGCCAGTCCTGCACAGGCGCAGGTCGCGGGGAGCATCACGCTCGACAGCGACGATCGCTTCCGCGGCCATTCGCTGAGTTCCGGCAATCCGGTCGCGATCGCCAGCCTCGACTATGACGATGCTTCCGGGTTCTTCGTCGACGGCTCCGTAACCGGCGTGCTCGGCGGGGACAGGCCGGGGCTCCTCGGCGTGCAGGGCAATATCGGCTATGCGACCCGATTGAGTTCAAAGCTGTCGCTGGATCTGGGCGTGCTGCGGTCGCAATATACGTCCAGCTACACCGGAGACCGCGCTGCGCATTATACCGAACTCTATCTGGGGCTCACCCGGCGGAACCTGTCCTCCCGCGTCTATTTTTCGCCCGACTATTTCCACAACGGCATCACCACCGTCTATGGCGAGATCGAGGGCGCGATCGAGCCCGCCCGGAATTGGCACCTCACCGCGCATGTCGGCGGGCTCGCCTATCTGAACCGGCCGGCGCCCTATGCGGGCCGGCGCGACCAGTATGACTGGCGGGTCGGCGTGTCGCGCCAGCTCGGCGCCTTCGAGCTGCACCTCAATCTGTCGAGCGGCGGCCCCGGCGCTGATTATTATGGCGGCGAGCTGCGCGGCAGGACGGCACTGGTGGTCGGCGCCACCCGCTCCTTCTGACCTCGCGATCTTCACGGCGCGGTTGAACCGGATCCGCTTCCGCCGGCACTTACCGGGGCCAGCGGAGAAAAAGCCCGATGATCCGTCCAACCCCCTCGGTCCTCCGGCTTGTTGCCCTTGCTCCGCTGGCACCTGCCCTTCCCGTCATCGGCTAGCCGCGCTGTCCATGACCTCCGGAGCCGTTCTATCGGGTATCGAGCTGACGCCCGAGGCCGTGCGCGCGCGCTTCGACTGGGCGACACGGCAGGGCCAGCCAAACTGGCTGTGGCCGGACGTGACTATCGACCAGTGGCACGACGCACTCATGGCGATCGAGCAGGTGCTGCGGGCGACGCTCACCGGCCAGCTGATCGCGACACCGCTTGACGGCGATCCGGAGGCGATGGGTATCGCATGCTATACCTCCGGCGTCGGGCCGCTCCTTGGCTTCTGGGCGGAGCAGGGCGTGATTGCGGCCGCCCCGCCGGTCGCGGCAGTGCTCGAGCGGCACCTTCGGCACAACCGGCTGCGAATGGATCGCCTGGCGGCGGAGGCAGTCCTGCTGGCGACCGCGCTTGCCTCGGCGGGCGTCGGGGTGACGATGCTGAAGGGCCTGCACACCGCCCGATATTTCCCCGAGCCGGGGACGCGGCCGGTCTCGGATATCGACCTGCTCGTTGCCGAGCCCGATGCGCCGCTGCTGGCCGGCGTCCTGCGCGAACTGGGCTATGCGCCCGGCCTGATCAGCCGCGGCCCGCCGCCGCAGCAGGAATGGCGGCGGCCCGAGGTGCCGGTCGAGCCGCGCACCTTGTGCTTCGTCCATGAAGATGATCCCTGGTCGGTCGATGTCCAGACATCGCTCAACCGGCGATATGCGCCCGGCGCACCGATGATCCGCCTCGACGACGCCCTTGCCGGCGGCGGGCGGAACTCCTGGTCGCCGGTGCCGGAGGCGGATGTGCTGGCCCAGCCGCTGCTGCTGCTGCAACTTGCGGTCCACGCAAGCTGCGGCTTCCAGAGCCTCAATATGCTGCGACTGGTCGAGCTGGCGCTGATCATCCGGCGCGATGTCGCGGCGGGCCTGTTGTCCTGGGATGCATTCCTCGCCCTGGCCGAGCGGCTCGAAGCACTCGGCCTGGTCTATCCCGCGCTCCGGCTCTGCGAGACGCTGGTGCCGGGGACGATCCCGGGCGAGGTCACGGCGCGGTGCACCGGGCGGACGCCGGCCGCCGTCCGGCGCGTGGTGGATCGCCTGACGCCGGCCAATGCCCAGCGCGTGGTCCGCTATTCGATCGCCGAGAAATTCATGTGGTCCGGCTCGCGGCTGAACATGGTCCGCCAAGTGCTGTCGGACGTCGTGCCGCCCGGGATCGGATCAACCGCCGGCCTCCTCGGCATCTACCGCAAACGGGCATGGAAGATCGCCCGGCAGACCCTCTCGCGATGATCCATTCAACACAGGAGCCAGAGCATGCTGACTGAAATTGTGAAGAAGCCGACTGCCGTCTCGCGCATCGCCCTGCTCGCGATTGGCGCGGTGGGGCTGACGCTCACCGGAAGCGCGTTGTCGGCCGGCGCGCCGACCGAGCATGTCATCACCATGGCGAATATGAGCTACGGCGCGATCCCGACCGGCGTGAAGGTCGGCGACACGATCGTCTGGGTCAATCGCGATACCGTGCTCCACACCGCGACGGCGCGCGACAAGAGCTTCGATCTGCGCATCAGCCAGGGCCATAGCGCGCGGATGACGGTGCAGAAGGCAGGGTCGATCCCCTTTTACTGCATCTTCCACTCGACGATGCGCGGCACCCTCGTCGTCGCGCCGCAATAGCCTGACCGGGACCACGACGAAACGAACGACTGTCCTTCTGAGCCAGGTAGATGCCGTACGTGAAGCGGGTATCTGCTGCTTCTTGTTCGAAGAGCAGCTACCAACGCGGAATGGCCCCTGTGTGATTCAAGGCGTCGAGATAGTGGCGCAGGAGCCTGTGGCCGCAGATCCTGCGCGCGCCCGCTCTTTCACAGTGTCGATGAACTCATCTCCCCGGGGCTGGCTGTTCCGCGGGATTTGCTGGCTGTTATCTGGCTGTTTTTCAATAACAGCCAGCCACCCTGCAAGCTATTGTTATATAACAAATAAATTACTTAAAAGCTCCAACATAACAGCCAGTAAAAAATTTTCGCCGTAACAGCCAGTAACAGCCAGCAATCGCGACGGATCAGGCCTCCTGCTTCACGACCATGACCTGCCCCCAGGGCAAACCGATCAGGCTCTCGCCGCGATCCGCGAAGAAATCGGCAAAGGCGCCGCGGACGCCGGGATCAGCATAATCGTCGCCGATCAGGATCCCGCCCTGGACGAGGCGCGGGTGGAAGAAGTCCAGCGCGTCCGCAGTGCTGCGGACCAGATCCATGTCGAGATGCACGAACGAGAACCACTCGTCCTTCAGACTTTCCGCAGACGCGGGAAAGATGCCGGGGTGGAAATGGACGTCGTCATAGGGCGACAGCAGCTGCTCGACTTGCTCGCGGCGCGCATGAACGCTGCCGAAATGACTGCGCAGCCCGACCTCCCGCTCCCCGGCTGAAGCGTCGGGCACACCCTGCAGTGTCTCGAAGACGTCGAACAGATGCAGCGGCACATCGCCCTTCGCAGCGCAGATCAGGCGAGCGCTTCCGCCCATGAAGACGCCGGCTTCCGCCATGACGCCACCGAGTTGCCGCGCTGCGCGGACACAGATCTGGATATGGAGCGCCGCGACATCGTGCATCAGCAGCGGCACGAGGTCGCGCGTCTCCTGCAGCACGCGGAGGTCCTCCCGCCCTGCCGCATCCAGGTCCATCAGCGCCTTGCCGCGCCGCGCCAGCACGGCGCGCAGGAATCGTTGCGACGCGGAATAATAGCGCAACGCGCGCGGGATACGGATGGCCGCTACTCCTCTGCTCCGCTCACAGCCGGTATCGCAGCGAGAATTGATACACCGTCTGCCGCTCGAAGGCCGGAATGCCGAGATCGACCCTGGTGCCGCGATTGCTGCGGACGTGCAGCAGTTCGATCAGCCCGGTCAGATTGTTGGTGATCGAATAGCGCCCCGCCGCAGTGAACGCGACGCCGTCCTCGCTTTCATTCGGCGACATCTCGCTGCCATGCTCGCGCGTGCCGAACGCCTCGACACGGCCGGTGATGGCGCCCTTGCCGATCGTCTGGGTCACCAGCGCATAGGCCGAGCGGAAATAGGTATGGACCCAGGGCACGCCATTGGCCTCGAAGCCCATGATCGTCGATCCGCTCATGCCCTGCGCGAGCAGCTTGGTCCGCGGGCCGAGATCGGCATTGATGCCGAGATTCCAGAAGCGGGTGCGCCAGCCCCATTGGCCGGTCGTCTCGAACGCATGAGGATCGCCGCGATTGTCGTAATAGAAGAGCGCGACGCCGAACGGCCAGGGCGGCCGCCAGTCGAGCCGGCCGTAAAAGCCGATCCGCTTGTCGATGTCGATCGTCGAGCGGGTTTCGGACTGCTGCAACTGGCTGATGAAGCTGTTGAGCGGCGGCAGCGGGAAATGGCCGAAGCCGGTCGCCTTTTCATCCTGCAGTGCCCAGCCCCGGAACGAGAGCAGCGTGCCCGAGGTATCGTTGAAGCCGAACACCGCGCCGGTCAGGCCGACATCATGCTGGCCGAGGCTGAAGCGCACCGTCCCTTCGGCGCCAAGCACCTTCACTTCCTCGCCGACCCAGGAATTGATCGCTGACGGGGTGATGGTGTTGACGACGGTCCAGGCGCCGCCAGTGCTGTGCTCGAGCGAAATCTCCGGCCACATCAGCCCGGCGCGGGCCGAGAAATTCACCTTGTTGTTCGTTTGCGGAAGCCAGGTGACAAAGGCTTCGATCAGATCGAAGCCATTCTCCTGGTCGCGCTGCCATGCGCCCGAGACATTGGCGCTGAGCGAGTTGGTGAAGCGCGGCGTCCAGACCAAATCGGCCTCGACCGGCACGGCGCGGAACTTGTAGCCGCCATCGGCGGCGCCACTGAAACGCGTCTTGCCGAGGCCGCCATCGACCCAGGAGGTGTGGCCATTGGCGAAGACGAGCCGCGCGTCGAGCAGCACCGACACCGTGCGCTTCGAGAAGATGTCGGTCTCCGAGCCATTGTCCGGCGCCTGGTCGGTCTGGGGCGGCAGAGTCTGATCCGTGCTCGGGTCCTTCTGAGTGGCCGCGGGCGTTTCCGCCGGGGCGCTCGCCGGCGCGGTGGGAGCATCCTGCGCCGTCGCCGGCGTCGCGACGCCGACCCAGCAGAACAAAGCGACGCCCAGGGCCAGGGCGCTTCCGGCGCCGCGAGCCTCGCGGAGAACCCGCCGCCCTTGCGCAGTCTGTGGTGCCGTCATGATCTTCTCCCGTTCAGGCATGTTGCAGGGTTCCCGTGTTGGCCCAGCGGACCAGCGATCCGTTCCGCATCTCCCGTCCGCCGGCGGCGAGGCTACCGAGCTCGGGGACGAGATCCGGCCGGACGACACGCAGCGCGCCGCCGGCCATGACCAGCAGCACATCCTCGGCGCGCGCCTTGAGGAGTGGCCGGGCGACAACCATCAGATCCGCCGGCGCGCCGGGATCGAGCGAGGGCGCTGTGATGCCGAGGCGTCGCGCGGCGGTGGTACCCACCGCGGCTTCCAGCTGCTGGTCGCTGAGCAGGCCGAAAGCGCGGGCGTTGCGCAGTTCGTCGAGAAGGTCCCCTACCCCGGTCAGCCGGGAATCGCTGCCCAGCAGCACATCCAGACCGGAGCTCAGCAAGGCGGCCGGAGCAGTCGCACCGAACAGGAAGAGGTTTGAGGTCGGGCACCACACCAAAGCGGCACCGGCTCGCGTCAGGCGCTCGATGCCATCCGCATCGACCCCGACACAATGCACCGCGATCAGATCGCGATCGAGCATGCCGCGTGCGTCGAGGAGGCGCACCTCATCCGCCGATCTGCTATCCGTTCCCTCGGCGAGATGAATGCAGAACGCGCCCGAGCCGTCGACGCGGTCCAGCGCCGGCCTCATGCCGAGCGAATCCGCCTGGCGAACCCGCACCACCGAGAGCGGGAAATCCAGCTCGAAATCGGGCTCCCATGCATCATGGTGGACGACCTTGGTGACCCCGGCGAAGAGGTTCTTCCACGCCCCCGTCAGCAGCGCCTCGCGGCGCGGCGTGCGCCGCCCGATCCCGATACGCTGGCGATGGCGGAACTGGATGTCGCGCGCCCAGTCGCGGGCGCTGCGATAGGGCGGGCGACCAAGCCGCCCATAATGGTTGCGATGCAGGTGATCATGCGCGTTGATCAGGCCAGGCCGAACCTCGCCGTCGCGAAAGGACAGGGTCAGATCGAACGGCCCGGCCGTCTCGACGATCCGGCCATCCTCGACCGCGACATCGCGATTGCCGGCGGAGATCAGCAGGCGCATCTCAGCGCTCCCGCCGGAACGCGAGGGCGAGGACGACCGGCAGGCCGTAATCCGCCGCATACAGGACGAAGCGACCGGACTTGTCGTAGAAATCATAGACCTCGGGGCCAATCGCCGCCTCGCGGACAGCGACGGAGGTCAGGCCGGCCGTCTCGGCCGCGGCGACATGGTCGGAGACCTCGTGGACATAATGCTCGACTTCCTCGACCCTGCCATGATGACGGAAGGTCCGGCGATGCCCGGCCGCCCAGGCTGCGGGGTGGAAGTCGGTGACGATCACGGTGGCATCGACATCGGCGACGCGGCCGAGCTCGGCATAGGCCGGCCTGCAATCGGGCAGATGGCCGATCACCAGCCGGCACCAGACAATGTCGAAGGCACGCGACGGTAGCGGGAGAGCGCGGACATCGCCGACCATCGTCTCGATCATGGGGTCACGCCCCATCTCGCGCAGCCCGGCGTCGAGCATCTCCGGGCAGAGATCGACACCCGTGGCACGCGCCGCACCGGTGCCGCGCAACCGCCGGCCGGTGCCGCAGCCCGCATCGAGCAGCCGCAGCCCGGCGAGTGGCGGCGTCATCTCCGTGACGAGCTGCTGCTCGAGATGGCTGATCGCCGTCTCGGCGCCATAGGTCGGCGCCCAGAGCCGATAGCCTTCGCTGGCGCTCAGCGCAGTCATGCCACCTGCCCCGGCTCAGCCCCGGCGGGGCGGAGATGGCCATAGGCCTGGCGATCCTCGGGCGTGCGCTGCGCCAGCTGCCGGACCTGGCGGAGCAGTCGCGGATTGGCGAAGTCGCCGCGCTCCCAGCGCCCCTTGGCCAGCATCCTGCCCACCGCCTTGCCCCAGGGCCGCGTCCGCCGATCATGGATCGAGGGGAAGCGGCTCGACAGCACCGTCTCGAAATCGGTGATCCGGGCGCGCAGCGCCTGGTTCATCCAGGGCACGATCGGCTCTTCATGAGTCATCCAGTTGACCCATTGCGGCTCGATCCATGCCTCGAGCGTGTCGGGCGTGCCGGTCAGCGGATCGATATTGCCATAGGTGCCGGCGCGCTGCGGCGTGGGGGTGTAGAAATAGGTGATCAGTTCCATCGCCGGATTGATGTTCTTGAGCCGCCGGATGAAGCCCAATGTGTTCTCGATCTCGCGCTCGGGCTCGTCGGGATCGCCGAAGACGAAGGAGAATTCGGGGATGATGCCGTGTTCGCGCGTCTTGGCGGCGGCGGCCATGATCTGGTCGGTCGTGATCCCCTTGCTCATCTTGGCGAGCACATCGTCCGATCCGGATTCGGCGCCGCAGAACACCATCTTCAGGCCGGCCGCCTTCAGCATCCGCCAGGTATCGTCGGAGAAGCGCCCCAGCGCGTCGACCCGTGCCTCGCACCACCAGCTCAGCCCGAGCGGCATGAAGGCAGTGGCGATCTCGCGCGCATGCGCCTCGTTCAGGAAGAAGTTGTTGTCGTAGAAATGGACTGAATCCATCCCATGGTTGCGCACCAGATAGTCGAGATGCGCCGCCGTCCGCTCCGGCGGCTGGACCTTCTCGCGGCGGCCGAACACCGAGATCACGCCGCAAAAGCTGCAGGCATAGGGGCAGCCGATCGAGGCCTGATAGACGCCCGAGCGGCGACCGAGAAAGGTCGGGTGGAGATATTCGGCGATATCGATCTTGTGATAGGGCGGATCCGGCAGTTCGGCCGGGCCGAGCCAGACGCGTTCCGGCCCGATCCAATGCGACCCGTCCGCCTCGCGAAAGGCGAGACCAGCGACTGTCTTGGGGTCGAGATCGCCGTCCAGCACCTTGAGCAACTCGACAAAGGTCTGCTCGCCCTGGCCGCGGATCAGCCAGTCGACATAGGGCGCGTTCAGCACCGGTGCCGGATAGAGGCTGCCGAAATTGCCGCCCCAGACGATCTGGATGGCCGGGAACAGCGCCTTCAGGGCTTTGGAGAGCGGCACCGCGCTGACGAGCTGCGGCCCGGGCATCACGGTAAGCGCGATCAGCCGGACCGGATCGGGCCCGGCCGCCTGCCGCTCCACCATCGCGCGGATCGTCGCCAGCACGTCGAGATCGGGGATGTTGCCGTCGACGATCTCCCAGCCGATCGTCTCGGGCAGCGCGGCGCCCACCGCCATCAGGCTGAGCGGGAAGCGCCGGTTCTTCGGGCGCGTGGCGCGGGGGTTGACGAAGATGATCATGGCCGGCGCGCCGTCCAGAGATCGAAGCGGGAGGGCCTGCGCTTGCGCTGGACCAGCGCGCTGAACGGTCGCATCTCATACCAGAGCGGATAGCGGACCCGGGTCCGGCGCCAGGCGAGGCCCAGCGGCGCCGACGCGCGGGCAAGGCGTTCCGGGGTGAGGAACTCGATGAACGGGAGGGCGAGCAGAGTCGCCGACCGATCCCCGAAGCGCTGTGCCGCGGCCGCATGTTTTTCGGCGACCATCGCTGTGCCATCCGCCTCGCGCGCGTAGAAGGGAGAATCGAGGATCGCGATCGTGCCGCCCCGCCGCACGAGGCGCGACGCTTCAGCGAGCGTTTCGCCGAGATCCGTCGCGTAATGCAGCGAAGCGTTGAAGACAGCGAGGTCAGCAATCTGGTTGGAAAGCGGCACCGCCTCGAACGCAGCGACAAGGCAGTAAAAGTCCACCTCACCGAGGAACGGCCCGGATGCGCCGAGGCCGTCGACGGCGTCTTCCCGGATGTCGATCGCCGTGCAGCGATGGCCCTGGATCGCGAGACGGTGACTCAGCCAGCCATTCCCCGCCCCGAGATCGAGGATATCGAGCCGCCGCCCGGCCGGCGCGATCACTGTCCGCAGAAAGGCATCGAAGGTCCGCGCCCGGACCGCCCATTGGCGTGCGAGCGGACCGCTTGCGAGATAGGGCAGGCTCAGCAGGTCGTCCCCGTCATGGCCGCGCCCTTCCGCAGCACGGTGAGCGCCATAGTCGTGGCGGAACCGCTCGAGCGCCTCGGGGAAAGCGGTCGTCATTGCCCGACCTCGACCCGCTCAAAGGCGTAGAGAATGTGATCGCCCAATACGGCCAGCGGCCCGGCCGCCAGCCGGTCGCCGGCCTCCAGCAGATTGAGCAGGCTCGGATGGCGCGAAATCCACGGCTCGGCCGCGCTGGGCGGGACGAACAGGCCGATGGCGCGGGTGCCTGTCGGCCGGAACCACGGCGCCATGGCGCGGACCAGGTCGCGCCGCCGATGATAGCGCACAGTGAATTTCCGGCCGCCGAGCGACGCCGGCACATCACCGCATTTCGACCGGCGGAACATAGTGCTGAAGCGCCCATGCGCCGCTTCGGCGACCATCTCGCCCGGACAGAAGCAGCCGAACAGCACCAGCAGGGCGTGGCCGCCGGGGCGCACCAGCTGCCCCAGGCTCCGCCCCACCGGTGCGAGATCAGTCACGCAGTTCAGCGCGGCAAAATTGGAGAAGACGCCATCGAAACGCTCGCCCCGGACGGCCAGCCGGTCGAGATGCTCGGCCGCCAGTACCTCCACAGCACCTTCGCCAAGCTTCACCGCCGCGGCCTTCACCATCGCTGGAGACGCATCCGTCAGCAGCACATGCCGGCCATGCGCGACCATCCACGCGGCATCGGTTCCGGTGCCGCCGCCGATCTCAAGCAGGCGCGACCCGGCCGGGAAGGTCGCCAGCAATTGCTGGCGCACGGCGCGGCGCTGGGCCGCGACGCTCAGCCACGGATCGAACCGCGTGTCGAACGCATCGGCGACCGCGTCGAAGGCGGCGCCGGCGGGAAGGAGCTCGCAACCCGTCACGATCAGCCCGACAGCGCGACGCGCACCGGCTGGGGCGATCGAAAGGCGGCGGCACGGTCCGCAAGATCGGTCCAGGTCTCGTGGTCGACCGATCGTGCCGACACATCGGCGTGCAACGCGTCGCGGATCATCCGGTAGAAGGCAGTGACATAGGTGCCCTGGAACAGCATCGCGAGTTCATCCGTGTCGCGCCAGTTGCGGCGCTCGCCGAGCTCGGCGACGACCCGTTCGTGAAAGACCGTGCCCGGCAAGGGATAGGAGACCGACACGCCGATCTCGTCGGGAGCCTCGTCATGGACGAGATCGCGGGTCGCCACGATGTCTTCCCATTGCTCCGACGGATAGCCGAGCTGCAGGAACCAGCCGACGCGAACGCCGTTGCTCTTGAGCGTGCGCGTCGCATGGCGGGCGGCGTCGACCCTGGTGCCCTTGTCCATTGCGTCGAGGATCTTCTGCGAGCCCGATTCAACCCCGAGCCAGACCTCCTCCGCGCCGGCGGCGCGCAGCGCCTCAGCGACACGCGGATCGATCAGATTGGCGCGCGATTGAAGCATGAAGGGGATGTGCGCGTCGCGCCAGAGCAGCTCGTGCGCGAAATCGACGATCCACTGCTCGGTCATCCCGAAGATATCGTCGGCGAACCAGATATGGTCGGGCGCGATCTCGGCCTTGAGCCGACGCATTTCCTCGGCGACATTGGCGGGAGAGCGCTGGCTGTAGCGCCGCCCGAAAGTGGGCTTCGCGCACCAGTTGCAGCTATAGGGGCAGCCGCGCGAGGTCGCCATGTTCCACGAGAAATAGCCATGGGCGTCGATCCAGGCGCGCCGATAGGCCTGGGCATCGACCAGATCCCAGGCGGGCAGCGGCACGGTATCGAGATCCTGCTCCTGCCGGCGCGGAATGGTGCGGCGGAGACGGCCCGCCGCCGCGGGGAGGATCAGGCCGGTGGTCTGCAGCACGTCGCCCTGGCCGGTGAAGGCGGCGGCGAGATCGACCACGCCGAACTCGCCTTCGCCGGTCAGCACGGCATGGGCTCCGGCGCCGAGATAGAGCTCGGGATGGTCCGATGCATCGGGCCCGTTCACCGCGACATGGCAGCCGCGCCGGCGCGCGGCGGCGATCATGGCCAGGGCATCGCCGCGCCGGTTCTCGGTGCACATCTTGGTGAGGAAGTTGAAATTGTCCTCGATCAGCAGGACGATCCGTGGCTGGACCGTGTCGAGCGCGGCTTCGAAACTGTCAGCGGACGGCTCGAACGTCGCATCGAACAGCGCCACCTCATGGCCGGCCTCACGCAGGATGGCGGCGGCGAGCAGGGTCGCGAGCGGCGGATAGGGTTTGAGGCGTTCGGACTGCTTGGGGTCGCGTTGCAGAAAGAAGGAATGAGCGACCAGAATCACAATGCACCCCGCTGCGCGACCCGCCGAGTTCGGCGTGGGAAGCTCCGGAATTCCGAAAGGAAATTCAGCCCGGCCGACCCCGGTTAGTGGCGGCGCGCGGGCTCGGGGTTCAAATCCGGCGTGAGGAATTTTCCCGCCCTGCCGGGCCCTCGCGAAAAAACGGGCTAAACGCCGCGCCGCGTTGAACCTTTTCCCGCGCGGCAGCCACCAACCCGAGGATGGTCACCCCGGGTGGGAGGAAGGCATAACCAGCTTCGGGCATATGCAAGCCATTCAGGGGGACGCGCATGGCGGTGCGCTGCCCCTAGCCTTGGTCGCGCCCGCCCCGAACCCGGCGGCAAAGCTGGCGCGTTTCAGACCGCTTGGCATATCCCTGGAGGTCGAAACCGATGAGCCGGAGCTGCTGACCGCGGTAGTCGAGGCGTGCCGCGGCTGGGAGGACGAGGTTGATCCCGCCGCGCGACCTCTCCATCTGATCCTGATCCTCGACGAACATGCTTGCGCGGCAGGCGAGCCCGACATCAGGGTCGAGGGTCAATATCTTCACCTTACGGGCGGCGGGATCGAAGCCTCGGCCGATGCCGGAAGCGGTTATGCCTGGTGCAGGGTCTCGGCAACGCACCTCCTCGACCATGAGGCGCTGCGCCGAAAGCTGCTTGATCCCGTAATCCTGTTCCTCGTGACCCGGCGCGGACGTGCCCCGATCCACGCCGCTGGCTTCTTTGCGGGTGATCTCGCCATCCTGCTCGCCGGGCCCGCCGGCGCGGGCAAGAGCTGCCTTGCGCTGGCCGCGCATCAGGCGGGCTTCAGGTTGTTGTCCGACGACACCGTCTATGTGAGCAACGAGCCGGGTCTGCGCATTTGGGGCATACCGAGCCCCATCCACCTCTTCCCCGAAGATGCACCCGTTTCCGGGGGTGGCCCGGTGCGCGTCCGCAATGGCAAACTCAAGCTGGCCGTGCCGGTTCGTCCGACCTGGAGCCAGTCCGTCGCGCGCCGGGCGACAGTATGTGTCCTGGATTTCGGCGCCAGCGCTGCGCTCCGCCGGATCGATCAGGCCGAGGCGCTCCGCCGCTGCGGTCAGCTCGAAGCCGGTTTCGACTTGTTGCGCGAGCCGATCGAGGCCGCGCTCGAAACACTCACCCGCAACGGCGCCTGGCAACTGACGCTCTCGCCGCGCCCGGCCGAGGCGATTGCCCTTCTGGCCGACAACCTCCCAGCCCTGGGCGGGGAGGCGGCGGCATGACGCTGCGGCTTGTCCAGATGAATTGCGTCATCGATGCCAAGCGGCGCACGTCCGGGGCGTTGCCGGCGACCGCCACGCTTTCCCGAAAGCATGGAGGTGGGGATGTTTAGGCATTCGACCACCCAGCATGATTTCCCGCTCCGCGAGGAAGAGGGCAGCTTCTCGTCGCTACACTTCTCAGCATCGGCGGTAGACTGCGATCCGGTCGAATATGAATCCCGGCCGAAGCCAATATTGGTCGAAACCAGGCCCGCCAATGAGAAGCGTCGCCTCAGGCTCCGCTTCGGGCTGTTGCTGGTCGGCTTCGATGTTCTGGCAATCAGCATCGCCATCCTCGGCGCGACCCTCATCCGCTTCGGCGCTGACTTCGCCGCCGAGCTCGGGCAGCTGATGGTGATCATCCTGCCGATCTATCTGATGGTGGCCGCCAACGGCCATGCCTTCCGGCTCGGCGAGGCAATCCATGACAACGCCCCGCGCGGCCGCGGGCGCGCGCTGATGGCGTTCCTGATCTCGATCGGCCTGATCCTCGGCATCGTCTTCTACCTGAAGGTGAGCCAGAATTTCTCCCGAGGAGCGCTCGCACTGTCGCTGGTGTCGGGCCTGATGGCACTCGCCTTGGCGCGCACCCTGTTCGCCTGGCTCTCGCTGCGCTGGTTTCCAGGATCGATCCTGCAGGAGACGATCATCGTCGACGGCATCGAGGCTCCGGCCGTGCCCGGCGCCACCATCCTCGACGCCGCGCTGTTGAACCTCTCCCCGCGGCTCGACGATCCGGCGATGCTCGACCTGCTCGGCCGCCGCATCGAAGGTGCCGACCGGGTGATCGTCGCCTGTCCGGCCGAGCGGCGCGACCTGTGGTCGCGTGCGCTGCGGGGCGCCGGGGTCAGCGTCGAGGTCCTGACCCCCGAGCTCGACGCGATGCAGGCGATCAGCATCAACATCTTCGATGGCCATACCACGACCGTGGTCGCGACCGGCCCGCTCGGCCATGGCGACCGCATCCTGAAACGCTCGCTCGATCTCGCGATCGTGCTGTCGACCTTGCCGCTGACGCTCCCGCTGATGCTGGTCGTGGCGCTGGCGATCAAGCTGGACAGTCGCGGCCCGATCTTCTTCGTCCAGCGGCGGATCGGCCAGGGCAATCGCCTGTTCCGGATGTACAAGTTCCGCAGCATGCGCGCCGAGGCCGGCGACCGCGACGGCGTCACCTCGACCGTTCGGCATGACAGCCGCGTCACCCGCGTCGGCGCCCTGATCCGCCGGACCAGCATCGACGAGCTGCCGCAGATCATCAACATCCTGCGCGGCGAGATGAGTGTGGTCGGGCCACGACCGCATGCGATCGAATCCCGCGCCGCGAACACGCATTTCTGGGATCTGGAGCGGCGCTACTGGGATCGCCACGCAGCCAAGCCGGGCCTGACCGGGCTGGCGCAGGTGCGCGGCTTCCGCGGCTCGATCAGCGACCAGCGCCAGCTTGCGAGCCGGGTCAATTCCGATCTCGCCTATCTGCAGGCTTGGACGATCTGGCGAGACCTCGCGATCATCGGGCGCACCTTCCGCGTCCTGGTGCACGACAACGCTTTCTAATTGGGTTTTTTAGTGTGGAAGAAGGGAGAAGTGGAATGAAGATGCGGATAGCCATTCTGGGCCTCGCGACGATCGCCTTGTGCTCGTCGGCCGTTGCCTATGCCGGCACCGTGGTTCGGCCGGCCAAGGCACGCCCGATCGCGAAATCGACGCTGAAGGTGAGCCGGGCCTCGGCGAAGCTCCGCGACGAGAACAAGGACGGCAAGACGATCCCGATCGTGTTGCTGGCCGCGGCTGCCGGCGGCGGCGCGATCTATCTCGCCACCAAGAGCGACAACACCGCAAGCCGCTAGGTTCGGGGCGGGATCTCGGTCCCGCATCGTTCACGGCCGGACGCGACTTCGGCCAGACGGATGTAAAGGCCTATGACATTTGCTCAAGCGATCCCGCTCGAGCGCGGGAAAGGTGCGCGCTTCGAACAGCGCGCGACGGTCGCAGCCCTCGCGCTGGTCGGTTCGAGTTTCCTGTTCGGCGGCCAGAGCGTCGAGCCGATGTTCGTGCAGTCGATCCCCCAGCTGGTTGCCGTGCTGGTGATCGCGTTTCTGTGCGTGTCGGCACCCCAGGCCTCGCTCGCGCCGGGCGCGAAGCCGATGCTGGCCATTGCCGGCGCGATGCTGCTGCTGATCCTGATCCAGCTTCTCCCTTTGCCTTATGGCATCTGGTCAGCCTTGCCGGGCCGCGACGTCGCTGTCGCCACGCTGCAGGCCGCCCGGATCAGCACGCCCTGGCACTCCCTGAGCGAAGACCCCGGCGCCACGCTTCAGTCCGCGCTGACCCTGCTGCCCGCGCTGGCGATGCTGCTCACCGGCCTGATGCTGGACCGGCAGGGGCTGCGGCAGGTCATGCTCGCCATCCTGCTCTGTGCCGGCCTGTCGCTCCTGATCGGTTGGCTGCAGATGCTCGCCGGTACGCAGAGCGCGCTCTATTTCTATGGCGACCAGCATGAGCGACTGGCGATCGGCCTGTTCTCCAACCGCAATCATCAGGCGGACATGCTTTGCGTTGGCGTGCTGATGGCGGGGGCAACGCTCTATGGGCTGAGCCCGCGCGTCGAGATCCTTCGGCAACACGGCACCCTGATCGCGATCCTGGCCGCGGCCCTCTTCGGCCTCGGCGTCCTTTCCACCGCCTCGCGCATGGGCGCGGCTTTGTTCGTCCCGGCAGCCGCCGTCACGATCATCATCACGCTGATCGATTCCCCCACCCGCAAGATCACGCCGCGCGATATCGCTGCCATTGCCGCTGTCGCCCTGATCTTCGCAGCGCTCGGCTGGGCCGGGTTCGACCAGCTCCTGTCCCGCTTCCAAGTGTCGGTCGATCTGCGCGACACGATCTGGCCCGACGCCTGGTATCTGGCGAAGAGCGTCTGGCCGGTCGGCACGGGCTTCGGCACGTTCGATCAGGCCTATCCGCCGATCGAGAGCCTCGCCGGGGTAACGCCGCTCTTCATCAATGCGGCACATGAGGATTATCTGCAGCTCGCGATCGAGGGCGGCGCGCCTGCCCTGCTCCTCCTGCTCGTTTTTCTCGGCTGGTTCGGGCTGCAAATCATACGCCTGGTGCGCCGGCACGGCGGAATGACCGGCTGGTTCGCAGCAACCGGTATCCTCGTCCTGCTGGTCCATTCCGCGACCGATTATCCGCTGCGGACCGAAGCGCTCTCCACCGCGCTCGCCGCGCTGTGCGTCGTGCTGAACATGGCCGCGCACCAGACCGCGCCCCGACGCCCCGCCACCCGAAAAAGGGTCCTCGAACCCGTGCTCATGACCGCAGGATAATCGTGATGAGAGTCTTCACCCCCGCCCTTTGCGCGCCAGCGCTCCTCCTCCTGGCCGGATGCGCCTCGACCTCGGCCGGCGTACCGAGCGAACAATCCTATGCGAGTTTTCCGCCGCCCAGCGCGGTGGATCATGTCCAGGATTATGCGATTGGCCCGGGCGATACGCTGAGCGTCAACACATTCCAGGAGAAGGACCTGACGCTCGACCATGTCGAGGTCGATGCCAGCGGCAATATCCTGCTGCCGCTGATCGGCAGCGTCCATGCCGCGGGCTTGTCCTCGGCGGCACTCTCCACCGAGATCGAGAGCCGGCTGGCGAAACGCTATCTGCGCGATCCACAGGTTTCGGTCATCGTCACCTCGGCGGTTTCGCAGAAGGTCACAGTCGAAGGCTCGGTCACCCAGGCCGGCGTGTTCGAGGTGAAGGGCGAGATGACGCTGCTGCAGGCGATCGCGCTGGCCAAGGGCCCCAACCGAACGGCCCGGCTCGGTCGCGTGGTGATCTTCCGGACGATCGACCGGCAGCGCAAGCTGGCGGTGTTCGACGTGAACGCGATCCGCCGCGGCGAGATGCCCGATCCGCAGATCCTGGGCGACGATGTGGTCGTCGTGCCCTTCTCGAACGGCAAGGGCGCGTTCCGCGATCTCATCTCGGCGCTGCCTTCTCTCGGCGTCTTCGCCGCCTTCAACAATCTGTGATCCCGGCGCGTCGCCCAACCGAACAGGCTCTTCATGTTTAGACGAGATTTGATCCTGGCCACTGACGGACGGACCTTCGAAGCCCGGCAGGAGACCGAGCGCGATACCGGCCCCGAGCCACGGCGCGTCATCGGACGGGACATCGACCTCCAGCGGCTGCGGCTCATCCTGCGCCGGAACCGCTGGATCATCCTTGCCTGCATGATCCTCTTCCCGCTGGCCGCGATTTTCCTGACCGCCGTCTCGACCCCGGAATATCGCGCCACCTCCTCGATCCAGCTCGAGCAGCAATCGACCCGCGTGCTGAAGGGCGACGAGCCCCAGCCCGGCGATTCCAATATCTTCGATGCCGAGCGCTTCCTGCAGACCCAGGTCGACATCCTCAACAGCCGCTCGCTCGCGATCCGTGTCGCCGAGCGGCTCCAGCTCTTCCACGGGACTGATTTCCTGTCGGAGATGGGTATTGCGGTGAAGCCAAGCGGCACGCCGGCGGAGCAGGCGCGCAAGCTCCGCGAAAAGACGATCCGGGCGCTGCAGGGCAATCTGCAGGTCTCGCTCCCGCGCAACTCGCGCGTCGCTTCGATCTCGTTCAACAGCCGGGACAAGGACGTCGCGGCCCGTGTGGCCAATGCCTATGCCGAAGCGCTGATCGCCGACAATCTGGAGCGGCGGTTCAAGGCCTCATCCTATGCGCGCGACTTCCTCGAAGGGCAGCTCGAACAGGCCAAGGGCAAGCTCGAAACCTCGGAACGGGCAGCGATCCTCTATGCGCGCAATGCCGGCCTGATCGACACCGGCCCGGCTGCCGGCGCGCCCGGCGAACGCGCGCGCTCGCTGGTGACCTCGAGCCTCGTCACCATGAACGATACGCTGACCGGGCTGACCGCCGAGCGGCTCCGCGCCCAGGAACGCTGGGAGCGCGCACGCAACACGCCGCTGATGAGCCTGCCCGATGTGCTCGGCAATCCTGCCATGCAGGAACTGACCCGCACCCGGGCGGATTTGTCCTCGACCTATCAGAAGGAGCTGGAGACTCGGCTCGCCGACTATCCGACGGTGCGCCAGGCCAAGGCCGAGCTCGACGAGACCAATGCCCAGATCAACCAGCTCGCGCTGTCGATCCGGGATTCGATCCGCGAAGGCTATGAGGTCGCGCTGCGGCAGGAACGCGCCGTGCAGCAGGATATTCTCAAGCTCCGCTCGAACACGCTGAGCGAGCAGGATCGCGGCATCCAGTACAGCATCCTGCGCCGCGAGGTGGATACCAACCGCGAGATGTATGACGGGCTGTTGCAGCGCTTCAAGGAAGTCGGCGCGGCCGCCGGGGTGACCGCCAACAATATCAGCATCGTCGACACCGCCGAGCCGGCCTTGACGCCGTCCTGGCCGAAGCCGTCGCTCAATATCGCACTCTCGTTGCTGCTCGGCGCCCTGGTCGCGGCGGGGCTCATCTTCCTGCGCGAGATGCTCGACGACGCAGTTCGCACGCCGGACGATGTCGAGGACAAGCTCGGCCTCTCCCTGCTCGGCACGATCCCGCGCGTTGGCGTCGGGATTACGCCGATCGAGGCGCTGGATACGCAGCGTTCGATCCTGTCAGAATCCTATTCGTCGCTGCGCACCGCGCTTGAATTCGCCGGCGAGGCGGGCGTGCCGCGCCGGATGCTCATCACCTCGAGCCAGTCGTCGGAGGGCAAGAGCACGACCTCCTATGCGATCGCCCGCAGCCTCGCCCTCGTGGGCAAGCGGGTGCTGCTGGTGGATGGCGACCTGCGCAATCCATCGCTGGCGACACTGCTCGGCATCCAGCATGCGACCGGCTTCTCGAATGTGCTGAACGGCACGGCCAAGGCGGCCGACCAGATCATCACGCTGGCCACCCCCAATCTGAGCTTCATGCCGAGCGGCCCGCTGCCGCCTAACCCTGCCGACCTGTACGGCCGTAGCCAGGCCCGGGCCGTAATCGAGCATCTTTCCGACAATTTCGACATGGTGGTGATCGACGGGCCGCCAGTGCTTGGCCTCGCTGATGCGCCGCTGCTGGCGGCCGCGGTCGAGGGCGTCATCTTCCTGGTCGACACAAGCCAGTCGCATCGCGGCCGGGTGCGCACCGCGATCCGCCGGCTGCAGCGTGCGCAGGGGCGCGTGCTCGGCGTGGTGCTGACGATGTTCGACCCGAAGACGGTCGGCTTCGGCGACTATGGTTACAGCTATGAATATGGCGGCAAACCGCGGTCGCGCCGCCTGCTCCCGAGCTTTGTTTCGGACCGCTTCTGAAATGGCGGGCTGGCTCAGATGGGGTGTCGCGATCCTTGGCGGGGCCGTCCTGTCCGGACTGGTCGTCGCCAATGGCGTTGCCGCCGGCTTTGCGAGTGACGGTGATTACAAGACGGCCGCAGCGATCGCGCCCGGTGCCGACCATCTGTCACGGCGCGCGCAGGACCTGTTCTTCGCGGGTTACCATGACGCAGCGATCGCGACGGCACGCGACGCGCTGCTGATCGCGCCGCTCAACACCCGCGCGATCCGGGTCATCGGCCAGGCCGAGCTGGCGCGCGGCCATGACGACGCCGGCCTGGACGCGATGAATGCGGCGGCGCGCGGTGGCTGGCGGGACAACCCGACTCAGCTCTGGACGCTGCAAATGGCGCTGTATGGCGGCGACTACGACAGCGCGATGCAGCGCGCCGATGCGCTGATCCGTCGCGACACTATCCCGGACCGGGTGTTCGCTGCCTTCCGGGCCATGAACGCAGAGCCCGGCTTCAGGAAGAGCCTCATCACTCGCCTCGGCGATCAGCCCGATTGGCGCGGCCTGATGTTCCTCGATCTGCGGCGCGCCAATGCCGCGGAAATCCCCGCTGCCATCCAGCTCATCGCCGATATCGACCGGACGCCCCGCCCCGTCACCGATCTCGAACTTTTCCCGATCCTGGAGCGGATGACCGAGCTGGGCGCCGCCGACCAGGCCTATCGTTTCTGGCGCGGCAAGGCGCCCAAGGCGGGATGGATGGACGACGACCAGCTTTACGACGGCGCGTTCGCGGTCGCCAGCAAACGCAAGGGCGTGGGTTCGATCCCGCGCTTCGAATGGACCGTCGATCCGGAGGGATCAGGTCTTGCCACCGTCGAGGCAGCGCCGAACGGCCAGGGCACTGCGCTGCGTGCCAGCACCGACGCCGGCATTTCCGCGACGCTTGCCGCCCAGCAGCTTCTGCTGGCGCCGGGACGCTACCAGATCGATGCCCGCATCTTCGCGCGCAGCGAGCGCGATATGGCCGGCTTCGCGTTCACGCTGCACTGTATCGCCGACAAGACGGAGGTGCCGTTCGAGGAACAGCACCTGCAACAGCTCCGGCTCGACCAGTTGCACTATTCAGCGACGCTGCAGGTTCCGGCGGGCTGCCCTCGGCAGGCGCTGGAGATCAGGGCCCGGGGCGGCACGCCGGTCGGCGCGACTGTCTCGATCACTGATCTCGTCCTGCGCCGGACGGCCTGAGGCAGGCCGTGACCAGCGCCCGCCCCTCGCCTGCCCGGCTCGACGCGGTCGAGTTCAACAATATGGTGACGCCTTATACGGACCGCCTGTTCACCCGGGTGAACCAGGACGGCCTCAAACTCGCGGTCGTCTCCTGCACCCAGGCCGAGCGCAACCGATCCTGGCGCGTTCCGGCTTCGAAACCCTATCATCACGAAATCCTGCGCGGGATCGAACTGGAAGTGGGGCCGCGCCGGTTCGCCCATCTCAATCGCGGCATCTTCCGGACCCTGTCGCGCTTGCGACCGAAGATGCTGGTGCTGACCGGCTTCTATCCCTCGATGCTGCTCGGCCTGGTCTGGAGCCGATGGACCGGTACGCCGGTCGCGCTTCGGGTCGATGGCGGCGCGGAGGATATGCCGAACACCGCCTATCACCGGCTTTTCCGGCCGATGGTGCTGAAGCGCTGCCGCGCGGTGCTGACCTGCAGCGAAAAGGGCGCGGCCTTTTTCCGCAAGGCGGGTTTCGACGATGCCGAGATTTTCCGCATGCCCTTGGTGCCGGCCTGGGATCCGCCATCGCCTCTTCCGGATTTCGAAGGGCGCACGATCGATCTGATCTGGGTCGCTGAAATCAACGACGCAGTGAAGAATAGCGGTTTCTTCGTGGAAGTCGCCACATGGCTCAATCGGCGACAGCACGATCTGACCGTGCGGGTGATCGGTCGAGGCCCGGATCAACGCGCGATGCTGGATGGCCTCGCCGCCGCCGGCATCACCGTCCGGCGCGACGAGGCGGTCGCCTGGGACCGGATGGGCGAAGCCTTGTCCGACGCGAAATTACTGCTGCTCCCCTCGAACCGGGAGCCCTGGGGGTTGGTCTGCAACGAAGCCCTGCAATGCGGCACGCCGTGCCTCGTCTCGCCGCATGTCGGGGCAGCGGACGATCTGGTGCTGGACGGGATCAATGGCCGCGTCCTGCCGCTCGACGTCGATCGGTGGGTGATCGCGGCCGCCGAACTTCTTGGGGACGAGCACGCCTGGTCGGCAATGTCGGCGCACGCGCAGGCGTCGATGGCGCCGCGCGGGATCGAATCCTCAGCGAAAATCTATCGGGAGATGGTGGCTTATGTGCTGCGCGCCGACACCAGCAGATTGCAATAGATCTGTCGGCGATCCGGCAGGATGCGGCTCAGGATCAGCGCCATGATCGTGAGCGGCGCAAGGAGCGCGAGCTGCACCAGCGCGCGGGTCGCGCGATGACGCGCGCCGATATGCTGGTGGAGATAGGCGATCCAGAGCTGGCCGATCGCCTCGACATCGCTCGAGGTCTTCTCGATCTCGATCCCGTCATAGCCGTGCCGCTCCAGCAGCGCCCTCACGCCGAAGCTGGTGTAGCGCGCATAGTCGAACGGCTGCTCATGCTCGTCCCAGGCGAAGGGGATCGAGAACAACAGCTTGCCTTGCGGCTTCAGCACGCGCCGGATCTCGTCGAGGATCTCGTCGAGATTGAAGACATGTTCGAACACCTCGAACGAGACGACCGCATCGAAGCTGGCATCCGCGAAGGGCAAGGTCCGGCCGTCATAATAGACATCGACCTTGCTGTTCGCATGCGGATGGCCGCTGACGGCGATGTCCACCCCGACATAGTCAGCGACATGCGCGAAATCGTCGCGATAGGGCTGCGCGCCGCAACCGAAATCCAGCACCCGGCCCTGGATCTCCCTTGCCCGGCCGGCAATCGCGCGGACGAGCCGGTGTCGGATGATGAAGAAGGGGTGGATGACCGCGCCGAGCCAGGTCGGATGGAATTTCTCGCGCGCCAGGCGGCGGCGGGCCCGATCGATCAGCGCGCGCATGGTCAGGTCGTCGCAGGGAAGCCCGGCTTAGGCAAGGCAATCCGTGGGGGGTGCGCGCGATGATCTATCCCGCCCTCCCGGCACCGCTCGATCTCGGCCTGCTCCGGCTGAACGGCGCCGGCTTCGGCAATTGCCTGTTCGCCTATTTCCACGCCTTCATCCTCGCGGAGAAAGAGGGGCGCCGCCTGATCGCCCCCGCCTGGCGCTCGCTTCCGATCAACCGCAAGCTGCGCGGCGACGGCTCGATCCGCCGCTATCACGACATGGTTCGCGCGCATCCCGACGAGATACACGGACCGGCAAAGGCCGCGGCGCTCACCGCCCTGCTACCCTTCGCGGATATCCAGGGCATTGCCCCCGGCATGCCGTCGCACGGATCGAAGCGCCCCCTCATCGTGGTGCACAGCACGGGCTTCACTTTCGAGGGCCTGCATCCGCATCGTGACCGGCTGCGGCTTCGGTTGCTCGACATCATGAAAAACCCGCCGGCGCAGCCGCCGCGCTGGGGCACCGAACGCCATATCGCCGTCCATGTCCGGCTCGGCGATTTCGATCCGGCGGACCCGGTGCTGCTGGATGCCGGCAAAACGAGCAATCTGCGCCTGCCGATCGCCTGGTATGGGCGAGTCATCCAACGGTTGCGCGCCTTACGGCCCGATCTGCCGATCCGGCTTTATTCGGACGGAAGCGATGCAGAACTGGCGAGCCTTCTCGCGGCGGACGGCGTCACCCGCGCCCGGTCGTCCGACGACATCAACGATCTCGTCGCCATGGCTGGCGCCTCGGTGCTGGTCGGATCGCATTCGACCTTTTCCCGCTGGGCCGCCTTTCTCGGCAATATGCCGGCGATCTGGCGCGCCCAGCGCACTCCCGGGGAAAGCCCGGTCGATCCGCAGATCCGGTCCCAGCATATCGGCGATGACATGAGCGCGCTCAAGGATCCGCTCGCATGAGGCAGTTCTTCCTCGACCCCGAGCGCCGCAAGCTGGTCCTGTCGCTGTTCGCGAACATGATGACGCGCTTTCCCGGCCTCGCGCTCGTCTTCCTGATCCTGCCACGGCTGTTCGCCGGGCTCGGCCCCGAACGCTATGCGGCACTGTTCGCGGCGCTCGCGCTCGGCACGCTGGCAAGCTTTCCGATGACCGGCACCGGCGTGCTCGGCATAAGGCTGATCGGGTCGGCCGCGTCGCAGAATGACAAGACGAGCGCGGCATCGGCGTTTCTCAGTCTCGGCGCCGCCAATTTCTCGCTCTCGGGCGTCCTGATGGCGGCGGTGTTCACGATCGAACTCGCCCGGGGCCATGGCCTGACCCTCGCTTGTGTCGCGCTGCTGCCGCTGATCCAGGCGGCCTTCAACGTCACCTTCGACAATGCCCGTCTGTCCTATAACGAGCATTACTGGACCGCGAGCCTTGGCTTGAGCTTCCAGATCCTCTGGTACGTCCTGGTCCTCACCACGCCTGCCTTCCACACCCATATCCTGTTCGCCGCCACGGTGTTCCACGCGCCGACCATCCTGGCGAGCCTGACCAATGGCGCTTTGCTGCTCCGGTCCCGCCCTTATCTCCTGCACGGCCGCATCACCCATTTCCGTGAGATGCTGCGCGCCGGTTTCTCCTTCGGCACGGCCGACGGGCTGCTGATGGCGGCGCTAGGCCTGGTCGTCATCTGGCTGCAGGTATCCGCCTCCCCGGCGGTGACGTCCTGGGTCGCGACGCAGAACCGACTCTTCTCGATGTGCCTCACCCCGATCCTGATGGTGCTGGTCCCACTCGGCGGTTTCATCCGCGTCAAATGGGCGGGCGCGAGCGCGAAGCGCCAGCGCGATGCGATCAAGGCCGCCTTTGTCGCCGGGGTCCTCGCCTTCTTCGCCATGGCGGCTGGGCTCGGCGTCGCCGGCCCGCTCTACGCCCGTCACTGGCTCGGGCTCGAGGCGCCGGCCGGCTGGCTGATCCTCGCGCCCTGCTTCCTCTATTTCGGGGCAATCGCCTTTTATCGCTGCTTCGCCTCGATCGCCTATCTCGTGCTTGACGGCGCCTGGCTCGCGCACCGCGTGATCGCCGCGTGCCTCGTCGCCGGCCTGGCCTGGATCGCAGGGGCGCATTTCCTCGACCCGCTCACCGGTTTTGCCCTCTTCGCCACGATCGCCTCGCTTTCGATCCTGACCGCGGTCTCGCTGTCCGCGCGCCGGACGCTGGCGACTGTGCCGCGGGATGCCGAAACCACCTCGATCCTCGGCACACCAATCGCGATCACCGATCATGACCGCGCAGCCACCCGCATTCTCGGCTGGGTCCGCGCAGGGGAGAGCCGCTATGTCTGCGTGCGCGATGTCCATGGCATCATGCTCGCCCAGCGCGATCCCGGGCTGATGGAGATCCATCGGGCCGCCGACATGATCCTCCCCGACGGCATGCCGCTGGTTCACATCGCACGCTGGCGCGGCCACCCGTCGATCCGCCGGGTGTCGGGCCCGGATTTCGTCGAGACGCTGGCCGATCTCGGCCGGGCCGAAGGCGTGCGTCATTATTTCTACGGTGGCAGGCCCGGCATTGCCGATAAAATGTCGGCGACGCTCGCCCGACGGTACCCCGGATTGACCATCGCAGGCGCTTCGGCGCCGCCCTTCGGCGAAGTGAGCGAAGATCGCAGGCGCGCCGAGGTGGCGACGATCATGGCGACCGCGCCGGACATCGTCTGGGTCGGGCTCAGCACACCGAAGCAGGAACGCTGGATGCGTCGGCATCGCGGCGAACTGGCGGGGGTGACGTTGATCGGGGTCGGCGCAGCGTTCGATTTCCATGCCGGTGCAGTGAAGCGCGCGCCGCGCTGGATGCAGCGCGCCACGCTCGAATGGCTGCACCGGCTCCTGTCAGAACCGCGGCGGCTCTGGCGCCGCTATCTGGTGCTTGCGCCCCAGTTCGTCTGGCATATGCTCTGGGATCGCGCCGCATGACCGCCGCGACATTATCTCCCCAGGCAGATGCGTTGCCGGCCTCCGCGGCGACGGCAAGACCGGTGCTGAACTTCTGGATCTTCGGCGCGCCCTATATCGCCACGACCATCTATTTCTTCATCATGATCAAGGAAGACAGCCGCATCTACGCGCCGATCTTCCCGATCGCGATCGTGCTGATCGCAGCGACGGTCTTCACGCTGATCGATCGCCGCATCCCCGCCCTGAATACCGACGTGATGCTGTTCATGCTGGTCTATCTCGTCATCGGCGCGATCAGCGTCGGGCTGAGCCAGAACAGCGACAGCTTCGCGCTGCGCAAGATCGCCCTGCCGCTGGTCGGCATGGCCCCCGCCGCCTTCCGCTTCTACACGACGCCGCGCCAGTTCTTCGTCTTCCTCGTCGCCCTGTTCTTCGCCGCGCTGATCTACACGACCCAGACGAGCGACGTCGTTGGCGGCGGCTTCTTCTCGACCGACTCGCCCTATGAATCGATTCTTGGCGCGGCCTTCGGCGGCATCACCGTCTGGCTGGTGGCCTCCTCGCGCTATGTACTGGCGACCCTGGCCTATGGCGCCTGCGTCCTGTTCTTCAAACGCAATGCCATCGTCATGGCACTCGTGGTGAGCATGGCGATCCTCGCCATCCAGATCCTCCGGCAACGCGACAATATCCGGCTGTTGCGGCGGATCCTCTATATCGCCGTGCCCGTCGCGACCGTGCTCGCGCTCTATCTGAGCCGAATCTTCGATTATATCGCGGCGAATTTCGTGCGCGGCTACAATGCCGAATATATCAGCGTCGGCCGCGCACCGATCTACGACTTCATCATCGGCGAATATGAGCGGAGCACGATCCGCGAGCAGCTGCTCGGGCACGGTGCCGGCATGGTCGAATATATCGTTGCGTCCGAACGCTCGCTCAATGCGGGCCTGTTGCTGCCGCATGACGAATATCTGAGCTGGCTCTATGATTTCGGTATCTTCGGCCTGATCATATTGCTGTTCTTCTTCGCCCGGATCGGCCGGAGCGGCATTCCCGCGGTGGCCGTGCTGCTGTTCATGACGCTCGCGATGACGGCGGAGAATTTCTTCCTGATCTCCTTCAATTGCCTGGCGATCTTCGCTTTGTGTTCGACGCGCATGGTCGATGCCGGCTCCACCGAGCCGTGAGGATCCTGATCCTGCACAACCGCTATCAGGTTTCGGGCGGGGAGGATGCGGCGGTCGCGGCGGAACATAAGTTGCTCATGGCGCGCGGGCATGAGGTGACCCTGATCGAAGCCGATAATGATGCGATCCTGGGCACCATGGTCAAGGTCCGCACCGCGCTCGCGACGCCCTATAATCCGGCGCGGCGCCGTTGGATCGCGCGCGAAGTGCGCCGGGCCGGGGCGCAGATCGTCCATGTCCATAATGTCTTCCCGCGCCTCTCCCCCTCGGTCCTGGGCGGCGCAGCGGATGCAGGCGCCGGCGTCGTCCAGACGCTGCACAACTACCGCACGATCTGCGCCAATGGCCTGCTGCTCCGCAATGGCGTGGTCTGCGAGGCGTGCTTGGGTCGCATCGGATGGCAGGCAATCCGGCACGGGTGCTATCGGGGCTCGGTCGCCGGCTCGATTGCGGTGGTGGCGATGCAACAGGCCGCGCGCTGGATGCAAGCCTGGGACAGGCCCGGCAGGCGCCTGATCGCGCTGACGGAATTTGCCCGGGACAAGCTCGTCAGCGGGGGCCTGCCGGCGGGCAGGATCGTCGTGAAGCCGAACTTCATCGACACGGACGGGCAGGTCGCAGCGCAGACTGAACGCCGCGGCGTGCTTTTCGTCGGGCGCCTCAGCCCTGAAAAAGGTGTGGATACGCTCATCGCCGCCGCCCGCCTTCTGCCGGATATCGGCTTTACTGTCGTTGGCGGCGGGCCGGACGAAGCGCGGCTGCGTGGAGCCGCGCCCACCAATATGGTCTTCACCGGCGCGCTGCCAAATGCAGCAGCGCGTACGCTGATGGCGAAGGCATCGGCGCTGGTCATGCCTTCGATCTGGTATGAGGGCTTTCCGATGACCATGCTGGAGGCTTTCTCCGCCGGCACCCCGGTGATCGCCGCGCGCATCGGGTCGCTGCCGGAAATCGTGGCAGAGGGCGTGACCGGCCTGCTCTTCACGCCCGGCGAGCCGTCGTCGCTCGCGACGGCGATCGGGCGGATGCTCTGTGATCCGCCGGCAATGGGGCGCATGGGAGAGGCTGGCCGCGACCGCGCTTTGACGCTCTACGGGCCATCGGCCAATGCAACCCAGCTGGAGGCGATCTACGCCGCAGTACTCGGCGAGCTTGCCGGTGGCTGAAATAGCTCTACTGCTTTCCCTGCTCGCCCTGATCGCGATGCCTATGGAGGATGCCGGTGTCAGGGATCTGCTCAGGCTCCAGCGACTCGACCAGCGCGTCGAGACGATCGGCTACCGCCTGGCGCATTCAGCCGGCTCGCTCTGCCCTGAGCAGGTGCCGCTGACCGGCATCGCGGTCCATGACCTGAGCGCTTATGGCGGCTCCAGCCAGGCCGATGCCAGGCGCGCCTTCGGTCTCGGCCCGGATCCGGCCATCCTCGCGGTTGCGCAGGACAGCCCAGCCGAGCGATCCGGCCTGCGCACGGGGGATGCGCTCGTCGCGATCGGCGGCGAGCCTCTGCCCACCGCGCCACGATCCTCACGCACCTACCATAATGTCGCGATGGTCGAGGACAGCCTCGATCGTCACGCCGCCGACGGCAAGCTCGATCTCGATATCAGGCGCGGCGACGCGCTCCACCGCATCCATATCGATCTCGATCGCGGCTGTGGCTCGTATTTTCAGGTACGGCCCTCGGGCTCGATCGATGCCGGCGCGGACGGCACTTATGTCGAGATCACCAGCGCCTATGTCGAACGCGCTGACAGCGATGGCGGCCTGGCCATCGTCCTGGCGCACGAGTTGGCGCACAACATCCTCCACCACCGCGATCGGCTGACTGCGGCGAGGATCGATCGCGGCCTCCTCCAGAATTTCGGCCGCAGCGCCCGGCTGACCCGTAACACCGAAATCGAAGCCGATCGCCTGAGCGTCTGGCTGGTCGCCCGTGCCGGCTACTCCCTCGACGAGGCGCTGCGGTTTCGGGAGCAGCTGTGGCGCGGTTCCGCGGAGGTGTTTCGCTCGGCGACCCACCCTTCCGGCGCGGCGCGGCTTGATATCCTCCGGACGGAGATTGCGCGGATCAAGGCACTGGGCCACTCGGCACAGCCCGGCGCGGAAGCGCCGCAATAGCTGAATCGACTTCAACCGGCGTCGGAGCCGCCTGCCTTTTTGGTCGCGGCGGATTGCGGTGGCGGCGCGCCGCGATCGCGCAGCAGCGCCACGGCACGCGCCGCGATCGGTTCCAGCCCCGCGCCCTGCCCGCCTTCCAGCACCGCGAAGATCTGCGCCTTCATCCGTGGATCCCAGAAGGCGGCAATATGATCCGCAACCGCAAGCGCAGCCACGTCGAGACCCTGCGCGGCGAAATTGCGCGCGATCTGGTTGGCCATATAGACCAGCCGCTCGAGGGGAGACATCATTCCGCCGCGACCGCCGCGATCCGCCGCGCGCGCGCGGTCTGCCGGGCATAGCTTTCCTGCCAGTCGGACGGCCCGTTCGAGGCGGAGACCTGAACCGCGGTCACCTTGTATTCGGGGCAATTGGTCGCCCAGTCCGAATAGTCGGTGGTGATGACGTTGGCCTGAGTCTCGGGGTGGTGGAAGGTCGTGTAGACGACGCCAGGCGCGACCCGCTCGGTCACTTCCGCGCGCAGCGTCGTCTCGCCCGCACGGCTGCGCAGCAGGACCCAATCGCCGTCGCGCAGGCCGCGGTTCTCGGCATCGACGGGGTGGATTTCGAGCCGGTCCTCCGGATGCCACACGACATTGGCGGTGCGCCGTGTCTGCGCCCCGACATTATATTGGCTGAGGATGCGCCCCGTCGTCAGCAGCAGCGGGAAGCGCGGGCCGGTCTTCTCGTCGGTCGGAACATAGTCCGTGACCACGAAATGCCCATTGCCGCGCACAAAGCCGTCGACATGCATGGTCGGCGTGCCGGCGGGCATCGCTTCGGTCGCGGGCCATTGCAGCGATCCATGTTCGTCGAGCGCGGCATAGCTGACCCGGGCGAAGGTCGGCGTCAGCGCCGCGATCTCGTCCATGATCTCGGACGGGTGGGTATAGGTCCAGCCCAGCCCCATCGCCTGCGCAACCAGCTGGACGATCTCCCAATCGGCATAACCGTTCCTGGGATGCATCACCTTGCGCACGCGCTGGATGCGGCGCTCGGCATTGGTGAAGGTGCCGTCCTTTTCGAGGAAGGTGGAACCGGGCAGGAAGACATGCGCGTAATTGGCGGTTTCGTTGAGGAACAGGTCCTGCACCACGACGCATTCCATCGCCGCGAGCCCGGCGGCGACGTGCTGGGTGTTGGGGTCCGACTGGAGGATGTCCTCGCCCTGGATGAACAGCGCCTTGAAGACGCCCTCAGTCGCTGCGTCGAGCATGTTGGGAATGCGCAGGCCGGGCTCGGGATCGAGCGCGACGCCCCATGCCTTCTCGAAGCTCTCGCGCACGGCGGTGTCGGAGACGTGGCGATAGCCCGAATATTCGTGCGGGAAGCTGCCCATGTCGCAGGCGCCCTGGACATTGTTCTGTCCACGCAGCGGATTCACGCCGGCGCCTTCGATCCCGACATTGCCGGTCGCCATGGCGAGATTGGCGATTGCGATGACGGTCGAGGATCCCTGGCTGTGTTCGGTGACGCCGAGGCCATAATAGATCGCCGCCCTGCCCCCGGTCGCATAGAGCCGCGCTGCGGCGCGCAGATCTGCCGCGGGAACCCTGGTCAGCGCCTCGGTCGCCTCGGGCGAGCGCTCGGGCTGGGCGACGAACGCCGCCCATTCGGCATATTCGTCCCAGTCGCAGCGCGCGCGGATATAATCCTCGTCGGCAAGCCCCTCGGTGACGACGACATGCGCCATCGCGGTCAGCACAGCGACATTGGTGCCGGGCTTGAGCGGCAGATGATGATCGGCCTCGATATGCGGCGTGCGGACGATATCGGTGCGGCGCGGATCGATAACGATCAGCCGCGCGCCCTGGCGGAGGCGCTGCTTCATGCGGCTGGCGAAGACCGGGTGGCCGTCAGTCGGGTTGGCGCCGATGATCAGGATGACATCGGCCTGCATCACGCTGTCGAAATCCTGGGTGCCGGCCGATGTGCCGAAGGTCGTCTTCAGGCCATAGCCGGTCGGCGAATGGCAGACGCGCGCGCAGGTATCGACATTGTTGTTGTGGAAGCCCTGGCGGATCAGCTTCTGGACGAGATAGGTCTCTTCATTGGTGCAGCGCGACGAGGTGATGCCGCCGACGCTGCGCGTGCCGTATTTCGCCTGGATGCGGCGGAATTCGGAGGCGGTATGGGCGATCGCCTCGTCCCATGACACCTCGCGCCATGGCTGATCGACCGTCTCACGGATCATCGGGTTGAGGATGCGCTCCTTGTGATTGGCATAGCCCCAGGCGAAGCGGCCCTTGACGCAGCTATGCCCGCGATTGGCCTTGCCCTCCTTCCACGGCACCATGCGGACGAGCTGCTCGCCGCGCATCTCGGCGCGGAAGGTACAGCCGACGCCGCAATAGGCGCAGGTGGTGACGATGGCGGTGTCGGGCGTGCCGACCTTTTCCACCTCTTTCTCGATCAGCGCCGAGGTCGGGCAGGCCTGGACGCAGGCGCCGCACGACACGCATTCCGAGGAGAGGAATTCCTCATCCTGGCTTGCCGCGATATGGCTTGCGAAGCCGCGGCCGTCGACGGTCAGCGCGAAGGTGCCCTGCACCTCGTCGCAGGCGCGCACGCAGCGCGAGCAGACGATGCACTTGGCGGGATCGAAGGTGAAATAAGGATTGCTCTCGTCCTTGCAGCCTTCGAGATGGTTCGCGCCCTCATAGCCGTAGCGCACATCGCGCAGGCCGACCGCGCCGGCGACATCCTGCAGCTCGCAATCGCCATTGGCCGAGCAGGTCAGGCAGTCGAGCGGGTGATCGGAGATGTAGAGCTCCATCACGCCGCGCCTGAGCTGGGTCAGCTTTTCGGTCTGGGTGCGCACGGTCATTCCCGGCGCGACGGGGGTGGTGCAGGAGGCGGGGAAGCCGGCGCGACCCTCGATCTCGACCAGGCAGACTCGGCAAGACCCGAAGGCTTCGAGGCTGTCGGTCGCGCATAGTTTCGGGATGCCGGTGCCGGCCAGCGCCGCGGCGCGCATGATCGACGTGCCCTCAGGCACGCTGACCTCAGCCCCGTCGATGCTGAGCGTCACCAGGGGCGCGGCTGGCACTGCCTTGGTGCCGAGGTCGGTTTCGCTGATCCAGGCCATGATCTTACTCCGCAGCCTCGATGAGAGGCGCCCCGAAACCCTCGGGAGAATGCCCGAAATCCTCGGGGAAATGATCGAGCGCGCTCAGCACCGGATAGGGCGTGAAACCGCCCAGCGCGCAGAGCGAGCCATGCTTCATCGTATCGCACAAATCGCGCAACAATACGATCTCGTCAGCGACGCTGCGCGGTTTCGCGTGTGCGTTGCGCATCTGGGGCATCGCCTCGAGCGGGTCGTTCGGCCGTCCCGTCCCTGCGATGATGCGATCGATCAGCTCGACGCCGCGGACCGACCCGATCCGGCACGGCGTGCATTTGCCGCAGCTCTCGACCGCGCAGAATTCCATCGCGAAGCGCGCCATCTTCGCCATGTCGACACTGTCGTCGAAGACGGTGATCCCGGCATGGCCGATCAGCCCGCCCGCCGCGGCGAAGGCCTCATAGTCGAACGGCAGGTCGAAGCGTGACGGCGGGATATAGGCGCCGAGCGGGCCGCCGACCTGCACAGCGCGGACCGGCCGGCCGCTCGCCGTGCCGCCGCCGATCTCGTTGACCAGTTCGCCGAGCGTGATGCCGAAGCCGATCTCGAACAGGCCGCCATTCTTCACATTGCCGGCAAGCTGGATCGGCATCGTCCCGCGCGATCGGCCGAAGCCGATTTCGGCATAGCGCTCAGGCCCTTCGGCGAGGATGAAGGGAATGGCGGCGAGGCTCAGCACATTGTTGATCACTGTCGGCCGGCCGAACAGGCCGCTGATCGCGGGAAGCGGCGGCTTGGCGCGGACCTGGCCGCGCTTGCCCTCGATCGATTCGAGCAGCGCGGTTTCCTCGCCGCAGACATAGGCGCCGGCGCCCTCTCGCACCTCGAGCGCGAAGGGAGCGATCCGCTGCGCCGCGGCCTCGATCGCTGCGCGCATCGTGCGGATCGCGAAGGGATATTCGGAACGGATATAGACATAGCCATAGGTCGCGCCGACGGCATGCGCCGCGATCGCCATGCCCTCGATCAGGCAGAAGGGATCGCCCTCCATCAGCATGCGATCGGCGAAGGTGCCGCTGTCGCCCTCATCGGCGTTGCAGACGATGAACTTCTCAGGCGACGGCGTGTCGAGCACTGTCTGCCATTTGATTCCGGTCGGGAAGCCGGCGCCGCCGCGCCCGCGCAGCCCGGACGCCTTCACCGCATCGACCACCGCCTGCGGCGACAGCGCACGCGCCGCATCCAACCCCGCCCAGCCGCCATGCGCCGCATAGTCGGCGAGGCTCAGCGGATCGGTGATGCCGCAGCGCGCGAAGGTGACGCGCTGCTGACGCGCGAAGAAGGGCAGCGCGGCGACATCGCCGAGACGGTTCGGGTGGGTGCCGTCCAGCACCTGGCCGATTTCGTCCGCCGCAACCGGGCCGTAGCCGATGCGGCCTTCAGCGGTTTCGACTTCGACCAGCGGCTCTATCGCGAACAGACCGCGGCTGCCGGTGCGCACCACCACTGCGCCCGTGGCAGCAAGCGCCGCAGCGACCGCGTCAGATCCGAGCGCGACCGATGCCATGTCGGCCGCGACGAACACACGCGCCGCCGGGGCGGCAGCCGCGCGCAACCGGGATGGCGCGACGCGGGGCATAAGGTCGGCGGCACACCGCACGCCCGCGACGGGCTGGCCATCGACAAGCGCGGAGGGGCCAATGGCGCACAGGCCGAGGCAGTAGACCACCTCCGCGCCCACGCCGTCGCGTTCGAGCCCGGCCGCCACCGCATCGACGCCGCGCGCCTGGCAGGCTTCGGCGCGACACAGCTTCACCACCCGCCCCTCGACCGGCGCGGATCGGAAATCATGGTAGAAACTGATGACGCCGTGCACCTCGGCGCGACTCAGATTGAGGGCCTCCGCGACGATCGGCACTGCTTCGGGCGGGACATGGCCGAGCGCGTGCTGGATTGCATGCAGCAGGGGCAGCAAGCCGCCGCGCTCGCTGGAAAAGCGGGCGGCGAGCGTCTCGATTTCCGCCCGCGATGCGGCTGTGAAGTGCGGGCTCGGCTGCATGCGATCCACCTCTTTCCCTATCTACACCCGCACCAGCTCATGCGAAAGTCAGCGATCCGCGCCGCTCGGCGAAGCGCCAGCCCTCGCCCGGGATGCGGCGGAGGCGGTCGGCAAACCCGCCGACCAGCGGTGGCGCATCCGCCGCGGTGAACAGCAGCATCGCGCTGGTCGCGGCGGCGGTGTCCGCATCGAGGACTGTCACCACGATATTGGCGGTGACATGCTGCGTGGTCCGGGGCGGGCGCGCCTCGAACGCGGCGAGGATCGCGGCACGGCCGATGATCGGCACATCGGGGGCGCTCGGCCGGGTCATGAAACCGTCCTCGGTATAGAGCGCGGCCACCTCGGCCCAGCGCGCCGCGTCGTTGAGGGTCGCATAGAGATTGATCAGCGTCGCGCAGTCCCACTCGATTGCGCGCCGCGCGTCCGCCGTCAGGGCCTCTGGCATCGCTTTCGCTCCTCTACCGAACCGCGTGCCCTGTTTGACTCTTGTCGGCCCGGCGCACAACGCTATTGTATGCTAGTGATACAAACTCTGGCACCACCGGGCAAGGGAGAGAGATAGAGCCATGAGCGAATCCGATGTCGTGACGTACCGCGTCGAGGACCGCATCGCCTGGGTGTATTTCGCGCGGCCGGAGAAGCGCAACGCGATGAGCCCGACGCTCAACCGCCGCATGCTGGAAGTGCTCGACGAGCTCGAATTTCGCGACGATGTCGGCGTGCTGGTGCTCGGCGGCGAAGGCACTGCCTGGTCGGCGGGCATGGATCTCAAGGAATATTTCCGCGAGACCGAGGCGCAGGGGCTGAAGGGCGTGCGCAAGTCGCAGCGCGAGAGCTATGGCTGGTTCCGCCGCCTGCGCTGGTTCCAGAAGCCGACGATCGCGATGGTCAATGGCTGGTGCTTCGGCGGCGGCTTCGGCCCGCTGTTCGCCTGCGACCTGGCGATCACCGCTGACGAGGCGCAGTTCGGGCTGAGCGAGATCAACTGGGGCATATTGCCCGGCGGCGGCGTGACCAAGGTGGTGGTCGATCTGCTCGCGATGCGCGACGCGATGTGGCTGACTCTGACCGGCGAGCTGATCGACGGCAAGAAGGCGAGCGAGATGCGGCTGGTGAACGAGAGCGTGCCGCTCGACCAGCTCGAGGCGCGGGTGCGGGCGGTTGCCGAACTGCTGCTCAGGAAGAACCCGGTTGCGCTCAAATTCGCCAAGGACGCGGTGCGCCGCGTCGGCACGATGACCTATGACGAGGCGGAGGACTATCTCGTCCGCATGCAGGAAGCGGCGAACTTCCACGACCCGTCTGAAGGCCGCAAGGAGGGCATTCGCCAGTTCATCGACGAGAAGAGCTACAAGCCGGGGCTTGGGTCGTATGACCTGTCGAAGGCGGAGTCCTGAGAGGGAGACCTATTCCCCTCCCGCTTGCGGGAGGGGCTAGGGGTGGGCTCGCGCTCACCTCGAACGTAACGCGTGCGGATAGCGCGAGCCCACCCCCTGCCCCCTCCCGCAAGCGGGAGGGGAGTAGAGAATTCAGGTCGAGATCAGCGCATCGAGCGCGATAGCGCCGCGTCCTTCGGGATAGACGATCACCGGATTGAGATCGATCTCGCGAATGAGGGGCGTCGCCGCGACGACGGTGCCGAGCGCCTGGACGATCGCGGCGACCGCGGCGACATCCATTCGCTCGGCGCCGCGAAAACCGTCGAGCAGGGGCGCCATCCGCAGCTGCCGGATCTCGGCGATGATCTCGTCCACCGACAGGCCGGCGGGCAACAGGCGAACGTCGTGGAGCAGCTCGGCTGCGACGCCGCCGAAGCCGACCAGGATCACCGGCCCCCAGGCAGGATCGTTGCGCGCGCCGACGATCAGCTCCACGCCGCGCTCGGCCATCGCCTCGACCAGCACGCCATCGAGCTTCAGCCCCGGCCGAGCGGAGGCGAGATTCTCATGGAGCCGAACCCAGCCGGCCGCCACCGCGGCGGCATCGGCGAGGCCGACGATCACCCCGCCCGCATCGCTCTTGTGCGGCAAGGCTGCGGCCTGCGCCTTGAGGACGATGGGATAGCCAAGCCGCTCGGCCGCCTCGATCGCCTCCTCGACGGTCGTTGCGAGCTCGAACCGCGGGAAGGCAATGCCGCGCGCACCGAGCAGCTGTTTCGAGCGATATTCCGGGATCGTTGCGCCCGGGACGGCCAGCCCTTCCAGCGGTGGCACGTTGATGTCCGCCGCAGCATCGTCGCTGGACGAGCGGCGGACGATCCGGGCGATGGCTCGCATCGCGCGGTCAGCGGTGGGCAGATAGGCGATGTTCAGCGCGCGCAGCCGGGCGATATCCTCGTCGCGAACCCGTCCGCCTTCATCGACGCCGGCGATAATCACCGGCTTGGTCGCGCCGGCTTCGAGCGCTGTCGCGACCGCGTCGAACTTGATGTGCGAGGTGCCGGTCTCGGTCTGGATCAGGGCGATCAGGATCACCCCGATCCGCGGATCGCCCATCAGCGCGTCGACCGTCCGGCCATAGAGTCCGGGGTCGACCAGGCCCTGCGCGGTCACGTCGAGCGGGTTGGACACGGGGACGAAATCGGGCAGTGCCGCGCGGAGCGCCGGGCTATCCGCGTCGCCGAGCACTGGCAGCGGAAGGCCGATATCCTCGGCAAGATCGAGCATCATTGCCTTGAACGCACCCGATTCAGCGAGCACGCCGGTGCCGCCGGCCGGCATCTCGGGGCAGCGCGCGACGATCTCGACCACATCGCCAAGCTCCTCGAGCGAGTCGACGACGATCACCCCGGCACGTTCGGCCTGGACTCGCATCACCGCATAGTCGCCCGCCATGGCGCCGGTATGAGTCGCAGCACTTGCCGCACCTGCCGCGCTGCGGCCGGGATGGAGGAGGACGATCACCTTGCCCGCCGCACGCGCCGCGCGAGCCGCGGCGAGGAACCGTGCCGGCGCGCGGAAATGCTCGACGATCATGCCGATCACGCGCGTGCCGGGATCGCCGACGAGATAGGCCAGATAGTCCTCGGCGCCGCTCGCCGCTTCGTTGCCGGTCGAGATGTAGCAGCTGAGCGGCACCTCGCGCGCGATCATCGTCGTCGCCAGCACCGCCGCCATCGCGCCGGATTGCGAGACGATGCCGACGCGCCGGTCCCCGTCGGCGCGCGGCTCGGGCATGGTGATGAAGGTCAGCGAGACCCGGTCGACGAAATTAACGAAGCCGAGGCAGTTCGGGCCTTCGACGATCATCCCGCACTCGGCCGCGATGCGCCCGATCTCCTGCTGGTCGGCGAGGCCCTGCGGCCCGTCCTCGGCAAAGCCCGCGGAGAAAACGACCACCGCGCCGACCCCGCGCCGCGCGAGCCCGCGGAGCGCATCGAGCACGCCCGCGCGCGGGATGGCGAGGACTGCTGCGTCGATCCCCTCGGGCAGGTCGTCGACCGAGGCGACGCAGGGGCGGCCGCCGATCTCGCTGCGTTTGGGATTCACGAGATGGATCGCGCCGCTGAAGCCTTGGCGCTCGAGATTGGCGAGCAGCGAGGCGCCGAGCGCGCCGGGCTTGTCCGAGGCGCCGATAATCGCGACTGAGCGCGGGCGGAGCAGGCGATCCAGCGAGGGCGGGTCGGCCGGGCCGGTCGAGACCTCGCGCTCGATCAGTTGATGGTCTTCCACATGCCCTCCACCCGCACCCACTCGTTCGCATGATTGTGTGCCAAGGATACAGTTATGGCAAGCCTCGCGAATACCAATCTCGATAAGCGAGCCTCTTCTCCGACGTTCGCCCTGAGCTTGTAGAGAGGCATTGTGGGCGGAACGCTGCGCCAGGAACCGGGCTTCGACAGGCTCAGCCCGAACGGTTGGGGGAGCGGTCGGCCAGATGCGTGCTAGGCCGGCTCGTGCGACGCCCGCCGCGCCCTCGCCGGGCCGAGCTTGCCCAGCAGCGTGAACAGGGCGATGCGTTCGGCTTCGCTGAGTCGCCCGCTCATCTTGCGATCCGATTCGCGCAGCGCGACGAGGATGTCGGCGAGTTGAGTCGCCCCCTCCGGCAGCAAATGCAGCGCGTTGGTGCGCAGGTTGCGCCCGGCGCGGCGCTCGATGAAGCCGCCGGCGGCGAGCGCGTTGACCAGCTTCATCGCGCTCGACCGGTTGATGCTGAGCGCGCGGCCGAGCGCTGTCTGGTCGCAGCCTGGATTGGCGCGGATCAGCAGCAGCGCGGTGAGCTTCGCGGGCGTCAGCCCGTAAGGCTCGAGGACGCGGCGCGCGTCCTCAGTCATGATCAGATGGGCGCGCTGCATCTGATAGCCGAGAATGGTGTCGAGATCGCTGTCGTGCTTCATGATGGCCGATGCCGCCTTGCCAAGATTGTATGCTTGACGCACAAAGACGCCTGAGTCCGCCGGTTCTTCCCGAACCCGGCGGCAAAAACCAGAGCGAAGTGTGACGCGAGCATGACGAGGGCTCGGCGCGCCTGCAAGGAGAGCGATGATGGACCGTCAATTCAGGATGTTGGTGGATGGCGCGCTGATCGACGGCGCGAGCAGCTTCGATGTGGTCAATCCAGCGACGGGCGAGTCGTTCGCGCAATGCCCCAAGGCCGATGCAGCGCTGATCGACCGCGCAGTTGCCGCGGCGAAAGCGGCCTTCCCGGCCTGGGCGGCGAAGCCGATCGAGGAGCGGGCTGCGCTGGTCGGCAAGATCGCCGATGCGCTTGAGGCGCGCGCCGGGGAATTCGCCAGCCTGCTCACCAGCGAACAGGGCAAGCCGCTCGACCAGGCGATGTATGAGGTGATGGGCAGCGTCTTCACGCTGCGCGCCTTCACCGAGATGCGGATCGACCCCAAGACGCTGCGCGACGCGAACGGGAACACGATCATTGAGCACCGCACGCCGCTCGGCGTGGTTGCCGCGATCACGCCGTGGAACTTCCCGATCATCCTGGTGATGAACAAGATGGGCCCTGCGCTCGTCACCGGCAACACGATGGTGATCAAGCCGGCGCCGACCACGCCGCTCACCACCTTGCTGCTCGGCGAGATCTGCGCCGAGGTGCTGCCCGCCGGCGTCGTCAATGTCGTGTGCGACCAGAATGATCTTGGCGACCGGCTGACCAGCCATCCCGACGTGGCGAAGGTCGCCTTCACCGGATCGACCGCGACCGGCAAGAAGGTGATGGCGTCCGCGGCGGCGGGCGTGAAGCGGGTGACGCTCGAGCTTGGCGGCAATGATGCGGCGATCGTGCTCGACGATGTCGATGCGCGGCAGGTCGCGCGGAAGGTCTATGGCGGGGCGATGGCCAATGCCGGCCAGATCTGCGTCGCGATCAAGCGCGCCTATGTGCCGGCAGCGATGTACGACGATTTCTGCGACGAGCTGGCGAAGCTCGCCAAAGAGGCGGTGGTCGATGACGGCGCCAAGCAGGGCACGACGGTCGGCCCGATCCAGAACCGGATGCAGTTCGAGAAGGTGAAGGTGCTGCTCGACGACGCGCGGACGCGGGGCACGATCCTGGCGGGCGGGGACGCGCTCGACCGGCCGGGCTATTTCATCCCGCCGACGATCGTGCGCGATCTCGACGACGATGCGCCGCTGGTGCGCGAGGAGCAGTTCGGCCCGGTGCTGCCGGTGCTCAAATATACCGAGATCGAGGATGTGATCGCGCGGGCCAATGACAGCGACATGGGGCTTGGCGGCACCGTGTGGGGCAAGGACCTGGAGCGCGCGACCGCGGTGGCGAAGCGGATCGATACGGGGACCGTGTGGGTGAATCAGTATCTGGCGATCGATGCCAATATTCCGTTCCGCGGTTCGAAGCAGTCAGGGCTTGGGGGCGAGCTTGGGGAGGCCGGGCTGCATGAATATACGCAGCCGCATATCATCAATGCCGTGGCGTATGAGGAGGCGTAACCCGATCTCTTGAGCTGCCCTTCTACTCCCCTCCCGCTTGCGGGAGGGGCTGGGGGTGGGCTCGCGCTTTCCACGAACGGTGCGCTCGCTGAAGCCGGGCGCCCACCCCTAACCCCTCCCGCAAGCGGGAGGGGGACTGAAGTGCAGTCACTTCGCATATATGATCTATACACAATCGCGAAATGGCGGCATGGTCATCGGATAATCCGCGGAAGAGGACCATCCATGCCGACGATCGCAACAACCCATGTCGGCAGCCTGCCCCGCGGCCCGCAACTTACCCCGGTGCTCCTCGCGCGCGACCATGGCGAGCCCTATGATGCCGAAGCGTTCGACACGCTCGTCCAGGCGGCGGTCGACGAGGCAGTGGCGGCGCAGGTCGCGGCCGGGGTGACGGTCATCAGCGACGGCGAGCTCGGCAAGGTCGGCTATTCGACCTATATGATCGAGCGGCTGTCCGGTTTCGGCGGCCATGTCGAGCGCCTCTCCGCGCTCGACCTCGCGCCGCTGCCCGATCTGCGCGCCAAGCTCGCGCATATCATGGGATCGCAGGAATTCATCCGCGCCTCGTGCATCGGCGAGGTGAAGCTGGTGAACCTCCAGCCGCTCCATGACGATATCCGCCGCTTCAAGGGCGCGCTCGACCGCCATGGCAAGGGCAGCCGCGCCTTCATGAACGCAGCCTCGCCCGGGCTGATCACCGCCTTCCAGAAAAACGCCTGGTATCCGAACCATGAGGCCTATCTTGCCGATCTGGTGACAGCGATGGCGCCCGAATATGAGGCGATCGTCGAGGCCGGGTTCGAGCTCCAGCTCGACTGCCCCGATCTCGCAATGTCGCGGCACACCGGCTATCAGGAGATGGACGAGCCCGAGTTCCTCCGGACGATCGAGGCGAATGTCGAGGCGCTCAACGCGGCGACCGCCAATATCCCGCCCGAGAAGATGCGGATACATTTGTGCTGGGGCAATTACGAGGGCCCGCACGACCATGACATTCCGCTCGAGCGGATCATCGACATCGTCATCAAGGCGCGCCCGGCGACCGTGCTGTTCGAGGCGGCGAACCCGCGCCACGAGCATGAATGGATCGTGTGGCGCGATGCCGCCCTGCCCGACCACAAGATCCTCGCGCCGGGGATGATCGACACCTGCTCCAACTATGTCGAGCATCCCGAGCTGATCGCGCAGCGGATCGAGCGCTTCGCCGGGCTGGTCGGCGCCGACCGGGTGATCGCCAGCACCGATTGCGGCTTCGGGACCTTCGCCGGCTATGGCAAGATCGATCCCGCCGTGACCTGGGCCAAGCTGCGATCGCTGCGCGAGGGCGCCGATATCGCGGCGGCGCGGCTCTGATCCCCGACGTCGTTGGACCCATCTCTCCCGTTCGCCCTGAGCTTGTCGAAGGGCGTTTGTGGGTGGAACGTCGCGTCAAGAAGCTGGGCTTCGACAGGCTCAGCCCGAACGGGGGTAGGTTTCGATCGACGGAATCCGATATGAACCCTCCAGTGATCCGCCGAGCGCGCTGGCAGCGCGTGAACCGCCCGCTATAGTCGCCCGATGGCCGATGCAGCGACCAACCCAGTCAAATCCGCGATGCGGACGCTCGACATCGTCGAATATGTCGTCGCGCGCGATGCGCCGGTGGTCGCGCAGGAGATTGCGGCTGCGCTGGCGATCCCGGTCAGCAGCCTCTCCTATCTGCTGAACACCCTGGTCGATCGCGGCTATCTCGCGCGCGAGGGGCGGCGCTACACGCCGGGGCCGGGGCTCGAGCGGCTGCGGACGCGCGCGCATGGCTTTACGCTCGAGGAGCGCGCCGCGCCTTTGGTGCGGGCGCTGCGCGTCCAGCTCAACGAGACGGCCAGCTTCTTCGTGCGGCGCGACTGGGAGGTCGAGGCGCTCGTCACCGAGACCAGCGACCATGCGCTGCGCTATGCGGTGCAGATGGGGACGCGCACGCCGATGCACGGCTTCGCCGCGGGCAAGGCGATCCTGGCCGCGCTGCCCGATACCGAAATCGAGGCCTATCTGCGCGAGACCGATCGCGCCGCCTTCACCCCGACCACGATCACGGCCGCGGACGATCTGCGCCGCGAGATCGCGACGATCCGCCGCACCGGCATCGCCCGCACGCGCGAGGAGCATACCCCGGGCATCCAGGGCATCGGCCGCGCGGTGGTGATCGAAGGCGAGACGCTGGGTGCGTTCAGCGTCGCGATCCCGACCGCGCGCTTCGACGCCGGGGTGGAACGGCGCGCGTCGGAATTGCTGACCAAGACGTGCGGGTTGCTGGTGGGGTGAGCGACCGGGGCCTCAGGGCGCCGTCTCTCCCTGTTATTGGCCAATAACAGGGAGGAACAGGGAGAGATTTATTTCTTCGACTTGTTTTGCCGGTCTTTGAGGGTTTTTCGAGTAAATTTATATAGATTATTCAGTAATTTACTGACGCCCTCCCTGTTATTCCATAACAGGGAGGCGATCCGCGCGGAACAGGGAGCGCCGCGCGGATAACAGCGAAGCCTATTGCAAGAACAGGGACGGGAGAAATGCCGGGGATTCGACCGTCATGTGAAAGAGCGGGGCGGGATTGCACCCGTCCGGTTTGCACTGTGCGACGATTCGGATAGCGATTGAATCGAGTGGCGATGGCTAGAGTGGATGGTACCGGTTCGCCTCCGGCGCGGTGAAATATCATCGAGAGATATTTTCTGTCTTGGCAGTTAACGACAAACTCCTTGCTCACGAGTGCGCCAACCGATTTGCCACCATTTTGGTCCAAAGACTGCAATAAGGTTGGGGCGATTTTTGCTAAGTAAACAGCTTGGTCAATTCCTGAATGAGGTAAACCATGCTTCGAAAGTTTGTTGTGTTAATAGCCGCGTTTGCCGCAGCGAGCCCGGAAACCGCTAAAACGTCAACCGGACCTGTTGATGATAGTGCGACCTTTACGGTGACCTGTTTCAACACGAACATCAGTTTCAAGAAATCTTTGCGCGTCACAGATCATCAAACCGACGTGAGCGGGAAAGGTACCGCACATACTGAGCCGGTCCAGATCAACGTCAATCAGGACGCAACAGGTGGATCTTTGCTCATCAACGATCGAAACCACGCCATATGTGACGTGACAATTGCCGATCATTTCAAAATGATCGGTGGTTCTCGCGCATACACTGCCAATGGCACTGCCAATAATTCTGCCCAAGGCGATATCAAAGGTATGCAGGATGATATTTCATTGGCGCCACTGACTCCAACGGACGAAGGCAAGCATATGAGATTCGAATTTTACGGGGCTGGCCCTCAAGTCGGGAACGTCACCGTCGTGCTTGAGATCAATTACCACGCGCGGTCAGTGAGAACTCATGCCAAACGCTAGAGCTAAGGGGAAATCGCACCCGTCACCGAAATCCCCCTTAATCGACCAAGCTGTAAATACCTCCACCTCCTTTTCCGCACTATCCATGCGGATTCAGTGTAGCCGAATAGAAATGCCGTCGCTCGATCCAACGAAAACCTTCGTGTTTAGTGATTGCGGCAAGCTCGATTGAACCGCCGACGGTCTTAGGTTGCTGGAGGACATTGAAGCGCTGATAGCCCATGGTAACTTGGACTAACCATCGTGCTAAGTCTATGGCATCTTGGATTGGCATAGCATCAAGATGGAGCAGTCCGGCGTTGTGCGCAGGAACCTCAAATACAGCAGCGTTTGCTTCGGCTTCGGGAATTCCGGCGGCAATCAGTGCGCCGCTCAGGCCATCAGACATGCCGAGCAAGAGGCGATTGAGCGGCTCATACTCTCCATCCCAGCGAATTCCTCCTCGGTCTTCACCTGAGACTTGCGTGGGCGCCTCACAATTCTCGCCTTGGATACGAACCTCCCAAATCTCTGGCAACGGTCGCCCAAAGGAGTAACCACACACCTTCAGCAGCATGTAGAGCGGATCGACCTTCTGGGCTCTTTCCTCGAAAAGAAATGTTCTAACCCGATGAGCAACTTGCTCTATGGTGTAATCTTCACCTAATGACCAATCATGATTGGTGCTACCATCAAGCCTCGCCCTAAGGTCTTTAAAAAGTGTACTGACCGACTCGCTTCCTATACTACCAGATCCGGTAACCATTACGCCGATCGGCTTCCCCTTTATTAAATTGACTATCTTATCGGCGTGAAGATAGGTTTGTCCGATCCCGAATGTACTGGCGCTATCGGACGCCATTACAATCCCGTCGTTGATCTTTACTGAGATGATGACCGTCATCGCCCATGCCCCTCCGGGACAGAACAATCACGAATGAGGTTGATGAGCAAAGACGAGTTCAAGCGCCTCGGGGAAAAGGGGCAGAATCGCCTATCGACCAGTTCATTGCAATCGGGTGCGTCCTGAACCGGGCAAGCAGCAAACGATCCGGGCCCTTTTCCCGCAGGACGTGACCTCACCCACCGCCACCCTCACTCCGTAATCGGCGCATAGTGGATCCACGCCATGCTCCAGCCGCCCATATAGCGCCCGAGATCATACCATCCGGGGTAGTTCCAGCCGCCGACATTCCCCTGGGTACCGACGCACCAGGGGCGGCCGCTATTGTCGAAGGTCAGCATGTCGACCGTCCAGCCGTCATAGCCGGAATCGACCCACTGCGTGTCGACCCAGCGGCCGATATTGCCGTCCGTGCCGACGCCATATTTCCTGCCATTGGAATCGAAGGCGAGCATCTTGAGCGTCCAGCCGCCGAGATTGCCCTGATCGTTCCAATGGTCGGTGCTCCAGATGCCGACATTGCCGTCCATGCCGACGCCCCAGAGCGTGCCGTCGGGGCCCCAGACAATCGACTTGAGCGCCCAGTTGCCCTGCGGCGCGTCGTGCGTCTGCCAGGCGCCGTTCCAGACGCCGACATTGCCCTGCGTGCCGACGCCGTAGATCCAGCCATTGGGCGCCTGGGCGAGCGACCGGAGCGTCCAGCCGCCCAGATTGCCGAGATCGGCCCAGTGATCGAACATGGGCGCCGGGACGCCGACATTGCCGGCACGGCCGACGCCGCACAGATTTGGCGGGAATATGGGCATTATGCTGTCCTTTCGATCGTCACTGCGCCGGCATGAAATAGAGCCAGGCCATGTTCCAGCTGGCGAGGTTGCCGACATTGCCCCATTCGGCCCCGTCCCATTGGCCGACATTGCCGCCGGTGCCGACGCACCAGGCGACGCCGCCGGGATCGAAGGTGACCATGTCGAGCGTCCAGGTGCCGAGATGCGCGTCGCACCATTTGCCGGTGAGCCAGGTGCCGATATTGCCCTCGGTGCCGACGCCGTACATCACGCCGCTCGCATCGAACGCCAGCATCTTGAGCGTCCAGCCGCCCAGACTGCCCTGGTCCTTCCAGCCATATTCGCCCCAGCTGCCGACATTGCCGTCCATGCCGACGCACCAGGGCGTGCCGTCGGGTGCCCAGGCGATCATCTTGACCGCCCAGCTGTTCATCGCTGCCTGCTCGGCCCAGCGCGTGCCGTCCCACACGCCGATATTGCCCTGGCTGCCCACGCCGTAAACCCAGCCGTTCGGGGCACGGGCGATCATCCGCAGGGTCCAGCCGCCGAGATTGCCGAGATTGGTCCAGCTGTCGAGCAACGGCACCGCCATGCCGACATTGCCCTGGCTGCCCACGCCGTAAACCCAGCCGTTCGGGGCGCGGGCGATCATCCGCAGCGTCCAGCCGCCGAGATTGCCGAGATTGGTCCAGCTGTCGAGCAGCGGCACCGCCATGCCGACATTGCCGTCGCGGCCGACCGCATACAGGTTGCGCGGAAACATCGTCATTGGCGTCGGTCCTCCCCCCGGGCTGCGAACGGGAGGTCTTTTCGCGTGCGGAACGATTTTGGGCAAGGATGCGGGAGGGGGTCAGGCCTTTATTATGACCGAATCCACTACAATCGAAGGTGCCCTAAGCGGGCTGGTGGTAAATGACTCCGACCTCCTTTTTCCGCATGGTCGACGGTCTCGAGGACCAGCGCCGTATCCCGCGCATTTGCCGCGTCAGTTGCGCTGCCTGGAAGGGGGATAGGCGATGACGAGGGGCCCCTGCGCTTGTGCCGGAACCCCATTCTGAACCAGGGGCGCCCAATGCAGTCCAACGAGCTGGGCAGCCATAGTCGATGCAATGCCGGAGTCATCCGAATTGAGTGGACGAACCTCCCGTACCTGACCGCTGCGATCGAGGTTGATCCAGACCGTGAACATGCCGTGGCCTGAATGTCTTGGCCCCTGTAGCGCCGGAACGCCCCCGGACAGCCTGAGCATGGCTTCCGTCGGAAGCGTGACAACGGCCAGCGGATCGGAACCGCCCGCGCCCGCGGGAAGGGCAAACAGGTCCGGTGCCTGCAGCGTCTCGAGCGTGACGATCTTTCCGGTCAATCCAACGCCCGGGGGCCCGCTCCCGTTCAGGGTGCGCGCCACACGGAGGTTTTCGAAGTCTGCGTAATCCTTGAATTCCATGGCGTAGCTCGGCGCGTTCGTCCGTTCCAGAAGGCCATCCGATGCCCGGAAACAGACATCGGCATAGTTGAACTGAACCAGTGGCGCTGACCCGAGCTGGAATTCAGCGTGCTGGCACGGGGATGACCGCATGCCGTTCGCGAACTCGGCATGTTCGATCGGCGCATTGGCGACATAGCCGCGCGTCGATTCCGGCACTGGATCGAATATGGCAGTGGTAAAATTTCTCAGCCAGGCAGGAAAATAATCGCCCCGGGTGAGGATATGGACCCCGGTTCCATCAGCGACGGTCTTTTGCATCACGGCCGAGGTCGTGACTGTCCGGACCCATTGCCCGGGAGAAACCCAGCTTTCCTCGATCACGGCCTTGTAGTCAGCCGCCGGACCGCTGCTTTGGTCGATCTCGACGCGAATGTGAAAGGGTCTGGCGCCGGGCTGCGCAAGCACCGATGCACGCAGCGCCTTTTGCAGCGTATCGCCCGCCGGCTCGGCTATCTTGCGAAAGCGCAGCTGGGCATCGAGCGGCGATGACAGCGCGAGGAGCGTGAGGAGCGGTATCGGTGGGGCCGGGCGCATGCGTTCATCCTGTCGGAGTGAGACGCGCTGATGTGCCACCAAAAACGGGACGGAAGGAAGGCCCGGAATCGACGGAGAAGCAAGTATTGACCGAGTCCGTTGCGATTGAGTGCGCTCCGGAACGAGCAAACCACGACTATTCGATGCGACGCTCTTGCGGAAACATGGATGCCGGAACGAGTCCGGCATGACGGGTCGAGTTGATCGGATTGCGCCAAAGAGGCGGGCGCGACCTGCGCCGCGCCCCTCCCCGCTTCACACCGTCTGCTTTGTCCGCCAGCTCTCGGCATAGGCGTCGCGGGCCACTTCGGAATAGGGCACCGGTGCCACCACTGCCTTGATCTCGGTCTGGACATGGCGCTCGACCGTCGGCTTGCTGGTGCCGCCATTCGGCTCGCCCCAGAGCAGGGTCACCTCGGTGCCGGGCTCGGCGAAATCGGCATCCATCATCGCCAGGGTCAGCATGCGGCCCTCGTTCGCGCTGTAGCTGATCCAGGTCGAGAGGCCGACCAGCTTGCCGTCCTTCAGCACCTGGTCGAACGGGTGCATGGAATATACCGCCGAGGGGAATTCCATATATTTGGCGCGATCGCCCTTGGTGAATTGCGAGCTGATGACGCGCATCAGATCCTCATTGTCGAGCGCGAGAGTCACCTTCTTGCGGTGCGGCAGGCCCGCCATGCGCTCGAGCGCTTCGCGGCCGATGAAATCATGGTCGAACTTCACGAACGGGCCATAGCCGAGATCCCAGGGCGTCAGATAATAGCCCTCGACGCTGTCCGGCACATAGCTGCCGCCGATCGACGCCTTCGCCTCATAGCTGTTGGCCGTCAGCCATTCGCGGTATTCGCGCGTGCCTTCGCCGGTATAGACCGCGGGCAGTGGCGAGGGGATCCAGCCGGATTCGATCGTGTTCGACGAATAGGTGCGGCCGCCGACCAGGGCCAGCCCGTCATCCTTGCCGGCCGCGATCAGGGCGTTGCGGATCGTGTCATAGTCAGCCCAGGGGCCGAACAGCTCATAGCCGGGCTGGCCGGCCATGCCGTGGCGCAGCGCGCGCACTTCCTTCCCGGCGATCTTCAGCCGCGCCATGTGGAAGAATTTGAGCTCGGGCGGGGTCTCGCCCATCGCCTTTTCCAGGATCTTCATCGCGTTCGGGCCCTGGAGCTGGAAGCGATAGGAGCGGCGATTCTCGGGATCGGGGCGGACCGCGGTGCGCTCGTCGCGCGAGACGGTGACGTTCCAGCCGCCGGTCGCTGCGTGATATTCGATCCATTCGATCACCGGCGCGCGGCCGACGAGATTGAACTTCTCCTCATCGAGATAGAAGAGGATCACGTCGCCGATGACATAGCCGTCGGGCGTGACCGGCACGAACTGCTTGGCGCGATCGACGACGAAATTCTTGAAGCTGTTGACGCCGAGATGGCTGAGCATCGCGAAGGCATCCGGCCCCTCGACCGCGAGATCGACCATGTGGAAGGACTGGTTGAACAGCACTGCGGTCCTGGCCCAGGCCTGCTGCTCGTCGCGCCAGTTGGAATATTCGGCCGGCACGCCGGGATAGACATTGGGGCCGCTCTGCTGGTTGCGCAGCAGGGTGACGATGTCGCCGCTTGAATCGAGCATCTGCTGCAGGCTGTTCTGGGTCATGCTTTCTCTCCTTGAAGGGGTGTATTGGACGAGGCCGGCCGGCTGAGCCAGTCGGCAATGGCGGTGCTGAGTACGTCGGGCGCCTCGGCGGGCAGCATGTGGCCGGCGCCGTCCACGACGACGCGCCGCGCGCCGGGGATCAGCGCCGCGATGGCTTCATGCTGGTCGGGCGGGCTCCAGCCATCCTCGCTGCCCACCGCGACGAGGGTGGGACAGGCGATCCGGGGCAACAGGCTCTCGACCTCGCGGCGGCCGAGCAGGGCGGCGATCTGCGCCTCGAACCGGGCCAGCCCGGCCTCGATGCACATCGTGCGCAGGGGAGCCATGAAGGCGGCGTCGGCGCGGCGTGGCGGCGCGACCATCGGCGGCAGCCAGGCATCGACCAGAGCGGCCATGCCCCGGGCGCGGCCGAGATCGCGCAGGGCGTGGCGCTTCGGGGCTTCCTCGGACGACGGCAGGTGCACACCAGTGCTGACCAGGGCCAGTCGCGTGACGCGCCCGGGCGCCTGGCGCACGACTTCGAGCGCGACGCGTGCACCCATGGAATGGCCGAGCAGCGCGAAGCGGGGCGGCGCCTCGGCGAGGACCAGAGCCGCCATCGCGGCGAGATCGTCCGCGTTGCCATAGTCGGCGGCCGGGGCGGCGCGATCAAAGGCCTGGAGCTGGCCCGCGAAGATACGCGAATCGCAGATGAGGCCGGGCAGCAGGAGCAGCGGCTCGCCTTCATCCTCCGATCGGGTATTGTTCGCGTTCATGAATATTTCATCTATACGAATGAATGCTGCGGAGCTAGAGGATTTCGAACAAGGCTCAAACGGGGCGAGGTCGCAACCGCGGGGCATGCGAGAGGATCTTCGATGACCATCCCCGTCATCCATCCCAACTGGTCGCGCTCAGCCATCGGCATGACCGACGGCTATTCGCTCGAAATGACCGCCAAGGATCGGCCCGCGCTGGCCGAGGCGGCGGCGCAGATCGCGCCGGAGACGCCGGTCGCGATCACCTTCCTGCCGGGGGAATCGATGGATGCGCGGATTGCCGCCGCCGCCGATGTCCGCGCGCTGGGGCTCGAGCCGATGCCACATCTTTCGGCGCGCCGCATCCACTCGCAGGACGAGCTGGAGGCGACCGTGCGCCGCACCGTCGCCGAGGCCGGCGTGCGGCGCATGTTCCTCGTGGCAGGCGATCCGCCGGTCCCGGCCGGACCGTTCGAGGACACGATGGCGCTGCTCCGCACCGGGCTGTTCGAGGCGAACGGCATCCAGGCGATCGGTATCGCCGGCCATCCCGAGGGCCATCCGGCGATGGACGAAGATGCGCGCTGGGAGGCGCTCGAGACCAAGCGCGCCGAGATCACGCGGCGCGACATGGCGACCTTGATCGTCACCCAGTTCAGCTTCGATGCCGATCCGGTGATCGCCTGGCTCGAGGCGCTGCGCGCGCGCGGGATCGACTCGCCTGTGCGGATCGGCGTGCCGGGGCCCGCGGGCATCAAGACTCTGCTGCGCTTCGCGGCGCATTGCGGCGTCGGCGCTTCGACGGCAGTGCTGGGCAAATATGGCATCTCGCTCACCAGGCTGCTCGGCACGGCCGGGCCCGACGCGCTGGTCGACCGGCTCGCAGCGCGGCTGACCCCGGCGCATGGCCCGGTCAGGCTCCATTTCTACCCGTTCGGCGGGCTCGCCCGTACCGTCGAATGGATCAACGACTATGAGGCACGCAACCGATGACCGAGACCCTGACGCTTCGCCTGTCCTGCGACGATCGGCCGGGCCTTGTCGCCAAGGTCGCCGGCTTCCTGTCGGGCGAAGGCGGCAATATCGTCGATGCGCAGCAGTTCGACGACCGGCTGACCGGGCGCTTCTTCATGCGCGTGATCTTCGAGATCGAGGGGAAGCAGGCCGAGGACCTGCGCGCTGCCTTCGCGCCGCTGGCCGAGGCGATCGGCGCTGACTGGACCTTGCGCGGCGCCGGCGAGCGCCAGCGCGTGCTGCTGCTCGTCTCGAAATTCGACCATTGCCTCGGCGACCTGCTGTATCGCTACCGCATCGGCGAGCTCGACATGGACGTGGTCGGGATCGTCTCGAACCATCCCCAGCGCGCGCTGCATGTCACGATGATCGGCGATATCCCGTTCCATTATCTGCCGGTGACAAAGGAGAGCAAGGCCGAGCAGGAGGCGGAGATCAAGCGCATCGTGACCGGGACAGGGGCCGATCTCGTCGTGCTCGCGCGCTACATGCAGATCCTTTCGGACGATCTCGCGACCTTCCTGTCTGGGCGCTGCATCAACATCCACCACAGCTTCCTGCCCGGCTTCAAGGGCGCGAAGCCCTATCACCAGGCGCATGATCGCGGGGTGAAGATGATCGGCGCGACGGCGCATTATGTCACCGCCGATCTCGACGAGGGGCCGATCATCGCGCAGGACGCCGAATTCATCACCCATGCCGACACGCCCGAGGATCTGGTGCGCAAGGGCCGCGACATCGAGCGCCGGGTGCTGGCGCAGGCAGTCACCTTCCACCTGCAGGACCGGGTGTTCCTCAACGGCGGGCGCACCGTTGTGTTTCGTTGACTGATCGGGTGGGGACTGTCGTCAGCGTCTCCGATCTGCCGCTGTCGGCGCGGATCGGGATCAACCCGGACGAGGTGGGACGGCTGCAGGCGCTGGTCGTTTCAGTCGATCTTACCCTGGCCGGGAATGCGCGCGGCGCTTCGCTTGCGGACAGCGTCGATTATCGCCGGATCGTCGCCGAGGCCGAGGCGCTCGCGACTGGGCATATCGGGATGATCGAGGTCTTTGCGCGTACCCTGGCCGAGCGGTGCCTCGCGCTCGGCCCGGTGCGCGAGGCGATGGTATCGGTGCAGAAGCCGCAGGCGCTGCCGCGCGGGCTTGCCGCGGTGCGGGTCACCATGGCGGCTGACTGAGCTGGTCAGGGGGCGATCAGCCCTCCCCGCGCGCCGCGGCCCGGGCCGCCTTATAGCCTTCGCGCCGCCCCTTTTCAAAGCCGAGCCGCTGGGCATAGCCCGCATCCTCGGGATAGTCGCGGAACTCGGCGATGATCTCGTCGAACAGCTCGCGCATCTCCTCGCGGAATTCGGGGTGGGAGAAGATGTAGAAGCGGTTCGCGCGGATCGCGTCGAGCACGCGCGCTGCGATCACATCGGGCTCCATGCCGAACTGATGGACCTGTTCGAGCCGGCCGACCATCTCGGTGTTCACCGGCTTGGCGCCGGCCTTGAGATCCTCGGGGCGGATCTCGTCGCTGGCATAGATGTGGCTCTTCACCAGGCCGGGGCAGAGCACCGACACGCCGATGCCGTGCGGCGCGAGGCTGTAGCGCAGCGACTCGCTCATGCCGCGGACCGCGAATTTGGTGGTGTTGTAGATGCCGGGCTGCGGCCCGCACAGGAAGCTCGCCATCGAGGCTGTGTTGACGACATGCCCGCCCAGGCCGTTCGCCTTCATGCGCGGCAGGAAGGTCATTACCCCGTTGATGACGCCGTGGAGGTTCACGCCCATAAGCCAGTCCCAATCGTCGAACGACGACTCGTCGATCGTCTGGAAGAGGTTGACGCCGGCATTGTTGAAGAGAAGGCTGACCGGCCCGAGCGCTTCCTCGACTATGTCGGCGGCCTCGGCAAAGGCCGTGCGCGAGGCGACATTGAGCGGGACACCCATGACATGCTGGTTGTCGAGCGTCTTGAGCGCCGCCGCGATAGCGTCTTCGCGAATGTCGGCGATCGCGACCTTGCACCCTTCCGCGAGCAGCGCCCGCGCCAGGCCCAGGCCGATTCCGTTGGCGCCGCCGGTGACAAAGGCCGTGCGGCCCGAAAAATCCTTCATATCGCCTCTCCAGCGGTGCCGATTTTCGTTGCGCTAAATTGTATTCAACACCTACTATTTGCCAAGCACAAAACGACGCGTCGCCAGAGCGATGCGCGGCTAGGGAGGATGAGGCATGGCGATCGGGCCCGTGGCTGTTGCCGATGACATATTGGTGAGCGAGGCTGTAGCCGAAGCGCCGGACACGCCGCACCCGGCGCGGGCATGGCCCTCAGCCGGGGCCGCCTATTGGGCGCTGTTCGTCATCATCCTGGCGACCTTCCTCACCTTTTTCGACCAGGTCGTGTTCGGCATGCTCGCGCAGCGGATCAAGACCGATTTCGGGCTGACCGACGCGCAGCTCGGCTTCCTCGCCGGGCCGGCCAGCATCATCTGCTACCTGTTCGTCGGCATTCCGCTGGCGCGGCTCGCCGATATCTATCCGCGCAAGTTCGTGCTCTCGGCGGGCGTGGCGGTGATCGGGCTGATCACCTCGCTCGGCGGGGTTGCGCAGACCTTCACGCAATTCGTCGGCAGCCGCGTATTCCTTGCCGCTGGCGGATCGGCGCACGCCCCCGCCTCCTATTCGCTGCTCGCCGACGCCTTTCCGCCGCGCATCCTGACGCGTGCTTTCGCGCTGCTCCAGTTCGGCTTCATCGGCGGGGTCACGCTTGGGCCGATCGTCGGCGGGATGCTGATCGGGATGACGTCGCACTGGGCGCCGACTGAATTTGCCGGGCTGCACATTTTCGGCTGGCAGTGGATCATGGTCTGGGTCGGGGCGCCGGGGCTGCTCGTCGCCTTGCTGTTCCTTACCGTGAAGGAGCCGCCGCGGCTCGCGCCGCACGCCGATGCGATCCAGCCGCCGCAGGACGCGCCGCTCGGCCGGCGCATCCTCACCTTCACCGGGCTGGATGCGGCCAGGGCCATCTATATCAAGCGCCGCGTCTATTTCCCGCTGTTCGCCGGGCTGGCGCTGAGCGCGATCGAGGTGTTCGGGCTGCAGTTCTGGCGCGTCCCCTTCATGATCCGCACCTATCACTGGGACGAGCGGCAGATCGGCGGCGTGATGGGGGGCATGATCCTCATCTCCTCGCTGCTCGGGCTGTTCCTCGGCGGGGTGTTCGTCGAGTGGCTCGCCAAGCGCCACAAGGATGCCAATGTCCGCGCCGCCGCGATCCTGTTCGGCTGCGTGGCTGTCTGCTCGATCGTCTCGCCGCTGATGCCCAATGGCTATGCCTCGCTTGCCGTGATGAGCCTCGGCGCGATGTTCGGGATCGCTGGGGCGGTGCCGCAGAACGCAGCGATCCAGCGCGTCGCGCCCAATGCGATGCGCGGCCAGGTGACCGCGATCTACCTGTTCATGTTCACCTTCTTCGGCGCGATGGGCAGCTTCGTCGTCGGGCTGGTCCAGGATTATGTGATCGGCGACGAAAGCCAGCTGTGGAAGACCCTGGTGCTGACCGCGGCGGTGCTGCTGCCGATCGCCACCTGGTGCATGGTGCGGGCGATCCGGCCCTATCGCGAAGAGGTCGAAATGCTCGAAGCGGAGGACCGTTGACAGCCGTTCGCGCCCGACGCAGACTGTACGTAAAGCATACAATCTCAGGAGAGCAGCCATGGCCGATTCCGACCGTATCGCAAAACTCGAACAGACCGTCGGCGACCTGGCGCGCCGGCTGCAGCAGCGCGAGGACGAGCTCGACGTCCGCAAGCTCCAGCACCTCTACGGCTATCTGATCGACAAATGCCTCTACAACGAGACGGTCGACCTGTTCACCGAGGATGGCGAGGTGCATTTCTTCGGCGGCATCTGGCGGACGCGCGAAGGCATTCGCCGGCTCTATGTCGACCGGTTCCAGAAGCGGTTCACCCACGGCATCAACGGCCCGATCGACGGCTTCCTGCTCGACCATCCGCAGCTCCAGGATATCATCGATATCGAACCGAACGGCACGATCGCCCATGCCCGCGCCCGCTCGATGATGCAGGCCGGGCGGCACAAGGATTATACCGATCCGTCCAACCCGATGCTCGGCATGCGCCAATGGTGGGAAGGCGGCATCTACGAGAACACCTATCAGAAGGTGGACGGCATCTGGCGGATCAAGATCCTGAACTACATGCCGCAATGGCACGCCGATTTCGAAACCGGCTGGGCGAACACCAAACCCGAATATGTCCCCTTCCCCAAGATCACCTACCCTGAGGATCCGACCGGCCCCGATGAGCTGATCGAGGACCATTGGCTGTGGCCGACGCACAAGGTGGTGCCCTTCCACATGAAGCATCCGGTGACCGGCAGGGAGATCGTGCCCGAGCGCTGGCAGGGCGATATCGATCGGGAGGCGGCGATGAAGGCCGACAAGGTCGCGGCCGGGGCCTGAGCGCCGGTGGCCTATCCAGCTCTCCACATGATCATCGACGGCGCGCCGGTCTCGGGCGGCGGGCGGCGCACGCACAGGGTCGTCAACCCGGCGACGGGCGAGATGCTCGGCGAGCTGCCGCTGGCTGACGCCGCCGATCTCGACCGCGCGCTGGAAACGGCGGCACGGGGCTTTCGGATCTGGCGGGATTCGACGCCGCATCAGCGCTCGGCCGTGCTGCAGGGCGCGGCGCGGTTGATGCTGGAGCGGCAGGAAGCGCTCGCGCGCGTCGCTACGCTGGAGGAAGGCAAGCCGCTCGCCGAGGCACGGATCGAAGTGCTGATGAATGTCGGCCTGTTCAATTTCTATGCCGGCGAGACGTTCCGCCTTTATGGCCGCACGCTCGTGCGACCCGCTGGCCAGCGCTCGACCGTCACCAAGGAGCCGGTTGGGCCGGTGGCTGCGTTCGCGCCGTGGAATTTCCCGCTCGGCAATCCCGGTCGCAAGCTCGGCGCGCCGATCGCGGCGGGCTGCTCGGTGATCCTCAAGGCGGCCGAGGAAACCCCGGCCTCGGCGCTCGGCGTGCTGCAATGCCTGCTCGATGCCGGGCTGCCGAAGGAAGTGGCGCAGGCCATATTCGGCGTCCCCGACGAGGTGTCGCGCCATCTGCTCGGATCGCCCGTCATCCGCAAGCTGAGCTTCACCGGATCGACGGTGGTCGGGAAGCATCTCGCCAAGCTCGCCGCGGAGGATTGCAAGCGCACCACGATGGAATTGGGCGGCCATGGCCCGGTGCTGGTGTTCGACGATGTGGATGTCGATCAGGTGCTCGATACGATGGTGCCGGGCAAATATCGCAACGCCGGCCAGGTCTGCGTCTCGCCCACGCGGTTCATCGTCCAGGAAGATGTGTTCGAACGTTTCCGCGACGGTTTCGCCGAGCGTGCAGGCCGGATCGTCGTCGGTGACGGGCTGGACGCGGCGACTCAGATGGGGCCGATGGCCAACCCGCGCCGCCCCGACGCGATGGAGCGGCTGATCGGCGATGCGACTGCGAGGGGCGCGAGGCTGCATATCGGCGGCGAGCGGATCGGCAATCGCGGCTTCTTCTACAAGCCGAGCGTGCTCTCCGGGATTCCGCTGGATGCCGCGATCATGAACGAGGAGCCGTTCGGCCCGGTCGCGCTGATCAACCCGTTCGCGGGCGAGGAGGCGATGATCGCCGAGGCGAACCGCCTGCCCTATGGCCTCGCCGCTTATGCCTGGACCGCCGGCGCGAAGCGCCAGCGTCGGCTCGCGCGGGAAATCGAGAGCGGCATGATCGGCATCAACACCGGGATGATCGGCGGCGCGGATTCGCCGTTCGGGGGCGTCAAATGGTCGGGCCACGGCTCGGAAGACGGGCCAGAGGGCGTCGAGGCGTGCCTCGTCACCAAGGCGGTACACGAAGGCTAGGGGAGAGGCGGGAATGACGCACGAGCTCAAGACCGGCGGCGATCGCGGCTATCTGCGCATCGCGACCGAGGAAGCCTTTGCCACGCGCGAGCAGATCGACGCCTATCTGCGGATGGTAAAGGACGGCACCGCAGACAAGGGCATGACCTCGCTCTGGGGTTTCTACGCGCAATCGCCGTCCGAGCGCGCGACGCTGATCATCGACCGGCTGCTCGATCTGGGCGAACGCCGCATCGCGGATATGGATGCGACCGGGATCGATGTGGCGGTCCTCTCGCTGACCGCGCCCGGCGTGCAGCCCCTGCTCGACGCCGATGAGGCGAAGGCGATGGTGACGCGCGCCAATAATTCCCTGGCCGACGCCTGTGCGAAATATCCAACGCGCTATGCCGGCATGACCTCGATCGCGCCGCAGGACCCCGAATGGTCGGCGCGGGAGATCAAGCGCGGCGCCAGCGAGCTCGGCTTCAAGGGGGTGATGGTCAACAGCCATACCCAGGGCCATTATCTCGACGAGCCGCAGTTCGACCCGATCTTCCGCGCGCTCGCCGAGACCGGCCAGCCGCTCTACATCCATCCCCAGACACTGCCCGACACCATGATCGGCGGGCTCATCGATGCCGGGCTCGACGGCGCGATCTTCGGCTTCGGGGTCGAGACGGGGATGCATCTGCTGCGGCTGATCACCACCGGCATCTTCGATCGCTACCCCGATCTGCAGATCGCAGTCGGCCATGGCGGCGAGGCGATCCCCTATTGGCTCTACCGGATCGATTATATGCACAAGGCGGGTGTCGGCTCGCAGCGCTACCCCAGGCTCAAGCCGCTCAGGAAGGATTTCTTCGCCTGCCTGCGCGAGAATGTCCTCGCGACGACGAGCGGTCTGCCCTTTGCACCGGCGATCAAGCTGATGCTCGAAGTGATGGGCGAGGACCGCGTGATGTACGCGATGGATTACCCCTATGAATATGTCGCCGACGAGGTGCGGACGCACGACCTGCTCGACATTCCCGACAGCACCAAGAAGAAGCTGATGCAGACCAACGCCGAGCGCGTGTTCAGGCTGTGAGCGATCCCGGGGGCACCCCCCTGCCCCGCGCGCTGCCGGTGCTCGTGCCGAAGGGCGCGCGCTATGCGCTGGCGCTCGTTGCGCTGACCAACGCGGTGAGCCTGCTCGACCGGCAGATCCTCGCCATCCTCGCACCCGCGATCAAGGCCGATCTCCATGTCGGCGATGCCGAGATGGGCGTGTTGTTCGGCACTGTCTTCGCGCTGTTCTATGCGCTGTTCTCGCTGCCGCTCGGGCGGCTGGCCGATGGCTGGGTGCGCACGCGGCTGCTGGCGATCTCGCTGCTGTTCTGGTCGGCGGCGACCGCGCTGGGCGGGCTGGCGAACAGCTTCGGGGTGTTGGCCGCGTCGCGGCTCGGCGTCGGTATCGGCGAGGCGGCGAGCCAGCCTGCGGGCACCAGCCTGGTCTATGACTATTGGCCCAAACACCGGCGCGGCTTCGTCATGGCGGTGCTCGCCTCGGCGATCGCGCTTGGCATCGGCGGGTCGCTCGCGATCGGCGGGATCGCGGCGGACTGGTGGGACGGGCTGGCCAAAACGGGCCATGCGCCGATCGCGCTGCACGGCTGGCAGTTTGCGCTGTTCGTCGCGGCGCTGCCCGGATTCGCGCTCGCGCTGCTGATGGGACGGCTGCGCGAGCCGGTGCGCGGCGCGATGGACGGCATCGACACGGCACCCGATCCGCACCCGTTCGCGGCCAGCGGCGCCGTTTTCGCCGCGGTGCTGCCGGGGCTGCACTGGTTCAGCATGCGCAAACGGAACGCACCGCGCGCGAGCTGGCTGTTCAATCTCGCCGCGCTGGCGGTGATCGTCGTGGCGATGCTGGCTCTCACCCATGTCTCGAGCGCCCTCTCGCCACGCCCACCGCTTGCGATCCTCGGGCTGACGATCAGCGCGCATGCGCTGCAATGGGGCGTGATCGGCTTCGGGCTGTTCGTGATCATCAACCTGATGCAGTCGATGCGGCTCGTCGACACCCAGGCGTTCAACGTCATCACGAAATCGCCGACCCTGCTGATGGCGATGGCAGTCGGGTCGCTGCAATCGGTGGTCAATTACGGGATGATGGCGTTCAACCCGAGCTTCATCATCCGCTATTATCACCAGTCGATGAGGGACACCGCGTGGCAGTTCGGCCTGCTCGCGGCGGTGATGGGGATCATCGGCCCGCTGATCTGGGGCCCCTTGTCCGATCTGCTGCAACGGCGTTTTCCTGGCGCGGGCCGCGCCTGGGTCGCGTTGTTCGCGATGGGGGTGTCGCCGCTGCTGTCCTTCTGGGTCTATCTCGCGCCGAGCGTGGGCGATTTCTATTTCCGCTTCATCTTCTACAGCCTGGTGCTGACCGGCTGGCTGCCGCCGCTCTATGCGATCCTTTACGATCAGGTGCTGCCGCGTATGCGCGGCATGACATCGAGCCTGTACCTGCTGGCGATGACGATCCTGGGGCTTGGGATCGGGCCCTATGTCGTGGGCTTGCTGTCCGACGCGACGGGCGATCTGCGCTGGTCGATGCTCGGCATCAATGCGGTGGGGGTTCCGATCGTCATCCTGATGCTGCTGATTGCCGGGCGGGCGCAGCGGGACGAGGATGCGCTGATCCAGCGAGCGGCGCGCGTCTAGAGTAGGTATCCGATTCCGGGTGGAGAGTGAGCGCAGCGATGCTACGGATGGCGCATGCTCCATACGCGCAGCCTCGGTGGTGTCGTCGAAGTCGATGGACTGAAATACACGTGGGAACTGCTGCGTGAGCCACAGTGGTGCACGGCCGATGGCTGGCGCGGCATGACGGTTTCTTTGCGGGGGGTGGATGCGCTGCGCGAGGCGGTATTGGAGTTTCCCATGCCTGACGGCCCCGGCAACGGATCGCCGCATCGCAGGCGCCCCAAGGTCAACGATGCGATTGCCGCCAATGGCGTGCGCGCGGCCCTCCTGGCAGGATGGGAACCAGCGTCGCGAGGCAAGCCCATGGTTTTCATGGTCGACGCTAACGGGTGTTAGTGGGTGGGGGACGTGACGCGGCGAGGATGCGCTGATCGGCCGTGCCGGCCGTTACTATCGGGTCGTGAACGCGCAAATCTGGAGCGTCCAATTCTGGTAGTTTTTGCGAAGGCCCGCTTTCCGCCAGCAAAGGAGGGTCAAGCCCAATACGTTCAAGCGAGGCGAGTGCGACCGGGTTCGGGCTAAGTAACCAATTCCATCAGTCGAGCAGGCTGTGGACCGATCCTATAAGGCACAACAGGGTGCCGATCGCCGTAAGAATGCGCGCGTTAACGACCGATTTTGCAAGATTTTGACGCATCTCCTTACGATTCAACGAGATTGCCACCCATAGCGATGGCCACCTCGTCAATGCCGCCATAAAAATTGCGCAACACGCAAAAAAAAACCGCACCGATAAGGTCAGGGTGTCGTTCCATCGCACGATCTTAGGCAGCGGAGCGGACATCCGCTAATGTCAAAATAGTCATGAAGCGCCACGCGTTTGCACTTGGGCCGCTTCCCGCCCGACCGCTTTTATAAGCCAGCTGGACGAATTCGAGACTTCGGGATCACGCCGCCTCTTTCACCCCAATCTCCGCCGCCGTCGCCCAATTGCCATGCAACCCGAACCGCAGCCGTATCGGAATACGGATCTCAGCGATCGGGCCCTTGGCGATATCCAGCGCGTCGAACAGCAGCAGATCGGAGCGATGCTCCTCCAGCCGGTTGCAGACCTGGACGATCCAGCCATCCCCCTCCGGCGCATCGGCATTGCGCGGGATGAAGCAGGGCTCCTGCAGCGAGGAGACCGGGCCGCACCACCATTTCTGCTCTGTGCCGGTTGCGTGATCGATGAGCCCAAGCGTGTTCATCAGCATCCCCGCCGGGCTGCCACCCCTGAGCTCGACCGGCTTGGTCGGATCGATCACCAGCAGCCAGCCATAGCGATAGGGCAGCCCGGTCCGGCGGTCGTCGATGCGCGGGAACTCGCCCATCATGTTGGTCAGCCGCTCGCGGCTTTCGAACGCGTCGGAGTTGGACGCCATGTCGACCGTCCAGCGCGTCAGGAAGCTCGCGGATTCAGGCCCATTGAACGGCGCGCCGTGGATGTCCGGGAAGAAGGGGAACATGTTGTTCTTCGCCTCGGGCGTGTCGAAATGGATCTTCGTCCCCTCCTGGAACGCGTTCATCACATGGCTGGCGAAGCAATTGTCGCGCTTGAACCAGCGGATATCGTCCGCCGTCGCATCGGGCCGGCGCGGCAGCACGCCTAGATAGACCGGCAGCGTGGTGTCGAAGCCGAAATGCGGCAACCCTTTTTCGAGCCGCTCCCAGGTCGACGTGCTCGGCACGACATGGAACAGCGCGTAATCGGGCGTGATCGCGAAATCATGCATCATCGCGTAATAGGGCAGCTTGAACCACAGCTCCTGCTTCAGCTCACCGTCGGGCGAGACGACATAATAGGTCATGTCGAGCGTCAGCACGCCCTTCGCCGCATAGCCGAACGCGATCATGTCGCCTGTCTCGGGATCGATCTTGGGGTGGGCGGTGAAGGTCTGCCCCGTCATCGCGCCGTTGAACCAGGTATAGCCTTCCGTCTCGAGCGTCGCCGGGTCCATCACCAGCGCCGGCGAATCCTCCTTCAGCGCATAGAGCTTGCCGCCATAAATGAAGGCATTGGTGTTGGCGGTGCCGCGGATCCTGCCCTTCACGCTCTCGTCGTCAGTCAGCGGGTTGCGATAGGCGCCGAACAGCGCCTTGCCCGCTTCGTGCTCGAGCTTCCATTTGTCGGTCTGCGCCCAACGCTGCTTGAAATCGACGCGCCCGTCATGGAAGCGGAACATCGTGATCATGCCGTCGCCGTTGAACGCGATGTCGTCGCCGAGGCGCGGCGGGAACTGCGGATCGGGCTGGACGCGGTAAAAGGCGCCGTCGAGCTCGGGCGGGATACTGCCCTTCACGTCGAGATCGGCGATGTCCGCCTCGATCCGCGTCGGCGTGTTGAAGCCGGTGAACGCCGGGGTTTCGGGGAAGTGCGCCACGGCCGATCCTCTCTTTTCTGGTTGGACGGCATTGTATGCAAGGCGAACGTTTTTTCAACCCGGAAGCATTGACGCTGCACCGCAAGAAGCCCAAGCTGTTACTATGAATTACCCCCCTGGGACCGCGATCAGGAAAGCCGCCGAGCCGAGCCCTGCCGACAACGATATCGGCGGCATCGACGAGATTGTCGGCTTCCACATCCGCTTGGCGCACGGCGCAGTCTATCGCCATTTCACCGAGACCTTCTCGGATCTCGATCTCACCCAGAAACAGGTCTCGGCCTTGTGGTTGATCGACGACCATCCCGACATCGCCCAGGCCGATATCGGACGGCGGCTGCAGATGGATCGCGCGACGGTGATGGCGATCATCAACCGCCTGCAGAAGCGCGGCTTTGTCGAGCGTGGCGCCTCGACGGGGGACCGCCGCCGCCAGACGCTGCACCTGACGCCCGCGGGCCACGAAGCGCTGGTGAGCGCGCGCGAAAGCATCCTCGAACATGAGGCATGGCTGAAGTCGCGCTTCACGCCGCGCGAGACGGCGACCCTGGTCAGCCTGCTGCGCCGTATCCACGAATAGCCGCCTCACGATATCTCGTTGACCGAAACCCACTACCGTTCGGGCTGAGCCTGTCGAAGCCCAGGTTTTCTGGCGCAGCGTTCCGCAAATGAATGCCCTTCGACAAGCTCAGGGCGAACGGTGGAGGTGGGGCCACCTATCGAGATTTGGTATCAGGCGAGGTAATCGCCGATCCCGTTGAGGCGCGGCGCTCCGAGCGTCGCGAGTTGCGCCTCGGCTTCGACCCGGGCCGGCAGTTCGGCGAGATGGAAGCGCGCCGCCGCCTGCAAGCGCCGCGCGACAGGATCATCGCCGGCGAAGCGCAACAGCCGGAGCGCGATCCAGCCGCCGGCCACCAGACCGCACAGATCGAGGAACGCGGTGGCGCCCGCTTCGGCTTCGCGCACCATATCCTGCCGTTCGGTGAGCGTTGCTGCCACTGCTTCCAGCCGGTCGAGCATGGCCGCCAGCGCCGCCGAGTCCGGATCGTCGCCCAGATCACGACGCGCCGCCGCGAGAAAGCGCTGCAGGCCATCGCCGCCGTCGCGCCACAGCCGGCGGTGGAGCATATCGATCGCCTGGATCCCGCTCGTGCCCTCGAACACGGCGAACACGCGCGCGTCGCGCAGCCGCCGCTCGACCGGCCATTCCCGCGTATAGCCCGCGCCGCCGAGCACCTGGAGCGCATCGCTGGCCACGTCGAACGCCAGCCGCGCCGAGTGATCCTTGGCGATCGGCAGCAGGAACTGCGCGAGTGCCAGCCAGCCTGCGCGCTCCGTCTCGGGCGCGCGACCGGCCAGGTCCATCACGGCGGCCGACGCGAGCGCGATGCCGCGCGCCACCTCGATCCGGCCGGCGATGCGCAGCAACTGGCGCTGCACATCGGCATGCGCGACGATCGGCACCGGCGGCGCTCCCGGATCGCCGCCCTGCCGCCGCGCCTGCGCATAGCCGCGCGCGGTGGCGAGCGCCGCCTCGGCGACGCCCACGCCCTGAGGCGCGCAGGACAGGCGCATCAGCAGCATCATATGGAACAAGGTCTGGAGCCCGCGGCCTTCGGCGCCGATCAGGGTCGCCTCGGCCTCCTCGAACCCCAGCGCACAGGTCGGCGATCCGTGCAGCCCGAGCTTCTCCTCGATCCGGCGCACGGCAACGCCGTTCGCACGCCCGTCGTCGCGCGTGTCGGGGACCAGCAACAGGCTCAGCCCGCCTATCCCGGGCACGTCCGAAGTGCGCGCGAGCATGCAATGCCCGATCCGCGCGGCGAGATCATGATCGCCATAGCTGATCCAGCATTTCTCGCCGGTGACGCGCCAGATGCCGTCGTCACCGCGTGTCGCGCGCGTCTGGATGCGCGCCACGTCCGAGCCGGCATCGGGCTCCGAGATGCAGATGGTCGCGGTCCATTCGCCCGATGCGAGCTTCGGCACCCATGCCGCGCGAGTCGCCGCATCGGCAGCCTTGGCCAGCATCGCAGCGGCCGTCCGGTTGGGGGTCGCGAGCATCGTGAAAGCCGACGAGGCGCGGTTGAACAGCTCCTCGCACGCCGTGGTCAGCAGCAGCGGCAAGCCCTGCCCGCCCGCATCCTCCGGCAGCGCGAGGGTGAGCCAGCCATCGCCGGCGAAACGCACCCATGCCTCGCAATGCCCCGGCGCGGTGACGACGCGGCCGCTCTGGAGTGTCGCCCCGGTGCGATCGAGCACCGGATCGAGCGGATCGATCACCCCTTCGGCGAAGCGCGCTGCCTGCTCGACAATGGCCGCCCAGGTCGGGAGATCGACGGCATCCGGTTTGGCGCGCGCCAGATCGTCGAGAAACGGTGCAATCGACAAATGGCGGACGAGCGCGTCGACCTGACGTGCATAGGTCATCGTCGTGGCACGGGTCGATGCGCGTCCTGCGCCATGCTTGCTCTCCTTTGCTTATGGCTAGCGGGGCGCACCGGAGACGACCCAATCGATACTAAGTGCCTCCGATAAGTTTTTGCTATGTCTGTTCCCGCGAGGCCGCCTGCACGAGCCGGAATTCCGGAAAACCAATGGCGCGGCGTGCATTCCGATTGGCATATTGCGCAGTGCCACGCGACCTGTCGGATAGTCGCGCAGCGGATGATTTCGACGCCCGACACCTATTGAAGGAGAGACGTTGTGAGCGGACCTCGCGACATCCACGCATATCTCGCCGAGTTCGAGGATATCCCCGGCACCCGCGTGTTCACTGCGAAGCGCGCGCGGCAGGGCTATAATCTCAACCAGTGCGCGATGAGCCTGATGAAGGAGGAGAATCGCGAGCGGTTCCGTGCGGATGAAAGCGCCTATCTGGACGGGTGGAACCTGACGCCGGAGCAGAAGGATGCTCTGCTCAAGCGCGATTACAACCGGCTGCTCGATCTCGGCGGCAACGTCTATTTCCTCGCCAAAGTCTTCTCGACCGATGGGCAAAGCTTCGCCCAGGCGGTCTCGACCATGACCGACATGAATTTCGAGGACTATACCAAGATGATGGTCGCCGGCGGCAGGTCCCCGGAAGGCGTTCGCTCGATCAGGGAGGGCCGATAGAATGGCACGCATCACCGCCGGCGTCGGCTCAAGTCATGTCCCGCTGCTCGGCGTCGCTTCGGATTTCGGCAAGGATTCGGACGATTATTTCGCGCCGATCTTCGCGGGCTATGAATGGACCCGCGCCTGGGAAAAGAGCGAGAAGCCCGATGTCGTGATCCTGGTCTATAACGATCATGCCTCGGCCTTCGACATGAAGATCATCCCGACCTTCGCGATCGGCTGTGGCGAGGAATTCAAGCCCGCCGATGAAGGCTGGGGGCCGCGCAACGTGCCGGTGGTGAAGGGCCATCCCGATCTTGCCTGGCATATCGCGCAGAGCCTGATCCTCGACGAATTCGACATGACGATCATCAACGAGATGGATGTCGATCACGGCCTGACCGTGCCGCTGTCGATGATGTTCGGCAAGCCCGAGGCATGGCCGACCAGGGTCATCCCCCTCGCGGTCAACGTCGTCACCTATCCGCCGCCTTCGGGCAATCGCTGCTGGGCGCTGGGCGAGGCGATCGCGCGCGCGGTGGCGAGCTTCGAGGAGGATCTGAACGTGCAGATCTGGGGCACCGGCGGGATGAGCCATCAGCTTCAGGGGCCGCGCGCGGGGCTGATCAACAAGGAATGGGACAATCGCTTCCTCGATTCGCTGATCGGCGAGAGCGACGCTGCACGCCACATCCCGCACATCGAATATCTCCGCGAAACCGGATCGGAGGGGATCGAGATGGTGATGTGGCTGATCATGCGCGGCGCGCTCGGCAAGCGTACCCGCCTGCTCCACCGCCATTATCATGTGCCCTGCAGCAATACCGCGATCGGCCATGTCGTGCTGCGGCCCGACAATGGCGAGGGCTATGACATGACCGGCGACGCGACTCCGGCGGTCGCGGCGGCGTGATGCGGCAGCCGGGCGCGATTCACTGGTCTCGCGTCCGGATGCGTTGAGCCGGGTCGTTATTCGCTTTTCGGCAAGAATTACGCGCTAAGGTGCCTCCGAGCGCTGGAGGTTGCTGTCCTTGATCGAAATCGAAGTCCAGAATGAAACGCATCAGACCCAGGTCGGGCTGCGCTTCGCATCGGTCCCACGGATCGGCGAGGGGCTGCGGCTGCGCCAGCCGGACGGCTATTGGGCCTCATATGACGTGATCGACGTGTGGTACCAGAAGGCCGAGTTCGGCGAGATCTGGGTGCCCTATATCCATGTGCGCATGACCGAAGCGGACCAGGCCGTGGTCGCCGCGGCAAGTCAGGTCCTCAGCCAGAAGGAGCCGCAGTCATTAAGGGTCTGATCAAGCGCCTGAGCCCGGAGGCCCTTGGCCGAACCGCTCAGCTCCCCGTTGAACCCGAGCAGCCGGTCGCGCCGATCCCCCCGAGCGCGCCCGCGGCCGCCGCATCGTCACGCCCGCCACACTGCCTGCTGGTCGATGATTCGCGGGTGATGCGCAAGGTCGCCCAGCGCATCATCTCCAATCTCGGCTATCATGTGACTGAAGCCGAGAATGGCGAGGAAGCGCTCGCCCGCTGCAAGGCGGCGATGCCCGACCTGATCCTGCTCGACTGGGAAATGCCGGTGATGACCGGGGTCCAGTTCGTCGCCGCGCTGCGCCGGATGGACGGAGGGGCGGCCCCGAAAGTGGTGTTCTGCACCTCCAAGTCCGATACCCCCGACATCTACAAGGGCATCGACGCCGGCGCCGACGAATATGTCACCAAGCCGTTCGACGAGCAGACGCTGCTGGCCAAGCTGCAGCGGATCGGGGCGGCGTAAGGCCTGACCTCCGGAGTCAGGCCGGGGCCGACACCGGCTCCTCCTCCGCCCCGTGCACGACATCGGCAAGGCGCAGCCGGGTCAGCCCGAGCGCGGCCAGCGAGATCAGCGAGCCGCAGGCCATCACGATCGCGACACCGCTCAGGCTGATGCCGCCGGCGAACAGGAAGCCCGCGAGGATCGGCGACAGCGCCGCACCGCCACGGCCGACGCCGATCACGAAGCCGGTGCCCGTCGCGCGGACATGAGTCGGGTAGGCGCGGGCGAAGATGGTGTAATAGCCGACGATCGCTGCATTGGTGCAGAAGCCCGAAAGGCACGCGAGCGCCGACAGGATGGTCAGCGTCGAGGCCCCGGCCGCACCGAACAGCGCCACCGTCACGCTCGACAGCGCCAGCGTGACCAGGGTCAGGCGCTTGAGATCGACGCGCTGCGCGATCAGCCCGAAGATCGCGCCACCGGTCGCGCCGCCGACATTGGTCCAGACCAGAACGCCCTGCGCTGCGCTGGGCGCGAAGCCGAGATCGACGACGATCTTCGGCGACCATTTGAGGATGAAATAGAAGGTCACGCAGTGCGCGAAATAGCCGAGCGTGAGGAGGACCGTGGTGCGCAGCAGCCCCGGGCTGAAGATGTCAGCAAAGGATCGTCTCCGCTCGGCGGCGGTCGGCTCGGGCAGCGCATCGACGGTCGGGTGGCGCATCCGGGCCAGCGTGCGGTTGATTCGCTCCAGCGCGCCGGGGGAGCGGCGATCGACCAGATAATGGACTGTTTCGGGCACGAAGAACCAGACGAGCGGAATGAAGCAGGCAGTCACGATCGCGCCGAATTCGAAGATGCTGCGCCAGCCCTCGCCCTTCAGCAGCACCGCCACGATCGTCCCGCCGCTCACCGCGCCGAGCGGATAGCCGATCGTCATCAGCGCGAGGCAAAGGTTGCGCCGCGCGGCGTTGGAGAATTCGGCGGTCAATGCGCTGACCGTCGCCAGCACGCCGCCGATGCCCAGCCCGGTCAGCACGCGCCACACTGAAAGATCCGCAATTCCCGACGCGCGGCTCGCCATCGCCATGCCCGTCATCATCGTGACGAGGCACGCGAGCATCATCCGCCGCCGGCCGATCCGGTCAGCGACGCCGCCGAGCAGGACCGAGCCGACCGCCATGCCGATCAGCTCCATCGACAGCACGATACCGAGCGCGGCGCGATCGACGCCCCATTCAGCGGCGATGCCGGGCGAGGCAAAGCTGATCGACAGCACGTCGAAGCCGTCGAGCGCGTTGAGCCCGATCGTGATCGCCACAGCGACGATCTGCAGCCGGCTCATCGGCGCCTGGTCGATGATCGTGCGCGGGTCCCTGCTCATATTATCACTCCCCCGCCATGATCATGGCCGATGCCGCGCGTCCTGTCATAGCCGGAAGACATGTTCGGCGTTGGTCTGCATCAGCTTGAGCTTGCGCGCCGGGTCAATCGCCATGCGATCATAGGCCGCGACCTCGTCCGAGGATTGCTGGTACGGATAGTCCATCGCGTAGAGCACCCGATCGTCGCCGAGCACATCCTGGCAGAACCGGATCGCCGGCTCCCATGCCACGCCGCTCGTCGTGATCCAGATATTGGTGCGGAAATAATGGCTGACCGGATGCTCGAGCGTTACCGCCGGCTGGCCGCCGCGCAGCCCGGGCACGCCGTCAGCGTTCGACTGCATCCAGTCGAAGCGATAGAGCTGAGTCGGCATGCCTTCGCCGAGATGGCCGATCACCAGCCGCAATTTCGGGAAGCGATCGAACGCGCCCGAGAAGATCAGCCCCATCACATGCAGCCATACTTCGTGCGGGAAGCCGGCAAGCGCTCCGGTGAAGCCGCGCGCGGCATAGTGCGGTCCGCCGAACGGCGCGGTCGGGTGGATATAAAGCGCCGCATCATGCGCCTCGAGTGCTTCGAGGATCGGCACATAGTCCAGCTCGTCGAGATAATGGCCCTGCCAGTGCGAATTGAGCACCGCGCCGTTCAGCCCGAGCAGCGTCATCGCGCGCTCGATCTCTGCGACTGAGCCTTTCACATCGCGCGGATCGAATGCGGCGAGTGCGGAGAAGCGGCCGGGATGATCGCGGCATGCCTGCGCCGCGATGTCGTTCGCCTGCCGCGCCAGCGCCGTCCCGTCGGACGGCCGGACGACCTGCACGCCGGGTGCGGTCAGCAGCAGGAGCTGCCGGTCAATGCCATATTCGTCCATATGCGCGATCCGGCCCGACCCGATATCCTGCAGCAGCGCCTGGACACCGGGCATGCGCGCGAACATCGCGCCCATGCGCAGCGACGCGTCGTCGGGCGCATCGCCGCTGTCGAGATAGGCAAGCTGCGCCCTGACCAGATCGGGGAAGGTCCAGGCCTCCTCGGTCGCGATCCTTTTGTACGGCGCGGCGCGGTCGATCTCGCCCGCCAGCGGCGCGAGGCCGATGCGCGTGCGCACGCCGCGCTCCTCCATATAGCCGCGCAGGCCCTTCTCGCTGCCATCGGCGAGCAAGGTCATCCGTGGGACTCCCGTCCCGCGAGCAGTGCGCCGAAGCGCGGATGCGCGAAGTGCATCGGCACGTCCTGCCGGTGCGGCCAGGTCTGGCGGATCTGGTCGGCGGGCAGGATCACGTCAGGGCCGAGCGGGTCCTCGGGGTAGAGGACAGCCGCCGGCTGGAGGTGCGATACGGTGTGGGCGAGGCCCGATTCATAATCGCCCTGCCACTGCATCATGTAATCGAGCCGCTTGATCTTCCACACGCCGTCCTCGCGGACATAGTCATTCTCGTAGATGCCGGCTTCCCAGAATTGCTGCGGCATGAAATCGGGCTTCTGCTCGATCACGCTGTCGTGCCAGCCGCCGAGCAGCATGCCGCGGAACCGGCCCTTGGCGGTCTGGCGATCGGGCGCGACGGTGATGATGTCCTGCATCTGGAAATGATCGAGCACGAGGCCGTCGACCGGGCCCGGGCGTCCTTGCGTGAAGCGCCCGGCGATCCAGTCGCCATAGAGCCGCTTGACCCCGGCATGGCCATGATATTCGCCCGAAAGGAACACGACTGAGCCGTCGCGCGCGAACAGCTCGGCGACATCGTCCGGCCGGTTGAAGTCGATATAATAGCCATAGGCCCAGTGCAGCCGGCGGATCGCGTTCACATCCTCGAGCTCGCCGACGCGATGTTCCAGCGCCTCGAGGCGCGCGGCAAGGGCTGGGTCCTGGTCTGGCATCATCCTCTCTCCTGCGGTATTTTGTATGCAAGACTAACGAATAATCATCGCATGGCGAGAGGGAAAATGATGCGCGACGAGCAGCACTGGCAGGGCAAGGTCGCGTTCGTGACCGGTGGCGTTTCCGGGATCGGGCTCGGCATCGCGCGCGCCTTCGCGCAGGCGGGCATGAGGTTGGCGCTGTCCTATCGCGACGCGCGACATCGCGCCGACGCGGAGCGCTGGTTCGCCGAGGCCGGGCTCGATCAGCCGCTGTTCCTCAAGCTCGACGTCACCGATCGCGCACGGTTCGCCGAGATCGCTGACGAGATCGAGGCGCGTTTCGGACGGCTGGATGTGCTGGTCAACAATGCCGGAGTCAGCGTGTTCGGGCCGACTGACGAAGCGTCGCATGCCGATTATGACTGGATCATGGGGGTGAATTTCGGCGGCGTCGTCAACGGGCTGGTCGCGCTGCTGCCACTGCTCAAGCGGAGCGGGCCGGGCGGACATGTCGTCAATGTCGCCTCGATGGCCGCCTATCTTTCCGGGCCGCAGGCCGGCATCTATACCGCAAGCAAGTTCGCGGTGCGCGGGCTGACCGAATGCCTGCGCTACAATCTGGCGCCCTATGGCATCGGCTGCTCGCTGGTGTGCCCGGCGCTGACCCGCACCAATGCCTGGGACAGCGCGCTGAAACGCCCGGCCGAGTTCGCCGACTCCGGCTTCGCCCCGGTCGATCGCGCCGAGCTCGAGCAGTTCGGCACTGCGTTCGAGGCAGGGATGGACCCGCTCGAAGTGGGCGAAAAGATCCTCGCCGGCATGACGCGCAATGACGGGCTGATCTTCACCCATCCCGAATTCGCCGAGGATTTCCGCGAGATCTATGAAGCGAGTCTCGCGGCGCTGCCCGACGAACCGGTGCCGGAAGCGCGGCAGGAGATCGAACGATTGCGTCGAGCCGCAGCAAAGGAGGCGGCCGCCGGCAGGGTGATCGGCCTGGCCGACCTGACCTAGCGCGCCTGTAGCAATTTGTAGCCCCCTCCCGCTTGCGGGAGGGGGTTGGGGGTGGGCTCCCGGCTTCCACGAGCGATGCATATATTGTGAGCGCGAGCCCACCCCCGACCCCTCCCGCAAGCGGGAGGGGGGAAGAAGCGGGGCCGATCCCTCAGAACCAATAAGCGATCGCGCGCATCTCGATCGAGGCACGCGGCGGGGCGTCGGCGGGGCAATCCGGATCGTCGAACGCGACATGCGGCACGGAATGCGCGCGATCGGGGTCGCTGTCGTTGGTCTTGAACATAATCACCTCGTCGCGGCCGAGATCGCTGAACCAGTGCCAGCGGTGCGCGGGCGAATGCGCGACGACGAGCCCCTCGAACGACCAGACATCCACTCCGTCGCGATCGAAGATGGCGTCGGCTGGCAGCAGGTCGCCCTGCGCGACGCTGCGCGCATCGCACAAGGCAAGCGGCACGTCCTGCGGGGCGGGCGAGATCGCGCGCCAGATATTGTAATGCGCCGTGCGCAGCGGCGTGCCCTGCCCGTCGGGCAGCGAGCGCTGCGAGAATTGCGCCGCCGTCGCATCCGACACATCGACATGCGCGAACCGGGCGGGCCGCGAATTGTCGAGCGCACCCGATTGCGCCGAACGCTCGGCAAAGCGCAGCACGCCGGCGCCCGTTACGACCACCGCATCGGCACCCGTCACCTGCTTCACCAGCGCCGCGATCTCGGACGGGTGGATTTGCGCAACCTGCGCTGCATCGGCGAAGTCAGTGACCGCGCTGCGATGCGACACGAGCGCGAAACCCTCGCGATCGAGGCTGGTACCGAGCGTTCGCGCCTCGCTGATCGCCATCGGCTCCGGCGCGAGAACGACGGTGTCGCGAGTCGAGTCGTTGGCGAAATACCGCATGCGATCCTGCTCTCGCGCGACATAATTGATCATCGCCCGCATCATTCCGCTCCTGCCGGTCGGCAATTGTATGCCGCTCATACAGTGTTGCGCAGCATAGGTGCGAAGGGCAAGCCCTCCGAATCACCCGTTTTCCAAGGCTGGCAGTGGCGATGGTGGTAGTTTCCCTACTCCTTGTCAGCCGCGAAATCGTATGCCTTTCTTACAATAGGCGCAGGCAAGCGCGCCTGTTTGGGGGCCACGTTCATCAAGGACGGGCCTGATCCAGGAGGGGACATTCGATGCACGATTTCGTTCATGCGCGCAGGTTCGCATATCTGTTGGTATCCGCCTCGTCTTCGGCATTGCTGCTGGCGACACCGGCACTGGCGCAGGACCAGGGCCGACCCGCCGCGCCCGCCACCCAGACCCAGGCCGACAACAGCTACGAACAGGACATCATCGTCACCGCGCAGTTCCGGCAGCAGAATCTCCAGGACACGCCGATCGCGATCACTGCGGTCAATGCCGCGACGATGGAAGCGCGCAGCCAGACCAACCTGGCGCAGGTCGCCGATGGCGCACCGAACGTCACGCTCAAGCCGCAGGGCGCCTCGTTCGGCCCGTCGATCACCGCGAGCATCCGGGGCGTCGGCCAGAATGACTTCAACCCGGCATTCGAGCCGGGCGTCGGCATCTATATCGACGATGTCTATTATCCGCAGCTGACCGGCGCTGTGTTCGATCTGCTCGATCTCGACCGGGTCGAGATCCTGCGCGGGCCGCAGGGCACGCTCTCGGGCCGCAACTCCGAAGGCGGCGCGATCAAGATGTTCGCGAAAAAGCCGGACGGCAATAATGGCGGCTTTGTCGAGGCGACCTATGGCGCCGACAACCGGATCGGCCTGCGCGCCAGCGCCAATTTCAAGCTGACGGATACACTGTTCGGACGTATCTCGGGCGTGTTCAAGCGCCAGGACGGCTATGTCGACCAGCTCGACTTCGGCTGCGTCTATCCCGCCGGCGGCACCGCAACCTTCACCGCCAATGACGGCACGACTCAGCTGCGCAATCCGGCCGGCGGAATCCCGCGTTACCTGCCGGCTGGCGACGGCTGCCGCGTCGGCAAATTGGGCGGCGTCGGCTATGAGGCCGTGCGCGGGCAGCTGCGCTTCACGCCGACCAGCGACATCGATCTGAACCTCTCTGCCGATTATACCCATGACGACCATACGATCCCGGGCGAGGTCCTGGTCAGCACCCAGGTCGTCAGCTCGCCGAACACCAACGTCAACGGCATACCCTATGACAACCGCTTCATCTGCGGAAAATTCTGCAACTTCGCGACGACATTCCAGCCGGGCGGCCCCTTCCCCAGCCTGGTGGGCGGGGGCGTCTTCGGCGGAACACCTGTCAACCTGCTCGCCACTCATGGCGACAATCGCAGCCTGTACGACGGCTATAATCTGGCGGCGAACCTGCATGTCCGGCTGAACGACATGTTCTCGGTCGACAATATCCTGGCCTATCAGCATTTCGTGTCGAGCTTCGACAGCGACGACGATCTGTCGCCGATCCCGCTCAATCTCGGCCAGAACCATCTGACCCATTATAACTGGAGCGAGGAGCTGCGGCTGAACGCCAAGCTCGGCAGTTCGATCAACGCGGTCGCCGGGCTATATTATTTCAAGCAGAACACCCATTATTTCTCCTACCAGGACATCCGCTACATCACCACCTCCATCCCGGGGGTCGGCACCGTCAGCGTGTTCCCGCTGCAGTTCATCCAGCCGGACTACACGCCGGCCGAAAGCAAGGCGGCTTTCGCCAATGCGAGCTGGGAGATCGTCCATAATCTCAACCTGAACGCCGGCATCCGCTACACCGAGGAGAGCAAGGAATATCATTATTTCCGGCTCAATCCGGACGGGACGGTGAACGCCTTCCTCGATCCGGTCGGCGCCGCCAACGGCATCGGCTATGTCGGGCCGAACGGTACGGCGCTGTCGGGATCGGTGGCGCGCTACAAGGGCAGTCGCGTCGACTGGCGCGTCGCGCTCGACTACCGCTTCTCGCCCGACCTGATGGCCTATGCGAGCGTATCGACCGGCTTCAAGGGCGGCGGTACCAATCCGCGGCCGTTCAACGCCGGCCAGGTGATCTCGTTCAACCCCGAAACGCTGACCAATTTCGAAGCCGGGTTCAAGAGCGACCTGTTCGATCGGCGGGTGCGTTTCAATCTCACTGGTTTCTACGAGAAGATCAAAGGGCTGCAGATCCCGGTTCTCGCCTGCCCCGACAGCCCTTGCGCCGCCCGCCTGAACGCCGGCGACGCGCATGCCGATGGTTTCGAGGCCGAATTGACCGCGCGTCCGGTCACCGGCTTCCTGATCGACGGCTCGCTCAGCTATATCGCCTTCAAGTTCGACAGCATCATACCGGCAGCGGCCTATCCGAACAATTCGGCCGGTGTCGCGCTTACTGACCCTCAGGGCGGCGTGCCGACATGGAAATGGTCGCTCGGCGCGCAATATGAGATACCGCTCGGCGGTTGGGGATCGCTGACGCCGCGCATCGACGCGGACTATCAGGACAAGCTCTATACCGGGCCGACGGTGATCGGCACGACGCGCACCCTGAACTTCATCCCGGCCTATACGCTGGTGAACGCGCGCCTGACCTGGCGCAACGAGCCCAGGAACCTGGATATCTCGCTCGAGGTGACCAACCTGACCGACAAATATTATTACCTGACCAACTTCAATCTCTCGGGCGCCGGCACCGGCTTCAACAAGAGCCAGCCCGGCCGCGGGCGCGAATGGGCGGTAACGATCAAGAAAACGTTCTGACATCAACATGTTGAAGGGGGCGCGGCCGGTCGCGATCGCAAGATCGCGCCCGGCCCTGCGCGCCGCAAGGATCATAGACCATGGCGGATACGGGGCGCGTCACGCTCTATCACTGGGAGCCCAACGCCAATTCGGGCAAGCCGATGCTGACCCTGTTCGAAAAGGGCGTGGCGTTCGACAGCCATTATCTCGACCTGCTCGCCTTCGATCAACACAAGCCCGATTATCTCGCGGTCAACCCGCTCGGCACGATCCCGGCGATGACGCATGGCGACCGTGTCCTGACCGAATCCACCGCGATCATGGAATATGTCGATGAGGCATTTCCCGGGCCCAGGCTGATGCCGGCCAATCCGGTCGACGCGTGGCGCGTGCGCTGGTGGATGAAGTTCATGGACCAGTGGCTCGGGCCGAGCTTCTCGATGATCGGCTGGAGCGTGTTCGTCGGCCCCTCGGTACGCCAGCGCGACCCGGCCGAGCTCGAAGCCGCGATCGAGCGCATCCCGCTGCCCGAGCGCCGCATCGCCTGGCGCAAGGCGATCAGCGGCAGTTTTTCGGACGAGGAGATGGCTGAATCACGGCGCCGCGTCGCGCTCGGCATCGGCCTGCTCGAGGAAGCGCTCGGCCGGCGCGAATGGCTCGGGTCGGACAGCTACAGCCTCGCCGACATCAACGGCTTCAATCTCGGCTACGCCCTGCCGCTGTCGCAGCCGCATCTGTCCAACGACGCGCTGACCCCCAACATCATGCGCTGGCTGCGCGCAATCTACGCCCGGCCCGCGACCAAAGCCTGCTGGGCGCTGGGCCGTACCGACATGGCGAAACGGGTGACGATCCTCGAAAGCGAACCGGCATGACCACGACCCTGTATCATGGCGAGCCCAACGGCCCCTCGCTCACCGTCCTTGCCGCGGCGTTCGAGAAGCAGGTCGATCTCGCGCTCGAACGGATCGATCTCGTCGCCGGAGAGCGCCACGGCGCGCGCGTGCCGCATGCGATGGAGGTCGAGCAGTCGATCGAGGGCGAAGGCCCGGTGCTGGTGGTTGACGGCACGCCGATGGCGGACAGCGTGTTCATCGCCTGCTATCTCGACGATATCGGCACCGGCGCGGCATTGCGGCCCGCCGATCCCTATGCGCGCTGGCAGATGATGGCGTGGTGCCGCTACGCGATCGAACGCCTGGCGCCGGCCGCCGCTTATCTCGGGCTGCACGCCGCACCGCCGGCTGCAGTGCCTGAGGGGATCGCCAGTATCGATCTCGCCGAGCGCTGGCGCGATGCCGTGGCTGGGCGTTTCGACGAAGGCAAGCTTGCCGACAGCCGCACAAAGGTGGCGCAGGCCGCCGACAAGATCGAAGCGCAACTGGCGGACGGCCGCGACTGGCTGATGGGCGACTTCACGATCGCCGATCTGGAAACTTATGCCTGGCTCGCCGGCATGCCCGCACTGGTGGCGGACGCCTTCAAGGGCAAGCCGCTGACCCATGGCTGGCTGGCGCGCGTGAGGGCGCGACCTTCCGTTGCGCGCGCCTTGTCGCTCGCTGCGACGGCCACGCCGGAAACGGTCTGGGCGCCCGGCCCCGAAATCAATCGCTGGGGCTGAAGTGCGCTCGATCGACTATTTCGACCGCGGCCATGATCTCGATCCGGCACGCACCGCGCTCGTCGATGTTGCCGCCGGCGAGAGCCTGACCTTCGCCGAGGTAAAGGCCCGTACCGAGCGGATCGCGGCGGCACTGTATGCCGCCGGGTTTGAGAACCAGCAGCCGGTCGCGCTCTATGGCCCCAACAGCGCAGCGATCATGGTCGCCTTGCTCGCGCTCTGGCGCGCGAATGCCGCCTGGGTGCCGGTTAATATGCGCAACGCGATCGAGGCCAATGCTGCCTATCTCAACTATGTGCATTGCAGCTGGCTCTTCTATCATTCGAGCATGGCCGAGGATGTGGCGGCGCTCCGCGCCCGCGTGCCCGGCCTGACTCATGTCATCTGCCTCGATCGCCGCATCGGCGACGATCCATCGCTCGACGAGTTCGTCGCCGGCGCTCCTGCCACGAAGCTGCCCGATTTCTCCGATCCCTTCGGCGCACCCGACGGCGTGGTCGGCCTGTTCCCGACCGGCGGGACGACCGGGCCGTCCAAGGGCGTGGTCGTGACCAATCTCGGCTGGGGCACGATGCTGGAGACGCTGGGCGCCGCGGTCGGCGACGGGACTGACGATCTCGTCTCGCTGGTCGTGGCGCCGGTCACCCATGCCGCCGGGCCGGTCGCGCTCGGCACGATGGCGCTCGGCGCGACACAGGTGATCCTGCCGGGCTTCGACGCCGATGCCGTGCTCCGCACCATCGCCGACTATCGCGTGACTCACATGTATCTGCCGCCGACCGCGCTGTACGGCCTGCTCGCCTCGCCCGAACTCGGCCGGCAGGACACATCGTCGCTGCGCATCTTCATCCTGGTCGGTTCGCCGGTCTCGCCCGAAAAGCTGCGGCTGGCGGTCGAGGCGTTCGGGCCCTGCATGTGCCAGGCTTATGGCCAGGTCGAATCGCCGATGATCACGACCTGGCTACCGCCCGAAGTGGTTGCCGCGGCGGCCGCCGGCCACCATCCCGAACGGCTGGCCAGTTGCGGCCGCGCGACCCGCTCGGTCCAGATCGGCATCATGGACGACGAAGGCGTTCTGCTGCCCGACGGCGAGCGCGGCGAGATCGTGGTGCGCGGCGTGCTGGTGTCGAAGGAATATTTCGAGCTGCCCGAAGCGACCGCCGAGGCGCGGACCTTCGGCTGGCACCATACCGGCGATGTCGCCTATCGCGACGCACACGGCTATTTCTACATCGTCGACCGCAAGAAGGACATGGTGGTGAGCGGCGGGTTCAACGTCTTCACCGCCGAGGTCGAGGCCGCCGTCACCGAACTGCCCGAGGTCCGCGAATGCGCGGTGATCGGCATCCCGCACGACAAATGGGGCGAGGCGGTGCACGCGATCGTGGTCGCTGACGGGATCGGCGAAGAGACGATCATCGCCCATGCCAGGGCGCGGCTCGGCGGGGTCAAGGCGCCCAAGAGCGTCGCCTTTGTCGAGGCGATTCCGCGCACGGCGGCGGGCAAGATGGACAAGAAGGCGCTGCGCAATGAATATTGGCACAGCGACCGGCTGGTGAACTGACGGCGCGCAGTGAGGATGCAGGAAATGGATCGAGCAATGGGTCATGGCTGGCGCGTAATCCTGGCAAGCGCGGTGTTCACGCTGGCTGCCTGTCAGGCCGGCAAGGCACCTGACGCGAAACAGGCCGTGCTCGCGACGAGCGGCGTCACCGATGCCCAGATCGCGGCGGTGCCGGATGGCGAATGGCTGAGCTATGGCCGCAGCTATGAAGAGCAGCGCTTCTCGCCGCTGACCCAGATCAGCGACCAGAGCGTCGCCCGGCTCGGCCTCGCCTGGTCGGCCGATCTCGATACCGCGCGCGGCCAGGAAGCGACGCCGCTGATGCATGACGGGACGCTCTACGTCTCGACTGCGTGGAGCATGGTCAAGGCGTATGACGCCGCCACGGGCAAGCCGAAATGGTCCTATGATCCCAAGGTGCCGCGCGACACGCTGGCGCGCGCCTGTTGCGACGCGGTCAACCGCGGCGTCGCGCTCTATGGCGACAAGCTCTATGTCGGGACGCTCGACGGGCGGCTGGTCGCGCTGGATCAGGCGACCGGCAAGGTCGTCTGGGAGAAGGTGGTCGTCCCCAACCAGAGCGACTATTCGATCACCGGCGCGCCGCGGATCGTCAAGGGCCGCGTCCTGATCGGCACGGGCGGCGCCGAATACAAGGCACGCGGCTATCTCGCCGCCTATGACGCCCAGACCGGCGCCGAGGCGTGGCGCTTCAACACCGTGCCGGGCGACCCCGGCGCCGGCTTCGAGAACAAGGCGATGGAGGCGGCCGCCAAGACCTGGAGCGGAGAATGGTGGAAACTGGGCGGCGGCGGCACTGTCTGGGATTCGATCACCTATGATCCGAAGCTCAACCTCGTCTTCTTCGGCACCGGCAATGCCGAGCCGTGGAACCCGGCGCCGATGGGTCGAACCGGCGACAATCTCTACACCTCGTCGATCGTAGCGGTGAACGCCGATACCGGCGAATATGTCTGGCACTTCCAGGAAACGCCCGAGGATCGCTGGGATTTCGACAGCGATGCGCAGATCACCATTGCCGATGTGACGGTGAACGGCCAGCCACGCCGCGTGCTGCTGCATGCGCCCAAGAATGGCGTCTTCTATGTGATCGACGCGAAAACCGGGCAATTCATCTCGGCCAGGCCGTTCGTGCCGGTGAACTGGGCAACCGGCTTCGATCCGAAAACTGGCCGCCCGGCGATCAACCCGGCGGCGCGGTACGAGAAGGGCGCAACGCCCTTTATCGGCCTCCCCGGCGCGGGCGGCGCGCATAGCTGGCAGCCGATGAGCTTCAATCCGAAGACCGGGCTGGTCTATCTCCCCGCCAACATCGCCGGCTTCCCTTATGCCGCGGCAAAGGACTGGAAGCCTTCGGCAATCGGCTTCCAGACCGCACTCGACGCCAGCGCAACCGCGATGCCCGCGAACGAGGCCGTTCGCGCGGGCGCGATGAAGGCGACGACGGGCGCGCTGATCGCCTGGGATCCGGTGGCCGGCAAGCCCGCCTGGCAGGTCGACCAGCTCGGCCCCTGGAATGGCGGCACCATGACGACCGCCGGCAACCTGGTGTTCCAGGGCAATGCGCAGGGCGAGTTCGTCGCGTACAGCGCTGACAAGGGCAAGAAGCTCTGGTCCTTCCCGGCCCAGACCGGCATCATCGCCGCGCCGATGACCTATGCGATCGGCGGCCAGCAATATGTCGCTGTGCTCGCGGGCTGGGGCGGCGTGTGGGATATCGCGACCGGCGTGCTCGCGAAAAAGTCCGGTTCGACGCGCAACATCAGCCGCCTGTTCGTCTTCAAGCTCAGCGCGAAGGGCGCCTTGCCCGCACCGCCGCCAATGGCCAAGCTGGTGCTCGATCCGCCAGCGCTGACCGGCACGCCGCAACAGGTGGCGCGCGGCGGGCAGCTTTACGGCCGCTATTGCGGCGTCTGCCATGGCGACGCAGCCGTGGCCGGCGGCCTCAACCCGGATCTCCGCCACTCGGGCGCGATCAATGCCGCCGAGGCGATCCGGTCGATCGTCATCGACGGCGCGTTGCACGAGAACGGGATGGTCTCGTTCAAGTCGGCGCTCAATGCCGAGGATGCCGAGGCGATTCGCCAATATCTGATCAGCCGCGCCAATGAGGACAAGGCGCTGGAAAAGGGCGGCGGAACCCCCGCCAAGGGAGCCAAATAATGCCGGTCGATCCAGCCAAGGTCGTTGCGATCGACGTTCACGTCCATGCCGAGGTGTCGTGCCACGACCCCGAGGATCCGGTGATGGCGAAGTTTTTCGACGCTGCCTCGGCCTATTTCAAGGCTGACCGCAAGCGCCCGACCATCCCCGAGACGATCGCTTATTATCGCGAGCGCAACATCGCCTTCTGCCTGTTCACCGTCGATGCCGAATGCGGCATGGGAACGAAGCGGATCAGCAATTACGAGGTCGCAGATCTCGCCGCCGAGCATGACGATATCGTCATCCCCTTCGCCTCGATCGATCCGCACAAGGGCAAGCTCGGCGCGCGCGAGGCGCGCGACCTGGTCGAGAATCACGGCGTGAAGGGCTTCAAGTTCCACGGCATCGCCCAGAACGCGCATCCCGCAGACCGCATGGCCTATCCGATCTACGAGGTGATCGCCGAGTACAAGCTGCCGGCGATCTTCCACACCGGCCATTCGGGCATGGGCACCGGCATGCCCGGCGGCGGTGGCTTGCGCCTCAAATATGGCCAGCCGATGCTGATCGACGATGTCGCGGTCGATTTCCCCGACATGAAGTTCATCCTCGCCCATCCGAGCTGGCCCTGGACTGACGAAAGCCTGTCGATGGCGCTGCACAAGGACAATGTCTTCATCGACCTGTCGGGCTGGTCGCCCAAATATTTCCCCAAACAGGTGATCCAGTACGCCAACACCCAGCTCAGGCATAAGATGATGTTCGGCTCCGACTGGCCGCTGATCCGCCCCGACAAATGGATCGACGCGGCCCGGGAAGCGGGTTTCCGCGACGAAGTGCTGCCGCTGATCATGAAGGACAATGCGGTGCGCGTGCTGGGGCTGGGATGAGCGATTTCGCCGGCCGGCATGTGGTGGTGACCGGCGCCTCGTCGGGCATCGGCCGCGCCACCGCGATCCTGCTCGCGGCGCGTGGCGCCAAGGTTTCGCTGATCGCGCGCCGCGCCGACGCGCTGGCGACGGTGCGCGAGGCAGCGGGAGGCACGACATTTGCTGCAGTCGCCGACGTGTCCGATCGTGCAGCATTGCTCGCCGCGATCGATGCTGCGGAAGCCGCGCTCGGCCCGATCGACGGGCTGTTCGCCAACGCCGGCACGGGCGGCCGCTTCGCGCCCTTCACGGACTATGATGACACCGTCTTCGAGCAAGTGCTGCGCACCAACCTGCTCGCGCCCTTCTGGGCGATGAAGCGCGTGCTGCCCGGCATGATCGAGCGCAGGCAAGGGGCTATCCTCGTCACCGGCAGCCTCGCGAGCGAGCGGGGCATGGCGCATAATCCCGGCTATGTCGCGTCCAAGCACGGCGTGCTCGGCCTCGCCCGCGCCGCCGCGATCGAGGCTGCGCCACACAATGTCCGGGTCAACTGCCTCGTCCCCGGCTTCATCGAGACCGAGATGCTCGACAATCTCGGCCCCGAGGCCTTCGCGTCCATGTCGGCGCGCACGCCGCAGGGCCGCACCGGCACCTCGGAAGAAGTGGCCGAGGTCGCCGCCTTCCTGCTCTCCGACGCAGCAAGCCACGTCACCGCTCAGTCCTGGGCGGTCGATGGCGGCATCCTCAACACCCTCACCGTCTGAAGGCTGCCCCATGACGCTCAAATATTATCATGCCGAGCCGCTCGCCAATTCGCTCAAGTCGATGGCGCCCTTGTTCGAAAAGGGCCTCCCGTTCGAGAGCATCTATGTGAACCTCCACAAGTTCGAGCAGCATTCGGAGTGGTTCACCGCAATCAACCCCGAAGGCCAGGTGCCGGTGCTCGATCATGACGGCACGATCATCACGCACACCACCGTGATCAACGAATATCTCGAGGACGCCTTCCCCGACGCGCCGCCGCTTCGCCCGAACACGCCCGAGGGCAATGCGCGGATGCGCTATTGGAACAAGTTCGTCGACGAGCATGTGATGAACCATGTCTCGATGCACGGCTGGCATCGCATGGTCGGCATCATTGCGCGCAAGATCGACAGCGGCGAGTTCGAGCAGCTGATGGCGCGCATTCCCCTGCCCGATCAGCGCAAGAAATGGATGGTCGCGCGCTCCGGATTTTCGGAAGAACAGCTCGCCAACGCGACCGAGAAGATTGAATATGCGGTCGACAAGGTCGAGGCGCAGCTGGCGAAAACGCCCTGGCTCGCCGGCGAGACCTACACGCTGGCCGATATCAATTTCTATTCGCATTGCGGCATGATGGTCGAGCGGATGTTCCCCGAAATGGCGATCGCGACGCGGGCGCCGAGGCTCGTGGAATGGCGCGATCGCGTGACAGCGCGGCCAGCGATGCGACAGGCGCTCGACATGCCGGATCATACCGAACCCGGCCTGCGCACATGGTCAGGTCATGTGCGCTAAACCTTCGCACTGATCCCTCTTCCCTTCCCCAGCGAAGGCTGGGGCCCAGCTGCGGGACGCTGATGATGACGCGACCCGCCCGTTTCTTTCTGTTTCCCAACTGGGCCCCAGCCTTCGCTGGGGAAGGAGAAAGGAAGGTCGCCCGGGTGTGTCGATTCAACCGCGCCGCCGGATCGGTCATAGGAAGCCCCACGGGACGCCCAGAAGCCCGGCAGCTCCTTCTCATGGTCAGTCTGTCGAATAGTGCTGCCGCGGCATGGCGGCGGTCTGCACTCCATATTTCCCTGTTATTTCCCTGTTCCAGTGGCCCGAACCAAGGAGAGAACCACATAAGCTATTATAATATTTGATAAATCAGGAATCCCGTCGGCGGCCGCATCAAGAAAAAAAAGAAATTCCCTGATAAATTCCCTGATATTGCCAACATAACAGGGAAATTCAGGCCCGCCGCACCATCCCGCGATCGGCTCGCCGCGCCCTAATCCCCGAAGAAATTGAGCTCGAGCAATACCCCATCCGGATCAGCGACGAAGATCTGCCGCAAGCCGATCGCAGTCACATTATTGCAGCGGTGATCGAGCGCCATCGCCGAAATCCGCGCAACCGTGTCGTCATAACCCGTGCACCGAAAGGCGACATGATGCAGCGCCCCGGTCGGCCCTGGCGCCATGTCGCGATCGAAGAAGCGCGGCAGATCCAGGCTGTTCAGATGCAGCACGGCGCGGCCCGCTGTGTCGAACATCCAGCGCGCCGTCTCACGCGTCAGCGGCGGCGGCGCGGGGCGTGTCTCAAGCGCCAGCAACGCGCGATAGAAGCTCTCCGCGCGGTCGAGATCGGCCGTCACTACATTGACGTGGTCAAGCGCTTCCACCGCCACCGGCCTCTCTCCTTTCGACGTCAGAATCGTTTGCCTTGCATACGGATTATTCTATGAGTCGGCCAGACAGTTTCGCTCGCCCCGGAGAACGGAGGAGAGCGCACAAGGAGAGAAAATCATGGCCGGCAATCTTGAAGAGGTGTTGAACGCAGCAGGCAACCCCGTCGAAATGCTACGCAACTCGCAGCTCGGCGCCTATGTCTATCCGGTGGTCGCCGCCGAATTCCACAACTGGCGCAGCGAGCAATGGGCGTGGCAGCACAGCGCCGTCCTGTTCGACCAGTCGCACCATATGGTCGATCTCTTCATCCGCGGCAGGGATGCGCTGAAGCTCCTGACCGACACCATGGTCAACTCGCCCAAGGGCTGGAGCGTCAACAAGGCCAAGCAATATGTGCCGACCACCCCCTATGGCCATGTCATCGGCGACGGCATCATCTTCTGGCTGGCCGAAGAGGAGTTCGTCTATGTCGGCCGCGCGCCGGCGGCCAACTGGCTGATGTTCCAGGCAGAGACCGGCGACTATGCTGTCGAGATCGTCAAGGACGACCGCAGCCCCTCGCGGCCGATGGGTAAGCCGGTCAGGCGCGTCAACTGGCGCTTCCAGATCCAGGGCCCGAACGCCTGGGCGATCATCGAGAAGCTGAATGGCGGGCCGGTCGAGCAGCTCAAATTCTTCAACATGAGCGAGATGAACATCGCCGGCCGGAAGGTGCGAACACTGCGCCACGGCATGTCGGGCGCGCCCGGGCTCGAGATCTGGGGTCCCTATGAGGAGCAGGAGGAAATCCGCTCGGCGATCCTCGAGGCCGGCAAGGAATTCGGCATCGTGCCGTGCGGCAGCCGCGCCTATCCATCGAACACGCTCGAAAGCGGCTGGATCCCCTCCCCGCTCCCCGCAATCTATACCGGCGAGAAACTGAAAGCCTATCGCGAGTGGCTCGGCGCCGACAGCTATGAGGCGACCGGCTCGATCGGCGGCAGCTTCGTCTCGGACCGGATCGAGGATTATTACCGCAATCCCTGGGAGCTGGGTTACGGCCCGTTCGTCAAGTTCGACCATGATTTCCACGGCCGCGAGGCGCTCGAAAAGATCGACCCCGCAACGCAGCGCAGGAAGGTGACCTTGGCCTGGAACGCCGAGGACATGACAAAGATCTTCGCCTCGCTGTTCGACCCTGACGGCGAGCAGTACAAGTTCTTCGACCTGCCGCTCGCAAACTATGCCTCGTCCAACTACGACACGGTCAAGGACGCCGCCGGCAAGCCAGTCGGCGTGTCGATGTTCACCGGCTACAGCTTCAACGAGAAGACAGCGCTGAGCCTTGCGACGATCGATCCCGCGATCGAGGTCGGCACCGAGGTGAAGGTGCTGTGGGGCGAGCCGAACGGCGGCACCAGGAAGACAACGGTCGAGCCGCACAAACAGATCGAGGTCCGCGCGATTGTCAGCCCGATCCCCTATTCGCGCGTCGCCCGCGAAACCTATCATCAGGGGTGGCGCACCACCCAGCCGGCCTGAAGAACCTCGATGACCGATTACGTCCTCGTCCATGGCGCCTGGGGCGGCGGCCATGTCTTCAACCGGCTGGCCGGCGAATTGCGCAACGCCGGCCACCGCGTTCTCATCGCTGCGCTGACCGGGCTGGGCTCGCGCGCGGACGAGCTTTCCCCAGCGATCGATCTGTCGCGCCATATCGCGGATGTGGTCGAGCAGGTCACCATGGCCGGCTTCGATCGCTTTGTGCTTGTCGGGCACAGCTATGGCGGGATGGTGGTGACCGGCGTCGCGGCGAAGCTCGGCGCGCGGATCGATGCCTTGGTCTATATCGACGCGTTCCTGCCCGGCGACGGCCAGTCCTTATGGGACATCACCGGCGAGTATGAGCACCGCCACTATATCGACGCGCAGCGCGACACGCCCGGCCTCGTCGCTCCCCTGCCCGGCGTGACCGGCGTCGGAGTCGGCCGCCATCCGCTGCTGACGCTGATCGAACCGGTGCGCTTCACCGGCGAAGAAGCGAAGGTCGGGCGCCGCGTCTATGTCTTCGCCGAAAGCTGGCAACCCACGCCTTTCGCGGAGTTCCACGCAGCTGTCGCGGGGGATCCCGCCTGGGAGGTCCACCGCGCGGATGCGACGCATAATGTGATGAACGACCAGCCCGAGCAGTTGCTGGCCCTGATGCTGGCACAGGCGGGGTAACCGCCTTCTCTCCTCTCGCTCCCCGGCGAAGGCCGGGGCCCAGTTGGGGGACAATGGTGAGGCGCGTTGCGCGCAGTTCCTTCCACCTTTCCAACTGGGCCCCGGCCTTCGCCGGGGAACAGGGGAGCAACTAAGCCGTCTCCTTCTTCTGTCCGCCCGGCACACCATGCGCGACGCGCTTCTCATATTCCGGATCGTCCTCGGGCTTGGCCAGCGCAGCCATCACCCGCTCGTGGATCTCCTCCAGAGTCCCGCGGAATTCGGGATAAGGCAGGATATAGAGCTGATCCGCCTCCACGCCCTTGAGCACATAGTGCGCCAGCGTCTCCGGCTCCATGCCGATCGAGATCACCCGCTTGAGATGCGCGAATACCTCCGGGTCAGCCCCGTAATAGCCGGTATTCTGCTGATGCGCCGGCCGCGTCAGCACGGCTTCATGGATATTGGTGTTGACCGCGCCGGGACAGAGCATCGACACACCGATCCCCTCATCGGCAAGATCGAGCGCGAGGCATTCGGTCAGCCCGCGGATCGCCATCTTCGACGTGCAGTAGATGCCCGTCCCCTTCAACGCGACGAACGCCGACATCGATGCGGTGTTGACGATGTGCCCGCCTTTGCCGCGCTCGATCATCCGCGGGACGAAGGTCTGGATGCCGTTGATCACGCCCTTCAGATTGACGTCGAGCTGCCAGTCCCAGTCGTCATAAGTCGCTTTCTGCAACGGCCCGAAGATCGACACACCGGCGGTGTTGAACAGCAGCTCCACGGGTCCGAGCTTCGCTTCGACCGCATCGGCGGCGGCGGCATAGGCGGCGCGATCCGTGATATCGAGCCTGACCGGCATCACCTCGAAATCCGTGCCGGCGAAATAGTCCATCGCCTCGTCGAGATGATCCTGGCGGATATCGGCGATCGCGACCTTGCACCCGGCGGCGGCGAACACCTTCGCCTGGCCGAGCGCAACGCCCGATCCGCCGCCGGTGATAAAGGCAGTGCGGCCTGCGACCTTCGTCATGCCACCTTCTCCCCGAATGTCACCGGCGTGGCGGTGCGGCGTGCGAGCTGGTCGTCGAACGCCTGGTTGCCGAGCAGGAAGCCGATCGCCTCCGCCCGCTCCTGATTGATCGGCTCGTCGGGCATCGAGGCGAGGATCGCATCGAACCGCGTGCGCATGCCCTTCGCGAATTCGGGATGGGTGAGGATATACAGGTCGTTGGCGCGGATGCCCGCCAGCACGCGTTCGCCGACCTCGTCCGCCGTCATCCACAGTGGCGAGTTGGGCCGCTTCCCGAGCTGCGCCTCGCGCTCGGCATAACCGCTGTCCTGCTTGAACCGATCGGGCCGAAGCTCGCCCGACATCGCGATATTGCTCTGCACCGGCCCCGGCATGAAGGCCGAGACGCCGATCTTCTCCGCCGCCAGCTCGCCGCGGATCGACTCGGACAGGCCGAGCACCGCTGCCTTGGCCGCGGTATAGGTCGCTGAGAAGCTGATCGGGATCAGCGCCGATTGCGACGAGGTGGTGACGATCTGCCCGCCCTCGCCATGCGCCCGGATGCGCGGCAGGATCGTGACGAGGCCGTTGATCACCCCCCCGAAATTCACCCCCATCGCCCAGTCCCAATCGTCATATTTCGTGTCGACGATCGGCCCCATCACGCCGACGCCTGCATTGCCGATCAGCATATGGATCTTGCCGAACCGCGCCTCGGCCGCATCCGCCGCGCGGGCGAAGCCGGGGCGGTCAGTCACGTCGAGCTGGACTGTCTCGACCTGATCATCAGCCCCCAGCGACGCCTTCGCGTCGGCGAGCGACGTCTCGCGGATATCGGCGATCACCACATTGGCGCCCGCCTTCACCAGCGCCCGCGCGATGCCGAGCCCGATGCCGTTCGCCCCGCCGGTGATGAACGCAGTCCTGCCGCGCACCTCCGCCATGGGTGCTGCTGTGTCAGCCATGTTTTTCCCTCTCCGTTTTATGTCTTGATTCAGTGTGCGAGCCCCAGCATCTCGCGCGTTTCGTCGACGCTCGCGACATCGCCGCCGAGCCGCTCGACCAGATCCACGCCCCAATGCACCAAAGCGGCATTGTCATTGGCGAGCTGGCCACGGCGCAGATAGATCGTATCCTCGAAGCCGACGCGCACATTGCCGCCGAGCAGCACCGCCTGCGCCGCCATCGGATAGGAATGCCGGCTGACCCCGAAGCCGGTCCAGCGCGCCCCGCGCGGGATCTGGTTCCGCGCATAGATCATCGCCTCGGGCGTTGCCGGCAGGCCATATTTGGTGCCGAGCACGAACGAGAAAGGTGCGTCTTTCGGGATCGCCCCCTTCGCCATCAGGTCATCGGCGAACACGAAGTCGCCCGCCTCGAAACATTCGATCTCGGGCAGCACGCCCGCATCCTGGATCATGTGCCCCATCCGGGTGATCATCGGATCGAGGTTGATCGCCACACCGCCCCAGAGCTGCATCGTGCAGATGTCGAGCGTGCACATATCCGGCTTGAGATCGAGGATATGCTCGAGCCGCCGCTCAGCGGTGAACATCAGCGTGCCGGGGCCGGCAACCGCGGGATCCTCCTCGCTCTGCATCCAGGTGCAGCCGGGCCCGGTGGTGACGTTGAGGATCACCGTATCATTCTTCGCGCGGATCAGCCCGACGACCTCGCGATAATCCTCGAGCGCCTGGCTCGGCACGCCGGTCTCGCGCTCGCGCACATGAAGGTGGATGATCGACGCCCCGGCTTCGGCAGCTGCCAATGCCTCCGCCGCGACATGCTCGGGCCGGAAGGGGAAATTGGGATGGTTGGGCATCGGCGAACTGCCGGTGACTGCGCAGGTGATGAAGACCTTGTCGGCCAAGCTAACTCTCCGGTCTCGCGCAGCATTCAGGCTGGCGCTTCGCGATCGGGAGTCGCAGAATGCGGCGAAGCGGACTAGACCGGTCGCTGTGCCATTATTGGGGGTAACTGGATAAGCCATGGCGCATCGTGAAGAGCTCTCGCGATTCCTGAAATCGGCGCGGGCGAAATTGTCGCCGGCCGATGTCGGGCTGCCCGCCGGGGAGCGGCGCCGCACCCAGGGGCTGCGCCGCGAGGAGGTCGCCGCGCTCGCCGGGATGAGCGTGACCTGGTACACCTGGTTCGAGCAGGGCCGCGAGGTCCAGCTCTCCGTGCCGATGATCGAGCGGCTCGGCCGCACGCTCAGGCTCGACGCGAACGAGCGCGAGTTCCTGTTCGCGCTGGCGCAGCACCGTCCCCCGCCGCTCGAAACCCAGATCGACGAGCACATCCGTCCGGCGACCCAGCACATGATGGACAGCCTCTCGATCCCGGCGCTGATCATCATCGAGGACTGGACGGTGATCGGCTGGAACCCGCTCGTCACCCGTGCCTTTCGCGACTATGCGCCGCTGCCCCGCAACGAGCGCAACCTGTTCAAGATCCTGATGCTCAGCGAGCGCTATCGCAACGATCCCTGCCATTACCGTGAAATGGGCCAGCGCCTCGTCGCGCGCTTCAAATGGGATTACAGCCGGACCTCGAAGCCCGAGATTTTCGACGAGATCATCGCCGAGATGATGGACCGCTCCGAGCTGTTCCGCGAATGCTGGCAGGAATCGAACATCCTGCCCTATTCAGAGCATATCAATATCGCCCTGATGCCGGGTGTTGGCGATATCAGCTTCTGGCACAGCTCCTATGCAGTGGAAGGCGCGCCCGGCCAGCGGCTGATCCTGTTCGCTCCGCGCGATGCGGCCAGTGCGGAACGGCTGGCCAAACTGGCCGCCATGCACTGAGCCTAAATCTCGATAGGCGGGCCCACTCTTCACCGTTCGCCCTGAGCTTGTCGAAGGGCAGCTTATGGGCGGAACATGGCATCAAGAACCTGGGCTTCGACAAGCTCAGCCCGAACGGTGGGTTCGATCGGCGAGCGGCTTCAGCGAAGGATCACCTCGACCAAAGTCGGCACACTCGCGCCGAACGACCAAGCCAGCGCGTCATCGAGCGCGCCGGGCGCGATGACCTGCTTACCGGCAACACCCATGCCCTCCGCAAGAGCACAGAAATCGAGCCCCGAAAGATCAGTGCCGACAATCGCGGACATGTCGAAGAGTCGCCCGAAGCTGTGCAGCGCCTCGTAGCGGCCATTGTTGACGATGATGAAGCTCACCGGCAGCCGCAACTGGGCAGCGGTGAACAGCCCCTGGATCGCGTACATCGCTGATCCGTCTCCGAGGAGCGCGATCGTCTTGCGGTCGGGCCGGGCCAATGCCACGCCGACCGATGCGGGAAGCGCATAGCCGAGGCCGCCGCCGGCGGTCGTGTAGAAGCTGTCCGGTATGACCATCGGCAGATGGGCCTGCATCGCGGGGCGGCTCGAAGGCGCCTCCTCGACCACCACCGCGCCGGCCGGACGCAGCGCAGCGATCCGCTGCATCAGCAGCGCATCATCGAGAATGTCAGGATCGACCGCCGCCGGGCGGGACCGCCCGGCGAACCCCTCGCGCGTCCCGGGCACGGGCGTATCGAGCAACGCCGTCGCGATCGCCCTTGTGTTGGCGACGATCGCCCGGCCGACCGGGGCGGCGGCAAGCTGCGCAAGATTGTCGCTGACCAGCCACCAGATGGCATCGGGCGGTATGTGCGGACCGGCCCCCTCGGTGTGATAAAGGTTGAGCGGCCCGCCGAGCGCGAGGACGACATCATGGGACGCCAGCGCGCTGACGATCCCCTCGCGCGAGGCGGGCAGGAAGCCGGCGAACTGGGGATGATCCTCGGGAAACACATTGCGGCAGGCGAACGGCGCGACGAACACGCTCGCCCCCTGCCGCTCGGCCAACGCGATCACCGCGTCCCAGGCACCATCGCGCGCGACCCCTGCGCCGAGCACCAGCGCCGGCCGCCGGGCGTGAGACAGGTCGTTCGCCAGCTCGACGATCGCCTCCGGATCGCCGGGATTGGCGGCGGCCAGCCGGCGCGGCGCGAGCGGCTCGGAGGGCTGGTCCCAGTCGTCGATCGGCACCGAGACGAAGGTCGGTCCGCGCGGCGGGGTCATTGCGATATGATAGGCGCGCTCGATCGCGCGCGGCACATCGGCGGCGCGCGCCGGTTCGACCGCCCATTTGATGAACGGACGCGGGAACTCGGTCGGCTGGTCGGCGAACAGATAAGGCTCGAACGGCAGGATCGATCGCGCTTGCTGCCCCGCCGTCACGATCACGGGCGCCTGATTGCGGAAAGCAGTGAACAGATTGCCGAGCGCATGGCCGGTCCCGGCCGAGCTGTGCAGATTGACCAGAGCGGCATTGCCCGTCGCCTGCGCATAGCCATCGGCCATCGCCATCACGACCGATTCCTGCAGCCCGAGAATGTAGCGGAAGTCGCCCGGAAAATCGCGGAACATCGGCAGCTCGGTCGATCCCGGATTGCCGAAGATCGTCTTGATCCCATGCGCGCGCAGCAGCGCGAAGACTGCCTCGCGAACAGTCGTCACGCCGGCCGGCTGAAATAGGCGATGGCGCGGAATTCATAGCTTTCGCGCGTCACCGCATCGGGGCGGCTGGTGTCGTGGAACGCAGTATGTGGCGCGCGCCACGCGCGATCATGGTCGCTGTCGTGGAACTTGATGAAGATCACCTCGTCCGCCTCCATGTCCGGGAAATACCACCAGCGATGGGCGGGATTGTAATGGAAGATCGTCGCCGCCGCCATCTGATCCTCGCCCTCGATCGGCGCGTAGAGCGCATCGCCGGTCGGGATCTCGTCGACATCCACCTTCACATTGGCGACCGCATCCTCGTCCCCCACGCTGCGGAAATCGCACAAGGCGAGCGGCCAGTCCTGCGGCGGTGGCGAGAAGGTCCGCCACAGGCTGAAAGCGATGAAACGGCCAAAGCCCGGCCCGTCAGGCACTGCGGTATCGTAGATCCGGCGCGCGATGCGCTGCGCCGTCGCGGTATTGAAATCGACATGCGCCTCAGCCGCCGGAGGCTGGATGCCCGGGCCTGAAATCACCGGCGAGCGTAGCTGCCCGCCCATCGGCACCACCAGGTCGCAACCGGTGAGCCGTTTGGCGATCGCGATCACCTCGCCGGGATAGTCGCGCTTCAGTTCCTCCTGGTCGCGGAAATCGCGGATCGCGCTTGGCTGGCGCGAGATGCAGAAGCCATGCGTGTCGAGCGCGAACGGTTCCTCCGCCAGCCGCGCGTTGCGGATCGTCACCGGATAGGGCTGGTATTCGCCGGTGTTGAACTCCTTGCCCGGCGCCCAGAAGCGGCGGTTGATCTTCGACGTCGGCAGCAGATAGTCGATCGTGGTTTCGACCGCCTCCGGCGCCCGGCTCGGCTCAAGCATCGTCGCCATCGTCCCTCTCCTTTCTCAGGCCAGGATATTCTTGCCCTGCGCCACCGTCTTCGTTTCCATTTCCTCTGCCTTTGGCGGCTCGGGAACAAGCAGGCCGCGCTGCACCGCGGCGCGCGCAGCGATCGCGTCGAACCAGCGCTGCAGATGGTCGAGCCCCTCGATCGGCACCTGCGCCCAGTCATGCCCGCGCACCCAGGGGAAGCAGGCCATGTCGGCAATCGAATAGTCGTCGGCGAGATAGTCCCGTGTCGCAAGCTGCCGGTCCATCACCTCGAACAGGCGCCGGCTTTCGCGCACATAGCGGTCGATCACCCTGGGCAGCTTCTCGTCGAAATAGCGGTTGAAGACGGTCGCCTGCCCCATCATCGGCCCCAGGCCCGACATCTGCCACATCAGCCACTGGATCACCCGGCTGCGCCCCTGCACGTCCGCCGGCAGGAAGCGGCCGAACTTCTCGGCGAGGTAAATCATGATCGCGCCGGATTCGAAGATCGCGAAATCGCCCGCGTCATGGTCCACCAAAGTCGGGATGCGGCCATTGGGGTTGAGCGCGACGTACCAGTCCTCCTTCTGCACGCGATTGGTGAGCGAGATCGGGGTGACCTTGTAAGGCACGCCTAACTCCTCGAGCAGGATCGCGACTTTCCAGCCATTGGGGGTCTCGGATGTCAGCAATTCCAGCATAAGCCTCTCCTGTTTCCAACGGTGAAGCATCGCGGGCGATGGCGGGCAAGCGCACCCGCCATGCTGTCATTGCCGGTGATAGTATCGCCACATGACTTGCGGCCTTTGCGCCCGCCAGCCAGCAAGGCCGCAACGCGCCAACGGCGCGATTCCGAGGAGAGAGCGCCTGTGTTGACCCTGTACAGTTTCGGACCGGGCGCGAATTCGCTGAAACCCCTGCTCGCGCTCTATGAAAAGGGCCTGGAATTCACCCCACGCTTCGTCGACCCGACAAAATTCGAACATCACGAGGACTGGTTCAAGCAGATCAACCCGCGCGGCCAGGTGCCGGCACTGGATCATGACGGCCATATCATCGTCGAATCCACCGTGATCTGCGAATATCTCGAGGACGCCTTCCCCAATGCGCCGAAGCTTCGGCCGACCGATCCAGTGAAGGTCGCCGAGATGCGGGTCTGGACCAAATGGGTCGACGAATATTTCTGCTGGTGCGTCTCGACCATCGGATGGGAGCGGATGATCGGCCCGATGGCGCGCAAGCTCTCCGACGAAGAGTTCGAGGAGAAGGTCGCGCGCATCCCAATCCCCGAACAGCAGGTGAAATGGCGCAACGCCCGCGCCGGCTTCCCGCAGACAGTGCTCGACGAGGAGATGCGCAAGATCCGAGTCTCGGTCGCGAAGCTCGAGGCCCGGCTGGCGGAGAGCTCGTGGCTCGCGGGCGACGAGTACACCCTCGCCGATATCTGCAATTTCGCGATCGCCAACGGCATGCAGTTCGGGTTCGCCGACATCGTCAACAAGGAGGCGACGCCGCACCTCGTCGCCTGGATCGAGCGGATCAACGCCCGCCCCGCGGCGCAGGCGATGTTCGCCAAATCGAAGAGCGAAATGCCGAAGCGCGAACCGGCGCCGGCGGCCTGAGGACGATCGCCATGGCACAGGACAACCGCATCACCCTGTACGATCTCAACCTCGCATCGGGCTGCACGATCAGTCCCTTCGTCTGGCGCACGCGTTATGCGCTCGCGCACAAGGGGTTCGAGGTCGATCTCGTGCCCGGCGGCTTCACCGGCATCCTGGAGCGCACCGGCGGCCGCACCGAGCGCCTCCCCGCAATCGTCGATGACGGCAAATGGGTGCTCGATAGCTGGCTGATCGCCGAATATCTCGACGAGACCTATCCCGACCGGCCGATGCTGTTCGAGGGGCCCAGCATGAAGGTGCTGACCAAATTCATTGACGGCTGGCTGTGGCGTACCGCGATCGCGCCCTGGTTCCGCTGCTATATCCTCGACTATCACAACCTGTCCTACCCGCGCGACCATGACTATGTTCGCACGACCCGCGAGACGATGTTCCTCGGCGGCCAGAAGCTCGAGGACGTCCAGGCAGGCCGCGAGGACCGGCTGCCGCTGGTACCGCCGACGCTTGAGCCGCTGCGCCAGTTGCTGCGCGAAACGCCATGGCTCGGCGGGGACTCGCCCAATTATGCCGACTATACCGCGCTTGCCGTGTTCCTCTGGACGGGATCGGTCGCCACCACGCCGCCGCTCACCGCCGACGATCCGTTGCGCGACTGGCTCGATCGCGGGTTCGATCTCTATGGCGGGCTCGGCCGCCATCCCGGCATGCACAGCCTGTTCGGTCTGCAACTGCGCGACGGCGATCCCGAACCCTTCGTCAGGAACGGCACCGGCGCCGCGCCCGCACCGCTCAATCGCGGCACCGCGCCGGCACAGGCCGCCTGAGGAGAGCATGATGGCGTGGAACGACGAACCCGCGAGCGGTGCGCTCCGCATGTACCATATCCCCGGCTGCCCCTTTTCGGAGCGGGTCGAGCTGCTGCTCGATCTCAAGGGCCTGAATGACGTGATGGCTGATCATGTCATCGACATCTCGAAACCGCGTCCGGAATGGCTGCTCCGCAAGACCCGCGGCACCACTGCCCTCCCCGCGCTCGAGCTCGAAAATGGCGAGACGCTGAAAGAGAGCATGGTGATCCTGCGCTATTTCGAGGATCGCTTTCCCGAACACCCGGTCGCGCGGCACGACCCCTATGAACATGCAGTCGAGGCGATGCTGTGCGCGACGGACGGTGCGTTCACCGGCGCAGGCTACCGCATGATCCTCAACCGCGACCGCTCGAAGCGCGACGAGCTCAAGGCCGAGGTCGATGCGCAATATGCCCGGCTCGACGATTTCCTGCGTTATTATGCGCCCGATTCCGATTTCCTGTTCGACCGGTTCGGCTGGGCCGAAGTCGCCTTCACCCCGATGTTCAAGCGGCTCTGGTTCCTCGATTATTACGAAGCGTACGAGATTCCGCAGCACCTTACCCGCGTGCTGCGCTGGCGCGAGGCCTGCGTGTCGCATCCGGTCGCCCAGCGCCACCACGGCCACCGCGAGCTCATGACGCTTTATTATGACTACACCCAGGGCGGCGGAAACGGGAAAATCCCGGAAGGGCGCACCATATCCAGCTTCACGCTCGATCCCGCCTGGGACACCAGGCCGATGCCGCCACCCGACAAATGGGGCACCCCCGCCACCGACACCGATCTGGGCCTGTTGCCCGCCTGATACCGCCGAGAAGGACAAAGCAATGAAAAGCTATCTGCAGAATTACATCGACGGCCGCTGGGTCGACAGCAAGGGCGGCCGCGAGCACCAGGTGATCAACCCGGCGACCGAGGGCGTCGCGTCGGAGATCGTGCTCGGCACGGCCGAGGATGTCGACGATGCGGTAAAGGCGGCGCGGCGCGCCTTCGAGACCTTCTCGCAGACGACAAAGGCTGAACGCATCGCCCTGCTCCAGCGGGTGATGGAGGAATATGGCAAGCGCGTGCCCGATATCGCCGAAGCCATCGCGACCGAGATGGGCTGCCCGATCTCGATCGCGAAGACGGCGCAGGCCGGCTCGGGCATGGGCCATCTCGCCAATGCGCTGAAGGCGCTCCAGGCCTATGAGTTCAAGGAGAAGATCGGCGACAACACAGTCGTCCGCGAGCCGATCGGCGTCGTCGCGCTGATCACGCCGTGGAACTGGCCGATGAACCAGATCGTCGCCAAGGTCGGCCCCGCGCTCGCCGCAGGCTGCACGATGATCCTCAAGCCCTCCGAAGAAGCGCCGAGCTCCGCCGCGATCTTCGCCGAGGTGATGGGCGCGGCCGGTGTGCCCGCCGGTGTCTTCAATCTCGTCCAGGGCGATGGCGCCGGCGTCGGCACCGCGCTCGCCAAGCACCCCGGCATCGACATGATCAGCTTCACCGGTTCGACCCGGGCGGGCATCATGGTCGCCAAGAACGCGGCCGATACGGTGAAGCGCGTCGCGCAGGAGCTTGGCGGCAAATCCCCCAACATCATCCTCGAAGGCGCGCCGCTCGACAAGGCACTCCCCGGCGGCGTCGGCGGGGTTCTGCTCAATTCGGGCCAGAGCTGCATCGCCCCGACCCGGATGCTGGTCCACACCTCGCAGCATGACGAGGCCGCGCAGAAGGTCGGCGCGATGTTCTCGGCCAAGCAGGTCGGCGAGCCGCTGGCCGAGGGCGATCATATCGGCCCGGTCGTCAACGAGAGCCAGTGGAACAAGATCCAGGGCCTGATCCAGAAGGGCATCGACGAAGGCGCGACTCTCGTCACCGGCGGCACCGGCCGGCCCGAAGGCCATGACACCGGCTTTTACGTGAAGCCGACCGTCTTCTCGAACGTCACGCCAGACATGACGATCGCGAAAGAGGAAATCTTCGGACCGGTCCTCGTCATCATGCCGTACACGGACGATGATGACGCAGTGAAGATCGCCAACGACACGCCCTATGGCCTCGGCGCCTATATCGCCGGCGACCCGGCCAAGGCAAAGACGATCGTCCCGAAGATCCGGGCCGGCGCAGTCTTCGTCAACGCAGGCGGGCTTGCCTTCGACATGCCGTTCGGCGGCTACAAGCAATCGGGCAATGGCCGCGAGTTCGGCAAGTTCGGGCTGGAGGAGTTCCTCGAAGTGAAGTCGGTTATCGGCGCGCTGCCGGAGGATGAACCAGTCGGCTGAATCCTTCTTCTCCCCTCCCGCTTGCGGGAGGGGTAGGGGTGGGCTCGCGCTCTCCTTTGACGGTACCGTTTGTAATTGGCCGGGAGCCCACCCCCGGCCCCTCCCGCAAGCGGGAGGGGAGAGTCAGTCGGCCGAGAGCACCCCGCTTCAGAGCGGATGCAACGCACGCCGCCCCTAATACCCGACCGTAAACCGCGCCCGCGAATGCCTGGGCTGCTCGATCTCGTCGAGCAGCGCCACGGCATAGTCCTCGTAACTGATATGGCTCTTCCCATCCGCCGCGGTGAGCAGCGCATCCCCACCAAGCCGAAACACCCCCGTGCGCTCGCCAGGCCCGAACATCACCGACGGCGACAGGAAGGTCCAGTCGAGCTCGGTCTCCCCGCGCAGACGCTCGAGCGCGGCGCGCGCGGGCGTCGCCTCGGGCTTGATGAAATCGGGAAAGTCGGGCTGGTCGAGCAACGCCTTGCCCGGCGCGATTTCCAGCGAGGCAGCGCCACCCACGACGAGCAGCCGCTGAACGCCCGAGCGCCTGATACCCTCCAGCGCACGCTCGAAATCGGTATCGCCAAACCGCACCGACAGCACGACCGCGTCGTTCCCGGCCAGCGCGGCAACCATCGCGGCGGGATCGGCAAGGTCGGCGGTTTTCCACGTGACGCCCGCCACGGAATCGCCGGCAGGCCGCTTGCGCGCGATCGCCGTTACTTCATGCCCACGGGCCAGCGCCTCAGCCACGATCCGCTGCCCGACATTGCCGCTCGCCCCGATGACCGCGATTTTCATGCCCGTTTCTCCATGCGATTATTGTTTGCTTCACATACAATAGCGTTGGATAATCGAGGCACAAGCCGATGTCGCAGGAGAGAGAGTTCATGACGGCATTTCCGCGGACGATTCATTTCACCGGCCTCAACACGCCGTCGCGGATCGAGAGCTCGATCCGCAACCTCGACGTGATCGGTACCATCCCAGACGAGATAAGCGGCGCCTTTTTCCGCGCCGTCCCGGATCCGGCGCATGTCCCGCTGCACGACGACGATGTCGTGCTCTCCGGCGACGGGATGATCTCGCGCTTCCTGTTCGAGGGCGGCCAGGTCGATTACGACATCCGCTATGTCGAGACCGAGCGCTACCAGCTCGAACACGAAGCCCGGCGCGCTCTGTTCGGGCGCTATCGCAACCCCTTCACTGACGATCCCTCGGTCGCCGGCCGCGACCGCACCGTCGCCAACACAACGCCGGTCTGGCACGCCGGACGGCTGTTCATGACCAAGGAGGACGGCCTCGCCTATGAGATCGATCCCGAGACGCTGGAGACGATCGGGCGCTGGGATTATTATGGCGCGCTCCGCTCCGAGACCTTCACCGCCCATCCGCGCGTCGATCCCGAGACTGGCGAGATGTTCTTCTTCGGCTATGAAGCGGCCGGCCTGTGCAGCCGCGACATCGCCTATTGCATCGCCGACAAGCATGGCAAGCTGGTATCGGAGCAATGGTTCGAGGCGCCCTATTGCGCCAGCGTTCATGATTTCGCGATCACCGAGCGCAACGCGATCTTCCCGATCTTCCCCACCACCGCCGATCTCGACCGGCTCAAGGCGGGCGGCGCCCATTGGGCGCACCAGCAGGACCTCGAATCCTGGATCGGCATCATGCCGCGCTACGGCAACATCAGCGCAATGCGCTGGTTCAAGGGGCCCAAGGGCGTCTCCGCCTTCCACCTCGTCAACGCGTTCGACGAGGGCGATCTCGTCCATCTCGACCTGTGCCTGACCGACACCAACGCCTTCGCCTTCATGCGCGAAGCCGGCGGAATCCACCGCCAGCCCTGGGAGATCAAGGGCGCGCTGACTCGCTGGGCCTTCGATCTGTCGAAGCCCGGCGACGGCTTCGAGGAACGCCCGATCGGCCCGCCCGGCGACCTGCCGCGCATCCGCGACAGCGACCAGGGACGGCCGTACCGTTTCGCTTTCTATTGCAGCATGAACCCCGAGGGCGGGCCGCCTTTGCCCGGCGGCCCGGTCGGCGCTGCGTTCAACGCGCTGCTCAGGATCGAGCCGGGCAATGGCCGGGTCGAGATGCTCGGGCTTGGCCCCGACATGGCGATCAGCGAACCCGCTTATGTCCCCTCGGCGCGCGACGGCCATGACGGCTGGCTGCTCGCGGTGGTCGACCGCCGCACCGCTGAAGAGACGTTCGAATCCGAACTCTGGGTGATCGACGCAGGCGACATCGCCGCCGGCGCGGTCGCCCGCGTCCCCGTCCCGGTGCGGATGCGGCCGCAGGTGCACGGCACATGGGTTTCGGCCGAGCAGCTCGCGAACCGGGCAGGCTCGACCGTCCAGCGTTAGAGCAGGCTGCGTTAAACTATCCGTTCGTCCTGAGTAGCCATCGAGTAGCCGCGCAGCGGCGTATCGAGAGGGCGTATCGAAGGACAGGTGATCGCGCGGGGCCTGTCCTTCGATACGGGCTCTCGATACGCCTTCGGCTACTCGAGCCCTACTCAGGACGAACGGCGGTGGTGGTTCCGGCTTAACGTTCGGCGCTCCAGATCCGAGGAACGAGTCCCACCCGCCCGCGTCCGCCGGAACGGAAAGCTCAGTCGGCCGGCTGGAAATTGTGGAGGATCGGCGGCCGCGGGTTGAACGGAATGCGCGTCGACATCGGCGCGCTCGGATCATTGCCGGCGCGATGCCAGCGACCCGCAACCGCGGTCACGACATCGCCCTGGTCAGCCACGAAATAGGGCAGGCCCTCGATCTTGTAGCCGATCCGGCCCTCCATGATGAACCAGAACTCGGTCATGCGGACATGAAAGTGGCCGAGATTGGTGTCGGGCGGCACCGGCGCGCCCTTGCCGCGCAGGATGTTCGACGTGAAATGATCGTCCCAGACGAACTTGCTCGGCGTGCCGCCGTCCTGCACGACCTGTTTCCAGAAATCGACATAGATCGGGTTGCTGTCGGTCTCCTTGTTGGGTCCGGGCTGCGCACTGACTTTCTGATAGGTGAAGCCGGGAACAGGATCGGGTGTCTCGGTCGCCGGATAGAGCGGAATCGCACCGGCTTGCCGCACCTCGAAGCGAAGCGACGGTTTGTCGCCGAGCGACTCGATCGTGTACACATGGCGGAACGGCACATTGACCATGAACCCCTTGGTCGCGACGAAGGGCGGATAGCCGTCGATGGTCACCTTCATCGAGCCGTCCTGCACGATCCAGACGACACGATCGTCAGCATAGAAATGCGCCTTGGTCTTCGTGCCCGGCGCCATCGCGATATAATCGGCCTCCTGATCCGCATTGCGCACGATCGGCTGAACCCAGGCCGCCTTTCCCTTATGCGCTGCGAGGATGTCGGCGAGGCGCCAGATGACCTTGTTCGGGGCGACATAAGCGGGGAGCGTGGTCGGCTTGGGCGACCAAATCACGCCCAGCTTGGGGGAGGTCGTCGGCATCTCGGACTTGCCGAGAAACTGCGCTGACGCCGGCATCGTCACACCAGCCGCCAGCAAGCCGGCGGCGATCCCCCATCGCATATTCATTGACCTCTCCAAGTCAGGTGTCTCAGGCAGCTTCGTTTTCGTGCCGCTTCTTACGATTGCACCGCATCTTTTTGTAAACAAGGGCCCATGGTTTCTCGCCCAGGATCGGAGCCGCCCATTTGAACTGCAGCGGCAGGTCACCTTCCCGTTCCCCGGCGAAGGCCGGGGAACGGGAACACTCGGCAACGTCCTCCGCCAACATTGTACAATGTTCTGTACAAGTAGGAAATGTCAGCAGATGCATGACATTCCCAGCAAGCGTTACAATTCCCCGGCGCCGCGGGCGCGATTCAAACCCGGCGCGATATCGGCGATACCGGCAAGGTCGTGGACGCCCCAGGCAGCCGCGCCCGCTCTTTCCCATGACTGAGACAGCTCATACGCGTCAGGCAACGTTGCGCGTCGTCCCCGCCCAGAAGTCAGCCCGCATCGCCTTCTTGTCGGGCTTGCCAACCGGCGTGCGCGGAATCCCCTCGCGGAAATGCACCGATTTGGGCGCCTTCACGCTGCCGATCCGCGCCTTGCAATGCGCCTGGATCTCACCCTCGGTCAGCACACTCCCCGGTGCCAGCACGACCAGCGCCGCCACCGCCTCGCCCCATTTCTCGTCCGGAATGCCGATCACCGCGGCCTCGGCGACCTCGGGCAATTCCATGATCGCCGCCTCGACCTCGGCCGAGAAGACGTTGAAGCCGCCCGTCACGATCATGTCCTTCTTGCGATCGAGGATGTAGAAATAGCCATGCTCGTCGCGCCGGCCGACATCGCCTGTATGGTGCCAGCCATGCGCCCAGGCCTCGGCCGTCGCCTCGGGCAATTCGAAATAGCCGCCCCCGACCAGCCCGCCCCGCGCGACGATCTCGCCGACTTCGCCGGTGGGCAGCAGAGTGCCGTCATCGTCCATCAGCTCGACGCGGACCGAGTAGGTCGCCTCCCCGCAACTCGCCAGGCGCTCGGGATGCTCGCCAGCGGCGGCGGCGACGACCACCTCTGGCGACAGCCAGGTCGCGACAAGATGGCATTCGGTCTGGCCATAGCTCTGGCACAGGCACGGCCCGAAGACGCCGACCGCCTGGCGCAGCTTGTCGGGCGACACCGCCGAGCCGGCGAGCAGGAAATAGCGCAGGCTCGTATAATCGAAGGTCGCCGCGTCGGGATGCGCCAGCATCGCGTACATCGCGGTCGGCGGCAGGAACATGTGCGTGACTCGATACTCGCCGATCGCCCGCATCACTGCCTCGGCCTCGAAGCCCGGCAGCACGACGATCGTAGCGCCCATCGCGATCCCCGCCATGGTGAACGGCCCCGCAGCGTGGGTCAGCGGAGCAGTGGCGAGGAACACCGGGTTCTCGTCCGGCATGAGATTGCCGATCGTCTCGAGCATCGTGCCCCAGCTGCGGTTCATCACCCGCACCCCCTTGGCACGGCCGGTGGTGCCGCCGGTGGCGATGATCGCGGTGACCTCTTCGAGATTGCTGGTCGGGTTGCCGAGATCGGCGATCGGCGGCGCGCCCGCCGGCAGCATGAAGCGATCGAGCGACGGCGTATCGCCGTCCTCGGCGTCGAGGCACACCATATGGCGGATCGAGGGCGTGCGCCGCTGAACCTCGCGCGCATCCTCGGCATAGCTCGAATGGTAGAACAGCCACTCGGCCCGGACATAGTTGAGATAGTCGATATTGGCATCGAGCGCGTTGCGCGTGTTCACCGGGATCCACACAGCGCCCGCACGCCACAGCCCGAGCAGGGTGGTCAGCACCGCGCCATGGTTCGGCGACATCACCGCGACCGGCGCCTGGGCTCCGAGCCCCCGCGCCAGCATCGCGCCGGCGAGACGATGCGAAAGCGCTTCCATCTCGGCATAGGAATAAAGCGTGTCGCCCGCGATCAGCACCGTACGATCCGGCGCGAGCCGCGCCTGTTTGTCGAAATAATCTATGCTGCGCATCAGGCAGAGGCTCCGAACAGAAGGCGGGCAAGGTCGCCGACACCGTTGATCACGACATGGGGCCGCTGCGCGTCGGGCACGCCAGCCCATTCCTCAGCGCTGGTCGTGCCGGTCGTCACCCCGATCCCTATCGCCCCGCCCGCGCGCGCCATCGCCGTCTCGACCTTGGGATCGTCGCCGACCACCGCGACCCGCTCGACCGGCACGCCGAGCCGCTTGGCGACAAAGCGCAGCGCGGCCTGGGACGGCTTGCCGGTTACCTCGGGCTCGATCCCCGTCACCCGCGCGATCGCGCCGCCGATCGCGCAGCTATAGCCAAAGGCGCGGCCCGATTTGCTTGCGAAGAACGGCACGTCGGAAGCACTGTAGAGCGGCGCACCGTCGATCACCGCGGCGCAGGCGGCGTGGATATCCGTCATCGAGCACTCGGGATGCCAGGCGACATAGACCGCGTCGGCGCCACCATCGCCCGGCGCGCAGGTTGCAATCCCCTCAGCTTCAAGCGCCGCAGCGACGCCCGGAATCCCGAGCACCATGACCCGCCCGTGCCCCCGCGACCCGAACAGTCCGGCTGCGACGCTGTTGGGCGTGAACAGCCGATCGTCGCTTATCGGCAGCCCGAGCGCACGCAGGCGCGGTGCCTGCTCGGCGGCGGCATAGGCGCTGCCATTGGTCAGCGCGACGAACGGCATGCCGCGACGCTCCAGCTCGGTCAGCAACTCCACCGCGCCCGGCAGCAGCTGATAGCCGCCAAGCGCCCGGTCGCTGAGGATCAAGGTCCCGTCGAGGTCGAACATCACGCCTTCGGGCGCCGCGAAGTCCACGCTCATGCGCCGGCCTCGAGTTCGAGCCTGAAGCCGGGTTTCTCCACCGTGACGCGGGTCAGGTCAGTGCGCGCGAGCAGCCGCTCGACCAGGTCCATCACCGGCCGGGTCGCTGGATCGTAGGAGCGTGGCGCTGGCCCTGCCGCCTGCATCGCATCGACCATCGCCCCCGGCATCGTAGCGCGGAGCAGGAATTCCTCGTCGGACAGTTGCGCGCCGACGCGCTGGCGCAGCTCCGCCAACGGCGCCATTTCCGGCTCCGCCTGAAGCTCGCGCGCACGCGGCGAGGAAAGGATACGGTCCATCACCTCGGGCGCGATCGGGCGGTTGGGCCGACCGAACCGGCCCAGCGCGAAGCGGACGATCTCGTCCGGGATCGTCGCATAGCGCTCGGCGCCGGTCACGTTCATCACCGCCTGGGTCTGCAGCATCTGCGCGAAGGGCGTCATCACGATCGGCCAGCCAAGCTCTTCGCGCACCCGGCCGAGCTCCTCGATCACCGCGCCTTCGAGATGCGACACGCGGTGGTCGGCAAGGTGCCGGCGCATCGTGCCGACCATTCCGCCGGGCAGCTGGTGGCGGACATAGCCTGCGTCATAAGCCATCGGCGCGCCGGTCGGCAGGCCCTCGGCGGTGGCGAGATCGGCGAAATATCGCCCGACCTCGGCCAGCGCTGCATCGTCGACATCGACGCTGTGGCCGAGCTCGCGCAGGTTGCGCACGGTGCGCTCGATAGGGGGGTTGGAGGTCCCGTCGGCCGCGCCGCCACTCGCGCACTGCACCGCTGAAACGCCGAGCGCGGCGCCCTCGAGATAGGTCCGGTCGGCAAGCCCGATCGTGCAATGCGCATGCAGCTCGAGCGGCTTGTCGCCGATCTCGGCCATGATCGCCGGGATCAGCGTCCGCGCGCGTTCGGGCGTCAGCAACCCGCCCGGATCCTTGATGTAGAGCGCGTCGATATCCGGGCTCGCCGCCATCGTCCGCGCTGCCTCGCCATAATGCGCATCGTCATGGATCGGGCTCAGGGTGAAGACCAGGGCGCCGATCACCTGCTCCCCGCCCACCCGCTTCACGATCCGGGCAGCCTCGGCATTGGCGGCCGCGTTGTTGGTCGGGTCAGCCAGCGCGAAGCGGCGGATACCGTTCCGCGCCAGGGTCGCGAAGGCGAGCGCCATGAATTCAGGGCTCGCCGTCTCCCAGGAGATGAAGCGGAAGCCGGTCGAAAGGAACTGGAGCGGCGTGGTCGGGCACGCCACCGCCATCAGCCTGATGCGCTCCCACGGGTCCTGCTGCTTGTAGCGCACCGCGACGCCCATATGAGTCGAGGTGGTGAAGTCGATCGCGGCATAGCCGACCCGCTCCATCACCGGCGCGATCGACAAGGTGCGCGCGGTATCTACGCCGAGCGCGCCCCACAGGCACTGGTTGCCGTCGCGCAGCGAGGTCTCGACAAGGCGTATCGCGGCCATCAGCCAGCAACCTTCGCGGCTTCGAGGAAGCGCCCGAGAAAGCCGGTATCGACGCCGCCCGTAGCGAAATCCGGATCGGCGAGCACCGTCTGCTGAAAGGCGAGATTGGTCGCGACGCCTTCGATCCGCGTCTCGCCAAGCGCCGTACGCAACCGGGCGAGCGCCGCGGCGCGGCTCGGACCATGCGCGATCACCTTGGCGATCATCGAATCATAGAAGGGCGGGATGCGCGCGCCGTCAACGATATGGCTGTCCACCCGGACGCCGTCGCCGGACGGCCAGCGCACCGCCGCGACAATGCCAGGCGACGGGGCGAAGTCCCGTTCCGGATCCTCGGCATTGATCCGGCATTCGATCGCGGCGCCCTCGCAGGCGACCTCGGCCTGGGTAAACCGCAGCCGCTGCCCTTCGGCAATCGCAATCTGCTCGGCGATCAGGTCGATGCCCGTCACCGCCTCGGTCACCGGATGCTCGACCTGAATGCGCGCGTTCATCTCGAGGAAGTAGAACGCGTCGCGCGGCGTATCGTAGAGGAACTCGACCGTCCCCGCGCCACGATAGGACAGTCGCGCGGCGAACCGCACCGCCGCTTCGTGCATCGCGGCACGCGTCGCCGCCGGCAGATGCGGCGCGGGCGTCTCCTCGATCAGCTTCTGGTAGCGCCGCTGGACCGAGCAATCGCGTTCGCCGAGATGGACGACGCGCCCGGCACCGTCGCCAAGCACCTGCACCTCGATATGCCGCCCGGTCGCGACATAGCGTTCGAGATAGACGCGGGCGTCGCCGAACGCGGCTTCAGCCTCGGCGCTTGCCATGTCCATTATCGCGCCGAGATCCTCCGCCGTCTCGACCAGCTTCATCCCGCGCCCACCGCCGCCGCCCGCCGCCTTGACCAGGATCGGCACGCCGATGATCTCGGCCAGCGCGCGCGCCTCCTCGCTGGAGGCTGCCGCGCCGCCAGGAATGACTGGCACACCGGCCTCCACAGCGGCGGCACGCGCGCGCAACTTGTCGCCGACCGCCTCGATCTGATCAGCGGTCGGGCCGATGAAGATCACCCCTTCCGCCTCGCACAGCCGCGCCAGATCGGCGCGTTCGGAGAGGAAGCCATAGCCGGGATGGATCGCGTCGCAGCTGGAGCCGAGCGCTGCCTGCACCACCGTCTCGACACGCAGATAGCTTAGCGACGGCTGGGCCGGGCCAAGGCACAGCACGCGATCAGCCATCTGTGCGCCGAGCGACCCGCGATCCGCCTCCGATACGCCAAGCACGGTCTCAATCCCCAGCGCGCGGCAGGTGCGGATGATGCGCACTGCGATCTCGCCGCGATTGGCGATGAACAGCCGGCCGATCCCCACGGCGTCAGCGATCCGGCCGCACGAGCAGCAGCACCTCGCCATGCTCGACCAGCTCGCCGTTGCGCGCGACGATCTCGACCACCTCGCCGCTGACCCCGGCGCGGGCGGTGTTCATCAGCTTCATCACCTCGATGATGCCGATGATCGACTCGGGCTCGACCCGCGCGCCAACTTCGACGAAGGGCGGCTCGCCCGGGCGAGGCGCGCGATAATAGATGCCGAGCAGCGGCGACTTCGCCTCGATCAGGCCCGCCTCGCGCACCACAGGGGCTGCTGGCGGGGGCACCACTACTGGCTCAGGCATGGCGACCGGCACCGGCTTCGGCGCTGCCGGCGCGGCGCCACTGCGCGCAAGGTCGAGCTTCAGATCGCCGATCTCGAGGCTGAGCCGGTCGAAATGCGAGGCATCAAGTAGCGCGATGATCCGATCGACATCGGCAGCGGTCAACGTCATCGCCGCACTCCGAACACGCCCATGACATGCCCGAGCGGATTGGCGAGCGGCTCGGCGACGGGCGCCGCCGCCCTGGTCGACCAAACCGTCTCGGGCCGGCTCTGGAGGAGCATCACCGCACCGCCGCGATCCACCGCCCATTCGATGTCCTGCGCGGCGCCGTAGTGCCGCTCCACTTTGCGGCCGATCTCGCGCAGCGCCTGGAGCTTCTCATCGTCGAGGCAAGGAGCGCGCCGCCGGTCGTCGGGAACAGCGCGATCCTCGACTCCGCCGCTGGCTATAGGAACATGCTCGACATGCTTGTCGGAGATATCGCGCACCGAGATCTCGCCGGTGATCTTGCCGATCACCCAGCGATCGGGCGTCACCTCGCCCGACACCACCGCCGAGCCAAGCCCCCAGGCGCCCTCGATCGTGATCACCGACTTGTCCCCGGTCGTCGGGCTGCGCGTGAACATCACCCCCGCGACCGCGGCATCGACCATAAGCTGGACGACCACCGCCATGGCAACGCCGCCTTCCGGCAAGGCCTGGCGCCGACGATAGGCGATGCTCTCGACCGAATAGAGGCTGCCCCAGCATTCGCGCACCCGCGCCAAGAGATCATCGGCGTCCACCACCCAGAGGAAAGTGTCCTGCAATCCGGCGAAGCTCGCATCCGCCGCATCCTCGGTGGTCGCCGAGGATCGTACCGCCACCGGGGCGCCCGCCTCACCGCATAGCTTGCGGTGCGCGGCGAGCAGCGCCGTCTCGACCGCCGACGGCAAAGGCTCCTCAACCACGCGTCGGCGCATCTCGGCCGACAGCGCAGTGATGGCGTCGAGATCGTCAGCATCGCACGCCTCGATCTGTGCCCGTACCGGCGCCCTGGCCTCGAGCGCCGCGAGGAACAGCTCGAACGCCTGAGTCGTCACCACAAAGCCCGGCGGCACGGCAATGCCGGCGCGGGTGAGTTCGCCCAGGCTCGCGCCCTTCCCGCCCGCCGTCGGGCGGTCATGGATCCCGATATCGGCAAACCAGGCGATCGCCTCAGGCATCTTCGAGCACCTCGTCGAGGATCGTCACCACCCCGCGCCCGCCATCGACCCGGATGCGCTGGCCAGTCCTGATCCGCTGCGTCGCTGACCCAGTGCCCACCACGGCGGGCAGGCCATATTCGCGCGCGACGATCGCCATATGGCTCATCGACCCGCCGATGTCGGAAACGGCGGCGGCGATCTTCTGGAAGATCGGCGCCCAGCTCGGATTGGTCACCTGGCAGACGAGGATCTCGCCCTGCCTGAGCGTGCCGATATCAGCCGCCGAGGTGACGACCCGCGCCAGCCCCTCGACCACGCCCGACGACGCAGCGAAGCCCTTCAGCTCCTTGCCCTCGTCATCGCCATCCTCGGCCAGCCACCGGTCGAGATTCTCGCGCGTGATCCCCCACAGCATGACGATCGCCGGGTCGTCGATCACATCGGGCACGACGCCCAGCGCCGGCGGCACGCGGTGCTCGCTCCAGGCGGCGATCGCTGCCTTGCGCTCGGCGACGATCGCTGGCCAGCGTTTCGGCCCCAAAGGCGGGGACCCGCTCGACCAGGCGAGCGACAGATCGATGATCGCGCTTTCCAGCTCGTAATGGGTGAGGTGGAACACGTCCGCCTCCTCGGCGAAGAAGCCGTGCCCCGCGAGCAGAGCACCGAACTCGCGGATCTTGTTGAAGAACAGGTTGGTGTACCAATGCTCGCAGTAGAATTTATGCCCCTCGACATAGGGGAACACTCGGTGAGCGAGGCCGATCAGCTGATCATAGGTCGCACGATCGGCATCAGTGTCGAGCAGGTCGCGATAGTCGATGACGAGCTGGTCGCGTTCGCGGATCAGCTGCTCGACCGGGCGATCGATCGGCTCGCCTGCGCGCAGCTTGGCGATATAGCCGGGCAGCGCCGAGAAGGGCAGCGCGAGATCGTCGTTCCATGAGCGGTGATAATGGTAGAAACCATCACCGACATTGACGTTGAACCACGGGTTGCGGCTCGCCTCCAGTTCGTCGCGCCAGGTCGCGCCGCTATTGCCCAGCGCATCGAGCTCGGCAAACACAGCCTCGACCGTCATGCCCTCCTCGAACAGGCCGTCGATCCCAAGCTCGACCGCACGCCGCGCCAGCCGCCGCACCTCCTCGTCGGGGCGGAAGATCTCGGCCTCCATGCCGGCGACCATGCGGCTGATCGTCTGGTCGGAGATTTCCGGGAAGGCGCGCTTGCAGAAATCGAAGAAGGTCAGATAGGCGCCGTAACCGAGCAGCAGGAACTCGAAATGATGTTGCCACATCCGGAAATAGCCCTCGAGCTGCTTCCGGTAGATATCGACCAGCGCATGGTTGGCCGCGACTCCCTTGCCGCTGTGCGTCGTCTCGATCGGCTCCCATTCGGGGAGCTCGACCCTGGGCAGATCGGTCGCCTCACCGATCAGCGCCTTCATCTTGACCTTCCACTGGTCGTAGAGCCGCTCCCAATGCTCGTAATAATAAAAGGCGCGTTGCTGGAAGAGCGTCTGGCGTTCGGCGATCTCGGCCGGATCCGTGACAGCGACGCCACCGATATAGACGCGGCCATTGATGATGCGGTGATCGATCCCTTTGGTCGTCGGCAGCACATGGACGCGGGTGTTGAACGCGCCGAGCGCGCAATAGGCGGCCTCGGCGGTGATCATGTCGAAATGATGCATCGGCTCGGGGAAATGCATCGAATTGTAGAACCAGAAGCGCTCGTCATCCTCGGGCACGAACTGGGTGTAATAGGGATAGGCCGCCTGCGCGCCCTCGGTCCCCGGCACCACCGCCACCGAACTCGGCAGCGGGAAGCTCTTGATCTCGCCCATCGATCCTCTCGCTCCGCTCGGCGCATTGTCCCGCGCTCAGGCGTGCGATCCTAGCGCGATCCCGCAATCCTCGAACAGGATTCGCGCGCAGCCGGGGTACGACGAACGCGCATATGGCGAAAAAACTGCCTCGTCCGCGCGTCGGGTTACGCGCTGACAGCGGGCGTCAGCGGTGAGCTTAATCAGCGTTGTCGAATTTCCTGACCTCGACGGAGGCTTCATCGAACCCATCAAGCAAGCGCGCATTGATGCCCATCTTGCCGAAATCTTCTCCAAGGGTCTGCCAGTGGGTCCCGCAGCCGCAGATCGGGCAGTGGTGAATACCGATCATGCGATCGCCCCAGACATAGGCTGTCGTCTCGCCCGAGATGCGCACCTGGTCCGGCGGGAAATAGGCCACACGCCATGCCAACCGCCGACACAGCGAGCAGTTACAGTCCGCAACCCAGGTGGGCGCGCTCGGCAGCTCAATCAGCACATTACCGCAGTGACAGCTTCCCTGAACGCCCATAGCGACTTGTAATCGCCGGTTGGGAATATCTGCAAGTGGGCGCTTGCTGCCCAACCGTCATGGCGCGATCAGCACCTTGCAGTCATGGGTGCGGTGGCGCAACGCCTCGAACCGGTCGGGCGTGTCGGCCAGCGCGATCATGTCGGTGACGAGATGGCGCGGCTCGGCGGCGCCGGCATCGAGCGCGTCGAGCGCGGCTTCATATTCCCGCCGGGTGAAAAAGGCCGAGGTGACGAGCCGCACCTCCTTGGAGAGCATCGCGAAGCTGTTGAAGGTATCCGGCCGGGTGCACAGTCCAAGCAGCAGGATCGTGCCGCGCGCCCGCACCTGGTCCACGGCTTGCGCGATCAGGCCAGGCATGCCGACGCATTCGAAGACGATGTCGGCCTTGCCGCCGAGCGCGCGCTCGGCTGCGCCGACCGGGTCGGCCGTGTCGACGACGAAGCCCGTGGCGCCCATCGTGAGCGCCCGTGCGCGCTGATGCTCGGCAATGTCCTGGACTATAATGCGCGATGCGCCCGCCCGCCTGGCCCAGAAGGCGACCGCCAGCCCGATCGGCCCGGCGCCGAGGATCAGTATGCGATCCCCAGTCCGCAGCCCGCTCATATTGACGCCGTGGAGCGCGACCGCGAGCGGCTCGATGATCGCCCCATCGGCAAGGCTGGCCGATTTGGGGAGCTGCACGCATTGGTTGGGCCGCGTCACGGCATATTCGGCATAGCCGCCGCCCTGCAGCCCGAACTGCGCGCACCAGGCCGGCTCACCCGCCAGGCAGCTGGCGCAATACCCACAACTGGCGAGCGGGATCACCGAAACGAGATCGCCCATCGCGACGCCCTCGACACCGCGACCGAGCGCCACCACTTCGCCGGCGAATTCATGGCCGAGCACATCGCCCGCGGCTTTGCCGTACGCGGCATCCTCGGTCATGTGCAGGTCCGATCCGCAGATCCCGCAGCGTGCGACGCGGACGACCAACTCGCCTTCAGCCGGGGTCGGATCGGGCAATGCCTCGACCTTCAGCGGCTGGTGCAGCCCCTGCATGACCGCCGCGCGCATGTCAGCCGAGCGGCTTGACCGGGCCGAGCTGCATGCCGCCGTCGATCATCACATGGCTCCCGGTCATATAGCTCGACGCATCGGACGCCAGCAGCAGCGCGAGCGGCTTGATCTGCCAGGTTTCCGCGACACGCCCGACCGGAACGAGCTCGTCCCATGCCGCGCGCGCCGCCGGGTTCTTCTTGAGCCAGCCGCCGCCGATATTGGTGACGAAGGGCCCCGGCGCGATCGCGTTGACGCGGATGCCGTAGGCAGCAAGCTCGTAGGCCGCGTGGCGCATGAAATGCTTCACCCCGGCCTTGGCGGGCATATAGGGCACACCGACGATCGCCTCATTGACCTCGGCTGCATTCGATGATGTGCAGATGATCGAGCCGCCACGGCGATGGGTGTTCGCCTTCATTACCCGCGCCGCTTCGCGCACTGTGTGGAACACGCCGGTCAGGTTCACAGCGATCGAGCGATACCAGCGCTCCGGCTCATAAACGTCGAGCTGCCCGTCCGGATTGCGCTTGTTCTCAGGCGACCAGAAGCCGTTGCCGGCGTCCCAGCCGGCATTGGCAAAGGCGATGTCGCAGCCGCCAAAGGCAGCGACATGGCCGTCGAACGCTGCGGCGACCTGGGCGAGATCGGCAACATCGCAGGCGACCGCCCGCGCCTCATGCCCCTCCCCACGCAGCCGCTCGGCCTCGCGCTCGGCGCCCTCGGCGTCGATATCGGCGAGCGTCACCTTCACCCCGGCTTCCGCCATCGTCTCGGCAAAAGCGAGGCCGAGTCCCGAGGCGGCACCGGTGACGAGCGCCGAACGTCCGGCGATGTCGAACTGGTCGAGCGTTTTCATCGCGGCGCTCACAGATAGAGCTGCGGGTTGGGGGTGATGCCGTGCTCGCGGCAATAGGTCTCGTAGTGGTTCATGAACCACCATACATCGAGCGTTTCGACATGGTTGCCGTCTGCATCGTAGAATTCGTTCGCGCCCTGCATCCAGAACAAGGCCTTCATGCCGTCAGGATCGTCGGTGACGAGCGTATGCGCCGTGCCCGGCGTCTCGGTGATGAAGTCGCCCGGACGGCACACCCAGTCATATTCGAGATAGCGGAACGAGCCTTCGAGCCCGATCGCCCAGACCGGTCCGCGATGCTTGTGCGTGCCGATCACGCCCGGCGACTTGATCCAGAGGATGTTGCAATATGTGTTCTGGCGCACGTCGAAGGACAAATGCCGGATCGCGGCATTGTCGCCGAACGGGACCCAAGGGCTATCCGCCTCGGAAGAGCCGACATAGGTCCCCTCCTGTCCCTTTTGCTTGATCAGGTCGCGATAGGGCTCGGCGATCTCGACGATCCTGTAGGCGCTCGATGGCGGCGCGGTCATGACGGCCATGGGGCGCTTCCTCAGATATAGAGCTTGGGATTGAGCGGGATGCCGTTCGCGTTGCAGTAGGTTTCGTAGTGGTTGATGAACCACCAGACATCGGCGGTCTCGACCAGAGTTGCGTTCTCATCGTAGAATTCGATCGGCCCCTGCATCCAGCCGAACAATTTCACGCCGTTCGGATGATCGGTGACGAGCGTGTGACTTTCGCCCGGCACCTCGAGGATCAGTCCGCCGGGCGACGCCACCCAATCATATTCGAGATATTTCACGCTGCCTTCGAGGCAGACCATCATGATCGTGCCGCGATGGAGGTGCGTGCCGATCACCCCCGGCTCCTTGATCCACAATATGTTCGAGAAGATGCCCTGGCGCACGTCGAAGGCGAGATGCTTGATCGCGGCCTTGTCCCCGAACGGCACCCAGGGGCTGTCATCGTCGCTCTGGGCGTCGATATAGCGACCGCCCGGGCTCAGCCGCGCGACGATCTCGCGATAGGCGAAGGGAACATCGACGATTTCGGCCCTGGTCGATGGCGGGGCAGTCATCACGGTCGCCATGGGTTTCTTCCTCTCAGCGGATCAATGTATCGACATAGTCGGCGCCGATGCCGACCTTGTCGTAATGCGCGCGTGCCGCGGCGATATAGTCGTAGACATCGTAATGGCCGGTCGTGTTGCCATCCTCGTCGAGCCACATCAGCGGCCCGGAAACGACGAAGAACACCTTCATCGGATCGGCATGCTCGTAGCACACCAACGTGTGGCTCTCGCCGGGGGTTTCATAGACGAAGTCCCCAGCGGTCGCGGTCCAGTCATGTTCGAGATAGGCCCATTTGCCGCTGATCGTGTAGGCCCAGATCGGGTGCGGATGATAATGCCGGTTCACCAGCCCGGCCGCCTTCGACATCAGGACATCGGCCCACATATTCTTGGCTGGGCTGATCCAGACCGGCTTGGACGAGACCGTCTCGCTGATCGGCACCCAATAGCGTTCGTCGCCCTCGGCGATCTTCGGCGCATAGATTTCGGGCAGCCCGCCTTCGCGGAACACCTTGGCGACCGGCTTGATATCCTTCCAGAATTCGGCATGCGCCTGTTCGGGCATTGTCGCGCTCCCATGGCAATCGTCACGCATCCGCCCCGCGCCATATCCGGGGCGCCGTGCCAGTCCGTGGATGATGGCCCCGGGGCGCCAGTGCAGCGCCCCGAAGGCCGGATCAGAATTTCAGGCCGAGCCGCACATACCATTCGGCCGGGCGGTTATAGGTGGCGTAGATTTCGCCACCCGCAATCTGCGCCTGCCCGGTGATGATGTAGCGCTGGTTGGTCAGGTTGGTACCACCGACGGTCAGATCCCAATGTCCGCCACGCGGCTGGTAGGAAATGCTGCCGTTGAGGATATCCGTTGCCTGGCGGAGCAGCAGGAAGGTGCCCTCGGTATCGGTGCGCATGCTCGTGGTGTGCGTGTAATCCGCCAGGAAGACGAGCTTGCCGTTGCCGAGCTCGGTCTCATAGCGCGGCGAGATGTTCATCTTCCAGTCCGGCGCCTTGGGCAAGGGCGCGCCGGCAAACACGCCCGCCTGGAGCGGGTTGGGCGCGACATAGGCTGAATTGCCGCCGCAGAAGGCAGCTGCATTGCCGTTCTCGCCGCAGATATAGGTATATCTGGCGTTGAGATAGCCGATCGAACCGGTGATCGTGAAGGCCGGCGTCGGGGCGGCGACAAGCTCCACTTCGAAGCCCTTCACCCGCGCATTGCCGAGATTGGCGACCGTCGGCGAGACGCCGATCTGCTGGTTGAGCTGGATCCCGTCATAGTTGGTCAGGAAGGTGGCGATATTGAGCTGCACCTTGCGATCGAGGAATTGCGACTTCAGTCCGGCCTCGAAGGATTCCGCCTTTTCCGGCCCGAATTCGGGCGCCGCCAGCAGCGGGTTGGACAAGCGCGTGGTCCAGCCGCCCGAACGATAGCCGCGCGAATAGGAACCATAGATCATGATCCTGTCCGTGGGATGGATCTGGATCCCCGCCTTGGGCGAGAAATTGTTGAAAACCTGGGTGTTGGGCGTCGCCGGATAATAATCGACCAGATTGGCCAGCGATCCCAGGTTGGAGCCGTAGCTGAAGCCCCCGCTATTATTGTTGGTGATCGGGAAGCCGATCAGCGCGCCGCAGGCAGCCGTCGGCAGCCCCCCGGCTGTGGGGCAGTTGAACAGCTTGTAGTTGAAGCCGTTGTCGTCGGCCTGCCCGCCATAATAGTTCTTGTGCTCATGGGTGTAGCGGCCGCCCAGGGTGAAGCCGATGAAATCGCTGAGGCGGAAATCGAGCTGGCCGTAACCGGCAAGCGCCACGGTGTTGATCCGGCCCGGGCCGTCAACCTGCAACAGGCCCTCCGCGAAGGTCACATAATCATGCAGGCCGCCCGCTTCGTTGAAAGCATAGCCGCCAAAGGTGAATTTCAGCCGGTCGTCCAGCGCCGCGCCGTTGAACTGCACTTCCTGGCTCCACTGGTGCTGATTGACCGTGAAGCTGGTCTGGAGGAATTCGAGCGGCGAGCCGTCCAGATCGACGCCCGCGTTGAAATCCACCTGACGATAGGCGGAGATGGATTTGATCTGGAAGTTCGGCCCGAAATCCTTTTCGAGCGTCAGCGAAATCCCGTATTGCTTGACCTGCGAATAGTTGTTGCCGTTGGCATAGGTCGTATCGATATTGCCGGTGATGAAGCGGCTGTCATAGCGCAGGCGCGGCGTTGCGCTGCCTGGCAGGCCGGTGCCCGCGAGCGCCGGCAACGTGTTGAAGCCCTGGACGCTGGTGCGCAGGCCGCAGAGATTGGTGGCGTTGCGCGCCGCGATCTGCGCTGCGGTCGAGCTTATGCAGAAATTATAGAGACCGGCGAACAGGAAACCAGACGAACCGGTGATGACGTCGAGCGCCGTCTGGTTCGGGTAGCCCTCGGCCGGGCCGAGATCATTGGCGTTGAGCCCGGCGAACGGTCCGGGCGTGTTCTCGGTCGTGGCGAGCAAGGTGTTGGGCGTCGATTCCTGATCGACATTGGTATAGTCGAACGACAGCGTCGCCTTGAAGTCAGCGCCGTTATATTTGAGCTTGGTCCTGACGCTCCAATTATTGTCGCCACCCTGACGATTGCCGTTGCTGTTGTATCCCGCGGCGACGAAATTCTGATAGCCGTCAGTCACATAGGTCGACGAGGAGGGATAGGGAATGCGGTACTGGTAGCCGTCCCGCCGCATGAAGTTGAAGGAGACCGACGAGCTGAGGTCAGTCGCGATCGGTACATCCACCGTGCCCCGCGCCTGGAAGCGGCTATAGCTGCCCCCGGTCAGGTCGCCGACGAACCGGAATTGGTCGCCCGGATCATGCGTGACGATCGAGACCGCGCCGCCGATCGTGTTGCGTCCGAACAGCGTGCCTTGCGGCCCTTTCAGGACCTCGATCCGCTCGACATCGAGCAGATCCTGGTTCGCGCCGACCGAGCGGCCGAGATAGACGCCGTCGAGATAGACGCCGACTGCCTGATCGATGTTGAAGGCAAAGTCCGCAGAGCCGATGCCGCGGATCGATGCACCCAGCACTGCGGTGGACCCCGAAAAGGGAGTCGAGGAATCGAGCGTCACGTTCGGCGAGATCGAGGTCAGCGCGGACACGTCGCTCACCGCACGCTCCTTCAGCGCCTCGCTGGTGAAGGCGCTGATCGCGATCGGCACATTCTGGACATTCTCGGCGCGCTTCTGCGCAGTGACGACGATGTCGGGAACGCCGCGGCTCTGGTCGGCCTCGGCCGGGGGTGCCGCTGGCTTGTCCTGAGCCGATGCGACCTGCGGCATCAGCAGCGCGATGGCGAGTGCGCCCAACGAAACGCGAATCCGGTGATCGACCATATGCCCCTCTCCGATTGGCCTCGCGTTCGTCGCGATGGCCGTTGGTGGCGGGTTTTACGCCTCTCGCCGGGGCCGGTCTTGCACTAACGCGAATCGCGTCCGGACTGGCGCGCATGCGTTCAGGCGGATGCGCGATAACTGCTCGGGGTCACGCCGTAATGGTGACGGAAACAGCGCGCGAAATAGGCACTGTCGTTGAAGCCGAGATCGAAGGCGATATCTGTCACGCTGATCGCGTCGGGGCTGGTGAGCAGTTCGGCGGCGCGCGCCAGCCGCCGTTCGGCGATATAGCCGACCGGGGTCGTGCCCATCGCGGCGAACACGTTCTGCACGGTGCGCAGGCTGATGCCCAGTTCCTCGGCGATGCTGGCCGTGCGCAGGTCGGGATCGCCGAGCCGTGCATCGATCAGTGCGAGCATGCGGTCGCGCAGAAGGCTGGTGCCGGATTGCCGCGGCTGTTCCGGCCGGATGTTCGCCGCCAGCGCCATGAGGTCGGCGAACACCGTCGCGACCCCGGTCTGCCAGTCCGGATCGGCATGGCTCTGGTCGCCCTGGTGCCAGAGCGACATCAGGAAATCATGGAATACCCGCCCGCCGGCGCTCGCCCCCGAGATCGGCGCGCCGAGCCGGTCGTCCAGCCCGCGAATCTTGCTTTCGATGAGGCGCCTGGGAAATTGCACCACCAGCATCTCATGCGCCGTGGGCAGATCGATGACATAGGGCATCGATGTCGACAGCAGCACGAAATCGCCCGACGCCAGCATTGCTTCGCGCCGTCCCTGGCGGTGGCAGCTGGTGCCGCGGCGTTGCAGATGGAGGACGACCTGTTCCTCGTCATAGCTCAGATCGGCGGCGCGACCGACCTGCGACGGATCGGAGCGCGGGCGGATCATGTTGAGGTCACCGACCCGCCACCGCCACATCTCGGCGGAGAAATCGACCTTGCTGGTGTTGACCCAGGTGCCGGTATAGACCCGGTCCACCACGTCGTTCCAGAAGGACAGGCGATCCGCCGGAGGCAGCCCCAGCGTCTCGAATTTCTGGACCGCGTTCATGCGACCGCCTCCCGCCCTGCGACGCCACGTCGCGCGACGATACGCGGTGCAGTCTCACGCAGGCCGCATGCGACGATCCCGCCTGCGATCGTCAGACCGAGCATGATCCACAGCGGCGCATTGAGGCTGGTCAGGTCAGCCGCGCGCCCGGCGATCCAGGGCGACAGCACACCGCCGATCGCTTCGCCCGAGCCCATGCAGAAGCCGAACGCAGTCGCCCGTCGTAGCGGATCGACGCTCTCCGATGGCACCGTCGCCATGAACAAGGGGAAGATGCCGTTGAGGCCCCAGCCGACGAAGAAGATGACAGCGAGAAGCCAGGGCGAGCCGCCGAAGAACATCGCGCCGAGCGGCAGGATCGCGCCGATGAACGGCATCGCGATCATCACCGGCCGGCGGCCGATCCGGTCCGACAGGCCCGAAATCGCGAAGCTGCCGATCGTCGCGGAGATGCCGAGCGTACCCATCAGCCATTGCATCACGCGCGGCGAATAGCCCCGCACCTCAGTGAGGTAGAGCGGCATGAACACCCAGCAGATGACGAGATAGGAGACGAGGATCACCGACATTGCGCAGCACAGGGCAACATTGCGTTCGCGCAGCACCGTCCAGGGCGATTCCTTCGCGGCGGCGGGGCTTGCGGCGCGCGGCGGCGGCGCGGGCTCGCGGATCAGGAACCAGATCAGCGCCGCGCTGACCAGGCCCGGAATGCCGGCGAGGTAAAAGGCGGTGCGCCAGCCGAACGCGCCGGCGAACGAGACCAGCAGCACCGGCGCGACGAACGAGCCGAGCAGGTTCGATCCGAAATTCTGCGCAATGCCCTGCGCCAGGCCGCGCCGTTCCGGTGACACTTCAGTGGCGACCATCGCGTGGCTGATCGGCATCACGCCGCCTTCGGCCGCGCCCATCAGCAACCGCGCGCCGAGCAGCAGCGCAAAGCTCTGCGCAATGCCGGTGAGGAAGGAGCAGACCGAGAAGATCAGGGTCGCGATGACCAGCAGCAATTTGCGGTTGCCGATCCGATCGGACAGGCGCCCGATGCCGAACGCCGCCGCCGCCCAGCTCAGCGACAGGCCGCTCTGGAACAGCCCGACCTGTTCGTTGCTGAGCCCAAGCTCGGGCTTCACGAAGGGCATCAGGAAATTGAGCGAATTGCGGTCGAAAAAGACGATTCCGAAATTCAGGCTGAGCAGCCCGACCAGCAGCACCTGGTATGACGCAGACCGATCACTGGCTTTGCTCGCCATGCCGCCTCTCCCCTTTGCCCGGCCGTCTTCCCGCCGGAGCCGGGACAGCCTTATTGTACGCATGGCATACAATACTGTGTGGGTCGCGGCAAGCGGGGCCTGCTCAGATGAATGACCGAATTGGCTCAAGCCCATCCCAGCCGACCGACGCACGCCAGAATGCAGTGAAGGCAGCATCCATGCCGGGGGTCGCCGGGATCAATCCAATGAAATGCGGCTGCGCTGCGCCGCCATCGAGATAGGCGACATGCCCGCCGGCCGGCACGCCGGCGGTGAAGGCGAGCGTGTAGCCGCGTTCGAGATAGGCGGGGATCTCAGCATCGACATCGTCACAGGCGATGCCGACATGGTGGAAGCCAAAGCCGCGCCGCGCGATCAGTTCGCGATAGACCGACGGATTGTCGTCCTTGGGCTGGATCAGCTCGATCTGCATATGGCCGGCGAACGCCATCGCGATCCGGACATCAGCCTGCGATTGGGCGCCGCGATAGATGTGATCTGCGCCGAGGAAGCTCTCGAGCAGGAACCAGGGGCCAGTCCGCATGTCGCGCACCCACCAGTCGATCGCCGCTTCCATGTCCTCGACGACATAGGCCATCTGCGTGATCTCGCCGACGCGCTGGCCGAAGCCGAGCAGCCGCCCGCTACGCACCTCAGTCGACACGGATCACGACCTTGCCGAACAGGTCGGGTGAGGCCTGATACTCATAGGCCCGCCGCGCCTCGTCGAAGGCGAAGACACGATCGATCTGCGGCTTGATCCCGGTCGCGTCGATCGCGCGATTGAGCGACATCGCCATCGCCGCCGACCCGACAAAGATGCCGCGCAGGGTCGCACCCTTCAGCATCAGCGCATGCGGCCCGGTATCGCCTTCACGCGTCAGCACGCCGATCAGCGCGATCTCGCCGCTGAAACCGACCGCGGCCATGGATTGCTGCAAGGTTCCGGCGCCACCCACCTCGATGACATGGCCGACACCGCCATCGGCGAGCGCCGCCGCCGCCGCGCCCCAATTGGGGGTCGTGCGATAGTTGATCGTCGCATCGGCACCGAGCGCGCGCGCCCGTTCCAGCTTCTCGTCCGAGGAGGAGGTCGCGATGACCCGCGCCCCCGCCGCCTTGGCGATGGCGAGCGCATGCAGCGACACGCCCCCTGTTCCCAGTATGAGCACGGTCCGCCCCGGCCCGACCGGGCTCGGACCGCGCATCAGCGCGTTCCAGGCCGTCACGCCCGCGCAGGGCAGAGTCGCGGCCTCCTCGAACGACAGGCTCTCCGCCAGTCGGACGACGCCATATTCGGGCAGGACGACATATTCGCTGAGCATCCCGGGCGCGGGCGGGGCGCCTAGCGCGAAGCCGGGATTGGGATTGGGCGGCCCGGTCAACCAGCCCTGGAAGAAGGTGCCGGCAACACGGTCGCCCGGCTTGAAGTTCAGGACGCCCTCACCCACCCCCTCGATGACCCCCGCCCCATCGGACAGCGGCGTCTGGTCCCGCGGCACGGCCCCGCCGAAATATTGCCCCTTCGCGATCGCCTGGTCGCGGTAATTGAGCGAACAGGCATGGACGCGGATGAGCAGTTCGCCCCTTCCCGGCGCCGGCTTTGCCGCCTCGACCAGACGCAGATCATCGAGAGAAGAGGCGCCTGCAGCCAGTTGCCACGTCTTCATCCCCGTCCCTCTCTTTTTTGCTCTGTACGCCGCGAAAACTGCCGCTAGATTGTATGCAAGGCAAGCAATTTATTTGCCGATCGATCGGAGGCAGGATGCGTGATGCGTGAGAACAGGCAAGCCGGTTTCAGCCCCATGCACGACACGCTCGAAACGCTGCTGACCCGGGTCGTCGCCGACCTCCGCTCTTCCTTGCCGGGCACGCCGACCGGGGATTCCGCATTCGCCTCCGCTTGCCGCCGCGACGCGATCGCCGTAATCGAGGCCGGCCATGCGGCAGGACTCCTCCGGACGCATGAGGGCCCGCCGACCGGCCGAGGCTGATCTCCCCGGGAGGATATTGACCTGAGCATCGAGCATCGCGACCCCGCTGCATCGGACTTTGCGTTCCTGCGCGTGGCGGCGGGCGGCGATCGTGAAGAGCGCGTTCGCACCGTCGCCGTAGAGGCGCCGATCGCGTTCGAATTCAACGGTATCGGCTATGCCGTGCTGATGGCGACGCCGCGCGATCTCGAGGATCTGGCAGCCGGTTTCGCGCTGTGCGAGCGATTGATCGACCGCATCGCCGATGTTCTCGATATCGAATGCCACGTCGTGGAGCATGGCCATCTGGTGCGCGTCACGCTGGCGGAGGCGACCGCCGGGCGGGTCGTTGAGCGGGTCCGCCACCGCGTGTCCGAATCCTCCTGCGGCATTTGCGGAATCGAGAATCTCGAACAGGCCTTGCGGCCGCTACCGCCCGCCTCGCCGGATTGGCGGGGAGACGATGCCGCGATATTCCACGCGTTGACCCTGCTCGGCGATCGCCAGCCGCTCAATGCGGCGACGGGCGCGGTCCACGCCGCAGCCGCCTGCACCGCACGCGGCGAGCCATGGCTGGTGCGTGAGGACGTCGGCCGGCACAACGCGTTCGACAAGCTGATCGGCGCGATGGTGCGGTCGGGCGCGGGATGGGACGGCGGCTTCGCACTGCTCACCTCGCGCTGTTCCTACGAACTGGTCGAGAAGGCGGTGCTTTCCGGTTGCCCGCTGCTGGCGACGATCTCCGCACCCACATCGCTGGCGATCCAGCGCGCGGCAGCCGCCGGATTGAACCTGCGGGTCCTGGTCCGGGAGGATGCGCTGCTCGCGACACACCCGCAATAAGCAGCCGCTCGTTCCATGGAGTCGCCGGAAAGGCTGACAGATTTCGACCACGAACCTGAGGTCGAACGATCGTGAGTTTCAATCAACGGGATTCCGCGGCAATGCCCGCCAGCATTGGAAAAATGGCTTACGTCGCTGCAAAGCCCTGATTTGCCTGCCCGCTGGCGCTCTTCCGCCGCTTATCCTATGCCGCTCTACCGCTCCCTTCAGTCGAGACCCGAGATGGCCCTGGTAAAGAAAACGACGCTCGGTTCGAAAGCGCCATCATCCCCTTCTGCTCCGGCGGCTGCACCGGCACGGCCAGCCTACGCCGCCCCGAAGCGCCGCGCGACCGGCGGCGGATCGGGCGTGCGCGACCGGATCGACGCCGCCACCCAGGAGCTGGCGAGCGGCCTCGCCGAGTCAGCTTCGGCCGCGGCCGAACTGCAGCGCGCGATCGACCAGATTTCGAGCGGCGCGGAGGAAGCCGCCGGCGCGGCGCAGGAATCATCCGGGCTGATCACCGCACTCGCTGCCGGTTTCAGCAGTGCGCGCGATCGCGCCGAAGCCTCGCGACGCCAGGCCGAGCTGGTGCAGAGCGCCTTTCTCGAAACCAATGCGCAGATCGACGTCTCGGTCGCTGCGATCGAGCTGAATTCGAAGCGTCAGATCGGCTCGGTGAATGTCGTCGTGTCGCTCGAGGCATCGGCTTCGAGCATCGGGGATATCGGGCTCATGGTCGCCGACATTTCCGATCAGACGAGCCTGCTTGCGCTCAACGCGACGATCGAGGCAGCACGCGCAGGCGAAGGCGGGCGCGGGTTCGCCGTCGTCGCCGACGAAGTGCGGGCCCTTGCCGAAGCGTCGGAAGGCAGCGCAGTCGAGATCCAGACGCTGGCCGCCAACGTCTCCGCCGAGGTTTCGGCAATCGCGTCACGCATCCGGACCGCGGCCGAGCAGGCGGTTGCCGAGGCGCAGGCCGGGCGTCAGGTCGTCTCCAGGCTCGACGAGGCGCGTGCCGAACTGGTCAAGGTCGCCGACAGCGCACAGGCGATCCTGCTTTCGTCGATCGAGGCAGAAGGCGCCATTCGCGAGGCGCAGCGCGGCGCCGAGCAGGTCGCGAGCGCAGCCGAGGAACAATCAGCAGCCGCCGCCGAGGCGCAGCAAGCGGTGCAGCAGCAAAGCGTGTCGCTCGACCAGAGCCAGCAGACCGCCGAGGCCTTGTCGGCCCAGACCGCGCGGATCGGCGATAGCGACAATAGCGAGGCTGCCGAGCAGGTCGCCGCGGCTGCCGAAGAGCTTTCCGCCGCGGTGCAGGAGCTGTCAGGCGCCGCCGGCGAGATTCTCGTCGCGGTCGAGCAGATCGGCCGGGGCGCGCAGATCCAGGCCGCGGCGACCCAGGAAGCCAATAGCGCAATGACCCAGATCGAGCGCTCGGCGACCTCGGCGCGCGAGGAATCCCGGGCCGCGCTCGACCGGATCAGCGCAATCACCCGGTCAGTCGCCGAAGGCAGGGATATCATCGGCAGACTCGCCGGCGGAGTCGAAGATGCGCTGACCGAGACCCGTGCCGTGCTCGACCTGATTGCGACGCTTGCCGACACGGCACGCCGGATCGAGAAGATCACCGACGTGCTGGCTTTGGTCGCGATCCAGACCAACATGCTCGCGGTCAGCGGCTCGGTCGAGGCGACCCGGGCAGGCGAGGCGGGCCAGGGATTCGCCACCGTCTCGGCCGATATCCGCAAGCTCGCCCGCGATTCCGCCGCCAATGCCGACCGCGCCCAGGACGTGACCCGGACCATCCAGGACGGCATCGCCCAGGTCAGGCGCGACCTCGACCAGATCGTCGGCGCGGCCGAAGTCGAGGTCGCGCGCAACCGCGCCGTGGTCGAGCGGTTCAGCCAGATCGTGCTCGACCTGGAAAGCGCGCGCGATGCGAGCGACGGAATCCTGAAAGGCGCCGAGGATATCTTCCGCTCGGCCCGCGAAGTGCAGAGCGGTACCGAGCAGATCGCGGCGGCTGCCGAACAGGCATCCGCTGCTGCGCGCCAGGCAGGCAGTGCCGCTCGGCAACAGGCGCAGGCAGCCGAGGAACTGGCCGCCGCGATCGAGGACATCGCAGCGCTCGCCGCCACCCTCACCAAGAGCGCCTGACCGTCATGGCCGCTCGGCCCCTCGCCGCGACCAGCCAGCTCGTGACCTTCAGGGTCGCGGGCGAACGCTATGCGATCGAAGCCGGGCTGGTCCGCGAAGTTGTCCGGCCGCTGCGCCTGACGCGGGTGCCGCATGCACCCGCCGGTCTGCTTGGTCTCGGCAATCTGCGCGGCGCGGTGCTGCCCGTCGTCTCGCTCGGCGCGCTGCTCGGCAAATCCGAAACGGGTGGCGGTCGAGTCATCGTGCTCGAACAGGCCGATCCGGTCGGCGTGATGGTCGATGACGTCTCGGCAGTGATGCAGGGCAGTGAAGGCGTAGCCACGGCCCGGGATGCGAAGCCGATCGACCTTGCCGCGCTGGTCGCCGGCACCTTCAGCGCGGCGAAGGGCGCGGCGCCCCGTCTTCGTGTGGCAACGCTCGCGGCGACGGTGCAGACAGCGGATGCCGTCGACGACATATCGCTTCTCGCCTTTGCCGCCGGCGGCCAGGAATTCGCGCTGCCGCTCTCCCAGATCGAGGAAGTGATCGCCCTGCCCGCGGCAATCACGATCATCCCCAAGGCAGACGCGGTCGTGGTAGGGACGGTCACGCGGCGCGGACGCCTGTTGCCGCTCCTGTCGCTCCGCCTTTTGCTCGGCTTGCCCGCCACAGAAGGCAATGAGCGCCAGCGGGTGGTGATCGCCCGGATCGGCCAGAACCGCATAGGCCTGGTCGTCGACGCGATCCGCTCGCTGCTGCGGGTGCCGGAAAGCGCGATCGATGTGGTGCCCGCCATCCTGACCCGCGGCGCCGGCGAAGCGCGGATCCAGGCGATCTGCCGCCTCGATGGCGGCGCAAGGCTTGTTTCGGTGCTGGCCGCCGAGCATCTGCTGCGCGAGGATCTGACCAGCCAGCTCCAGACCAGCGCCGGCCAGGAGGACGATATGACCGCGACCATCGAAAGCGACAGCGAGCAGTTCCTCGTCTTCCGAATTGGCGACCAGGATTTCGGGCTGCCGATCGGCGTGGTCGAAGAGGTCGCGCTCTATCCCGAAAAGCTCGCCCGCCTGCCCCGTTCCCCCAAATTCGTGCAGGGCGTGATGAATCTGCGCGGCGCCGTCATCCCGGTGATCGACCAGGGACTCCGCTTCCAGCGCGATGCGGCGACCGGCAAGCGGCGCCGGGTGATCGTCGTGTCGCTCGGTGACACCCAGGCCGGCTTCGCAGTCGATGCCGTGTCTGAGGTGCTGCGCGTGCCGGCAGCCGCTCTCCGCGCAGCACCCGAGCTCGGCACCGAAGGCACGCGCGTCTTCGACCGGGTCGCCAATCTCGAAGCCGATGGACGGATGATCCTGATCGTCGAGCCGCAGGAGCTGCTCGACCGCGCCGAGCGCGACATGCTCGGCGCCATGGCGGCCAAGGGCGGCGCCTGACCACGTGACCAGGCTTCTCGTCGTCGACGATTCCCCCCTGATGCGCCGGTTGCTGACCAACGTCTTCGAGGAAGCCGGATTCGAGGTGATGGTGGCGCGCGACGGTGCCGAGGCGATCGTTCAGCTCAATGCCTTCAAGCCCGACGTCATCACGCTCGACGTGCACATGCCGGCGATGGACGGCCTCGCCTGTCTCGACCGGATCATGGTCGAGCGCCCGACGCCGGTGGTGATGGTTTCGGCGCTGACCGAGAAAGGCGCGAACGAAACGCTTGAAGCGCTGGCGCTCGGCGCGATCGACTTCATCGCCAAGCCAGGCGGCGCAGTGTCGCTCGCGATCGACTCGCTCGCCCCGATCCTGGTCGAGAAGGTGCGCGACGCGGCCGGTGCGCGCCTGTCGCGAACCCGGCGCCTTGCCGAGCGCGTGAGGCTGCGTGCCGGCGCTGCGTCGGCAGCCGCGCCGGCACGCCCGGCGATACCTCAGCGCATCCCGGCGAGCCCATGCCCGCGCAAGCTGCTCACGCCACCCTCCGGGCCTGGCGTCGTGCTGGTCGGCACCTCGACCGGCGGTCCGCCGGCGCTCGAGGCCTTGCTGACGCCCCTCCCCGCCGATTTCCCCTGGCCGATCGTGATCGCGCAGCACATGCCGGCGACCTTCACCGGGCCGCTTGCACGCCGGCTCGACGGCATCTGCGCGCTGCATGTCGTCGAGGTGAGCCGCCCGGTCCGGCTCGAACCTGGCCATGCCTATATCGGGCGCGGCGATGCCGACCTCGCCCTCGTCCGCCGAAGCGCTGGCGTGTTCGCAATGGCCGCGCCGAGCAGCCCGGACTATCACTGGCATCCGAGCGTCGACCGGATGGTGGCGAGCGCCCTCGATATTCTCGGGCCCGAACAGCTCGTCGGTGTGTTGATGACCGGCATGGGTTCGGATGGTGCTGAAACAATGACGAAGTTGCAGGGGGCGGGTGGCGAGACCATCGCCGAATCCGAGGAATCGGCAGTTGTCTGGGGCATGCCCGGCGCCCTTGTGCGCCTTGGCGGCGCGAGCCGGATCGCACCGCTCGAAGGCATTGCCGATGCGCTGATCGCAGCGCTTCAGCCGCGGTGACCAAAGGCATCGCGACGGGCGAACCGCTCAACCTCACCCTTGACGAGCTGAACCGGATCACCGCGCTGATCTATCGCCATACCGGCATGACCTTCGGCGAGAACAAGCGCTATTATATCGAACGCCGCATCGCCGACCGCATGGCGCGGACGAATATGCCGACCATCGCCGCCTATATGGCGCTCGCCGCGAGCGGCGCCGAGGTCGAGCGGCTGATCAATGCCTTCACCATCAACGAAACCTATTTCTATCGCGAGGACCATCAGCTCGCTGCGCTCAGCAATACGATCCTGCCCGAGGTGGTGAAGAACCGGCGCCCCGGGGACCTGGTGCGGATCTGGTCGATGCCCTGTTCGACCGGCGAGGAAGGCTATTCGATCGCGATCTGGCTGCTCGAAAACTGGCCGATGGTCGATGCCTATAATATCGAGATCGTCGGATCCGACATCGACACCGACGCGCTCGACGATGCGCGTGAGGGCCGGTTCAATGCGCGATCGCTCGGGCGGCTGGCCCCGGAGCTGATCGAGCGTTATTTCGAACCCGAGCACCGCCACCGCCGCAAGATCATCGACGATCTGCGCGAATCGGTGCGATTCACCTTCACCAATCTGGTCGACCCCGTGAGCGTCGCCGCGCAGGGCAAGTTCGATGTGATCCTGTGCCGCAACCTGCTGATTTATTTCGACGATGCCTCGCGCCTGATCGCCGCCGCGAACATGTATGACGCGCTCAATCCGGGCGGCTATCTCTGCCTTGGCCATAGCGAATCCATGGCGCGGATCAGCGATCGCTTCACCCTGACTCGCCTCAACGACGCAATCGTCTATCGTCGTCCCTGATGGACGAGATGCTTGCCCAGTTTCTGATCGAAGGACGCGAACTGGTCGCCCAGGCCGAGGACGACCTGAACGCCCTGATCGCCAGCCCGAACGACCGGGCTCGCCTCGACAGCGCCTTTCGCACGATCCACACGCTCAAGGGCTCTGTCGCGCTGTTCGACATGGCGCCGGCGGGCCGGCTTCTCCATGTCGCCGAAGACCTGCTCGATACCGCGCGCGGCGATGCGACACCGCTCGATCCGGCAACGCTGGCGGCGCTGATCGCGGCGATCGACCAGACCGCGCGCTGGATCGACTCAATCGAGGCCAATGGCGGGATCGGCGGCGATGCCGGGAGCATCGCCGACACGCTGATCGCACGGTTGCGCGCTGACGAGGGGAACGATCAGAGCGCGCCGTCGTCCTGGCTCTCACCCTTGCTTGAACGCCATGCCGACGCTGCGGACGCTGCCGAGGCCGAACTGATCGCCTTTCGTTACCGGCCCGATCCCGAATGCTTCTTTCGCGGCGATGATCCGCTCGCCGTGATCGCCGGGGTGCCTGATCTGGTCGCGCTCGACATCCTGCCGCTCGCGCCTTGGCCAGCCCTGCCCGATTTCGAACCCTATCATTGCTCGGTCATGTTCGAAGGCCTGAGCATGGCCGGGGACGCAGAGCTGCGCACCGCCTTCCGCTTCGTTGCCGACGAAGTTGACATCCTGCCCGTCCCGGCGCGGCAGGCAGAAACTGCGGCAGAGACAGTGCCGGGCGCGCTCCAGACGCTCCGGGTCGATGTCGCCCGGATCGATGCCCTCGCGAACGGCGTGGGCGAGCTGATCGTTGCCGGGAATGCACTCAGCCATGTCGCCGCCAAGGTCGACCGGATCGACCCCCGGATCGGCGCGACGATCCGGGCCGCCCAGACTGATCTCGATCGCGCGGTCGGGGCGATGCGGCGCGCGGTGATGGCGGTGCGCTCAGTCTCGCTCGGCCCCAATTTGCGGCGCCTGCCGCGCATGGTGCGCGAACTGGCCGCGAGCCTCGGCAAGACAGTGACGTTCGAGATGACCGGCGACTCGACCGAAGTCGACAAGGGCATCGCCGACGCGATCTTCGAACCCCTGCTCCACCTCGTGCGCAACGCGATCGATCACGGCATCGAAAGCGAGGATGGCCGGCGCGCCGCCGGCAAGGCGGCCACCGGGTTGATCCGCCTCGAGGTGAAGCCGGACGGCGATCATGTGATGATCGCGCTTTCCGATGACGGTGCCGGCATCGATCCGGCACGCATCCGCGAGATCGCTGTCGCGAAAGGCCTGATAGAACGCGAGGCTGCCGATGCGCTCGAAGACGCGCAGGCGTTGCGGCTGATCTTCGCGCCTGGATTCTCGACTGCGGCCGCGATCACCAATGTCTCGGGGCGGGGCGTCGGCATGGACGCGGTGCGGGTCGCGGTCGAGCAACTGAGTGGCCGGATCGAGATCGGCAGCGTGGTCGGCCAGGGCACGGCGATCCGGTTGAGGCTGCCGCTCAACGCGATCATGACCCGTCTGCTGATCGTCCGGGTGGGTGCCGACCGCTACGGCGTGCCGCTCGACCGGATTGCCGAGACGGTCAGCATCCGCGCCTCCTCGATCATGGCGGTCGGCGCCGGCCGCGCCTGTGTGCTGCGCGATCGCACCTTGCCTGTGCTAAGCTTGGCGGCGATGCTCGGCGGGGCCGATATCGCCACGCCGACAGCAAAGCTGCTGGTGACCGAGGCAGGCGGCGAGCCGGTCGGTGTAGTCGTCGACGGCTTCGGCGAACGGATCGACGGGCTGGTACGGCCCAGAGCGGGCATCCTGGCTGGCGTTCCGGGCATCGCCGGCACGACCATGCTCGGCGACGGCGGCGTGCTTATCGTCCTCGATCTGGCGGAGCTGGTCGCATGACGGTGCGGCTCTCCGATGGCGTAATCATCCTCGAAGGCGCCTGCCTGCTCGACGACGCGACGATCCTGCTCGATCTGATGCTCGCGCATCCGGCGGCAACGATTGATCTCGATAAATGCACCCGCCTCCATATGGCGGTAGCTCAGGTCCTGCTCGCGGCGCAGCGGCCGGTCCTCCGGCCGCCCGACGACGCGTTTCTGCGCGAGCGGCTGGCCGTTCTTCTTCCAACGGTTGCGAATTAACACAATGCTATCCGTCACCCTGTGCTAGTCCGTATCAGATGCGGCACCCTCACGACCTCACCCCCCGCCGGAGTCCCAAATGCCCGTAACCGTCCTGATCGTCGACGACAGCAAACTCGCCAGAATCGTCGCTGCAAAGGCGCTGAAAGAGCTCCAGCCCGAATGGGTGCGCGTCGAGGCGTCGAGCGCGGCCGAAGCGCATGAGATGGTTGCGGCGCAGGCGATCGATGTTGCGCTGATCGATTTCAACATGACCGAGAAGGACGGACTCGATTTCGCGCACGAGCTGCGTGCGCTCCGCCCCGATATGCCGATCGCAATCATCACCGCCAATATCCAGGACGAGATCATTGCGCGCGCGCGCGAGATCGGCGCCGCCTTCGTGGCCAAGCCGGTGACGACCGAGGGCCTGCAGGGTTTCGTCTCCGGTGCCGCGCTCCGACTGAAGTCGCGACAATCATGAGCCCGGCAGCGGTCATGCTGACTGAACTCGAAAGCGACGCGCTGACCGAGATCGTCAATATCGGCGTCGGCCGCGCCGCCTCGAGCCTGCGCAAGATGATCGGCGACCAGGTATCGCTCTCGGTGCCGGCGATCGAAGTCGTCAGCCAGCGCCGCGCCGCGCGCCTTATCTCCGAGCGCGAGATTCCGCCGCTGGTCGCCATCAGGCAGGATTTTTCAGGCCCTTTCTCGGGCCGGGCGCTACTGATCTTTCCCGAAGAGAACAGCCTGGAACTGGTGCGCGCCGTCACCGGCGACGAACTGAGCGTCCAGGAAGTGCTCGATATCGAGCACGAAGCGCTTGCCGAAACCGGCAACATCATCCTCAACAGCTGCCTCGCCACCATGGCGAACATGCTGCAGCGCTCGCTGACCATGACCATCCCCGAGGTGGTGCGCGGCGACGGCGCTTCGCTGTTCGAGGTCTGGGATGACAATGATGTCGATGGCCTTGTGCTGTTCCTCTATATCGATTTTGCCGTCCGCAAACGCGACATTCGCGGCTATATCGCTATGCTGATGGACCTGCCCGCGCTTGAAGCGCTCAGGGTGCTGCTTGAAGAATTTATCGCGCGCGTCGTCGGGGACCATGGCTGAGCCGTTCGAACCCGGCTCTGACGACGGCCTGCGCGCTGCCCTTGCCGCAGCCGGCGCAAGCGGCACCTGGGACTGGGATGTCAGGCGCGGCCGGCTTCATGTCGATGAGCGCTTCGCCGAGCTTTACGGGCTGCGGGCAGGTCCTGCGGGCGAGGGCCATCCCACCGCGACCTTCTTCTCCGCGATCCACCCCGAAGACCGGCCGCGCATGCAGATCGCGGTCGCCGGCATCCTCGGCGGCGCAGAGCTGTTCTCCAAGGAGTTCCGGATCATCGCGCCTGACGGCAGCGTGCTGTGGATGCATGGCCGCGGTCAGGGCCATTTCGATGCAGAAGACCGCACCGTGCGGTTCACCGGCCTGCTGGTCGACGTCACTGAACGCAAGCGGACCGAGGAGCGTCTTCGCGTCGCGCAGAGCGCCGGAGGCATCGGGACCTTCGAATATATAGACGGATTCGCGACTGCTTCCGTTTCAACTGAATTCTGCAGGCTGCTCGGCCTCCACCCGGCCCGCGTCCTGCCGGTGCGGACGATCAACGGAGTGGTGTGCGAGGGCGGGGCGCCGATCATTCCGGAAGGTGACCATCAGGGCGTCACCGCGATCCAGCCCTTTGCCGGCGAGTTCCGGGTCATCAGAAGCGACGATGGGGCGGAGCGGTGGATCGCACGGCGCGGCGAGATCGTCCGCGACAGCGAGACGAGCGGCTACCGGTTCATCGGCGTGATCTATGACGTGACTGAGGCGCGCCATACCCAGGAGCGATTGAGCCTCCTGAACGAAACGCTCGAAACGCGGGTGCAGGAAGAGATCGCCGAACGGCGGCAGGCCGAGGATGCGTTGCGCCAGGCGCAGAAGATGGAGGCCGTCGGCCAACTCACCGGCGGCATTGCCCATGACTTCAACAATCTGCTGACGATCATCATCGGCAATATCGACACGGTGACCAGAAGGCTGGATACCGGCGCCGATCCAAGAGCGAAACGTTCGCTCGAGAACGCTCTCAAGGGCGCCGAGCGCGCGGCCGCGCTGACGGCGCGCCTGCTCGCCTTCTCGCGTCGCCAGCCGCTCGACCCAAGACCGACCGATGTCGCGCGGCTGCTCGCCGGCATGTCGGACCTGCTCAGCCGGTCGATCACTGAGGCGATCGCAATCCGGATCGTCGCGCCCGGCGATCTGTGGCGGATCGAAGTCGATCCGCACCAGCTCGAGAACGCAATCGTCAACCTGGCGGTGAATGCGCGCGACGCAATGCCCGCCGGTGGGGAGCTGACAATCGAAGCCAGCAACCTGAGAATCGACGTAGAGGGTCCGCCCGGCGTGCAACCGGGCCATTATGTCGCGATCTGCATCACTGATACCGGATCGGGCATGAGCCCCGAAACGCTGGCCCAGGTGTTCGACCCCTTCTTCACAACCAAGGAAGTCGGCAAGGGCACCGGGCTCGGCCTCTCGATGGTTTATGGTTTCGCGAAACAATCCGAAGGCCATGTCCAGATCGATTCGACGCCTGATGTCGGCACGAAGGTCAGCCTGTTATTGCCGCGTTCGGCGGGCACGGCGTCCGACATCGTCGCTGCAGCCGACGAGGCCATCGATAGCGGAAGCCATTCCGAGACGATCCTTGTCGTCGAGGATGACGACGATGTCCGGGCTTATACCGTCGAGACGATGCGGGAACTCGGGTACCGGGTGATCGAAGCGGCCAGCGGCGCGATCGCCTTGCAACTCCTCCAGCAGCACGATCGCCCGATCCATCTTCTCGTCACTGATGTGGTGATGCCGGGCATGTCCGGCAGCGAGCTCGCGAGCGCGGCACGGGCAGTTCAGCCCGATCTCCGGGTGTTGTTCACCTCGGGCTATCCCAGGGATGCGATCACGCGCGACGGGCGCCTCGAGGCTGGGGTCGATCTGCTCGCCAAGCCGTTCACCTATCAGTCGCTGGCGGCCAAGGTGCGCGAACTGCTCGACCGACGTTCTGTCGCCGAGGCGCAGACTTAGCCTGGCGGCCTTTTCTTTCGGGAAATGCGGGAGCGCTGCGGCCCACGGCATTTTCGGAAAGATGCGCGGCATGCTGAGATCGTCCATTTCCCCGATTTTCTCGGCCGCCGCCGCATCGGTGCCGATGCTCGTCCAGTGCGCTTCCTTCGCGAGCGTGGTCAGGTCGCCGGTGGTCTGGAAGCTGTCGGGCGGGTAGATCAAGCAGAGCTGATCCCGAACGCACCGGCAAGCATCGTCATGCGGACTTCGCGACGCATTGCCTCCCGAGGACGCGTTTCAGGAGACGGGATCTCCCGTCTCCAGTGGAGCGGGGTACGATCCCGAGACGGTACGGGTCTTGTTGCGTTACCGGACACCAGCTCGACACTGACTGCTTGGTAGCGAATGCGGTTTGCCCGCCGAATGGAGCACAGCACCGATCAGGGCCATGACGCAGGCGGTAAGCCTACGTAGCTTTGCGCATTGGGAAAGGCGCCGGCGACCGGCACTGCAAGAGCCGCCGCCGAGCTACCTCGCTGCGGCGCAGGCTTGATTCGAAAGGATCGCGATATGCTCGACAGTGCAGATGACCTTGACCGTTCGTTTCGGGGCGGCGCTGATCTGGATACCGGTCTTCGGCGCTATCTGGCGTCAGTCTATCTGTGGATGGCGGGCGGCGTCGCATTGACGGCAGCTGCCTCCTGGCTCGTGGCGAAAGACCAGTCCCTTGCAGCCGCCCTCTTCACGAACGACGGCCTGACCTTGTTCGGCTGGGTCGTGACGTTGGCGCCGCTGGGACTGGTATTCCTGCTGAGTGCGGGAATCGGCCGGCTCGGAGCCGCCGCCGCGCGCTGGATTTTCGTTCTTTACGCCGTGCTGGTCGGCCTGTCGCTCGGCAACCTCCTGTTCGCCTTTACCGGTTCGAGTCTCGTCTCGACTTTCGTCAGCGCGGCCAGCGGATTTGCGGCCCTGGCCTGGGCCGGAAGCACGAGCCGGCGCGACCTTTCCGGCATCGGTAGCTTCCTCGTCATGGGCCTTGTCGGACTGGTGGTGGCGATGCTGATCAATCTGTTCACCCGCTCGGCGGGGTTCGACCTGATGCTCTCGGTGATCGGTCTGGCGCTGTTCGCGGGGCTCACCGCAGTCGATGCACGGCGGCTCGAACGCCTATACCGTGACGCTGCGATCGAAGGGAATGAGCCACCCGCCATCCTCGGCGCGCTGACGCTGTATCTCGACTTCCTCAACCTCTTCCTGTTCCTGTTACGCTTCACAGGGGAGCGCCGGCGATGAGCGGGATTTCCACAATCTCCTGGCCGAACGTGCCGCTGCCGGCGTCGATTCCAGCGGCTCCCGAGGCGCCCGACCCCTTCGAAGAAACGGCCATGCTGGCCGATCGCGTCGCCGTCGCCACGGTGGCGCAATGGACCCGCGGGGTTTCCCCGGCGGCGCTGGCGTCCGCTTGGTTCGACTGGGCGAGCCATCTCGCGCTCGCGCCCGGGAAGCAGGCGCACCTGGCGATCAAGGCCGCCCGCAAGGACATGCGGCTGGCCCGGTTCGCCGCGGGCGGCAGGCCCTGGTCGCCAGCCGATCCGGTCATCGCGCCGCTCCCGCAGGACCATCGCTGGGACGACCCCGCCTGGCACGACCTGCCCTTTGCCTTGTGGCAGCAAAGCTTCCTGCTCTGCCAGCAATGGTGGGACGCAGCGACGCGCGATGTGCCGGGGGTCGATCCGCATCACGAGCGGGTGGTCAATTTCATCGGACGCCAGATCCTCGACATGCTCGCTCCCTCCAACGCGATCCTGACCAATCCGGTGATCCAGCGGCGGATCGCGGAGACGGGCGGCGCCTGCCTCGTCGATGGTGCGCGGCTGCTGTGCGAGGACCTCGAACAGGCCCTTCGCCACAATCCTCCCGTCGGCGCCGAGGCGTTCCGGCCGGGCGAACAGGTGGCGGTCACGCCGGGCCAGGTCGTGTGGCGCAACGAGCTGATGGAACTGATCCACTATGCGCCGACGACGGAAAAGGTGCGGCCCGAGCCGATCCTGATCGTGCCGGCCTGGATCATGAAATATTATATTCTCGATCTGTCGCCGGAGAACTCGCTGGTCAAATGGCTCGTCAGCCAGGGCCATGATGTCTTCATGATCTCATGGCGCAATCCGGACGGGTCGCTGCGCGACATGGACATGGATGCCTATCGCCGGCTGGGCCCGATGGCAGCGCTCGACGTGGTGCAGGCAATCACCGGCGCGGCCAGGGTGCACGGCGTCGGCTATTGCCTGGGCGGCACATTGCTCGCGATCGCGGCGGCGGCGATGGCGCGCGACGGCGATGCGCGGCTCGCCAGCCTCAGCCTGTTCGCGGCGCAGACCGAGTTCAGCGAGCCCGGGGAACTCGGCCTGTTCGTCGATCCCTCGCAGGTCGAGTTCCTCGAGGACATGATGTGGACACGCGGCTATCTCGACACTTGGCAGATGGCCGGCACCTTCGAATTGCTCCGCTCCAACGACCTGATCTGGTCACGGCTGATCGGCGAATATCTGATGGGCAGGCGCTCGCCGATGAACGACCTGATGGCCTGGAACGCCGACGGGACGCGCATGCCCTATGCGATGCACAGCGAATATCTGCGCCGGCTTTTCCTCAATGACGATCTGGCCGAGGGCCGCTTCCCCGTCGACGGGCGGCCGGTGACCCTGTCCGACCTGCATCTGCCGATCTTCGCGCTGGGCACCGAGACCGATCACGTGGCGCCCTGGCACTCGGTCTACAAGCTCCACCTGCTGACCGACAGCGAGATCACCTTCGTGCTGACCTCGGGCGGACATAATGCGGGGGTCGTCTCCCCGCCTGGCCATCCGCATCGCCGCTACCGCGTACTGACGCGCCAGGCCGACGGCCCCTATCTCGATCCGGCGCGCTGGGAACTGCAGGCAGCATGCCGTGAGGGCAGCTGGTGGCCCGAATGGGGTGCGTGGCTGGCGGCGCGTTCGGGCGAGCCGGTCGCGCCGCCCCCGGTCGCGGCACCTGACAAGGGCTATCCGGTGATCGAACCGGCACCGGGGAGCTATGTCCTTCAGGCCTGAACCATGAGGGCCGTCAGGCCATATATTGGCCCCCGTTCACGGAGAGTGTCGCACCGGTAATATAGCCGGACTCCTCGGCGCAGAGAAAGGCGACGCAGCGCGCGATTTCTTCGGGCCGGGCGAGGCGGCCGACGGGAATGCGTGCAACGATTTTCGCCAGAACATCGGCCGGGACCGCGCGGACCATGTCCGTGTCGGTATAGCCAGGGGCGACGGCGTTGACCGTCACCCCGTCACGCGCGCCTTCGAGCGCAAGCGCCTTGGTGAAGCCCAATATGCCGGCCTTCGATGCCGAATAATTGGTCTGGCCGAACTGGCCGGCCTGGCCGTTGATCGAGCTGATATTGACGATCCGCCCCCATTTGCGCGCGCGCATGTCGGCGAACACGGCATGGGCCATGTTGAAGCAGCCGATGAGGTTGACATCGATCACCTCGCGCCACTGCTCGGGCTGCATCCTGCCGAAGCTCGCATCGCGGGTAATGCCGGCATTGTTGACGAGAATGTCGACCGGCCCGAGCGCAGTCGTCACCCGGTCAACTCCATCGACACAGGCCTGGCAGTCGGCGACTGACCATCTGAACGTCGCGATGCCGGTCTCCTTCGAAAAGGCGTCGGCGCGCGCATCGTCATGGGTATAGGTCGCTGCGACGGCGTACCCGGCCTGATGGAAGGCGCCGCAGATTGCGGCACCGATGCCGGTCGTGCCGCCGGTTACCAGGGCCACCCGCTGAGCATTGGGTGTGGATGCCATTGTCATGCTCCTCGAAAAGCCGTGGTCCGAAGGTCGCTACCGTGGTGCAACAGGGGCAGGCATTGGGAATGCTACGGATGGGGCAATCGAGGCTGGTCGGGCTATGAGTCACCTGATAGCACCACCCGGCCGGCACCGAAGGGTCGCGGCGAAACCGATGTGACAAACCCACTGATGCTGCCCATTTTCTTTCGGCATGGATGAGCCCGATATTTCAGTGCGGCCTCTCTGGCGCGCGCTTCTGGCACCCCATCTGTCGGCCTTTCTTCTCCTGCTGGTCTGCCAGTCGGGGCAGGCGGTCGCTGCGCTCACCTTGCCCACCCTGAGCGCTGACGTGATCGACCGGGGCGTGCTCCGGAACGATGTCCCGCACATCCTCCACATGATCCTGATCATGCTTGTCGTGGCGGCCTGCCAGATCCTGTTCTCGATCGGCACGGCGTGGCTTGGCGCGCGGGTCGCGATCGGGATCGGGCGCGACCTGCGCTCGGCCGTCTATGCGCGCGTGCAGCTCTTCTCGCTGAAGGAGGTGCGCCGCTTCGGCACCTCGACGCTGATTACGCGCACGACCAACGACGTCCAGCAACTCCAGACCGTGCTGGTGATGGTCCTCACCATCGTGATGACCGCGCCGATCATGGCGATCGGCGGAATCGTGATGGCGGTTCGGCAGGATGCCCGGCTCTCGCTGCTGCTGCTCGTCAGCGTGCCGCTGCTGGCGCTGATCATCGGCATCATCACCGCGCTGGCCATCCCCTTGTTCTCGCGCATGCAGGGCCAGATCGACCGCCTCAACCAGATATTGCGCGAGCAGATCACCGGGCTGCGCGTCATCCGCGCCTTTGTGCGCGATACGCGCGAGCGTGGGCGGTTCGCCGAAGCCAATGACGGGCTGACCGATACGACCCTCCGCGTCGGCCGGCTGATGGCGCTTCAGCTCCCCGCCGCGAGCATGGTGATGCAGCTGTCGAGCGTCGCGATGGTCTGGTTCGCCGCGCACCGTATCGCGCTGGGCGAGATGCAGGTCGGCTCGCTCGTCGCCTTCCTCACCTATATCATCCAGATCCTCATCTCGGTGATGATCGCATCGATGCTGTTCACGGTGGCGCCGCGCGCGCTGGTGAGCGGGCGGCGCATCGCGGAGGTGCTGGCAACCGCTTCGTCCGTCGCCGAGCCGGAACGGCCGGCCGCCCTTCCCGCCACGGCCCGCACGCGGGGCGAGGTCGAGTTCCGCGACGTTTCCTTCGCCTATCCCGGCGCGACCCAGCCGGTCGTGCGCAATGTCAGCTTCAGCATCGCGCCCGGCGAGACAGTGGCGGTGATCGGCGGCACCGGCTCGGGCAAGAGCACTTTGGTCAATCTCATTCCCCGCCTGTTCGACGTGACATCGGGAAGCGTATCGGTCGCGGGCGTGGACGTACGCGCGCTTCCGCTCGAGAGCTTGTGGAGCCTTATCGGCTTGGTCCCGCAGGAGCCGTTCCTGTTCTCGGGCACGATCGCCGACAATCTGCGCTACGGCCAGGCGGACGCGAGCGACGAGCAGCTCTGGCATGCGCTCGAGATCGCGCAGGCGAAGGATTTCGTCGCCGCTCTGCCGCTCGCCCTTGCCGCGCCGGTCGCGCAGGGCGGCGACAATTTCTCGGGCGGCCAGCGCCAGCGGCTCACCATCGCGCGCGCGATCGTCCGCCGCCCGGCGATCTACCTGTTCGACGACAGCAGCTCGGCGCTCGATTACGCCACCGACGCGCAGCTGCGCGCCGCACTGGCCCGCGACCTGGCCCCCGGCGCTGCGGTGCTGATCGTCGGCCAGCGCGTCAATTCGCTCCGTCACGCGAACCGGATTCTCGTCCTCGACAAGGGCGAGATCGTCGGTGCGGGCACGCACGATCAGCTGCTGGAAACCTCGCCGGAATATCGCGAGATCGTCGAGTCCCAGCGTGGCAGCGAGGTCGCGGCATGAGCGCCGCCGATCTCTCCCGCGCGCAGGGCCCGGCACCCGTGACCGGTCCGCGCATGGCCCCGCCGGGGCGCGGCGGGCCGATGCCGATTGCGGTCGGCAAGCCGCGCGATGCCGGCGCCACGCTCCGGCGCCTCAGCGCCATGCTCGGCGCGAACCGGCTGCAGATCGTGCTCGCCCTGTCGTTCACCCTGGGCAGCGTCACGCTGAGCACGCTCGGGCCCTGGCTGCTCGGGCGGGCGACCGATCTGGTGATCGGCGCCGTGAGCGCGTCGCGCGCGATCGACTTTGGCGCGCTCGGGCAACTCCTGCTGTTCGTTGGCGCACTCCAGACGCTGGCGGCGGTGCTTAACTGGCTGCAGGCCTGGCTGATCAACGGTCTCGTCCAGAATCTCAGCCGCGAGATGCGGCGCCAGGCCGAGGACAAGCTTGCCCGGCTTCCGCTTCCCTGGTTCGATCGCCAGCCGCACGGCGAGGTGTTGAGCCGGGTGACCAACGATATCGACAATGTGACGCAGAGCCTGCAGCAGCTGCTGAGCCAGCTGCTGCTGTCGCTGCTTCACCTGATCGGCGTGGTCGCGATGATGCTGCTGCTGTCGCCGCTGCTGGCGCTTGCCGCCGTCGTCAGCCTCAGCCTTTCCTACGGATTGGCGCGGCTGCTCGCGATGCGCTCGCAGCCGCTTTTCGTCGAACAATGGCGCTGGACCGGCATACTCAACGGCGAAGTCGAGGAGAATTACACCGGCCACAGCCTGGTCAAGATATTCGGCCACCAGCAGCGCGCCCGCGCCGAGTTCGAGAAGAGCAATCGCGGGCTGAGCGACAATGCGTTCGGCGCCCAGTTCCTCTCCGGCGTGATCCAGCCGGCGATCCTGTGCATCGGCAATCTCGCTTATATCGCGGTCGTGATCGGCGGCGCGCTGCGCGTCGCGGGCGGCGCCATGACGATCGGCGCGCTCCAGGCCTTCATCCAATATGTGCGCCAGCTGAACCAGCCGGTCTCGCAGATCTCCGGTATGGCGGCGATCGTGCAGTCGGCGGCTGCGTCGGCCGAGCGTGTCTTCGAGCTGCTCGACGCCCCGGAGATGAGCCCCGAGTCCGAGGAGCCCGCCGATGCGGCGAAGCCGCTGGGCCATATCGCCTTCGAGCATGTCCGCTTCCGCTACGATCCGGCGCGACCCTTGTTCGAGGATGTCAGCCTCGAGGCGCTGCCCGGCCAGACGGTCGCGATCGTCGGGCCCACCGGTGCGGGCAAGACGACGCTCGTCAACCTGTTGATGCGGTTCTACGAGATCGACGGCGGGACGATCCGCTTCGACGGCATCGACACGCGGACGATGACGCGCGAGGGATTGCGCCGCCATTTCGGCATGGTGCTTCAGGATGCGTGGCTGTTCGGCGGGACGATCCGCGACAATATCGCCTATGGCAAGGCAGACGCGACTGAAGCCGAGATTCTGGAGGCAGCACGCGCCTGCCATGTCGACGATTTCGTCCATGCCCTGCCGCAGGGCTATGACACGATGCTCGACGAGAATGGCAGCGGCCTCAGCCTCGGCCAGCGCCAGTTGCTGACCATCGCCCGCGCCTTCATCGCGAAGCCGGCGGTGCTCATCCTCGACGAGGCGACGAGCTCGGTCGACACCCGCACCGAAATCCTGGTGCAGCGCGCGATGGCGCTGTTGCGCTCCGGGCGGACCAGCTTCGTGATCGCCCATCGCCTTTCGACGATCCGCGATGCCGATCTCATCCTCTATATGGAGAATGGCAATGTGGTCGAGCAGGGCACGCATGATGCGCTGATCGCCAGGCGCGGTGCCTATTGGCGCCTCGATCAGTTTCAGATGCCGGCGAACGGCTGATCTTGTCGCCTCCGTAAGGCGGGGCCGGCCTCCCGGCCCTTCCAGAATCTGCCGATAGAGATGTCCGGCGCCCATCGGGTCATCCACCGCGCAACGTTCGAGCGAGGATGAGTAAGCCCACATCTCCGGAAATCTGATCATGGGTGCGGCATGGGGCCGCACAAGCGGCCTGACGCGCAACGAACTCGTCGTGCGTGCCCAGTTCCACAATATCGCCGTCACGCATCATGGCGATGCAATCGGCATTGCGGATAGTGGCGAGCCGATGTGCGATCATCAGGGTGGTGCGCCCCTCGCAGAGGCGCCGAAGCGGCGCCTGGATGCGTCGCTCTGTACTGACATCAACGGCGGACGCCGCCTCGTCGAGGACTATGACCGCAGGGTCTGCGAGATAGGCGCGCGCCAGGCAGGCCACTGCCACTGGCTGAGCTTGATGCCGAGCGGATCGACGCGGGTGCGGTACCTGAAGCAGGGCTTCAAGCACGTCGCCCACGCCCAGGTCGCGGGCGGCCGCGATCAATTCCTCATCGTGCGCCAGAACCTGGCGCGTGGGGCGACGGCGTTGGTGGAGTTTCTGTTCCGCCTCCTGGAAGGCGAGGAGACCGCGTCCGCGACCGTGGCCGTGCGGATCATCAATCGCAACTCGGTTCGATTGGCCATCAGCAAGCCGTGATGGTCCAACGCCGCTAATTGGAACCTTGCCTTTCCGCGCGCAGGGTCAGCACGGCCGGCGCCAGCGGCGTTGCAAAGGGGCCCATCTCGATGGCCTCGACCAGAATCGGTCCGCGCCTGCTGTCCGACTGTACGATGAGCTGTGCCAGGCCGTTGAACAGCGAGCGCTGCGAGCCCTTGTCGCTTTCCAGGCAATTGGGATCGCCATTGCCTACACCGATCAGCTTGCCTGCGCCGGACACCTTGAAACCGAGCTTGTGGTTTGCAGTCGGCACCACCCGGCCTCGCGCGTCGAGCGCTTCGACCTTTACCAGCGCAACGTCCCTGCCATCAGCGTCAATCAAGAGCCGGTCAGCTGTCATCCGCAGTGACCGGGCCGGGCCGGTCGTCTCGTGCCGCTCGACCAGCACGACGCGTCCACCCCGGCGCCCCCGCGCCTCGATGACACCGGGTTGATATACCGCTTTCCATGCAAGATGCCCGAAGCGCGGCATCTTCTGGCTGCCCAGGCTTCGCCCGTTCACGAGCAACTCGACCTCATCCAGGTTCGAATAGACCCAGATAGTCATCTCTTCGCCTTCGCGGCCTTCCCAGTTCCAGTGCGGGAAGAGGTGCAAGCTCGGCTCGGGCCGCCACCAGGCGCGGTAGTAATGGAAATAATCCTTCGGGAAGCCGCACATGTCGACGATCCCGAACTGCGAGTTGATCGACGGCCAGCCATAGGGCGTCGGCTCGCCGCGATAGTCGAAGCCGGTCCAGGCGAACCCGCCCGCCAACCACTCGCGCGCCCCATAGACACTCCACCATTGCTCAGGCGTCTCGCCCCAGGGCACCACGCCGTCATAGCTGTTGACGGTGTTCCGCACCGGGTCGCTGCGGTACTCGCCCCGTGTCGAGACCGCGCTCGACGTTTCCGATCCGAATACCGGCCTGGTCGGGTGCTTGCGGTGAAACTCGTCCGGCAGCTTCAGATTATAGTTGAAGCCGATGATATCGAGCGGGTCGGACACGCCCTGCTCGTTGCTGCCATTGACGGCGGCGGAGACGACGCGGGTCGGATCGAGCGCGTGACAGCGCCGCACCATCGCCGCGGCTATCGCAGCGCCCTGCTTCGCCAGTTCGCCCGATTGCAGCAGCCACTCCTCGTTGCCGATCGACCAGATGATGACGGAAGGCGAATTGCGGTAACGCTTCACCATCAGTTCGAGCTCCTGCAACCCTTCGGCGTTGGAGCTCATCTGCCGCGTCTCGCACATCATCATCACGCCCTGCCGGTCGCACGCCTCGACCCATTCGGGTGTCGGCATATTGTGCGAGGTGCGGACTGCGTTGCAGCCCATTTCCCGCAGCACCGACAGGCGAAATGCCTGCAGCCGGTCGGGCAGTGCAGCGCCGACACCGGCATGGTCGTGATGGTTGCAGGTGCCCTGGATCTTGAGCGACCTCTCGTTGAGGAAGAAGCCCTTGTCCGCGTCGAACCGCGCGCTTCTGACGCCGAACGAAACCTGCTCGGCATCACACACCGTCGCCCCGCTCAGAAGCTTGATGGCAGCCGCGTAGAGATAGGGCTGACCGGGCGCCCATAGCTGCGCGACAGGGATCGTCGTGTCCGCTGAAAAATCAGCTGACTTGCCCGGCGCGATGCGCTGGGCCGGCGCGGTCGCCGTCGCCACCGTGCGCCCGCTGGCATCGAGGATCGTCCACTCGATCGCTGCCTCGGCGGGCTGATCGCCCGCATTCTCGACGACAGTGGCAAGATCGAGCTTCGCAGCGCCGCCAGACGGCGTCGCGCGCACGACGCTGTCCCATTTGCCGAGATGGAGCTGGTCATGCTTGGTCAGCCAGACATGGCGATAGAGCCCGGCGCCTTCATAGAACCAGCCGTCGCCGAAGCTCGCATCGAGCCGCACCGCCACACAGTTGCGGCCGCCATAGGCCAGGAAATCGGTCACATCGAAGCGGAAAGGCGCATAACCATTGTCGTTGCGGCCGATGAAGCAGCCATTGACGAACACCACGGCGTCGCGCAGCGCCCCATCGAACTCCATCCAGACGCGCCGCCCGCGATCGCTTTCCGGCACGTCGAAGACACGGCGATACCAGCCGATACTTGTCTCGGGATAGCGACGGCCAAGCGGCTTGTAGCCATGGGAACGCAGCTTGCTGTCGCCCTCGCCGCCCTCGTCATTGACGAAGGGCAACTCGATAGCCCAATCGTGCGGCAGGTCCAGCGGCCGCCACCCGCTGTCGTCGAACGTCGTCTTGGCCACCTTGAACTCGCCCGTCTTGGCGAAGTCGCCCTGCCCGGCGCCATAGCCGAAATCCTTGGCGGGATCATTGCCGTGGCCGAGGGTGAATCTCCAGCCAGAGTCAAACAGCACCTCTTCGCGCGGGAGCAAGCCAATGTTCAGGCGCGCCGTCGAAACCGATCCAGATGACTGTGTCGCGAAGGCGGCGCCGGGAAGCAGCGTGGCGGCAGCCGAAACGGCAAAGCCCGATGCCACCACGTCCCTGCGAGTGAGGTCGTCCATGAGAGCTCCTGACGCTGAACGAGTTTACGGAAAACAGACCCCAAGCACTTCACGACAAACATGGAGGCCGCAGCTGCTCCAGCGACCGTCAGCACCACCGCCAAGTGCGAATGCCACCCATTGAACGACCCAAAAAAATAATTACTTTACAAATACTTAAATCGCATAGCTCGATCGTAGCCGAAGGTCCTCAGCGGCACCGAATCATTCCCACTCGATCGTGCCGGGCGGCTTCGACGTATAGTCGTAGGTCACCCGGTTGATGCCCTTCACTTCGTTGACGATCCGGGTCGCGACGCGCGGCAGGAAGTCGCCGGGGAACTGGAAGGCGGCCGCGGTCATGCCGTCGGTTGAAGTCACCGCACGCAGCGCGAGGACATTGTCGTAGGTGCGGCCGTCGCCCATCACGCCGACGCTGCGGACCGGGAGCAGAACCGCGAAGGCCTGCCAGATCGCGTCGTAGAGCCCCGCAGCGCGGATCTCCTCGAGATAGATCGCGTCGGCCTTGCGCAATATGTCGCAGCGCTCCTTGGTGACCTCGCCGGGGATGCGGATGGCGAGGCCGGGGCCGGGGAAGGGATGGCGGCCGACGAAGATCTCGGGCAGGCCGAGCTCGCGGCCTAGGACGCGGACTTCGTCCTTGAACAGCTCGCGCAAGGGCTCGACCAGCTTCATGTTCATCCGCTCGGGCAGGCCGCCGACATTGTGGTGGCTCTTGATCGTCACCGAGGGGCCGCCGGTGAAGCTGACGCTCTCGATCACGTCGGGATAGAGCGTGCCCTGGGCGAGGAAATCGGCGCCGCCGATCTTGCGGGCCTCCTCCTCGAACAGCTCGATGAACGCGCCGCCGATGAACTTGCGCTTTGCCTCGGGGTCAGTGAGCCCGGCGAGCCCCTCCAGGAACGAGGCTTCCGCGTTCACATGGACGAGGGGGATATTGTAGCTGTTGCGGAACAGGCTGACGACCTGATCGGCCTCGCCGCTGCGCATCAGGCCGTGATCGACGAAGACGCAGGTGAGCTGCTCGCCGATCGCCTCATGGATCAGCACCGCGGCAACGGCTGAATCGACTCCGCCCGACAGGCCGCAGATCACCCTGCCCTCGCCGACCTGAGCGCGGATCTCGGCGATCTTGGCGGCGCGGAATTCGGCCATGGTCCAGTCGCCGGCGAGGCCGCAGACATGGCGGGCGAAATTGGCGATCAGCTTCGCGCCATCGGGGGTGTGGACGACCTCCGGGTGGAACTGCATCGCGTAATAATGGCGCGCGTCATCGGCGATCACGGCGAAGGGCGCGCCCTTGCTCGCCGCGACCGGGCGGAAGCCGGGGGCGAGCTCGGTCACCTTGTCGCCATGGCTCATCCAGACCTGATGAGTCTCGCCCTCGGCCCACAGGCCGTCGAACAGGGCGCAACTGTCGGTCACCTCGATCACAGCGCTGCCGAATTCGCCGCTGTCGCCGAGCGTCACCGTACCGCCGAGCTGCGCCATCATCACCTGCTGGCCGTAGCAGATGCCCATGATCGGCAGGCCGGAATCGAGGATCGCCTGCGGGATGCGCGGGCTGCCTTGCTCGAGCACCGAGGCCGGGCTGCCGGAGAGGATGATCCCCTTTGGCGCCATCCGGGCAAAGGCTTCGGCTGCGCTGTTGAACGGGGCGATCTCGCTATAGACCCCCGCTTCACGCACGCGGCGGGCGATGAGCTGAGTCACCTGGCTGCCGAAATCGACGATGAGGATCGAGTCGCTGGGCTGTGTCATGCGGCCAGATAGCAGATGCGCGGCCGGCGGGAAGCCCCGATGGACGCTGTGCGGCCAAAGCATTGCCGCGGCGCGACAAAGAAGTCCTCGAAGACATCGCTGATTTTTGCGACCCATTCACGAGAGAGCGGAATCTCGGCGGTTCTTTGCGCTTGCAAGCACTCATTCTCCTCAAACACTATTTCCATGAAATTGTCTGAATCTGACGTACGTATAATCCGCTCTCCTGTTGTGCGAGCGACGCAGTAAAAGTACAAAACATTTTCGCGACCCGTACCAGTATTGCTTTGCGCTATACTGTACGATTTTTCGAGAAACTTGAACAACGATGCGGCCATGGCGATAACCCTTATCTCCGGATCAGCCGGCCGGCATTACGGGCGGCTGATCGCGGGCGAGCATAGACGACCCGCACAAAGGGATGAATCGGCGGCCCGCAATCCGCGGCGCGCTGTTTCGGCGATTTGCATCGCTGCGCCCGAAGCCTAAAAGCAGCCGATGCAAATGCCGATGCTGCGAGAGCCATGGCTGGCAGCCTGTTGACATCAGCGCTTCCGGCGCTGCCCCTTCCGAGCGCACCCGCGCGACCAGGCGGGCTGGACGGAATCGCGGTGCGGAACCTGCTTGGCGGCGCGGTGCTCAAGGGCCTCGATCCGCGGGAGATTCTGCGCGCCGCCGACATCGATCCGCTTGTCTATGGAGACCCGCACGGCGCGATCGACGGCAGGGAGCTGTTCCGGCTGGTGCAGCACATCCAGGCGGCGCTCGACGATGCCTATGTCGGGTTCCTCGCCGAGCGGTGCCGGCTCGCGCTCGAGGTGGAGCGGACGCTTTCCTATCTGCACTGCGAGACATTCGGGGAATCGCTGCGGGTCAGCATCCGCTTCACCCAGGCGCTCTCGATCGACATCGGCCCGCAGCTGGTCGAGGAAGGCCGGGCGGGCCTGAAGCATGTCTGCGTCTATCACACGATCGAGGGGGTCGACCGCGACATCTTCGTCTGGCTGCGGTTCCTGTGGATCTATCATCTGTTCAGCTGGCTGATCGGGCGCCCGATCAAGTTGCGCAGTGTGTCCGTGCGCGGGGCCCGGCCGTTTCAGGCAAACGGGTTCGACCGCTTCGCCGTGTTCAACTGCCCGGTCGAGTTCGACGCGCCGATCGACGCGCTCTGCTATGACCGGAGCGACCTGAATGCCCGGCTGGTGCACGGGACGCTTGCCGAATATCAGGAGCATGAAGCGAGCAATCCGGACTGGTTCGCGACGCCGGGCGGGCAGCTGAACTGGCGCACGCAGACCGAGCATGTGCTGCTCGAGTTCCAGCGCGCCGAACACTGGTCGGCAACGATCGACATGGTCGCCGAGCGGCTGCGCAGCAATCCGCGCCGGCTGCGGCGCGACCTCGCCCGCGAGGGGGAAAATTTCCAGCACATCAGGACCAGGCTGCGCGGCGAGCTGGCGGCGGCCTTTCTGCTGGTGACCGACATGCCGATCACCTCGGTCGGCTACCGGGTGGGGTTCAGCGAGCCAGGCAGCTTCACGCGCAATTTCGTCGAATGGACCGGCATGACGCCGTCGCAATATCGCGGCCGATATCGGGGTGACAGTGCGCGGACGGCCGCGGCGACGATGCTGTTGAGCGAGCGGTATAATCCCTGACCTGGCCGAACGGCCTGCCACCGCTCGTCAGCAAGGCTCGAACGATTGGGGCGCCGGCAGACTGTGCCGCGGATGTATGCTAGGGCGCGGGCGCAATGCTCAGCTCTTCACGCCACAAGCTCGCGATCGCCACCGGCCTGCTCGTTGTGGCGGTTGTCGCCGGCGCGGGCGCGGGCGCCGAGACCGGGCCAGCCGCTACGCCGGGGCCGGTTCAATCCTATAACATTTACAAATCCTGGTTCGTGGCCTGCGACAATGAACTTGCCTGCGTTGCCAAGGGCGTGACGGAAGGCGCCGACATCACGATCGAGCGGCAGGGCGGCCCCACGGGCACGCTCGTCGCGTTTATCCGGGCAAGTCATGCGTTCAGCCTTGCCGATATCAGGATAGACGGGCAGCCGGCGCGCCTTTCCGGGCCGGCATGGCAGATTTCCGTTTCGGACGATGAGACCGCGGCGACCAGCAGCGACCTGGTGGCGATCCGATCGCTCGTGCAACGCCTGCGCAACGCCTCGAAAGTCTCGCTTGGCGAAGACTCGCTTGGGGAAAACGGAGAGGTGCCGCTCGACGGCTTTGCCGCGGCGATGCTGCGGCTGGACGAACGGCAGGGCCGGCTGGGCGGCATGACGGCGCTGTTCCGGCCGGGGCCTGCGCCGGCGTCTCAGGTTCCGGCGCGTCCGCCGATCCCGAAGATCCCCAACCACCCGATCAGCGCCACCCTGAAGAAAGGCGAGGAGGCGCGGCTGATTGCGGGGGTTCGCGCTGACCAGCGGGCGGTGTTCGAGAAGGAGGAGTGCGAAAAGGACCCCACCGCGATGGAGCCGGAGGCGCATGCGCTGGACGACGGGCAAGCGCTTGTGCTGATCCCCTGCGTGATGGGCGCGTATCAGGGGACATCGCTTGCCTTTATCGCCCCGCGCGGCGGCGGCCACGCCCGGCGGCTGATCGCGCCGACGCCGTATCTCGGCAGCGACCCCGCCGACCCCGATGGCCGCTATTTCACGGAAAGCGACTTCGACCCCGGGACAGGAACCCTGAGCATGCATGCCAAGGGGCGCGGCCTTGGCGATTGCGGCATGTCCGCGAGCTGGATCTGGGACGGCAAGGCGTTCCGCCTTTCCGAGATGTCGCTTCAGCAGGCCTGTGGCGGGGTCGCGCCGGGGGACTGGCCGACGCTGTTTCGGTCTTCGCGATAGGTTGCTACCGGAATTAAGGGGTTATCGCACGTGGCACCGTAATCCTGATGCGGTGATATAAATTCGCGTAGCCTCATTGGGTCGACCGTAATCGGAAGTGGGCAGAAGTGTTTACTCCACCCCGGAGGCTGAGATTCAGAATTATCCCCAAAATGGTCGAATATTTCATAATGGCCAGCCCAATTGTTCTTGCGGTCGCCGCGCGCGGACGGCAGCATAGTAGCGATGGTCAAGCTTAAGGGGCGCTCAGGGCGCAATCAGCCGCAACAAGAATATAAGCTCGAAGAGGGCTGGTGGCAAAAGGGGGACATTAAGGAGGGGCGCCCCTTTGTCGGTGGTGCTATTTTTGTTCCTACTCAGATTCCAGTAGTCATCAAGCAGTGGCTGCGGAAGGAGGTCGCTAATGATGGCGTCTTACGCGAGATTTGGCACGACGAAATTCGCCAGCTGAACCGTCTCAAGGGATTGCCAAAAGCCTCCCGCTATCTCGCCACTATCCGCGACTCTTTCGTGGATGATCAAGCGTTCTCACTGGTGCTCGATTGCGGCGATCGCGTGCCGCTTGCCCACCGGGTCCAATACGGACGCGGTCAGGTCTGGCACAGCGCGCCGCGCAGTTTATCTGGTCGCTTGCGCCTCTGGCAGGAAATTCGCCGTCTCGCGGATGCACTCGGCATTCTTCACGGCCAGGGTCTACTCCACCGCAATATCAACGCCTGGGCGGTAATGACCGCCAGTGGAGAAGAGCCGGACTTCCTGCTGACCGGCTTTGAATGGTCGATGCGACTTACGGACGCGACACCAAAAAGAGGACGCCGCACGCCAGTAGCCACTCATATCCAGTCCTTTTACGAGGATTGGCGTGCTATCGGAAATCTCATCGGCTGGCTGCTTAACCTGCAGGCGATCAGCAAGACAAACGAGCCCTATCGCGTCGATCCCGCCGCCAATATCGATTTTCTGACAGGTCCTGAGCGCGACCTACTCCGATTATTAATCGCAGCCGATCCATTGCAGCTACTCGACACCCAAGTCGTTACTGAACAGATTGATCGCATCATCCCCACGCTCGAACAGCAGCGGCTTGGTAACGAGGCGAAGCTTGTGCTGGCGCTGCGCCTCGATGCGCAGTCTGACGTTTCCCGGCAAATCCGCGAAGCAAGCGAGCGTACAATCTCGCTCACCAACTACGACGCGCAACGGCGGTTTATTGCCGATGCGCTGCTTGACGGCCCGCAACTGGTCCGCGTCAAAGGACGCGGTCCGAATCCGGTAGATGGGTATCGGCTCACGAGCGCCAAGATTACGTTGGACCTTCGCCCCTTCTCCCTTTCGCGGGGCGGCGAAACCTCATGGTCGCTGGCCGAGGCACGATCCATTCTGCTGGATAAGCCCGCCCATGCCGAGATTCTTGGCGACGTCGCGCTCGACGGCTGGGACATCGAAATCCTGGACATGGCGGAGGCAAGACGTCGGGCGCCCCGGCTCCAAGGGAAGACGTCGCGGTGGGACGAACTCATCAAGGCGCCACCCCGCGATCCGGTGACGGCGGCGCTCGACAATCGATCCTATGCCGCAGCGATGCTCGTCCAAGTCAGCGATATGATATGGCGTGCCGCGCATATCTGGCCAGTTCGCAAAATCTCGATCGACCGCGATGGCTCTGTTGCGCGTCTTACCCTGGAGGGGCGCGATGACCCGCGGTTGAGCACCCTATCGACCGAACTCGGCCTCAAAGCGCCCGCGGCTAGGTTCCTCAGCGCCATGCGCGACGAGACGATCCAGGTCGACGGTGACTGGCAATTGTCGCCCGATCTGGCGGTTGGGCGTGTCCGCAGTCAGACGACCTCCTGGCGGTTCTCGGAACTTAAAGAAGAGCATGACAACGTTCGTTACATCTTCGAGGCATCGGGGTCGCAACGCGCTCTAACCCTCGACACCGACCTCTTCCTTAAACTCGGGGGGTCCGGCGATGACGCCCTGCTCGAGCGACGGCTCGAGACGATGAAGAGCCTACGCGAACATGCTGAACTGTTGAGCATGTTGAGCGATCCAACAGGCGACATGCGCCTCTCCCGCGACGATCTTGCGCCGATCGAGGCCGACTTTGCGGACCTCGATACGTCGAAGGCGGCCGCTCTGCGCGAAGCGTGGTCGCAGCTTCCACTCTTTTTGGTGCAAGGTCCGCCCGGCGTCGGGAAGACGCGCCTTGTCAAAGCGCTGGTCGCAAGTCGGCTGGGTGACTCGCCGATGGACCGACTGCTATTGACCGCGCAAAGCCATTCGGCGGTCGATCATCTTCTTGACGAAGTTAAGGGTGCGATCGATGCGTTGCCCGAAGATCGGCAGGCACAGATTTTTCCTTTGCGTTGTAGGCCAGCGGACGCGGAAGTCAGAAGCCCTTGGGATCGCGAAGCTCAAGCACGGCGAATCGTTCGTGAGCTCGCGGCAAGCCCCCTGGTCGCTGATGCGTCGCCAGCCATTCGCCGTCGCGTCAAACAACTCGCTCAGACCTATAATGAGATCGACGCGGAATACGACATCGACGACAACGAGCAGGCAGCCGACCTCCCGCAGCATAATTACGCGAAATCGTTCGAGAGTCTGCTGCGGCGATCGGCCAATCTTGTGTTCGCCTCGACCAATTCTAAGGACCTTGCCAGGCTTCTCGAAGAGCGCGGTCAGTTCGACTGGTCTATGGTCGAGGAAGCCGGGAAGGCAACCGGGATAGAATTGCTAGCGCCGATGATGCTTTCGCACCGTCGCTTACTTATCGGCGACCATCAGCAACTTCCCGCGTTTGACGCCGAAAGGCTCCAATCGCTCTTGGGTAACCCCAAGATTCTCAAGAAGGCGCTGGAGGCTGGGCGCGACATCATCGCTCCCCTGTTCCGAAAAGGTGAGATGGAAGAGGCGCTCGATCGCCTGATCGATGAAGTCGATGAGCGCATGTGTGCCGACGCGGTCGACATGCTTCTTTTGTTTGAGTCGCTCATCGTTCCTAACGTGCTGAACAAGCCCGAGGCGGGCGGTGAGCTCAGAATCGGCCGACAACTCCTTGAGCAGCATCGCATGCACCCGGTCATTGGTGGCCTGATTTCTGATGTATTTTACAACGGAAAAGTCACGACTTTTCCAAAGGCGGCCGAGCGCTTCGCCTTAGCCGCGCCCGTCCACTCAATCGATCCTGGCCGCCTACCCGATGTGCCCTTCGTTTTTGTGGACATTCCCTATGTACAGGAAACGGTTGGCATGAGCCCGCCCGAGCGCAAGCCGCGGTGGAGCAACGCGCTCGAAGCCGACCTTTGCGTGGACGTCTTGTCGCTGTTGCGTGCCGGTGACGAAGTGTCGCCCAGTTTGGCCGTGCTCAGCCCCTATCGGCGGCAGGTCACACTGTTGCGACAAAAGATCATGTCGGCGGGCCACCATCTGAGCCATCTTGACGGCTTCGTCGACAAGACCGGTGAGCAATGGTGCGGCACCGTGGATTCGTTCCAGGGCAACGAGGCCGATTGCGTGCTGGTGTCGCTAGTGCGCAACAACGGATGGAGCGGCAAGGGGGCGCTGGGCTTCTTGAGCGACGAACGACGCATGAACGTGCTGCTGAGTCGTGCCCGATGGCGTCTTGTCGTGGTCGGCAGTCTTCGTTTCCTTCGCAAACGATTGCCGCCAGGTGGGCAATTGCCAGATACAGATTCGCTTTCCTTTTTAGCGCGCTTCCTTGACTGGATGCAGCCGCCAAATGGAAACGCGCGCTCTGGCGTCGCCGTGGTGCCTTTCGATAAATTGAAGGCGCCGCGATGATAAACAAGGTTGTTGCGCTGCCCGTCCTCGTTGCATCGGTCACCGTCCACGTCGCCAAGGGACGGCGTTGGAGCGTGGTCGAACACCTTCTACTCGAAGCGGTGTCGAGTGAGCCCAGGGACGCTGCCGAACTTGCCGCCGCCGCCGGGCTTCCGGTGCGCATGGTCGTTGAGGCACTGATCAATCTCATGCGTGTGGGATGGGTGGAGTTACAAACCGAGAAGGGCGCCAAGTTTGCCGCGACGCTCGGTGGGCGAGATCTAATTGGGCGAGATGAACTCCCGGTCTCGACCCGGTTGGTCAAACGACCTGTGCGCTACGCGATCGATCGGGTTAGTGGTTCGGTTCTGCGCTACCGTGAACTCGACTTCGTCTGGGCGACGCGATTCCGGCACATGCACGACATGGTCGATGCCATTATCAAGCCGGCACTGAGCATTCCCGAGGCGCCGCAGATCAAGGTCATTAACGCGTTGCTTGACGAGGACGAGGAGTATCGCGGAGTAGTGCCGAGCTCTGCCCGCGCCGGCGACGGCTATGCGCTCGTGTCGGTGATCAATGGTAAGGTCCGGGGCCTCAAGAGCGCTCCTGACGCTCTTGTCAACGAAGTAGCCAGGGTGGCGGGCCGGGTTACCGGCAGCCAAAAGGAGGTGCGCGCGGAGCGGGTCGAGCCTGCCGCGCCGAATTTTGCCGTGCGGTCGATTAGTACTAGCCCAGACGACATCATCTTGGGCGGTAGCGACCACGAGAAATTGTTGCGGTCAGTCATCGCGAATGCGCGGGCATTCGTGGCCGTCCATTCGACCTTTGTCGGCGGGGGCAGCAGTGAAGAGATTCTCGCGCTTGTCGAGCAGGCCGCCCGGCAAAGGGGCGTCAAAGTCGATATTCTTTGGGGCAAGTCCGACCGCATAAATTCATCCAACGAAACGCGAGAGGCCTGCGAAGCGATCAATGACCGCATGGCCCGCAAAGGCCTGCATCAGTTCGTGCGCGCGCACCCCTTTTCAACCGACTCTCATGCCAAGATCATCGTTGCCGACGACGGCAAGGGTGGCTTCGTGGGGGCGATCGGTTCGTGCAACTGGCTGTCGACCAATTTCGCGTCGTTTGAGGTTTCGCTTCGCGCCACCGATCCACTGCTGGTCAGCGACATGATGGAAGTGTGCTCGCAGATGGCGCGTGCCTCAATCGGCCTCAATAGTGGAATTGCTGCAGCACTCGCAGGCCAGGCGATCAACATTCGACGCAGCACTCCGCCACGCTCATCGCGGCGCGGCGAAGCCTCGGTCGTCCTCGCCCCCCAGCATGCCGATTTCATCAGGAAAGCTCGCGACGACGCTAGGCGTTCAATTGTGATCGGCAGTCATCGGTTCGGCCGGAGCGCCGACAACCTGTCCCTGACTCCTACACAAGCTGCAGTTGACGCGAACGATATAGAAGCGACGGTGTATTTTGGCCGGTTATCAGATGGCATCACGCAAGAACAGGCAGCCGAACTGCGAATCATGCATGGGCGAGCCGGTATGCTGATCCGACAGGTATTCGATCCGCGCCTCCATGCGAAGTTCCTTATCTGGGACGACAATGACGTCCTCATTACCAGCCACAATCTGTTGTCGGCCGATGCCAACCGTGACTACTCGGAGATCGGTGTGCACCTTAGAGCGCCAGGCGTTGGCCGTCTGTTACGCGAGAAGCTGGAAACTATTTTTCCGCAAAGGTGAGCACTGCTTTACGGTCCCACGTGCAATTACCCCCAATTAGGTTGCCGCCGGAATTAAGGGGTTATCGCACGTGGCACCGTAATCCCAGAGGCTGACATTCGCCAGCGAGGATGTCGCCTCAGCCGCCCGTTGCAACGCCCCCAATTCCAGTCGTTCGCTCTGGCGCGGATGTTTGCTAGGGCGCGGTCGCCATGCTCAGCTCTTCACGCCACAAGCTCGCGATCGCCATCGGCCTGCTTGTCGTGGCGGTCGTCGCCGGCACCTTCTGGCTTCTGAGCGCGCTGGGCTGGTTCGAGCCCCCAGCGACACAGTTCGGCTGGCCCGTGAGCATCACGACCGTGGCCGGCGATGGCGTGCGCGGTCATGTCGACGGCGCATCGGCGAAAGCGCGTTTCGGGGAGCCTTTCGCGGTCGCGGTCGATGCCGGGGGCATTCTCTATGTCGCCGATGCCGGCGACACCGGCCGCATCCGCAGGATCGACCGCGATGGCAAGGTTACGACCTTGCCGGGATCGTTCGACACGCCCTCCGGCCTCGCCCTCGACAAGGCGGGCAATCTCTTCGTCGCCGAGACCGGCGCGAACAGGGTCCGCAAGATCAGCCCTGACGGCGCAGTGACGACGTTCGCCGGAGACGGCGTGGCGGGCTTTGGCGACGGTCCGGCGAAACGGGCGCGCTTCAACGGCCCGATCGGTGTCGCGGTGGACGACAAGGGCCAGGTCTATGTCGCCGACAGCTATAATGATCGCATCCGCGTGATTGCCGCCGACGGCCAGGTGCGGACCCTGGCGGGGCAGGATGCGCCGGGATTTGCCGATGGGCAGGGTTCGGGCGCCGCGTTCGATACGCCGACCGGGATCGCGATCGATCGGCACGGCGTGCTGGTGGTTGCGGACTCGGGCAATGACGCTGTCCGCAGGATCGATCGGGACGGCCGGGTTTCGACGCTCGCCCATAGCGACCCGAAGGATGGCGCCGGCCTGCTGCGGGGGATTGTCGGCCTGGTGCCGACCTGGGACGGGTTCGTCTACCTCGCTTCCTATGGCCGGGGGCGCATTGTCGAAATGTCTCCCTCGGGCGCGTTGCGCGTGCTCGCCGGGCCCGGATCGACGATCCAGGGCAATGCAGCGCTGCCGATGATCGGGCCGGCCGGGGTGGCGATCGACCGGGCGGGTGCGCTGTATGTCGCGGATGCCTCGGCCTGTGCGATCCGCAAGCTCATGATGCGCAAAGCCGGTGCTTCGCCGATTCCTGCCGCCATCGCGGAGCCGCCGCTGCCGGCGCTGGTGCGAGCGCCTCTCTTCCCATGGCCGGTTCGGCCGCAGACCGGCTGGCACGAGGTGGTGGGAGACATGGGAGAAGTGCGCGGCAATTATGCCGGGGAGAGCCGCGATCACCTCCATGCCGGGCTCGATATCAGCGCCCCGCCCGGCGAGACCGTGGTCGCCTCGGCTGACGAGCAGGTGCGCGATCCGCTGCCCAACTGGGATGTCGAGGGCCTGAGCGAAGGTCTCCGGCTCGACCAGATGACCTATATCCATATGCGCGTCGGCCGCACCGCGACGGGCGAGCCGATCGACCCGGCACGCTTCCAGCTGATCCGCGACGCGCAGGGCCGGGTCACCAGGGTGCGGGTGAAGCGCGGTGCCCGCTTTCGGGTGGGGGATGCGCTCGGCACGATCAACCGCATGGCCCATGTCCATCTGGAACTCGGGCCGGCGCGCGCCAAGATCAACGCGGCGTGGCTCAGTTTTCCGGGGTTTGGCGATCATGTCGCCCCGCGCATCGACGATGTCTATCTATTGGATGCCGCCGGCCAGCGCCTGACGCACGAGGAGAATGGGCGCCTTGTGCTGCCCAGGACTGAAGGTGTCGTCAGCATCGTCGCCGAGGCGTGGGACCAGGTCGACAAGAATGAACCGCGGCGGCGGCTTGGCTTGTACAAGGCGGGCTATCAGATCCTCAAAGCCGACGGCACGCCGGTGCCCGGGTTCGAACAGCCGCGGATCACGATCGAATTCGATCGCATGCCGACATCAGCCGATGCAGCGAAGATCGCCTATGCTCCGGAAAGTGGCGACGCGGTGCATAGCGACCAGCGGACGCGGTTTCTCTATGTCGTCAGCAATATGGTGCGCGACGGCCGCGCAAGCGTGGGGGGCTGGAACCCGGGCACCCTCTCCCCCGGCGATTACACGATCCGTATTTATGCCGGGGACCGGGCGGGGAATGTCGCCCTGGCGGGACGCGACCTGGCGGTTACGGTGCGGTGAAGCGAGGTAGAGTGAACGGCTGGGCTGCGCGCAGTTTTCGGACGCCTGCGTTGGTTATACTCCCGGCTGAAGCGCCGCTGGTCGACTCCGTTCGCCATACCGTCCTCCTTACTGGAGGACTGTCACCCTTTTCTCTGTCTCATTTCAGGGGTGCACTTCAGACGTGGCACCGTATTCTGAACTGCCCGAACTGACACTGGCAGCCATTGCGGCACCCTGCGAAGCCGGCCGGCGCAAGCGCGTCCCTTCCCGGAACAGAAAGGGACGCGGCCGCGGCGTTATTGCTGCGTATTGCCAGCCCTGCCTTTGGCCCGCCCATGCGCGGTGGCAGAACCATTGCCGGACGCGCCGCCGCTGAGCGACGGCGACGGTGCTCGGCCCAGGGCGTTGCCGGCCAGCGATCCCGCACCCGAAAGCGCTCCCTGGCCCGAGCCCTGCGCCTTGCCGCCTGCCTGCCCGGCAGCCGTTGCCGCGCCGACGGCGGCGCCCCGTGCCGTGCCCGAGGCCTGCCCGGCGAGCGCTCCGACCGCATCGGTCCCAACGCCCTGCGCACTGACACCGGCGCTCTTGCTGAACGACTGGCTGGTTGAAGCAGAGGCGTTTCGGGCCAGCGATCCGCCCAGCCCGTTAGCGGAGGTGGCACTGTCAACGGCGCCCGTCACGGTACCGGCAAGGCCTGCGTTCGCGTTGGCCGAGCCGGACCGGGTATCAACCGATTTGCTGGCGCTGGCAGTGCCCGAGCCGGTCACCGATCCAGTGACGCTCTGGGTTGCGGATCCCACCGACCCGAGCGTGCCGCCGAGCGAGCCTGCTCCGCCCAAGGTGCCGTTGACCGCACCGCCCAGTGTTCCACCAAGGCCACCGCTTCCCAGGAGCTGCGCCTGGACGGGGGAAGCCGCAACAAGGGCGGCCAGGACAAGCGAATTTGCAATGAACAGCTTTTTCATGTCGTCGCTCCTCAAGATCGGAAGCACCCAATGCTTCCTTGATGAGGCAAACGACGCCTCTGGCCGTTTTCATCCCGCATGCTGATTTTTGTGCTCGATGCGCGCGCGTTATCGCGCTTATCGCTTCGCCGCGACATCGCGCGGGGCAACACGGCACGATCCGCAGACGACGCCCCTGCCCACCCTGCCCTGGCCGCGCACGGCTTCGCGTGAGACCGCCTCGATCGCTGATGCCCCGCCGCCCGCCGCGATGAGTCGCGCGGTGACGAGCGGCGCCGCGAACGACGTACCCCGGACCGCCGCATATCCACTTCCAGGCAAAGCCGCGGCCATCTCGGAGCCGGGCGCGGCAAAATCGAGATGAAGCGCCTTTCCCGCTTCCGGCAGTGCGCGATTGTGAAGATCGACCCCGGTGACGGCGACGACGCCTGGATAGGACGCCGGATAAGCGGGCGGCGCCGCCGGGCCGTCATTGCCCACTGCAGCCACGACCAGGACTCCGCGCGCATTTGCGGCCGCCACGGCACGCCCAAGCAGCGGATTGGGTGGCCCGACCAGGCTCATATTGATGACGCGAACGCCGCGCGCGGTAAGCCAGCCCAGCGCGCGGGCGATCGTCACGGCCGATCCTTCAGTCGGATCGCCACCATAGACGTCGGCTACCAGCAAGGAGACACCATGAGCGGCACCCTGAAAACGCCCGTCTGAACCGACGATCAGCGAGGCGACGGCAGTGCCGTGGCCGCTCGGCCGCGCGCCCTGTGCCGCAAAGCCACGCTGTTCTATCGATGCGTTCCGGAGCGATGGATGTGCGGAGACGCCGCCATCGACCATGCCGACCGCCGCGTGGTTCTGGGAAACCGAAACCGCTGCGGCGGATCCTCCCAGCGCCAGCAGTGCAATGCCCGCAGGTTCGAAGACATGATCATAGTCGAACTCGCCGTCAGGCGCGATCCGCCTCAGCCGGGCCAGGCCTTCACGGGTGTCGTCGCCAGCGGGCGGCGCGAAAGTCACGACGTGCAACTCGAGACCTTCGATCTGTTCATCCCGCAGCACGCTGAACCCGGCGCCACGCGCACGCGCCATTGTATCGGGCGAAGGATCGATGGCGACCACCTCGCCCTTTCGCACGGGATCGCCGTTGCGATCCGCATCGAGGACGCGGCGGTGATCGCGGATCAGCCCTTGCAACCGCGCGCGGCGCATATCGAGCAGGCTCCTCGTATCCGCGACCGCGATGTCGCCGACACCGTTGAGGCGATCGATCACCGGTGCGACGACAGGCGGATTGCCCGGCGAACCGAGAACCCCTCCCACCACCTGGCCCGGAACGCCGCCGAGCGAAGGGAGCAATTGGGCATTGCCCGAACCGGCCGCCAGAAGGGAAACGCTGCACGCTATGATGGTCCGGAAGGTGGGGCGGATCACGGCTATTCCTTCTTTATTGTGTCTCGCGGGATTAAACGTGCGGGCTATGTCGTTTCATCCGCATGAACACAGGAAATCCGTTTGAGCGCATTCGAGAAGGGAGTGGAGGCTCTTCTGCCGCGGTTGCGGCGGTTCGCGCACGGCCTTGCCGCCAACCGCGCCGATGCCGACGACCTGACGCAGATCACGATCGAGCGCGCGCTGCGTGCCAGGATGCAATGGCAGGAAGGCACAAGGCTCGACGCCTGGCTTTACCGCATCATGCGCAATTGCTGGATCGACACAGTCAGGGCGCGCGGTCGCGCGGCCAGGGTCATCGCGCCCGAGGAGGCAGGCGAGCATGTGGGGCACGATCCGACCGCGCAGATGGATGCCAGGATCGACCTGGAACGCCTGATGCGGGCCATGGAGAAGCTGCCGCCGGAGCAACGCGAGGTTGTCGCCCTCGTCCTCATCGAGGGCTTTGGCTATCGCGAAACGGCCGAACTGCTCGATCTGCCGATCGGGACCATATCCAGCAGACTGGTCCGGGGTCGCACTGCGCTCCTCGCGCTGGTCAGGGAGGGCTGAGCCAATGATCGATGAAGACGCCATCTTCGCCTATATCGACGGCGAGCTCGAGGGCGAGGAGCGCGCCCGGATCGAAGCCGCGATCGAAGCCGATCCGGCGCTGCAGGCCATGGTGGCCGAACACCGGGCCCTGGCCGACCGGCTGCATGGCGCTTTCTCGACAGTCCTTGAGGCGCCGGTACCGGCGGCCCTTTCGGCGGTTTCCAAGCCGGATGCCGACATAATCTCACTCGCCGAGGCGCGTTCCCGCCGGGAGCATAGGCGTTCCGCGTGGGGCGGATCGCATTGGGCAGCGATGGCCGCAACTCTGGTCGCGGGCATAATCGGTGGAGCCCTTTTCAGCGGCAGTCATGGCGGGCCCGTGTCGGAACAAGGCGGCCAGCTGGTAGCGTCGGGCCGGATCGAGCGCGCGCTCGATACGCAATTGGCCAGCACGCAAAGCGCCAGGGCGCCTGTCCGGATCGGACTGACGTTCAGAAATCATGGCGGCGCGATCTGTCGCAGCTTTGTCGCCGATATTGCCGAAGGGGTGGCCTGCCGGGAGGGCAAATCCTGGCAGCTGCAGGGCTTGCTCGCCCGCGAGAATGCAGGCGCCGGCGAGTATCGCATGGCAGCGAGTTCCGGCACTGCCGCACTGGTCGATCAACTCATTGTGGGCGAGGCGCTTGATGAGGCGCAGGAACGTGCTGCGCTTGCAAAGGATTGGGCCTCTTCCAGACGGCCTTGAGTCTTTGATCGCAGGGCACGTCATGTCCGGGCGCGCAAATGCGGCCGTCGGACGCATATGAACCTCCGACGACAGCGTGTTCAGCATCGCGCCAAGCGGGTTTTCGTACTTTTCCGAGCGTCGGCAAGTCCGATGGGTCAGGAGGGTTTATGCGTAAGATTTTGAGTGTCGTGGCGCTTGGCGCGAGCCTCATCGCTGCTGGTCCGGCCAGCGCCCAGAGCTGGGGCATCTATGTTGGATCGGGTGGAGGCTATCCCCGCTACGACCGTGGCTATGGCGATGATGACCGGCTGGCACGGTTCATCTGTTCGGGGCAGCGGGCGCATATGCTCGAGGATCGGTTGCGCCACGAAGTCGACGAGGACGAGATCGATGACGACGATGCGAACCGCATCCACTCGGCAATCGACCGCCTGGAAGACCGGCAGCGCCACGAGTGCCGCGAGGGAGACCGCAGGGCGATCGCAGCCATCGCCTATCGCTACGACCGGATCGCCCAGTGGATTGACGGCGAAGCGCATCGCGGCTGGTAGGTGAGCGGTATTACGGTGCCACCTGCAATAATCACCTGATTCTTTTGCTCTTTAATCAGGGGGTAATTGCAGGTGGCACCGTAATTGTTGAACCCGCTTCTCTAGCCAGGCCAGCGTCATGCCTGATAGGGGTGGTCCGTAGACCTTACGTCCAATCCGGAGCGCCGATGTCCAGTATTCTCGCTGACAAAGCCCATCGACAGCGTCTCGTCCTGCTGATGTGGATTGCGGTCGTATCCGTCATACTTTGGCAGACCAAGATCGGCAGCCTTATACTCTATCCCTTCACCATATTGGCAACCTGGTTCCACGAAATGGGCCATGGCATCGCCGCCATGCTGACCGGCGCGTCGTTCGAACGCCTTCTGATCTTCCCCGATGGCTCCGGAATTGCCCAGTCGATGGTACCCGCCAATGCTTCCGGACTGACGCATGCGCTGATCGCGGCAAGCGGGCCATTGGGACCCGCGATCGCCGGATCGCTGCTGATCATCGCCTCGCGGACCGACAAGGCGACGCGTGCGGCGCTGATGGTCGTGAGCCTGGCGCTGATCCTCTCGACGGTCATCTGGGTGAGGACGCTGACCGGCTGGCTGGTTCTTCCGGCATTGGGAATCGCCATCCTCGCGCTCGCATGGCGCGGTACGGCGGATCACCGGCAATTCGGTATCCAGCTCCTTGGCGTTCAGGCCTGTATCAGCGTGTGGGAGCAATTCAGCTATCTGTTCAGCGCCGGAGGCAGCATCGGCGGCGCGCTGCATCGATCCGATACAAGCGCCATCGCCGATGCCCTGATCTTTCCCTATTGGTTCTGGGGTGCAGCGATCAGCGCGGTGATCGTGCTTTTGCTGTGGTGGAGCTTCGCTGTCGCTTTTCGGCGGTGATGCGAAGACGAGCGTCGATTGCTGCGAACCGGCCCCGAGAGGTCCCCAATCTGCGTGGCTTTCCCTATACCTGCCGGGCCGAAATTCACCAGTTATCACCGTTCCGCGGTCTTCAGACGACGATTACCGACAGCATGCGGGATGCGCACCCGCGGCGCGCTATACCGCGCCGAGCCTCGCCCGCCGGCGCTGCTGCTGGATCAGGCGCGCCTTGCTCAGCACCTCCACCGCATAGGCTTCTGCATCGCCACGGGTGTGGATCGTCGCCTGGCGCGCCGCGATGGCGGCAAGTTCGGGGGGCGTGCCGCCCGACAGTTCGGCATCGGCCTTGCGCAGATTGGCGAGCGCGCCGACCAGGTTGCCGGATTCGGGCAATGGCTGCGCCAGCAGGGCTGAGCGTTGCGCGGTACTGAGCGGAACCCGGGCCGCGCGCAGTGGAGGCAGCGGGGTCGGCAGCTCCACCCGGTCCGTGCGTGGCGCGCCCTGGGGCAGCGTGTCGAGCGGCGAACTGGCGGCCGCGTCGCGGGCGGTCAGCGCCGACAGGCCCCACAAGGTCTCGAGCAGCCTGGGCACCGAGGAATGATCATAAACGGTGGAATCGACCGAGCCGAGTGCGACCAGCGGCGACACGACCACGGCCGGCACGCGCACGCCGAGGGTGGTAAAATCGAATCCGTGCGTGTTGTAGCCGTAGCCGGGGTTGTCACCCGGCGCGATTGCGCCGGGCGGGCTTACTGAATCGTAGAAGCCGCCATGTTCGTCATAGACGATCACCAGCAGGCTCGAATTCCAGTAAGGCGAGCTCTGGATCGCCTTGAATACCGCCCCGAGCAGATGCTCGCCGCCATAGACATCGTCCATCGGGTGCTGGGACGAGCCGCCGGCGTAGGTGCCAGCGGTGATGTCCCCGTAATGCGGCTCGATGAAGGTGTAGGGATAGGGATAGGGGCCCTGCAGATCCGAGGCGAAACGATCGAGCGAATAGACGTCGGCCACCGTCACGCCGCTCAGCGCCGAGACCTGCGGGACCGCCCCGAACACCGATCCGGCCGACGGATCGTCGCTGTACAGGCTGTGGAAGGTCGCGCTTGAATCATTGTAGAAGCGGTACGGAATCGACGCGGAATCGAGCCGCTGGAAGATCGAGCCGTTGGGATATTTGAAGCCCCCGCCGGGCACTTCCCACTTGCCCATCTGGCTCTTGTTCGGGCTGTCGTCGAAGCCGGACGACGAGGCGCCATGCAGGAAGAAGCGGTTGGGCCAGGTCGGCCCCGGCATCGAGGAATGCCAGCGGTCGCACAGGGCGAATTGCTGCGCCAGCGTGTAGATCACCTGCAGCTGCTGCGGCGTGTTGAAACAGTCCATGATGTCCTGCACCTGGGACGGCTTCGGCGGAACATGCGGGTCCTCGGTGGTGGAGGTCGCGTAATTGGCGGCGAACCCGCTATTGTCGATCGGGGGATAGGGTCCCCCTTGAGTCCATTGCGCATTCTGGCCGCACAATTGCTCGACCACGTCGAGGAATTCATGCCCGGGATCGGTCGGCATGCTGAGCGGCGCGCCGGACTGGACGTTGAAGGTCGTGGTGCTGCCGTTCGCGTCGGTATAGCTGTTCGAATTCGCCGTCGTCGCTGCGATGATGCCGGGAATGCCCGACATCGCGAACATATTGTCGAACGATCGGTTCTCCAGCATCACCACGAAGACATGGCTGATCGGTTGGGCCGCCGCCGGGGTGAGGCGCGTCATATCGTCCTTGCAGCCGCCCGAAGGGAGCGCGACATCGAACGTCCCGGTGCCGACCGACAGGGTAATCGACTGGTCCGCGTCCTTGTGCTGGAGCTGGCATTCCTTCCAGTAGCGATCCGTCAGCGAGCCGCTGTTGACATAGAGCCCGGCATCGGACCCGTCCTTCACGAACAGCATCACCGACCAGTAATCGAGGATACCGCCCGTGCCGAAGCCGGTGAGGAACAGCACCTGCATCGCGCTGGTCGTCTCGCCCGGGCCGACCGACCACCGGCCGCGCTGGGTGCCATTGCTGCTGTTGCTGTGGAACAGCACGATGTCGGCATTGCCGTTCGTGTTGTTGGTGATGCTGACATTGGCGGAGCGCTGAGTGGCCATGGCGCAACACAATCCTTGCTGTTGAGGGCCGAAAACTGCCGTTTGCCAAGGGCCTGGGTCAATCGCGGCTAGCACCAGACTGGTGGCAATGGCGGCACAAGGCGATGGCACACCAATAGGGCCGATCGCCTTTCAGCCCATGCCGGCCTGCAAGTGGCGATTTCGACGCGACAGTTCGGGGAGCATAACAACTGACCTGCGCGGAAAGGCGGACAAGTTTAAGCGCCTGCGCCCAACGCCCTGAGCGCGATGCGCTACTGCGTAACCGAGCGCCCACCCCCGAATTACCCGAACTGACCTGGTCACTTCAGTTAAATCTGCCCGTCACACCCGCCATAGCATGGCGACCGCCTCTCGGACATTCATCCCGCACGCCCCGGCACCGGAGAACCTCCGGCGCTCGAGGAGCACGAAAATTAGGGAGAGTGGGATGATCAAGGCTCGCAAATTCAGCAAGTGCATAGCACTGTCCGGCACGTCAATGGTCGCCGCCTCGCTGCTCGCAGCGACACCGGCGCAGGCCCAGGCCCAGGCCCAGGCCCAGGCAAGCGACCAGAGCGCGCCGGGCGCCGACCAGACCCTGCCGTCGGACAAGCCGGCGGCGCAGGCCGAGGGCGCTCCCGCGGCGACCGACGGGCGGAGCACTGACCCCGATATCGTCGTGACCGGATCGAGCATCCGCGGCGTGCCGCCGACGGGGGCGAACCTGATCAGCGTTTCGCGGGCCGATGTCAGGGCGATCGGCGCCACCACGACGGCCGACCTGCTGGCGACCGTGCCACAACTCAACAGCTTCAATACCGCGCCCAGGGCCGAAGTCGGCGGCGTGGGCGCCTTCGCCCCGGGGCTGCGCAGCCTGCCGTCGAGCGCGACCCTGCCGCTGATGAACGGGCATCGGGTGGTCGCCGGCGGCACCAACGAGACGAGCCCCGATTATCCGTTCCTGCCCGAGCTCGCGATCGAGCGGGTCGAGGTCGTCGCAGACGGCGCCTCGGCGATCTACGGCTCGGACGCAGTCGCGGGCGTGGTGAACTTCATCACCCGCCAGCATTTTTCGGGCGTGGACACCTCGGTCCGCTACGGCATGGCTGACGATTACCACACGTTCAGCGCAAGCGGGCTGGTCGGCCATGACTGGGGCAGCGGGTCCTTCGTCCTCTCCTATCAATATGCCGAAAACGGCCATATCCTGGGGCGCGACCGCGATTATCGCGTCGTCGACTTCAGGCCCTATGGCGGCGTCGACTCCCGCACGACCGTGTGCCCGACACCCAACGTGCTGGTGAACACGACCGGCTATGCCGTTTCCTATGCGGCCCCCAATTTCGCGCCGGGCACGGCGAATTCCTGCGACGCCGGCGCGATGGCCGACCTCGTCCCGAAATCGCGGCTGCACAGCGCCTATCTGACGGCGCATCAGGACCTGGGTGATCGCTTCACCTTGTGGGGCGAGATCCTCTATTCGGACCGCAAGGACACGATCAGTGCTCCGCCGCCGGCCGGGGCCGGCGCTTCGGGCGGGGTGATTCTCTACAATCTTCCCGGCTTCGCGAACCCGTTCTTCCGCGCGCCGCCGGGCAGCGGTGCCACGATCGAGTTCGTCCAGTTCACCACCGACAGGCTCTACGGCTCCGACCATATCGACAATATCGTCCGGGTTAAGGCCGGGAACTCGTCGGCCGGGATCGATGCGAAGCTCGGGCATGAGCTCAAGCTGAGCGTCTACGGCACCTATGACTGGGCGACGAACAAGACCTATCTGCCCGCGATCAACCCGGCCGCGCTCGATGCGGCGGCTTCGGGCACGACGGCGGCAACCGCGCTCGATCCGTTCGGCAACGGCACGTCGCCGGCGGTGGCGGCCGCGATCACCAATTATGCGGGCGACCTGACGATCAACCAGCGGACCTATCTGGGTGCCGCCAAGCTCGACGGGCCGCTGGCCACCCTGCCCGGCGGGCAGCTGAAGATCGCGGTCGGCGCTGAATATCGGCGTGAGACCTTCGAGCAGCGGGGCATCTATGGCGGCGCCCAGGTGCCGGAAAATCTGAGCCGCGACATCAAATCAGTCTATGGCGAGCTGTTCGTGCCGATCTTCGGCGCGGGCAACGAAAAGCCCTTCCTGCGCAGCCTCGTCGTGTCGCTCTCGGGCCGCTTCGACCATTACAGCGATTTCGGATCGACGACCAATCCCAAGGTGGGGGTGAATTGGGTGCCAGTGCGGGGACTCACGCTGCGCGGGACCTATGGCACGTCGTTCAGGGCGCCGGGGCAGCGCGACGTCGGCGCGACCGTCGGCGCCTATTATTTCAACGCAGCGGCCGTCGCCGGCAGCATCTACCGCGACCCGTCGCGCGGCGCGGCTCAGGTCGACACGGTTATCCTGTACGGCGGCAACAAGGGCCTTCAGCCTGAAAAGGCGCGGACCTGGTCGGTCGGTGCCGATCTGCGCCCGGTCACCCTGCCCAATTTCCACGCAAGCCTGACCTATTACGACATCCACTATACCAATGTGATCGGCACCCCGGGCGGCAGCATCGCCTTTACCGATCCGACCTTCGCCTCGGTGGTCTATCGCAACCCGACCGCTGCGCAGCTCTCCGCGCTGCTGGCGATCGCGGTGCCGGTCAATTTCGCGGCCGGGTCCCTGCCCGCGATCGGCAATCTGCTCGACTTCAGGCAGGGCAATTTCGGCGTCCGCGACACCGATGGCGTGGATTTCGATATCGGCTATCGGCAGCCGATGAAGTTCGGCGCGATCTATGCGGGCGTGTCGGGCAATTATATCTTCAAGTTCAGCACGCAGCTTTCGCCGACCGCGCCGATCTCGGACAGTTTGCAGCTCGGGGTGCCGACCGTGACTCTGCGCGGTACGCTCGGCGTACAGGCCGGCGCGGTGGGGGCGCTTGCCTTCCTCAATTATCGCGGCGGCGTCACCGGCCTGTATGCAACGCCGACCGGGACCGCGAGCTACAGCTCGGGCGCCTATACCACGGTCGATCTGCGCTTTTCCGTGAAGCTGCCGAATGTCGGGCTGGCCAAGGGGACCGAGCTTGGCATTCAGATCAACGACCTGCTCGACCAGACTCCGCCCTTCTTCCCGGCGAACAGCGGCATCGGCGGCAATTATAATCCGATCGGCCGCTATGTCGCCCTGAACCTGAGGAAGAGCTTCTAAGGAAAACCTGCCGGCGGGAGGCGCGGCTCAGTCGTGCCTCCCGCCGCACTTCGGCGGCCGCTCGGTTCGCGTCCTATCCCTCCTGTCAGTGGCGAATTCTCTACCTCATGCAAAATTACCCGCTCACCCTGGACAAGTTCATCGACCATGCCGCCAAATGGCATGGCGCCCGCACGATCGCGACCGCGGTGCGGGGCGGCCCGGCCGAGCTGACCAGCTATGCCGAGGTGCGACGGCGCAGCAATCTGCTCTCGGGGGCGCTGCTTGCGTTGGGCCTCCAGGCCGGGGACCGGGTGGGGACGCTTGCCTGGAACACGCAGCATCATCTCGAAATGTACTATGCGACGATGAATGCCGGCCTGGTCTGCCATACGCTGAACCCGCGGCTGACCGCGGGGCATCTTTCGGCGATGATCAACGAGGCGGGGAACCGGCTGCTGGCGGTCTCGGCGAACCTTACGCCGATGCTGGCCGAGCTCCTGCCCTTGTGCCCGACGATCGAGCGGGTCGTGGTACTCGACGAGCCGGCCGATCCGGCGATGGTGGGCGCTGCGTCCGTCCCGGTCGACGGGCTCGAGGCGCTTGTGGCGGCGCACGGGGCCGAGACTGAGTGGGGCTGCTTTCCGGAAGATACGCCGGCCGGCCTGTGCTTCACCTCGGGCACGACCGGGGCGCCCAAGGGCGTCGTCTTCACGCACCGGTCCAATTACCTGCATACGCTGATGTCGATCCAGCCCGACGCCTATTGCCTGTCGGCGAAGGACACGATCCTGGTCGCGATCCCGATGTTCCATGCCAATGCCTGGGGGCTGCCCTTTTCCGGGCCGGCGGTGGGCGCGCGGCTCGTGCTGCCGGGGCGCGATCTCGACGGGGCGAGCCTTGCGTCGCTGATCCGGGCCGAGGACGTGACCATCGCCTGCGGCGTGCAGACCGTGTGGCTCGGGCTGCTCGATCATCTCGATGCCACCGGCGGGGATGTGCCGAGCCTCGAGCGCGTGATTATCGGCGGGTCGAAATGCCCCGATGCACTGCTGCAGCGGCTTGAATCGCGGCTTGGCGTGCGGGTCCAGACAAGCTGGGGCATGACCGAGATGTCGCCGATCGGCACGGTCGAATCCTCGCGGCTGCCCGCCGCCGAGAACCGCGCCTCGGGCCGGCCGCCGATCGGCGTCGACCTGAAGCTCACTGATGCTTCCGGCGCGACATTGCCGGAGCAGCGCGGGACGATCGGCCATCTCAAGGTGAAAGGCGCGTCGATCATCGACCGCTATCTCAACGCGCCGGCGAGTGCGCTCGACGATGAGGGCTATTTCGATACGGGCGATCTTGCCAGCATCGACGACAATGGTTCGCTCACCATCTGCGGCCGTTCGAAGGATCTGATCAAGTCGGGCGGGGAATGGATCAATCCGGCGGAGATCGAGGAGATTGTCGGGCGCGATCCGCGCGTCGGCCAGGTCGCGGTGATCGGCAAGGCGCATCCCAAATGGGGCGAGCGCCCGGTCCTGGTGGTGGAGTTGCGGGCGGGCGAGGAGTCGGACGGGCGTACGCTTGTCGACACGCTGCGGGGGCGGGTCGCCGACTGGTGGCTGCCGGACGAGATCGTGAAGCTGCCGCGCATGCCGCTGGCCGCGACCGGCAAGATCGACAAGGTGCGGCTGCGGACCGGCTATGAGGCCGGGGAATATGCCGATTATGTGTCGGCGCGGGCCCGATGATGCCGGAGAACATCGCCAAAGTCGGCGTGGTGGGTGCCGGGCTGATGGGCGCCGAGATCGCGCTCGTCTTCGCCTTGGGCGGGATGGATGTCCTGCTGAACGATCGCGACGCATCGGTGATCGATGCGGCGCTGGTCCGCCTGGCGCGCGTGATGGACAAGGCGGTCGCCCGCGGTGTCTGTTCGGCCGAGCAGCGCGAGCAGGCGCTTGGCCGCGTCCGGCCGGCGGCGGATATCGCGATGCTGGGCGATCGCGACCTGGTGACCGAGGCTGTCTTCGAATCGCTCGAGGTCAAACGGACTGTGTTGCAGGCGCTCGACCAGGCATGCCGGGCCGGATGCGTGATCGCGTCCAACACCTCGACCATTCCGATATCGACTCTGGCCGCCACGCTCTCGACCGAGCGCCGCCCGCATTTCCTGGGCACGCATTATTTCTCGCCGGTGTCGCGCATGCAGCTGGTCGAGATCATCCCGGGCTTCGATACCGACCCGGACGTCACTGCGCTGGTGACCGGCACCCTCAAGGGCATCGGCAAGGCCCCGGTGCTGGTGAAGGATGTGGCTGGCTTCGCGGTCAACCGCATGCTGCACGCGATGATTATCGAGGCGATCAAGCTGGTCGAAGAAGGCGTCGCGACGCCTGAGGATCTCGACACTGCGTGCCGGCTTGGGCTTGGCCACCCGATCGGCCCGTTCGCGCTGATGGACGCAGTCACCTCGGGCCTGAGCCTGCAGGTGCAGGACATATTGCACGATTGCTATGGCGAGCGGTTTCGCCCGCCGGCGCTCCTCAAGCAGCGCGTCGCCGCCGGTTATGGCGGCGGCACCAATCCAGGCTGGATCCGCAAAGCCGAATAGCGCCGTCAGAACAGAAAAAATGAGGAATTGGAGATGACGGCATCGAGGGCAACAGGCGCAGCGGCAGGGAACAGCCGCCCCGCGCGCCACGGGCTCGTGCTCGGCATGCTGTGCTTCGTCTATGTGCTGAACTTCCTCGACCGCCAGCTGATCTCGATCCTGGCCAAGCCGATCCAGGACTCGCTCCATATTTCGGACAGCCAGCTCGGGCGGATCACCGGCCTGTATTTCGCATTGTTCTACTGCTTCATCGCAATCCCGGTCGGCTGGCTTGCCGACCGCACCAACCGGGTGAAGGTCCTGTCGGCCGCCTGTGCGCTGTGGAGCGCGGCGACTGCCGCGTGCGGCATGGTCGGCACCTATGGGCAATTGGTGGTCGCGCGCATGCTGGTTGGCGTCGGCGAGGCCGGCGGCGTGCCGCCCTCCTATGCGATCATCTCCGATTATTTCCCGCGCGAACGGCGCGGGACTGCGATGGCGATCTTCAATCTGGGGCCGCCGCTCGGTTCTGCGCTCGGCGTCGCCCTGGGCGCGTCGCTCGCCGCCGCCTTCAACTGGCGCATTCCCTTTTATGTGATCGGCGCGATCGGCGTGGTCACGGCGATCGCCGTGTATTTCCTGATCGGCGAGCCAAAGCGCGGCGGGCATGATGCGGTGCCGGCCGGCGCGGAGCAGCCGGCGCCGAACGGCTTTATCGCGACGATCGTGCGGTTCTTCGCTGACCCGATCCTGCTGCTCGCTTCGCTTGCCAGCGGGGCCGCGAATTTCATCACCTATGGCATCAGCAATTTCGCCACGCTGTTCCTCATGCGCGAAAAGGGCATGCAGCTGAACGAGGTCGCGGTCTGGTACGCTCTGGTCGTCGGGATCGGGATGAGCGCCGGCATCTTTGTGTCGGGGCGCCTGATCGACCGGTTCGGCGCGCGGACCAAGGCGGCGCATGCCTTCATCCCGGCGCTTTCGCTCTTCCTCGCTTTGCCCTTCTTCCTCGCCTTCGCCTGGGCGCCGGGCTGGAAGCTTGCGCTGATCTTCCTCACCATCCCGACCTTCCTCAATTCCTTTTTCCTGCCCGCCACCGTCACCTTCATCCAGGGCGAAGTCCGGCCCGACGAACGGGTGATCTCGGGGGCGCTGCTGTTGCTCGTCATGAACTTCATCGGGCTTGGCCTGGGGCCGACCTATGTCGGCATGGCGAGCGACTTCTTCCGTCCGGCGCACGGCGTGCACGCGCTGCAGACCGCCTTTTACGCGCTCGCGCCGATGTACCTGATCGCCGGCGCCCTGTTCCTCGGCCTCGCACGCATGATCGCCCGATCCTCACCCACCGCAGAAGGAAGTTCGAAATGAGAGCTTTGCCCCGCTTCATCGCCGCCGCGTCGAGCGCCTGCGCCCTGCTTCTCGCAAGTGGCGCGTCCGCCAGCGACCCAGCGCCGGTCGTCAAGGCGCCGGCCGGCGCTGTCGCGGGCGTGCGTGACGGCGAGGCCGATGTGTTCCGGGCGATCCCCTATGCCCTGCCGCCGCTCGGCGCCCTGCGCTGGCAGCCGCCGGTGGCGATGCCGCAATGGACCGGGGTGCGCTCGGCGAAAACCGTCGGACTGCCGTGCATGCAGCCGGCCATGGCGGCTGGCCCCTATGACCGCGGCCCCCAGCCGATGAGCGAGGACTGCCTTACGCTCGATGTCACCGCGCCGGCCAATGCCCACAATGCGCCGGTGATGGTGTGGATCCATGGCGGGACCCTGATCTGGGGAACCGGGCATTCCAAGATGTATGACGGCAAGGCCTTCGCGAAGCGCGGCGTTATCCTCGTCTCGATCAATTATCGGCTCGGCGTGCTCGGCTATCTGGCGCATCCCGAACTGAGCGCTGAATCGAAGGACGGCGTGTCCGGCAATTACGGACTGCTCGACCAGATTGCCGCATTGCGCTGGGTGCGCGAGAATATCGCTTCATTCGGCGGCGACGCGAAGAATGTCACGATCTTCGGCGAATCCGCCGGCGCGCTGAGCGTCGAATATCTGCTGGCGTCTCCCGCCGCGCGCGGCCTGTTCGACAAGGCGATCGCCGAAAGCTCCTATGCCTTCACCACGCCGGAACTGCGCAGCGCGCGCTTCGAGGAGCAATCGGCCGAGGGGATCGGCGCAGCGCTGACCGCCAAGCTCGGCGCACCCAGCATCGCTGCGCTCCGCGCGATGGATGCGCACAAGCTGGTCGATGCGACCGCCGCCGCCGGCTATGCGCCCTATGGCACGATCGACGGCAAGATCCTGACCCGCCAGATCGTCGACACGTTCGACCGCGGCGAGCAGGCGCCGGTGCCGGTGATGGCGGGATTCAACAGCGGCGAGATCCGCAGCCTGCGCTTCCTGCTGCCGCCCCTGCCCGCCAACGCGGCAAGCTATGAGAGCGACGTCCGGGCGCGCTATGGCGACCTCGCCGATGCCTATCTGCGCCTCTACCCCGCGAAGGATCCCGAGCAGACCCGGCTGGCCAGCACGCGCGACGCAGTTTTCGGCTGGGCGGCCGAGCGCCTGGTGCGCAAGCAGGCAGCCATCGGGCAGCCTTCCTACCTCTATTATTTCGATCATGATTATCCGGCCGCGGCGGCCGCGAACATGACTGCGTTCCACGCCAGCGAGGTGCCGTTCGTCTTCGGCGCGCTCGGGGACACGCCCCCCAACTGGCCGGCAATCCCGCAGACGGCCGGCCAAAGGCGCTTCGCCGACGCGATGCTCGATTATTGGACCAGTTTCGCGCGCAGCGGGAAACCGACGGCCGCCACCGGCCCGGCCTGGGAAGCGTTCAAGCCCGGCGATACTGCGATGACCCTTGGCGACACGCCGCATCTCACGCAGCATTTCATGCCCGGCATGTACGCGCTGCACGAGGAAGTGATGTGCCGCCGCCGCCAGGATGGCACGCAATCCTGGACCTGGCGGACGGGCAGCACTGCGCCGATCCTGCCGAAGCCGGTGCCTTCCTGCTCGGCGCGTCCGTGAAGATATGCCGTCGGGCCGCGGGCGCGGCCTGACGGCGTGCGCTAGCGGGCCGCGACGCTGGTGCCGTCGAGTGTCACCTGTTCTACGCCGCGCTCGCCGACGCGGCAGGTGAAATCGCGGTAATCGGTCGCCGGCGTCCGGTAATCGTCGCGCAGACCAAGCGTGCCGCGCACGATCCAGTCCGAGGCCACTGCATCGACGATGGTCACCTTCTCGATCTTCGAGACGCGGGCATAGCGCCGACCCTCGCTCTCGGCCGAAGCGACGCAAGCATCAACCGCAGCCTCCTCGTCGGTTTTGGCGCGTGGCGGCGCACCATTGGCGGCACTGGCATCGGGTCCGACGGCAGCCGGTGGCGGCGCCTGATCGTCCACCGCGCCGATCGGTGCGGGTGGCGGCGCTGACTCCTTGTGCTTGCCGCTCGACAGGATCGCGAACAATCCGCCCGCGAGCAGGGCGCCGAGCAGGACATCGCCGCCATCGACATGGTCATGGCCGCGATGGCGGGGCGGGCCGTGCCACTGCGCTTCGGCGGGCACCGCGCTGATGCTCATCGCCGCCAGGGCAATTGCCGCACTCGTCTTGCCCAAGATCGTCATGTCAGCCCCTTTTCGATTCGCTATCGTATCAATAGTTGCATCCCACTTTCGCGGCGATGAACCGCAGCCGGCCTTGAACGCAGTCACGGCCCTGTGCCACAGGGCATGCTGACGGTCGGGAAGGGCACGAATGGCGGGCGACAAATTCCAGCAGATGGCGCGCGCTGCCTTCGAGCCGATGGTCGCGGCCGCTGCGGGTGACGCGCGCAAGCTCACGGCCCTCGCCACCATGGCGCAGCGTATCGGCCTGTCGTCGCGCATCTATCCGCTTGCGCGTGAGGCCCAGGCGCTCGCACCCGACGATCCCGATATCCAGTTCCAGACGCGTGCGCTGATCGCAGCCGGCGTCCAGGCCTGGCATTTCTACATGGTCCGCGACGAAGCCCGTAACAACGACTATCAGGCAGCGATCGAGCGCGCGGTCGGGCCGGATACCAGGGTGCTCGATATCGGCTCAGGCACCGGCCTGCTGGCGATGATGGCGGCACGCGCCGGTGCGAAATCGGTGGTGAGCTGCGAGATGAACCCGGCGATCGCCGGCGCTGCGACCGATATCGTCGCGTTGAACGGCTATGCCGACCGGGTCCGCGTGATCGGCCGGAAATCGACTGAGCTCGACCCGCAAGCGGATCTGGGCGGACGGGTCGACCTGCTCGTGTCCGAGATCATCGCCGGCAACCTCCTGTCCGAGGGCGTGCTGCCGGTGATGACTGACGCAGTCGATCGGCTGCTGGCGCCGGGCGGCCGGATGATCCCGGAGGCGGGCCATGTCGTGGTGTCGCTGGTCGATCTGCCGGATCTCGGCCGGCGCGGCATGGGCGAGGTTTCCGGCTTCGACATGCGGCCCTTCAACCGGCTCGCGGCGCCGGTGCGCAAGGTCGGCACCGGCAATCGGGGCATCACATTGCGCGGCGAAGCAGCCGATATGTTCGGTTTCGATTTCACCAGCGGCGGGCCGTGGCGCAACCGGCATCACAGCATCGAGCTTGTCGCTGACGGTGGCAGCGTGAACGGCGTGATTCAGTGGATCCGCCTCCAGATCGACGCTGAGACCGTGCATGAGAACCGGCCGGCCCCTGGCAGGATGTCGAGCTGGGCGGCTCTGGTGGTGCCGTTCTCGCGATCGATCACGCCGCCGCCGGGCACGAAGATCCAGGTGCACGGCGCGCATGACGACAATAATGTGCGGATCTGGGTGGACGAGCGGCAGTTCGAGGGGATGTAGGCTCTCAGCTCCGATCGCGCTTGCCGAACAGGCTCCACAGCAACGACGCCTGCAGCGCCAGGCCGATGCCACGCAGGAGCAGCAACAGGATCGAGACCCAGACTGCGCTGCCGCCCCAGAAGGGCGAGCGTCCGTCGGGGGCATAGGGAAACAGCAGGTCGACCGCATAGCCGGGGGCATCGAACGTCCCCAGCGCCTTGGGTAAGGCGTAGCCCGCGTCCGGCACCACAGCCCAGCCCGCCTTGACGCATTTGCCGGCATCGGCGGCAAAAGAGTCGAAACAGGTGTCGGTGATGACCGACCGCTCGATCGGCACGATCAGGCCATTGGCGTGCAGCACCAGGACCACGCCCACCGAAACCAGATAGAGCAGAAGAAGCAGCCCGAGCGCGCGTTCGGGATGAAAGGCAAGACGCTGCAGCGCCAGATAGAGCGTACGCGCCCAGCGCCTGGCGCGCGAGGTGACGGTGCGGTTGGCATGCGCCTGCACCTCGATGGCGAGCCAGGCAGCGTCGTCCTGGGCGTTGGCGGCATCAAGACAGGCAATCAGCGCCCGGCCATTGTCGACGAAATGATCGGGCTCGAGCGCGAGCCAGGCGATATGCGTGTCGCGCGGTGCCGGGTTCTTGCGCTGATAGGTCAGCCCCGACATGTGCAGCCTCTCCGGTTGCGGCCAGGACTCGAGGCCCCTCGCCCCCATATCGTCGCGCAGCGTTGCGATCTCAGCGTCGCGCAGAGTGACGATCGAGCCGGGATCGAGCGCGATATTGCCCCAGAACAGCGCCCGGGCACGGATGCGCGAGCCGCCGAACGCCTCGCCGTCATGATCGCGCACCGTCATGCCGTTCGGCGCCGGATCGTCGACGCTGTCAGGCACGCCGAAGCGCGAGCCGGTGCAGTCGATCACGCCTTCGACCGTCGCGTCGCGCAGGAGCAGCGCCTTGTCGACGGTCACCCCGCGCAGGAAGAGGTTGCCGCGCAGCGACAATACGCGCGCGTCGAGCGAGCGGAGATGCGAGCCGTCGAGCGTCAGGGTCCGGCACGCCATGGCGCCCATCGTCACCGGCCCTTCGAAGACGCAATCCCGGAAGCACAGGCTGCGATCGAAGACGAGCTCGTCGAGATTGAGCGTGCCGGCAACCCGAAGCCCGACAAAGCCGAGCGGGGTCGAACGCCCGCTCAGCTCGGCCTGAAGCGCGATCAGCAGCCGGCGCAGCGCTTCCCCGGTCGCGACCGGCTGGTCCCCTGCCAGATCGAAGCCTTCGACGCCGGCCAGCGCCCGCTTCGTTGAGTCCGCACCGAGATCCAGCAGCCCCGCATCGAAAGCCGCGATCAAGGGCGCGAGCGATTCAGGGAGCGGGAGACCGCCCCCGCCCCCGCCATGGGCGCGGCGCGAGAAAACCGCGGTCAGCTTGTCGAGCAATGCGGCGAAACGCTTCACGACCCGATCGCGCTGACCGTACGACGGAGCAATGTGCGTTCGGGCATCAAATCCGGCGGAGGCTCGGAGTCAGTGCATCTCGCGATATCCGTCGGCGGCGGGGCCGGCGGCGCACTCTCGGGCTCGGTACAGCGCGCCATGCCGGCGATATCGCCGGGCTGTTCGGGCGCGGTGCATTTGCCGGGCACGAGCGGATCAGGCTCATGGTCTACGAAATGGCCGACCAACGCCTCGCAATCCCGCCGATAGCGCCGGGTCCAGAGGATATGGGCATGCCAGATCGCATCGACCGCATTATCCGGCCGTCGTCCAGTGCCGGCGCTGGAAAGAAATTCGAGATAGGCGCGGCCATATTCCGCTGCGGCGCCGGCCGACCAGCCGCGTTCAGCCCTCACCCGTTCGACGATATCATCGATCGCCAACATCGCGCTGTGCCTCCTGTCATGAGACGTCGGCACGATAGCGCAAAAGAAAAGGCCCCGCCAGCGCGAGGCCTTCCCAACTCCAACCGGGATGGTGCGGTCAGGCCGCGACCGCACCATAGTCCATGCGTTCCAGGTCTGCGATCAGCCCCGGCCCGGTCGGCTGCCAGCCGAGCCGCTCGCGCGTCAGCGCGCTGGAGGCCGGCATGTCGAGGCCGATGAACATGGCGAGCCACCCGAAATACGCCCCAGCCTCCTCGGCGGAGAGCGATCGCACCGGTATTCCGAGCCCGGCGCCCAGCGTCTCGATGATTGTGCGGGCCGCAATGCCCTCTTCGTCCACTGCATTATAGCGCGCGCCCATCTCACCCTTGTCGAGGGCCAGCACATACAGCTTCGCGACATCGAGCACATGCGCGGCGGGCCAGCGATTGAGCCCCTCCCCCACATAGGCCGCAAATCCCTTTTCCCGCGCCAGTGCGACCACCGGGGTGATAAGCCCCTGCTTTTCCGTGTCATGGACCTGGGGAAGCCGCACCACGGACAGATTGACGCCCGCATCGAGCAGCGCCTCGCCCATTTTCTCCGATGCTGAGCGTGGATTGGGGTGGTCGAGGTCGAGGATATCCTCACGCGCCAACTCCCCGGGCCCGGCACTCCCCATCCCCGTTCCCGACGTGATGAGCAACGGCCGGTCGGAACCTTTGAGTTCCGAGCCCAACGCCTCGATCGCGCGCCGGTCCTTCTCGCAATTCGCGACGAAGTTCGAGAAATCATGATCGAATGCGGTGTGGATCACCGCGTCCGCCTGCGCCGCGCCGGCGCGCAGGCTGTCGAGATCCTCCAGGGTACCGCGATGCGGCTCAGCGCCGGCCGCGACAAGGGACCGCGCACCGGCATCGGATCGCGTCAGGCCAAGGACATCATGTCCGGCCGCGAGGAGCTCGGGCACGATGCGAGAGCCGATAAAGCCGGTCGCACCAGTCAGGAAAACACGCATGGGAACAGTCTCCGTAAATTGGAAACCTCCTATCGTCCTGCGCCTCTTCCTGTTAAAGTAGTGACTATATCATGGTATAATCATCAACAGGATGTTCATGCCCGTTCCTGGCGACAACCCGTTCGGTACCTTCCTGCGCGATCGTCGCACCCGGCTCGACCCGGCCAGTTTCGGGTTCCCGATCGGCCGGCGACGTACGCCGGGCCTGCGCCGCGAGGAGGTGGCGCAACGCGCGAACATCAGCCCCACCTGGTACACATGGCTCGAGCAGGGCAGGGGCGGCGCTCCATCGGCCGACGTTCTTGACCGGCTCGCGGCGGGCCTGATGTTGACCAATCCCGAGCGCGACCATCTGTTCATCCTCGCCCTCGGCCATCCGCCCGAGAAACGCTATACCGGGCCGGAGGCGATCAGCCCGAGGCTGCAGCGCGTGCTTGACGCCTTTCCCACCAGTCCGGCCATGATCAGGACAGTGACCTGGGATGTGGTCGCCTGGAACAGGGCGGCCGCCGCCCTGCTGACCGACTATGCCACCCTGCCGCGCGAGCAACGCAATATCTTGCGCCTCCTCTTCTCGAACCCGCGCATGCGCGCTGCTCAGGACGATTGGGACACCGTCGCCCGCTACGTGGTGGGGGCATTCAGGGCCGATGCCGCCCGGGCCGGAGCTTCAGCGGAGATCGCACAACTGGTGGACGAACTTTCGCGGCTCAGCCCCGAGTTCGAAGCGCTCTGGCGCAACAACGAGGTCGCCGGCCATGGCGAGGGCTTGAAGCGGCTCCACCACCCCGAACTCGGGCCGATCGAGCTTGAATTCTCCACCTTCGCGGTCGAGGGGCGCCCCGATCTGAACATGCTCGTCTATAATCCGGCTCCGGGCCCGGATGCCGAAAGAGTCGCGTCGTATATCGCCGCGTCGACAGCATCGCAGCCCGCCGCTCCGCATACGGAAGCTCAAAGGGGCGTGACGCTCTGACGGAGATACCCAAACATGGGTTAATCCGCTGCAATGTAATGTGATTTGTCGATCCGAAAAGTGCCGAAATCCTCGCACTTCGGTTGAACTATTCCCCGTCCCGCTGGTTTGCGCGCCGATAGGCACCAACGGGAGATGGCATATGCCGAACGACGAACGCGCTCGCCGCAAAGAGCGGCCGATACCGTGAGCAACAGCGCCGACGCCGTCGAACGCAATCTCGACCGCCGGCCGATGGTCATCCCGGAGGAGACGGAGACGCCCGAAGGGGAGCGCGCTGCCGCTGCCGGCCGCGCCTATCATCTCGGGCGGGCCGAGCAGGAAAGCGAGCGGGCCGATGGTGCAGTCGAAGCCGGTGCGCGCAAAGCCCACCGCGCCCTCGAGAAACTGCATCGCGACCGTGCCGGCAGCGACGAGCCGACTGAGCTGTTGATCGTGCGAGAATAACGGCCTGGGGCATCCGGCCAGAGATTGAACAAGGGAAACGTCATGGCCACAAAGGCACAGCCGCGCGTCGCGATCGACCTGCCGGGTGCAAGTCCGGCAGTGCTCGCGCTTCGACACGAACTGCTGGGCACCCTCGGCAAACGCGTCGCCACCTTCGCACTTGACCAGCTCGAAGTGGAAATCGTCGCCGGACTCGACGCGCTCTGGGCGATCGTTCGCAGGCCTGGCAAGGGTGGGCTGGCGATGCGGGCCGCGCACGCGCCCGGCGGCTGCCTGGATGTTCGCGCTACCCAGCCCAAAAGCGGTGGTGCGCGCATCACGCTGAAGACAGTGATCGGCACCCAGGTCATTGAATTCGATGCGGCACCTGTCGGTTTGCCGGTCTTGGGCGTGAAAGTGACGCTGACGCCCGCCGTGCCGCTCCTCCTGCCCTTCCTGTCGCGCGACCTCTATCCGGTCGATGCCCGGGACGATCCGCTCGGCGCGTCGGGCCAGGTCGAGGCGGCGCAGCGCGGCCTGAACAGCGGGCTCATCTATTTTCATATCGACGAGCCCGGCTTCGGGACCGTCCTGTACTTCCAGGACATGACCTCGCTGAACGACTATTTCCGGGCGACGAAGACAGTGCCCAATGCGAGCGTCGGCGGGGAATGGCCCGAGCTCGGCTATCTCCCGCCCACGCCGCCGCAGAGCGGCACGCCGCCGACCGATCCGTTGCCGGTCGGCACGCCGGTCATACTCTCCGATGCGAAGCTCGTCTTTCACGAGAGCATCGCGCGCGACGAACAGGACATGGCGCTGCGCTTCGTGCAGATGCTCGGCGCTGCCTATCGCCATATCGACCTGCCGCCGACTGTCTTCCGCGACTGGGTCGGCCGGGCCGAGAAGACCCTGATCGACCTCGACACAGCGCCCGAGGCGACGATCCGGCATTACGGGCATCGCTATATCCACCCTTATACCGATGCCGAATATCCCGACGTCATGGTCCAGATGTCAGTGACCGCATCGATTCACGATTTCGCCGCCTGGAAAGAGGAGCCGATCCCGCTCGAAGAGGCGTTCGCGGCCGGCCTGGGCAAGTTCCACGATACCAGGCTCAAGACGATGCGCCGCTACCTGCCCAATGTCGGCAAGGACAAGGACAAGCTCGCGGTCGACAGCTGGTATCTCTACCACCCGTTGCTCAATCTAGGCCGGCTCGCGATCGATGGCGACAAGCGCGCCAGGCGGTTGTTCACCCGATCGCTCGACTTCGCGATCCGCGCCGCGCACCATTTCGATTATGCGTGGCCGATCCAGTTCAAGGTCGACAGCTTCGATGTGATCGTCGCGGCGCGCAATGACGACGGGCTCGGCCAGACCGATGTCGGCGGCCTCTATGCCTATGTGATGCTGCAGGCGTTCGAGCTGACCGGCGACAAACGCTATCTCGACGAGGCGCGCGCTGCGATCGACGCAGCCAGGGGCATGCGCTTCAATCTCAACTATCAGGCCAACCTCACTGCCTGGGGCGCGGCCGCCTGCATGCGGCTCTGGCGGGTCACCAACGAGGCCTATTATCTCCGCCAATCCTATGTCTATCTCGCGAGCTTCTTCCATAATTGCGAGATCTGGGAATCGGAGATCGAGCGCGCGCGCCACTACAAGAATTTCCTCGGCGCCACCTGCCTGCACGACGCGCCCTATATGGCGATCTACGAATGTTTCGACAGCTTCGCCGCGTTCGAGCGCTATCTCAGGGACAGCGGCCCCGATCTCGATCCGGCGGCGCGGATGCTGATCAGCGAATATTGCAAATATGCGCTCGACCGGGCCTGGTATTATTATCCCGACGCCCTGCCTGAGGATATCCTCGCCACCGAGATCCGCAACGGCCATATCGACCCCACCCTCTCCTTCCCGCTCGAGGATCTGTATGCGGATGGGCAGCCGCCCGGCCAGGTCGGGCAGGAAGTCTATGGCTGCGGCGCTGCGTTCGTCTTCGCCAGCCGGTCCTTCCACCGCTTCGAGGGCGCGCCGTTCCTGCTGTTCTGCGACCATTTCCTGATGGCGAGCGAGCGTACCACCGCCACGTCGCTGCGGCTGCAACTCAACGGCGGTGAAGATTGCACCGCCCGCCTGAGCGTCATTCCGCTCGAAAAGAGCAGGCTCCCGGCAATCAAGGTCATTGACGGCGGTGACCCGATCCTGCCGCGCAAGGGCGATGACGGCCGCCTCGATTTCAATGTGCCGGCGACGGCACAGCTGTTCGTGACATGGTGAGAGGCTCGTTTGCGCCGCAATGGCGATGGCCGGTCGAGGCGCTTCTCACGGAGCTCCAAGCCTCCGACAATAAGCGGGCGCAAGCTGCGCCGGAACATTGCCGAAGAATCATGGGTTGTTCCGTCAGCAGGAGAGCATGATGGACGACACGAGAGACATCCCACCCGAAAATGGCAAGCGCGCCTGGATCGACAGCGCCACAGGCGCCGTGCATGGCAGCGGCGTCGGTGCGGGCGGCGGCAGCGAGGGCGAGGATTTCGACAGCGATTCAGCCGCGGGAGACGGGCCGGTGCCGTCAGCCGGCTCGCCGGGGAAAGGCGCTGCGCCCGGCAAGGCGCGCTGAGCGGCGTGGCAATGTCTCGGCGAGGGTAGCTGGCGATGCCGATTATTATCTCAATATCCGCAATGGGAATGGGCTGACGGTCGACGAAGAGGGTCAGGAACTCTCTGATGCAGCCGAAGCGCGCGAGACGGCTCTTGTCGGCATTCGGTCCATTCTCGCCGAAGAGCTGGCTTCGGGAAGAATGGATCCGGACGGCAGTATCGATGTCCTCGATGCCGCCAGTCAATTGGTGATGTCGGTCAGGTTCGAAGAGGCAGTGGCTTTCCACTTCCGCCAGCCGACGGCGCATTGAGCCGATCGACGCGAGAAGGCCTTCCTACCAGGCGGTACATCGGAAGAAGCGGACCGGCTCTCGTCCTTGATTGCTGAAGGCGTGCGCCCGGGCACTGTCGAACACATGGCTGGCCGCGGCCACTTCGACGGTTCCCTGTTCAAGCTCAAGCGTAAGTCGACCCTCGACAACGAAGAGCATGACATGCCACCCGACGGGATCCGCACCGGCCTGATAGCGTTCGCCCGGCTCAAGCCGCCATTCCCATATTTCAACTTCGCGGCGGGCATCCACGCTCCAGCGCAGCACGCCCTCGCCACCCCTGTCGCCGATCCAGCCGACCCGATCGATCCGCGCACTTCGCAACGCCGATGGATCGGCGACGAGATCGGAGAGAGTCGCGTCGAGCGCGACCCCGATCCTGTCGAGCGTCGCGGTGCTGACGCTGGTGGATCCGTTTTCGATACCCCCGACCATGCGCAGGCTCACGCCCGACATGTCGGCAAGCGCCTTCTGGCTCAGGCCGGCCGCGATCCTTCGCGTCCGGACATTCGTGGCGACATGGGTCAGGAACGAAGCCGTGACTTGACTAGGCAAAATATTGCCTCCAGTAGAATGCGCAATATTTTGCTTACAGGCATTGCGCGATCATGACAATTATCCGGCGCTCTCGCCGCCTCATGGCGGCTATCTGCGTGTTCGCGGCTGGCCCGGCGCTGGCTGACACGCCGGCGCCTTCCGGCACGCTGCTCAGCACATCGGGTGCTCAGGAGGATCTCGAGCTTGCGATCTCGGCGGTCGAAGCTGCCTTGCCGAACATCTACTGGCACCAGACGCGCCGCCAATGGGCAAGGGCAAAGGCCGATGCGCGCCTGCGCGTGGCGACGGTCACCGACAGCGAAGCGCTGTGGCGCATCCTCCGTCCGCTCATGGGCCAGATCGGCGAAGGCCATCTGAGCGTCCAGCTCAGCAACGCGATGAACCAGCATTACCGCGATGCGCCGCGCTTCCCGCTCGACCTGTTGTGGAACGATCGGGGCGCGTTCGTCATCGCCGGCTATGGCGCGGCGGCAGACATTGCCAAAGGCACGCGGCTGCTTTCGGTGGACGGCGTCGAGGATACCGAACTGCTGCGCGAGATGATTGCGGTCACCCCTCATGACGGGGTCATCCGCACCGGCACGATGCGCGATATCTCGGGGCGCGGCTTCGCTTCGATCCTGTACCGGCTGCGCGGTCCGCAATCGCACTTCCGCATCATGCTCGACGGCCCCGGCGGACCGGTGGAGCGCGTGGTGCCAGCGGTGCCGCGTCTGTCGCGACCGCCGGAAGGCGATGATCCGGCGCCGTTGCCGACGCTCGAATGGCTCGATGGGCACAGCGCCTATCTGAATGTGCCGACCTTCAGCAATGCCCGCCTGCGTGCAGCGGGCACGACCTTCCCCGATGCGATCCAGGAGGTTTTCACGCAGCTCGCCCGGGGCGGTACCACCGATCTCATCCTCGATCTGCGCGACAATGGCGGCGGGTCCGAGCCCAATGAGAGCATCCTCTTTTCCTATCTCGTCGAAAAGCCGCTGCGCAAATACGCAGCGGTCGAAGCGCGCGGCGCACATATCGCGGTCACCAGCCTGAGCGGAAAGCGGTTCGAGACCGACATATTCGACGAGGAGGATCGCGACCAGCAACGCCCGATCGGAAACGGCCGCCTCACACGCCGCAACCTGCCGCCGAACGGCTTGATGTCGCGCTGGACGAAGTTCGCACCGATCTATCATGGCCGCCTCGTGGTGCTGGCAGGCGGCAACACATTCTCCGGCGGGGCGGAGCTGGCATCAATGCTCAGCCATACAGGCCGCGCGCTGTTCGTCGGCGAGGAGGTCGGCGGAGCGGACGAAGGCAATACGAGCGGCCATCGCTGGACGATCGAGCTCCCGAACAGCAGGATGAAGCTCACCGTACCGTTGCTGCAGTTCCGCATGGCCTGGACGGATCACCCGCATGGCCGCGGGGTCAGGCCGGCCTGCGCCGCGCCGCCCAATGTCATGAACGATGACGCCCGGCAGGTCGCCGTGGCGCTATTGAAGCAAGACTGGACCCGGCCTGGCCGTGCAATCTGTCCCGGCCTCCCGCGCTGAGCGGATACGGGTCGCCAAAAAGAAAAGGCCCCACTCGCGCGAGGCCTTTTCCAGTTCAATCCGTGGCGGAGCGATCAGGCGGCCTGATCGTAATCGTCGTCGGTCATCACCGGGCCCGAATCCTGGCCCTTGGCCGAGACATCACGGTCGACGAACTCGATGATCGCGATCGGCGACGCGTCCGAGGCGCGGATGCCGGCCTTGATGATGCGGGTATAGCCGCCGTTACGATCGGCGTAGCGCGGGCCGAGCACCTCGAACAGCTTCACCAGCTGGGCGTCGTCGAGCAGCCGGGCGTGCGCCAGGCGGCGGTTCGACAGCCCGCCCTTCTTGGCGAGCGTGATCAGCTTCTCGACATAGGGGCGAAGCTCCTTCGCCTTGGCGGTCGTGGTGGTGATCTGCTCGTGCTTGATCAGCGCTGCCGACATGTTGCGGAACAGGGCTGTGCGGTGGGCCGAGGTCCGCTGAAGCTTACGGCCGCCTACGCGATGACGCATGGTATTTTTCCTTCGTTCGTTAAGGGGCCGTGCGAGGTACCCCAGAGCAGGTGGGGACGGTCGCCCACCGATAATCCGTCACCCCGGCGGAGGCCGGGGCCGCTATGAGGAGCGCGTCCGGCCCGAACCCAGCGCCCCCGGCCTCCGCCGGGGTGACGGGTCAGGGCCGGAAGCCGCTTATCCCATAATCTCTTGTTCGAGCTTCTTGGCCATCTCTTCGATGTTTTCCGGCGGCCAGCCCGGGATTTCCATCCCAAGCCGCAGACCCATCGACGACAGCACTTCCTTGATCTCGTTCAGCGACTTGCGGCCGAAATTCGGGGTGCGCAGCATCTCGGCTTCGGTCTTCTGGACCAGATCGCCGATATAGATGATGTTGTCGTTCTTGAGGCAGTTGGCCGAACGCACCGACAGTTCGAGCTCGTCGACCTTCTTGAGAAGGTAACGGTTGATCTGCTGGGTATCGCTCGAAACATCGCCGCTCGCCGCAGGGGCTGCATGGCCGATCGGGGCCGAACGCGCAACCGACGAGTCGTCGAAGTGAACGAACAGCGCGAGCTGGTCCTGAAGGATGCGCCCGGCATAGCCGACTGCGTCCTCGGGCGTGATCGTGCCGTCGGTCTCGATGGTGAGCGTCAGCTTGTCGTAATCGAGCTCCTGCCCGACGCGGGTGTTCTCGACCTTGTACGACACCTGGCGGACCGGCGAGTAGAGAGCGTCGATCGGAATCAGGCCGATCGGGGCGTCCGCCGGACGGTTCGCGACCGCGGCGACATAGCCCTTACCGACATCGGCGGTCAGCTCCATGTTGAGCGTCGCGCCTTCGTCGAGATGGCAGATCACGAGATTGGGGTTCATCACTTCGATGTCGCCCGACACCGCAATGTCGCCGGCCTTGACTTCGCCGGGGCCGGTTGCGGAAAGCTGCAGGCGCTTCGGCCCTTCGCCCTGCATGCGCAGCGCGATCTGCTTCACGTTGAGGACGATATCGGTCACGTCCTCGCGAACACCCGCCAGCGACGAGAATTCATGGAGGACGTTCTCGATCTTGATCGAGGTAACGGCAGCACCCTGAAGCGACGACAGCAGCACGCGGCGCAGCGCGTTGCCGAGCGTCAGGCCGAAGCCACGCTCGAGCGGCTCGGCCACGAAGGTCGCCTTGCGCTTGGGATCGCCGCCAGGCTTCTTCTCGAGGCCATTGGGCTTCTTCAGTTCCTGCCAGTTCTTAGCATTGACGGACACGGGCTTCCCCTTGGTTTTGGGCCGGAGCGGGGGAGCTCCGACCATGAAGGAATCGGCCGCGCAGCGTGATCAATCGCGCGCGACCGAGACGAAAATCAGACGCGGCGGCGCTTTGAAGGCCGGACGCCATTGTGCGGGATCGAGGTCACGTCGCGGATCGAAGTGATCTGGAACCCAACCGCCTGCAACGCACGAAGCGCTGACTCGCGGCCCGAACCCGGACCCTTTACTTCCACTTCGAGCGTACGGACGCCGTGCTCGGCGGCCTTCTTGCCGGCATCCTCGGCTGCGACCTGGGCCGCATACGGGGTCGACTTGCGTGAGCCCTTGAAGCCCATCATGCCGGCCGACGACCACGAGATCGCGTTGCCCTGGGCATCGGTGATCGTGATCATGGTGTTGTTGAAGCTGGCGTTCACATGCGCGACGCCAGAGGTGATGTTCTTGCGCTCGCGGCGCTTAATGCGCTGTGGTTCGCGTGCCATGGTGAAATTCCTGACCTTTTAGTCTTAGCGTGACGCCGGCGCAGTGGTCGTGGCGACCTGCCTCCGGCGGAAAAGTAAGGAAATCAGTCCCCCGGACTGATTTCTTATCTTACTTTTTCTTCCCGGCGATCGGCTTTGCCTTGCCCTTGCGAGTGCGCGCATTGGTATGCGTGCGCTGGCCGCGAACCGGCAGACCCTTGCGATGGCGCAGGCCGCGATAGCAGGCCAGGTCCATCAGGCGCTTGATGTTCATCGCGGTCTGGCGACGGAGATCGCCCTCCACGGTGTAATCAGCGTCGATCGCTTCACGGATGTGGAGCACTTCCTGATCGGTCAGGTCCTGCACGCGCGCCGTGTCGGGGATACCGAGCTTGGTGACGATTTCCTTGGCCTTGGTGTTGCCAATGCCGTGGATGTAAGTCAGCGCGATCACCACGCGCTTGTTGGTCGGGATGTTGACACCCGCAATACGAGCCATGAAATTTAGTCTCCTGCTCCACGGGGCGTGCATGGCTGCAGCCACCCCATCTCATCGCGTTGCATACCGAAACGCAAGATAACGGCGAGCGCAAACAAGCGCCGCCGGGACCCGGTGTTTCGGAATAGGTGCCAGATAAGAGCCGCGTGTTGGACTGTCAAGCGGCAGAAGGGCGGCACCCGAGCCATTTGTGAGTATCGCATATTTTCCCGCCATCGCAAGCCGGCTGATTTAAATCCTCATTAACGATAAACCGATAACGCCCGTTGGATGACCGGCGTCGCCACTCCGCCCCGGGTGCAACCCGATCTCGCGCCGGATGCGCCCCGGCGCGACAAGACCATGTTCGATACCTTCAACGGCATTCGCGGCGTGGCGGCGATCCTGATCGCCTTTCGCCATTGCATGTTCCTGTTCCCCGGCTGGGTGTTCCCGAACTCCTATCTCGCGGTCGACCTGTTCTTCGTGCTCAGTGGCTTCGTCATCGCCAATGCCTATGAACAGCGCCTCGCCGCCGGGCTCGCGCCGAGCGGCTTCATGCAGATCCGCCTGAACCGGCTCTATCCGCTTTATGCGCTCGGCCTCGCGCTCGGCATCGTCTCGATCCTCTTGATCTGGGCGCTCGGGCTCGATGCACGCTGGAGCGGCGGCGCGTTCCTGATCTCGGTGGTGCTGGGCTTGCTGATGCTGCCGACCCTGCATCCCTGGAACGACGAGATCTTCCCGTTCAACCCGCCCTCCTGGTCGCTCTTCTTCGAGCTGCTGATCAACTATCTCTACGCCCGCACCTATCGCTTCATGACGACGCAGCGCTACGCGCTCGTCGTAGCGGTCTTTGCCATCGTGCTGTTCCGCCTGCATCACCAGGGCAAGAATCTGAGCGAGGGCCATAGCTGGGATTTCTTCTTCGATGTCGGCATCGCCCGGGTGATCTACTGCTTCACGGTCGGCCTCGTGCTGTTCCGGCTCCCGCGCGTCTCGCGGACATCGTCCTGGCTCTCAGCCGCAATCCTGGTGCTGGTCGCGGCGACGCTGATGACCCAGACCGCCAATTTCTACTTCCCGCTGATTGCGGTCACGCTCTGGCTGCCGGCCCTTGTGCTGGTCGCGGCGAATATTGAGCCCGGCGAGAAATTCGGCGTGGTTTCGCGCTTCCTTGGGCGGATCTCCTATCCGCTCTACATGATCCACGCGCCGCTGGCCGTGATGGTGGGCGCCATCATCACCCGCGCCGGGATCGTCACTATCTCGGCATGGGCCGGCGTCGCCTTCCTCGCCACCATGGTCCTGCTCGCCGCCGCCGCGGACCATTATTACGACCGGATCGTCCGGGGCTGGCTCGCCCGGCGCGCAAAACGCGCAGCCGCTCAATCCGCCCAACCGACGGGTGAACCGGCCAGCAACGCCGCCTGATTCAGGCCAGGATATTCACCGCCCGCGCCGCCACCAGCGCGATCGTCAGCAGCGAAATGGCGGATTCCATCATCATCAGCAGCTTCGCCCGGCCGGACAACGGCAACGTGTCGGTCGGCGAGAACGCAGTCGCGTTGGTGAAGGACAGATAGAGATAGTCGATGAAACCCGGCGACCAGGTGCAGGGCTCGCGCGGCTCGCCGATCGTCATCTGCGGATAGAGGAAATCGCATTGCTCGGTTTCGATCAGCCCGCGCGTGGCCGGTCCGCCATGATCGATGCTCCAGAACCATAAAGCGAAGACGATGACGTTGGTCGCCCAGATATTGACGGCGTCCAGCAGCAGGGTCTGGCCGATCTTCGTAGCGCTCCCCGCCAGCAGATCATGGACCAGAGCGAGCAAGGCGAGGAAGTTGATGACAGTGATCAGCGCGGTCAGGAACAAGGCCAGGCGGCGGATCATCCGTCTTTCCCAGGCGATACGATCCCAATGATGATCAGCGGTCGCCTCGCGTGCGCTGGCCTGGGTCCAGGCGGTCGCGGCGGACAAAGGCAGGAGCAGGGCGATTTCGACCGTCGGCGCAAGCCAGCGCGGCCCGACCGTCAGATCATTGATCATCAGGAGTTGGAGCCCGGCGATCAGCGCCACCGACCCGCGCGCGAGCCAGAAATCCCATGAATGCGTATGGATCGCCTTCAACCGCCAACTCATCGCCGCTCCCCTCCCCTGTATCGCATACGGGCGCATCTCATCCCGGCATATCTCACAACGGCAACACGATCGCCGCGATCAGCCCGGGCGCATTGTCGCCCAGTTCCAGCCGCCCGCCATGCAGCCGCGCCACCGCCTCGATCAGCGACAGGCCGAGCCCGGCGCCCGGCGTACTGCGGGCATTGTCGAGGCGGCCGAAGCGGCGAAGCGCCTGCCCGCGATCCGCCTCAGCGATGCCCGGACCTTTGTCTTCGACCTGAATGCGGATCTCATTGGTCTGGCCGGCGAGTCGCAGCGTCACCTCGCCCCCCACGGCGGCATGGCGGAGGGCATTGTCGATCAGGTTGGTGATCGCCTGAGTCATCAGTTCGCGGTGCAGGATCAGCCGGCGCGGGGCCGATTCCAGCACAGTCGCGAAATGCATCCCGGCATCCTCGGCGACCGGGGCGTAGAGCTCGGCAATCTCCTCGACCAGCGCGGCAGGATCGAGGCTGGCGAAACGGTCGCGCGAGACCGATTCCGAGCGGGTGATCTCCATCAGCATCGACAGCATCTGCATCACCAGATCCGTTTCGCTGAGCAGGCCCGCGAGCGCCGCGTCGCGCTGCACCGGATCAGCCACCAGCAGCGCAGTCTCGGTCTTCGCCCGCAGCCGCGCGATCGGCGAGCGGAGATCATGCGCCAGGCTGTCCGTGACCAGCCGCAACTCGGTCATCAGCCGCTCGACCTTGTCGAGCATCGCGTTGAGCCGGGTCGCAAGCCGATCGAACGCGTCGCCGCCACCGGGCGCGCTCGCGACCCGGCGCGAGAGATCGCCGCCCGCGACGCCCTCGATCACATCTGCGACCCGGTTGAGCCGGCGCCCGACATAGCGCGTCACCACCAGCCCGCCGCCGATGCCGAGCCCGAGCGACAACAGGGTCGCCAGCAGCAAGGCCCGCTCGATACCGCGCTGCTCCTGCTCCCAGTCATCGAGCAGGCGCCCGCTCACCAGCCGGTAGTCGCCAATCCGCCGCACCGAATAGCCGGCCTCGCGCTCGGACCAGGGCCGTGCCTTGCCCAGCCGGCTGATCTTGAAGGCAAGCGTCTCGGGCGGCCCGATCGCCGCGACTTTCGGTCCGATCCCGGCGACCCGCCGCCCTTCCGCATCGATGACGGCAATGATCAGCGACAGATCGCCCGGCGCCCGCGCCTCCTCGATCGCCTGGTCGAGCGCTGGCAGTCCGCCGGTGCGCCACACCGCCACCAATGCATCGGATTGCTCGATCGTGTCGCGGCGCAACGCATCGATCGCGTCGTCATGGATCTGCCGCCAGACAAAGGCGACGAGGACGAGGTTGGAAACCAGAGCCAGCGCGATCGCGAGCAGCGCGATCCGCGCGGTGACCGATAGCCTCATCCGCCCTCAGCCGAGAGCCGATAGCCGGCGCCGCGCACGGTGTGCAGGATCGGCGCGCCGAACCCCTCCTCGATCTTGCGCCGCAGCCGGCCGATATGGACGTCGACGACGTTCGAGCCCGGATCGAAATGATAGTTCCAGATCTTCTCGAGCATCATCGTCCGGGTGACGACCTGCCCGGCGTGGCGGGCGAGATATTCGAGCAGGTTGAATTCGCGCGCGCCGAGCGCGATCGCGCGTCCATCGCGGGTGACGGTACGGGCCAGCAGATCGATCTCGAGGTCGCCGACGCTGAGCCGGGTCGGCTGCGTATCGGCAGCGATGCGGTCGGTGCGGCGCAGCAGCGCCTCGATCCGCGCGGACAGCTCAGCGAAGGAGAAGGGTTTGACCAGATAATCATCGGCGCCGGCGCGCAGGCCGTCGATCCGGTCATCGACCGTGGCGAGTGCTGAGAGGATCATCGCCGGCGTCCGGATGCCGGCCGCGCGGATCGCGCCGATCATCGCCAGCCCGTTGAGCCCGGGCAGCATGCGATCGGCAATAATGAGATCGAAAATGCCTTCGCTGGCGAGGAACAGCCCATCGCGGCCATCGCCGCAGGATTCCACGGCAAAGCCCGCCTCGCCCAACCCCTTGGCGAGATAGCCGGAGGTGGCGGGGTCGTCTTCGACGATCAGGATCTTGCGGGTCATTGGTTGCATTCCGGGCGGGTTCCTCCAGCCTAACGCATCGCGGCGAAAAGTGGGAACCGGTTTTCGCCCAAAACGACGCGAGGATAAAATTGACCGGCGGAAGGCGAACCTTCCGCCGGCCGCAGCGCCCCCGGGAGTGCGGACGCTGATCTCAAAGGGGATATTCAAGCCCCATGCGGGGCCATAGCCCAGCAGATACCGCCCGCCGGTTCCGCCTCCGATGACGGTCACGTGAAGAGTTTGTCATGGAGAAGTTCGGCCCGGCCCGGCGATGTCGAGCCGTTGCCTGGCGGCCTATTTGTTCTTGTCAGCCGGATCAGCTGGCGGCGGTGCCTCAGCCGCGGCCTTGAGCCCGGCGATCTGCAGCCCGAGCACTTCATCCACCTTGGGCGCGAGCGTATCCGCCCCTGCGCGCACATAGCCGCTCACCACATAATCGAGCGTCACCCTGGTCGCGTTCGAGCCTTCGGGATCGAGCTTGAAGGTCAGCGTGCCGGTCACTGCCTCGGCCTGAAGCGGGCCCAGCGCGGCTGACAGCCGCATCATGCGCGGCGCCTCGACATAGAGGATGTGGCCATGCTCCACGCTACCCTTGTGGCCCGGCAGTCGCTCGCAGAAGCAGCCGGTGGCCTGGGCGTCGATATAGAGATTGGCGGAGTCGCCCGAATAGGTGTGCTCCTTGCTCCACCAGCGCTGTGGCGCGCGAAGCGTATCCCAGACCTGCTGGATCGGCGCGTCGATGGTCAGCACATGGTGGATGTTCATCGTCGTCGGGGTCGAGGCGACGACTTCGGCCGCGGACGGCGCGGCAAGCGGCAGCGCGAGCATCACGCTCATCAAACCGAGCCACTTCATCCGCGTCCTCCCAAAGCCGAGAGGCGCATCATATGCTCTGGGGCCGGGACGGCAAGCCGAAGCGGCATCGCCGCTCAGGCGTTACGCCTTCCCGTCCAGAATCGCCTCGATCGCGCGCGTGACCGCATCCATATCGGCCATGCCATCGACGCGCGAGACCAGCCCGCGCGCGCGATAGATCGGCAGGATCGGCTCGGTCTTGGCGCGATATTCGGCCATGCGTTTCCGCACGGTTTCCTCATTATCGTCGTCGCGACGATTGAAATGAGTCGAGCCGCACACATCGCAGACGCCCGGTACCTTGGGCAGCTTGTAGCGGTCGTGATAGCCCTCGCCGCACTTGGCGCAGGTGTAGCGGCCGGTGATACGGTCGACCAGCGCGTCCTCGTCGACATGGAGCTCGATGACATGGTCGAGCGTCCGGCCCCGCGCCGTGAGGAGATCGTCGAGCTGCTCGGCCTGCGCCGCTGTGCGCGGATAGCCGTCGAAGATCACGCCGTTCAGCGTGTCCGGCATGTCGAGCCGTTCGCCGATGATGCCGGAGACGATCTCGTCGGGGACGAGGCCGCCGGCTTCCATGATCGGCTTGGCCTTGAGGCCCACAGGGGTGCCGGCGTTCTTCGCCGCCCGCAGCATGTCTCCGGTGGAGAGCTGCACCATCCCGCGATCGGCCATCAGCCGGCTCGCCTGGGTGCCCTTGCCCGCCCCCGGCGGACCCAGGAGAATGATATTCAACCCTGCATTCCTCTCGGTCTTGCGCCGCCCCTCTTAACGAAGACGCCCGCCCTTCAATTTAGCCTTTTTGATCAGATCGCCATATTGATGCGCAAGCAAGTGGCTCTGGATCTGCGTGACGGTATCCATCGTCACGTTGACGACGATCAGCAGGCTGGTTCCGCCGAGCGTGAACGGGATCGCCAGCTCGGACGACAGCCACTCCGGCAACAGACAGATGATCGTCAGATAGGCAGCGCCGATCACGGTGATGCGCGTCAGCACATAATCGAAATAGGTCTCGGTGTTCTTGCCCGGGCGGATGCCGGGGATGAACCCGCCATAGCGCTTCAGATTGTCGGCCGTCTCTTCCGGATTGAACACAACCGCGGTGTAGAAGAACGAGAAGAAGATGATGCCGGCGCCGTAGAGGATCAGATACACCACGCTGCCGCGCGCCAGATACTGGCTGAGCGTGATGATGAAGTCGCCCCAGCGGGTATCGGTGGAGACGTTCTTGCCCATCATCTGGATGATGGTCAGCGGCATCACCAGCAGCGACGAGGCGAAGATCGGCGGGATCACGCCGGCGGTGTTGAGCTTCAGCGGCAGATGGCTCCGATCGGCCTGCATGCCGCCATGCTGGGTTTGTCGCTTCGGATACTGGATCAGGATGCGCCGCTGCGCGCGCTCCATGAAGCAGATGAACAGCACGATCACGACCACGCCCGCAACGATGCCGAGGAAACGCCCGACATCGACTGAGCCCGAGCGGCTGCCCTCGATCAGGTTGTAGAGCGTCGTCGGCAGGTTCGCGACGATGCCGGCCATGATGATCAGCGACATGCCGTTGCCGATGCCGCGGCTGGTGATCTGCTCACCCACCCACATCAGGAACATGGTGCCGCCGACCATGGAGATCACCGCACCGATGCGGAACATCAGGCCCGGATCGATTACCGCCTGCGCGCCATTGGCCGCGCCGAGCGCCTCGAGGCCGACCGCGATGAAATAACCCTGGATCGCGGTCAGGCCGACCGTACCGTAACGGGTGTACTGGTTGAGCCGCTTGCGCCCGCTCTCGCCTTCCTTCTTGATCGCGGCGAGCGTCGGCGACAGCGAGGTCGCCAGCTGCACCACGATCGAGGCAGTGATGTACGGCATCACGCCCAGCGCGATCAGGCTCATCCGCTTAAGCGAACCGCCCGAAAAGGTGTTGAAGAAATCGAGGACGCCCCCGGTGGTATCCTTGGAGAGCTGCGCCAGCGCGGTCGGGTCGATGCCCGGCAGCGGCACATAGCTCAGCATCCGGAAGACGATCAGCGCGCCGATGGTGAACCAGAGGCGTTTCTTGAGATCGGTCGCCTGTGCGAATTTCGACAGGTTGATGCCGGAGGCCATTGAGTCGGCTGCGGATGCCATATTCGTGGTCGTCCCAAAAAAACATCGGGGGGAAACAAAAGCGGCGGGAAACGTTTGACCGCCCCGCCGCTCATATAGGGGCCCGATCGGGCTTGTCTAAGGGCCTTTATGCGTCTTCGCGACGAACGGGGCCGGATCGGCCCCGCGCATCGGCGAAAACAGCGGCACTCAGGCCTTGCGCGCCTCGATCCTGGCGGCGCGGACCTTGCCCTTCTTGGCGGCGGCCTTCTCGGCTGCCGGCACGACGGCGATGACATCGACCTTGCCGCCGGCCTTCTCGACCGCCTCGATCGCGCCCTTCGACGCGCCGGCAACGGTGAAGCTGAGCTTCGCGGAGATCGTGCCCTTGCCGAGCAGGCGGACGCCGTCCTTGCCGCCACGGGCCAGGCCGGCCGCCTTCAGCGCAGCGTGGTCGAGCGCAGCACCGGCCTCGATCTTGCCGGCATCGACTGCCTTCTGGATCGCGCCGAGATTCACCTCGGCATAGTCCTTGGCGAAGATGTTGTTGAAGCCGCGCTTCGGCAACCGCATGTGGAGCGGCATCTGACCGCCTTCGAAGCCGGCGATGGACACGCCCTCACGGCTCTTCTGGCCCTTGATGCCGCGGCCGCCGGTCTTGCCCTTGCCCGAGCCGATGCCCCGGCCGACCCGCATGCGGGACTTGCGGGCGCCATCATTGTCGCGGAGTTCGTTCAGTTTCATATCGTGCACTCGCTTTCGCTTTTGTCGCGCTGTTTTCCAAAGCCCCTCCCCTTCAGGGGAGGGGTTGGGGTGGGGCAGTGCCTCAAGCGCCGTTGCGCGTGGAGCTAAGTCCCCCACCCCCGACCCCTCCCCTGAAGGGGAGGGGAGATTTGCTTAACCCTCGACCGACACCATGTGCGCGACCTTGCGGATCATGCCCCGAACCTCGGGGCTGTCCTGCAGTTCGCGCGTCTTGTGCATCTTGTTGAGGCCGAGACCGATCAGCGTCGCGCGCTGATCCTTCTCGCGGCGGATCGGCGAACCCGTCTGGGTCACCTTGATCGTGCCGCCGGCGGCTTCTTTCTTCTTCGCCATCTGTCTTACTCCGCAATCGCCGCGGCGTCAGCCTCGGCGGCCTGCGAGCCACCACGGCCGAGCAGGTCGGCGATCTTCTTGCCGCGACGCTGCGCGACCGACTTGGGGCTGACCTGCGAGGTCAGCGCTTCGAAGGTCGCACGGATCATGTTGTACGGGTTCGACGTGCCGACCGACTTGGTCACCACATCGGCCACACCCAGGCTCTCGAACACGGCGCGCATCGGGCCGCCCGCGATGATGCCGGTACCCTGCGGTGCCGAACGCACGGTCACGAGGCCGGCGCCGAAATGGCCCTTGCCGTCATGATGCAGCGTACGACCCTCGCGGAGCGGAACGCGGACCATTGCCTTCTTGGCAGCAGCCGTCGCCTTGGAAATGGCTTCCGGCACTTCGCGCGCCTTGCCATGACCGAAGCCGACCCGGCCCTTGCCGTCGCCCACGACGACCAAAGCCGCGAAGCCGAAGCGCTTGCCGCCCTTCACCGTCTTCGAGACGCGGTTGATGTGGACCAGCTTCTCGATCAGCTCTTCGCCGCCCTCGTCGCCGCCCGGCGCGCCACGACGATTGTCGCGACCGCCCCGGTTGTCACGGCCGCCACGGTTCTGACCGCCGCCACCGGGGCCGCCACGGCCACGGCCGCCACGCGGGCCACGGCCCTGCGGTGCGTCCTGCGGCGCGCCTTCAGCCGAGGCTTCCGTCGGGATGATTTCGTCAGCCATTCTTAAAACTCCAACCCGGCTTCACGCGCGGCATCCGCCAGCGCCTTCACCCGACCGTGATAGAGGAAGCCACCGCGGTCGAAGACGACCTGGGTGACGCCCGCCTGCTTCGCCGCCTCGGCGACGCGCTTGCCGACCGCAACCGCTGCATCGATGTTCGCGCCGGACGTGCCGCGCACGTCCTTCTCCAGCGTGGAGGCGGACGCGAGCGTCTTGCCCTGCGCATCGTCGATCACCTGGGCATAGATATGCTTGCCCGAGCGATGCACCGACAGCCGCGGACGGCCGGCGGCGCGGTTGCGCAGCGTGGTGCGGACGCGAAGGCGGCGCTTCGCGAAAAGAGAGAGACCCTTGGTGCTCATTACTTCTTTTTCCCTTCCTTGCGGAAGATGAACTCGCCGTCGTACTTGATGCCCTTGCCCTTGTACGGCTCAGGCTTGCGCCAGCGACGGATCTCCGCGGCCAGTTGACCGACCTTCTGCTTGTCCGAGCCCGAAATCTCGACCGTCGTATTGTCCGGGGTCTTGACCTCAAGACCTTCCGGCACGTCGATGTTGACGTCGTGGCTGTAACCCAGCTTCAGGTTGAGCACCTTGCCCTTGGCGTCAGCACGATAGCCGACGCCGTTGATCAGAAGCTTCTTGGTGAAGCCGTCCGAAACGCCGGTCACGAGATTCTGCACCAGGGTCCGCTGCATGCCCCAAAAGGCACGCGCCTGCTTGGTGTCATTGGCCGGCTGCACCGAAATGCCGCCATCCTCCAGCGTATAGCTGATCTCTTCGCGCAGCGTCAGCGAGAGGGTGCCCTTGGGGCCCTTCACGCTCAGCTTGCCGTCGTCGATCGAAGCGGTGACACCGCTCGGGATCGCGATCGGCTTTTTACCGATGCGGCTCATCAGAATACCTCCGCCAGCACTTCGCCGCCGACATTCTGCTCGCGCGCTTCCGCGTCGGACAGAACGCCGCGAGGCGTCGAGACGATCGTGATACCCAGGCCGTTCATCACGCGCGGCAGCTCGGTGGCTCCCGAATAGACGCGACGGCCGGGCTTCGAGACGCGCGCGACATGCTTGATAGCAGGCTGGCCCTCGAAATATTTCAGCTCGATCCGGATGCCCTTGGCAGGCCCCATCTCTTCTTCGCTGTAGCCACGGATATAACCCTCGCGCTGCAGCACATCGAGCACGCGGGCCCGCAACTTGGACGCGGGCGACAGGACGGAGTCCTTGCGCGCGCGCTGGCCGTTACGGATGCGGGTGAGCATATCACCCAGGGGATCGGTCAATGCCATCTCGTGATCCTTACCAGCTCGACTTCGTAACGCCGGGGATGAGGCCCTTGTTGGCCAGATCGCGCAGCTGAATACGGCAGAGGCGGAACTTGCGATAATAAGCGCGCGGACGACCCGTCACCTCGCACCGGTTGCGGACGCGCGTCGGGTTCCCGTTGCGCGGGATCTGCGCCATCTTCAGGCGCGCGATCAGGCGGTCGCCATCGTCGAGCGACGTGTCGGCGGCGATCGCCTTCAGCTTCGCATATTGCGGAGCGTATTTCTTGACCAACGCCTTACGACGCTCGTTCTTGTTCACAGAACTGACTTTAGCCATCTTACGCTGCCTTCTTTTCGGCGCCGCTATTGTCGCTGGCGGCTTCGATCGGGAACGGGAAGCCGAACAGGCGGAGCAGCTCGCGCGCTTCGTCGTCGGTCTTCGCGGTCGTGGTCACGATCACGTCCATGCCGCGCACCTTGTCGATGCGGTCATAGTTGATCTCGGGGAACACGAGCTGCTCCTTCAGGCCGCAGGCATAATTGCCGCGTCCATCGAAGCTCTTCGGGTTGAGCCCGCGGAAATCGCGAACGCGGGGAAGCGCGATCGTGATGAAGCGATCGAGGAACTCGTACATGCGCTCGCGGCGAAGGGTGACCTTCACGCCGATCGGCATGCCCTCACGCAGCTTGAACTGCGCGATCGACTTCTTCGCCTTGGTGACGACCGGCTTCTGACCTGCGATCAGCTCCATCTCGCCCGCGGCCTGCTCGACCTTCTTCTTGTCCTGCGTCGCTTCGCCAACGCCCATGTTGAGGACGATCTTGTCGAGGCGCGGAACCTCCATCGCGTTCTTGTAACCGAACTTCTCGGTCATCGCCTTGACGATGCGATCGTCATAGATCGCCTTCATCCGCGGCTTGTAAGCATCAGCCACTGATCTTCTCCCCGGTCTTGACGGCCACGCGGACCTTCTTCCCGTCGACGGTCTCGAAACGGACGCGCGTCGGCTTGCCGTCGGCGGTCACGTGCGCGACCTTCGAGACATGCAGCGGCGCTTCCGAACGCTTCAGGCCACCTTGCGGGTCGCCCTGGCTCGGCTTGGTGTGGCGGATCGCGATGTTCACGCCCGACACGATGACCTTGCCGTCCTTCGGCATGGCCTGGGTCACTTCACCGGTCCGTCCCTTGTCCTTGCCGGACAGGACGATGACGCGGTCACCCTTCTTGATCTTCGCAGCGGCCATTACAGAACCTCCGGCGCCAGGCTGATGATCTTCATGTGCTTCTTGCCGCGGAGCTCGCGCACCACCGGGCCAAAGATACGGGTGCCGATCGGCTCCTCGTTCTTGTTGACCAGCACGGCCGCATTCGAATCGAAGCGGATCACGGTGCCGTCCGCACGGCGAATGTCCTTCGCGGTCCGCACGATGACGGCGCGGTGAACGTCGCCCTTCTTCACACGGGCACGGGGTGCGGCTTCCTTGACGCTGACGACGATGATGTCGCCAACGCCTGCGGTGCGGCGCTTGGACCCGCCAAGCACCTTGATGCACTGCACCCGCTTCGCGCCGCTGTTGTCAGCGACCTCGAGATTGGACTGCATCTGGATCATCGATCCGGTTCCTTCTCACTCTGGGGCCGATTCCGACCGGACCCCGCCTAAATGTACGGCGTTAGCCGTCGATGGTTGCCCGCTCGGGGGTCGCGTGGGTGTTGACCCGCTCGATCACCTTCCAGGTCTTCAGCTTGGAGATCGGGGCGGTCTCTTCGATCCGCACCGTTTCGCCCTGCTTGAACTCGTTCGCCTCGTCATGGGCGTGATACTTCTTCGTACGACGGATGATCTTGCCGTAGAGCGCGTGCTTCACCTTGCGCTCAACATTCACCACCACCGTCTTGTCGGTCTTGTCCGAGACGATCACCCCGGTCAGCACGCGCTTCGGCATGTCAGTCTTCCTTACTTGGCATCGGCCGAGCGCACGCGCTGGCCTTGCAGGGTCTTGATGCGAGCGATGTCGCGACGGACCTCACGCACCCGGCTCGGCTTTTCGAGCTGGTTGGTGGCGGCCTGGAAGCGGAGGTTGAAGGCCTCCTTCTTCAGATTGCCCAGCTGCTCATCGAGCTGGTCGTCGGTCTTCGTCTTCATGTCATCGATAGCGCGGGCCATCATGCAACTCCCAGATGCGAGGTGTCGCCGAGACGGGCAACCACCTTCACCTTGATCGGCAGCTTCATCGCAGCGCGGCTGAACGCCATCGCGGCAACATCGCCAGGAACGCCGTCCAGCTCGAATAGGATACGGCCGGGCTTGACCCGTGCCGCCCAATATTCGGGCGAGCCCTTGCCCTTGCCCATGCGGACTTCGGCAGGCTTGGACGTGACCGGCACGTCCGGGAACACGCGGATCCACAAACGCCCCTGGCGCTTGATGTGACGCGTGATCGCGCGGCGAGCCGCCTCGATCTGGCGCGCGGTGATCCGCTCCGGCTCCATCGCCTTCAGCCCGTAGGAGCCGAAGTTGAGCGTGGTACCGCCCTTGGCGTCACCGGAAATCCGGCCTTTGAACGCCTTGCGGAACTTGGTTTTCTTGGGTTGCAGCATTGCTATGGTTCCTTAGCGGGCCGGACGCACGCCGGAGGTTTGAGCCTCCATCATGATCCGGTCCTGCGCCATCGGGTCGTGACCCAGGATTTCGCCCTTGAAGATCCAGACCTTCACGCCGCACACGCCGTACGCGGTGTGTGCAGTCGCTTCGGCATAATCGACGTTCGCGCGCAGCGTGTGCAGCGGAACCCGGCCCTCACGGTACCATTCCGACCGCGCGATCTCGGCGCCGCCGAGACGGCCGCCGCAGTTGATCCGGATGCCCTCGGCACCGAGGCGCATCGCCGACTGCACCGCACGCTTCATGGCGCGGCGGAAAGCGATACGACGCTCGAGCTGGTCGGCAATGCCCTGCGCGACGAGCTTGGCGTCGACTTCGGGCTTGCGGATCTCGACGATGTTCAGCGAGACGTCCGAAGAGGTCATCTTGCCGAGCGTACGCCGCAGCTTCTCGATGTCAGCGCCCTTCTTGCCGATGATCACGCCGGGGCGCGCAGCGAAGATGGACACGCGGCACAGCTTGGCCGGACGCTCGATCACCACCTTGGAGATCGCCGCCTGGGGCAGCGTCTTCATGATGAAGGCGCGGATCTTGAGATCCTCGAGCAGAAGGCGGCCATAATCGGCGCCTTCCGCATACCAGCGGCTGTCCCAGGTACGGTTGATCTGAAGACGCAGACCGATCGGATTGCTCTTTTGACCCATTATGCTTCTTCCTGCTCGCGCACGACGATCCGCAGCCGTGAGAACGGCTTGAGGATGCGCGTCGACTTGCCGCGACCGCGGGTCGCGAAACGCTTCATGACGATCGACTTACCGACCGAAGCCTCGGCGACGACGAGCGCGTCGACATCGAGATTATGGTTGTTTTCCGCATTGGCGATCGCCGAGGCGAGAACCTTGCGGGCTTCGACAGCCATGCCCTTGGTCGAGAAGGCGAGGATGTTCATCGCATCGCCGGCCTTCTTGTTGCGGATCATCGCGGCGACGAGACCGAGCTTCTGGGCCGAGCCGCGAATCTGCGTGCCCACCGAGAGAGCTTCCTTCTCACCGACCTTGCGGGGGGATTTTGCCTTCGACATCAGCGCTTGCCCTTCTTGTCGGCGGCGTGACCGGGGAAGTAGCGCGTCGGCGCGAACTCGCCGAGCTTCATCCCGACCATGTCCTCATTGACGGACACGGGCACGAACTTGCGGCCGTTATAAACGGTGAACGTCAAGCCGACGAACTGCGGCAGGATCGTCGAGCGGCGCGACCAGGTCTTGATCGGCGCACGCGCGTTGGTTTCCTGGGCGGTCTCTGCCTTCTTGAGCAGATGGAGGTCCACGAACGGACCTTTCCAGACTGAACGAGCCATGGCGGTTAGCCCTTCTTCTTGGCGTGACGCGACCGGATGATCATCTTGTCGGTCGACTTGTTGTGACGGGTGCGCGCACCCTTGGTCGGTTTGCCCCAGGGCGTGACCGGATGACGGCCGCCCGAGGTCCGGCCTTCACCACCACCATGCGGATGGTCGACCGGGTTCTTGGCGACGCCGCGGGTCAGCGGGCGCTTGCCGAGCCAGCGATTGCGGCCGGCCTTGGCGAGGTTGGTGTTGCCGTTGTCCGGGTTGGACACGGCACCGACGGTCGCCATGCAGTTCGAGTGGATATAGCGCTGCTCGCCCGAATTGAGGCGAACCATCACCATGCCCTTGTCGCGGCCGACGACCTGCACATAGGTGCCTGCCGAACGGGCGAGCTGGCCGCCCTTGCCGGGCTTCATCTCGACATTGTGGACGATCGTGCCAACCGGCATCTGGCCCAGTTCCATCGCATTGCCCGGCTTCACGTCGGTCTTCTTGCCGGCAACGACCTTGTCGCCAACGGCGAGGCGCTGCGGCGCGATGATATAGGCGAGCTCTTCGTCCGGATATTTGATCAGGGCGATGAAGGCAGTGCGGTTGGGATCATATTCGATCCGCTCGACCGTGCCGTCCACGTCCCACTTGCGACGCTTGAAGTCGATCAGGCGATAGCGCTGCTTGTGACCGCCGGCGATGCCGCGCGAGGTGACATGGCCCTTGTTGTTGCGGCCACCGGTCTTGCGCTTGCCTTCGGTCAGCGCCTTGATCGGGCCGCCCTTGTGCAGACCGCTGCGGTCGACGAGGATGAGTCCGCGTCGTGCCGGGCTGGTCGGGTTATAATGCTTGAGTGCCATGTTACTGGACTCCCGTCGTCACGTCGATCGACTGGCCGTCGGCCAGGGTCACGATGGCTTTCTTCATGTCGGAGCGCGTGTAGGGCGTGCCCTTCCACTTCTTCGTCTTGCCCTTCTGGACGATCGTGTTGACCCCCAGAACCTTGACGTCGAACAGCGCCTCGACGGCCGCCTTGATCTCAGGCTTGGTCGCGTCGTTCGCGACCTTGAACACCACGGCGTTCTGCTCGGAGAGCAAAGTCGCCTTTTCGGTGATGTGCGGTGCGACGATCACATCATAATGACGGATGTCGATACCGGCTTTCTGCTTCTTAGCCATTGAAGCGCGCCTCCAGCTTTTCGACAGCCGCGCGGGTCAGCACCAGCGTGTCATGCTTCAGAATGTCGTAAACATTGGCGCCGGCGGCCGGCATCACGTTGATCTGGCGAAGGTTGCCCGCGGCGAGCGCGAAGCTCGTCTCGACCATGTCGCCGTCGATCACCAGAGCCGTCTTGCCGAAGCCGAGCTTCGCCCAATCCGCGGTCAGCGCCTTGGTCTTGCTCTCGTTCACCGCGAGGCTGTCCATGATGACCAGCGAACCGGCCTTGGCATGGCTCGAAAGCGCCATCTTCAGGCCGAGTGCGCGGATCTTCTTGTTCAGCGACGGGTTGAAATCGCGAACCCGGGCGCCGTGTGCCTTACCACCACCGACGAAGGTCGGTGCGCGGCGATCGCCGTGACGCGCCGTACCGCCGCCCTTCTGGCGGCCGAACTTCTTGCCGGTGCGGGCGACATCGGCGCGCTCGCGGGTGCCGCGCGCGGTGGCGCGACGCTTTTCGAGCTGCCAGGTGACGACGCGGTGCAGGATGTCGGCGCGCGGATCGAGGCCGAAAACCTCGTCGTTGAGCTCGATGTCCGAGGCTTTCGCCTTGGCGTCGAAGGACTGAATCTTGACCTTCATGTTCAGCCCTCCTGGCCTTCGGTCGCTTCCGGAGCGGCCGTCTCTTCGGCGGGCGTCTCGGCGGGAGCGGTGTTGCTGTTGGCGGCGGCCTTCAGGCCGGCCGGGTACGGCGCATCGGCGTGACGCGCGACCTTGATCGAATCCTTGACGAGCAGCCAGCCGCCCTTCGAGCCGGGCACCGAGCCCTTGACGAAGATGAGGCCGCGCTCGGCGTCGGTCGAAACGATTTCGAGATTCTGCTGGGTGCGGTTCTTGTCGCCCATCTGCCCGGCCATCTTCTTGTTCTTGAAGACCTTGCCCGGATCCTGGCGCTGACCGGTCGAACCGAGCGAACGGTGCGAGACGGAGACGCCATGGGTAGCGCGCAGACCGCCGAAGCCCCAACGCTTCATGCCGCCCGCGAAACCCTTGCCCTGGGTGACGCCCTGGATGTCGACGATCTGGCCGGCGACATAATGGTCAGCCGAAATCTCGGCGCCCACGTCGAGCAGTGCATCGTCGGAAACACGGAACTCGGCCAGCTTCGCCTTGGGCTCGACTTCGGCCTTGCCGAAATGGCCACGCTGCGGCTTGGCGACATTCTTCGCCTTGGCCGTGCCGGCACCAAGCTGGACGGCGGTATAACCATCACGGTCGGCCTCGCGAACGGCCACCACCTGCAGATTTTCCAGTTGCAGGACGGTCACGGGCACATGGCGCCCATCGTCCTGGAACAAGCGGGTCATCCCCATTTTCTTCGCGATCACGCCAGTGCGCATGATCCATGCTCCCATTACAGAGGCCCGCCGGAACGATTTCCGACGGGCGTGTCAGCCCAAATATGATACGTGCCCCGTCCCGGGCTGGTGCCCGGCAAACCGGGCGTGACGGGGGACGCAGACCCGGGCCATATCTCTTAAGAAAAGAGGGCCCGGCGGTATCCCTATCCGGCGTCGCCGAAGCGAAGCCTGAATTTCGTGTGGAGCGCGGCCCTTAGGCCAGCTTGATCTCCACGTCTACACCCGCGGCGAGATCGAGCTTCATCAGCGCGTCTACCGTCTGCGGGGTCGGCTGAACGATGTCCAGCATCCGCTTGTAGGTGCGGACCTCGAACTGCTCACGCGACTTCTTGTCGATGTGCGGCCCGCGGTTCACGGTGAACTTTTCAATGCGCGTCGGGAGGGGAATGGGTCCGCGGATAAGTGCGCCGGTGCGGCGCGCCGTGTCGGCGATGTCGCCGGTGGCCTGATCGAGCACACGATGATCGAATGCCTTCAGACGAATCCGAATATTCTGCGTTTCCATAACCCTACCGATGCGAAAGAGCGAGCTGCCCGGAGGCAGCCGAACCATTGTTCACTAAAATAGCAACCGCCCGAATCACCGAGGATCCGGGCGGAGGCGCGTCTATATTACTTCGAGATGCCGCTGACAATCCCCGAACCAACGGTACGGCCACCCTCGCGGATGGTGAAGCGCTGGCCGACGTCCATGGCGATCGGCGCAATTAGCTTGACGCCCAGAGCGATGTTGTCGCCCGGCATCACCATCTCGGTGCCCTCGGGGAGCTCGACCGTGCCGGTGACGTCGGTGGTGCGGAAGTAGAACTGCGGACGATAGTTGGCGAAGAACGGCGTGTGACGGCCACCTTCGTCCTTCGACAGCACGTACACTTCCGACTGGAAGTCGGTGTGCGGCTTGATCGAGCCCGGCTTGCAGAGAACCTGGCCACGCTCGACCTCTTCACGGCCGACGCCGCGGATCAGCGCACCGATATTGTCGCCGGCCTGGCCCTGATCGAGCAGCTTGCGGAACATTTCGACGCCCGTGACGGTGGTCTTGCGGACTGCCGGGTGGATGCCGACGATCTCGACTTCCTCGCCGACCTTCACAACGCCGGTCTCGACGCGGCCGGTGACGACCGTGCCGCGACCCGAGATCGAGAACACGTCTTCGATCGGCATCATGAACGGCTTGTCGAGCGGACGCTCGGGCTGCGGGAGATACTCGTCGACTGCCTGCATCAGCTTGAGCACGGCGTCATGGCCGATCTCGGGCTGCTTGTCGTCGAGCGCGCACACGGCCGAGCCACGGATGACCGGAATGTTGTCGCCGTCGAAATCATACTTCGACAGGAGCTCGCGGATCTCCATCTCGACCAGCTCGAGGATTTCCTCGTCGTCGACCAGATCGACCTTGTTCATGAACACGACCATCGTCGGCACGCCGACCTGACGGGCGAGCAGGATGTGCTCGCGGGTCTGCGGCATCGGGCCGTCGGTAGCCGACACGACCAGGATCGCGCCGTCCATCTGGGCTGCGCCGGTGATCATGTTCTTCACATAGTCGGCGTGGCCCGGGCAATCGACGTGCGCATAGTGGCGCGCGGTCGTCTCATACTCGACGTGCGCGGTCGAGATGGTGATGCCGCGCTCGCGCTCTTCAGGAGCCTTGTCGATGTTCGCGTAGCTGGTGAAGGTGGCGCCACCGGTCTCGGCGAGCACCTTGGTGATCGCGGCCGTCAGCGACGTCTTGCCATGGTCGACGTGACCGATGGTGCCGATGTTGAGATGCGGCTTCGTCCGCTCAAACTTTGCTTTTGCCATTTTCGCCTCTTCTTATTCAAATTCCGGGGTCGCTGCAGAGCCGCGCGGAAGCGGCCCCTTAGCGAGTGATTTCAGATTATGCCAGCTTTGCCTTCACTTCGTCGGCAACGTTGGCAGGGACCTCGTCATAATGCGAGAACTGCATCGAGTATTGCGCGCGGCCCTGGCTGAACGAGCGGAGCTGGTTCACGTAACCGAACATGTTCGCCAGCGGCACGATCGCCTCGACGGCGGTCGCGTTGCCACGAGTGTCGGTGCCCTGGATCTGGCCACGACGGCTGTTCAGATCGCCGATCACGTCGCCGAGATAATCCTCGGGCGTCACGACCTCGACCTTCATGATCGGCTCGAGCAGCTTGATGCCGGCCTTCTGGGCCGCTTCACGCATCGCGCCACGCGCGCAGATTTCGAACGCAAGCGCCGATGAGTCGACGTCATGATATTTGCCGTCGAGCAGCTCGACCGAGAAATCGATGATCGGGAAGCCGATCAGTGATCCGGTCTCGGCCGTCTCGCGCATGCCCTTCTCGACCGACGGGATATATTCCCGCGGGACGTTGCCGCCCTTGATCGAATCGATGAAGGTGAAGCCGGAGCCGCGCTCACCCGGGGTGAGCTTGACCTTCACTTCAGCGAACTGGCCCGAACCACCCGACTGCTTCTTGTGGGTGTAGACCAGCTCGACCGGCTTCGCGAGATATTCGCGATACGCCACCTGCGGCGCACCGACATTCGCCTCGACCTTGAACTCGCGCTTCATGCGATCGACCAGGATCTCGAGATGGAGCTCGCCCATGCCCTTGATGATGGTCTGGCCGCTCTCGACGTCCGAGGTCACGCGGAACGAAGGATCCTCGCGGGCGAGACGATTGAGCGCGATGCCCATCTTCTCCTGGTCGGCCTTCGTCTTCGGCTCCACCGCGACCTCGATGACGGGATCAGGGAATTCCATCCGCTCGAGGATGATCGGGGCATTCGCCGCGCACAGCGTGTCACCGGTCGTGGTATCCTTGAGGCCGGCCAGGGCGACGATGTCGCCGGCATAGGCCACCTGGATGTCCTCGCGGTCATTGGCATGCATCAGCAGCATGCGGCCGACCTTTTCCTTCTTGTCCTTGACCGAGTTGACCACCATCGACGCAGTTTCGAGCTTGCCCGAATAGATGCGCGCGAAGGTCAGCGTGCCGACGAACGGATCGTTCATGATCTTGAACGCAAGCGCCGAGAAAGGCGCGTCGTCGGCCGGCGGACGCGAATCCGGGGTCGTGCCGTCGAGCTTGAGCCCTTCGACGTCCTTGATGTCCAGCGGCGACGGCAGATAGTCGACGACTGCGTCGAGCAGGGGCTGCACGCCCTTGTTCTTGAACGCGGAGCCGCACAGCACCGGCACGAACGAGAAGTTCAGCGTGCCCTTGCGGATCAGCTTCTTCAGCGTCGCGACATCGGGCTCATTGCCCTCGAGATAGGCCTCCATGATGTCGTCGTCCTGCTCGACGGCCATCTCGATCAGCTCGGAGCGCGCGGTCGCAGCCTCGTCGGCCATGTTCGCGGGGATGTCCTGATATTCGAACTTCGCGCCAAGCGACTCTTCGAGCCAGATGATCGCGCGATTCTCGACCAGGTCGACCAGGCCCTTGAAATCGCTCTCGAGGCCGATCGGGAGATACAGCACGGCCGGACGCGCGCCCAGACGATCCTTGATCATCTGTACGCACATGTTGAAGTTCGCACCGGTACGGTCGAGCTTGTTGACGAAGCACATGCGCGGCACGCTGTACTTCTCGGCCTGGCGCCACACCGTCTCGGACTGCGGCTCGACGCCGGCAACGCCGTCGAAGCACGCGACCGCACCGTCGAGCACGCGCAGCGAACGCTCGACTTCAATCGTGAAGTCGACGTGCCCGGGGGTGTCGATGATGTTGATGCGGTGATCGTTCCAGAAGCACGTCGTCGCAGCCGACGTGATCGTGATCCCGCGCTCCTGCTCCTGCTCCATCCAGTCCATCGTCGCGGTGCCTTCGTGCACTTCGCCGATCTTGTAGGACTTGCCGGTGTAATAGAGGATGCGCTCGGTCGTCGTCGTCTTGCCGGCGTCGATGTGCGCCATGATGCCGATGTTACGATACTTCTCGAGCGGATGGCTGCGGGCCATGATCGGATTTTCCTTAGCGATGTAGGAGGCCGGGGATCGTCCCCGGCCTTCACAATATAGGAGCTGTTTTTACCAGCGGTAGTGGCTGAACGCCCGGTTGGCTTCCGCCATACGGTGCGTGTCTTCGCGCTTCTTCACCGCGTTGCCGCGGTTGTTGGCGGCATCCATCAGCTCGCCCGAAAGACGCGCCGACATGGTGTTCTCGGACCGCGCACGCGCGGCGGAGATCAGCCAGCGGATCGCCAGTGCCTGGGCACGCTCGGGACGCACTTCGACCGGGACCTGATAGGTCGCACCGCCGACGCGGCGCGAACGGACTTCGATGCCCGGCTTCACATTGGCGAGCGCCTCGTGAAACACGCCGATCGGATCCTTCTTGGCGCGCTGCTCGACGGTTGCGAGGGCACCATAGACGATCAGCTCGGCGACTGACTTCTTGCCGTCAAGCATGACGCTGTTCATGAACTTGGAGAGAACCTCATCCCCGTACTGGGGATCAGGCAGGATGACCCGCTTTTCGGGACGACGACGACGTGCCATTGAATTTTCCTTCTAAACTTCAGCCCTGAATGATCGGCCAATCAGGCCGACCGGCTTACTTCGGACGCTTGGCGCCGTACTTGGAACGCGACTGGCGGCGATCCTTGACACCCTGTGTGTCGAGCACGCCGCGGAGAACGTGATAGCGGACGCCGGGAAGATCGCGAACGCGACCGCCACGGATCAGCACCACGGAGTGCTCCTGCAGGTTATGCCCTTCGCCCGGGATGTAGCTGATGACTTCGCGCTGGTTGGTCAGGCGGACCTTGGCAACCTTGCGCAGAGCCGAGTTCGGCTTTTTCGGGGTCGTCGTATAGACGCGGGTGCAGACACCGCGCTTCTGCGGGTTCTGTTCCATCGCAGGGACCTTCGATTTGGCCTTCTGCGGATCGCGGCCCTTGCGGACCAGCTGGTTAATCGTCGGCATTGAAGCCTTCACCTTTCAAATGGTTACTTTGCTGGAGCCATGACGCTCGGGAATACAAAAAGGACCGCTAGGGGCTAAAACGCCCCCCGGGCCCTGGAATGCATCCAGCAATGTTCAAGCATGCCCGGGCAGGACAAGGTCCGTCCGGGCAGCGGCGCCTATACAGGCCGACTCGGAGACGGTCAACAGCCCGCGCGGGAAGTTCACGCGGCGCCGCCGGCTCCGCTCGATTTCATCGACGGCAAGGGCGATCTGCCGAGCAATATGCGCGCATAACGGACCAGCGGCTTCTCCACCAGCAGGTGCATCGCCACGCCGAAACCGGTCGCGACCAGCACCACGATCAGCACGAGCGCGGCGCGCGGCATCCACGGCGTCACCCGGGCGAGAATGCCGAGGCTCCCCGACACCGCATGCGGATGGAACAGGTAGATCGCATAGGAGGCATTGCCGAGCAGCTCACCGACCCTGCGCGGCCAGCCTTCGGAGCAGCGGACATGGACCGCATAGAAGAGCAACGGCACGAACAGCAGCGAGCACAGGGCGACATGGCCTGGGCCAGTCACATAGCCTTTCGCGAATGACATCGCCGCCACCGCAACGACGAATCCGACCACGAGCAGGAACAGCGGTTCGATCGGCGCCGCGAAGTCACGGTGCGTCCACCGTTTCAGCCAGGCGATCCCGATCAGCATCCCGGCGCCGAATTCGAGATTGGTGGGCGATGCGATCATGGCGGCCGCGCCCTGCACCATCCCCCGATCATGCGGCATCGCGCCAAGGCCGATCAGGGCCAGCGGCAGGGCCAGCCAGAGCCACAGAAGAATCCGCGCCGGCCGCACCGTCAGCATCGCCAGCGCGAAGACCACATAGAAGACCAGCTCCTGGCGCAGCGTCCAGATATGCGCGGGCAGGATATTGCCCGGCAGCAGCAGCACCGCATGCACATAGGGCCCGAGCGGCGGCACGCCGTGCCGGAACCCAAGCTGGAGCAGCAGATAGGAGATGATCGCCAGCCACATCAGCGGCACGATCCGGGCGAAGCGCCGCGCGAAGAAATCGCCGAGCTTCATCGCCGGCGCGAGCTCAGCACCCTGCAACGCGACGATCGTGATGATGAAGCCGCTGATCATGAAGAACAGATCGACGCCGCGCGCGCCATTGCCAGTGAAGGCCCATAGCGGGTCATTGCCGAAATATTTCGGAAAGGCGGCCGTACCCGAAGCATGGTCGACAACGACCGCCAGCGCCGCGATGCCGCGAAGATACTGGACGCCGACAATTTCCGTACGACGCATCCGCGCTTCCCCACCGCTTCCCCTGACGGTCGCTACGCCGGACGGCGCCGCGGCTCAATCCCTCCATCATGGGTCGCCTAGGGTGAAACCCCGCGATATAGCGCGGGCAGTGACTCACGATCTCCTCATCATCGGCGGCGGTATCAATGGCTGCGCGATCGCGCGCGAGGCCTCGCTGCACGGCCTCAAGGTCCTGCTGGTCGAACGCGACGATCTCGCCGGCCACACCTCATCGGCCTCGACCAAGCTGATCCATGGCGGCCTGCGCTATCTCGAATATTACGAATTCAAGCTGGTCGCCGAGGCACTTCGCGAGCGCGAACGCCTCGTCCATGCCGCGCCGCATATCATCGCACCATTGCGCTTCGTCCTGCCGCAGGAGAATGCAGTGCGGCCCTGGTGGATGATCCGGCTCGGCCTCGTCCTCTACGACATGCTCGGCGGCAGGATGACCCTGCCCCGCTCGCGCGGCCTGCGCGCCGGCGACACTGCCTATTCCGCACCGCTCAAGGGCGGTAGTCGCGGCTTCGTCTATTCGGATGCCTCAGTCGATGATTCCCGCCTCACCGTGCTCAACGCTGTCGACGCCGCCGCCAACGGCGCCGAGATCGCGGTCGGCGTCGCGCTCGAATCGGCACGCCGCGACGGCGACATCTGGCGCGCCGAGCTGTCGGACGGCCGCGAGGCCTCGGCCCGCGCGATCGTCAACGCCGCCGGCCCTTGGGTCCACCGCATGCTCGACGATCTCGGCGTCAGCGCGAAGAGCGGTGTCCGGCTGGTCAAGGGCAGCCATATCCTGGTGCCGAAGCTGTATGAGGGCGACCACGCCTATATCCTGCAGCTCCCCGATCGCCGGATCATCTTCGCCATCCCCTATCAGGGCGAGTTCACCGAGATCGGCACCACCGACATCCCGGTCGAAAAGCCGGAGGATGCGGTCATCTCGGAGGACGAGATCCGCTATCTCTGCGACGCGGTGAACAGCCATTTCATCAAACAGGTCTCTCCGGCCGATGTCACCTCCAGCTGGTCAGGTGTCCGCCCGCTCTATGACGACGGCGCCAGCGAGGCCAAGGCAGTGACGCGCGACTATGTCCTCGAGCTCGACACACAGGGCCCTGCCCTGCTCAGCATCTTCGGCGGCAAGATCACCACCGCCCGCCACCTCGCCGAGGAAGCGATGGAAAAGCTGGCCGGCCCGATGAGCTTCGTGAAACGCTCGGTGACGCGCGCGCGCGTCTTCCCCGGCGGCGCGATCCCGGACTTCGCGCTGTTCCTCGCCGAAGTCCGCGAGACCTGGCCGTTCCTCGGCGACGCCCGTTCGGCGCGAATGGCGCACGCCTATGGCTCGATGCTCGGCGAAATGCTGGCCGATGTGAAAGACGAAGCTGGCATGGGTACCGATCTCGGCGGCGGCCTCACCGAGGTCGAAGCCCGCTGGATGCGCACGCGAGAATGGGCCCGCACCGCCGAGGATGCGCTGATGCGGCGGAGCAAGCTCGGCCTGCATATGACCGCCGACCAGCGCGCAGCCTTCACCGAGCGCTGGGCGGCGCTCAAATAGAGCACATTGTTCTTCGTTCCCCGACCTTCGCCGGGGAGCAGTTCAGGAGAGGAAGCTCGCGAGCGCATCCGGATGGATCGCCCAGCCCGCGAACCCGGCAATCCCCATCACCAGCCCGAACACGCCGAATCCCCAGGCAGTGAACAGCAGCCAGCGCGTCTCGGCCAGCGCAGCGACTGCCGCCAGCGAGATCGCGATCGAGATCAGCGCGTCGGACATGTCGAACTGGTCGTCATGCACATTGAGCGCATCATATTGCGCATCGTCATCCTGCGCCTGCTTCTTCAGCTTCGGCGTCTCGGCGGCATATTTCGCCGCTTCCTTGTCCATCGAGGCAAAGGCCGCTTTCGCTGCGGCGGAAGGATGGTCGCCCGCGATCAGCTCCATCTCGGTCCGCGCCGTCTCGACGATATGCGCCTTGGTCCGCGTCGCCTGATATTCTGACCAGGTGTCGATCGCACTGCTCTTGGCGAGCTGCATCGCCTGGACGAGATTGTCGTCCTTGATGTTCGCCACCGCCATGAACACCGAAAGCGTCACCACCGTCATCGCCACCAGACGGTTGAGCGTCTTGTCCTTGCCTTCGGCGAGATCGTCCTCGAGTTCCATTCTTCGTCCTCAACAAAATTGCTTCCCGGCCGCTGCAAGAGTGGTGAAGCGCACGCGCGGGCGCAAGGGCGAAGCGCTCCGGCTTTGACGGAAGGGGTGAGAATCGCCTAGCGGGCCGCATGGCCAACCTGCCGACTCCCCTGCGCGTGGCTGCGCTCTACCGCTTCGCGCGCTTCGCCGACCCGGCCGCGCTCCGCGCGCCGCTCGCGGAGCTCTGCGACGAGAACCATATCAAGGGCACGCTGCTGCTCGCGCGCGAGGGGATCAACGGCACCATCGCCGGCGCTCCCGAGGCGATCGAGGCGGTGCTCGCGCATATCCGCACCCTGCCCGGCTGCGCCGATCTCGAGGTCAAGGATTCGACGGCCGAGGCGATGCCCTTCCACCGCATGAAGGTCCGCCTCAAGCGCGAGATCGTGACGATGGGCGAGCCCGATGTGGATCCGCTGGAAGGCGTCGGCCATTATGTCGCGCCCGCCGAGTGGAACGCGCTGATCGAACAGCCCGACACCATCCTGATCGACACCCGCAATGATTATGAGGTGAGGATCGGCAGCTTCACCGGCGCGATCGACCCGCACACTCACAGCTTCCGCGATTTCCCCGCCTGGTTCCGCGCCAATCGCGAGACCCTGCTGGAAGGCGCCGCCCAGCCGAAGATCGCGATGTTCTGCACCGGCGGCATCCGCTGCGAAAAGGCCACCGCGTTCCTCAAGGCCGAGGGGCTGGACGAGGTCTATCATCTCCAGGGCGGCATCCTGAAATATCTCGAGGAGGTACCCGAAGCAGAGAGCCGCTGGGAAGGCGAATGCTTCGTCTTCGATGAACGCGTCGCAGTGATCCACGGCCTGGGTGCCGGCACGCATGCGCTCTGCCGGGGCTGCCGGATGCCCGTCAGCCCCGAAGACCGCGCCTCGCCGCTCTATGAAGAGGGCGTAAGCTGCCCCGCCTGCCACGCCACGCGCGACGAAACCCAGCGCGCCGGCTATGCCGAACGCCACCGCCAGGCCCTGCTCGCCAGGGCGCGCGGCAAGAACCATATCGGTGCCACTTCGCACGACACGGCAATCAAAGATTAACTGCTGTCACTTTACCAACGGGCCCGTCCTCTGGGGAAAGGCACGGCAATGAGCAGCACGCAATTACTGGTGGTTATCATTACACTCGTGGTCGCCGGGGTCTTCCTCCTTGTCTGGCATCGCCGGGACAAGGGCATCCAGCCCTAAACGCAAATCCCCGACTGACCGACGACCGCGAACGGCACATATCGCCGCGCGGCGCGTCAGTATGCCCGCCCGACCAGCACCCGCTCCACCGCCGGCTCGCCCGTGAAGACGCAAGCGCCGTCCGCTGCCGCCGCATCCATCGGCGCGTTGCGGATCGTCAGCTTCAGCGCCTTCAACCGCTCCCCGACCGCATCGAGCGCGGCACCGGTCGGCTTCGACCATTGCACTTCGACCCAGCCCGGATTCTTCACGCTCTCGGCGAACGCGCGCTCGATCCCGGCAAAATCGGTCACGTCGCGCACGATGTTCGCTTCGAGCCGCGCCCGCGCCTGGGCATGGAGGCTGGACTGGATGCTCTCCAGCACGCCCGTCGCCTCGCCCAGGAACTCGCCCTGCGGCATCACCTTGCTGTCGAGCTTGCCGTCCTCACGATAGAGCCGGTCGCGCCGGATGACCGAGACATTGCCGCCGGCAACGTCACGCCCGCCGACCTCGATGATGATCGGCGCGCCCTTCTTCACCCAGCCCCAGCGCTTGGTCGCCGCCTTGGCCGGCTTGAGATCGAGCAGGGCACGCACGGGCTCGCCGAATACCGAGAGGTAGGACAGTTCCTGCTGCAGCGTCTTGCAATAATCGACGATCGCCGCGTCCTCCGGCACGTCGCGCAGCATCGGCACGATCACGATCTGCCAGGGCGCGATCCGTGGCGGGGCGCGCAGGCCGTCATCATCGCCATGCACCATGATGATCGCGCCGATCAGCCGGGTGGTGATCCCCCAGCTCGTGGTATTGGCCAGTTCCAGTTCTCCGGCGGCGTTCTGGAAGCGGATATCCTGCGCCGACGCGAAATTGGTGCCGAGGAAGTGCGAAGTGCCCGCCTGGAGCGCCTTGCCGTCCTGCATCATCGCCTCGATCGAATAGGTCGCGACCGCGCCCGGAAAGCGCTCATTCTCGGGCTTCTCGCCGGCGACGACCGGCAGGGCCAGGCAATCCTCGGCCACTCTGCGATAGACTTCGAGCATCTTGAGCGTCTCTTCGCGCGCCTCCTCGGCAGACGCGTGCGCGGTATGCCCTTCCTGCCAGAGGAACTCCGCCGTGCGCAGGAACATCCGGGTACGCATCTCCCAGCGCACCACGTTCGCCCATTGGTTTATCAGCACGGGCAGGTCGCGCCAGGACTGGATCCAGCGCGAGAACGCCGCACCGATGATCGTCTCCGAGGTGGGCCGCACGACCAGCGGCTCTTCCAGCTTCGCAGTCGGATCGGGCATCAGCCCGCCCTTGCCGTCGCTCACCAGCCGGTGATGCGTGACGACCGCCATTTCCTTGGCGAACCCTTCGACATGCTCGGCCTCCTTCTCGAAATAGGAGAGCGGGATGAAGAGCGGGAAATAGCAATTCTCATGGCCGGTCGCCTTGATCCGGTCATCGAGCAGGCGCTGGATTCGCTCCCAGATGCCATAGCCCCATGGCCGGATCACCATGCAGCCGCGCACGCCGGATTCCTCGGCAAGATCGGCTTCCGAAATGACGGACTGATACCAGGCCGAGAAATCGGCCTCGCGGGTGACGGGGAGTGCATGCTTGATCATGGCGGCGGCGGATAGCCGGAAAGGCGAGCGGATCAAAGGGGGCGTTTGATCGCGCTTGCGGAACCCCCTCTCGCCGAACTAGCGTGGATGCTCCGGGGGGAAGTCCGCATGTCCTATATCAGTCGCGAGAATGCCTATCGCGGGGGCGCCCTGGTCGGCCTGACCGGCATGATCGTGGTCGCGTTCGGCCGCGCCGCCGTCCGCCTCGCCCTGCCGGTATTCGGCCTGGGTTCCGCACCCCCGACGGACCAGATTCATCAGCAGTTGATCGCCGATCCCGTCTCGGGCCCGATCGTTCGGACGATCAGCGAGAAATTCCCGATGGAGCTCAGCCAGATCGAGCAACGGGCGCAATCGCGGATGCGCACCTATGATGACGACAACATGATTGCCAAGGCAATGCGAACCGAGTTCGCCGGTCTTTATCGGCAGCACCTGCCTGATCTGGCGCAAGCGCCGCACGCGAATCTGACCGAGGTGGCCGCCGCGCGCCTCGATCTGGTCAATGAACTGCGCGCCGACTCGCCAAGCCTGTGCGCTGCGTTCGGCGCCGGCAAGGTCAACCCCGCCGACCTGCCCGAAGGCCGGCCGCGCGAGTTGCTGATTGCGCTGTCCCAGGCTGAATGGCGCGGCATGGCAGCCGGCCGCGACAAACCGGCCGGCCGGCAGATCGGGCCCATCCCGCCTGCCGACGCAAAGGCGCTGGTCGCGGCAATGGGCAAGGACGGCACCTCCAAATTCGAGATGGAGACCTTCGCGCGCAACCAGATCAACGACGCGGATGTCGATATCGCCTGCGGCGCGACCTATCACGCCCTTCGCGCCGTCAGCACCTTGCCCGAAGCGCAGCGCGACCGGGTCATAGCGGACATGATCGCGGCGCGGGCGAGCTGAAGCGCGTATTTCCGAACCCTAACGATATCGATCAGGCCAATTCCGGCGACAGTTTACTTAACCCGGCTCGACCCGGACCCTACGCCTCGCGAAGGAACGCGACGAACCTGCCTGTCAGTCTGCCGGCAATGGCATCGCCGAATGTCAGCACTGATTGAACCTCGACGCGGGCGCGCTTCCAGCGGGTGAGCGTTGTGAGGAACTCAGGCCACGCTGCTGTATCGGCCAGGGTCGATGCGGCGGTAAACGCCCCGGTGATCGGCCGAACATAGTCCATCTGGTTGGACTGAATCACGATTTCACAATCAAGTCCTTCGCCCAGCAGCCGCACATGCAGCAGCGACCAGGCGGCAAGGATCGCGACGGCCGAGGCACTCCCGCCGAAAACCGTACTCTTGTGATTGATATTCGGCTCCAGCGGCGCACCGAGCATGACTGAGTCTGCGGTCGCCGAAAGCACGGAGACCTTCATCGCAGCTGACAGGGGAATCTGCCGATGCAGATACCGCTCCAGATCTGGTTCGCCGCCCATGGTCTTCCCACCCGCCAATCTTCGGCCGGCAGATGCCATAACCGGTGAGACACATACAGCAGGCCCGCAATTGATGCCCGCGCAAACGCCGCGAAAAAAATTTTCGCAATTCTCCCCAAGGATATCCGGGCCCGGCGCGTCCCAGTCACAGGCGGATCACTGAAGCCGCTGTCACATGGGAGAATTTCATGCGCCGTTTTCGCAACCCGTCGCTCCTCGGATTTACCGGCCTCGCGCTGCTCTGCCCCGCACCGCTGCTGGCGCAACAGGCCCCGATCGCGGCGCCGACCGAGGAGCCCAGCGCGCAAGGCGATGTCGCCGTCACCATCTACAATAACGATCTCGCCCTGATCCAGGATGTGCGCACCCTGGATATCGCGGCCGGCCGCAGCCGGATCGAATTTCCGGACGTATCCAGCCGGATCCGCCCCGAAACGCTCAGCTTCGCCGCCGCCGGCGCCGCGATCGCCGAGCAGAATTTCGATTTCGACCTGCTCAGCCCCGGCAGCCTGATGCAGAAGGCGATCGGCCAGACGATCACGCTGGTCCGCACCAATCCCGCCACCGGCGCCGAAACCCGCGACCGGGCGACCGTGCTTTCGACGTCAGGCGGGGTCGTCGTCCGGGTCGGCGACCATATCGAAGTGCTGCGCGACGACGGCCTGCCGGTCCGCGCCATCTTCGACCGCGTGCCCCCCAATCTGCGCGCGCGGCCGACCCTGTCGGTGACGGTGCAGAGCGACCGGGCCGGAACGCGTCCGGCCTCGATCCGCTATCTTACCCCGGGCCTCGGATGGACCGCCGATTATGTCGCGCTGTACGACGAGACCAAAGGCATGATCGACATGCAGGGCTGGGTAACGCTCACCAACCAGACCGGCACCAGCTTCGTGAACGCCGCCACCGTGCTGGTCGCGGGCAGCCCCATGGTCACCGGCAGCAATGTCTATGGCAACGGCTACAACCAATATAACCGCCCGCCCGTGCAATCCGGCATGGTCAGGGCCGGCACGGAGAAGACCAATCGCGATCAATTGGGGGACTATTATCTCTATCCGATCGCCGGACGCACCACGATCGCCAATGCCCAGACCAAGCAGGTGAGCTTCCTCGATGTCGCCGGCGTGACGGCGCACAAGGTCTATGGCCGCACCATCCCCTGGATGCAGAACGACACGGCACCGGTCAATGTCGCGAGCCAGATCGCCTTTTCGACATCGCGCGCGGGCGGCCTCGGCGATGCCCTGCCCGCCGGCACCGTCCGTTTCTATCAGCGCGACAGCAAGGGCACGCCGCAGTTCATCGGCGAAAGCCGGATCGGGCACACACCGACCGGCAGCGACATGCTGCTGACCACCGGCGACGCCTTCGACGTCCTCGTCCAGGCCACCGTGGTGAAGCGTGAGGAGATCACCAGCGCTCAGTGGGAAACCACGGCACGCTATCGCGTGGTCCGCAACGGCATCACCGTCTCCCAGATGGAGGTGGATCGACCCAAAAGCTATTATCGCACGACGCTGCACTACAAGCTGACCAACGCCAAATCGCAGCCGGTGACGGTGAGCCTGGTGCAGGGCGGGCTGGACCGGGGCTGGTGGAGCCTGGATTATCGCGTCGTCAGCGAAACCGTGCCGGGCGAGCAGGTCAATGCCGACCAGCGCAAATGGGAAGTCCCAGTGCCGGCAAACGGCGCCACCGACCTGATCGTCACCTTCGACAGCCGGTACTGATCCGATGGCCCGGCTGATCCTCCTCATCCTGGCGCTGCTGCCGGCGCCCCTCCTCGCGCAAGCGGGCCCCTCCAAACCGCTCGCGCGGGCGATCGTCTCCGCGTCTTCACCCCAGAACCTGTCGGTCACTGTCTACCGCGATCCCGATCGCGCGGAGGAGCCCCTGTCTCCCACCGCGCTGAACGGATTCGCCATGGTCAGCGAGACGCGCACCGTCGTCCTGCCCGCCGGTCCGTCGAGGATCCGCTTCGAAGGCGTGGCTGAGGGGATGGTCGCAGTCACCGCGATCGTCACCGGCTTGCCCGGCGGCGTGATCGAGAAGAACCGCAACAGCGCCCTGCTCTCCCCGGCCGCGCTGGTCGATGGCAGCCTCGGCAATCGCGTCACCATCACCCGCACCAACCCCGCAACCGGGCTGGCGCGGTCGGAGAATGCCATCGTCCGCACCCGCGCCGATGGCGGGCTCGTGCTTCAGACCAGCGAGGGTTTCGAGGCCGTCCGCTGCGCCGGCCTGCCGGAGAAGCTGCTGTTCGACCGGGTGCCCGCCGGACTTTCAGCCCAACCGGTCTTCTCGATCGATACCAACACCCCGAGGGGCGGCACCTATCGGGTCACCCTGACCTATCTCGCGGCAGGGTTCGACTGGCAGGCCAATTATCTGGCGACGCTGGAGAAAGGCGGAAGCGCCGACAAACAGAAGCTCCGCCTGCTTGCCTGGCTCACCATCGCCAATGACAATGGCCAGAGCTTTCGCGACGCCACGTTGCTGGCGGTGGCGGGAACGATCAGGGTCGAACGCAATTTCCGCTCCCTGACCGATCCGCTCGAGGCGAAGCCGCTCCGGCTGACCTGCTATCCCCTGGGCAGCACGGCGCGGGGGACGATGGCGCCGCCGGCAATCGCAAGCGCGGTTTTCGCGCCCAGCGCGGGCATGGAAGACGCGAAGGACATCGTCGTCACGGGCAACCGGGTGGCCGGTTTCATGGCCCCCGTGCCCGCTGCTCCTCCCCCGCCGGCCATGAAAGCGCGCGAAGAGACGTTGGGCGACGTGAAGCTCTACCGCGTCCCAGAGCAGGTCACGGTGGCGTCGCAATCGCTGAAACAGGTGGCCTTTCTCGACCAGCCCCGGGTCGACGGCACGCTGTTTCACCGGGGCGCGTGCGGGCCGGAAAATGTCTGGGGGAGCGATGAACAACCCGTGCCCGTCACCCTGTGGCTGAGAACGCGCAACGACGCGGCGCACGGGCTGGGCATGGCGATGCCGTCCGGGAAAGTGGCGGTGTTCGAGCCGACATCAGCCGGCGCGATGCTGCTCGGCGAGCAGTCGATCCGCGACTATGCCTCGGGCCAGAAAGTGGAGTTCGCGCTGGCGAATTCCAGCACTGTCTATCTCACCTGCGGACGCGACCCCGAACATGAGGGTTTGACGGACGGTCGCTGGCATAGCTTCCACGCGCTGGTGGCCAATGCCAATGGCCATGCGATCACGGTCGAGGTCAATCTTGCCGACAGCGCGGGATGGGCTGTGCGCAAGCCGTCGGGCCCGCACAGGATCGAGGACGGCCGGCATATCATGACCGTCACCGTGCCGGCGAACAGCAGCCGGATATTGCGATGGGACATCCGTGTCACGGGATAGGCGAGAGAGGCCGGCTATGGATGACCTTCCGAGGCGTTGATCCAAAAGCTTCGCGGATCGGTGGGCATCAAGCCGATGCTCCCACCGTCCCGTGCGATCAGACATTGGTCGCTGGTCGAAGTCAGTTGACTGCTCGTATCGCTATTTGGCCGTTGGCAGAATAACCCCGCCCACCTTGTCGAAGATTAATCTCCACAGACAAACCCATGAACTATCAGCGACCAGTCGATCGTTTCACTATCGATCGATGCCCGTCAAAGATAATATGGGATAGACTATCATGCGATCCTCGTGGCTCGGACTAGTTGCGTTCACCATTATTTCAAGCTCTTTCCTTTGTGAGGCGGCCAGCGCCACCATTACGCAGGAACGGAATCCGGAGATCTTCGTCAAAATTCGCGATCTCGACCTCTCCACGGTCGCCGGCGTCAAGACTGCGCAGGCACGCATTCGCCGCGCTGCCGAGAGCGTTTGCGGGGATTATCCCCATATAGGCATGATCGTGCCCGTCGGGATTCGGCGCTGCCGCGCGCAGGCCGTGCAGGACGCGGAGCGCAGTCTCGCCACGTCGATCGCCGCGAACCGCCGACATGTCGTCCAGTAAGCAGATGACTACGCCCGCAGCTTCTGCTGCAGCAGGCGCCGGGGTGGTGAGCAGGGCTCAACGTCGCGCCAGGCCTTTTGCCGCCGCAAGATAGGATCTGCCGATGCGAACCTCGGCGCCATCCGTCAGAATGGCGTGCCATGTCCCCAATCCGTCATGGCGAAGCCTGGCGATGAAATCGCGCCGGACGATCGTCGACCGATGGATCCGGATGAACTTTGCCGGATCGAGCCGGCGCTCGAGCTCGGCGAGGGTCCGGTGCAGCAGGAAGCTGCGCGACCCCACCCGTAACGACATATAGTCGCGCATCGCGTCGATCCGGTCGATATCGATCGCCGCGATCCGCACCATTTCCGAGCGGTGCGGCACCCAGAATTCTTCAAGCCATTCGGCAGGCGCGGCGGCCTGCCGCTCGGGGCCGGCGATCCGCTCGCGCGCTCGTGCCACGGCCCGGACGAGCCCTTCGGGCGTCACCGGCTTCAGCAGATAGTCGACCGCGGCCACGTCGAATGCCGCCAGGGCGAAGCCATCGAACGCCGTGCAAAAGACGATGGCGGGTCGCCGCTGCGCCGAGTCCAGGGCACTGGCCACGGCCATGCCGTCAACGGCAGGCATCGCGATGTCCAGGAGAATGAGGTCGGGCGAGAGCGCGTTCGCCAGTCGTAGCGCGATTTCGCCGTCTGAGGCGGTGCCCACTAGGGTCAGGCCCGGCACTTTGGCGCACAGCATGACGAGCCGTTCGATGGCGAGCGGTTCATCGTCCACGATCAGCGTGCGCAAGACAGGATCAGCGTTCATCGAAGCTCAGCGGCATCATGAGTTCAACGGAAAAACCACCACCGTCCAGCGCGCCGGCGCGGCACGCGCCGTCACCGTCGAAGCGCGCGGCGATACGATCGGCGACGTTGCGCAGGCCAAGGCCGGTCCCGGAATCGGTCTCCACACCGGCCGCTCCCGGCTCGCCATCATCTTCCACCGTCAGGAACAGGAGACCGTCCCGCGCGCTGGCGCGAATAGCGATCGTGACGGGCCGCCGCGATCGCGACACGCCGTATTTGACGGCATTTTCGACAAGCGGCTGCAGGATCAGTCCGGGGACAAGCGCATCGCGCAGCGCATCCGGCAGATCGATGTCGAGACGCAGCCGATCCGGAAACCGGACCTGCTCGATCTCGAGGTACAGCCGCTGGAGCAGGATTTCTTCCACCAGCCGCATGTCGTCACTCGGGTCGCCGACCAGGCTCGCGCGAAAGAAACTCGACAGGTTGATGATCATCCGCTCGGCAGCATCCCGCCTTCCCGCCATGATGAGCGCTGACAGGGAGTTCAGTGTGTTGAACAGGAAATGCGGGTTGACCTGGTAGCGCAGGGCACGAAGTTCAGCCGCTTGCGCCGCGGCGCGATAGGTGGCGTTCTTGCGTTCGAGCGCGCCGACTTCGGCCGCATAGCACAGCGCGAGATAGAGCGCCGCCCAGCCGGCAAAGAAGAAATAACTGTTTACCGCGCTGTCGGCGATCATCTTGATCGTCGCCATATCGGCATCGTCAGCGCTCGTGCCACCGACCTGTACCATCATTCGCCCCGTCGCCCCGGCCGCGCTGGTGGCTCGCGCCGGTGGGGATGATCCCAGCGCATCGAACACAAACCAGCTGGCGGCCGAATAGGCCAGGGCGGCCGGCACGGCGAGCAAGCCGGCGACGATCATGCCGCGCCGCAAAGAGCCGGTCGGAATCCCGCGCAACACCAGGTAGATCAGCCAGGTGAGGCCCATGCTGAAAAACGCGACGGCAAGGCGCCGGACAAGCACGTCGAGTTGCCCCGATTGCCCGATAACGGCTGATCGCAGCGTCACGATCGCGCAATAGAACAGCCAGAAGCCGACGATCGACAGCAAGGCGACTTTTGCGGGAAGGGCGGACTCCTCAGGCAAGTCCGTGGCATGATCTTCGGGCATGGCGGACCATAGCGTCAGCCGGTCCTCCACAGAAGATACGCCATGGTCGCTGGTCGAAGCCTCTTGAGCGTTCATCGAAACATAGCGGCGCGCGATGCCTGAAAAAGGTCTTTGAAGCGACACCCAGCGATGAAGGATTTGCCATGACTCTTCCAACCGGCCGGCACTCGCGCGCCTTGTTCGCGGTCATGGCCCTGACCACGGCGCTCGCGCCCTTTGCCTTTGCGGCGCCCGTTTCCCAAAGCGCCATTCTTGCTGACGCCGGTCGCCCGGATGCCGACAAGGCGCGCGACGCCGATCGCAAGCCTGCCGACATGCTCATGTTCGCGAGAGTGCGCCCAGGCGAAACGATCGCCGACTTTTTCCCGGGAAGGGGCTATTTCACGCGCCTGTTCAGCCTTGCGACGGGGCCGCACGGAACCGTGTACGCCGTCACGCCACAGCTGTGGCTCGACAGAGCCAAGGGCAAGCCGCAGCCCCTGCCTGTCTCGGGCGAACCCGGTCGCGGCAATGTTCACGAACTCATCGCCAGTGCCGATTCCCTGGGTCTCCCCAAAAAGGCGGACCTGGTGTGGACCTCACAGAATTATCACGACATTCATATCTGGTCCGGTGCCGCGGGCACGGCACTGTTGAACAAGGCGGTCTTCGCGGCGCTCAAGCCCGGCGGACTCTATGTCGTGCTCGATCATGCGGGACCTGCCGGACTCGACGACGCCGGGATGGCCAAGCTGCACAGGATCGACGAAATGCTGGTCAAGAACGAGGTGACGCAGGCGGGGTTCGTTCTCGATGGCGAGTCCGACGCACTGAGAAATCCCGCAGACCCCCATTCAGCCGATGTTTTCGACCCTTCGATCCGTGGAAAGACCGATCAGTTCATCTTGCGCTTTCGCAAGCCGAAATAGCTGGATGCGCACTGATGTCAGCGTTCCATTCCCCTTGCGAGGAAGGCCAGGATTCTTGCGAGGAATGCGCGGCGGTTTCGGGACCGCGAACGTCACGCCGAAGGGCTGGGTTTGGCCGCATGGCAGTCGATCAGGCAGCGCTGATTCAAAAGCTGTGCGGAATGTCGCAGCACGACGATCGGCGAGACCCGTAAAGTCACGCTCGGCTCTTTGACATGACTGGAAATATGGACTGACGGCCCGGCGCTGTGCCGCCCGAAAACGCCGCTGTTTTGGTGCTGTTCCGATGCTGTTCCCGTGCTGTTGTTCGATAACAGCATGAGCCCCGGTAAGAACCTGAAATTGCTGCGGTAATCCTGGCGGAAAATCCAACATAACAGCAGAAGAAAAAAATATACGGAGAAAGCAGCGGAAAACAGCGGGACATCGGTTCCGAATCGCGGTGCAGGCGCGCTTGCGGCCGCTCCGGCCCGGCCTTGAAAGGGCGCGGCGGACAGGGGATAGGCGGCCAGGTGACCGCCCACGCCCCCGACCGGATCCTCCCTGCCGTCGCTCTGCGGCTGTTGTCGGTGGTGTTCCTCGCCACGATGAGCGCGCTGATCAAGCTTGCCGAGACGCGCGGTGCGCATTTCGCTGAGATCATCTTCTTTCGCCAGGCGGCCGGCGTGCCTTTGGTCACGGCATGGATCGCCGCCGGGCCGGGGCTGCGCTCGGTCGCGACGCAGAGGATCGGCGCGCACATCACGCGGACGATCGTCGGCCTGACGAGCATGGCCTGCCTGTTCGGCGCGCTGATGATCCTGCCGCTCGCCGAGGCGACGACCTTCCAGTTCACCGTGCCGATCTTCGCGACCATCCTCGGCGCGCTGTTCCTGAAGGAGCCGACCGGCTGGCATCGCTGGGCCGCGGTGGTCGCGGGATTCGTCGGCGTGGTGATTGTCGCGCGGCCGGGCACCGGGCATATCCCGCTCGGCGGCGCTGCGCTCGGCCTGGCCGCGGCGACGCTCACCGCGACCGTGTCGATCCTGCTCCGCCAGATCGGCAAGACCGAGGGGGCCGCGACCACCGTCTTCTGGTTCACCACCCTGTCGGTGCCGCCGCTCGGGTTGCTCTATGCCTTTCACCTCGCCCCGCACCCGCCGGCGGTCTGGGCGATGCTGGTCGGGATCGGCATGGTCGGCGCGGCGGGCCAGCTCGCGCTCACCGGTGCGCTCAAGCTCGGGCCGGTCTCGCTGGTCGTGCCGATGGACTATTCGAGCCTGTTATGGGCGACGCTCTATGGCTGGCTGCTGTTCGGCGTGCTGCCCGGCGCGACCACCTGGATCGGCGCCCCGATCATCATCGGCAGCGGGCTCTATATCGTCTGGCGCGAGCATCTCCGCCATCGCATCGAGACCGAGCAGGCGATCGTCTGACCGGGCTCGTAGCGGAGAGTTTATCTCCGCCGTTCGCCCTGAGCCTGTCGAAGGGCATTGACTGGCGACAACCCTCGCCAAAGGGCTTCGACAAGCTCAGCCCGAACGGGGATGAAGAACTCCGACCTTAGACCCGGCGGAACACCAAAGTGAGGTTGTTGGCCGGCATCTCCACAACCCGGTCCAGCGCGAGGCCGAGCGCTGCGTCCCGGATCGCCTCGACGCTGCGCAGCCCCCAGCGCGGATCGCGTGCCTTCAGCGATTCGTCGAACGCGGCGTTGCTCGGCGCCAGCGGCACGCCCTCGCGCAGGAACGGGCCATAGACGATCAGCGGCGCCCCGCGCGGCAGCAGCCGAGCCGCGCCGGCGAGCAGCCCGAGCGTTGCCGCCCAGGGGCTGATATGGACCATGTTGATGCACAGCACCGCATCGGCCCGGTCGATCGGCCAATGGTCGGAGGCCGCATCCAGGTCGAGCGGCAGCAGGACATTGGCCAGCCCTTCGCACCAGGCCGCGATCGAGGCGCGGGCGCTCGCATCGGGGTCGCTCGGCTGCCAGCTATGGCCCGGCAGTTCCCGGGCAAAATGGGCGACATGCTCGCCACTGCCGCTCGCGATCTCGAGGACAAGGCCTCTGACGGTGAGCTCCTCGACCAGAACCGCGGCGATCGCCTCGCGGTTGCGCAGCGTCGCCGGCGCATGCTTGCGCGCCTTACCCCGATCCTCGGCGACGATCCAGGGCGTCGGATCAGCCATCAGGCGCGCGCCGCGCGCGCCTCCTCGAGCAACCGCTTGGCGCGGAGATACATTTCGAGGCGAGTCGCGGCGAACAGGCCGAGCGCGAGAGCGATCAGCACATCAGTGATCACCATCGTGTTGACGTGAAAGCCATAACTGCCGCCGGCCTGCATCATGCTCTTCGCGCCAAAACGGAAAAGAACCAGGAGGACGATGAACACGAACGCGGCGGGTGACGCTTTCTGGTTCAGCATATGCGTTTCCGGGTCGACATGGATCTGCATCAGCTTGCCGCGCTGCCACCCGATGCCGGCGCCGACAGCGAGCGCCATGGCGCAGACCAGCCAGGCAAGCCCGGTCGGCGGAAACTCGTAGAACATGGCGCAGGCGAAGGCGAAATAGATGGCCGGGATGATCCACAGCGTCTCCAGCCGCAACCGCCGCATCCGCCTCATGCCGCGCATCCGGAGCGCGAGCACGACCACCACGATCACAGCGGTGATCGCATATTGAATCAGCTGACCCGATTGACCCGCATGCCCCTGCATCGATTCCTCCCCGACAGACGCGCTGTCATAGCAGACCAAGGCACTGAGGCTCCACCTTTATTCGGCGGCTTGAGCGAGCTCCGGATCCTTCCACACCAGCACTGGCTTGCGCGCCGCAAGCGTCTCGTCGAGCCGGCTGCGCGGCGCGAAATGCGGCGCCGATTTGAGCGCGACATCGCCCGCCTTGGCCCGTTCCGCCACCGAGCGCAGCGCGCCGATGAACTGGTCGAGCGCCGCCTTGCTCTCGGTCTCGGTCGGCTCGACCAGCATTGCGCCGTGGACGACGAGCGGGAAGTACATCGTCATCGGGTGATAGCCCTCGTCGATCAGCCCCTTGGCGACGTCGATCGTCGAGAAGCCTTCGGCCAGGTTCGAATCCGAGAACAGCGCCTCGTGCATGCACGGCCCCGACGCCCCGAACGGCGCATCGAGCGTGCTGTCGAGCGACCGCAGGATGTAGTTCGCGTTGAGCACCGCATCCTCGGCGACCTGGCGCAGACCGTCGGCGCCGTGGCTGAGGATATAGGTCAGCGCCCGGGTGAACATGCCCATCTGGCCCTGAAAGGCGACCATCCGGCCGAAGCTGCCAGCATGATGCTCCTCGGCCGTCTCCTCCTCGACGAGCCGGAAGCCGGCCGTCGTCTTCTCGACGAAGGGCAAGGGCGCATAGGGCGCGAGCGCCTCGGAGAACACCACCGGCCCGGAACCCGGCCCGCCGCCGCCATGCGGGGTGGAGAAGGTCTTGTGCAGGTTGATGTGCATCGCATCGATGCCGAGATCGCCCGGCCGGACGCGCCCGACGATGGCGTTGAAGTTGGCGCCGTCGCAATAGACCAGCCCGCCCGCCGCATGCACCGCATCCGAGATCGCCCGCATGTCGCGCTCGAACAGGCCGCAGGTGTTGGGGTTGGTGATCATCACGCCGGCCACATCCGGCCCGAGCCGCGCGGTAAGCGCCGCCAGATCGACCCGGCCTTCGCTCGTCGCGGGAATGTCCTCGACTGCATAGCCGGCAAAGGCGGCGGTCGCCGGGTTGGTGCCATGCGCGCTCTCAGGCACCAGGATCACCTTGCGATGCCCCTCCCCGCGCGCTTCCAGCGCGGCACGGATTGCGAGGATGCCGCACAGCTCGCCATGCGCGCCGGCCTTGGGGCTCATCGCCACCGAGTGCATGCCGGTGAGAGTGACGAGCCAGTGCGCAAGCTGATGGATCACCTCGAGCGCGCCCTGCACCGTATCGACCGGCGCAAGCGGGTGGATATCGGCAAAGCCCGGCAACCGCGCCATCTTCTCGTTGAGCCGCGGATTGTGCTTCATCGTGCACGAGCCGAGCGGGAACAGGCCGAGGTCGATCGCGTAATTCTGGCGCGACAGACGGGTGTAATGGCGGACAGCCTCAGGCTCGGACAGGCCGGGCAAGCCGATCACCGCCTTGCGGTCAAGCCCGGCGAGATAGGATCGCGCCGGCATCTCGGTGGCATGCTCGACCGGCGTTCCGGTGAAGTCGACGCCTGTCGTCTCGGTATCGCCGATCTCGAAGATCAGCGCTTCCTCCAGCATCAGGCCCTTGTTGCCGGTGAAGGTCGGCGCGGTCGCCGCACCCGCTTCGGGACGCTCCGGGCGCCAGCCGCTTGCGTTGATCGTCATGCCAGTGCCTCCTCAAGCGCGTCGGCCAGGGCCGCGACATCCTGTGCGGTGGTCGTCTCCGTCACCGCGATCACCAGACCGTTGGCGAGCGACTCCTCCCCCGGATAGAGTCGCCCGAGCGACACACCGGCCAGGATCCCGTCATCCGCCAGCTTCCGGACAATCGGCCGCGCTTCCGCCGAGAGGCGCAAGGTGAACTCGTTGAAGAAGCTGGTGTTGATCAGCTCGACCCCCGGCACCATCGCCAGCCGCTCGGCAGCAGCAGCAGCGGCGCCGTGATTGACCATCGCCAGCTCGCGCAGCCCCTTCTCGCCAAGCAGGGTCATGTGGACCGAGAAGGCCAGCGCGCAGAGCCCCGAGTTGGTGCAGATGTTCGACGTCGCCTTCTCGCGTCGGATATGCTGCTCGCGGGTCGAGAGCGTCAGCACGAAACCACGCCGGCCATCGGCATCGAGCGTCTCGCCGCAGAGCCGCCCGGGCATCTGCCGGACATACTTCTCCTTGCACCCGAACAGCCCGACATAGGGCCCGCCGAACTGAAGCCCGACGCCGATCGACTGGCCCTCGCCGACGACGATGTCGGCATCCATCTCGCCCGGCGACCTGAGCGCGCCGAGCGCGACCGGCTCGGTCACGACGGCGACCAGCAACGCCTTCTTCGCATGGCAGGCAGCCGCCAGCGGCGCGAGATCGGCGACGCGCCCGAGGATATCGGGATACTGGACGACGACGCAGGAGGTGTCGCTGTCGATCGCCGCGATCAGCGCATCCACATCGGTCTCGGCGGAGAGTGTCGGCGTGCTGGTCTCAAGCAGATCGCCGGTGAACTTCGCCATGGTCTTCGCAACCGAGACATAATGCGGATGCAGCCCCGAGGATAGGATCGCCTTGCCGCGCTTGGTCACGCGCCTTGCCATGCCGATCGCCTCCCAACAGGCGGTCGAGCCATCGTACATCGATGCATTCGCCACGTCGGTCCCGAGCAGGCGTGCGACCTGCGTCTGGAACTCGAACAGCATCTGCAGCGTGCCCTGCGCGATCTCGGGCTGATAGGGCGTGTAGGCGGTCAGGAACTCGCCGCGCTGGATCAGGTGATCGACCGATGCCGGCACATGATGCCTGTACGCGCCGCAGCCGAGGAAGAAGGGCCCATCGCCTGCTGCGATGTTCTTCCGTGCGAGAGCGGACATATGCCGCTCGACGGCCAGTTCGGACGCGTGGAGCGGGAGGCCGTGGATCGGGCCGTCGAGGCGGGCGACCTCGGGCACATCGACGAAGAGGTCGTCGATCGAGTCAGCGCCGACGATGGCGAGCATCGCCTGGCGATCGGATTGTGTAAGAGGAAGGTAACGCATCAAGGCCTTCTCATTTGCTGTTGGCAGGCGCGCCCTCGGACTTTTGCCAGGCGCGGATATCGGTAGGGTTGATGCCATAAGAGCGATCGGTGCCGCCTTGTCCGTCGCAGCTGTCCTTTGCGATGGTGCCGCTGATGACGACATAGCTCTGCTGGAACGGCGCCGCTTTCCGGTCGAACGCCTGATTGCTCCCGACGCCGATGGGCCAGAGGGCCGTCACACGAGACCAGGCTTCGGCCTGTTTGGCAGGGCTTTGGTGCGCGTGCGTGCTGTCGAATGCGCTGACAAAGGCGGCCCAATGGGCCTTGTCGACAGCCAGATCGCACTCATAACCCGCGCATTGGCCCAGATAGCCCGCCAACTGCACCGGCTTCCCTTTGAACGCATCGCATTGGGCCAACAACGTGTCGACGGTCACCAACGGCCCGGCGCCGGTGCATCCGGTCGCAGGGAGCGCCAGCATCGCGCTGAGGGCGAACCCCAGCCTCAAAGCTTCGCGACGAACGCAGCGTAGGCGCTTTCGTCCATCAACCCGGTGAGCTCGTCCGGATCGCTGAGCGTCAGCTTGAAGAACCAGCCATCGCCCTCGGGCTCCTCGTTGACGAGGCCGGGATTGTCGCCGAGCGCCGCATTGCCCTCGAGGACCGTGCCCGAGACCGGCGCATAGACATCCGACGCTGCCTTGACCGATTCGACCACCGCGGCCTCGTCGCCCTTGGTCAGTTCCTTGCCCTCTTCGGGTACGTCGACGAACACGATGTCGCCGAGCTGGCTCTGGGCATATTCGCTGATGCCGACGGTGCCGATATCGCCATCGACATCGACCCATTCATGATCTTCGGTGAAATAACGGCTCATCTTACTTGCCTCCTGCTCGAACATAGCGGTGTGGAACGAAGGGCATTGCGGTCACGGTCGCCTGATGGACCTTGCCGCGTTGCGCGATCTGGATGACGGTGCCGGGCGCGGTCATCGCGACCGGCACATAGGCCATCGCGATCGGCGCCCCGAGCGTCGGCGCGAAGCCGCCGCTGGTGACCTTGCCGACGTCCGAGCCTTCGCCATCGATGACTGCGGCGCCCTCGCGCACCGGCTGACGCCCCTCGACGACCAGGCCGACACGCTTGGTAACGGCGCCCTGCTCGCGTTCGAGCAGGATGCGCTCGGCGCCCATGAAATTGCCCTCCTCGCGGCGGCGCTTGGACAAAGCGAAACCGAGATCGGCCATCACGGGCGTCGTCTCGGGATCGAGATCATGGCCGTAGAGCGGCAGCCCCGCTTCCAGGCGGAGCGAATCGCGCGCGCCCAGGCCGATCGGCTTCACCTCGGGCTCGGCAGTCAGCGCATCGGCAAGCGCCGCCGCGGCCTCGGCGGGCACCGAAATCTCGAACCCGTCCTCGCCGGTATAGCCCGAGCGGCTGATCCAGAGCGGCGTGCCGTTCCAGTCGAACGCACCCGCGGTCATGAACACCAGGGCCTCGACACCCGGCACGATCCGGCTCAGCGCCGTGACCGCCCCGGGCCCCTGCACCGCGAGCAGCGCCTGGTCTTCCAGGATGTTGATGGTGATGTCGTCGGACAGATGATCGAGCAGATAGGCGATATCGTCATATTTGGTCGCGCCATTGACGACCATGTAGATTTCGTCACCGCGCCGTGTGACCATCAGATCGTCGAGGATGCCGCCATTCTCGGCGAGCAGCAGCGAGTAGCGCATCCGCGCTTCGCCCAGCCCCTTGATGTCGCCGGGCAGCAGGGCTTCAAGCGCGACATCGGCGCCTTCGCCGGTGAAGACCAGCTGGCCCATATGGCTGACGTCGAACAGCCCCGCGGACTCGCGCACCCAGAGGTGCTCGGCCATGATGCCCTCATACTGGACGGGCATATGATAGCCGGCGAACTCGACCATCCGGCCACCGCGCGCACGATGCCACGCGTCGAGCGGCAAAGGCAGAATCTCGATTTCAGGGCCGTCCAAATCGCTCAATGCCGGTCTCCGCCAAAGGTGTCACGGCGATCGGCAGCGCCCCGAACGCGCCGCCTGTCGCCGCCCCCTCTGTCACGGGAACCTGAGAGCTTTGACCGCCCCGCTGGCGCGAGACGGCTTACCCCTTCGGTGGGCCGCACGAACATCGTGCAAGCCGCTTTCCAGAGTGTCGATAGGCCCGCGCGGTCCGGTGTGCCTGAGAGATTCCGGGGCGGTTGCTCCTTCGGCGGCCCAGGTTACCCCGGACGCTCTCCCGCGCGTGCCCATGAAGGTTGCCCCCCATCGACGCGGCAGGTGTGACGCGGTGCAGCATGGGAGTCAATCGCCCCGCACGCAGTAAATTTGGCAGTCGTATGCGTTACATACAGACTGGCAAACGGTCAGCGCGTCGCGTTGTACTTCAGCTGATCGTCAGTGAGCTGGAAGCCGACCAGCGCCTCGAACGTCGCGCGCAGCACGGCCTGGCGAACCTCGGGGCGGGTCAGCGGGTCGACCGCCGCGTCCTGGCCGCCAGCCTTGCGCTTCTCGGTCAGCTTCTTGCGCACTTCGTCGGACAAGGTCGCGGCGGAGCGCTGGATGGTGCTGGTCGCCTGGCCGCTCGCGCTGGCGCGGTCCTGGCCGGCATCGAAATGCACGACGACATGGCTGACATGCTTCGAGACCACGGCGGTGCCGCCACGCACCACGCTGATGAAATAGGGGAAGTCGACATCGCGCGGCGCGGCGGTGTTGGTGCGGCGGGCGCGGATATCGAAGTTCACCGTGGTGACGATATCGTCGGTAGCGTCGCTGCAGGTGCCGCGGACATTGGTCATGTCGGCCACCACGTCGATCGCCGCCGCCTCGCGGCTGGCAGGCGGGTCGAACAGGGTCACATCGCCGGTCGCGGCGGGGACGCCCACAGTCGGGCATGCCGATCGGATCGCGGTGATTCCGCCGGTTTCATCGAATTCGCCGGTGCTGGCGCAACCACCCATCAGCAGCATCATTATCGCGGGAACGGCAATTTTCCGGGCTGTCACGGGCACACGCACCTTATCACAAGGGAAGGGGCCGCCGCGCAACACGCACCGACCCCGGAACGGCGGCCACCATAGGAACCGCCTTTCGCGGGCGCAAGCAATCGCGTAGAGCGACATGCCAATGACCGACTTTCCCAAACCTGCCCTCGATCTGCTGATCGCGGCGCCCCGCGGCTTTTGCGCGGGCGTCGATCGCGCGATTCAGATCGTCGAGCTCGCGATCGCGAAATATGGCGCACCCGTGTTCGTGCGCCACGAGATCGTCCACAACAAGTTCGTCGTCGATACGCTGCGGGCCAAGGGCGCGATCTTCGTCGAGAGCCTTGACGAGGTGCCGGACGGCGTGCCGGTGGTCTTCTCGGCGCATGGCGTACCCAAGGCGGTACCGGCCAAGGCAGCCGAGCGCGGCCTCGCCTTTCTCGACGCCACCTGCCCGCTCGTCTCCAAGGTGCACCGCCAGGCGGAGCGGCTGGTCGCGGCGGGGCGGCACATCGTCTTTATCGGCCATGCCGGCCATCCGGAGGTGATCGGCACCTTCGGCCAGGTGCCCGAAGGATCGATGTCGCTGGTCGAAACGCTGGCCGATGCCATGGCTTTCGAGCCGAAAGACCGCAGCAACCTCGCCTTCCTCACCCAGACGACGCTGTCGGTCGACGATACCGCCGAGATCGTCGCGGCATTGCAGGAGCGCTTCCCCGAGATCCAGGCACCGCGCGGCGAAGACATCTGCTACGCGACCTCGAACCGCCAGGCGGCGGTCAAGGCGATCGCCAAGGCATGCGACGCCATGCTGGTGATCGGCGCGACCAATTCCTCGAATTCGCTGCGCCTCGTTGAGGTGGCGCAACGCGAAGGCACCCCGGCCCGGCTTATCCAGCGCGCCGAGGATCTCGATTTCGGCTTTCTCGAGGGCGTGAACACGCTCGGCATCACCGCCGGCGCTTCGGCGCCCGAGATCCTGGTGCGGGAACTGGTCGACCGGCTCGCGGCACGCTTCGAGATCAGCGAGACTGAAATCGAGACGACGCGCGAGACGATCACGTTCAAGCTGCCGCGCGACCTCGAAGTCGCCGCTTAACCTCTCATGGCGGTCTATACCCAGGTTTCAGCGGAAGCGCTGACCCGCTTCCTGGCGGGCTTCGACCATGGCGCGCTGCTGTCCGCCAAGGGAATCGCCGAGGGGGTCGAGAACAGCAATTACCTGGTCGACACCACCAGCGGCCGCTTCATCCTGACGCTCTACGAGAAGCGGGTGGATGCCGGCGACCTGCCCTTCTTCCTGGCGATGCTCGATCACCTCGCCGAGCGCGGCAACCTCGTCCCGCGCGCCCTGCCGGACCGCAAGGGCGTTGCGATCCATCAGCTCGAAGGCCGGCCCGCCTGCCTCATCGAATTCCTCGCCGGCGTATCGGTATCGCACCCGACCACAGCCCAGGCGCTGGCGGCCGGCGCCGCGATGGGCCGCATGCACGATGCACTGACCGATTTCACCCTTGTCCGGGAAAACTCGATGGGCGCCGACAGCTGGCGGCCGCTGTTCGAACGCTGCGGCCGCGATCTCGATGGCATCGCGCCGGGCATGTACGACGAGGTCGGCTTCGCGCTCGACCGCGTCCTCGCGGCATGGCCGACTGAGCTACCGACCGGCACCATCCATGCCGATCTGTTTCCCGACAATGTGCTGATGCTCGGCGATACCGTGAGCGGGCTGATCGACTTCTATTTCGCCTGCACCGATATCCGCGCCTATGATCTTGCGATCATGCACAGCGCATGGTCGTTCGATGCCACCGGCTCCGAGGTCTATCCGGAACTCGGGCACGCGCTGATCCAGGGCTATGATCAGGCATTCGGCCTTGGCGACACGGAACGGGCCGCGCTCAACCCGCTCGCCCAGGGCGCCTGTGTCCGCTTCCTGCTTTCCCGGGCATGGGACTGGCTCAACACGCCCGCCGGCGCGATGGTGACCCGCAAGGATCCGCTCGCTTATCTGCGCCGCCTGAAAATCTATGAGACGCAAGGGGCGGCATTGTTCGAATGAGCGACGGAACGGCAGAATTATCGAAGGTCGAAATCGCAACCGACGGCGCCTGCAAGGGCAATCCGGGGCCGGGCGGCTGGGGCGTGATCATCCGCTCGGGCACGCGCGAGCGCGAACTGTCCGGCGGCGAGGCGCTGACCACCAACAACCGGATGGAGCTGACCGCGGCGATCGAGGGACTCAACGCCCTGAAACGCCCCTGCAACGTGACGCTTTCGACCGACAGCCGCTATGTGATGGACGGGCTGACCAAGTGGATCAAAGGCTGGCAGAAGAATGGCTGGAAGACCGCGGCCAGGCAGCCGGTGAAGAATGCCGATCTGTGGCAGGCGCTGATCGACGCCGCCAAGCCGCACCGGATCCAGTGGCTCTGGGTGAAGGGCCATGCCGGCCATCCCGACAATGAGCGCGCCGACAAGCTCGCCAGCGATGCCGCGGTGGCGGCAAGTCGAGCGCGGTAGAGTCGCGAATTCCCTGTTATGGCGTCGATAACAGGGAATTTGATTTTTTTCTGATCCTGGCCTGAAAGACTCTGCCTCTTTTACAGTGACTTGCGCCTGGCCTCACAAATCAGTGACGTCGGAACAGGGAAATAACAGGGAAATCGCGGGCGCAGACGCACCGCAACAAGCATCAAGTAGGTCGACGATGGGAAAGAGCACGCGGGCTTCCGAGGCATCCCGTGGGCTCCGTGTAAGCCATCGCGCGATCCGGTTGAATCGACTCTTCCCCAGCCATCCCCGGGGAAGAGCGAGACACGTCACAGCATTGCCGGAGACTCATTCCGTCGGCGCGTCCGGTCCGTTCTTCTTGACCGAATCGATCGCGTTCTGTGCGCCGGCCTTGCTCGAATAGCCCTCGGTCCAGAAGATGACCTCGCTGTTATATTTGAACTTGGCGACATATTCGCCCGCCTTGTTCTGCTCGATCACGAATTTGTGCGCCATGGTCACTCTCCCGAAGTTGGAGCATCGGGATAGTCGTTCCGGCAGCGTCACACCATGCGAAAGCGGCCGGGCGCATAGGGCGCGGGATCAATCGCGGCGCCCATCGGGCCCGACGCAGGCGACCGCGGCTTTCTTCAATCCCTCATGGCCGAAATCAGCCCAAGATGCTCGACGAATGGCTCGAAATCGCGGTCGCTATAGAGAAGGGTAAGGCCGTCTTCGATACATCGCGTGGCGATCAATGTGTCGATGGTCTTGCGCACCGTGACTCCTCGCGCTCGAAGCATCCGAAAATTCCGTGCCGCCTGAACTGCAATCCGATCGCCCGCGATATCGACCAGCACGAGCGCCGACATCACGCGCATCGCTTGATTGAAGTCCCGCTCACTTGGAAAACCTTGCAGGACTTCAGTCAGAATGATGTCACCGATCGCCAAAGGTTCGCTACCCAGCAGCGCATCGAGGCGATCTGACTCGGGCGTGACTACCCCTCGAAAATAGTCGATCCAGACACTGGAATCGACCAGGATCACCCGTCGGTTCTCATCTCGCCGAGATCACCTGACCAAGCGAGTTTGCCCCGGAACCGACGAATATCTTCCTGCTTGCGGAGCCGGAGCAAGGTCTTCAACCCCAACTCGACCGCCTCGCGCTTCGTCCTCAGGCCAGTCACACGCATGGTTTCGGCCATTAGCCCGTCGTCGATTACGATATTGGTACGCATAAATGTGTATCCTTGATAACCATCATACACATAAGCACTTGCCGCAATTCCTGCAATAGATCGTTCGACGAGTTATGTTCTGCCCAGCCCGAAACGTGCAGGCGCATAGGGCGCAGGATCAATTGCCGCGACCATCGGGTCAGGCGCGGTACCGAGCAACAAAGCCGCAGCAAGCGCCGCCCCGGCGGGTGCGGTCTGGATGCCGAAGCCGCCCTGCCCCGCACACCAGAAAAAGCCGGGCACGGCAGCATCGAAGCCATAGACCGGCAGCCGATCGGGCGCGAAGCTCCTGAGGCCAGCCCAGCGCCGCTCGACCGCGGCGACCTTCCAGTCGACGACCTGCTCGAACCGGTCGACGGCGATCGCGATATCGAGTTCCTCGGGTTGCGCATCGCAGGGCTCGACCGGCGTTTCGTCATGCGGGCTCAACCACAGCCGCCCGCCCGCCTCGGGCTTGAAGTAGAAGGCGCCGGAGATGTCGGAGACGAGCGGCATGGTCGCCGCGCCGGCGGGATCGGTGCGGAGCTGGACCATCGTGCGGCGATAGGGCTGAATGCCGAGCGGCGCGACGCCGGCCCTTTGGGCAACCGTATCAGCCCAGGCTCCGGCGGCGTTGACGAGGATCGATGCGCTGAAGGTCCCCGCCCCGGTTTCCACCTCCCAGCCACGGGACGCCCGAGTCGCCGTGATCAACGGCGCGTTGACGATCAACGCCGCACCGGCCCGCCGCGCCTGCGCCAGATAATCGGCATGGAGCGCAGCGACATCGATATAGGCACTGCTCCTCTCGGACACGCCCAGGGTCCACTCATCGCGCAGTCCGGCCACGATCGTGGCAGGATCGACGCGTTCGAGCGTGATCCCGCTGCCGTCGAACTCGGCAAGAAAGGCATCGATCGCCGCTGCATCGCTCGCACGGCCGATATGGAGCGAGCCGAGCGGCTCGAGGAAACCGCCAGCCTGCAGCGCGGCACCTGACGCAGTGGTCAGCGGCTGGACGCCGGGCCCGCCATAGCTTTCGGACCAGAACGCCGCAGAGCGCCCGGTGGAATGATAGCCGGGCGCATCTTCCGCCTCGAGCAGCAGCACCGAAGCGTGCGGCGCCACCGCGGCGGCAAGGCTTGCCGCAGCCATCCCGGCGCCGACGATCGCGATATCATGATGTTTCAAGCGCCAGTCCCCGCGGTCCCGTCAGCGCTGCGCGCGCGCGGCAAGGAAGAGATCGATCTCGCCGATCGCGCGGTTGCGCACGCCGTCCGCCTCGCGCAGCACCTCATGCGCGGATTCGGCACCGAACCGCACGACGCGAACATCGGGCAGCCTGGCCGCCACCTGCATGGCGGCCCGGGCGTTCACCAGCTTGTCGGCCTCGGCGACGATCATCAGCACCGGTACGGCCATGGTGCGGAGCCGCGGGTCTTCGCGCAGACCGCGTGTCGACAGGAAGGCCTGCATCACCCAGTTCCAGCTCGGCGGCCCGAGCAGCAGCTCGGGCTTGGTCGATTGCCAGTACAGCTCGTCCTCATAGCGGGCGAGATCATGGGTCAGCAGCGCCTGCCGCGTGGTGGTCGTCGCCGGCCGTTCATTCGTCTTCCATGCCGGCCTGGCCGAATTGCCGACCCCGCCCAGGAAATTGGCGAGCCGTTCCCCCCAGCGCGCGCCGAGCGGGCTGTGCAGGCCGAGCATCGGCGCGATCAGCACGGCAGCATCGGGCCGTGCGACGCCCTCGGTCAGGGCACGCAAAACCAGATGGCCGCCCATCGAATGCCCCATCACGACATGGGGCCCGACCGCCTCGGCCGACCAATCGGCCCAGAAGGCGGCGAAATCGCTGATGAAGATGTCGAAGCTGTCGACATGACCGACATGGGGATCAGACGACAGCCGCCCCGATCCGCCCTGCCCGCGCCAGTCGAATGCCGTGATCGACCAGCCCTGGCTGTGCCAGTGCGCGAAGCTCTCCAGATATTTCTCGAAAATGTCGCCCCGCCCGCCCTGGAACAGGATGCTGCCGCGCGGCTGCCCTTCCGCCGGCCAGTCGAAACGCCGCAGCGGCCAGCCGTCCGGCGCGTTCCAGTGCGAGATGCGGGCGCTTGCCGGAATCGCGCGGCGATACAGTTGAGGGGAAACCATTGGGTCTGGTTACTTTTTAGAAAGCCATTCCGTCTAGGGAAATTGCTGATGGGTGGGGTTACTCTGAATGCTTTGATGCTTGGCGCCTTGGCGCTGCTTCTCGTCTCCGCGGGGATCCAGGATGCACGCACCCGTGAGATCGCTGACTGGAAGAATTCAGCGATCGCCCTTCTCGCGCCCTTGTGGTGGTGGTCGAACGGCCTGCCCCTCTGGCCCGACCTCGCCATCCAGATCGGCGTAGCCGCCCTTGTCTTCGGCCTTTTCTGGGTTGCCTTCCATTTCGGCCAGATGGGCGGCGGCGACGTCAAGATGATCGGGGCGCTGGCGCTCTGGTTCCCGTTCGAAAGCCTGCTCAGGATGCTGATCATCATGTCGCTGCTCGGCGGCGCGCTCACCCTGCTGCTCCTCATCGAGCGCGCGCTGAAGCGCAAGATCAGCACAATCGAAGTTCCCTACGGCGTCGCGATCGCAATCGCAGCCCTTATTTCGTTGCCTGAACCGTTTCTTAACCAGTTCCTGTGAATGCTTAACGCGGGTTCAATCGTACCGCGCCCGAAAGGCTTGAAACGTCATGGATAGTCGCAAGATCATTCTGTTGGTGGGCGCGTTGATCGTCGCAGCGATCACCGCCTTCATGGCCCGTAGCCTGATCGTCGGCGGATCGGCCCCCCAGGCGGTTGCGGCCGCGGCTGCGGCTCCGGTCGATGGACCCGAGGTACTGGTCGCCACGCGCGCCCTGCCGATCGGAACCATCCTGGATGCGACCGCGCTGAAGTTTCAGCCCTGGCCCAAGGAACTGGTCGACAACGCCTATTACATCAAGAAGGACACCGACCTGAAGTCGCTTCAGGGCACGGTCGTCCGCAACGCGATCACCGCCGGCCAGCCGATCACGCAAGGCGCGCTGGTGAAGCCCGGCGACCGCGGCTTCCTGGCAGCGGCGCTCGGCCCGGGCATGCGCGCGGTGACGGTTCCGGTTTCGGCGCAGACCGGCGTTGCCGGTTTCGTCTTCCCGGGCGACCGGATCGATCTGGTGCTGACTCAGTCAGTGCCGGGTGGTGGCGACGGGCCTCCGCTCAAGGTCGCCGAGACGATCCTGCACAATCTGCGCGTGCTCGCGACTGACCAGCGTACCGACAATACGACGGGCGAAGACGGCAAGACCGTCGTGCGCACCTTCTCGAACGTGACGCTCGAGGCAACGCCGAAGATCGCCGAACAGATCGCGGTTGCCCAGACGATCGGCGCGATCTCGCTCTCGCTGCGCTCGATCGCGGACAATAACAGCGAACTCGAGCAAGCCATCGCCAGCGGCGAGGTGAAGGTGCCCGAGGGCAATGATCCCAAGGCCGAAAAGGCAATGATGCTCAAGGTCGCAAGCCAGCCCAGCGCGGCCGGTGCGACCGCCGCGACCGGTGCCGACGTCTCGAAGTTCCAGCGCAGCACGGTGCCCGGCAAGCCGAAGGATACGAGCGGCACGAACCCGCAGGGTGGAGCGCCTGGCCCGGGCTTCCCCGGTTCCGGCGTAACGCTGGGCCCGGTGGTGCATGTCGCACGGGGCAATACGGTGACCGAAGTTTCGGTCGGGGGGAAGAAGTAGCATGCGCATCAAGACCTTCTTGCACCGCTCGGTCGCGGCGACAGTGGCTACGGCCCTGGTCGCAGCCCCGATGGCGGTCCCGACCGCGGCCAATGCCGCGCCTCCGCCCAAGTCGCGTCACATCGCGACCCATGTCATGGCGCGGGTCGGCACGCTTCCGCCCGGCACCCAGCGCCCCACCCGCGAGGTATTGCTCTCGGTCGGTGAGGGCGAGCTGATCACGCTGCCGGCTGATGCGACCGACGTGTGGACATCCAACCCGGGTGTCGCCGACGTCTATGTCAACAGCCCGCGCCAGATCCACCTGTTCGGCAAGGATTTCGGCGAGGCGACCCTGTTCGCGACGAGCAAGAGCGGCGCGGTGATCTTCGCGGCCAATGTCCGGGTGAGCCAGAATCTCACCTCGATCGATCGCATGATGAAACTCGCGATGCCGGATGACGATATCCGGGTCGTCACCACCGGTCAGATCGCCGTGCTCACCGGCACGGTCGCGACGCCGGACGATGCCGCCCAGGCGATGCGGATCGCAACCGCGATGCTCAACCCCGGCGTCAACGTCAACGACGCTGCCGCGCTGCTGAAGATCGTCGTCTTCAACCGCCTCAGAACCGCAACCCCACTCCAGGTGAATCTGCAGGTCAAATTCGCCGAGGTCAGCCGCAGCTTCCTGAAGAATATCGGCAACAATCTGCTGACGCGCGACAAGACCGGCGGCTTCCAGTTCGGCGTGTCGTCGGGCACCCGCAGCCCCGGAACGATCGGCAACGCCGATACATCGACCTTTCCGGTGCTCGACGCATCGTCCAAGTTCGGGTTCCCGGCCGGCACGATCAGCCTGCCGTTCAACCCTTCGACCGGCCAGTTCGTCGTCCCGGGCACCGGCACGTCGAACACCTTCACCAAGGGCACGCAGTTCACCTCGCTTGGTCTCGCCGGGCATTTCCTGGGGCTCGACATCCTCAGCGCCATCGACCTCGGCGAAACCACCGGCCAGGTCACCACCCTCGCCAACCCGAACCTGACGGCCTTGTCGGGCGAGACCGGCACCTTCCTCGCCGGCGGTGAAATCCCGATCCCGGTGAGCCAGGGCCTCGGCGCGGTTTCAGTCGAGTACAAGCAATATGGCGTCAGCCTTGCCTATACGCCGACCGTGCTCGCCGATGGCCGTATCTCGCTCCGGGTTCGTCCGGAAGTGTCGCAGCTGTCAGCGCAGGGCGCGGTCACCATCAGCGGCACCACCATCCCCGCGCTGACCACGCGGCGGGCCGAAACCACGGTCGAGCTCGGCTCGGGCCAGAGCTTCATGATCGCCGGCCTGTTGCAGAACGACCATCTCAACACGATCGACAAGGCTCCCGGCCTGGGCGACGTGCCCGTGCTCGGCGCGCTGTTCCGCTCGAACGAATTCCAGCGCAACGAGACCGAGCTGGTCATCGTCATCACCCCCTATCTGGTGAAGCCGGTCAACGCGAACGAGATCGTCCTGCCGACCGACGGCTACAAGGCACCGACCGATCTCGGCCGGGTACTGCTGGGCCAGCTCGGCGGCGGCACCACCGGTGGCGATCGGCCCAAGCCGACCATGGCGCCGCCGGCCAACGCAGCCCCCGCCTTTGGCGATGCAGCGCCGACTCCGGGCGCGGCTGCGCCGGTCCTGGGTGCCACTGCTCCCGTGCTGCCGGTTCCGGCTCCCGTCCCTGACCAGGCGCCCGCGCGCCGCGAAGTCTCGGACCAGAAGGCACCGCCGCCCGAACAGAAATCGAAGAAGGGCAAGGCTGTCGCCGCGCCCGGCTTCAGCTCCAACTGACCGCCGCCGTCGAGGGATATTCCATGCTCAAGCGCACCATCCTCCTCGCTTCCGCTCTCGCCCCGGCCCTGTTGCTCGGCGCCTGTGGCGGCACGATCAATCGCGGCCTCGAATCGGTGCATCAGCCGGTCGTAAGCCGGACCGACTATGTGTTCGACGTCAACACCAGCGGCAACGGCCTCGCCCCGGGCGAGGATCAGCGGCTGGCCGGCTGGATGGCATCGCTGCGGCTCGGCTATGGCGATCACATCGCGATCGACGACCCGCATCCTTATGGCGGTGGCGTGCGCGACATCGTGGCGGCGCAGGTCGCCCGCTATGGCCTGCTGCTGTCGAACGACACGCCCGTAACCGACGGGCCCGTCCCGCCCGGCACCGCGCGCATCGTCATCACCCGGATGAAGGCGACGGTGCCCGGCTGCCCCGATTTCACCCGCGAGAACAAGCCCGAGTTCAACAGCAACACCTCGTCGAACCTGGGCTGCGCGGTCAACGCAAACCTTGCGGCGATGGTCGCCAACCCGGCCGATCTCGTTCGCGGCCAGCCGGGCGCCGACACCAACGACAATATGGCGTCCAGCAAGGCGATCGACACCTATCGCAAGGCGCCGACGACAGGCAGCTCTGGTCTGAAATCCGAAAGCACGGGAGCCAAATAAAATGAACGCCCCCTTCTCCTCGGGACGAGTAGGCCAGCGCGAGCCCTTCGTCGCCTTCGTCTGTGACGAAACCACCGCCGAAATCGTCCGCCCCGTTGCGGTCGAAATGGGCTGGGTGCCTGAAAAGGTGAACAAGGGCGGGCTGCGCAACGCAGTCCAGTCCCTCTCGGTCTCCGCGAGCCCGCAGATCCTGTTCGTCGATCTCTCCGAGTCCGGCGATCCGTTGAACGACATCAACGCGCTCGCTGAAGTCTGCGAGCCCGGCACGGTCGTGATCGCGGCCGGCCAGGTCAATGATGTCCGGCTCTACCGCGATCTCGTGGTGAGCGGCATCCAGGACTATCTGCTCAAGCCGCTGACGCCGGACATGCTGCGCGAGGCCTTCACCCACGCCCAGTCGATCCTCAACGCGCCGAAACACGCCGACGGTGCCGTCGAACGGCCGCATTGCTCGACCGCCATCATCGGCGCACGCGGCGGTGTCGGCGCCTCGACCATCGCGACCTCGATCGCCTGGATCCTCAGCGAAAAGGGCGCGCGCACCACGGCGCTGCTCGATCTCGACGTGCATTTCGGCACCGGCGCGCTCGCGCTCGACCTCGAGCCCGGCCGCGGCCTGACCGACGCGATCGAGAATCCGAGCCGCATCGACGGACTGTTCATCGAGCGTGCGATGGTCAAGTCGAGCGAGATGCTCTCGGTGCTTTCCGCCGAGGCGCCGATCAACTCACCGGTGCTCACTGACGGCAGCGCCTTCTTCCAGCTGCAGGAGGAAATGCGGGCCGCGTTCGAGTGCACGATCGTTGATCTGCCGCGCAACATGCTGGTCCAGCACCCGCATCTGATCAGCGATATCCAGATCGCAGTGATCGTGACCGAGCTGACGCTCGCTGCGGCGCGCGATTCGATCCGCCTCCTCTCCTGGCTGAAGTCGAACGCACCGCAGACCCAGGTGTTCGTGGTCGCCAACAAGGTCCATGCCTCGGGGCAGCTCGAGATCAACCGCAAGGATTTCGAAAGCTCGATCGAGCGCAAGATCGATTTCGTCGTTCCCTTCGACCAGAAATTGGGCGCGCAGGCAGCCAAGCTGGGCAAGCCGCTCGCCGAGGCCGGCAAGGGATCGAAGACGGTCTCGCCGCTGGTCGATCTCGCGACGATGCTGATGGGGATCGGCGACTCGCCGGACGCCGGTGCCGGCGGCAAGAAGAAGGGAGCCGACAAGGGCGGCTCGCTGATGGGCAAATTCTCCGATCTCAAATCGATGATGCAGAAGAAGCCTGCGAAGAAATAGACGCGAATGAGACACGGACCGGCGAATTTCGACGGGCGCATAAACCGCCCGTCAACGAAACGGAGCGTTTGATACCGCAATGCCATTGATGCCGATCATCTCGCTGGGCGCAGGGGCCATCATCATCCTGATGCTGATGGTGTTTGCCTTTGCCGGGCCGTCGCCGGAACGCGCGCGCGCGCGCCGGATGATCTCGGTGCGGGCACGGCACAGCGAGTCGGCGGGTGCGGCGGTCGAGGCACAGATGCGGCGGATCACCGCGAACCGCGCCACCAGGATGGACCTGGCGGCGATGCGCTTCCTGCCCAACCCCGCCCTGCTCAAGAAACGCATCGCGATGACCGGCAAGACCTGGACGGTCGGTCAATACGGCATGGCGACGCTCGGCATCATCGTGATCGTCACGCTGCTGCTCAAGCTGAACGGCCTTCCCATCCTCCTGTCGCTGCTGGTCGGCGTGGTGCTCGGTGCGGGCATCCCGCACATGACCGTCGGCTATTTCATCAAGCGCCGCATCGGCAAGTTCAACGCGAAATTCCCCGACGCGATCGAGCTGCTCGTGCGCGGCCTGCGTTCGGGCCTGCCGATCAGCGAGACCATCTCGGTCGTCGGCCAGGAAGTCGATGGTCCGGTCGGCGTCGAATTCCGTTCGATCACCGACAAGATGAAGATCGGCCGGACGATGGATGCCGCGCTGCAGGAAACCGCCGACCGGCTCGGCACCCCCGAATTCCAGTTCTTCGTCATCACCATCGCCATCCAGCGCGAGACCGGCGGCAATCTGGCGGAAACGCTCGCCAACCTTGCCAATGTGCTGCGCATGCGCGGGCAGATGAAGCTCAAGATCAAGGCGATGTCGTCCGAATCCAAGGCCTCGGCCTATATCATCGGATCGCTGCCCTTCATCGTGTTCGTCATGATCTGGATGATCAACGGCACCTATATGCAGACCTTCTTCCAGGACCAGCGCCTGATGGTGGCCGGCGGCGGCGGCCTGATCTGGATGGCCATTGGCGGCTTCATCATGGCCAAGATGATCAATTTCGAAATCTGAATACTGAATCTGAACCGACGAAAATCTGAAACACGGGGCGGTAGCGAAGTTCATGGGCGAAGGCGGACCAAAGATCCTCGGGGTCGACGTGATGTGGGTGGCGACGCTCCTGTCGGGCGTTGCCGCGTTCGCCGTCCTGCTCGCGATCTATGCCGCGACGACGGTGCGCGATCCGATGGCGAAGCGCGTCAAGGCGCTGAACGAGCGCCGCGAGCAGCTCAAGGCCGGCATCACCGCCTCGACCAAGCGCCGCGCCAAGCTGGTCACCAAGAACGAGACGACTGACCGGATCAAGGCGATCCTGTCCTCGATGAAGATCCTGCAGGACAGCCAGGTCAAGGCGGCACAGGTCAAGCTGATGCAGGCCGGCATCCGCTCCAAGGAATATGCCGTCGCGGTCATCTTCGGCCGGCTGGTGCTGCCGATCGTGTTCGGCGGGCTGATGCTGTACCTCGTCTACGGCACCGACATGTTCCTGACCTACAGCCCGATCAAGCGCTACGGCATCGTCGCGGTCACCTTCATCCTGAGCTACAAGGCACCCGACATCTTCCTCAAGAACAAGATCACCAAGAGATCGAATCTGATCCGCAAGGGCCTGCCCGACGCGCTCGATCTGCTCGTGATCTGTGCCGAAGCGGGACTGACCGTGGATGCCGCCTTCCAGCGCGTCGCGCGCGAACTGGGCAAGGCCTATCCCGAACTGGGCGACGAATTCACCCTGACGGCGATCGAGCTGGGCTTCCTCTCCGAGCGCCGGCAAGCCTTTGAAAACCTCGCCGCGCGGGTGAAGCTCGACGCCCTGAAAGGCGTCGTCACCACGATGGTACAGACGGAAAAATACGGCACGCCACTGGCTTCGGCGCTGCGCGTGCTCTCCGCCGAGTTCCGCAACGAGCGCATGATGCGCGCCGAGGAAAAGGCAGCGCGCCTGCCCGCGATCATGACCGTGCCGCTGATCCTGTTCATCCTGCCGGTGCTGTTCGTGGTCATTCTCGGCCCGGCCGCCTGCTCCATTTCGGATGCTTTCAAGCACGGCGTGTAAAGCCCGATCGAGTGCTTGCCACGAATCGCGGTTAACGGCAGGATATCGTTAACGCTTCGTAACATCCCACCAAAGGGCGCCCCATGCTGTTCAGCACCCCGTCGCAGTTCGTGGTTCTCGGCCTGCTCTTCTTCATCGGGCTGATCTTCGCCTTCGTCATCCATCCGGGCGGGCGCAAGTGGAAGAACCTCTACCAGGAAGAGGTCGAGGAGAATGCTGCCTATCGCAACGACGCCGACAACGAGATCCGTGCCGCCAAGCGCCGCATCGCTGAGCTTGAGCGCGAGATCGCCGCGCTGCAGGCGGAGCGTGCCGAACCGGCCGCAGTGATCGCTGCGCCCGTACCCGTGGTGGAAGCGGCACCGGTGGTGGTGGAACCCGCACCAGTGGTCGAGGCGGCGCCGGTCGTCGAGGCGGCCCCGGCCGTCGAACCGGCGCCCGTGATCGAGGCCGTGCCAGTGGCGGTGGTCGAGCACGCGCCGGTCGTAGAGGCCGCGCCGGTCGCCGAAATCGTCGAGCCGGCACCGGTAGCAGCGGAGGTCATCGCGGCGCCGGCGCCCGCCGCCGCACCCGACAAGGCCTGGCTCGGCGCCGCCGGCTATAACGACCTGACCCAGATCCGCGGCATCGACAGCGTGCTCAACAACCGGCTGTTCGGTCTGGGCGTGACGCGCTTCGCCGATATCGAGAAGCTGTCGGCCGAGGACGAGATCGCGCTCGAACAGCGGCTGAACGTGCCCGCCGGCTTCATCGCGCGCGAGCAATGGCGCGATCAGGCGGCGTTGCTCCGCGCGGGCAACGTCGCGGAGCACAGCGCCCGGTTCGGCTCGGTGGACGCTACGGCTTGAATGGTCTTCAGCCGGGCGGCTGTTCAATCATCCCGTTCGCCCTGAGCTTGTCGAAGGGCTTTTCTCTTCTTTAACTGCGGGACGCGAGGAGGCCGGGCTTCGACAGGCTCAGCCCGAACGGAGTCGGGGGATTCCAGAGCGTTTTTCGCTGTTATCCGCCGGTTTATTTTTTCTCCGCTGTTATGTTGGATTTTCGGCTCGGATTCCGGCAGCGTTTCCAGATACTTGCCCCCGGTTTTGCTGTTATCGGATAACAGCACGGGAACAGCAGCGGAACAGCGCCGTTTTTCGTCGTAACAGCGGACCTGTCGTCCGATATTTCCAGTCATGTCAAAGAGCGAGCGGTCCCGAAAGGCCGCACCTGTCGCGGCGTTTGCGACCTTCTACGCTCGCTTTGAATCAACCCTTCAACCCGCGCGGCAGGTGGTCGCGCGGCGTTCCTGATCGATCGCCGGGAAGCGTGCGGGAAGGTCGATCAGGATGCGGACCAGGGCGATGCCGCGCGTCCCGTCGACATGCACCGCCTCATAGCCGGTCGGCGCAGTCTGACCGGGCGCGACGACAGCGATCTTGAACGGCTGATCGTCCGCTTTCTCTCCGTTGCGGACAAGCGCCACATTGGTGTGCGAATCGAAGATCGACAGCGACCAATAGGGCGCCGGCACCGGCACGGCATCAATCAGCAGCGGTCCATTGGTCAGATCGAACGGGCAGGAGGAATAGGCAAGGTCCGGGCTGGGCCGGACGATCGTGCGCGACGCCGCGGTGGCGAGCGGCGCATGGCTGAACTGGTTGATGCCCCCCACCGCCGATACGCGCTGGACGGCGAGCCCCATAAGGACATCGGGCGTGGCGACCATGGCGGTGCGCCAGGCGAAGAAGCCGAGCACGCCGCCCATGATCACCGGCCCGATCCAGTGGCGGATCATGCGCAATCCTCCCGCGTGATGACCGGAAGCTGCTCCTTGGTGAAATTGCCCTTGCCGCGATCGTCCGGAAGATAGGCGCGCAAGGTCAGCTCGAAACGCGCGACACGGCCGGTGGGGAGCCAGTGGCCTGGCTGCTGGTCGGGCGCGACGGTCACCATCCAGTGCGCCTGTTCCGCCGAGGGCAGGCCGGCACTGCCGACCGAATAAAGGCCGGGCTGGTTGGCGACGAGATAGCCTTCGCGATCATAGAGCGTCAGGCTCCACCATTTGGTGGGCAGGCCCACCCCGACGACACGGTAGCGGCAGCGGCCCTCGAGCGGGCGGCCGGTGCTATCGACCGCAGCGTTGTAATAGCGCGCCTCGGTCGCCGGCAGCGCGAGGAGGCCACGCAACGCCACGACCGCACGGGTATAGGCGCTTGCCCCCGCGGTCCCATAGTCCTTGCCCGTGGTCCAGGCGCCGATCTTCTGGTTCGAGCCCAGCGCGCCGATACGGATGCTCCAGGCCGCACTTCCGGCGCCGATCAGCACGCCGAGGATCCCGCAGATCAGGTAGCGCATCCAGCGTCTCATGCGGCTTCTCGTCCCCCTCGTGCCGGACTCGACCGACAGTCAGCCGCCGGGATTATGCCGCCGATCTGCCGCGCGACCAAGCCCAATAGCTTTACGCGCCACGATAGCCTTCTGAAGTTCGCACCAGTCCTTCCTGTTCCCCGGTCTTCGCCGGAGAACAGGAAGGATTACCCCTTCGCCGCGAGCGCCGCCTGGGCCGCAGCCAGCCGGGCGATCGGCACGCGGTAGGGCGAGGCCGAGACATAATCGAGGCCGATCTTCTCGCAGAAGGCGATCGAGGCCGGATCGCCGCCATGTTCGCCGCAGATGCCGAGCTTGATATCGGGGCGGGTCGCCCTGCCCCGCTCGGCCGCCATCTCGATCAGCTGGCCGACGCCCTCGACATCGAGGCTGACGAACGGATCCCGCGCATAGATGCCGCGCTCGACATAGGTCGTCAGGAAACGCGCCGCATCGTCGCGGCTGACGCCGAGCGTCGTCTGGGTCAAGTCGTTGGTGCCGAAGGAGAAGAAGGCGCCGACCTCGGCGATCTCGCCCGCCATCAGTGCAGCGCGGGGCAATTCGATCATCGTTCCAACGAGATACTCGATGGTCCTGCCCCCCTTCACGAACTGGCTCTCTGCGAAGACGGCGGTAGCCGCCTTGTCGACAACCGCCTTCATCAGCTCCAGCTCGCGCCGGGTGGCGACGAGCGGAATCATCACTTCCGGGATCGGCGCGGCGCCCGATTTCTCGGCGACCGCGATCGCCGCCTCGAAGATGGCGCGGGCCTGCATCTCGTAGATTTCGGGATAGGTGACGCCAAGACGGCAGCCGCGATGGCCGAGCATCGGGTTGAACTCGTGGAGCTCGGCCGCGCGGCGCTTGAGGATGGCGACATCCACCCCCGCCGCGGTGGCCACCTCAGCGAATTCGTCTTCCTCGTGCGGCAGGAATTCGTGCAGCGGCGGATCGAGCAGGCGGATCGTCACCGGTAGGCCGGCCATCACCTCGAACAGCTGGATGAAATCGGCGCGCTGCTCGGGCAGCAGTTTCTCCAACGCCACGCGCCTGCCCGCTTCGTCCTCGGCGAGGATCATCTGGCGAACCGCGGTGATGCGCGCCGCATCGAAGAACATATGCTCGGTGCGGCACAGGCCGATGCCCTCGGCGCCGAATTCGCGCGCAACCTTCGCATCGAGCGGAGTCTCGGCATTGGCGCGGACCTTGAGCCGGCGCACGCCGTCAGCCCAGACCATCAGCGTGCCGAAATCGCCGGCCAGCTCTGGCTGAACGGTCGGGACCGCGCCCATCATCACTTCGCCGGTCGAGCCGTCGATGGTGATGATATCGCCTTCGCGGACTTCGCGCCCGGCAACGCGCATGATCCCGGCCTTGGCGTCGATCGCAAGCGTGCCGGCGCCGGAGACGCAGGGACGGCCCATGCCGCGTGCGACCACCGCCGCATGGCTGGTCATGCCGCCGCGTGCGGTGAGGATGCCCTTCGCCGCGTGCATGCCGTGGATATCCTCGGGCGAAGTCTCGACCCGGATCAGGATGACGCTTTCGTTCGCGGCGGCGCGCTTCTCGGCGGTGTCGCTGTCGAACACCGCCGCGCCCGAGGCGGCACCGGGGCTGGCCGGGAGGCCCTTGGTCAGCACGTCGCGCACCGCCTTGGGATCGAGCGTCGGATGGAGGAGCTGGTCGAGCGCGGCGGGATCGACCCGGGCGACGGCCTCCTCGCGGGTGATCAGGCCCTCTTCCGCCATGTCGACCGCGATCTTGAGCGCAGCCTTGGCGGTGCGCTTGCCCGAGCGGGTCTGCAGCATCCAGAGCTTGCCCTGCTGCACCGTGAACTCGATGTCCTGCATGTCGCGATAATGCGTCTCGAGCAGGTCGAACACCTTGGCGAGCTCGGTGAACACCACCGGCATCGCCTCTTCCATCGAGGCCGGCTTGGCGCCGGCGGCTTCGCGCGACGCCTTGGTGAGATATTGCGGGGTGCGGATGCCGGCGACGACATCCTCGCCCTGCGCGTTGATCAGGAACTCGCCATAATAGGCCCGGTCGCCCTTGGCGGGATCGCGGGTGAAGGCGACGCCGGTGGCCGAGGTGTCGCCCATATTGCCGAACACCATCGCCTGGATGTTGACGGCGGTACCCCAGCTGGCGGGGATGTCGTTGAGGCGGCGATAGACCTTCGCCCGCTCGGACTGCCAGGAGCCGAACACAGCGCCGACCGCGCCCCAGAGCTGGTCATGCACGTCCTGCGGGAAGGGCTTGCCCCATTGCTGCTCGACCAGGCCTTTATACTCGGCGACCAGCGCCTGGAGATCCTCGGCGGTGAGATCGGTATCGAGGAAATAGCCGCGATCTTCCTTCGCGATATCAAGCGCATCCTCGAAGCCGCTATGATCGAGTTCGAGCACCACATCCGAATACATCTGGATGAAGCGACGATAGCTGTCCCAGGCGAAGCGCGCATCGCCCGAGGCGGCGGCGAGGCCCTGCACCGTCTCGTCGTTGAGGCCGAGGTTGAGGACAGTGTCCATCATGCCGGGCATCGAGGCGCGCGCGCCGGAGCGGACCGAGACGAGGAGCGGATCGGCCGGATCGCCGAATGTCTTGCCCGTCACGCCCTCGATATGGGCAATGCCGGTGGCGACTTCATCGCGCAGCCCCTGCGGGAACTGGCCGCCTTCGTCATAATAGACCGCACAGAATTCGGTGGAGATGGTGAAGCCCGGGGGCACCGGCAGGCCGATCGAGGCCATTTCAGCGAGGTTCGCGCCCTTGCCGCCCAGCAGGTTGCGATCGCCCCTGCCCCCATCCGAAACGCCGCCACCGAAGCGGTATACGTACTGCGTCATTCGTCAGTCCTTCTGGTGCCTGTTTTCGCTGGGGAGGCGAGGCGTAGTCGTTGGTTGGGGCCGGTCGTCAGCCCTCGATCTTCGAGAAATCGGCGACGGCGTGGACCGCGTCGCGGACGCGGGCGAGCAGCGCGAGACGGGCTTCGCTCTTTGCCTTGTCCGGATCCATGACGGTTACCTTGTCGAAGAAGGTATCGATCGGAGCACGCAGTGCGGCGAGCGCAGCCATTGCAGCTTCGAAATCCTCGGCTTCGACCGCTGCGGTCGCGCTGGGCGTGGCAATATCTATCGCCTCCGCAAGAGCAATTTCCGCGGGTTCGCGATCATAATTGTCATCGTTTCGCGGAGAAAAAGAGTAATTTTCCTTCTTCAGGATATTCGCCGCGCGTTTGTAGCCGGCGAGCAGGTTCACACCGTCCTCAGTGCCGATGAATGCTTGGAGCGCATGAACGCGAGCGAGCAAGCGGACCAGATCGTCCTCGCCGCCCAGAGCGAACACCGCATCGATCAGATCGTGACGGACGCCAGCTTCTCGCTGCTGAACCTTGAGGCGGTCGATCAGGAATTGCAGCACGCCATCGACCACAATCGGATTCGCGAATGTCCTCAGGCTGATAGCCCCCGAAACCACCCTGAAAAGACGGGCTCGCATCTTGTTGGCGGTCAGCAGTTCGAGAATACCGAGACCGGCGCGACGCAGCGCAAATGGGTCCTTTGAGCCTGTCGGCCGCATATCCTCCGCGAAAAACTGAGCTAGAGTATCCAGCTTATCCGCCAGCGACACAGCCACCGTCACCGGCACAGTCGGCACGTCATCGCCCTGCCCGACCGGCTTGTAATGATCGCGCACAGCGTCGGCGACCGCGTCGGGCTCGCCCTGTGCGCGCGCATAATAGCCGCCCATCAGGCCCTGGAGCTCGGGGAATTCGCCGACCATACCGGTGACGAGATCGGCCTTGGCGAGACGCGCGGCGCGTTCGGCCATGTCGGCCAGGTGCGCAACATCATCCCCCTCCCGCTCGCGGGAGGGGTTAGGGGTGGGCTCGCGCTCACCGTCTGCGGTACCGTTCGTGGAGGCCGGGAGCCCACCCCCAGCCCCTCCCGCAAGCGGGAGGGGGGAAGAAGGGACGATGCCCTCTTCCACCAGCAAGCGCGCCAGTTTCGCGACGCGGTCGACCTTGTCCGCAACTGTCCCAAGCTTCTCGTGAAACACGATCCGGTCGAGCTTCTGCGCCTGCTCCTCCAGCGGGATCTTCAGATCCTGCTCCCAGAAGAATTTCGCATCCGACAGCCGCGCCGCCAGCACCTTGCGGTTGCCCTCGACGATCTTCTCGCCGCCATCGACCGCGTCGATATTGGCGGTGCAGACGAAGGCATTGGCCAGCTTGCCGTCGGCATCCTGGCAGACGAAATATTTCTGGTTCACCCGCGCCGTAAGCTGGATCACCTCGGGCGGCACGCTGAGGAACGCTTCGTCGAAGCGGCCGAGCAGCGGCATCGGCCACTCAGTGAGACCGGCATTCTCCACTAGCAGGCCCTCGTCGCGCACGAGGGTCAGGCCCGCCTTGGACGCAGCCATGGTCGCGCCGAGCGCGATGATCGACTGACGTTCGTCCTGGTCGACAATCACATGGCAGGCGCGGAGCTTCTCGGCATAGTCCGAGGCGCTGCCAATCGTGATGATGCCGGGATGGTGGAAGCGGTGGCCGACCGTCGCGGCGCCCGAATGGATGCCGGCGATCTCGAACGGCACGACTTCATCGCCGAGCAGGGCGACGATGCCCTGCAAGGGGCGAACCCAGCGCAGGCTTTCCGTCGAAGCCGATGCCTCGCCCCAGCGCATCGATTTGGGCCAGGGGAAGGCGCGGATGATTGCGGGGATTGCCTCGGCGAGCACATCCGCCGTGGCGCGGCCGGGCTTTTGCGTGACCGCGAACAGCACCCTGTTGCCCTTGCCATCGTCGCGTTCCTCGAGCTGGTCGCGAGTCAGGCCGGTCGAGCGGAGGAAACCTTCGAGCGCCTGGGCGGGTGCGTCGGCGCGGGGGCCCTTGCGTTCCTCGCTCGTCGCTTCGGTTTCGAGCGGGAGGTCGCGGGCGATCAGCGCGAGGCGGCGCGGGGTGGAGAAAGTGACGATCGCGTCAGCGCGCAGCCCGGCCTTGTCGAGCTCGGCAGCGAACAGCCGCGCGAGGTCGTCGCGCGCCTTGCCCTGCATGCGCGCGGGGATTTCTTCCGAGCGGAGTTCGAGGAGGAAGTCGGTCATGATTGCCGCCCCTCCTTGCCTGTCATCCCCGCGAAAGCGGGGATCCAGCTCGTGTCGTTGCCCATCGGCGCGACCGTTGCGTTAGCCGCGAGCACAGGAGCTGGATCCCCGCTTTCGCGGGGATGACAGTGGAGGGGCGTGTGGCTGAGCATCACGCCGCCCACCCGTTCTTGTCCATCCAGGCCTGGCAGCTGCCCTTCGCCAGATCGCGCACCCGGCCCATATAGGCCTGGCGCTCGGCGACCGAGATCACCCCGCGCGCCTGCAGCAGGTTGAAGACATGGCTCGCCTTGATCGCCTGCTCATAGGCAGGGATCGGCAGCTTTGCTTCGAGGCAATTCTCGCACTCGGCGGTCGCCTTGCGGAACAGATCGAACAAAGCCTCGGTGTTCGCCACCTCGAAATTCCAGGTCGACTGCTCGATCTCATTCTCGAGGAACACGTCGCCATAGGTCACGGCCGGCCGATTGCCCTGCCCGTCATTGAAGGCGAGATCGTAGATGCTGTCCTTGTTCTGCAGATACAGCGCAAGCCGCTCAAGCCCGTAGGTCAGCTCGCCCGCGACCGGCTTGCAGTCGAAGCCGCCCATCTGCTGGAAATAGGTGAACTGGGTGACTTCCATCCCGTCGCACCAGACCTCCCAGCCCAGCCCCCAGGCACCGAGCGTCGGCGATTCCCAGTCATCCTCGACGAAACGGATATCATGCTGGGTGAAATCAATGCCGATCGCCGCCAGCGAGCCGAGATAGAGCTCCTGCAGGTCAGGCGGACTCGGCTTCAGGATCACCTGATATTGATAATAATGCTGCAGCCGGTTCGGATTCTCGCCATAGCGCCCGTCCGTGGGCCGACGGCAGGGCTGGACGAAGGCAGCATTCCACGGCTCCGGGCCGAGCGCGCGCAGCGTCGTCGCTGTGTGGAAGGTGCCCGCGCCCATCTCCATGTCATAGGGCTGGAGGATCAGGCAGCCGCGCTCGCTCCAATACTCATGGAGTTTCAGGATCATGCGCTGGAAGCTCAGCGGCTCGGTCACGGTGGCGTAAAAACCCTTCGCAGATGCGGCAATTTGCCGCGCGCCGCTTTGGCGCATGCCCCGAAAGGGGTCAACCACGCCGATTGACGCACGACACTCTTTCCGCTGTGTTAACCATTATGGCCCCGAGTCGAGCTGCGTGGCCGCGGGGGAGCGGCCTTGGGGTACGACGCGGCGCGCTCGGGCTCGCTTTGGCGGCTTTGCTTTGCGCCGCACCCGCGTTCAGCGCCGAGGCGCCACGGATCGCCTATCGCGCGATCCCCGAAACGCCGCTCGTCACCTGGCGCGGCCACCGTATCGGCCCGCGCATCGCCTATCCAGCCTTGCCTGTGGACATGCGGATCGCCCCGGCGGATTTCATGCTCGACGGCGATGAGAGCGACATTCCTTCGCCCGAGGAGATGGAGGCAGCCGAATCCCGCGTTGCGGTCGCGCAATTCTCGCAGAACTACCGTCCGCATCCGGCGATCTGGCAAATCGGGAGCGGCAGGGCGACGATCTATCTGTTCGGCACGATCCATATCCTGCCGCCGGGCTTCCAGTGGCGCAGCGCGACGCTCGACCGGATCGTGGCGAGCGCCGATTCGCTGATCGTCGAATCCGTCGACGACCGGCGCGGCGTCGATTCGCCGGCGGGCGGCACCTCCGCCCTGCCGCCGCTGGCGCAGCGGGTATCGCCCGATCACCGCGCCGCGCTCACCCGTTTCACCGACGCGCTGGCGCCCGAGGCGATCACCGCGCTCGACGGGATGCAGACCTGGGTCGCGGCGGTCGCGGTCGGTTATGTCCGGGATTTCCGGGCGGGCGAGATTCCCGGGCCCGGCGCGGACGATTGGCTGGAGGCGCATTTCCGCGCGGCGGGCAAGCCGGTGGTGCCGATCGAGAGCGGCGACCAGGTGATGGCGACGGTCAGCGCTATCCCCGAGGCGGAACAACGCCGCATGCTCGATCTCGCGCTCGATGCGCCGGAGCGGCCCCGCGCCGAGCTGCGCGCGCCGATGCATGCCTGGGCAAAGGGCGAGGTCGGCAGCGAATCGGCGCTGACGGTCGATATGGTCGGGTCGAGCGGGACCGAGGCGCTGTCTGCGCCTTTGCTCACCAATCGCAACCGCGCCTGGGCTGACAGCCTCGCGCGGCGGCTGCACAAGCCGGGCACGGCGCTGTTCGCGGCGGGGGTCGGGCATTTTGTCGGGCCGGGCTCGCTGCTCGACCTGCTCCGTCAACGCGGAATCAAGGTGAAGCGGGTAGAGTGACGCGCTGTTTGCCGATAAGCACGCGCAACTTTCTCGCAGGAACCCGCTCTTCATGAAGACTTTCGCCAAGCTGATCGCGCCGCTGGCGCTGCTGCTCACCGCCCCGGCCTGTGCGCAGAGCACTCCCGTCACGGTAGTGCGCCAGGCCGCCCCGGCCCTGTGGGTGGTCAAGGATGCGGACACGACGATCTACCTGTTCGGGACGATCCATGTGCTGCAGCCCGGCATCAACTGGTTCGACAAGGGCGTGCGCAAGGCGTTCGATTCCTCGAACCAGGTCGTGCTCGAAATGGTGCTGCCAGACACCGCGACGATGCAGGCGATCGTCAAGGAGAAGGGCTATGCGCATGACGGCGTAGCGCTCACCGACCGGCTGAGCGGCGACAAGCGGACTGCCTATACCAAGGCGATGGCCGATCTCGGCCTGCCGGCGACGACCTTCGACAAGCTCGAGCCCTGGTTCGCGGCGGTGAACCTCGAGCTGCTGCCGCTGCAGAAGCTGGGCTATGACGTGAGCAACGGCCCCGAGCAGATCATCACCAAGGCCGCGGCCGATACGGGCAAGCCGGTGGTGGGCCTGGAGACCGCGGCGCAGCAGCTCGGCTTTTTCGACGGGCTGTCGATGCCGGCACAGCTCGCTTTCCTCTCGGCGACGGTCGACGAGACGCCGACGATCGGCAAGCAGATCAACACGATGGTCGATCAATGGGCGCAGGGCGATTCCGAGGCGCTGGCCAAGACGCTGAACGACGATGTCGCCGATTCCCCCGAGCTGGAGAAGGTGCTGCTGATCGATCGCAACCAGCATTGGGCCGACTGGATCGACCAGCGGATGAAACAGCCGGGCGTGGTGTTCATGGCGGTCGGTGCCGGGCATCTGTCGGGCAAGAACAGCGTGCTGGTGATGCTGAAGGCGCACCATCTGAAGGCGGAGCGGGTGAAGTACTGACCTCATTTTCCCTCTCCCCTTGTGGAGCTGTTGCGTAATTGAAGCGAGAGGGCCGATTGTTGGCGTGACTGTTAAGATTGGGCCGATCGGTGCCCCGTAGAGGGGTTGGAGGGCGGATTTTGCCGGGATCGTGGATGGTTTGGACGGATTCCGGGCGTCATCTTGCGGCGAGGG